>WBZS01000081.1_pt1 | contig 189489 bp, 166 predicted proteins | sample 5204201 | NCBI WGS metagenome assembly WBZS01 (sample SAMN12344357, study PRJNA552823) | activated sludge metagenome | biome: Activated sludge suspended growth; feature: Nitrification reactor; material: Wastewater; isolation source: activated sludge from nitrification reactor of wastewater... | reverse complement strand
ACGGCCGCCTCGAGCACCTCCGCGGCTCCGCCCTCGGGTTCCGCAACCTGACCCACTACATCGCCAGGAGCCTGCTCGAGACCGGCGGGTTCAGACCCCTGCTACACCCTCGATTGTGATGAGCCGGCAAACCGGTCGATCTGGTCGTCGCCGACGTGTCGTTCATCTCCCTCACTCTGCTGGTGGCACCGATGCTGGCTGTGCTTGCGCCGACCGGGCATGCGTTGCTCATGGTGAAGCCCCAATTCGAGGTGGGACGGTCTCGGTTGGGATCCGGTGGGGTTGTGACCTCGCCCGACGAGCGCGCGGCCGCCGTGGCTGCGGTCGTGACCGCAGCAGCAGAACTCGGCTGGTCGGAACAGTGGAGCGGTGTGTCGCGGCTGCCGGGCCCGGCTGGCAACGTCGAGCACTTCGTACGGCTCGGCTGGATAGGGTGACCATCGTGACGGCCCCCGCAGAACGACTCGTGGCGGTGATGACTCATCCACGGCGAGCGGACGCCCTTCGCGCTGCCGTGGATTTCGTGCGGGACGTCAACGCTCACGGGGTTCGGTGCATAGTCTTGGCCGACGAGACGACCGAGCAAATGCGTGCCGAGCTGACCGACGTGGAGTTGGCCGAGCAGGCCGAAGGTGCGGAGGTCGAGCTCGTCGTCGTCTTCGGCGGTGACGGGTCGATCCTGCGCGCTTCGGAGTGGGCCCAGCCTCGGAACGTGCCGGTGCTCGGCGTCAACCTGGGGCACGTCGGCTTCCTGGCCGAACTTGAACGCAGCGACCTGTGGCGGCTCGCGGAACAGGTGGTCAAGCGTGCCTACACGATCGAACGACGGGTGACGATCAGCGTCGAGCTTCGGGAGTACCCGACAGGTCCGGTGACCTGGTCGTCGTTCGCCGTCAACGAGGTGTCGATCGAGAAACTCTCGCGCCAGAAGATGATCCAAGTGCTCGCGCGGGTCGACGGGTTGCCCGTCTCCCGTTGGGGGTGCGACGGGATCCTCATCGCCACCCCGACCGGGTCGACCGCGTACGCCTTCTCGGCGGGTGGGCCGGTCATGTGGCCCGACCTGGAAGCGTTCCTGATGCTTCCGTTGAGCGCCCACGCTCTGTTCGCCCGCCCGATGGTGCTGGGACCGGGCACCGAGGTGGAGGTCGAGTTGGTCGGCGGTGCGGGTGCGGTGCTCTGGTGCGACGGCCGCCGTACGGTCGACGCACCCCTGGGATCGTTGATCCGGGTGGTCCGGTCGCAGCACTACCTGAAACTGGCTCGGCTGTCCGAGCAGCCGTTCACGAACCGGCTCGTCAAGAAGTTCGGTCTGCGCGTCGACGGCTGGCGCAGCGACGCGGACTCCCCGACCGGCTGATGCTCACGGAGGTACGGATCGCGAACCTCGGCGTGATCGCCGATGCCCTACTCACCCCGTGCCCAGGACTGACCGTGGTCACCGGCGAGACCGGGGCAGGCAAGACGATGGTCGTGACCGGACTGGGTCTCGTCGGCGGCAGTCGGGGCGAGACCCGGCTCGTGAGGGCGGGAGCCGAACGTGCCGTCGTCGAAGCCCGCTTCACCGACCCCCCGCCCCCGGTGGCCGATGCCGTACGCGCTGCAGGAGGCGAACTCGACGACGACGAACTCCTGGTGGCCCGGCAGATCGGCGCGGGAGGGCGTTCGAGATTCTTCATGGGCGGAGTGCAGGTGCCGGCCGCTCGCGGTGCCGAACTGGGCGACGACTTGGTCACGATCCACGGGCAGGCGGAGCAACGCCGGTTGTCGTCGCCCGAACGCCAACGGGAAGTCCTCGACCGCGCGGCGGGTGCCGACCTGGCGGAGGTTCTCCATCGCTACCGGGATCGCTACGCGCGTCGCGCAGCCGCACGCGCCGAACTCGCGGCTTTGCGTGCCGACCAGCGTGAACGGGCACGCGAAGAAGACATCCTGCGCTATGGCCTGGACGAGATCGCCCGCGTCGATCCTCAGCCGGGCGAAGACGTCGCCTTGGCCGCCGAGGCGCAGCGCCTGCAGGTGGTCGACGATCTGCGGCTTGCCTCCCATCGCGCGTTGGTCGCGTTGAGCGGCGACGAGGACGACCTGGACCAAGCGTCCGTGCTCGGGCTGGTCTCCACCGCCCGCAAGGCGCTGGAGACGACGGCCGGTCGTGATCCGCTCGCCGAACCACTGGCGGGGCGCGCAGCCGAACTCGCGTCGCTTGCCGCCGACCTCGCGGCCGACGTGGCGTCGTATCTCGCCGATCTTGACGCCGATCCGGCGCGGTCGGAATGGATCGCATCGCGTCGGTCTCAACTCCAGGGGCTGTTGCGTAAGTACGGGGCGACCGTCGACGAGGTCCTCGCGTGGTCGGCTGAGCAGGCCCGCCGCCTGTCCTCGCTCACCAGCAGTGAGGAGCGCATGGCCGAGCTGGTCGCGCTCGATACGTCGTTGTCCGAGTCCTTGACGACCGATGCGGCCGTGCTCACCGGGTTGCGGTCGGCGGCCGCGAGCCGCGTCGCCACCGCCGTACACAGCGAGCTCTCGGCCCTGGCCATGCCGTACGCACGGCTCGTCTTCGAGCTCGCCCCTCTGCGCGAGCTAGGCCCGCACGGCGCCGACTCCGTCGCTCTGCTCTTCTCGGCGAACCGAGGATCGGAGCTCGGACCGCTCGGAGCGCTCGCCTCGGGGGGCGAGTTGTCGCGGGTACGGCTGGCCCTGGAAGTGACGCTCGCCGATACCCACGGGGGGCAGGTGTTCGTGTTCGACGAGGTGGACGCTGGCGTCGGCGGGGCAGTCGCGCTGGAGATCGGCAGCCGGCTGGCCCGGTTGGCCCAGACCCGGCAAGTGATCGTCGTCACCCACCTGGCCCAGGTGGCCGCGTTCGGCGATCGCCACGTCGTCGTCGCCAAAGCTGACGACGGGGTCACCACATCGAGTTTGACCGAGGTCACCGGCGACGACCGGCTGCGCGAACTGGCCCGGATGATGGCCGGACTGGAAGAGACGGATTCCTCGCTCGCGCACGCCGCGGAACTCGTGGCCAGAGCATCAGAAGCCCACAGGAGGCGACCATGACCGACCACGCCCATCACCGGCCCCCGAGCCAGCGGGAGGTCAACGACCATTTCGACGAACGAGCCGTCACCTGGCACACCGAACAGCGCCATGTGGACAACGCCCGCCTGGCCGCCGACGCGATCACGAGCGCGATCGACCTGGATCCGAGCTGGTCGGCCCTCGAAGTGGGCAGTGGGACGGGGTTGCTGTCGGGCTTCCTGGCACCCCATCTGGGCCCGATCGTGCTGCTCGACCCGTCACCGGGCATGACGCAGGCGGCTCGCTCCCGACTCACCGCGGCCGGCGACACCCAGCAGACGCCCGTCTGTCTCGATCTGACCGAGGCTACGCCGCCGGGTGCGCCGTACGACCTGGCCTACAGCCTGCTCGCGCTGCACCACGTGGCCGACACGGCGGCTCTGCTGTCTGCTGTACGGCAGGTGCTCAAGCCGGGCGGATGGCTGGCGATCCTCGACTTGGCGAGCGAGGACGGATCGTTCCACGGTCACGATCGCACCGATATCGCCCACCACGGCTTCGACCCCACCTGGCTCCTGGAGACGACCGAGCAGGTGGGCTTTCACGAGGTGCACGTCACGGTGGCCGGTCACCTGGTCAAGGGGACGGAGGACGGGGACCGCGACTTCCCGCTGCTGATGCTGACCGCCCGGGCCTGACGTCGCTCAAAACGGCAACCTGCGATCGGCGTCGAGCATCGGCGAGAATGCATCGCGGCGTGGCGACGGTCGTGGGGACCCCCTCAATCGTTATAGGCTGAAGGCCCGTGGGAAAGACCGACGCGACCAAGCACATCTTCGTCACCGGAGGCGTTGTCTCCTCGCTCGGCAAAGGGCTGACGGCGTCAAGCCTCGGCTCGTTGCTGGTGGCCCGGGGTCTCAACGTCACGATGCAGAAACTGGATCCCTATCTCAACGTGGATCCAGGCACCATGAATCCCTTCCAGCACGGCGAAGTCTTCGTGACCGAGGACGGCGCGGAAACCGATCTCGACATCGGACACTACGAGCGTTTCCTCGACCGGAACCTCAGCGCCGACGCGAACGTCACGACCGGCAAGGTCTACTCGGCGGTCATCGCGAAGGAACGGAGGGGCGATTACCTCGGTGACACGGTGCAGGTCATCCCGCACATCACCAACGAGATCAAAGACGAGATGCTGGCGATGGCGACCAAGGGTGTCGACATCGTGATTCACGAGATCGGCGGCACCGTCGGCGACATCGAGTCGCTGCCGTTCCTCGAAGCCGCCCGCCAGGTACGGCGGGACGTGGGTCGGGAGAACGTGTTCTTCCTGCACGTGTCTCTGGTGCCGTACATCGGACCGTCGGGGGAGCTGAAGACCAAGCCGACGCAGCATTCGGTGGCAGCGCTTCGCCAGGTGGGTATTCAGCCCGACGCGCTGGTCTGCCGCGCCGACCGGCCGATCCCTGACGGCGTGAAGAAGAAGATCGCCCTCATGTGCGACGTGGACGAGGAGGCCGTCATCTCCTGCCCCGACGCGCCGAGTATCTACGACATTCCGCGGGTCATTCACGACGAGGGACTCGACGCGTACGTCGTCCGTCGGCTCAACGTCGCCTTCCGTGACGTGCGGTGGAAACCTTGGGACAACCTGCTCGAGCGGGTGCATCACCCGAAGGAAGACGTCACGATCGCGCTGGTCGGCAAGTACATCGACCTGCCCGATGCGTACCTGTCGGTCAGCGAGGCGCTCAGGGCCGGGGCGTTCGCCAACTGGGCGAAGGTGACGATCCGCTGGGTGGCCTCCGACGACTGCGCCACGCCCGCCGGGGCGCATGCCGCGCTCGGCGACGTCGACGGGATCGTCGTCCCTGGTGGATTCGGCATTCGTGGTGTCGAGGGGAAGATCGGCGCCATCACCTACGCCCGCGAGAACCAGATCCCGATCCTCGGCCTGTGCCTCGGACTGCAGTGCATGGTGATGGAGGTCGCCCGCAACCTGGCCGGATTGGCCGACGCGGCCTCGACCGAGTTCGATCCCGAGACGACCCATCCCGTCATCGCGACGATGGCCGAGCAGGTCGCGATCGTGTCCGGTGACGGCGATCTGGGCGGCACGATGCGGCTGGGCGCGTACCCCGCCGAACTCACCCGCGGTTCGATCGTGAGTCGGCTCTATGGCACGAAGCACGTGTCGGAACGGCACCGCCACCGCTACGAGGTCAACAACGCATTCCGAGGCGAACTCGAGGCGGCGGGTCTCGTCATCTCGGGGACTTCGCCCGACTCGACGCTGGTCGAGTTCGTCGAACTGCCGCCGTCGATGCACCCGTTCTTCGTCGCCACCCAGGCCCACCCCGAACTCAAGTCCCGGCCGACCAAGCCACACCCGCTGTTCGTCGGCCTGGTCGAAGCCGCTCTGAAGCGGCGCAACGCTGGTCGGCTGCCCGCGGCCGAGGAGGTCTAGATGAGACTGCCAGGGCATCCGATCCACGGCGACGAGGTGCGCGACCTCCCCGTCGACTGGCCGTCCACCCGTGTCTCGACGACTCATGGTCGAGTCTCGGACTTCGTCGCCGACGACGTGACCGCCCCCGACGGGACCGTGCTCAGGCGGGAATTCCTGTCACATCCGGGAGCCGTCGCGGTCATCGCGCTGGACGAAGAGAACCGCGTGGCCGTCGTGACTCAGTACCGCCATCCCGCGGGTTTCCGCTTCCTGGAGCCGCCCGCCGGACTGCTCGACCACGCGGGTGAGAACTACCTGGTCGCAGCCCAGCGCGAACTCGCCGAGGAGGCCGGACTGGCCGCCGCCGACTGGCGCGTCCTGGTCGACGTCTTCACCTCGCCGGGCTGCAATTCAGAGTCGATCAGGATCTTCCTGGCGCGAGGGCTGACCGAGGTGGGCCGCCCGGACGGCTTCGAACTGCACGGCGAGGAAGCCGACATGGAGTTGCGCTGGGCCGCGCTCGACGACTTGATCGACGGGATCTACGCGGGCCTCATCCAGAATCCGACGATGGTCTTCGGCTCATTGGCTTTGTACGGCGCACGCGACCGACTGGACTCGTTACGGCCCCCGGACGCGCCCTGGCTCGCCCGCGACGTCAAAGCGAAGATCGGCCGGTAGCGGTCGCCGAGTCGACTGCGGCGACCGAACCGAGGCGTTCGCCCAGCCAGCTCAGGGTGTGCCAGGCGTGGTGATCCGAGCCGCCTTCGTGGCCGTTCCAGGGATAGACCGTGATGTCCTTGTCGGTCCCCGCCCAGGCGTGGTAGGCGGCGAAGACCGTCGACGGCGGGCAGACCGTATCCATCAGGGCGGTGGAGAACAGGGCGGGCACCCGGCACCAGGCGGAGAGATTCACGCCGTCGAAGTACGACAGTGTGGTGAACACCTGCTCGTGTGCGCTGGGATGTGCGGCCAAGTGGACGGCGATCTCCCGGTACGGGTCGGAGTCGGTCAGGCCGACAGCTCGCTCGAAGTGGCACAGGAACGGCACGTTCGGCAGGGCGGCGGCGACGCGGATCTCCCCGAGCGTCGCTAAGGCAGCCGCGGCGATCGACAGTCCACCGCCCTGGCTGGTTCCGGCGACCGCGATCCGCTCGGCGTCCACGAGATCGAGGGTGCCGGCGGCCTGGAGGAGCCGTACCGCATCGACGTACAAGCGCCGGTAGTAGTACGTCTGCGGCGACGAGATCCCGAGCGTCATCAGCCCCGGGACATGAACGTCGCCGGCTGCCGGATCGAGGTCGGGCGTCGGCGCCACCGGCGACGGAGTGCGCCAGCCCTGCCCTCGGGAATCCAGGACGAAGTGCGCGTAGCCGGCCGAGCCGTACAAGGAGTCGACGAACGGATAGCCCCGGCCGCCGGAATACCCGCGGTACTGGACGACCGCCGGCAACCCTCCGTGTGCTCCGGCTGGAACCCTGAGCCAGGCATGAATGCGCTGACCGCCGTACCCGGCGAACGACACGTCGTACACGTCGAGAGTGCGCAAGGGAGTCTCGACGACTTCCAGCCGTACGTCGAGGGCTCGGCTCAACTCGGCATCCAGTGTGCGTCGCCAGAAGCCTTCGAAGTCGGCAGGCCGACGCACCGACGGCCGGTAGGTGTGCAACTCCCGCAGCGGTAGATCGAAGAAGGCCATGGCAGTCCGTTCTCGACGGGTGCGGATCGGGAGCGAATCTACCGTTACAGGTCGGCGTTCAGGTTGCCGAGCGCCGATCTGGGGGATCGTAGGTGTGCTTTGTTCCGCCCAGCGCGGCATCGGGCCTGTGCTGGTACGTCGTGCGAGGCTGAGCAGATGGTCGACGCCGACGGACTTCAGCGGGGAATCCAGGAGTACCTCGCCCATCTGCGGGTCGAACGCGGCCTGAGCGCACACACCCTCGCCGCGTACGGACGAGACCTCGCTCGCTACTCCGCCTTCTTGCGCGAGCGGGGCACCACGGTCGCGGCAGACGTCACGGCCGTCGACGTGTCCGCATTCGGTACGGCCTTGCGAGCCGGCGACGAGGATCATCGGCCCTTGTCGGCGAGCAGCATCGCCCGTACCCTCGCTGCCGTCCGTGGCCTGCATCGCTTCTGGGCGTCGGAGCACGTCACCCCGACCGACCCGGCGGCTCGGGTGACCCCGCCGAAGCCGGGGCGTCGGCTGCCGAAGGCTCTCTCGGTCGACCAGGTACGGTGCCTGCTCGACACCGCGGGCGCCACCGACGACGACGTGGCTCGGACCCCGTCCCAACTGGCCGACGTCGCCCTGCTCGAGGTCCTGTACGGGACGGGCGCTCGGATCTCGGAAGTCGTGTCGCTCGATGTCGACGACGTCAGCCGGGCCTTGGCCGACTCCGACGTCGGGCTCCGTCTGCTGGGCAAGGGAAACAAGGAGCGCCTCGTGCCGCTCGGGTCCTACGCCCGGGCAGCGCTCGACGCCTGGCTGGTGCGGGGGAGGCCACTGCTGGCCGGCCGAGGTCGCGGCACGCCCGCCTTGTTCCTCAACGAACGCGGTGAGCGTCTGAGCAGACAGACCGCGTTCAACCGGGTGCAGGCGGTGGCCAAACGGGCCGGGATCGCCGCCGACGTGTCTCCGCACACCCTGCGCCACTCCTACGCCACACATCTGCTCGACGGGGGCGCCGACGTGAGGGTCGTCCAGGAACTGCTCGGTCACGCCTCGGTCACCACGACCCAGCTCTACACGCTGGTCACCGTCGACCACCTGCGCGACGTGTACGTCAGCGCTCACCCTCGCGCGCTCTGACCGAGGTTCTGCCGTACCCGCTCAACCGCTCGACCCACTCCCGCGCGCCCGTGACGCCAGGTGACCCACCCCCAGTAGGGTGACGCCATAGCGACAAATCCCCGTACAGGAGCCCGCGTGTCCGACATGACCCAGGACGCTCTTCTCGACGAGCCGGACAGGGTTCCGGAACCCGTCGACGGACTCGGCCCGACCGGTCGACCCTGGCCGGTCCTGCCCCCGGTCCGGCCACCGCGAACCGGTCAGCGCCATGCCGTCGTGATCGCGCTGTGCAACCAGAAGGGCGGGGTCGGCAAGACGACGACCACCATCAATCTGGGCGCTGCCTTGGCCGAGACCGGACGGCGTGTGCTGCTCATCGACTTCGACCCCCAGGGGTCGGCATCGGTCGGTCTGGGCGTCAATCCGCACACCCTCGAGCGCAGCGTCTACAACCTGCTGCTCAGCCGTACCCTCGACCCGTTCGACGTCATCGAACCGACCGTGGTCGACGGGATGGACATCCTGCCGGCCAACATCGACCTGTCAGCGGCCGAACTCCAACTCGTCAGCGAAGTGGCCCGGGAGCAGACCCTGAAGCGGGTCGTGGACAAGGTCCGGGGTGCCTACGACGTCGTTCTGATCGACTGTGCGCCGTCGTTGGGGTTGCTGACCGTCAACGCGTTGACCGCTGCCGACTCGGTCATCACGCCGTTGGAGTGCGAGTTCTTCGCGTTGCGGGGGATCGCCCTGCTGACCGACACGATCGAGAAGGTCACCGACCGGCTCAATCCGCACCTGGTGATGCTCGGGATCCTCGGCACGATGTTCGACGCGAGGACCCTGCACAGCCGAGAAGTGCTCGAACGGGTCGTGCAGGCGTTCGGCGACCAGGTGTTCCACACGGTGATTCGTCGCACGATCAAGTTCCCCGAAACGACGGTCGCCGGCGAGCCGATCACCACGTACGCGCCCAACTCCGCCGGCGCCGACCAGTACCGGATGCTCGCCCGGGAGGTGCTCGCCCGATGCCCCGACGTGTAAACCTGCCGGGAGCGGCCGAGCTGTTCCGTTCGACGGGACAGGCGGCGGAGGCGTCCGAGGGTACGGCGAGCGGCCGGGTCAAGCACGACGAGAAGATCACCGTGTACGTCTCTGCCGCCGAACTGATCGCACTCGAACAGGCTCGACTGACGCTGCGGGCCCAAGGCCTGGCCGTCGACCGGGGCCGCTTCGTGCGGGCCGCGATCGCGGCCGCGCTGGCCGACCTCGAAGCGAACGGCATCGACGCCGACGTGTTGACGAGGCTCGGCACCTGAGTTGACCGTACCCGAGCCGTTCTCGGTCCACTTGGTGAACTTCGAGGGGCCGTTCGACCTGCTGCTGCAGCTCATTTCGCGCCACAAACTCGACGTGACCACGATCGCGTTGTCGATGGTCACCGACGAGTTCATCGCCCACATCAAGGCCCAAGGGTCGGCGTGGGACCTGGAACAGACCAGCCAGTTCCTCGTCGTGGCCTCGACCCTGCTCGACCTCAAGACCGCCCGGTTATTGCCGCAAGCCGAAGTCGAGGACGAAGAGGACCTCGCGCTGTTGGAGGCTCGGGATCTTCTGTTCGCGCGCCTCTTGCAGTACCGGGCTTTCAAGCAGGTCGCGGCCTGGATCGACGTCACGCTGGAGCAGGAAGGCCGACGTTTCCTGCGGCCAGGGGGACTGGATCCTGAGTACGCCGCTCTCCTGCCCGACGTCGAGTTCGGCATCACTCCCGACGAGTTCGCCGCGATCGCCGCCCGCGCTATGGAGCCGAAGGCAGCAGTCGAGGTATCGGTCGAGCACGTGCATCTGGTGCGGGTCAGCGTGGCCGAGCAGGCCGTCGTCGTCGCCGAACGGTTGCGCCGGGCGGGGTCTGCGACGTTCCGGGCCTTGGTCGCCGACTCTCCGGACCGGTTGACCACCGTCGCCCGATTCCTGGCCCTGCTCGAGTTGTTCCGGGCGTCATCGGTCACGTTCGACCAGGTGACACCGTTGGGTGAGCTCGTCGTGAGGTGGGTGGGTACGGCAGACGGTGACGTGGAGATCACCGACGAGTTCGACGGGTCGAGACCTGTCCTGGAGGAGGAATCATGAGCGAGTCGTCGGACGACGTCTCGGCCGGTGTCGAAGCGCTGCTCATCATGGCGACGGAACCCATGGGGGCCACCGAACTGGCCGGCGCGCTGGACGTACCCGTGCCTCGGGTCGAGCAGGCTCTGGGTGCGTTGGCGCGCTTCTACACGGAAACAGGCCGCGGCTTCGAACTGCGGCATGCCGGGGGTGGGTGGCGGTACGCGACCCGGCCTGAGCATGCCGAGGTGGTGTCGCGGTACGTGCTGGAGGGCCAGCACGGGCGACTGTCGCAGGCGGCGCTGGAGACGCTGTCGGTCGTGGCGTACCTGCAGCCGGTCACCCGAGGACGCATCTCGGCCGTCCGTGGAGTCAACGTCGACGGCGTGGTGCGCACGCTGGTGGCGCGTGGTCTGCTCGACGAGGTCGGGCGTGATCCGCAGACCGGGGCGGTGCTGCTGGGGACGACGCCGTACTTCTTGGAACGGATGGGTCTGGCCTCGATTGCCGACCTCCCACCCTTGGCACCACACTTGCCCGATGCGATGGAGCTGGAAGCCGAACTGTCCGCGGCCGTGAGTCCACGGCTGCCCGAGTCGGACCCCGATCAACGACCGCGGAAGGAACAAGCGTGACCGAGAGCGAACCGGTCCGTCTGCAGAAGGTCTTGGCCGCCGCAGGCGTGGCATCGCGGCGAGCGGCCGAGATCATGATCGACGAGGGTCGAGTGGAGGTCAACGGCAAGATCGTCGTCGAGCAGGGAACCCGGGTCGACCCCGACCGGGACACGATCCGGGTCGACGGGGCGCGGATCCCGGTGGCGCGGCGACACGTCTATCTGGTTGTCAACAAACCGCGTGGCGTGGTCTCGACGATGTCCGATCCCGAGGGCAGGCCGACGCTCAGCGACCTGCTGGGCCGGCGCAAGGAGCGGCTGTTCCACGTGGGACGCCTGGACACCGACACCGAGGGTCTGATCATCGTGACGAACCACGGTGAATTCGCCCACCGGCTGGCACATCCGTCGTACGAAGTCGCCAAGACCTACCTCGCCGAAGTAGAAGGAGACGTCGACAACCGGACCCTCAAACGCCTCGGCAAAGGAGTCACGCTCGACGACGGTCCGGTGCGTCCGGATCACGTCAAGCTGGTGAGCCGTGGTACGGGGAAGTCGCTCGTTCAGGTCACCCTCCACGAGGGGCGCAACCGCATCGTGCGACGGATGTTCGACTCCCTGGGCCATCCCGTACGACGCCTGTCGCGGATCTCGATCGGGCCGGTCAGGCTCGGCCAGCTCAAGCAGGGTGACGTGCGTGAACTGACCCGCGAAGAGGTCGGGAGTCTCCTCGACGTCGTCAAGCTGTGAGCCGGCGACCACCGCTCGAGGTGTGTCCCGGGCTCACAGGCGGTGTCCGGTACCCTTCACCGGTGCCAACTGTTCGTCTCGTCCGTGCTGCCGGCCTGGCCGTCGCCACCGCACTCGTCGTCGCCATGAGCGCGTGTGGGGGCGGCTCGTCCAGCCCGACCTCCTCGCCCACCCCGTCGGCCACGTCCACCCAGTTGACCTCGACCGAACACCCCAGCGCGAGCCCCAGCCCCTCGGAATCGTCGTCCCCGAAGCCGTCGATCACGCCCTCGACGAACACCGACGCGATCACGGTCACCGGTGACTTCGGCAAATCTGCCACGGTGACGTTTACCGCTCCCTGGGCCATCGACAAGACCCAGGCCCGGGTGATCTCCGAAGGCACCGGCGCCGAGATCGCGGACACGTCGATGATCGAGATCCAGTACCACGGGGTGAACGGACGAACCGGGAAGGTGTTCGACGAGAGCTTCACGAGCGGCAAGCCGCTCGCGTTCTCGCTCGCCCAGGTCATCCCTGGGTTCAAGACCGGTCTGGTCGGCAAGAAGGTCGGCAGCCGGGTTCTGCTCGCGATCACCGGTGCTGACGGGTACGACTCGATGGGGGGCAGCGCTCAAGCCGGGATCGAGGTCGGCGACACCTTGATCTTCGTGGTCGACATTCTGACGGTGTCGCTCACCGAGCCGAGCGGAGCGGCACAGGCGATCCCGGCCGGGTTGCCGACCGTCTCCGACGATCTGAAGAAGCCGGTCGTGACGATCCCGACCGCGAGCACACCGCCGACCAACCTGGTCGTCCAACCGATCATCGTCGGCACGGGCCGCAAGCTCGCCGCCACCGACGGCATCCGCGTCGACTACGCCGAATACGCCTGGAGCACCGGCAAGGTCGTGAAGCAGACGTACGGCTACAAGCCTCTCGACGGCCTGCTCAGCCAGACCATTCCGGGCTGGCAGGAAGCCCTGGTCGGCCAGCCCGTCGGCAGCCGGGTGCTGTTGATCGTGCCGCCGGCGAAGGCGTACCCCTCGGGCAATCCCCGCTCCGACGTCAAGGCGGGCGAGACCATGGTCTACGTGGTCGACATCCTCTTCGCCTCGCCCCAGGGCTGACCTGACACCACCCAGGGCTCCCGGGGGAGACGAGCCGGGTCGAACCGGTCCTTCAGCATCGCCAACGTGACCGCTTCGGCGGGGCTGGCGAGGTCGAGCGAGACCGCGATCAGCGAGAGCACGTCGGTGGGAGTGAGTCCGGCGGCGGCGAACTCGGTCATCGTGACGGCGCCGTCCCTCTTGGCGAGGCGTTGGCCCGCGGAGTTGACGGCCAGCGGTACGTGCGCATAGGTCGGTGGGGCGTGTCCCAACAACCTGGCCAGGTGAGCCTGCCGCGGCGCTGACCAGAGCAGGTCGTCGCCTCGGACCACCTGGTCGACACCCTGCTCGCCGTCGTCGACGACCACGGCGAGGTTGTAGGCATACGTGCCGTCGCCGCGCACCAGGACGAAGTCGTCGACCGTACCCGTCACCTGCCCCGCGAACAGGTCCGTCACGGTCGCGGTGGCCCCCTGGGCTCGAAGTCGCAGAGCCGGGGGGCGTACGGCACGCTTGCGTTCCCGCTCTCCTTCGGTCAGGTTCCGGCAGGTTCCCGGGTACGGGCGAGAGCCGTCGGCGTGCGGCGCCGACGCTGCCTCGGCGATCTCGCGTCGGGTGCAGAAGCACTCGTACGTGTCGAGCCTTTCGACAGCCCTGCCGTACCTCGCCAACCGGTCCGACTGCACCGCGATGTCACCGTCGTGGTCGATGCCCAGCGCCGCCAGGTCGCTCAACTGTCGCCGTACTGCGCCTCCCGCGGCGTCCACCCTGGCCGTGTCGAGATCCTCGATCCGGATTCCGAACCGACGATCCGTCGTACGCGCGAACAGCCACGCCAGCACGGCCGTCCTGAGGTTCCCGAGGTGCAGGTCCGACGTCGGCGAAGGCGCGAACCGGCCCGCGCCGGCCGGGGTCGAGGCTGTCACAAGAAGGCAGGGTACGGCTTCGCCCGCGTGTGCGGCCGTACCCACGGCCCTGACAGACTGACCCTAGGAGGGTGCCGATGGCCGCGCGCAAGACCGAGCGACAGATGAATCTCGTGATCCTGTTGCTGTCGGCTCGTCGGTACCTTTCGCGCGAACAGATCCGCGACTCGGTCGACGGGTATGCCGGGCTGAGCCACGACGCGTTCCAGCGGTCGTTCGAACGAGACAAGGACGAGTTGCGCAAGTTGGGCGTGCCCATCGAGGTGGGCTCGAACGAGGCGCTGTTCGACGACGAGATCGGCTATCGGATCAGGCGCACCGACTTCGAGCTCCCCGGTGTCGACTTCACCACCGAGGAGCGGATCGTGCTGGGGCTCGCCTCCCAGGTCTTCGCCGGGGTCGCCGTGGGGGCTCAGGCCCGTGTGGCGCTGGGCAAGCTCCGTGCCGCGGGCATCGAGCCGGAGACCCAGCGGCTCGAGGCGCTCGTCCCGACCCAGATGACGACGGAGCCGACGCTCGGACCGGTCTGGGAGGCGGTGTTACGCCGGCAGCCGATCCGGTTCGACTATCGCGAGCCCGGCCAGACGCGGCAGCTCGAACCGTGGGCCGTCTATCACCGGCGCGGCAGCTGGTACGTGAGCGGCCGTGACGTGGCCCGCGACGAGCCCCGCATGTTCAAGCTGGCCCGGATCGTGGGGGCCGTCGCCGTCGCCGGTTCGCCCGGCGCGTACGACCTGCCCGCCCGCGAGGTCGTCGAACGGCTTGCCGAATCGCTCGAACCGCCGTTGACCGGGTTTCACGCGATCGTGGCGATCAGGGGCGAGGCGGCCCCGGCCCTGCGGCGCCGCGGTGAGCCGATCAGCCATCCCTCCCCAGCGGGGTACGTGCCGTACCGCGTGCCGTACGCGCGCACCGACGAACTTGCAGCCGAAGCCGCTGCCGCCGGCCCCGACGCCTTGGTGCTCGAGCCGCCGGAAGCCCGAGAGGCCGTGCTGGCCCGGTTGCGATCCGTCGCCGCGAGGGGGGAGGGCCGATGAGCACGTCGGCCGACCAGGTGGCGCGGCTGTTGGTGCTGATCCCGTACGTGCAAGCCCGCCCGGGGATCACCGTGACCGAAGCGGCTGACGCGTTCGGTGTCACCGCACGGCAGTTGCTCGCCGACCTGACCGTGGCGCTGTTCTGCGGATTGCCGGGCGGGATGCCCGGGGACCTGATCGAGGTCGACCTCGACGCGATGGAAGGCGACGGGGTGATCCGGCTCGACAATGCCGACGTGCTGGCCAAGCCGTTACGCCTGGTGCCCGACGAGGCCGCCGCCTTGCTGCTCGCGCTTCGGGCGATCCGCGAAGTGGCCGATCCCGCGTCGTACCCGGTCATCGACTCCACCATGGCGAAACTGCGCGGTCTGGCGGGGGTGGCCGACGCTCCTGGTGTGTTCACGGTCGCCGCCGGAACCGCCGACGTACGGCAGATCCTCACCTCCGCGGCGGCTCGCGGACAGCGGCTGAGGCTGACGTACGACGGCCTGGTCCGGGGAGCGACGAGCTATCCGGTGGTCGACCCGGTCGCGGTCGAAGTGCGCGAGGGGGTGGCCTACCTGGAAGGGTGGTCGCTGGAGCGCGGCGACTGGCGGTCGTACCGGCTGGACCGGATCGCGGCGGCCGAACTGACCGGCGAACGGGCCGGCGACCACGGTGCTCGTCCTGTACGGCGCGACTGGTTGCGCGGCAGGGGCATCCACGAGGTCACCGTGTGGCTGGCACCGACCGCCCGCTGGGTGGCGGAGTCGTACGGGGCGACCGATATCCGCGACGTGGGCGACGGGTACGAGGTGGCGCTGCGCGTCGCCGACCCGGCCTGGCTGCGTCAACTCGTGCTGCGGCTGGGCGATCAGGCGCGGATCCTACGGCCGATCGAAGCCGAGGCGGGAGCCGTACACACGGCGCGCGAAGCGCTGGCCGCCTACGAGCGGTGGCAGGCGCTACCGCGACCGGACGCCGGCGGGTAGTGTCTCGCCCGTGGTGTGGCTGTGGGTATGCCTGGCGATCTTCGTCGTGGGCACCGCCGTCAATGCCTGGCTTGCGCGCCAGGTCTGGCGGCGGGCGAAGTCGTTGATGGCCGTGGCGGGGGAGTCGATGACCACGTTCTCCAGGGGCGTCGCCGAACTGGAGCGCTTATACCAGCCGGCGATCGGCAGGTCGCCGGACTCCCGCCGAGAGGCGCACATTGGCCAACAAGCCTAGGATGAGAACGTTGTCGATGATGAAGGAGTGGACATGACTGCGTTGATCGCCGGTCTCCCCGGCGGCATGGAGTGGGTCGTCCTGCTCATCGTGGCCTTGGTGTTGTTCGGGGGGGCACGAGTCGCAGGTCTCGGTAAGGGTGCCGGGCGCGCCATCCGCGAGTTCAAGGAAGAAGTCAAGGGCGGCGAGATCGAAGGCGCCAAGAAGAACACCGATCCCGAAGTCTCGACAGACGAGGTGCTCGAGGCCGAGATCGTCCCGGAGAAGCGCAAGGACGCGTAACCGGTGGCTCGGCTGGCCGGAGTTCGCCGGATCCTCGCAAAGCTGAAGCCCCCGCCGTCGTCTCCCGACGGCACGATGTCGTTGTACGACCACTTGCGCGAGTTGCGCTACCGCGTCGTCGTCTCGGCGGTGGCCGTCGTTCTCACGTCGATCGTGGCGGCCGTCTTCTACAAGCCGTTGGTCGAGATCGTGATGTACCCCTGGTATCTGGCGCGCGCCGACCTCATCGCCAACAACCCCAACGTCGAGACCGCCGTGGTGAACCAGGGCGTCGCGGCACCGTTCATCCTCGCGATGAAGGTGTCGTTGGTCGCGGGCCTGTTGGCCGCCTGCCCGGTGTGGCTGTACCAGCTGTGGGCCTTCATCGTCCCGGCCTTGCTGGAGCACGAGAAGAAGTACGCCGTCAAGTTCCTGACCGCGTCGATTCCGTTGTTCCTGTTCGGGTGCGCCGTCGGCTATGCGGTGTTGCCGAAGGGCATCTCGGTCATGTTGCAGTTCACCCCCGACAACATGGGCATCATCAACATGCTCGAGATCAACCAGTTCCTGACGCTGGAACTGATCCTGGTCCTGCTGTTCGGGGTGTCGTTCCTGCTGCCCGTGGTGCTCGTCATGCTCAATCGGGCCGGCGTCGTCACCGGGGCCCAGTTGGCCAAGGCTCGTACTTATTCGATCTTCGGCTGCTTCGTGTTCGGCGCGGTCGCCACTCCCTCGACCGACCCCTTCTCGATGATCGCCCTGGCTCTGCCGATGGCCGTCATGTACGTCGTCGCCGAGGTCATCGCCAAGCGCAACGACAAGCGGAAAGCCAAGAAGCTCGCCGCCGAAGGCGTGATCGTCAAGCTCGACGCATGAGTCCTGACGCTCCGACGATCACGCTGGTCGTCAATCCGACGGCTGGGCGTGGCAAGGCGGGCAAGCTGCTCCCGGGGGTCGTTCGGGAACTGCTGCAGAGAGTGCCCGCGGCCTCACTTCGGGTGCACCAAGCGGCCTCCTACGGCGAGGCGCGCATGCGTTGCATTGCCGCCGTCGAGTCGGCCCGCCCGCACTCCATCGCCGGACGCCACGACTGCCTGGTCGTGATGGGCGGCGACGGCATGATGCACCTCGGCCTGAACGCCGCCGGTGGCAGTGCCGTACCCCTGGGGTTGATCCCGGCCGGAACCGGCAACGACTTCTGCCGCGGCGTCGGCGTACCCGGAAAACCACTGCCCGCCGCCAAGGTCGTCGCGGCCGGTGACACCAAGCGGATCGACCTGACCCGGGTGCAGGGCCACCTGGTCGACGGGTCCAGCCGGCGATTCGTCGGATCGGTCGTGAGCACCGGGTACGACGCGCGGGTCAACCGGCGGGCCAATGCGATGACCACGTCGCTGGGTTCCCTGGGCTACGCGTACTCGGCGCTGACCGAGTTGGCCCGCTTCGAGCCGCTCGTCTACGACGTGTCGATCGACGGGATCCACCGCCGACAAACCGCGATGCTCGTCGCGGTTGCGAACGCGGGGATCTTCGGAGGCGGCATGAAGATCGCGCCGGACTATTCGGTCGACGACGGACTGCTCGACGTGACGATCGTGCACCCCGTCAGCCGGATGACCCTGCTGCGGCTGCTGCCGAGCATGTTCGACGGCTCGTTCGTGTCCGATCCTGCCGTCGAGCGGCTGCGTGCGCAGCGGGTGACGATCGACGGACCGGAGTTGTACGGCATGGCCGACGGGGAAGCTCTCGGCCCGGCTCCGCTCTTGCTGGAAGCCGTACCCCAGGCACTCACGATCTACGCCACCTGACTCCTCGCGACACGGCAGACTCGCCGACGACCCGGTTCGCCGGAGTAGCCTGACCCTCGATGCCCAAGCCCACCACCGGCGCACCCGGTTCGCAGTTCGCCGCCTTCGCTGCGCTGTACTGTTTCGAACTCGACGACTACCAGCGCCAGGCATGCGCCTACGTCGAGGCCGGATCCGGAGTTCTGGTGGCGGCGCCGACCGGAGCCGGCAAGACCGTGGTCGGCGAGTTCGCCGTGCACATGGCGCTCACCGAAGGCCGCAAGTGTTTCTACACGACGCCGATCAAGGCGCTGTCGAACCAGAAGTACCGGGACCTGGCCGCCACCTATTCCCCAGACGAGGTCGGACTCCTGACCGGCGACGTCAGCATCAACTCCGAAGCCCCCGTGGTCGTCATGACGACCGAGGTGCTGCGGAACATGATCTACGCGGGCTCCCGCACCCTGGACCGGCTCGGGTACGTCGTCATGGACGAAGTGCACTACCTCGCCGACCGGTTCCGCGGGCCGGTGTGGGAGGAAGTGATCCTCGGGCTGGCCGAGTCGGTGCAGGTCGTCGCCCTGTCGGCGACCGTCAGCAACGCCGAAGAGTTCGGCGACTGGCTGGGCGAGGTGCGCGGCGAGGTGGCGGTCGTCGTGAGCGAACGCCGGCCAGTGCCGCTGTTCCAGCACGTGCTCGCCGGGCGCGACCTGTACGACCTGTACGCCGACGTGGCTCCCACCGCGAAGGCGCTGCCCGGTGGAACTGCCGAGGTGAACCCGGAACTGCTCCGGCTTGCCAAGCAAGAGCATCGGTTGCGCGACGACGCCAGACGTCCGCGGGGACGTTCCGGACGGGGCAAGCGGGTGGCCGGGTACGGCAGTGGGGCGTACGGCGGGGCCTCGCATCACCGCTGGGGTGAGGGTACGGCGAGCCTGGTGCCACGTCGGTCGCAGATGGTGACGGCCCTGGACGCCGACGCGCTCCTGCCTGCGATCGTCTTCGTGTTCAGCCGTCAGGGTTGCGATTCGGCGGTGGCCCAGCTCATGGCGGACGGGGTACGGCTGACCACCCACGAACAGCGGCGGCAGCTGTACGACATCGCCGCGGAGCACACCGCGGGGTTCAGCGACGCCGACCTGCAGGCGTTGAGGTACGACCGGTGGCTCACCGCGTTCCAGCGCGGGGTGGCGTCGCATCACGCAGGCCTGCTGCCGGCGCTCAAGGAGGCCGTCGAGGTGGCGTTCGCCGGCGGCTTGCTGAAGGTAGTGTTCGCGACCGAGACGTTGGCCCTGGGGATCAACATGCCGGCCCGGACCGTGGTGCTGGAGAAGCTGGTCAAGTACAACGGCGACACCCATGCCGACATCACCCCGGGGGAGTACACCCAGCTGACCGGTCGGGCAGGCCGGCGCGGCATCGACGTCGAAGGGCACGCGGTCGTCTGCTGGCAGCCAGGCCTCGATCCGCGGGCCCTGGCGGGACTGGCGTCGCGGCGGACCTACCCGCTGAGGTCGGCGTTCAGGCCGACCTACAACATGGCGGTGAACCTGGTCGGGACCGTGGGCCGTACGCAGGCTCGTGCCGTACTCGAACAAAGCTTTGCGCAGTTCCAGTCCGACCGCGGGGTCGTGTCGGCGAGCCGTGCCGTACGGCGCAACGAGGCCGAGATCGAACGGCTGCTGGCCGAAGCCGAGTGCGACCGGGGTGATTTCGCCGAATACGCGAGGCTTCGGGAATCGGTGCGGGCGTTGGAGGCGGAGTCCGCGAGGGCTCGCCGGGCGGATCGTCAGGCGGAAGCCATGTCGGTGCTGCAGACGGTCAAACCGGGCGACATCATTTCCGTACCGGCGGGAAAGCACCGCGGCTGGGCGGCTGTGGTCGAGCCCAGGTCGGACGCCCGCTCCGGGCCTGCTCCCGTTGTCATGACCGAGAACCGGCAGCTGAAGACCCTGTCGATGGTCGACTTCCCGGCCCCGCCGATCGTGGTGGGTCGCATCCGGGTTCCGAAGCATTTCGACGGCAAACAAGCCGCCATGCGGCGGAACCTGGCGGCCGCATTCCTGACCAGGCTGAAGGAGATCGAACTTCCCGACCCCCGGCATCGGGATCGCGCCGACGACGAGGTGTTGGCCGAGATCGAGACGCTGCGGCTGGCGCTGCGGGCCCACCCCTGCCACGGCTGCCCCGATCGCGAAGCGCACGCCAGGCTGGCCGAGCAGGCGCTGCGGCTCGAGCGTCAGACCCAGGCCGACCGGCGACGGGCCGACGAGCGGTCCAACACGATCGCCCGTCAGTTCGACCGGATCTGTTCGGTGTTGGAGTCGCTGGGGTATCTGGGTGAGGGCGGCACGACCGTGACCGACCAGGGACGGGTCCTGGCCCGGATCTACGGCGAACTCGACCTGGTCACGGCCGAAGCGATTCGGACCGGAGTGTTCGACGGTCTCAATCCGGCCCAGTTGGCGGCGGTCACCTCGTCCCTGGTCTACGAGGCCCGCCTGGCCGACTCGCGCCGACCGCCCCGCATGCCCGACCGGCGCACCGAACAAGCCCAGACCAGCTTGAGGCTCGTGTGGCGCGACGTCGGGCTCCTCGAACGCGACGCACGCCTCGATCGCCACCGCGACCTCGACATCGGCTTTGCCGAGGCGGCTTTCCACTGGGCCGACGGTGCCGATCTGAGCGAGGTGCTGTTGTCGTCGGGACTGTCGGCCGGGGACTTCGTGCGCTGGGTGAGGCAGGTCGTCGACCTGCTGGGTCAGGTGGCTGACGCCGCAGTGTCCACGAAGCTCCGTTCTGTGGCTCGCAGCGCGATCGACGCCATGCGCCGAGGCGTGGTCGACGTCACGCCTGAGGATTCCGACACCTGACGATCGTCGTTCGGTGCGATCCGGAGCGCTCTCCTAGGATGACCTGCGTGTCTGTGGCAGTCAGAGTGATCCCGTGTCTGGATGTCCACGACGGGAGGGTCGTCAAGGGCGTCAATTTCGTCGACCTGCGTGATGCGGGAGATCCAGTCGAACTCGGGCGTTTGTACGGGGTCGAAGGCGCCGACGAACTGACGTTCCTCGACATTTCGGCGTCCGCGCAGGGGCGGGCGACGACCCGCGACATGGTGCGGCGGACCGCGGAGACGGTGTTCATCCCCCTGACGGTCGGCGGCGGCGTGCGCAGTGTCGCCGACGTCGACGCCTTGTTGCGGTCGGGGGCAGACAAGGTCGGCATCAATACCGGGGCGATCAGCCGGCCGCAGGTGCTCGACGAGATTGCCGACCGGTTCGGTAACCAGGTGATCGTGTTGAGCGTCGATGCTCGCCGAGAGCCGGGGATGCCCTCGGGATTCGGCGTGACGACCCACGGCGGCCGTACCTCCGCACGTCTCGACGCGCTCGCCTGGGCGAAGGAAGCCGTCGAACGTGGCGCCGGCGAGATCCTGCTCAACTCGATGGACGCCGACGGCACGACGGCCGGCTTCGACGTGGAGATGATCCGCGCCGTGCGTGACGTCGTGGACGTACCGGTGATTGCCTCCGGCGGGGCCGGGACGGTCGACCACTTCGTGGAGGCCGTCGAGGCGGGGGCGGATGCCGTACTCGCCGCGTCGGTGTTCCACTACGGAACCCTGACGATCGCCGACGTGAAATCGGCCCTGGCTGCGGCGGGCTACCCCGTCCGTACCTCCCCTGCCGGACTCGCATCCGACCCGGAGACAAGGAATCTGCGATGACCACCTGCCTGTTCTGCCGCATCGTGTCCGGCGACATTCCCAGCCGACAGGTCTACGCCGACGACCACGCCGTCGCTTTCCTCGACATCGCGCCGTGGCACCGCGGACACACACTCGTCGTCCCCCGCCGTCACGTCTCCACCCTCGCCGACGACCCCAGCGTCCTGGCCGACTGCCAGCCCGCGATCGAGCATCTGGTCGGCACCCTGACGTCCCGGCTGGGCGCCGACGGGATGAACGTGCTCGTCAACGTGGGGGAGGTCGCCGGCCAGGAGGTGTTCCACGTGCACGTGCACCTGGTGCCGAGGTACGGCTCGCTGCCCGGGTTGCCGGGCCTGGCCCAGCGCGACGCATCTGCCGACGACCTCGACGAGGTTCTGGCCCAGGTGCTCGCCTCATGACGGCGGTCGCCGCGCAGCGGGCGATCGACGACGCCACCTGGCGGAGTCTCGACTGGCGACGGTCCGCGATCGAATTCACACCGGCGTTCCTGGTCAGCCTTCTGTTGCTGCCGTGGATCATCTCGAAGGGGACGATGATCCCGTACGAGCCGAACACCATCGACCTGCGCGTCTATCACCTGGCCGTCTCCGACCTGGTGAACGGCAAGGACATCTACCTCACCTCGACGCCGGTCGACCAGTTGAAGTTCATCTACCCGCCGATCGCAGCGGTGCTGATGTCGCCCCTGGTGATCGGCCCCTACCTCATGTGGCAGGTGATCTGGACGGCCATCGGCACGGGGGCCTTGGTGTCGGTGCTGCGCCGGTGCCGGATCCCGCGGGGATGGGTGCTCGGGGTTCTGGCGATGGTTCTCGTGGTCGCGATGGAGCCGATCCGCACGACAGTCGGGTACGGGCAGGTCAACACCATGCTGATGGCCCTCGTCGTCGCTGATTTCCTGCCCGACGCGCCGGGGGAGAAGCGCTGGCTGCCGCGAGGCCTGCTGATCGGGCTGGCCGCCGCGATCAAGCTCACGCCGCTGCTGTTCGTCGTGTTCGCCGTGCTGGTCGGACGCCGGGCCATGGCGGCGGTGGCGACCGCCGCGTTCGGGTTCTTCACCGGGGTCGGGTTCCTGCTGCTGCCGAGCGAGTCCGTCCACTTCTGGACGAGTCTCGGCCAGGGCGACGTGAACACGGCGGGGCCGGTCTACGTCGGCAACCAGGGCATGTCGGGAGTGCTGACCCGGTGGGTGTCGGACACGAGACCGGTCGTGGTGGCCGCGTTGCTGCTCGGCTTCTGCGTGGCAGGTTTGGCGACGCTCGTGGCCGCCTCTTGGTGGCGGCAGGGCGAGCAGGTGTTCGCGGTCGGTCTGGTCGGCTTGGCGACGTGCCTCGCCTCGCCCCTGTCGTGGACTCACCATCACGTCTGGGCGGTGGTGCTCCTGGCGGCTGTCGTCGCGAAGGCTTCGTCGGTGCCCCGGTGGGCTCAGTGGGCCAGTCGCGTCTGGGTCCTGTGGATCGCGCAGTGTCTGCCGTTGGCCGTGCTGCCTTACGGGTACGACGCAGAGGCCCACTACACGCTCGTGGAGCAGGTGGTCGGCTCGTTCGGCCCGGTCTGGGGTTCGGCCATGATCGTGGGATTGTCGGTCGATCTGGTTCGCCGGCTCATGCTGCGTCCGGTCGCCGTGCGTCCGGCGAGGTCACGCTGACCTCGTCGGGCCTCGCTGTCACGGGCCCCTCCGAGCGTCCGGCGTCGAGCGCCGGGCGTTCTCTTGGAAGCCCTGTCCTCGTTGACGTTCTGAACGTTAACCCGACCCCGAGGTGAGGCGTGCCTGTGCCGTACGGCATGCTTGACGATTGAAACAAACGTTGTACGGCGGCCGGAAAAGATCGGGTCGCACCTAACCAAGGGGGTCATATCGCATGTCCAAGCCAGTTCGCCTCGTGGGAATTCTCTCGATCATCGCGGGGCTGGTCATGATGATCGCAGGCGCCTCGGTCTGGGGAGTCATCACCAGCCAGCTCGCCGCGGAGAAGATCACCGTTCCGGCTGACTCGAAGATGCTTCCGGGCGATGACGTCAACGGTCCGTTCAGCGCGTACGCCCAGGCTGAGATCATCAACGAGCACGCCCTGAAGGCATCCGAGGGCAAGACGTACGCCGAACTGGGCGCCCTGGCTACCGAGGCCAAGGCGAAGGGTGACCAGGCCCTGGCTGACAAGTACACCGCCCAGCGCACCACCGTCATGAACGGCTCCTTCCTGCGGGCCTCGCTGTTCACGTCCGTTCTGGCGTACGGCGTCGCCGCCATGGCGATCGGCGTCGGTCTGATGCTCGGGCTGATCGGCTGGGCTCTCACGAACGCCGCCGGCCGGGTGGCCCCCGCGGCGGTGGCCGTGAAGAAGGCCTGACGCTTCGAACCGCACACGCCACACGGCCGGGACTCAGTCCCGGCCGTGTGGCGTTCCACGACCTGGACATCTTTGACACCATGCGGACCGATGGGAAAGAGTGAACACGTGCGGATCGTCCTCGTACCCTGAACGCGTGTCGCGCCCTACGGGCGGCCCGACACGCGACCCTCGCCTGCCGACCGGCAGCGGGGGTTTTTTCATCCCGAGACCACACACACCGAAGAGAATCGACCAAGGAGCGCCCATGGCTGACACACAGCTGGCCGAGCCCACCACCCGCATGACCGGGGCCCAGGCCCTCGTCGCGTCGTTGGAGCATGTCGGCGTAGAGGTCGTCTTCGGGATTCCCGGCGGGGCGATCCTTCCCGCGTACGACCCGCTCTTCGACTCCAAGGTGCGCCACATCCTCGTGCGTCACGAGCAGGGGGCCGCGCACGCCGCCGAGGGGTACGCCATGGTGACCGGACGGGTGGGCACGTGCATCGCGACGTCCGGCCCGGGAGCGACCAACCTGGTGACCGGTCTGGCCGACGCGTACATGGACTCGGTCCCGATCGTGGCCATCACCGGACAGGTGACGTCGGCCTCGATCGGCACTGACGCCTTCCAGGAGGCCGACATCCGCGGCATCACGTTCCCGATCACGAAGCACAACTTCCTGGTGACGCGGGCCGCAGACATTCCCGAGGCGATCGCCGCTGCCTACGAAATCGCCGGCACGGGGCGTCCGGGCCCGGTGCTGGTCGACATCAGCAAGGACGCGCTCCAGGCACCCATGGACTTCTCCTGGCCCCCGAAGGTGGACCTGCCCGGCTACCGGCCCACGGTGAAGCCACACGTGCGGCAAGTGCGCGAGGCAGCCAAGATGATCAGCGAGGCCAAACGGCCGGCGTTCGTCGTCGGCGGCGGGATCGTCAAGTCCGGTGCGTCGCAGGCCCTGCTCGACGTGGTCGAAGCGACTCAGATTCCGGTCGTGACCACCCTGATGGCACGCGGGGCGTTCCCTGACAGCCACCCGCTCAATATGGGGATGCCGGGCATGCACGGCTCGGTCGTCGCCGTGGGCGCGCTCCAGCGCTGCGACCTGTTCATCGCCGTGGGCATGAGGTTCGACGATCGGGTGACAGGGCAGTTGTCGACGTTCGCGCCCGAGGCGACCGTGATCCACTGCGACATCGATCCGGCTGAGATCGGCAAGAACCGCACCGCTGACCTGCCGATCGTGGGTGACGCGCGGTTGTTCCTGGAGGAACTGCGCGAGCACCTCCATGGGAGTGCGCCCGAGATCGGGCCGTGGTTGTCGTACCTCACAGGCCTCCGAGAGCGATACCCGACCGACCCGGGTGACCCGACCGACGACTATCTGCTGCCGCAGGAGGTCATCAAGCGGATCGGCGAGCTGACCGGTCCCGAAGCGATCTTCGCGACTGGCGTCGGTCAGCACCAGATGTGGGCCGCGCACTTCCTGCCCCACGAGAAGCCGAACCAATGGCTGACCTCCGGCGGAGCGGGAACGATGGGCTATTGCGTGCCGGCTGCCATGGGGGCCAAGGTGGGGCGGCCCGACGCGGTGGTCTGGGGGATCGACGGCGACGGCTGTTTCCAGATGACCAACCAGGAGCTGGTCACGTGCGCTTTGAACGACATCCCGATCAAGATCGCGATCATCAACAACGAGTCCCTGGGCATGGTGCGGCAGTGGCAGACCCTGTTCTACGGGGAGCGATACTCCAACACCGACCTGCACTCCTTCCGGATTCCCGACTTCGTCAAACTCGCCGAGGCGATGGGGTGCGTGGGACTGCGGGCCGAGACGCCCGAGCAGGTGGACGCGGTCATCCTGCAGGCGTTGGAGATCAACGATCGTCCTGTCGTGATTGACTTCGTGGTGCACAAGGACGCCATGGTGTGGCCGATGGTGGCCGCCGGTACCAGCAATTCCGACATCAAGATCGCCAAGGACATGGCCCCGGCATGGGACGAGGAGCAGCTGTGATGACGACCTTCCACACGCTGAGCGTGCTCGTGCTCAACCGGCCCGGCGTGCTCGCCCGGATCGCCGGGCTGTTCGCCCGCCGCGGGTTCAACATCGAGTCGCTCGCGGTCGGCCCGACCGAACATCCGGAGACCTCTCGGATCACGATCGTGATCGCGGCCGACTCCGATGCCGTTCTCGAACAGATCACCAAGCAGCTCAACAAGCTGGTCGAGGTGATCCGGGTGCTCGAGTTCGAGAAGGGCGAGTCGGTGCGCCGCGAGCTGGTGCTCGTGAAGGTGCGGGCCGATGCCCGGACCCGGAGCCAGGTCATGGAGATCGCAACGATGTTCCGTGGCCGGATCGTCGACGTCGCCCCTGACGCGGTTGTCGTCGAGGCGACCGGGTCGTACGGCAAGATCCAGGCTCTGCTGCACCTGCTGGAGCCGTACGGGGTGCGCGAACTCGTGCAGTCCGGCTCTGTCGCGCTCGGGCGCGGTTCCCGAGCGATCACCGACCGCAGCCGCTACGACAAGACCCCTCGTTCCGAACGCGTCTGACGCGCCCGGCCTATCAATCAAGGAGAAGACGCCACATGGCAACGATGTTCTACGACGACGACGCCGACCTGTCGATCATTCAGAACCGGTCGGTCGCAGTGATCGGGTACGGCTCCCAGGGCCATGCCCACGCGCTCAGCCTCCGGGACTCCGGCGTCGACGTTCGCCTCGGCCTCAAGGAAGGCTCGAAGTCGCGTGACAAGGCCGGGGCCGAGGGGCTGCGCGTGCTGTCGGTCGCCGAGGCGGTCGAAGAGGCCGACCTGGTGATGATCTTGGCGCCCGACCAGGCCCAGCGAAAGCTGTACGCCGAGGAGATCGCCCCGCACCTGGTCGAAGGCGACGCCCTGTTCTTCGCCCACGGCTTCAACATCCGTTTCGGTTACATCACGCCGCCGAAGGGCGTCGACGTGTGCATGGTTGCGCCGAAGGGACCGGGGCACCTGGTGCGCCGCGAGTACGCAGCCGGACGCGGCGTGCCCGTCATCGTCGCCGTCGAGAAGGACGAGACCGGCAACGCCTGGCCGTTGACTTTGTCGTACGCCAAAGCGATCGGTGGCCTGCGTGCGGGTGGGATCAAGACGACGTTCACGGAGGAGTGCGAGACCGATTTGTTCGGCGAGCAGGCCGTGCTCTGTGGTGGTGCCTCGGCCCTGGTCCAGGCTGGTTTCGAGACCCTGGTCGAGGCCGGGTACCAGCCGGAGGTCGCCTACTTCGAGTGCCTCCACGAGCTCAAGCTGATCGTCGACCTCATGTACGAAGGCGGTATCGCCAAGCAGCGCTGGTCGGTCTCCGACACCGCCGAGTACGGCGACTACGTCTCCGGACCACGGGTGATCGACTCGTCGGTAAAGGCGCGCATGAAGGATGTGCTCGGCGACATCCAGTCGGGTGCGTTCGCGAAGCGGTTCATCGACGATCAGGACGCCGGCGCGCCGGAGTTCAAGGCGTTCCGCGCGGCAGCCGAGAAGCACCCGATCGAGGCCACCGGGCGTGAGCTGCGCAAGCTCATGAGCTGGGTCAAGTCGAGCGACTCCGACTACGTCGAAGGTACGGCGGCACGCTGACAGGGCTGCTCCTGCGAGGGGTCGGGCCCGTGGCCCGGCCCCTTCAGTGTTCGTCGGGGGCGTTGACCATGAACTCGGCGGCGTACGTGAGGTAGGACCGGAGCTCCGCATCCTCCGTGGGCGGCAGAGCGACGGCGTCGACGGCATGCAGCATGTGGTGGAGCCAGCGGTCTCGCTGACTGGGCGTCACTACGTACGGCGCATGCCTCATCCGCAGCCGCGGGTGCCCACGGGTCTCCGAGTAGGTCTTAGGTCCGCCGAAGTACTGCTCCAGGAACAGTCGAAGACGGTCGGCAGCCGGACCCAGATCGTCTTCGGGGTAGAGGTCCCTCAACGGCGGATCGGTCGCGACCCCGGCGTAGAAGAGCTCCACCAGCCGTCGGAAGGTCTCGTGACCGCCCATCCGCTCGTAGGCCGTCGCAGCGTCAGCAGAATCGCCACGCGACCGGCGGAGTGGGATCGTCACTCGAACACTGTAGATGCACGGTCGTGGACGTTATGACGTCCAGATCGGGCGATGCGCGTCAACTAGTGTGCATCTACCGTGTTGGGCGGTGACTGCCTGACTCAAGAAAGAGCCGCGACGATCGCGTCTCCGACCTCGGAGGTGCCGCGCTTGGACCCCCCGGCCGAGGCGATGTCTGCCTCGACGGCAGCGGCGATCCGTCCAGCGTCGTCGCTGCGGCCGAGGTGGTCGAGCAGCATGGAGACCGACAGGATGGCTGCCCGGGGGTCGGCGATACCCTGGCCGGCGATGTCGGGTGCCGATCCGTGCACCGGCTCGAACATCGACGGGTACGTGCCGTCGACGTTGATATTGGCGCTGGCCGCGAGGCCGATCCCGCCGGTCACGGCGGCTGCCTCGTCGGTCAGGATGTCGCCGAACAGGTTGTCGGTCACGATGACGTCGAAACGGTCCGGGTTGGTGCACAACGCGATGGTGGCGGCGTCGACGTGCAGGTAGTCGGTGGTGACTTCTCCGAACTCGGCGGCGACGTGGTTGAAGACCCGGTTCCACAGGCCGCCCGCGTTGACGAGCACGTTGTGTTTGTGAACGAGCGTGAGCCTCTTGCGACGCTTGGTGGCCCGCTGGAAGGCGTCCCGGACGACCCGCTCGACCCCCATGGCGGTGTTCACGCTGACCTCGGTCGCGATTTCGTTCACGGTCCCGGCGCGCACGACACCGCCGTTGCCGCAGTACAGGCCCTCGGTACCTTCACGCACGACCACGAAGTCGACGGTCTTGCCGTCGACCACGCTCGGCGCCAGGGGAGTGGGCACCCCGGGGTACAGCCGCGACGGGCGCAGGTTCACCGCATGGTCGAAGGCGAACCGCAACTTGAGCAACAGTCCCCGTTCGAGCAGTCCCGACGGGATCGTCGTGGACCCAGGGGCTGCGCCCACCGCGCCCAGCAGAATCGCGTCCGCGGTTGCGAGGCGGGAGAGGTCGTCGTCGGTCAACACGTCGCCGGTTCGTTGCCAGCGCTCGGCACCGAGGTCGTACGTCTCGAACCGGAACGCCCCGTCGCCGACCACGGCGACGAGCACCTTGATCGCTTCGGCGATGACCTCCGGACCGATGCCGTCTCCGCCGATCACGGCGATCGTCTGCTGCTTCGTCACGGGCGTCGAGCCTAGTGAGTCCACCCGGAGGGCAACGCCACGTCTCAACCGGGCTCGTGCGGTAGTTTCCGCCCATGGCACTGGATTTCGCGGCCCGTCCACATCCGAATATGCGCCCGGATTCCGAACTGGCCGCCGTATTCGCGGCGCCCGGGTTCGGTCGTCATTTCACCGACCACATGGCCGTTGCCACGTGGCGCAAGGAGGGCGGGTGGGACGATGCCGCCCTCGTGCCGTACGGACCGTTCCAGCTCGACCCGGCCGGTGCCGTACTCCACTACGGCCAGGAGATCTTCGAAGGCTTGAAGGCGTACCGGCACGCTGACGGCTCGATCTGGCTGTTTCGGCCCGAGGCGAATGCGAACCGGCTGAACGCGAGCGCCGTACGGCTCGGCCTGCCCGAGCTGCCGGTCGAGGACTTCCTGGCGTCGATCGCCAGCCTGGTGTCGGCCGACCAGCGGTGGGTGCCCGACGGCTCCGACGAGATGAGCCTGTACCTGCGGCCCTTCATGTTCGCCGCCGAGGACTTCCTCGGGGTACGGCCCGCCGAGACCGTGCAGTACGCCGTGATCGCGAGCCCGGTCGGGCCGTACTTCTCGGGCGGCGTCAAGCCGGTCGACATCTGGGTGACCACGACTTACAGCCGGGCCGGTTTCGGCGGCACCGGTGCGGCGAAGTGCGGGGGCAACTACGCCAGTTCGCTCGTCGCCCAGGCCGAGGCGTACGACCACGGCTGCAGTCAGGTGCTGTTCACCGACGCCGCCACCCATACCTGGCTGGAAGAACTCGGCGGCATGAACATCTTCCTCGTCAGCCGCGACGACCGATTGGTCACGCCGCCCACGTCGGGCACGATCCTGGCCGGAATCACCCGCGACTCGATCCTGACCGCCGCACCGTCGCTCGGGCTGGTGCCCGAGGTGCGGCCCGTGGCCCTCGCCGAACTGGTCGAGGGCATCGCGACGGGGGAGTACGTCGAAGCCTTCGCCTGCGGCACCGCCGCCGTGCTGACCCCCATCGGCTCGTTCCACCGCGAAGGTCTCGAGCCGCTGAGGCTCTCGCATCCGCAGGGCGACCACACGATGGCGATCCGGAGCAGGATCCTGGACATCCAGTACGGCCGTACCGCCGACCCGTACGGCTGGCGCGTTCGGGTCGTCTGACCTTGCGTCGGAACTGGCCCTGAATCCCGTCGTGCGGGACAGGTGGTCTCACCGCTCGGAACCTGACTGCTTCTCGCGCCATTCGGAGCACAATCGATCATGCGCGCCGCCTTCGCAGATGGCGCCGAGACTCCCCCATACCGACGACTCCGAAGGTTGCGATGAGCCCGGTTCAGGTTGCCCCCGAGAATTTCCACGTCTTCGATACCACCCTGCGTGACGGTGCGCAGCAGGAGGGTCTGCGGCTGAGCGTGTCGGACAAGATCCGCATCGCGAAGCTGCTCGACGACCTCGGAGTGACCTTCATCGAAGGCGGCTGGCCCGGCGCCAACCCGAACGACACAGCCTTCTTCGCCGAGGCCGCTGCGAGCTTGGAGCTCAAGAGCGCGACCCTGGTCGCGTTCGGCATGACCACCCGCGTGGGGATGAAGGCGGCCGACGATCCGCTGGTCCAGGCTCTGGTCGATGCCCAGACACCCGTGATCTGCATCGTGGCCAAGTCACACGATCGTCACGTCACCGACGCCCTTCGGACGACGCTTGAGAACAACCTCGAGATGATCCGCGACACGGTGACGTACCTGAGAAGCCAGGGCAAGCGGGTGTTCGTCGACTGCGAACACTTCTTCGACGGCTACCGGGACAATCCGTCGTACGCCCTCGATGTCGTGCGGACCGCCGCCGAGGCCGGCGCCGAAGTCGTGATTCTGTGCGACACCAACGGCGGCATGTTGCCCAGCTGGATGGGTGACGTCGTGTCGGCTACCGCCGCGATCGGGGTCGACCTGGGCATCCATTGTCACAACGACACCGGCTGTGCCGTCGCGAACACCATCGCCGCGGTCGAGGCGGGGGTCATGCATATCCAGGGCACGATCAACGGCTACGGCGAGCGGACCGGCAATGCCGACCTCGTCACCCTGATTGGCAATCTGCAGATCAAGTTCGGCTGGCAGCTGGTCACCCCTGACGCCCTGCGCGACCTCACCCGTACCTCCCATGCCATCGCCGAAATCGCCAACCAGGCGCCCCAGGCGCGTCAGCCGTACACGGGAACGTCGGCGTTCGCGCACAAAGCCGGCCTGCACGCGTCGGCGATGAGGCACGACGAGATGCTCTACCAGCACGCAGATCCTGGTCTGGTCGGCAACAACATGCGGATGTTGATCTCCGACATGGCGGGCCGGGCCAACATCCAGATCAAGGGCGAACAGCTGGGCCACGACCTGTCCGATCGGCATCTGGCCGCCCGGGTGACCGACAAGATCAAGGACCGCGAGGCGAACGGGTATTCGTACGAAGCCGCCGACGCGTCGTTCGACCTGTTGCTGCGGGAGGAACTCGGGCAGCTCGGCAAGCCGTTCGAGGTCGAGTCGTGGCGGGTCTTCACCGACCAGTCCGAACTGAGCGAGGCGATCGTGCGGGTGTCGACCCGGGGCGAAGCGTCGCGGTTGTACGCCGGCGGCGGCAACGGCCCGGTCAACGCGCTCGACATGGCGCTGCGCAACGCCCTCGAACCGGCATTCCCGGAGGTGGCCGACTACGAACTCGTCGACTACCGGGTCCGGATTCTCGACCAGGGCCACGGCACCGACGCGACCGTCCGGGTGCTCATCGACACCAGGTTCAACGGCACTAGCTGGACCACCGTCGGCGTGGGCGGCAACGTGATCGAGGCCTCGTACGAGGCGCTCTTCGACGCCTACCTGTACGGCATTGCCGTCAAAGCGCTCGTAGGAGCCGGCGTCTGATCCAGGCTCCGGCCAGCGGTTAGCCTGTGACCATGTCGAACGGATCGTCCGAATGGCCGCTGATGCCCTCTGGCCAGCCTCCGCGTGTCGTACCCCCCACTGCTCCCGGCTATTCGACGGACGACCGGCTCACGTTGACCGCGATGTGGAGCACGGAACGTCGCGAGGGGCAGTGGTTGATTCCGCCGTACCTATGGGTTTCTCCGTCCTTGAGCAACGTGTACCTGAACTGCTTGAGGGCCGTACCCGCAGCCCCGGTGATCGACCTGTTCGTCAACGGCGGAATGGGTTCGGTCATCCTCGTCGTGCCCGACGGCTGGGGCGTCGACACGAACCATCTGGGGAAGGGGATCGGCTCGGTCAAGAACCAGGTGGGTTCCAACCCGGTCCCCGGTGCACCGCTGTTCGTGGTCGGCGGCAGCATTGCCCTCGGCACGTTCAAGGCCCGACACGCGAACTGGCTCGACCTGAAGCGCCTCCAGTGGGTCGAACGTCGGCGGGCGCTCGGCGGGGGGCCGAGCAAGATCACCGACGGCGGTCCGTCGCTCAGGTGACTGCGGCGCCCACGAGGCAGCTCGCGGCGGATCACTAGGCTGACCGGCATGCGCATCGCCAGGTACGTCGTCGGAGACCACATTCAGTACGGCATCGTCGAACTCGCTGCGGACGGTGGTGACCATCCCGATACCGTCGCCGCGATCACGGCGGACCCGCTCGCCGGGCCAGTGTCGTACACAGGTCAGCGTCATCTGCTCGCCGACGTACGGCTGCTGGCACCGGTGATCCCACGCTCCAAGGTGGTCGGGATCGGTCGGAACTATGCGGCTCACGCCGCCGAGATGGGCAACGAGGTCCCCGACGAGCCGCTGGTCTTCCTCAAGCCGAATACCTCGGTCATCGGGCCAGGGGAGGCGATCGTGAGGCCCTCGACCACCTCCGACCTGCAGTACGAGGGCGAGCTCGCGGTCGTCATCGGCCGAATCGGCCGCGACATTCCGGTCGAGCGAGTCGGCGAGGCGGTCTTCGGCTACACCGTCGCCAACGACGTGACGGCGCGCGACCTGCAACGCACCGATGGGCAGTGGACGAGGGCCAAGGGGTACGACACGTTCTGCCCGTTGGGTCCGTGGATCGTCACGCACCTGTCGGTCGACGAAGCATCTGATCTAGGAATCCGGACGCGGCTCGACGGAGCAATCGTGCAGGAGTCGTCGACGTCGTTGCTCGTCAGGGGAATCTCCGATCTGGTCTCCTACGTGTCGAGCTTCACGACGTTGCTGCCCGGGGACCTCATCCTGACGGGCACACCGGCCGGGGTCGGGCCCATGCTGCCGGGCCAGCGGGTCGAAATCGAGATCGACGGCATCGGTTCCCTCGAGAACGTCGTGATCGACGAGGGCGCAGGGGAGATCGCGTGAGCAGTGTCGGCCGCGGCGCCGACCAGACTCGGTGGACCGTGCCGTACCCAGGCAGCCGGTACCCGGTGATTCTCGTGCCCGAGTCGGCCGACCCGTCGGCTCTGTCGGTGCGGGTGTTGGGTGCGGTCGCTGTCGCCGTGGCGTTCGCCGGTTTCGCGATCGTGGTGCCGAGCGTCAACCTGTTCGTCCAGGCGGTGTCGTACGCCCTGGTCAAGCCGGGAACGACCCTGGAGGAGTACGTCGCTGCCGGGCAGAAGTTCGAGACGGTCGCGGGGCTGGTCGGTGCACACCTGGGCTTGGCGAGCCTCACCCTGGTCGTGATGGCTCTGTTGAGAGTGCTACATCGCCGTCGGTCCGCGTGGCTCTGGTCGGTGTCGCCGGGAATGCGATGGCGCTATTTGCTGGCGACCTTCATCGTCGGGGTCGCGGTGCTCAACGCCGTGATGCTGCTGTTCTCAGGCCTGCCGGCGTGGGCACCCCAGGACCGAGCCGGCGTCTTCGTCGTGGCGATCGTGCTCACCGCTCCGCTCCAGGCGGTCGCGGAGGAGGTGTTCTTTCGCGGTTATCTGCTCCAGGCGTTCGGGATGGTCTGGCGCAACTCCTGGTTCGCGATCGGGGCGTCGGCCCTGCTGTTCGCACTCTTCCACGGCACTCAGAACGTGCCCCTGTTCCTCGACCGGTTGGCGTTCGGGCTGATCGCGGGAGCGTTGGTGTGGCGCACGGGTGGCCTCGAGGCGGGGATTGGGGCCCACATCGCCAACAACCTCGGCGCGTTCTTGTGGGCGGCACTGACGAGTTCGGTGGCTGGCGCGAGAGCAGTTCAGGAACTGACGTGGCTGGCCGCCACGCAGGACGTTCTCGGCTTCGCACTGTTCGCGGCGATCGCCTGGTGGGTCGCAGCCAGGATGCGGGTTCCGGAGGTGGTCGCAGGCGGCCCGTCGGCAGGTGCCGCTTTGGGGGTACGGCGAAGGCCGAGGTCTGCGGGTACGAGCGATCCGGTTTGAGGCAGGCCTGCCCGGTCCGGTAATGTGTGTCCTCGGCGCCGCGAGGCGTCGATGGGGTATGGGGTAATTGGCAGCCCAGCGGATTCTGGTTCCGTTAGTCTAGGTTCGAGTCCTAGTACCCCAGCGGAATGCGCTTCGCTGGCAGATTTTGGTAGCGTTGCGCGAGCGCCGGTTCGCCGGTCGCAAGCTAGGGCCCCGTTGTGTAGCGGCCTAGCACGCCGCCCTCTCAAGGCGGTAGCGCGGGTTCGAATCCCGTCGGGGCTACCAGTGTGAACGGCCTAGTCAGAGCAGATTCCGGCTAGGCCGTTCGTCGTTCCCGACTCCGGTCATCCCGCACCGGAGCCTCCATCTCCCGCTGGGCTCTGGCCGCCAGATCTCGTGCGATCGGGCTACGGGGCAAACGAGACGAGCACTTTCGCCGACTTTCGAGCGTCTGCCGCTGTGTCGAACGCTGTTACGACCTCGTCGAGTCCGAATTCGTGGGTGATCACCGACTCAAGCTCGGGGTGTTCGGCGAGCATGGTGATCGCGTCGTCCAGTTCGGAGTTGAACCGGAAGGCACCTCGGTAGGTCAACTCGCGTGCCACCAACGGCGCGACATCGACCGGCTGATCGCCTCCGCCAGGAATCCCCAACTGAACCAGGGTCCCCCCGCGCCGCAGCGAGTTGAGGCAAGGGGAGAAGGTCGGCGGGGCCCCGGACGCCTCGAAGACCACGTCGTACGCCTCGGTCGGCAAGGCCTCGGTGCTGACGAGGATGGTGCGTTGGGCTCCGAGGCCGGTGGCCCTGGCGAGTGCCTGCTCGAGGATGTCGCTGACGGTCACCCGAGCCCCCATGATCGTCGCGGCACCGGCGAGCAACAACCCGATGGGACCGGCTCCGTTCACGAGCACGTCTCGACCGGCGATGTCGCCGGCCTGTTCGATCGCGTGGAGGCCCACGGCGAGCGGCTCGGCGAGGGAGGCACGCCGGACCGGGAGTTCGACGGGCAGGATCCGGAGTTGATCACGACGTACCACCGCGAACTCGGCCATTGCCCCTTGCGTATGCGGGTGCGTCGCTGCGCTGCCGAGGTAGCGACCGCCGGGCCAGATGTTGGGGCGTGACTCCAAGCCGATCACTGGCTCTCCAGGGGAGGACGGATGCACCGTGACCGGTGTCCCCGGGGGGAAGTGGCCCGACGGGTCGTGGTCGACCACGCCAGACACTTCGTGTCCGGGCACCAGTGGCTCGACGACCACGAAGGCACCGACCGCCCCCTTCTTGTAATAGCTGAGATCGGAGCCGCAAATTCCGGCGTAACGGATGGCCAGCCGTACCTCGTCAGGCCCCGGCTCGGGCAACTCGGCTGCTGCGACGCAGAGGTCGTGTGCCCCCCGAATCAGTGCGGTCCGCATCACACGACCGCCGACATGCCACCGTCGACGAACAGAACTTGCCCGTTGACGAAGTTCGATGCATCCGAGGAAAGAAACACACACGCGCCGACCAGGTCCTCGACTTCACCCCAGCGAGCAGCAGGGGTACGGCCCTTCACCCAGCTGCTGAACTTCTCGTCCGCGACCAAGGCTGAGGTGAGTTCGGTGGCGAAGTAGCCGGGGGCCAGGGCGTTGCACTGGATGCCGTACCCGGCCAGGTCGGCGCACAAACCCTTGGTCAGCATGACCGTGCCGCCCTTCGTGGCGGAGTAGGGGGTGATGGAGGGCCGGGCCAACTGGCTCTGGATGGAACCGATGTTCACGATCTTGCCCGATCCGCGAGCGATCATGCCCGGCGCCACGGCCTGGGCCATGAGGAAGGCGCTCGTCAGGTTGGTGTCGACCAGCGTCCTCCAGTCGTCGAGTGTGAAGTCACCCAGCGGCTTGCGCAGCTGCATCCCGGCGTTGTTGACCAGGATGTCGGGACACCCGACGTTCTGGGTGACGGCGGCGATTCCGGCGCGTACGGCATCGGGGTCGGTGAGGTCGAACGCGGCGGTCGCGAACGAGCCTCCGCCGTCCCGCAAGCTCGACGCGACCTCGCCCAAGGTCTCGGCGTTGCGTCCGTGAAGCACCACCTTCGCCCCGGCCTGTGCGAGCCCCTTGGCCAGTGCGAGTCCGATTCCTCGGCTGGACCCGGTGACCAACGCCACCTTGCCCGTCAGGTCGAACATGTTCATGTCTGCGTCCTCCTCGATCGCGCCGGCTTCTCGGTCCGCTGGTGTGATTGGGCGCTACTCTAGCAGAGGGTTCGATATAATGAACAGCGTTCGATAGATAGAAACAACCCATAGGTTCGGTGGTTCGTGTCGACCGAACTGCGTGGGTCGGGATGCCCTAGTCTCGGCTGCAGTGTCGAAGGAAGGAACGACCCGTTGTCTCCTGTGCGTAGTGGCACCGACGTGACCCCGCCGGGGGCTGCCCCGGCTGCATCGCGAGCCGTTGCCGTACTTGATGCTTTGGCGGCCAGCGAATCGGGCACCTTGAATCTCTCCGACCTCAGCCGGGCCCTCGGAGCGCCGAAGTCGTCGACGAGTGCGATCTGTACGGCTCTGGAGGCCGGCGGGCTGATCCGGCGCGACGACCTCGGCTATTCGCTCGGCAGGCGGCTCGTCGAGTTGGGTGGCACGTACCTGTCGCGACTTGACCAGGTCGGCGAGTTCTACACGTTGTGTGCCGAGTCGGAGGTGCTGTCGGGGGAGACCGTACGGCTTTCGACCGCGGCCGGGATCGACGTCCTGTGCCTCGCGCGCTACGAAGGGCATCCCGCCATCCGGCTCACCACGAACATCGGAGACCGTCTCCCGTCGTCATCCTGTGCCCAGGGCAAAGTGCTGTTGGCCCGTCTGGACGACTCGGAGATCGAGCGTCTCTACTACGGGATTCCTGTGTTGCCAGGGCTCACGTCCCACAGCCGCCGCACCATGGCCAAGTTGCTCAAGGACCTCCGTCGCGCGCGAGCTCTCGGCTACGCGATGGACGACGAAGAGGCCGTCGAGAATGTCGTCGGCCTGGCCGTACGCGTGCCTGCGCGGGGAGTGCGGGCCCCCATCCTTGCCGTCAGTGTGACCTTCCTGAAGTCCGACTTCAACGATGTCGTTCGCGATCGCCTGGTCCGGGATCTGCAACGGGTGGCCCGGCAACTGGGTAATCCGCTCGCCCCCGCCTGATCTCTTCGCCCTTACGTCGGTGCCGACCGGCGCTGCTGGTTGTGTTGCCGGGCTCTGGGTCCGCTTCGCTCGAGCCGAGCGGCAGGCTTGGCCTGCCCGTCTGTGGCGGCCATGACGTACGACTCGCCCGCTGACGCGCCCTCTGCCGTACCCGGACCGCCGCACGGTCCCCCTTGGTCTGCGCCGACCACTGTGCAGCCCAGCCTGTCATGAGCGCCTGGAGACAGCTCGAACTGTTCCGCGACCGCATTCCCTCCTCGGAGCTTGAGAAACCGTGCGAGAAGAATTGTGTTCACTCTACTGGACATCGTTCGATCTATGGTGCATAGTGGTGCCACCTTCTGAGAACAAGGGAGCTCTCCCATGGCAGACACCGGAGCCCATGTGCCGGTCCGAACCGACGCCACCGGCGTCGATCCCGTTCAACTTCGTCGCGCGACCTTGGCCTCGTCGGTCGGGTCGGCGCTGGAGTATTACGACTTCTACATCTACGGCTTGGCGAGCGCGCTGATCTTCGGCGAGCTCTTCTTCAAGCCCCTCGGTCCGGCCGGCGGCCTGATCGCGTCCTTCGGCACGTACGCCGTCGGGTTCGCTGCCCGGCCGATCGGCGGGCTGGTCTTCGGCCATCTGGGCGACAAGCTGGGCCGCAAGCTGATCCTGATCGTCACGATCGCGCTCATGGGTGGGTCGTCGATGGCGATCGGCCTCCTCCCCACCTTCGACACGGCAGGTATCTGGGGAGCCATCCTCCTGGTCGCGCTTCGAGTCGCTCAGGGCCTGGGGGCAGGAGCCGAGCAGGCCGGGGCAACGGTCTTGATCTCGGAGTTCGCCCCACGACAGAAGCGAGGGTTCTTCGCCGCCTTGCCGTTCGTGGGAATCCAGGTCGGAACCCTCCTGGGTGCGGGTACCTTCGCTGCGCTTGGCCTCGCTCATCCCGAGGTGTTGATGGGGTGGCTGTGGCGCATCCCCTTCCTGCTCGGATTCGCCCTCATCATCGTGGCCGTCATCATTCGGATGCGGTTGAAGGAGTCGCCGGCGTTCGAGGCTTTGGAAGAAGCCGAAGCGCACCGCGAGGCCCCCGTCAAGCAGTCGGTCGGCCAGGCCATCGCCACCTCCAAGAAGAACATCCTGATCGGCATCGGCCTCCGGATGGGCGAGAACGGCAACTCCTCGATCTACTCGGCACTGCTGCTGTCCTTCGTCGCTGGGCTGCCGGCCTTTGCCCAGCAGAAGCTGATCGGTACCTGGGGTGCCGTGGTCGCGGCCTGTGTCTCGATCTTCACCGTGGTCCTGTTCGGCTGGCTGTCCGACCGGTTTGGCCGCGTTCCCGTCTACCGCTGGGGCGCTCTCTTCACCGCCCTCTTCGCCTTCCCTGGCTTCTTCTTGCTGACGCTGGGCTACGTGTGGCTGGTGTTGTTGGTCATGGCGATCGGCATCGGAATCGGCGTGCAGTCGATGCTTGGCCCGCAGTGTGCCCTCCTTCCCGAACTGTTCGGCAACCAGCACCGGTTCACCGGTGTGGCGACGGCGCGCGAATTCTCGGCCGTGCTCGCTGGTGGGATCGCGCCCCTGGTCGGGGCTGCACTCCTCGCACTCACAGGCGGCGCTTGGTGGGTCATTGCGATCTACTCGTCGGTGCTGGCACTCATCTCCTTCGCGACGACCTTCGTCACCCCCGAGACCCGAGGCCGCAGCCTGACCGATCTCAACGACGCCGGAAAGGACACCGTTCATGCCTGATCGCACCGTGCGAGTGGTCGTCGCCACCCCGCTACCGCCAGCCCTGTGCTCCAAGATCGCCAGCCTCGACCCTCGGGTCGAGCTGGTGGTCGACCAGGAGCTCCTCCCACCGATGCGCCACGCAGCGGACTTCTCCGGGGACCCGGCGTGGTCACGCACGCCGGAACAGCAGGCCCGCTTCGAGGCGATGGTCGACACTGCCGAGGTCTTGTACGGCATCCCCGACGTCTCGCCGAAAGCCCTGGCCCGTACGGTCAAGGCCAACCCGAAGCTCCGGTGGGTGATGACGATGGCCGCCGGCGGAGGCAGCCAAGTCGTCGCCGCCGGTCTGGCCGACGACGATCTGGAACGGATCGTCTTCACCACCTCGGCCGGGGCCCATGGCGTCCCTCTCGCGGAGTGGGCGATCTTCGGGGTGTTCGCCGGTTGCAAGGAACTGCCTCGGTTGCAGCGCCAACAGCGGGCTCACGCTTGGCCGACCAGGATCGTCGGACGTCCCATCGAGGGCAGCACCATCCTGATCGCGGGTCTCGGAGGCATCGGCCAGCAGGTGGCCAAGCGCGCCAAGGCTCTGGGCATGACGGTCCTCGGCTTGCGGCGGGAACAAGGCGAGGTGCCTCACGTGGACGAGGTTCACCCCCTGGCCGATATCGCCGAGGTGGTCGGACGGGCCGACCACATCGTCCTCACCCTGCCGGGCACTCCGCAAACCGAAGGGTTGGTCAACGCCGACCTCTTGGCCCGGGCCAAGCCCGGGGTCACCGTCGTCAACGTCGGCCGCGGCACCGTCGTCAAGCAGGACGACCTGATCGACGCCCTGAGGTCCGGCCAGGTCGGCTTCGCTGCGCTCGACGTGTTCGAGCGGGAGCCTCTGGAAGACGATTCCCCCTTGTGGGACCTCGACAACGTCCTGGTCAGCCCGCATTCGGGCGGGCTGGACGTCAAGGAAGACGAGCGGATCTGCGAGATCTTCTGCGACAATCTCCAGGCCTATCTCGACGGCCGACCGATGCGCAACGTGGTCGACCCCCAGTTGGGCTACTGACCATGGGTCTCCTGGTCAGCGCCAATGACGCCAAACTCGTTCGCACCGATGGAGTGGACAGCTTTCCCGTCGACGCCGGACCCGACACTCTCACGGTGCTCGACGACTCCGACGGTTCGCTGCGTCGCCTCACCGAGGTGGACGTGCTCACCTCGATCATGGGACCCCCGCAGTGTGCGGCGGTCTCGGCCGACGGTCGCTGGGCCGCGGTGAGCGCACCGGTGTCGTACGACCGCGACGCACGACGCGTCGTTCTGGAAACGTTCCTCCAGGTCGTCGACCTGACGGCGGGTTCGGTCACACGAGTTCCTCTGGACGCTCACCCACAGGGTGTCTCCTTCACCCCGGACGCGGCCCGACTTCTCGTGGCCACGGCCGGCGGTGCGGTCGAGGTCTTCGCGGTCACTGACGAGTTCAGGCACGTCTCGACCGTGGACGTGAGCAGCGGACGACTCGCGGGGATCGCGGTGACACCCGACGGGTCGGCCGCGATCGTGGCCCTCCGCGACGAGCAGGGCGCTGCCGTGCTCGACCTGGCGGGACCTGTCACCCTGCGCCCCGAGAGGGTCACGACCGGCGTCAGTCCCTACGTCGTCGACATCGACGATGCGGGCCGCTGGGCCTTGATCGGCAGCGTCGGCGAGGCAGGCAAGGCCGTACGCGGCGGCAGCGCGGTCGCGGACGCCGACGTGGTGACGCTCGTCGACCTCTCTGGGCCGACCTACCGCGCGGTCAGCCACATCGGGGTCCCGTCGGTTCCCGAAGGCATTGCGATCTCCCCGGACGGGCGCTGGGCCGTCGCCCTGTGCATGGCCGGCTGCCAGCTGCCTCCGGGCACGCCTGGGCACCAGCCCGACGGTCGGCTCGTGCTCCTGGCCGTCGACGACGGGCAGCTGCGCACCGTGGATTCCGTACCTGCAGGTGCGGCGGCTCAAGGGGTGGTGTTCACCGCAGATTCCACCCGTGTCGTCGCGCAGTTCTACGCCGATCGTTGCCTGGCGGTCTTCGCCGTCGAAGACGGGAGACTGCGAGACAACGGGGAGCGGATCGCCGTACCCGGAGGTCCGGCCTCACTGCGCCGTAGCTGACGCCAGCATCGCCCGGGTCGGAACCGACCAGTCAGTCCGACCCAGGCGAGGGCGCTGTCGTACGGCGAAGGAACTCCAAGACCACGCTGTTGTCCAGGTCACCGAGCCCGGCTTCCGTGAGGCCGACGAACAAGTCCTTCGAGACTCGAAGCGAGGGCAGCTCCCGGCCTCGCGCCGAGTCTTCGGCGAACCTCAGGTCCTTGACGAGGAACTTCGCCGGCCCGCTCGGGCTGAAATCGTCGTGGGCCAGGGCGTGTCGCTTCTGGTTCAACAGTTCCGAAGCGGCCAGTCCGGCACCGAGCACGTCCAACACGTGACCGGCATCCAGCCCGTTCTCACGGGCGACCAGGACAGCTTCGGCGAGGGACACCAACGTGCCCGCGACGACCATCTGATTGCAGGCCTTGGCGACGGCACCCGCGCCGACGCCGCCCATCAACTGCACCGATCCACCGATGGTCTCGAGCAGTGGGCGGAGCCGCTCGAACACGGTCGGGTCGCCTCCGCACATGATCGACATGCTGCCGTCGACGGCCTTGGCCACACCACCCGACATGCAGGCGTCGACCACGTGGACCTTCCCGTCCAATCGCTTGGCGAGTTCCCGCACCCTCAGCGGCGACACGGTGCTCATCACGACGAGGTCGCGCGCGCCGCCGGCGAGGAGCTCCGGCAGCAAGGGTTCCAGGTACGGCAGATCGGGAAGCAGACAGAAGACGACGTCTCGGTCGGCCAGCGCTTCCGCGGTGTCGGTCGTCACCCGGACACCCGCGTGGCTCGCCGCGGGGACTTCACCTCGGGCCGTACCGGTGACGTCATGGCCGGCCCCCGCCAGGTTGGCCGCGACCGGCAGCCCCATGTTGCCCAGCCCTAACACGCAGATCTTCATGCGACCTCTTCCGCCGAGTCGGGGCTTCAGTCTGCCCCACCTCACCGTGGGTGCTTGGCGAATTCGACCGAGCCGGCGGCCACGCCATCGATGCGGATCGGACGTTGGGTGTGTCACGGCGAGTCTCGCTAATCTGCCACGGGTGCAGCGCATCGGACCGATCAAGGCCATGTTCACGTCGCCGACCTGGCTGGGGCGAGCCATGGGGTGTTGGCCGCCGTTCCTGGCGAACGGAATCAGAGTCCGTCGCATCGCCGACGACTGGCGTTCGATCGACGTGACACTGGCGAAGAGTCCGCTGACCAGCAACTACTTCGGAACCCAGTTCGGCGGGTCGATGTTCGCGATGACCGACCCATTCTTCGCCATCATGCTCGTGCGCCTGCTCGGCCCCGCCTACACGGTGTGGGACAAGTCCGCCGAAATCGAGTTCGTGAAGCCCCGCCGAACCCGCCTCGAAGCGCGTCTGAAGATCGCCGACGACCAGGTCGAAGAGATCCGCACGGCCGCCGCGGCAGGGGAGAAGGTCCTGCGCTGGTTCGCGGTCGACATCTCCGATAGCGACGGTGACCTGGTCGCCGTCGTACGCAAGCAGCTCTACGTACGGCTCAAGCCGCGCGACCGATCCTGACCGCGCGGCCGGTCGATCATTCGGCCGCAGTGGCCGGGGCCGAACCGCCTCCGCGACGGCGCCGGCGCCGGCGAGGCTTCGTTCCGCCGGACGGCTCGGTCGCCGTCGACGACGGGTCCGTCGAAGCCACGGTGGCTTCGCCCGACACGGAGTCGGCAGCCACGACCTGACCGTTGCGTCGCCGTACCCGCGCCCGCCTCGGCTCGCTCCCGGCGGGCTCCGACGTACGGCGATCCTCACGGGCGGAGCGGTCGCCGCGACCCGCCCCGCGACCGCTCCGTTCGCCGCGAACCGGACGGTCGCCACGATCGTCCTTCGGGGGAGCGATGCGGCCCTTCGTGCCCTCGGGGATCTGCAGGTCGGCCAACAAGTGCGCGGACGTCGAGTAAGACTCGGCCAGTTCGGGGAAAGAAAGGTCCAGGACTCGGTTGATGACCTTCCACCGCGTCACGTCTTGCCAGTCCACAAGGGTGACGGCGACGCCGGTATTGCCTGCCCGGCCTGTGCGACCGATGCGATGGATATAGGTCTTCTCGTCGTCGGGGCACTCGTAGTTGACGACATGGGTGACCTGGGCCACGTCGATACCACGAGCGGCAACGTCGGTGGCGACGATCACCTGCGCCTTGCCGTCCCGGAACTTCTTCAGGGCCTTCTCACGCGATACCTGCGTGAGGTCGCCGTGAATGCACGTGGCTGTGAAGCCGCGGTCGACCAATTCGTCGGTGAGCCTCTGGACGCCACGTTTCGTGCGGCAGAACACCATGACCTTGCCGGCGGCCGGCGATTGCAGCAGCTTCGCGACGATCTCGGGCTTGTCGAGGTCGTGGGCCTGGTAGACGAACTGTTCGGTATCGGGCACGGTGGCCGAGGCGTCGTGGGCTTCGGCCCTGACGTTCACCGGGTGGGACAGGTGCGTTCGCGCCAACGCGACGATCGCCGCGGGCATCGTGGCCGAGAACAGCATGGTCTGCCGGTGGCTGGGGGTCTTGGAGATCAGCTTCTCGACGTCGGGCAGGAAGCCGAGATCCAGCATCTCGTCGGCCTCATCGAGCACGAGCACGCTGACGTGTGACAGGTCGAGGGCGCGCCGGTCGGCCAGGTCGATGAGACGCCCGGGTGTGCCGACGACCACGTCGACGCCCTGGCTGAGCGCGTCGAGCTGCGGGTCGTAGCCCACTCCGCCGTACACCGTCAGCACCCGTGCCTTGCGGATCGTCGAGGCGATCGCGAGGTCCCGGGTGACCTGCAGCGCGAGTTCGCGGGTCGGACACATGACGAGGGCTTGCGGCTTGCCGGGAGCCGGCAGTTCGTCGTACGCCGACTCTCCGGGTACGGCGATCCGCTGCAGCAGGGAGATCCCGAAGGCCAGGGTCTTGCCGGTGCCGGTCCGGGCCTGGCCGATCATGTCGGTGCCCTGGATCGCAATGGGAATGCTGAGGGTCTGGATCGGGAACGGATGCGTGATCCCGATGGTGTTGAGCGCTTCGACGATCTCGGGCCTGACGCCCAGTTCCTCGAACGTGACCAAGGGATCGGCTTCGGTCGTGGGGTCGTGGACGTAGTCTTCGGGCGAGCTGCTCGGGCTCGTCACGGTGGTGTGCGTGGTCAGGGTCGTGCCTCACGTGGTGGCCGGCCCTCACAGGCCGGAATCTCGGGCCTCGCTCGGCACCGCGCGCGGTCATCGAATGACCACGGGGCCTGGAGCGACGAGTCGCGTCGAGTCGATGCGACTGTGCTCAGTCTACGACGAAGTTCAGACAGTCCCGAAACCGACAGGTCGGGCGTTCTCCTGGCCGAGGTCGAGGTAGGCGATTCCGGCGGCCGGAATCAGGATCCGGCGCCCCTTGCCGTCCGCCAGCGTGAGCACTCCGTCTTCCGACAAAGCTTGGGCCAGGCTGGAGGCGATCTCCTCGGCCGTACGTTCCACGTCGATCGTCACCTCACGGTTCACGTGTGTCATGCCGACCTTGATCTCCACGAGCGGTTCCTTCCTTCGAACTCGCGTACGACTCTGCCACAGCCGATTCGGCGACCGCGGCTCTGTTCGCCGTCGGCAGAGAGGGACTCGGCTCGGCCGGATCCTGGCATGGGCGAGCGGTGCGCCCGCGGGTGGGGCGGGCTGGACGGGACTCACCCCCTGGGGGTGGGTCGACCGGACGGGTGAGGTCCCTTGAGGCTGCGCCCGCACACACACGTGCGCGCCACTAGTGTCGAGTTCACGGCGGAGAGGCCGCCGCCGTGACCATTTCCAGTCGCCGAGCGAGGACCCATGAACACGCCGCAGTACCCGTCGTACGAGGAAGCCGCCGCCACCGGCGACGCCAAGAAGATGGCCCATTACGTCGTCGACACCGTCTCGGCCTTCGCCGACGGTGCCCATGTGCAGTTCGACTTTCTCGACGTCGCCGCCGTCGGTTCCTTCTGCGCGTCGTTGAAGATCCGCCGCAATTGGGCGGCGCTGTCTCTCGACGAGATCGCACCGCCCGACGCGGACGGTTGGAACGTCGTCCCCGCGGGCGAGGCCGACCACATTCTCGGGCTCCTCGCCGCTCTGATCCGTGACGGCTACCTCGATCCTCGCAATAACGGCAAGCCCGTGCCGACCCTGCTCAACGACTTCATGACTCGGCCCGCCCAGTTCAAAGGGGAAAGGACGCTCGGCCATACCGCCGAGTTCGCTTACGCGCTCGCGGTCGAACTCGAACACGGCCGTGACCGCGGGCAGAACGTGACGATGAATCATCCCCTGCTGACCGGCATGGTGGTGCTGGCCCATCTGACCGAGGACACGCTCTACTACGCGAGGCTCCGCGTCATGGAGACCGAAGGAGACCTCTTCAACCAGCAACTCACCAGGACTCCCTACGCCGACCTACGTGACACGTTGAAACGTCTCCAAAAGGCCCAAAGTCTTCTCGCCGCGCGGATGGCTGAGAAGCTGGAGGCAGCCTGACTTTCGTCGCTCAGCCCAGCGAGTCGATCTCGTCCTTCGACGCCTTACGCACCACGATCCGGGTCCAAGCCCCGACGTACACGCGATCGTCGGCGCCCAGTTCACGACGCCCGGTGATCGGGGTCGTCGGGAGCGGGCCGGACGACGGGGCGACGTAGGTGCCATTGGCCGACTCGAGGTCCTCGACGTACCACCGTGTGCCGTCGGTCGAGAGCCTGGCCTGACGTCGGCTGCAGCCGGTGTCCAGCCCGCAATCCACCTCGGGGTAGATGTTCCGGCTGCGTGAGATCCGCCCGACCAGGTTGTCGGCGCCGAGCTTGAACGTCTCGGGCAAGCCCACCGAGGGCATCTGGTCCGGGCTCTGCTGCACCGCGTACCAGTCGGGGTCGATCCAGACTTCGGCGACGTACGACTCCCTCCGTGGGGCGGGTCGGCCGGCGGTCGGAGCATCGTCGAGCGGGTTCTCGGCCGGCGCGGGAACGCGGGTCTCTGCCTCGGAGACCGGCGTCTCCGGCGTCGGCGCGTCGCCGGTTACGGCCGATGCTTCCGGTGCGTCGCCGGCGGGGGCTGATGGGTCGGGCTGCGACGCGGATTCGGCGCCCGGGCTTTCGGGATCCTGGGCTGACACATCCTCGGAATCGGCGGGGGCTTGGGTCGTCAGGTCGGCGTCAGGGGTCTGGTCGGGCTGGCTCACGGGAACCTCCTGGGTGCGGGGTCGTAACCCGAGTGCCCCGGCCAGGTTGGTGCGGGGCAATGTGCCGGTGGTGTAGTCGTACCCGCACGCCTCGCAGAACAGCGCGTCGGCGGGATTGATCGCGGAGCAATTGGGGCAGCGTTGCGAGGTCGGAGCAGGCGGTCGTGGGGCGGCCGTCCGGCCACCGGGAGGTGACGGACGGCCGGCCGGTGCCATGGGCGGAGCCGGCGCCACGATCGGCAGGCCACAGACGTCGCAGTAGTCGTCGGTTTCCGACCGGTGTCCGGCCTCGCAGATGCCGGCCATCAGCCGCGGATCCGCGTGGTCTTGGTCGAGGCCGTGTCCAGGGCCATCTCGTCGGCCTTGTCGACGCCCCGCTTGAGGCGCACGGTGCCGGTGGCCGCATCCTGCACGTCGACCACCTTCTTGAGCTTCGAGGTCGCCTCGTCGTTCCCGGTCTCCTGGGCCAACTGGATCGCCCGGCCAAGTTTGGTGGTCGCCGTGCGATCGTCGCCGGCCGCCTTCGCGGCCAGCCCCTCCTGGATCGCGGCGGCCAGCTCGGTCTGACCGGTGTAATGGGCGACCTCAGGGCTGATCCGAGCCGTCAGGGCCGGATCGCTCGACCACTTCGCCTTGACGAGACCTTGGGTGACGACGTCAGGCCCCATCGCGAGTTGCACCCGCGCCGCGAGCTGCTCCTGGCCGACCGCTTTGGCAGGAAGCCGTACCGCGATGTGGTAGTCCCTCGACTCGTCGCCCCAGGACCCCGTCGGGTAACCCTGGGTCAGCGGATTGACCGGTACGCCGCGATGCGTCAGGTCTTCCACGGTGGGGGACACCTGCCGTACGAACAACACCTGCGCTCCCTGCGGCACCCACACGCGCAACTGCGCGTCGGCGACGCCACGGCCCATGGCCTTGCGCATGAGTTCCAGGAACACCGCGGGCATCTGCTGAGGTGAGGGGATGAGGTCGACCGTGCCAAGCAGCGCCTGGGAGATCTTTCGAATCTCCTCGACCTTCCAGTCGACGCCGACACCGCGCGCGTCGACCTGGAACTGGCCGATGCAATTGCGAATCGCTGCGTCGAGCTGCTGCGGAGTCTCGTTGTGGTTCTCCCCGTCGGTCAGCAGGATTGCGTGTTTCTGCGACAGCGGCCCGACCGACTCGAACAAGGCCCGCGCGAGGTTGAGCCAGGCGCCGATGGCGGTGCCACCGTCTGACCGGAAGAAGCTGATCGCATCCTTCGCCTGACGCCGTGTGTGGGCGTTCATCTGCACCATGCCGGCACCGGTCTGGACCATCGGGTAGGCGAGGTACGCCTTGTGGTTGCCCGCGACGATCGCGAAGAAGGTGCCGTCGAGGATCGCGTCCACCGCCACCATGGCCGCTTGCTTGGCGGCCCTCATGTTGGCCTCGCCCATCGAACCGGACGTGTCGACGATGATGATTTCTCCGGCGGCGCCCGAACCTGTCTGCCCCGCCGAACCAGCTCCGGAGCAGTCGATGGTCACGATCGCGTTGACGTCGGTTCCGCCGTCGGTCAGGAACTCGTTCTGGTACACGGTCGAGGTGAACTGGGCCATTGATCGATTCTCTCAGTCCTGCTGTGGAGTGGCGGGGGCCGGGTCAGGAGTCGTGACGAGGCGCGTCGAACGAGCCTACTCCCGACCCGCTCTGACCTGCATCAGGCGACGGAGCGCCCGGGAACGCGATTCGCGTCGTGCGCACCGTCGGCGCGGTCGGATCGAACGGCTCCTCGGGTTCACCGGGATCGGCCGTCTCCGCCGGCTGCGGGGGTACGGCTTCCTGCCCCGGGAGCGACACCCCTGGCTGCGTGGGTACGGCTTCCTGCCCCGGGACGGCAGGTTCCGAACCACCTTCGAGGGCGGTCGGCGTGGTCGGGTCGGCCGACGTGTCGTCGGGCACCTCGACGGTCGGCGTCGGCCTCTCACCGATCGGCGCTGATGTCTCGGGCGCTTGGTCGGGAACCTGCGCTGGGGACGTCGACACGTCGGCGGTGGGCAGCCCGTCGGCACCGGCGGGAACGTGCCGCGGATCGGCGATCTGCGGTTCTTCGGTCACCGGTGGTACGACCGCGACTTGTTCACCCAGACGGGCCAAGGCGACGGTGATGTTGTCCTTCCCGCCTTGCTGGTTGGCCCAGGCGACCAGGCGATCCGCGACGTCCACCAGCCCCGTGAGGGGAGGTTCGGCGCGGACAGCCTCCGACAGCACTGCCCCGAGTTCGTCGGGCGTAGAGGCGTAGTTCCAGAGACCGTCGCTGCAGACCAGCACCCAGCCGTGGCCGTCCACGGCGAGCTCGCCGACATTCGGGGTCAGGTCGGGAGCGTCCCGCCCGAGCCACTTCGTGATCGCGTGGGCGCCCTCGCCGGTTTCGGCCTCCTCGCGCGACACTCCCTCGGCCATGCGCAGTTGGGCGACCGAGTCGTCGACGCTGAGTTGCCGACCAGCGGCACCGTCGGGCAGCCAGTAGATGCGGGAGTCACCCAGGTTGGCGTGGAACACCACGTTGTCGGAGATGACAGCAGCCGCGAACGTGGCGGAGGCGGCATTCGCGCTGTCGAGAGCGGTGTTGTCCACGACGGCGGTGTTGGCCGCCTCGACCGCCTGCTCGAGTGCCAGGCGCATGGCCGCTGAGCGTGACTCCGCCGTACCCACGCCTTTGGGTTGATTCGCCCAGAGCACGTCCCGGGCCGCGATCGCGCCGGCGAGCGAAGCGACGTCCGAATCCTCGGAACTGGAGACGCCGTCGCACACGATCAGAACCGCGCGTTCTCCGGGGGTCTGGCTGGCTGCCAGAGCCATGGCGTCTTCGTTGCGGGTATGCCTGATCCCCCGGTCGCAGACGCCGACCACCCAGCCGGCTGGCTCCTCGCGATAGTGGTCGCGTTCCTTCGTGGCCTTGGCTCCGCAGAGTGTGCAGTACCCGTCGACATCGACCTCGCCGCCACAATGGGCGCACGGCCGCGGTGGCAGATGCACGGTGTCGGATTCGCGTGCCGCGGCGCCAGGAGCCCACTCCGCCCTCGGGGGCTCTGCCCCCGAGTTCCCCCGAAAGGACTCGCGAGTCGCATCCGGAGTCCACTCCACCCCGGGCGGCGCGACCGGAACCGAGGAGACTCCAGGCGGAGCACTGTGTTCGTCGAGTCGCCATTCCACCCCGGGCGCCGGAACGGGCTCCGGTTCGCGGTCCTCGTCCTTGTCCTTGCCTCGGAGCCAACGCTCCAACCCGTCGGGCAGGAAGTTGGTCCATTTCCGCTCAGAGTCGCTCACAACAGGCTCCACCTTCGGGTTTGGTTCGCACTGTCGACCAGGCCGACACGTACGGCGGAGTCACTCTCCAACGAGGCCTGCCGTAGGTAGGCCTTTTCGAGCTGGTCGCGAAGGGCGATGTGAGTCGCCGGCACGTCACCGATCAGGGTCGTCGCCTTCGCGCCGTGCGCCCGGACGTCCGCCAGCGCGCGCTCGTAGATATCGACGTCGATTCGGGCTTGCGTCAGTGGGTCGAGCTTCGCCGTGTGGGTCGATGCGATGGCCTGCTGCAGGTCGCCGAGACCGCTGCCGAACGCCAGCAGGTGTTCGGCCTTGAGCCGTCGGGACTCCATGTAGCCGCGCGATGTCGACGGCACCATGTCGAGCGCGTCCAGTGTGCCCTTGAGGTCCTTGCGTTGGGCTCTCAACCGGGCCAACCCGAACGCAGCCGGCGTGACGTAGTTGGCGTCGGTCGACGCGCAGATGAGGTAGAGGTTCTCGGCGACGGCCGGCTCGCCGCCCAGTTCGCAGGCCACCGCCAGCGCCAGCTTGGGAGCGAGTTCACCCGGCACTTGGCCGTACACCGCATTGAAGCTGGATTGAGCCGTACGCCAATCGCCCGCCCGCAGCGAGCCCATCCCTGCCATCCACACGGCCCGCCACTCCCAAGGGTCGGCGGCGAGAATCTCGTTGACGTACTGGCGTAGCAATCGAGCATTGTCCATCTCGAGGGCCGCCATGCACTTGGCGATCATGACCTCGATCGATGCCTGAGGGGCGGCGTCGAGCGTGGCGAGCCGTTCCACCGGGTCGGGCAGGTCGAGCGAGCTCAACCACGCGAATTGCGGGTCGGCCGAATCCGGCCGTAACCGAGGCAGCTGGGTCCAGTCGAAACTGTTACTGGTCACCACGGGTGGGTCGAACAGCAGCGACGACGCCGAGCTTTGGGCGATGCCGGGCTGGGCCGCCCCCACCACCTCCCGCAGCACGCCGAGCAGCTGGACCCGCAGTTCGTCGGCCGACACGAAGCGATCGGCCGGATCCGGGGCGCAGACCTTGAGCAACAAGCGGTAGAGAGAGTCGTAGTCGGCGAACAGCGGCATCTGGTCGACGGGTGGCAGCGTGAACTCGTACGTGGACTGGTACCCGCGGAATTCGGCGCACAGGACGAGCAACGTGCGGCCGATCGTGTACAGATCGCTGGCGACCGACGGCCCAATGGACGCGACTTCGGGGGCCTGGTAGCCGACCGTCCCGAAGATCGGCGATTCGTCGTCGTCCATCCTCCGCACCCCACCGAGGTCGATCAGCTTGATCGAGTCGTCGACCTGGATCACGTTGTCGGGCTTGAAGTCGCAGTAGAGCAGGTGATGGTCGTGCAGGTAGCTGAAGGCCGGCAGAACCTCGAGGATGTAGGCGATCGCCCAGTCGACGGGCAGCGCGTCGTACTCACCGCCGTTGGCCGCCATCCGCTGCTTGAGCAGTTCCTTGAGGGACCGGCCGCCGACGTACTCCATGACGATGTACCCGGCGCCTTCGTGGGTCACGAAGTTGTAGATCTCCACGATCAACGGGTGCTCGACCTGGGCGAGGAACTGCTGCTCGGCGATCGTCGAGGCCAGCGCGTCGGCGTCACCGAGGTTCAGCAGGCCCTTGAGCACGACCCAGCGGTCGGAGACGTTCTTGTCGCGGGCCAGGTAGATCCAGCCCATGCCCCCGTGGGCGAGGCAGCCGGCGACCTCGTATTGTCCGGCGACCAAGTCGCCCTTCTTGAGCTTGGGGGTGAAGGAGTACGGCCGCCTGCACTTGGGGCAGAACCCCTCCAACCGTCCCTCGGCGCCGTCGACCGATCTCCCCACGGGTGATCCACAGGAGGGACAGTTTCGCTTGTCCTCGGGGATCACGGGATCGGCCATGACCGCGGTCTCGGGATCGACGTACGGGGCCGGCGGCACGTGGGTGAGGCCAGCGCCGAGGCGGGCGGCGCGCAATCGCTGAGCTGCCTCGCGGATCTTTCGGGCCGACCGGGTGACCGCACCGCCGGCTCGTGCCGTACCCAGAGCTGTGGCCCCGATCAAGTTCGACGCTCGAGTCACCGAGGTGCCGCCCGACTGGCGCGCCGCAGCCGCTTCGGAGGCCTCGGTGGACCCGGCGGGGGCACCGCAGACATCGCAGTAGCCGTCGATGATGCTGCCGGTGCAGCCCGGCATTCGGCACTTGCCGGTGGCGACCTTCGCAGGCGGGGCGCCGGCGACGCCGCGGCCGACGGGGATCGGGCCGGCCGAAGCCGGGGCGGCTGGGTTGCTCGTGGCCTGCTTGGGTGGGGATCCCCCGGGCGAACGGGGTACGGCGGGTGCGGGGGCCGGAATGCCCGGGCCGCCCACCGAAGCGGCGGCCATCGAGTGCGCACCGCCGGGAGCAGGCATGCCGCAGACGTCGCAGTAGCCGTCGACGATCGTGCCGGGGCACCCCGGCTGCACGCAGTTCACGCTCGTCCTCCTGCCGGCCCGAGGGACGCCGCGAGTTCGGCGTAGGCGGCCATGAGACGCCTGGCCACGTCGACCGGCGATGGCTGACGGGCCAGCACCGAGCCCACGAGCGAGCCCAGAGCGGACAGGTCCGCGTCGTCGGCGACACCGAGCGCCTTCGCCCGAGCCATCTGCACCTCCAACTCAGACACCAGCATGGTGTGTGACGCCAAGGCCCTGGTGTAGGCGTCCTGCACCACCTGCATGGCAGAGGAAACCTGAGTGAGCTTGGCCACATAGCCGTCGAGTTGCGACGCACTGCTCGGCACCGGCCCCAGGGCCTCGACCTGAGGTACGGCGTACTTCGGTGCCGGAGTCACCGTTCGAACCACCTGGGCGACGAGACCCTGCAGGTCCGCCTCGCGGGTCACCAACGACTCACGGGTCGCCCGCGCCCGGTCGAGAGTGTCCTTGGCCTGCCGGCGCTTCGTGTTGCCGACGATCAGGTCACGCTCCATCGTCGCCGCCTGGATTTCCAGGGGTCCGACGAGTCCCCCGACATCGGCGCCTCGGTCGACGCGGGCGGCCATGTCGGCGGCCCGGGCGGCCATGTCGTCGACGGCTTGCATCAGCCTCGCCTGCGACACCGGCGGCTCGAGCTTGGCCTGGTCCCGGACCCGTTCGATCTGGGCCCGGACGTCTCTGATCCGGCCGATGATCTGATCGGTTTGGGGGTTGCGCTGCAGCCGGCTGCGCAGCTGCCCGGCCAGCGCGTCGGAGAGGCGGCACGCCTCGGGCAGCGACACCGACAGACCGTTGATGCCGGGCGACGCCTGTCCGCCGGGCGTGACGTCGTCGAGCCTGCCCCAGATCAACGCGGCCAGCTTCTCGCGCTCAGCCGGGCCGACCCGACCGGAGTCCCAGGTCGCGGCCAGCACGTCGTACCGGTTCTTGATCGCCTGCCAGACCGACAACGACAAGACCATGTCGTTGGTCAACTGGGCCCGGTCGGGAGAGGCCAGGATCGCCTGGTCGAGTTGGTCGAGCTCGGCCCGTCGCTCGGTGATCCACGAGCCGAGCGCCGTGAGGTAGGTCAGTGCGTCGGAGACTTCGAGAGGTTGTCCCAGACGTCCGGGGGCTGCAGGTGCGTTGCTCATTGGCGGGTCCTCAGCGGTATTCGGACAGGCGGCGGGTGATCCCCATCGTCGCGGCTGCGGCGGCGAGCAGCCCGGCGAGCGTCGAGACCCAGGCGATTCCGGCCAAGGGGGAGCGGGCCGTACGCAGGCTCGACACCGCATCGGCAGCTTGTGAATCGGCCAGCTGGCCCATGGTCGAGGTGAACGTGCGAAGCGGTCCGAGCGTGCCGCCGGCTCCAGTGGAACGGCCCAGCGCCTTGGCATTCGGGTTGCTCGGCTGGATCGCCGCGTGAGCAGCGGTGTAGGCAGCCCACTGGGTGGAGGGCGTCGAGGACAGCGAGTACGTCAGCATCGTCAGACTGTTCTTCACACGCTGGTCGGCCGAGCTCCAGTCGGCGGCGCCAGTCGTCGAGCCGAGATAGGTACGGCTTTCGGCCGCTTTCGCCTGGAAGGCCGAGGTCTGGGCTTCGGCGGCCGCCCGGCCGCTCAGCAGCGTCGTGCTGGTGACCATCGTGGTGTTCTTGGCCACAGTGTCGTTCTGCGCGCCAACCACCAACACCCCGATCAGCACGAGACCGACTGCTGCTGCGAGGCCGAGGTTGACGACGCGCCGGGTTCGTTGAGCCATGACCACGCACGCGCCGATCAGCGCCACGAGCGCCACCCAGCCGGCGACGACCGCCCAATCGCCGAATCGGCCGGACAACCCCGTGGTCACGCGCGAATCCGCGTCTGCTGCCAACGCGGACAACGTCGTCTCGGGTTCCTTCAGCCGGTCCCCTGCTGCGATGAAGGAACTCGCGCCCGACTGGCCTGTTGCGGCCTGGGCCCAGGCCGACTCCACGGCGCGCCGGTAGTCGCTCACCTGTTGTTGCACGTCGCCGAGCCGGGACGCGTCGGCCGGCGATGCCGCGGCGGCCTCGATCAGCATGTGAGTCGCCTGGTCGAGGCGGGTCTGGAACTGGCTCAACTCACCTGCCGCGGCCGGGGGATCGAGGAATGCGTCGGCCGCGATCTGGTCGGCCTCGGCGACCGCGGCGCTGGCGAGCCGCAGCCGTTGCCCCTGCTGTACGTCGGAGATCGAGGCGCTGAGCGTGTAGGCGGGGTAAGCCGTACCGAAGAGTGTCAAGCCGGTGAACAGGACCAACAAGACGACCACCAGAGTGCGCCACGCCGACATGACCCGAGGAGTGTTGCTGGGAGCACGTTTCGGCCCGTCCGCAGGCGGCGTCACGTTCTTTCCGGAGGGGCGGGTGGCCACGGCAACCCCCGGAGAACCCATCGCCGTGGTGGATCCCTGGGCGCTGACCCCCGGTGGGTACGGACTACTCACGATTGGCCCTGCCGAGGTACGGAGCCTTCCGGCACGTGCTCGTCAGCACCGTCGCCATCGGGTACGGGATCGGCCCCGGAGGGATCGGCGGGCGCGTAGCCCGCATCGGCGTCGGCGTCACCGGACTCGGTCGGGGGTACGGCAGGGTCGGCCGCCGGATCGTGCGGCTCGGGAACCGCCGGTGCTGCCGGCGTGGTGGGCGACGGCGGAGTGGGCTGGACGCCGGCGGGCGGCGCGGCGTGTGCCGGCGCCGGCCACTCGACTGCTTCTTCGTCGCTCGTCGCGGCGAGGTCCTGAGGGAGGATTTGTCGAAGCTGCTCCAGCGTCGGCTCGGTGACGTCGCGGAGCCGCCAGGCCTGTCGCCCGACGCTGGCTTCGAAGACGTTGCGGGCGAAACGGCCGTTGCCGAAGGTCTCGTCGCGTACTTGCTCACCCAGCAGCATTCGGAACGTCGTGACGACCTCGTCGTTCACGTCGTAGTCGGCCTTCTTCGCCATGCCCGTGAAGATCGAGACCAGTTCGTCGTCGGTGTAGTCGTCGAACTCGATGGTGGTGCGGAACCGGCTGTTCAGGCCCGGGTTCTCGGCGATGAACTTCGACATGGGTCGGGGATAGCCGGCGACGATGACGACCAGGTCGTGACGGTTGTCTTCCATCTCCTTGACCAGTGTGTTGATGGCCTCTTCGCCGTACTGGTCACCCGACAACGCGTATGCCTCGTCGATGAACAGCACACCGCCCTTGGCCTTCGCGCACACTTCGGCGGTCTTGATCGCGGTCTGTCCGAGGTAGCCCGCGACGAGTTCGGAGCGGTCGACCTCGACCAGCTGACCTTTGGTCAGCAAGCCCAGCGCCTTGTAGATCCCGGCGACCAGGCGCGCGACCGTCGTCTTGCCGGTGCCCGGGTTGCCCACGAAGATCAGGTGCCGGGTGATGGTCGGGTCGACCAAGCCTGCTTTGGCGCGCAGACCCTGCACGCGCAGGATCGCCGACTGCCGGTGGATCTCCTGCTTCACGGTCTTCAGGCCCACGAGCGCGTCCAGCTCCGCGAGCAACTCTTCCAGGGTCTTGGCCACAGGCTCGGGCGTCTTCTCCGCGTCCGTGGGCGCGTTCGGGTCCTGCTGGCCCTGCACGGGGGCCGGTGAGGCCGGGGCGACGGGTGCCTGCGACGTGGGATGGGGGTACGGCACGTTGCCGGTCTGGGGGGAGCCGTACTGCTGCTGGGGAGGCCTGGGACCCGAGGTGATGCCGCCGAAGGCGCCGGGGGCGTGCGGGTCGACCTCGCTGAGGTCGAAGGGATTCACGTCGAAGGGCCGCAGATCACCTCGCGGCTGCATGCCGGCCTCACGCATCCGATCCTGCGTGCCGCGCAACTGGCTCAGCACGTTCGACAAGATGTCGGGGGCCCGCTTGGTGAAGTCCCCGATGTCTTCGGCGGCGTCCCGCCCGCGGCTCGCCATCGCTTCGAGCCAGGTCTGGTCCTGTGGAGGCAGGACATGGCCCGAGACTGGTCCCGCGGTGCCCGGCTGATTCGGCACGGGCAGGCCAGGGAAGGCACCGGGTGTCTGCTGGTCGGGCGCGGGCGTGCCCGGGAACCCCCCCGGCAGCGGCTGGTCGGAGGCGGGCGGCAGGCCCGGGTAGTTTCCAGGCCCTTGTACGGAGGCCGGGAGGGCGGACCGCTGGGCCGCGGTGGCGACGGTCGCCGTACCCGCCACTTGCGGATGAGGCTCCCCGAGCAGGCACGCCGCGGCCGCGATCTCGGCCAGAGCATCGGCGTACGCCTTCGCCTTCGCCGGGTCGCCATTGCCGAGTTGGGACATGAGCACCGTGGGGGCGGAGCGGTACCGACGGCCCTTGGAAGCGGCGTCGAAGAACGCCTCGGCGCCACCCGGTTCGCCCGTCTCGTCGGCCCACGCTTTGAACGCGCCGCGGGCGGGTTCCGCGACGCTGGCGGCCAGGCGGAGGCCCTCCTGGCGGGCTTGGGCTGCGTCGACACCCGCTGCTCGTGCCGCGTCGGCAAGGTGGTCGAGGGCGGTGCGCAGGCTGCTCATGAGCGTCAGATCTCCAGATCGAGGGGGTTGGCGGGACCGACGGGGGCCGGTCGTTGGGCGGGTGGTTTGGGGGGCTCGGTGGGGGCGTGACCGAACTTCTCCTGCAAGAAGCGCCCGTGGGCGATCAAAGCTTGGGCGTCGGATTGGAGGACAGCGTCGTACATTTTGTCGACCGTCGCCCCGAGCAGGTCGAGTTGGTCCACGAGCACCAAGAGCGACGTCTTGGCCCCTTCGATCGGCCGGGTGTCGGCCCAATCGCGGGGCAACCGCAGGTAGGCGCCCAACGCCTCGGGCAAGTAGTCCGTGGCCGTGGCCATGAGGGAATACTGCTCGGCCGAGTCGAGTCCGGCGTTGCGCATCCGAGGCAGCGTTTCACGCAGCCGGCGGGTGACACGGTAGACCCGAGACAACACCGCGAGCGGCACGTGGGCGTCCGCGGCGAGTTGGTCGACCTTGGCGAGCGAATCGGCGATCTCCTCAGGGGTCGGAGGGGCAGCCACGGGAGTGGGCACCGGCTCAGGACGTGCCGGTTCGCCCTTCAGCCAGTCGAAGAGCCCCATCGAATGCCGACGTCTCAGGTCAGCGGCCGTTGTCGACCGACAGGTTCGACATCGGGTTCGGCGTCTGCTGCTGGCGCTGGACGCGTTCCAGGTAGTCGCGGCTCTTCGTGACTTCGTTCTCGAGCACTCCGATCGTCTGGGCCATGCTGTCGAGCGCGCGCAGCTTGAACTCGTCGATCGAATCCATCGTCTGGTAAATGTTCGCGAACGCTGCCTGCAGTTGTTCGATGCCGATCGTCGAGCTCGCGGCCTGCTCCTGGATGCGGGCTGAGTTCTCCTTCAGCAGTTCCGACGTCTTCTGGATCATGTTCGACGTCGTCGTGTTCAGGGCCGTGATCTGGTCGAGCACCAACTGCTGGTTGCCGAGCGCCTGGGCGACGATCACTGCGGTTCTCAGGGCCGACACGGTGGTCGTCGCAGCCCGGTCGACACCCTTGATGAGTTCGATGTTGTTCTTGATGATGATGTCGATCGCCAGGTAGCTCTGGATCGACACGGCGAGTTGGGTCAGCAGGTCCTGGTGCTTCTGCCGTACGTAGAACAGCACGTCCTGGTTCATCGCCTTGGCGCGGTCGGGATCACTCATCTCGACCTCGGCGATCTGCGCCGTCAACTTAGTGTCGAGCTTCTCGGCGATGTAGACGTACTGGTTCAGCCGCCCCATCGTCTGCCAGAGGTTCTGCTTCTCCATGTTGAGCGCGACGTTGTCGCGGGTCAGCTCGTCCTGGCCGGAACGCAGCGCGTGGAGGATGGCGTTGAGCTGAGTCTGCGACGACTGGTATTTGCGGAAGTAGTCCTGGACCTTCTTGCCCATGGGGATGAACCCCAGGAACTTCTTGTCGACGCCGTCGCGGTTCGGGTCGAGATCCTCGACGGTACGGCGAAGGTCGAGCAGCGTCTGGCCCACCTTGGAGCCCTGCGAGAGCCCGCCCTCCTTGAGGGCTTTGACCGGGGTGTTGAGCAGACGGTTCGATGTCTCCGCCGCCTTGCGGATGTCGGCGTCACCCATGGAACGCACCGCATCAGCCTGGGCGGCGAACTCGGGCGAACTGGTCTGTGCCTTCGTGATCGCCTGCATGAACGCGTCGACCTTCTGGTCCAACACGGGTACCTGCGCGGCATCGACCTGGGGAGCCATCTTGGGCGCGGCGGTCGTGGGTACGGCAGCGACCGCAGGCGGGGCCTCCAGGGTCAGCGTCGCTGTCGCGGTGGGCGGGGTCAGCGGTGCGTATGCTCCTGCCTGGCTGGCATCTGTCATGGGGGTACCTTCCGGGATTCGCAGGGCGCGCGGGAGCGCCGACGGTTCGGCCACCAGGGTAGCGGGCAGTCGGCCGATCCGGTGAGGGCCCAGGGTTCGATCGGGGATCGTCAGGTCGGGTCGGGCGGGAGTTCGGGACCGGAATCGCCGATCACGTCGGCGAACAGGTCGCCGTGGGTCGCAACCCGGGCCAGCACGTCTTCGGGCAGGAAGCGCAGGTCGTCGGGAGCCGAGACGCCGGCGACTTCGTCCCACGTCACCGGTGTCGCGATCCACGGTTTTTCGCGGCCTCGCATCGAATAGGCGCAGATCGTGTTGCGGGCCGCCTTGTTCTGCAGGAAGTCCACGTAGATCCGGTTGTCACGCAGGTTCTTGGCCATCGCTGCGACGAAGCGGTCGGGATAGGCACCGGCCAGTTCGAGGGCGAGTTTGCGAACGTACCGGACGACCTGTTCCGAGGCTGTCGGCGCGATCGGGCACGACAGCTGGAGACCTTTGGAGCCGGTCGTCTTGACCGAGGCGATCAAGCCGTCAGCCGCGAGCCGGGTCGCGATCAGCAAGGCGGCTTTCGAGAGCTCGACCATCGTGATTCCGGGTCCCGGATCGAGGTCGACGACGCACACCGTCGCTCGTGGTTCGCGCTCTTCATCGAGTCTGACGGCGCCCTCGCCGTCGAGCGTCGTATGGGGGATGGTCCACTGCGGGGCGTGGAGTTCGAGTGCTGCCAGGTTCGCCAGGTAGACCAAGGTGGCGGGTTCGGTGGCCACCACGTAGTCGATGCCGCCGTCTGAGGACTGGACGGTCTGCAGCGTCAACCAGTCGGGCGCTCCGGACGGCGGGTTCTTCTCGTAGAACGGTTGCCGGTCCACGCCGTTGGGAAACCTCACCCTGGTCAGCGTCCGGCCCGCCAGATGCGGGAGCATCACGTCGGCGATGCCCAGGTAGTAGGAGATGATCTCTGCCTTGGTGTACCCGACAGCTGGGTACAAGACCTTGTCCAGGTTGGACAGGGACAGGGTCCGGTCACCCACGGTCGTGGTCACGCTTGCCTCGGGCATGGTGCTCATCATCCCCAGGTCAGGTCGATGCGGGGTAGTCCTGCGATGATCGTGCGGACGCAAACTGCCCCTGAATCGCCGATCGGATCCGATTTGATCGTGACGAAGCGCGATCTGCGGGCAGATTCGGTCCAGATGACGAGTTCGGCTCCGGTTGACGTCCGGGTGCGGACGAGTGCGGCTGAAGTTGCGAGCGGCCGTACCGTAACCGCAAAGAGGAGGTGCGCGATGCTGCCCGTGGAACCCAATCGGGACCTGACCGCGGCCGAACGCGCCCGGTACGCCCGGCAGGTCTCGTTGGCTTCGTGGGGAGAGGTGTCGCAGAGGCGCCTCGCAGCCGGCAGAGTCGTGGTGGTCGGTGCGGGAGGGCTCGGATCGCCGGCTTTGACGTACCTCGTCGCGGCAGGGGTCGGCACGATCAGGGTGCTCGACGACGACGTCGTCGCCGAGTCGAACCTGCACCGACAGGTGGTCCACGACGCGTCGTCGGTGGGGCGGCCCAAGGTCGACTCGGCGGTGGCCAGGCTGACCGCACTGAACCCGTCGGTCGAGGTCGAAGCGGTGCAGACCCGCTTGGAGGCGTCGACCGCGATGGACCTGCTGCGCGGATTCGACGTGGTGGTGGACGGGAGCGACAACTTCCAGACGAGGTATGCCGTCGCCGACGCCTGCGTGTTGCTCGGGACCCCGCTGGTGTGGGCATCGGTGTTGGGGTTCGACGGGCAGATGAGCGTGTTCGACGCCGCCAGAGGGCCTTGTTTCCGGTGCCTGTTCCCTGATGCTCCGGCGCCCGGTCTGGTGCCGTCGTGCGCGGAGGCTGGGGTGCTGGGGGTGGTCCCCGGCGCACTGGGTCTGGCTCAGGCGACGGAGGTGGTCAAGATGCTCAGCGGCGTGGGTACGGTGCTGAGCGGGGTGCTGGTCGTGTACGACGCACTCGCCGGCACCTGGGACCACCTCCCGGTGCGCAAGAACCCCGCTTGCCAACTCTGCGGACCTCACGCCACGATCACAGCCGTGAACGATGTGACGACCTCCTGCGGCTTGCCCGCTCGCGACGTCGGCGCGAGGACGCTGACCGCGACTCAACTGGCCACGTGGCTGGCGGAGCGGGAAGCGGGTGCCAGGTCGTTCTCGCTCGTCGACATCCGCGAGCCCTTCGAGTGGGCCATCAACCAGATCCCCGGCGCTGTCGAACTGCCGATGGGCCGGGTGTTGTCGGGACAACTGCCCGATCAGGAGGGCGCCGTGGTCGTCTATTGCCATGCCGGGGTCAGGTCGGAGCGGACCCTGCGTTGGCTGCTCGACGCCGGCGTCGACGCCTATCACCTGCGTGGCGGGATCGAGTCCTGGATCGACGAGGTGGATCCCAGTCTTCAGAGGTACTGAGACAAGTCCTGCTCCGGTTGGGGCCGGGGGTCTCGGACACGCCTGGACACAGCGAGACAGGGCCCCGCTGGGCGGGACCCTGTCGATGGATGTGTGCGGTCAGATATCAGACGAGGCGTACGTTCGCCGCCTGCTGGCCCTTCTCGCTCTGAGTGATCTCAAACTCGACCTGCTGCCCCTCATCCAGGGTGCGGAAGCCGGATGCCTCGATCGCGGTGTAGTGGACGAAGATGTCCTTCGGCATCCCCTCGACGGCGATGAAGCCGTACCCCTTTTCGGGGTCGAACCACCGGACAGTTCCCTGCGCCATGCATTTCTCCCTAACTGCAATACCGGGACCGCACCTTGAGGTCCCAGGCTGCGAGCCGAATCTCGGCTTGTCCGAGCTGGGGCTCGAAACGGTGCAGCCCGCCTAGGCTTTCACACCGGAACGCTCCCTGTCAGGTGGCAGATCGAGTGATCTGCCACCGTGCCAACCAGGGTTGGAGAAACTGTCAGACCTCAATGGTGGAGTTGCACCTGTGACAGCGACGAACTGGCCTCGAGGCCCGCGCTACCGGCTCGTGTCTGGCCGTACCCCTGTGTCAGGGCCGCCGACGTTGAGCCCCAGCCAGGCCACGGTCGCCACCCATCGGGGTGGGCCGTTGCTCGTGCTCGCCGGTCCCGGCACGGGCAAGACGACAGCACTGGTCGAGACTGTGGTGCAGCGGATCAACAACGGAGTGGACCCGGCATCCGTCCTCGTGCTCACGTTCTCGCGACGGGCAGCGATGGACCTGCGGCGTCGAATCGCGTCGAGAGTCGGTCGGTCGGTCGGCACCCCCCAGGCCCTGACCTTCCATTCCTTCTGCTACTCGGTGGTCCGGAGGTTCGGATCCGTCGAGTTGTACGGCGACGCGGTCAGACTGCTCACTGCCCCGGAACAGGACTTCCGGGTCCGGGAGGTCCTGGCCGGCCGTGGTGTTTCGGCCTGGCCCGACGGATTCGACACGGCCTTCGGCACCCGCGGGTTCGTGACCGAGATCCGCACCTCGTTGGCCGCGGCGCGGCAACTCGGACTCGACGGAGACGCGTTGCGACAGTTCGGAGATGCAGCGGGGCGTCCGTCGTGGATCGCCTTAGGTGACTTCTTCGACGAATACCTCGACGTGCTCGAGGCCGAACAGGTGCTCGACTACGCCGAACTCGTGCATCGCACTCGAGTGCTGCTGAGTGACAGTGCAATCCGCGAACAGGTACGGCGATCGGCCAGGCTCGTGCTGGTGGACGAATACCAGGACACGGACCCGTCGCAGGTGGCGCTCCTGCGTCAACTGGTCGAGTTGGGGGGCGACATCGTCGCTTTCGGTGATCCGGACCAGTCGATCTACGAGTTCAGAGGGTCACGACCGCGGGCTGTGCTCGACTTCCCCGACACTTTCCCGACGGCCGACGGAACCCGTGCTCCGGTGGTCGCTCTTGCCGAGAATTACCGGTTCGGCGGCGAGATCGCTCGGGCGACCCGCAGGCTCGCATCGAGGCTGTCCCTGCCTCGCGCGCTCGATGCCGACCTGTTCGGCGCGTTTCGAGATCCAGCTGCCGCTGAGGGGACGGCGCCGGGCGACGTCTCGGTGTTGACCTTCGACAGCGTGGGCGCCGAAGCCGCCCACGTCGCCGACCTGCTGCGCAACGCTCACCTGCGCGACGGCTTGGCGTGGCACGACATGGCCGTGCTCGTGCGGTCGGGCCGCCGGGGAATCCCCAGGATCGCTCGGGCTCTGGCCGGCGCAGGTGTGCCGATCGAAGTCGCCGGCGACGAGATCGCCCTCGCTGCGTCGGAGGTGTTGCAGCCCTTGTTGTTGGCGGTTTCGGTGGTCGTCCGCCCGTCTGCTCTCAACGCGGAGACCGCCCGGCAACTTGTGCAATCCCCCTGGTGCGGGATCGATTCGATCGAGTTGCGACGGCTCGGGCGAGACCTCCGGGACGCTGAGCGCGCCGAGTTGGCGGGCCTGGGCTCCGTGCGATCCTCCTCGGAACTGCTGGGAATAGTGCTGGCCGATTCTGACCTGCTCGACGCCTGCCCGGACACGCCCGAAGTGCGCAGAGTCAAGGCCTTGTCGGATCTGCTTCAACGGGCCCGCGACCTGGTGCTCGACGGCGCGACGGCTCACGAGGTGCTGTGGGCGTTGTGGTCGGGCACCGACTGGCCCGGTCACCTGCAGGCGCAACTCGGACAGGGCGGCGAAGCCGCCCGGGCTGCCCATCGGGCCCTCGACGCGGTCTGTGCCTTGTTCGACGTGGCCGAACGGTCCGACGAAATCGTCGGTGGTCGCGGCGTGACTGGTTTCCTATCCGAAGTCGCAGCCCAGGAGATCCCCGCCGACACCACCCGCGAAAGCACCCAGCGGCCTCGTGGCGTCAGGCTCCTGACCGCACATCGCGCGAAGGGTCTGGAGTGGCCGCTGGTCGTCGTCTCCGGCGTGCAGGAGGGGATCTGGCCCGATCCACGCCGTCGCGGATCTCTCCTCGAACCAGACCGGCTGACGGAGTCCGGGCCCTCGGAGCCGTCGCCGCCCGCAGCCAGGCTCGCTGCCGAGCGTCGGTTGTTCTACGTGGCGTGCACTCGGGCGAGTCGGCGGTTGGTGGTGACCTCGGTTGCCGGCCAGGAGGGAGAGGGCGACCAGCCCTCTCGCTTCCTGGCCGAGTTGGGTGTCGTCCCCCGTACGGTCGCCGGGCGGCCCAGGCGCCCGCTGAGCCTTCCCGCCCTCGTCGGGGAATTGCGCCGGGTCGCGGGCGACCCGAGCCAATTCCCCGGCGTGCGGGAAGGCGCAGCGCGGCGCCTGGGGCGCCTGGCGGAGGCGACGGGGCCGGACGGGCAGAAGCTGGTTCTCGCAGCAGATCCTGCCAGGTGGTGGGGGTTGTCGGAGCCGACGACGGGCCAGGTCGGTCGCGCGCCCGGATCGGGAGAGAGACTGTCGGGCAGCCAGGTCGGAGCGTTGCTGGCCTGTCCACGACAGTGGTTCCTCGAACGACGAGCCGGGGCGCAGTCTCGCCGTACCTCGTCGGCCAACTTCGGGTCCGTGATCCACGTCCTCGCCGAGCATGCCGTCGCCGACGGACTCTCGACCGAGCACCTCTCGGCATCGCTGGACCGGGTCTGGCACGAGATCGACTTCGACGCCGTGTGGCTCTCGACATCGGAGCGGGCGGAAGCCGATGCGGCTTTGGAGAGGCTCGCAGCCTGGATCGATGCCCGGCGGGGGCGTCAGATGCTCGGCGTCGAGGTGCCCTTCGAAGTCCGAGTGGAGACCCAGGGTGTTCCTCTGACCTTGACCGGCGTCGTCGACCGGCTCGACCGTGATGCCTCGGGCCGGCTCGTGATCGTCGACTTCAAGACCGGGCGCCGCACGCCGACCCAAGCCGCGGTCGAGGGACTCGACCAGGTCGGCGTCTATCAGCTCGCCGCCTCTCTGGGCGCCTTCGACGAGGTCGCTGACGGCGTTCGCGAGGTGGGCGGTGCCGAACTCGTCTACCTGCGGGCCAACGACGGGCAGAACCCGTTCCCGAAGGTGCTGCGGCAGGCCTCACTGACCGAGCAGCCGTACCTCGCCGACGAACCGTCACTGATCATGCTCGACGACGGTGCCCGCGCCGCAGTCGGAAGCCAGGCCGACTACCCGACGTGGGTTCACCATCGTCTCGCCACCGCGGCCAAGGTGCTGGCCGAGGACCGATTCGTCGCCACGGTCGGCGACGCCTGTCGCTGGTGTGCCTTCACGACCAGCTGTCCGGCGCAATCGGCGGGTCGGCAGGTGCTGCCGTGACGATCTCTACGCTGGCTGGCCGCCCGCGCCGCGGCGGGTTGCGCGATGCCTTCGATCTGGTCGAAGCCCTCGGGGTGCCGTTCAGTGACGAGCAACTGGCCGCCATCACTGCGCCGCTGGAACCGACCGTGATCATCGCCGGCGCCGGTTCGGGCAAGACCACGGTGATGGCCGCGCGCGTGGTGTGGCTCGTCGGCAGCGGCCAGGTGAGCCCCGAACACGTGCTCGGGCTGACGTTCACGCGCAAAGCGGCCGCCGAGCTGGCCCAACGCGTGCGCGACGCCTTGGTGACGGCCGCCGTACTCAGCCCCGACGGGGTCGACGACGACGGTGAGCAGGTGATCGTGACGTACGACTCGTTCGCGGCACGGCTCGTGGGCGAGCATGGCTTGTGGCTCGGCTACGAGCCCGATCCGCTCATGATCACCGGCGCTGCTCGGCACAGGCTGGCGTCACGGGTGGTCGCGTCGGCTGCCGGTCCGTTCGAACACCTGACGCGTCTGCGACCCGAGACGGTGACCGAACGCGTGCTTGCCCTCGACGGCGCCGTGCAATCACACCTCGCCGACGAGCGGGCGATCCACGACCAGGCTCGCTCGTTCCTGTCGGAGCTCGCGAACGCACCCCTGAATCGGTACGGCAACATCTACGCCTCCGTGCGCGATGCCGAGGCGGCGGCGCGCGAACGCCTGGAGTTGGTGGGGCTGGTCTCCGCCTACGCCGCGCTGAAGCGCGACCTGGGGCACGTCGAGTTCTCCGACCACATGGCAGCGGCCGCGCATCTGGCCGACGAGGTCCCAGGGGTGGGGGAGGCGCTACGTCGGCAGTACCGGGTTGTTCTCCTCGACGAGTATCAGGACACCTCGTCTGCCCAAGCCCAGCTGCTCCGCGGGCTGTTCTCGGGTCCGACGCCGGAGCAGGGTCGAGGCCATCCGGTCACCGCGGTGGGCGATCCGTTCCAGGCGATCTACGGCTGGCGAGGGGCTGCTGCTTCGAACATCCTGGAGTTCACGCGGGACTTTCCCCGGCACGACGGAAGTCCCGCGCGTGCCCTGCCGTTGACCGTCAATCGGCGTAGTGGTCCCACGATCCTGGCGGCGGCCAACCGACTGGCAGCCCCGCTGCGCGCCGACACCACTCTGTCCTACGACCTCAGCGATGCCCACCTGAGAGCTCCGGACGGCACGCCTCCAGGACAGATCGAGACCGCAGCGCTCGGCACCTGGCCCGACGAGGTCGACTGGATCGCCGACCGGATCGTCGAGGCTCACACCGCCGGCGAGGTGGACCGCTGGTCCGATGTCGCAATCCTGGTGCGACGCAACGCCGACATCGGTCCGCTGTACGGCGCGCTCTCGGCTCGTGACGTGCCCGCAGAGATCGTCGGGATCGGCGGGCTCCTCTCCGTACCGGAAGTGGCCGACGTCGTCTCGACGTTGCGGTTGGTCGACGACGTGACGGCCAACCCCGACCTGGTCCGGTTGATCACCGGCCCCCGGTGGTCCGTCGGGAGCGGCGATCTGGAGATGCTCGGCCGACGCGCGAGGGAGCTGGCGCGCGCCCGGGACCGTACCGAGTTCCCAGGCGACGACCCGCTCACCGAGGCCCTGGACGCCTCGCTCGCCGCCACCGACCCGACCGAAGTCGCGTCGCTCTCCGAGGCATTGACCGACCTCGGCGACGCCCCGGTGTCGGCGGAGGCACGCACGCGCATGCGGGCATTCGGCGCGGAACTGGCGATGCTGCGTCGTCACGCGGGCGAACCGATCGGTGATCTGGTACGGCGGGTGGTCACGACCCTGGGGGTCGAGACAGAACTGCTGGCGACCGGACACGAAGGCAAGGCGGCGACGGCTCAACTGACCGCGTTCGTCGACGCCGTGGGCGCGTACACCGAGGTGGATGCCGACGGGACGCTGAGCGGGTTCCTGTCGTACCTCGATGCGGAGGAGAGGTACGGCGTGGGGCTGGAGCAGGCGGTACCCACGGCGGTCGACTCCGTGAAGCTCCTCACGATCCACAAGGCGAAGGGTCTCGAATGGGAGTTCGTGGTCGTTCCGGCGTTGTGCGACCAGACCTTCCCCTCCGATCGGGTGACCGACAACTGGGTGACGACGCCGAGCGCCCTGCCGGCGGAACTGAGAGGCGACGCCGCCTCGATTCCGCACCTGACCGACGCAGGTGACACCGGCTTCAAGGAATACCGGCAGGCGCTGAAAGCCGAAGCTCGACGGGCCGAGGACCGCCTCGCCTACGTGGCCGTCACACGGGCTCGGCAGGTGCTGATCGGCACGACCCACTTCTGGCGGGTGGGCGACCGGAAGCAGCGGGAGCGGTCGCCGTACTTCCTCACCTTGGCAACGATGTCGAGCAGATCGGACGGGATCAGCGACCCGCCCCCGGTCAACCCGTTGGAGCGAGCGGCGACAGCCGTCGAATGGCCGACGGCCGGCGACGCCGAGGCGCGTCGGCAGCGTCGGCGGGTCGCAGACGAGGTCCAGCGCTGCCGAGAGAGCCTCGACATTCCGGGCGCTGCCGAGTTGGCTCTGGGGGCCGACGATCGAGGCCGACTCGACGCGTGGGACGACGAGATCGACGTCCTGCTCGAGGAGGCTGTACGGCTCCGCGCGAGCGAGGTAGCCGTACCCCTGCCCGAGTCGTTGACCGCAACCCAGGTGATGCTGGCTCACGAGAATCCGGCCGCACTCGCCGCCCAGTTGGCGCGGCCCATGCCGCGGCCGCCGTCGAGGGCAGCGCGATTCGGCACCCGATTCCACGAGTGGGTGCTGCGGCACTACGGGTCTCCGGTCCTCATCGATCCCGACGACCTGCTCGACGCGGATGCTCACGACGACGACGACGACTTGCCGGCGGTCTGCGAGGCCTTCGCCGTGGGCCAGTTCGGTGACGTTCTCCCCGCTGAACTCGAGTTCCCGTTCTCTCTGACGATCGGTGGCGAGGTGGTCCGAGGCCGGATCGACGCGGCGTACCAGAACTCACCGGTCGTGCCCGCCGGCTGCGCCGCGCTCGTCGTCGACTGGAAGACGGGTCGTTCACGTCCGGATCCTCTGCAGTTGGCGCTGTACCGGCTGGCTTGGGCCGAGCTGCGGGGCCTCCCGGTGGAGCGGGTCGCAGCGGCGTTCTACCACGTGCGAACAGACCGCCTGGAGACGGTCACCGGTCTGCCCGGTCGCGACGAGCTGGAGGTTCTGGTGTCCGGATTGGGCGACTGACCTTGCCTGCCGCCCCGCACTCGGGTAGCACTGCTGGTCATGGTCAACCCCGACGAGCCGGCCCTGGTCGAGCGCCTCGACGACGTGCGTCGCGACGGCGACCTGGTGGCGCGATTGTGGGTGGGTGCCCGGATCATGACCGTCGACCCGGCGGGACGGTTCGAGGTACGGCGGGGCCTCGACGGCGTGCGCCTCGACCTGGTCCCGAGCAGCGGGGCGTACGACGCTGCCCGACATTGGCTGGTCGGCCGGGTCGAGGGATCGGTCGTGTTCTGCCAGGCCGGGGAGAGCGCAACCGGTGTCACGCTGCGCGAGGTCGGCCCCGAACTCCGCCCGGCTCAGGTCGAAGGGGCTGCGATCGCGGTCGCTCTCGCCCATTGGCACCGCCTCGAGTCGCGGTGTCCAGGATGCGGTGGGGAGACGACGGTGCGCGCCGCCGGCACGGTTCGGTACTGCCGGCAGGACGATCGTGAGTTGTTCCCGCGCACCGATCCTGCGGTGATCGTGGCCGTCGTCGACAGCGCAGACCGGCTGCTCCTGGCTCACCAGCGGGTCTGGCCCGAAGGGCGGCACTCGGTGCTGGCTGGGTTCGTGGAGGCGGGAGAGTCGCTGGAACAGGCCGTTCGGCGCGAGGTGCTCGAGGAGGTGGGGGTACGGCTCGGGCAGGTCAGGTACGTGGCCAGCCAGCCCTGGCCGTTTCCTCGATCGATCATGCTCGGGTTTACGGCCCGGGCGGAGACGACCGAGATCGCGGTGGACGGCGAGGAGATCGCGTCAGCGCTGTGGGTGTCTCGCTCCGAACTGACCGACGCCGTGCGAGCGGGGGAGATGACCTTGCCCACGTCGGTGTCGATCGCTCACCGGCTGATCCAGGCGTGGTGGCACGCGAACGACGCACCCGTCGGCGAAGTGCCGCGACGCCGAACCGAGAGGCCGCCCGGTCAGGACCAACCCAGTCTCTGACGCAGTCCCGAGGCCCTCAGCGCCTGGGTGTCGACCGCCCGGCGGACCGCGTCGGGGTGGGCGATGATCGTGACTTGCTCCTTGGCGCGGGTCACAGCGGTGTAGAGCAGTTCACGCGTGAGCATGGGCCCGGTGAGCGGAAGGACCACCGTAACCGTGTCGAACTGGCTGCCCTGACCTTTGTGCACCGTCATCGCGTGCATCGTCTGGACATCGTCGAGCAGTCCCGGCGGCAGGAGCAGTGGCACGTCGCCTCGATCGAAGGCCGCCCTGACACCGACGGGGGTGGCCACGATGACCCCGGCGTCTCCGTTGGCCAGGTCGAGGTCCGAATCGTTGCGCGTGATCAGGAGCGGCCGACCGACGTGCCATTCGCCGCCTGTTCCGTACGCAGGGACCACGTTCCGGATCCACTGCTCCACGGCTCGGGACCAGGTGCTCACCCCGAACGGCCCGGTCCGGTGGGCGCAGAGGACCCGATGACCGCGCAGAGCCGCTAGAGCTAGTCCCGCGTCTCCGGCTTCGGCAGCCTCGTGTACGGCAACGCCCCAGTGGGCGGCCCTCTCACGGATGGGCTCGAGTTGTCGCTCCGTCACCCGCCCTGCGTCGTCGCAGGTCACCAGCCGTACGCGCTCCCCACCGGACAGCAGCGTCAGCGCCTCGTCGGAATCGCCTTCTCTGATCGCTTCGGCGAGTCGTTTGATGTCGCCGTCGAAGCGCCAGGTGTGGCGAAGCCGTACCAAAGGAAGGGGCGACTGGCCGGGCGGGCTGGCCTCGGCCGCGGCGGTGATGTCAGCGAGGACCGCTCCCGCGTCGACGGGGGCCAACTGCTCTGGGTCACCGACCAGCACCAGGCGAGCGTCCGTACGTACGGCGGGCAGCAGCCTGGCCATCATGGACAGCGACACCATCGACATCTCGTCGACGACCACGACGTCGTGAGGCAGTGGATTCGACGCCGAATGGCGATAGCGCCGCCAGGGCTGCCAGCCGAGCAGCCGGTGCAGCGTGTGGGCCTCGACCTCGGCCAGGCCGGCGCGCACCTCGGGATCGATCGGCAACCTGGCCAACTCGCTGCGGACCGCCTCCTGCAGACGGGCGGCAGCTCGGCCTGACGGCGCAGCCAACGCGACGGACGGAACACGTCCCAACTCGACCGCGACCAGTGCCAGGGCGCGAGCTACGGTCGTCGTCTTGCCCGTGCCAGGACCACCGGCGATGACGGCCACCCAGGACCGCGCGACGGTTTCGGCAGCGGAAAGCTGGAGGTTCTCGGTCGACGAATCGATCCGGTCACCGGCCGACAGGTGGGCCGCATGCCGCGCGACCGCCTCGTCGTCGACCGGCGGGGGCGGTGCCGTCGATCGAGCTACCAATTGCGCTCTCACGACTTCTTGTTCTGCCCAGAATCGCTCCAGGTACACCCGGCCGTCGACCATCCTCAACGGCCGCAGACCGGGCCCGGCGTCGCCATGGGTGACCAGGAGCGAGTTCGTGAGCGCTGGTCGCCAGGCCAAATCATCGGGCCAGGGGAGTTCGGCTTCGGTCTCCAGCGACGCTTCCACGTCGGCCCTGACGCGGTCCAGCACGAGGCAGATCGACCCTAGGCCGAGGGCGCGAACGGTCAGGGCCAGCGCGAGTACGGCGACCTCGTCGGTCTCGCCGTACATGTGAGCGATGCGCCGCGCTACCTGAACGTCGGCGATGCCGAGCACGCCGCCCACCGCGAACGGTTCGAGCAGACCACTGGCGATGACCGAGGGTGTCGGTTCCGGTGACGAGGTCACGGCGCACCTCCGAGGAGTTCGGACAAATCCGTGACCAGGCCGGCCGCAGGACGCCAGACGAAGACCCCGCAGGGCATCCCGTCGACCACGGGTGTCGCGGGGCCTGCCATGCCGCGCACGAACAGATATCCGATGCCGCCCAGCGCGACCTCTGGGTCGTACGCAGGCATGCGCCAGCGCAACATCCGATGCAGGGCGACCGAATAGAGCAAGGCCTGGAGGGGATAGTGCGACGCCATCATCGCCTCGGCCATTGCCGATGGCGTGTAGTGGCCGATCCGCAGCGGCACGGATGCGGGCGCTAGACGGTTCGTCTTGTAGTCGACCACCACGTACCGTTGGTCGATCCTCAACACGGCGTCGATGCTGCCGGTCAGGTACCCGCGCAATGGGCGGTCGTCGAGCCCCCCGTTGGCGAGACGTTCGGCGTAGGGTGCGAGCAGGTCGTCAGGCCTCACCCACCGCTCGAGCAAGCGCGCGATCGACCGGGTCGTGGCACCCTCCGAGCCGCGTCCCAGCGGCAGTTCGAAGTCGAGCTCCGCCAGGCGATCGGCCGGGGCGATGTCACTCAGCGTCCTGCCCGGCGCCAGCGGACCCAGCGACGTCGCCAGAGCCGGCCTCAACGCGGTCACGAGGTCGGCCGCCGAAACGTCGGCCACCGGCATTCGGCTCAGTTGCCGGGCGACGATCGCGTCGAGGTCGGAGCCGACAGAAGTCGGGTCGTACCCTTCGAAAACCGCGTGGACCAGGCTGCCGAACGCAACGCCCCCAGGCAAGTCGGCCATCGGCGATGGTTCGTCCATGCCCGGCAGCGCGACCGGTGCGCCACCGGCACCTGTGGTGGGTACGGCATCGCCGGCCTCGGGCGGGAACGCGTCTTCGGGCAAGGCGGGCTCGTCTCCGGCCAGTTCACCTCCGAGGTCGGCCACGTACGCCTCGTGGGCGGGCGCCGACAGCGCGGAGAAGGAGGTACGGCGCCAGTCAAGGTCGATGTCACGGGTGAATGCGACGGCCGGTGCGACGATCATGGGCGGTCGGGTCGGCGGTTGGAGTCGGACTTCGGTGGTCATCGACTCCACGATGATGTCGGCCTGGGCGAGCCGCGGGACGTTGCGGAGGTCGGTCACTCGGCCGGTCACGCGCGCAGGTACGTCCGGTCCCTCAGGTCGCAGTAGGACGCGGCTGAGGGCGGCCACGTCGGCCGCCTCGGTCCACGCCCACCACGCGGTGACGTGAGCTTGCGCACGAGTAAGCGCGACGTAGAGGGTGCGCAGAGACTCACCGTCGTCCTCGGAGCGATACGCACGTTCCCGGCTCTCCCTGCCCGGGGCTCTCCCACCGACGTCGAGAGATCGAGTGGTCGTTCCGTCGCGGGTCTCGTGCAACTGCAGAGGTTCGTCGCGCAGCGACCGGGGGAACCGGGCGGAGACGTCGGGCAGGTACACGACGGGGAACTCCAAGCCCTTCGCTTGATGGATCGTCAGGATTCTCACGACCTGGTCGTCGGTCTCCAGCCGTCGGCTCCGGTCGTCGGTCTGCGCCGTCGCGCGTTGCGCGCGTTCCCTCAACCAGCCGGCGAGCGACGCCGCATCGGACCCGGCATCTCGTCGTCGGTCTTCCAGCAATTCGGCGAGGTGGCGGATGTCGGTGAGGTGCCGATCTCCGCCCCGCGTCGCCAGCAGGCGTTCAGCCAGACCCTCGGCCAGCAGGACCTCGACCAAACCGACGGGCCCGTGACGGTCGAGCACCCGGCCCCAATGCCGGATGGACTGGCTCAGCGCTGCGCGCTCGTCGTCGCCGGCCTGGGCGAGACGTGACAGCGACCAGCCGAGCATCGGGGTGAGGCACGCTGCCCGAACCCTGCCCGTGCGAGGTTGGGCGATCGCATCCAGGAGCTTCACCCAGTCCTGTGCCGCATCGCTGGCGAAGACGCTCTCGGCGCCCGTGAACGTCGCGGGGATGCCGTGCTCGGCCAACAACCGGAGAATGCGCTGGCCGCGGCTGTTGCTGTTCACCAGCACGGCGATGTCACCGGCAGTCAGCGGCGAGTGAACTCCGGCACGATCGATCTGAGCCCGCGACACCAGTAGGGCTGCGATATCGGCGGACACGTCGTGGTTGACCTGCTGTGCGAAAGACCTGGCGCGCTGCCTGCCCGACGTACGGAAGCGCACGGCATGCTGCCAGGGGCCGGGGGCGACGAGCTTGACCGGCCGGTCGCCCGCGGTCACAGGATCCACGGTGATCCGCGGATCACCCAGTCGGGCACCGTCGAAGATCACGGAGACCGCCCGGACCAACTCAGGGGTGCTCCTCCAATTGGTGACGAGGTCGTAGCGTTCGGCCTCCGCGGTAGCTTCCAGGTAGGCGGTGACGTCGGCGCCCCGGAAGCCGTAGATCGATTGCTTCGGATCTCCGATGAGCACGACGGTCGACGATTCGTCGAACACGGCCTTCACGATCTGCCACTGCACGGGGTCGGTGTCCTGGAACTCGTCGACGAGCACGACGGGGAAGCGACGCCTGATCCTGGCTCGCGCCTGTTGGCCCGTCGTGGGGTCCCGCAGAGCGGCCAGAAGCCGTACCTGCATGTCGTCAAAGGTGTAGACGTTCAATCTCCGCTTGCGGATCTCCACCTCCTCGCGCACGGTGCGCGCGAGGCTGACTCTCTCGGCCGCCAGCCGGTCTTCGATGTCGATCAGCGGCAAGGCGATGTCGTCGACCGCGCGTCGACCGATCTTGCGTGCGACGTCGAGGTCGAAGGCCGGCTGGTCGTCTCGGGCGTACGCGCGCAGGTAGGCGTCGTCGACCACTTGATCGGTGAGGTCGGTGACGTCTCGAGCCAGCACCGAGCTGGGTTCGTGGTCGGCCAAGACACCGAGTTCGGCCAGCATGCGGTCGCAGAACTGGTGAGTCGTGCAGATCATCGCGCGATCGAAGGAGGCCAGTGCCGAGGTCAGTCGGCTCGCGACCGTCGGCAGGTCGGTCGAGGCCAGAACGGGAGCCCAGGCAGGGTCCGACGGTTCTGAGGCGTCGCCGGCGAGGCGCGTCGCAACGGTCGCAGCCAGCTCGGCGATCCGCATCCGAATACGACTCCGCAATTCCCGGGTCGAGGCCGTCGAGAACGTCACCACCATGAGGTCCTCGAGCCGGTCACCCTCCGCGACGTAGCGGGCAGCCAGGGTGGCGATCGCATGCGTCTTGCCTGTGCCGGCACTGGCTTGTAGCACGACGCGTGAGCCCCGTGGCAGCGGACCTGACAGGTCGAACGCGGTCATGACATCTCCGCCCTGACGAGTGACCCGTACGCGGTGCTCGCCAATGCCGCAAAGCCACCCCAACGTCCAGCCCCTGAGTTCAGTTCGCCTGGCGTCTCGAAGTACAAGGACCAGGTGGAATCGCGCTCATAGCGCCACCGTCGCTCGACGTCTTCATCGGTGGCCCGTCCGTCGGACCGCAGGGTGTACAGGGCCAACCCGATGGGCAACGGCAACGGCTGCATCCTGCCCTGATGGACCAGGTCGACCACGGTGTCCAGCACGGCGGCCGACGTCGAGGGGTCGGGTGCCTCGAGGCGTACGGCACCACGTCTCCCGCACACGACGGCGCGACCGGGACCGCCTGCAGCCGCGAGCAGCAGCGCGCCGAGCCACGGGTCGAGCAAGCGTGCGCCATCGGCAGCCGACGCGGTCACCGACACGAGGAGGCCGTTGCGAAGGGTGACGCGCCCGGTCAGGCGCCGCCCGGACGGCAGGTCCACGGTGTGCTCAACGTGCATGTCCGGCCCGACCAGGTACGGCCCAGCCGTCTCGAACACGCGCTCTGCGATGGCGTGTGCCTCGTCGAGACGAGCCCGGCCCAGGCTTTGCGGAGGCAGATCGCCACGTCGCCACTCCGCTGCCTCTGCCGAGGCCGGAGCGTGTCCCGCCACCCGAAGCCGGACGAGCCGGTCGGCCACCGCCCATCGCTCGAGCCCGTTCAGTTGGATGGGAATCTCGTCCGTCAGCGTGTCCTCCTCACTGCGCAGAGGTCGCTGATCGATGCCGGCCCACGAACCGACTCGCGCGGTCAGGTAACCCCTGATCGGATGCCGGAGGAACTGGGACAACTCCGCGATCGTCGTCGGCCACGCTGCGTCCGCCGGCTGCGTGGAGTCGCTGGCGAACAAGTCGAGGCGGGGCAAGACCCCGGTGGCGCGCGCTGTCGCCGCCGTACGTCGTGCCCTCACCGACGCTCGTGAGTAGGTGAGCTCTCCACCTGGCTCGACGGCATGGAGCGCATGGCGGACCAGGATGTCCGGACCTCCCAACTCGGCGGCGGCCTCGATCAAGTCGACGACCGGTGCCGCAAGGGGCAGCGGGTCGTTGGTGCGGGAGTCTCGGCTGGCGGCGATGACGACGAATGCCGACCGGGCCGCGAGCAACGAGTCCAGGAATAGTTGACGGTCGTCGGCCGGGGGATCGGGATCGGCAGGGTCACGATCCGCGAGCAGCAGGTCGTCGCCGTCGAATCGCTGCCGGCGGGGGAACTGCGCCTCGTCGATCCCGAGCACGACCACAACCTCGTGCGGAACGTGTCGCAAAGCCTCCATCGAGGTGACGGACAGCGTGCCGGTCAGCAAGGCCGGCCGGGGGGTGATGCCCTCCAACCACGATTCGACGTGTTCTGACACGTCCCCCAGTGACAGATGGGTCGGGTCGTCCTCAGATTCCATTCCGGCGATGAGAGTCAGCGCTTGACCCATTTGCCAGCCGTCCTCGGCACGCACGGCGACCAGAGGCTCAAGTGCTCCGCGCAGACGGTCGGCCCACGCGCCCCGGGACGCTGGGCGGTCGAAGTCGGCCACGGCCGACCTGACCAGCGAGATCATCTCGGCTAGAGCCCCGATCCGGTCGAGGTCCGACGATTCGACCTCGTCGAGGGGGAGAACCGTTCCTACGCTCGGCAACTGCTCCTCCGACAACGCGACACCGAGCACCAGCCTCTGAAGCCCCGCGAGCCAGGTGTTCTGCCGGACGGACTCCAGCCCGAACCGCCGTCGCCCGTCGCCGTCGATGCCCCAGCGGATGCCCGCCCGCTGGGTGAGTTCGGTCAAGACGTCCAGGTCCTCCTTGGACAGACCGAACCGGCGAGCCACCGGCGGACTGCCGAGGAGTGCCAGCAACTCGGTGCGACCGGCCCGTCCAGAAGCCAGTCGGAGCAGCCGAGCCATGACCTCGAGCACAGGGTTGGGCTGACGCAAGGACCGGTCGGCCACCCGTACCCGCAATCCGGTCACCGGATGGAGTGATGACCCGACCTCGTCTGGATTCATCATGCACATCGCACGGACCAGGGGACCGTACGTCGCCAGATCAGGCGTGACGACGAGGATGTCGCGAGGCTCGAGCGACGGATCGTTCGCCAAGATCGAGCAGACCACGTCGCGCAGCACCTCCACCTGCCGCGCCGGACCATGGCTGAGGTGCACCTGGATGCTGCGGTCGTCGGGCCGGGGGGTGAACTCGACGGGAGCGTCATGCCGTACCCGCGCCTGCACTGCCGCCAACGCCGTACCCACGTTCCTCGCCTCCGCAGCGACGACCGTCACCGAATCCGCGACGTCGACCGCAAACCGGAGAGCCGCCCGCGACGCCCCGCCCCATCGGGCCGACACCGTCGACGAGGGCGACTCCTGCTGCGAGGCCTGCGCCGACGCCACCGGCCACCAGGCGGTGACGTCTCGCCCGGCTCCCAGTGCCTTGAGGAGCATGCGTTCCGGGGGAGCGAGTCGAACGGGTGCGACCACGTGCAGCCGATCGGGAAGGGCCGACGACTTCGGACGGGCAACGAGCCGAGCGCACACGTCGTCGATCTCCTCCCACGGAGGTCGTCCGTCGACGAACTCTCGGGCCAGATGCCACAAGGGCCCTTGCCACCCTTCCGTCGAGTCGAGCAAGGCCGGTCGCCACCTGCCGTACCTCTGGAACACCTGAGCCATCCGGCTCGCCGTCGCGAAGCGCCGACCTGGGCGGGCCTCGTCACCGCCGGCGAGATGTCGCGAGACCGGTTCGAACCAAGCCTGGCCTTCGGCCACGTCGAAGGCGCGGAGAATCGGCCAGACCAGTCGTTCGGACGACCAAGGATCGTCTCCGTCTCGCCGGCCCGTGATCTCGTCGCAGGTGCGACGCACCAGTGACCACACGGTCGGGAAGTCGATGCCGGTGCAGACGCCGCCCACCGAACCGTGCGCGCCCAGCACGAGCGACAGCTGCTGGGCGAGCCACCGTCGCTGTCCCTGGCTGTCGACGCAGACCACGTCGGCAGCGAAGGGGTCGACCCTGGGGCGCGCGAGATCCGCCGCGAGCCCGGCGACCACCGCGCCGAGCCCGTGCACCTGCCGGACCTCGAAACCTGCCATGACGATCACCCTAGGGGCGGGCACTGACAGTTTCCGGCGCGGCCGAGGCCGGGCTGTGGACAAGCTCGAGGCCGGGGCTGTGGACAAGCATTCTGTCGGTGCGACGTGGCACAGTGGCGGCCATGCCTGGAAACCCCGACGCGATTCTCGCGCAGCTCGATCCCGAGCAGCGCACGGTCGCGACGAGCCTGGGCGTACCTGTCGCGGTCGTCGCGGGAGCCGGCACCGGCAAGACCCGGGCCATCACCCACCGGATCGCCTACGGGGCGTTGACCGGTGCGCTCGATCCGCGGGCGGTGCTCGCCGTGACGTTCACGACTCGGGCCGCTGGTGAACTGCGGTCCCGGCTGGCCGGCTTCGGGCTGAACGGTGTGCAGGCCCGCACCTTCCACTCGGCGGCTCTGAGGCAAGCCCAGTTCTTCTGGCCCCGGGCTTACGGCAGCGCCCTCCCCGAAGTCACCGATGCTCGGTTCGCGCTCGTCGCCGAAGCGGCTGCCGGCTTGCGGCTCTCCACGGACACCGCGGTGATTCGGGACCTCTCCGCCGAAATCTCGTGGGCGAAGGTGTCCAACGTCGTGCCTGACGCCTACCCGGCCATCGCGCGTTCGGCCAACCGCCTGGTGTCCTCGATCGAACCGGAGCAGGTGGCGCGGGTGATGACGACCTACGACCTTGCCCTCCGCGAGCGCAGTCGCATCGACTTCGACGACATCTTGCTGTGCGCGGTGGGGCTGCTCGCCGACCGTGAGGACATCGCGGCCCAGGTCAGGCGCCAGTACCGCCACTTCGTCGTCGACGAATACCAAGACGTCAGCCCGATCCAGCAGCGGCTGGTGGACTTGTGGCTCGGCCCGGGCCACGACGTCTGCGTCGTGGGCGATCCTGCCCAGACGATTCACACCTTCGCGGGTGCGAGTTCGCAGTACCTCACCGGTTTCGCCTCGCGTCACCCCGGCGCCCGCACGATCGAGTTGGTCCGCGACTACCGGTCGACCCCTCAGGTCGTTTCCACAGCCAACCATGTCCTGCGAGGTTCGGGTGATCGGCACGTCACGCTGCGCGCGCACTTGGGCGACGGACCGGCCGTCGAGATTGCGGGCTCGCCCACCGAGGCGAGCGAGGCCCAGCAGGTCGCCGCTTGGTTGCGGACGGTCCACGAAGCGGGGGTCGGCTGGTGTGAGATGGCGGTGCTCTATCGCATCAACGCCCAGTCCCCGGCGCTCGAACTGGCGTTGAGCGAGCAGAAAATCCCTTATCAGGTTCGCAATGCCGAGCGGTTCTACGAACGTCCGGAGGTACGGCAGGCGCTCGCCGCGCTCACCGCCACAGCACGCACCGAGGGCGAGCTGGAGGGTCTGCCACGGGTGCGGGCGGTGCTCGGGGCGCTGGGCTGGACCCAAGAGGCACCACCGGGAGGCGGACGGGTTCGAGAGCGCTGGGAGTCTCAGACCGCGCTGGTCGACCTGGCCGCAGAGATCTCCGAGGCGGTCGCGGGTGAGGCGGGGGGTGCCGTACCCGACCTCGAGGCGCTGGTCACCGAACTTCAACAACGAGCCTCGATCGAGCACGCCCCCGCCGGCGTCGGTGTCACGCTGTCGACACTCCATTCGGCCAAGGGCTTGGAGTGGGAGGCCGTGGGCTTGTTCGGCATGCACGAGGGCAGCCTGCCGTTCGTGCTCGCGACGACACCGGAACAGATCTCCGAGGAACGGCGGCTGCTGTACGTCGGCATCACCCGGGCCCGTCGATACCTGCGCATCTCGTGGTCACGATCCCGATCCGGCCAGGGCGCTGATCGTCTGCCGTCACGTTTCCTCGACGGCCTGGTGCCGACCGCCGAGGTTGGAGGTACGGGTGGGGCGCCCAAGCGGCGGCGGGAGCGCAGACAAACCGTGGCGCTCACCTGCCGCGTCTGCTCTCGGTCGCTGTCGACTCCTGCCGACCGGGTGCTGGGGCGCCACGAGTCGTGTCCTTCGTCGTACGACGAAGACCTCCTGGCAGCTCTCAAGACATGGCGCCTGCGCACCGCGCAGGCAGCGCGACTCCCGGCCTTTTGCATCTTCACCGACGCCACACTGATCGCTATCGCCGAAAGCCTCCCCGGTTCGACCGACGCGCTGAGTCAGATCTCAGGCGTGGGGCCCGCGAAGATTCGCAACTACGGCGATGCGGTCCTCGCCCTCGTCGCCGCGGGAAGCCTGGTCGAGGACACGCCGGAATAAAAAGGTTGCGCGCCGATCTCAACAGTCTTAGCCTCGTCTGCTGTCACCACTGGGTGGCGATCATGGCCGCAGAACGGTGAGAGGAGGCGACATGTACGACCGGCGCACACACGTTCAGCTCACCGAGATGTACGACGTCGCTGGCACCTCGGCGACCACGTGGGACCGGACCCGGCACAGCCATGCCCTCATCCCGGCCGGCAAGCGCGCCTTCAACCCCAACTCCCGTCTGACCCTCTGGGGTCGCCTCTGATGGAGATCACCATCTGAGCCGATTTCAGGCCGTGGACCCAGACACCGGGGATCCACGGCCTTCGTGGTTCCCGCCGGAGTACCGAACACATTCGTCACCCAGGAGAACCATGACACTCATGCTGGAGCTACTAGCTCCCTTCGAAACCATGCTCGACATGCCTTGCACCGAGGAAGACCCGGATCTGTTCTTCGCCGAGTCGCCGTCCGACGTCGAACTCGCCAAGCTCGTCTGCGGGCCTTGCCCCGTACGCGAGGAATGTCTGGCCGGGGCCCTCGCCCGTCGCGAACCCCACGGCGTCTGGGGAGGACAACTCCTCGTCGCCGGCGAGATCGTCGCCTTCAAGCGGCCCCGAGGTCGTCCTCGGAAAGTGGTCGAGCCGGCCGCGGCGACGGACGCCCCCGCCGCCGCACCGTGCGCGGCATGACAGCACTACGACAGGGCCAGGCTTCAGTTTCCTGAGGCCCGGCCCTGTGACATCTGGGTTCAGTGCTGGCGTATCACCGGTTCGACGTCGGATCTGCGAACCCCGGCAGGTAGTCACGTAAGACGTCCGCGAACCTGGCTCGAACGTCCAGCTGGCTCAGCACCGCGATACCGCCCATCCAGACCCGGTGGATCAGGGCGTACTCCGGCGGCACGTTCAGTTTCATCATGACCGGGGAGTCGCGCTGGGCCTCGGCTTGCAGCCGCGCGTATTGTCCGCGCATCCAGTCCCGGGTGAAGTGGAACTCCTCCGAGCGGGCCGGTTCGACGAAGGGCGCCAGGTAACCGAGAGCGGCCTCGGGATTGACCTCTCCCACGATCAAACCCTCCTGGCGCAGTCCGTCCGCGACCGCCTGGGCGTCGCCGGTCAGCGCGATCCTGATCAGACGGCCCATCGGTTCCGGCAGCCCGTTCGGCAGGCGTGCCACCAGGCCCCAGTCGATAATTCCCAGTCGTCCGTCGTCGAGCACGAGAAAGTTGCCCGGATGGGGATCGGCGTGCAGCATGCCGGCCAGCTGCGGCCCGGAGAACAGGAACCTCACGTACGACAAGCCCACCCGGCTGCGCTCCGCCGAGTCCCACGAGGCGACGTCGCCGAGCTTGGTGCCGTCCAGCCACTGGCTCACCAGAACCTGACGAGACGCGTCCAGCACCTCGGGCACCGCGAAGTCCGGGTGGCCGGCAAAGGCGGTTGCGGCGGCTCGCTGGTTCGAGGCCTCGAGTTCGTAGTCGACCTCCTCGCGGATCCGTTCCCCGATCTCGGAGGTCAACGCCTTCACGTCCATGCCACCGGTCAAGGGCGCCACGAACGAGGCCAAGCGGCTGATCTGTGCGAGGTCGCTCTCCAAGGCCTCCTCTGCTCCCGGGTACTGGATCTTGACCGCGACCGGCTCGCCTGTCGCCGCCCAGCGTGCGCGATGCACCTGGCCGATGGACGCGGCGGCGCTCGGTCGCCGGTTGAACTCCGAAAACAGGTCGCGCCAGCCGCGGCCCAGTTCTCGCGCCATCACCGCTTCGACCCGCGCGATGGGCATCGGTGGCGCCGAATCCTGCAGGCGCCGCAGTTGCTCTCGGTACGGCGCTGCCACGTCCTCCGGCAGGACGGCTTCGAACATGCTCAGGGACTGCCCGAACTTCATGGCCCCGCCCTTGAGCTCTCCGAGGACCTTGAACAGTTGGGCTGCGGCTTGCTGCCGCAGGTCGGCCTGCACCGCAGCGGCGTCCTGACCGCGAAGTCGGCGACCCCAACCGACCGTGGCCCGCCCGGCATACCCGACCGGCACCCCCAACATCCGCGCCCCACGACGCAAACCTGACGTGGGAACGGATTCCTGGTCCTGAGGCAACTCCGAAGGCATGCCGCCCATTCTGGCCGCGGGCCGTACCCGACCCAAACTCACCTCACGCCAGCCTGGTGCACCCGCAGTCGGCGCGGACGGGCCAGTACCGATGCTCGACCCGGCCGGGGCAGGCGGCCGACAGCTCCAGGGTCGAACTGAACGTGTCGTACGGCTTCCCGCCGAGGTAGGCCATGATCTGGCCCACCGCGGTCGACACGAGCCACCCGGTGGTGACCAGGTGCGGTTGCACCGGTGTGCGTGCCAGCTGACAGAGAACGTACGGCCAGGTGTCGTCGTGAGCGACCACCCGCAGATCGGCGCACCGGAGGCACGATCCCAACCCCGGTACGACCAGGGGACCGGCGACCGCAACCCCAGGACGGCTCCGCACCACGAGGTGCGGTTGATCTGCCTTGGTCAGCGCGTCGGTGACGTCGCGGCTCGGCTCGCAGTGGGGGGAACAGACGACGGTCAGGTCCACCGGTGCGTCAGTATCGTTCGCGTGGTCAACCGTGAGGAGGCCGGGGAAGCTCGTCTTTTCACGGCGGATTCGCGACACCAGTTCGTCGGCCGTGGTTCCGCGGCCGGTCGGGCTGGGCGTCGGGTCGTTCACCCGAACATCAACGCCATGGAGAACCAATGCTGTGCAGACTCGGCGAGCGATCGATCCGCCACCCACGACCCGCACGACGTCGTGAACGCCTGCTGGCGCACTCGCGGCCAGCAGGCCGTACGTGCGAAGCAGGTCGACGAACCAGACCGCCCACGGGCGATGCTCGGGTCGGCTCAACGCCCTGAGGGAGTGTCGGCCGTCGAGCCGGGCGATGATCGCCTCGGCGCAGTCGGGTGCGTCGGCGATGAGCCACGACTCGGAGTCGGCCTCGATCTGCAGGTGCCCGTCAGGTCGCCGAATCGCGACCAAGCCCCTCAGCAGCCGTGGCCGCTGGTCGGGTTCGGGGGTGGTCTTCTGCGTTTCGACCACGGAGGCGAGACCGTGATCCAACCACGGGTCGAAGTGTCGTTCGTCGACCGGGACGGAGTCGAGGGGGAGGGCTGCACGGGGCATGGCCTCACGGTGGCGTTCATGACGGGTGACACGCCCGGGCCGGTCGAGGGCACCCACACCTCGACAACACGGCCAGGCGGTCGGCCAACATCAGTGAGGAACGACGAAGGGCGGGACCTTTCGGTCCCGCCCCCCACGGGCTCTGATGAGTCAGGCCTTACCCAAGATCCGGCTCAGCGTCGTGCCGCACTCGGGGCACTTACCCTTCGCCATGCGGGTGCCCTTGGCGGTCACCACGACGTCACCCGTCGCCTGGCGCTTGGCCTTGCACTTCACGCAGTAGAACTCGCCCGTGTAGGTCTCGTCGGCCACATTTCCTCCTAGATCGCCGATTCCCCCGGCTGGGAGATCGTGTGTGTCCTGCCCGCGTACTCTACGGGAGGCATCGGCCCGACCACCAAGCGGCGCGAGTCGCATGAACAAGGTCTCCGGCTCAGACCGTTTGCCTTCCCCTGCGAACGGTCGATCCGAAGACCTTGTTTCAACGACAGTAGTCAGGTCAGGCAGTGGAGTCAATCGACCGAGAGGAGCGGAGGTGGAACCTCATGTGGTCGTGCGGCGCAGCGCACGCCGTCAGAAGACGTTGTCGGCCCGGCGCGAGGGCGACACGATCGTGGTGACGGTCCCGGCGTGGTTGCCGCACGCCCGGGAGTCGGCGGAGGTGTCGAGGCTCGTCGAGAAGTTCCTCGCCCGCGAGGCGAAGCGCGCGGCGCCTCGGACCGACGCCGAGCTTCTGCACCGAGCGCAGCGCCTCGCCCGGGAGGTGCTGACCGCCTGGCCCGAGGCCACCACACGGGTGAGGAGCGTGTCGTGGTCGGCCAGACAGTGGCAACGATGGGGTTCCTGCACGACCGCCACGGGTGAGATCAGATTGTCGGAACGGATGCGCACCATGCCCGACTGGGTGGTCGACTACGTGATCGTCCACGAACTCACGCATTTGATCGAGGTGAACCACACACCCCGATTTCACGCGATCGTGGCCTCGTACCCGCGGACCCTCGAGGCGCGCGCCTTCCTTCAGGGGGTGGCGTTCGCCCGCCACGAACCCGACGAACTCGACTGACTTTCACCGCGTGTCGACAGGCTGATCCGGGCTCCAGCGCGGCGTTTCACCTGGGGCGACTCGACCCGCGAGTGCGGCCAGCACGAACTCGAGGTCCCCGGCGATGGGGCTGGCCGTGGTGGGATTCGGTACGGCGTCGACCAGCGGTTCGATTCGAGCGCGAGCCGTCTCGAATAGTGCCGTGTCGTCGCGCAGCACCGGGTGCCAACAGGCACCGAGGGCGAAGTAGCCCAGCCCTGAGATCTCCGTCGCCCACGGCAGGTACGGCTCCACCCCGCTCGGGTCGTCGGTGCGGGCTCGATCGGTGGTGGACGAGCTTTCGAGCAGCTCGAACGACAGATGGCGGCGGTTCTCCCGACCGGCCACACTCGACCACGTGCCGGCGGCGAGGTCGGAGACGACCTGGCTGATCGCCCGCAGAGTCGTCAGTCCCGACCGTACGACGAGACGTCGGGGAGCCGTACGCCCGATGAGAAGGGCTGCCAGGATGCCGATCCCAACGCCGACGACCGTGTCCACGCTGCGGTCGGCGACGAAGCTCCAGGGGTCGGGGTGGGCCGCTCCCGCAGTGGCCATCGTCAGGGCCAGCGGTGTGATCAGCGCTGCCGCGTAGGCGTAGTTGCGCACGATCAGCAGTTCGACGCAGAACTGCAGTGTGGCCAGAGCGAGCACCAACCACCACCCACTCGGAGAGGCGGCGACCATGCCGGCGAACAGTCCCAACCCGATCACGGTCCCCACGAACCGTTGGAAGGCCTTCAAGAGGGCGGCGTGCCTGGTGCCGATGTTGACCAGGACCAAGGTGCTGAAGGCGATCGCCCAGTACGAGTGCCCCAGCCCGAGCGCGAGCGCGATCGATCCCGACACCGCGCCTGCGACGGCGACCCGCACGGCCACCAGCAGGGTCTCCGAGGGCCAGGTCAAGGCCTCGGCCAACAAGTAGCCGGCCCTGGGTCTGCCCAGGGCGGTCTCGCGGAGCTGTCTCAGGTCGATGGTGCTCGGCACGACGCGGTCGGGATCCGCCGACGGTGACAGGTCCACGGCTGCTCCGGCAACCTCGCCGACCCGCGTGACGTACCTCTGGTGCAGCCCGACGACCTGGGCCGCGAGGTTCTGCCGGGTTGGGGACAGGCGTCGTCCGGCACCGTCGTTCAGGGCACTCCAGGCGGCCTGCAGGGCCGCCGACGCTCGGGCTCTCTTCGCGTCGTCGGCCGACGTTTCGAACCCCGTGATCGCGGCGTCAGCAGCCGCGATCGCCGTCCGTTCCGGCCGGAACGGGTCGAGCAGGAGGTCGCTCATGCCGACGATCATCGCCGTACCTGCACCGACGGCGATGCCGCCCACCACGAGCGCTGGTGCGACGCCGTGCGCTGCCATGGAACCGGCGACACCGACGACGAGGGCGAAGAAGTACGCGCCGGGGGGACCCACCTTCAAGGCGGCGCACACCACCGCCGACACCACCGCGACGGCCACCATGGCCAGCACCGAAGCGACCGGTGAACCGGCCGTCGCCGTACCCAGCACTCCGGCCGTGACGAACCCGGCCCCTGCCGCCGACATCAGCTTGAGGCGGAACCGAGCGGGGGTATTGGGGCCGTACAGGACCGTGAACGCCCCGGGGCCGCAGAGCAGGCCCAGCGAGGGGTGCCCTGCCAGCAGTGAAATCGACATCGGCAGCGCGATCGTGATCGCTGCCTTGAGGGCAATGGGAACACGGTTGGGCCCCTGCCGTACCTCGAATACCGCGGCAGCCTGGCGCCGCACGTCGCTTAGCATGTCGTGGTCGGCGTCTCAGCCGTCTTCGCGGCGAGTTTCTTCGATCAACTTGGCAAGCTCGGCGTCCATGTCGTCGCCCAGATCTCCGTGATCGCCCGATACGAAGCCCAGGGGGTCGTCCAGATCGTTCGCAGTCGGCATCGTGTCGGGATGTCGCCAGACGGCGTCTCGACCCTCGATGCCTCGCTCGGATCTCAAGGCGGCCCAGAGATTGGTGGCGTCGCGGGTACGGCGAGGCCGCAGCTCGAGCCCGACCAGGGAGGCGAATACCTGTTCGGCAGGGCCGCCCGCGGCGCGCCGCCGCCGTACCATCTCCGACAGCGGCCCCGCAGCCGGCATGTACGTGGCCGTGGCTTGGGCGACCACGTCGTCGACCCACCCCTCGACGAGGGCGAGCAAGGTCTCCAGCCGGTTGAGGATCTGTTCCTGTTCCGCGGTGCGGGTGGGGGAGAACAGGGTCTTGCCCATTTCGGTGCCGAGTTCGTTGAGTTGTTCGATCGACAATTCCTCCCCGGCTACTCCGTCGAACGACTGTTCGAGAGCAGAGACGTCGATGTGGATCTCGCGGGCGTAGTGCTGGACCAACGCGACGAGTTGCGGTCCCAGCCAGCCAACGGCACTGAACAAGCGCTGGCGGGTCGCCTCACGCAGTGCGTGATAGAGCACGACGTCGCGGCTAGGTAGGTCGAGGCCTTCGCCGAAGGACGCCAGGTTCGTGGGCAGGAGCGCGACCTGGCCCTTCTCGGTGAGCGGCATGCCCACGTCGGTGCTCGTCACGACCTCCGTGGCGAGCTTGCCCAAGGCCTGACCGAGCTGCGCACCGAACATGCTCGACGCCGATTGCTGGAGCATGGGCTGGAACATCTGCTGCATCCCGCTCATGGTGGGATCGCTCGCCAGGCGTCCTCCCATCGACTCGCCGAGGCTGGTCGCGATCTTGCTGACGATCGGTTCGACCATCTTCTGCCAGGTGGGCATCGTGTTCTCGACCCACTCTGCGCGGCTCCAGGCCGCCGGTGGTGCGCTCACAGCCTGGAAACCGGTCGCGTCGTTGAGCCACAGTTCGGCCAAGTGCACCGCGTCGGCGATGTCGTGGCGCTGCCGGCTGGTCGGGGTCGGATCCGGACCGAGGGATGCGACCACCTTGCGGGCCATGTCCTTGGCGAAAGTCCAGTTGACCCCGCCCGTCGGGCTGGTCATCGGCGCAGCCGAGGCCATCAATCCCTGCAAGGCCTGCAAGACCCCGGCGATGTCGATCTGGTCGCCGTTCTTTGGCAGCGGCAACCCCAGCTGGGCGAAGATCTGTTCGAAGGGCACGTTGAGGCCGTCGAACGCGTCGTCATCGCCGGGGCCGGTGTAGCCGGGCTCGTCGGAGCCGTCACCAGGGGGGTTGGCCATGAGATATTTCTCCTTCTCGTATCGCGTGTCAGCGTACCGGCAGGGCCCCACTGCGGCAGGGTCGGCGCGTGGCTCTCGGGTAGGGTGCAGTGCATGCCGCAGCAGGTCGTGTACGCCGAGGTGAGCGACACTCCGCTCTCCGTCGACCGTGCATTGGCGGCTGTGGCCGATCCGACGGTCGGGGGAGTGGGACTGTTCGTGGGGGTCGTCAGAAACCACGACGACGGCCAGCAGGTGTCGTCGTTGGAATACTCGGCCCACCCGACGGCTGGACACGAGTTGGCTCAGTGCGCCGACGACGTCGCCAGGAGGTACGACGTCACCCGCATCGCGGTGGAGCATCGGATCGGCAGTCTCGACGTCGGCGACCTGGCCGTCGTGGTGGCCGTGGGTGCGGCCCATCGCGCCGAGGCTCTCGACGCGTGCCGGGCCCTGATCGACCTGGTCAAGCAACGCGTGCCGATCTGGAAAGAGCAGTTCCTCCTCGACGGCGGCTCCCAGTGGGTGGGCTCGTGACCCGACAGACCTGGACCGCCGTCGCCAGCGCGCTCATCTTCGTCTTGGCCGCGACCCTGATCGCCTTCGTGCCGATTCCGTTCGTCGCCTGGACGCCCGGACTGACCTACGACCTGCTGGGCGCGGGGTCCGACGGCAAGCCGCTGGTGCGGGTGGAGGGAGTCGAGACGTACCCCACGAAAGGCGAACTGAGGCTCACGACGGTCTCCCAGACCCGGGCGGACTCGAACCTGAGCCTGCCGGAGGCGATGCTCAACTACCTGCTGCCGAAGCGCGACGTGCTGCCCCGCAGCGCGGTGTACGACGCGGGCAAGACGCCGGTGCAAGTGGCCGACGAGGAAAAGCAACTGATGTCGACCGCCCAATCGCAGGCCGTCGTGGCGGCGTTGCGCGCGGCCGACCAGCCCGTCCGCGAACTGCCCATGGTGACGTCGGTCAGGATTTCGGGACCGTCGAACGACAAGCTCGAACCCGGTGACCTGATCACCAGTGTCGACAACTCCAGCGTGCTGTCGAGTGCCGACGTCGTCGACCGGATCAGAGCCAAGGGCGTGGGCCAGAAGGTCGTGCTCGGGGTGCTGCGCGGCTCTGCCCCGATGAGCGTGACGATCGACACGGTGGGCGCCAGCAGCGACGGCCGGGTGGCCACCATCGGCGTCACCATCGGCACCGGCTACTCGTACGGGCCGACCGTCACGTATGCGATCGATCCGGCGATCGGAGGGGGTTCGGGCGGCCTGATCTTCAGCTTGGCGATCTACGACAAGATCACCCCCGATTCGCTGATCGACGGTCGCAACATTGCCGGGACGGGCACGATCGACGCCAGCGGCCGGGTCGGTCCGATCGGTGCAATCCAGGAGAAGATCGCGGGCGCCGAGGCCGAGGGCGCGACCGTGTTCCTGGTTCCGGAGTCCAACTGCACGGACACCGTCGGGGTGTCGACCCACATGCGGCTGGTGAAGGTGACCACCTTGTACGACGCGATCACCTCCCTGCGGAGCCTCGACGATCCGTCGAAGGACGCGCAGGTGCCCCGATGCTGAACGAGGCTCTGACCGCGGCGGTTCTCGACGTCGAGCGGTACGTCTCGGCTGCCGGCTGGGACCAGCCCGCCCGGCTGTTCGCACTGGCACCGACCGCCGCGCTCGTCAAGGCCGCCCCTGATCTGGCAGCCCAACTCGGGGCGCCGGATCGGGCACCGGGTCATCTCTCCAGCATCGAGCAGGAAGACTTCCACGGCGGGCGGGATCTCCTCGCAGCTCTCGCGCACCTGGCCTGGCCGCAGACCGTGGTCGGATGCATCCTCGCGCTCGAGCGGTCGTTCTTGCCGCCGGCCTTCGAGCCAGCCATTCCCGACGATCCCGACGACGCCGCGCAGTTCGTCAACGACCACCCGGAGCGCCAGGAACTCCGCGTGGTGACCGGCGTGCTTCGCGACGGGGCCAGGCACTCCGTGGCCCGCGTGAAAGACCGTCCGGACGAGCTACTGGGCGGCACCGACATGGCCCCGGGACTCGCCGCCGCGCTCCTAGCTACCTTTGACTGAACCGACTGATTGCCTGACAGAGCCCGATAAGACGACCCGTACGACCTGACGCACCACAGACCGGCAAGGAGCCACCCCGTGTCCAGCGAAACCATCGTCAAACCCGCGAAACGCGGCACCTGGATGATCACGATCGCGATCCTGCTCGCGGTCGGATACGGGTACGTCACGTTCGCCGACCTGTGGACCGACAACCTCTGGTTTTCTCAGCTGGGCTTCCGGCAGGTGTTCCTGACCCAGATGTGGACCGGCCTGGGGTTGTTCCTCATCTTCGGGGCGATCATGGGGATCGCGGTCGCGTTGACGATGGTCATCGCTGCGCGACTCGCGCGCAAAGGAGGCGGCCGTACCTCCAGCGCCCTTCTCAACCGCTATCGCGACGTGTTAGGCCGCAGGCTGTGGCTCGCGGCCCTGGTGCCGTCGCTCTTCTTCGGCTTCATGGCGGGGTTCACGGCCATCTCGGCCTTGCCGCTCTTCCTCGGGTACGTCAACCGCACCCCGTTCGGCGTCACCGATCCCAAGTTCGGGCTCGACGTGTCGTTCTTCGTGTTCCAATACCCGTGGCTCAGATACGTCAACTCCTTCGCGCTCACCACGCTGATCCTGTGCGCCATTCTCGCCGGAGTGGCCCACTTCGCCCTGGGGATGCTGACGTTCGGCGGGGTACGGCCGCAAGGCACCGCCCGCGGGGCGCACGCTCATATTTCGATCCTGGTCGGGTTAGCTCTGGTGGCGTACGGCTTCGACCAGATCCTCGACCGGTACGGCTTGGCCGTCGGCAACACGAGCGGCCTGCTCGACGGGATGACGTACACCGACGACCACTCGCGGCTCACCTCGCTGGCCGTCGTGGCCGCCATCGCGTTCATCACCGCGGCTCTCTTCTTCGTCAATGCGGGTCGGCCGTCCTGGCGGTTGCCGATCGCCTCGGCGATCCTCATGGTGGTGACGTCGCTCATCGTCGGGATCGCCTACCCGGCGGCGGTGCAGCAGTTCGACGTGGCGCCCGACAAGCCGGACAAGGAAGCGCCGTACATCGAAAAGCACATCAACGCGACCCGGGCGGCGTACGGGATCAACGACGTCCAGGTGTACGACTACTCGGCCCAGACGACGGCGGCCGCGGGGCAGCTCCGGTCCGACGCAGCCGCGATCCCCGGGATCCGGTTGATCGACCCCGCGATGGTGCGTGAGACGTACGAGCAACTGCAGCAGATCCGAGGCTTCTACTCGTTCTCGCCGGTGCTCGACGTCGATCGCTACATGATCGACGGCAAGGAAACCGACGTCGTGATCGCGGCCCGCGAGCTCGACCAGAACGGCGTCCAGAACAAGGAGTGGAACAACCTCCATACGGTCTACACCCACGGGTACGGCATCGTCGCGGCGTACGGCAACCGCCGTCAGGCCGGCGGCGAGCCCGAATGGCTGGCCAAGGACATCCCGACCGTCGGCAAACTCACCCCGACCGAGCCTCGCATCTACTTCGGCGAACTCACCTCGAACTACGTCGTCGTCGGCCAGCCCGACGGCGCCGGCCCGGTCGAGTTCGACACGCCGGGCGGAGGTGAACAGGGCGGCGAACAGCTCTACACCTACCAAGGCGCCGGAGGTGTGCCGATCGGCAGCGGCATCACCAGGGCCCTGTACGCCACCAAGTTCGCCGACGTCAACCTCCTGCTGAGCAACCGGGTCAACAGCGAGTCGAAGATTCTGTACGACCGCACGCCGACCGACCGGGTCAAGCAGGTCGCGCCGTGGCTGACCGTCGACAACGACATCTACCCGGCGGTGGTGGGGGGCCGGATCCTGTGGATCGTCGACGCCTATACGACGTCGAACACCTACCCCAATTCGGCCAAGGTCGGCCTCCGTGGCGCCACCGGTGACCAGTTGGTCCCGACGTCGTCAGGGCTCGTGCCCGACTCGACCGTCAACTACATCCGCAACTCGGTCAAGGCCACCGTCGACGCCTACGACGGCACGGTGACGCTGTACGAGTGGGACGAGTCCGACCCCCTCCTCCAGACGTGGATGAAGACGTACCCGGGATCGGTGCAGCCGAAGTCGGCGATCTCGGCGGAACTCCGCAGCCATCTGCGGTACCCCGAGGACCTGTTCAAGGTTCAGCGCCAGGTCATGGCCCGCTACCACATGACGAACACGTACCAGTGGTTCTCCCAGGCCGACTTGTGGACGATCCCGTCGAACCCGGTGTTCGAGGAGAAGGACAACCGCCGCGAGCCGACGTACTTCATGTCGATCAAGTGGCCCACGGCGACTCTCAACGGGGCCACGGTCCAAGGAGACGCCGGCGCCGTGTTCAGCCAGACGTCGGTATTCGTACCGAGCGGCCGGCAGAACCTCACCGCCTACATGGCGGTGGTCGCCGATGCCGCGAGTCCCGATTACGGCAGGTTGCGGGTCCTGCGCATGTCGGACACCCAACAAATCGAGGGTCCGGGTCAAGCCCACAACAACATCCTGAGAGACGAGAAGGTCGCCAACATCCTGCGCCCGTACCTCAACCAGGGTTCGGCCAAGGCGTTGTACGGCAACCTGCTGACGATCCCTCTGGGCGGGGGTGTGCTCTACGTGGAGCCGATCTATACCCAGCGCAGTGACGCCGGGCAGGGCGCGTTCCCGGTGCTCACGTTCGTCGTGGTGCGGTTTGGTGACCATGTCGGAATCTCCGACACGCTGCAGGGGGCGTTGGACCAAGTCTTCGCAGGCGATGCGGGCGCGTCGACCAACGAGCAGCCGACGCAGACCGGACAGCCCACCTCGTCGTCGGGCACGTTCGACCAGGCTGCAGTGACCACGGCCCTGCAGCAGGCGCAGCAGGCATTCGACGCTGCCGACCTCGCGCTCAAGAACGGTGACCTGGCCGGCTACCAGAAGGCCAACAACGACGCTCGCGCGGCGATCCAGCGGGCCATCCAGTCCATGGGGCGCTAGAGGCTACGGCGGCGGGGTCCACAGGCTGGTTCGCCGCGCTTGGCGCGTCGATCACCCGCTGTCTGGGAGGGCGATCGACGCGCTAGAGCTCGGGGATCGGTTCGGCAGGCAGGCCCAGAGGTTCCGCGAGGGCCGGATCGCCGACCACCAGCAGTGCCGGGTCGGCCGGCCAGCAGTCGAGGAAGACCTCGGTGGCCTGCTCTGCGGTCACGGTGCGGGTGCGGGCGAGGTGGAGGTCCACGTACGCCGTGTCCAGTCCGTTCGTGGCCAGGGACAGTGCCTGCTGGGCGACCGCACTAGCCGTCGAGTAGCGCATCGGTGCCGTCGCCGTCAGTTGGCTGATCGCTCGGGTCGTCTCTCTCCGGCTGAAGGGCTTGCGGGCCACGTCGAGCAGCGTTCGCGCTTCCTCGAGGGCTGCCGGCACCACCTCGGTGCGGAACGATCCCGTCACCGCCAGGTACCCCACGTCGCGCAACGGGTGCGCCGCCAGGTGCACCCCGTACGTGTAACCCCTTCGCTCGCGCAACACCGTGTTAAGGCGACTCTGGAACGCACCGCCCACGATCGAGCAGGCGACCTGCAGGGCCGACCACCGCGGGTCGGTCCGGGTGATCGTCGGCGCCGCGATCCTCAGGTCGGCCTGCGCGGCGCCGGGGCGGCCGATCAGCCGCCGTACGGGCGCTGCGGGTGACGGGGCGGCGGCGGGGGTCTCGGCGCGAGGGTTCGTCCACGACCCGAAGGCCTGCTCGGCGAGCACCAGCGGGTTGAGGCCGGCGAAGTCTCCTGCGAGCACGAGCGTCGCCCCGACCGGGGAGTAGTGGTCGGCATGGAACGCTCGCACCTCGTCGGTCGTGATCGCCGACACGGTGGTACGGCTTCCCCCCGCAGGTCGTGACGCCCGGCTGGAATCGGCGAACACCAGCCCGGGCGTGAGGGCTCCGGCGAGGTGGGCCGAGTTGGCTCGGATCTGTTCGATCTCGGCCATCCGCAATCCGATGCGGCGCCGTACATCGTCAGGGGCGAAGGCCGGTTCGGTCAGCGCTTCGACCATGAGCGGCAGGGCACGCACGAGGGTGGTGACCGGGACTTCGAGGCCGAACTGCGTGCCCGAGAGCAGCGCCGCCCCTCCGACAACCGCGCCGTACCCCTCCAGCGCGGCGGTGAAACCCGTACCCGGGTGGCTGACCGTCCCCTCGTCGATCGTGTGCAACGTCGTCGCGGCGATGCCTTCCAGGCGTGCGGGCTCGACGGTCAACGGGATGTCGAAATTGATGCCGGCGGAGACCACGTATTGGCCTGGCAGATGGAACGCCCAGACCCGCAGCCCGGTGTCGAGCGTCGCCGTCACCGGAACAGGGAACGTCCAGTCGGGTCGGCGGCCGAGGCGTGGCCGGCGGGTGGTCATGACGTCTCCAGTCGGTGGTAGGTGAAGACTGCCCGCTGGTCGCTCCGAAGCCAGGTACGGGCCGCGTCTGCCACCTCGTCGGCGGTGATCGCGAGCACGGTGGACAACCTCCGGTTGACCCAATCCGGGTCGCCGAACTGCGTGGCAGCTTGGCCGAACCGGTCGGCCCGGTGATCGACGGAGGCCAGTTCCGACAGCCATTCGCGCGAGAACTGGGCGAGTGCTCGCTCGTGCTCGGCCGGCGTCGGGCCTGACGCGACGAACGAGTCCCACGTCTCGACCAGCGCGGCCTCCAGACGGTCGAGGGAGATCCCGTCCCAACATCGGGCGTACGCCACGGCGATCGAGTTCCCGCGCGCGAGCGGCAGGGTGAACGCGCCCGCAGCCTCGGCGAGCTCCGGCCGTACCAGGGCCTCGTGCAACCGCGACGCCAGCCCGTCACCGATCGTCGACGTCGCCAACTCCACAGCTTCGACCACGTGCTCGCCGGCGGCAGGGAGGCGCCAGGTGAGGTAGACCGTGTCACGAGGTACGGCAGACGTCACCTCCAGCCGGGGCACGCCGGTATGGGGAGGCAGCACCACCGGAGGCCGGCGTCGACGGCCGGGCAGCGCGGGAAGGTCACCGAAGTACTCCTCGGCCAAGGCGAATGCACGCTCGACAGTGACGTCGCCGACCATCGTTAGCACGGCGCGGCTGGCTCGGTAGTGTCGGGCGAAGAAGGCGTGCACGTCGGCCAAAGTCGCGGCGTCGAGGTCGGCCATGGAGCCGATCGTGGGGTGGCCGTACGGGTGATCGGCCGGGAACGAGACCTCGAGGAGGCGGTGCCACGCGTCGCCGTAGGGCACGTTGTCGTACCGCTGCCGCTTCTCTTCCTTGACGACCTCTCTTTGGGTGTCGAGGCTGCTCTGGCCGACCGCGTCGAGCAGAGTGCCCAGCCGGTCCGCCTCGAGCCACAGCGCAAGTCGCAGGGCGTTGGTCGGCACGGTCTCGAAGTAGTTCGTCCGGTCCTGGGAGGTGGTGCCGTTGACCGAGCCCCCGGCTGCCTGCAGCAAACCCAGGTGGTCGCCGGACCGCACGTGCGCCGACCCCGAGAACATCAGGTGCTCGAAAAGGTGGGCGAAACCCGTACGTCCACGCCTCTCGTCGGCCGAACCCACGTCGTACCAGAGGTTCACGGCGACCACCGGTGCCAGGTGGTCAGGGCTGACGACGACCCGAAGCCCGTTGTCGAGCCTCGACGTGTGAACCGGGTAGGAGATCGAATTCGGCATGGTGGGCGTCAGCGTAGCCTCAGGCCACCGCCTGAGCGGTTCTCACGAGGCTCAGCGGATCGCGCGAGCCTCCAGGTAGTAGCGCTTGTCGGCGGCCTCGCCCATGGAGAACGTCTTGCGGGGCAGAGCGCCGTCGCTGACCATCGTCTCGAAGAACGTGTCTTTGGCGATCCCGGCCAGGAACAGGCCGAGGTTGCCGGGACGGCGACCAAGGTCGTCGGTGACGTCGACGCCGTGGATGTAGTCGACCTCGTAGCCGCGACCCACGAGGACGTCGATCACCCGCTGGAGGGTGCCCGCGGCAATGTGGGCCTCGGGCTCGTCGACGACATAGACGGCGTAGCCGTCGCTGTCGCAGTAGCCGAAGGCCTGCACGGTCGCCGTCTCGACGGCTGCCATGACCTCCTCGACATCGTCGAGCCGTTCGATGGAGAACGATCCGCAATGCCGGGCCAGTTCGGCTTCGAACGCGTCCCGCGGCGTGTCGAACAGCACTCGGTGGATCGGCTCGAACTCCAGCCCCTCGTCGAAGATGTTCTCGATCTCCACCAACGCGTAGCGGGCCGGGTGGTCGGCGCGCTCGGCTTCGGGCACCGACGGCTTGATCGCCTCCCAACAGCTCTTGGCCGTGGCGAAGCTGTGGTTGCCGTCACCCATCGCGAACAGGAGCGGGTTGTCGGGGTCGAGGGTGTCGGATAAGGCTGTCAGAGCCGACGCGAAACTGCCGATCGACTCGTCGTCGGTGACGTGCCACCCGGTGATCCGGCCCCCGCCTTGCATGAGTTGGGTGTCGTAGGCGACCGGGTGCGAGTCGGTCGTGTCGGCCAGCGGCTCGATTACCGTGCCCTGAGGGTCGGATATGAGCACCATGATGTGCGGCAGTTCCAGCGGTGCGTTCTCGCGGATCCTCTGGCGCGGCGGGATTCGGTCGAGGATCGTCCCCTCGGTCGCCCGGATCAGGGTACGGGCGTCGGCTTCCCAGCTGTAGTGCTCCAGGTCGAGCGCGACCATGACGCCCCAGCGGACCGCTCCGGACTCGGTCTCGCGCCGCAACAGGATCAGCCCGTTGCCGTACGTGTCGAACAGTCCCGCATCGAGGTACGACGCCATCGTTTCGTTGATCGTCGCGATCCTGGCCCGGCCGGCGTCGGCCGATTCGGCCAGGTAGACCTCCGGGTAGATCAACCGCAACGTCGACGGTGCGTCGCCGACGATGGCGTCGGTTTCGGCCCAGTACTCGGGCTGCGCCGTGTACTGGTCACACGCGACGACGGCCCAGGTGTCCAGGGCGACATCGGGTATCGGCAGCAGGATGTCTGCGAGGCGTACGCCGACCTGGCGCAGGGCATCGTGGCTCATCTTCGGTCTCCTCGGTAGTCAGCCACAGCGTAGGGCAACGGGTGAGGACACCTTGTGACAAGGTGTGTGCTGGCAAGGGGGAATTGATGGCCGGTCCGGTGGTGACGTTGTTCGAGTCGTACGGCGCAGGCGCGGAGTTGGTCGGACCCGAGTTGGCGCGAAGGCTGGGCGTGCCGTACATCGGGCAGAGGTATTCCTCCGTCGAACTCGAGGAACAAGAGGCCCGCGAGAAGCCGGGGTTCTTCGACCGCCTGCGCGGAGGGCTGGGCAGCCTCGGGGTCGACGCGACCCTCGGCGGCGTCGATCAGTTCGGCGACAGCGAAGCGCTGCGCGAGAACGTCCGGTTCGTGCTGGAAGCAGTCGAGAACGGGGCGGTGATCCTGGGCCGGAACTCGACGGTCATCCTGGGCGACGATCCCCGGGCGATGCACGTCAAACTCGACGGGATCCTGGCCGATCGCCTGGCCAGAGCCATGGCGTACGCCGGGATCGACCACGCCGAAGCGAGCCGGCGACAGGTCCGGGAGGACCGAATGCGGGCCGAACTGTCGCTGCGCTCCCACAACTGGGACCCGCGGCACAACGACCGGTTCGACCTGGTGGTGAATACGTCGCAGGTGAGCGACGACCAGGTCGTAGAGTTGCTGATCGCTGCGTACCCCGTGATCTGCGGCGGTGACCGGCCGTGAGTGCTGCCACGTCGGTTCGGGCCACCAGCCGCCATTGGATGGTCGTCGCCGGAGCCACCTGCCTGATGGTGTTCGGCGGGTTCTTGTTTCTGAGTGCCGGCTTCCTGAACCCCGCGATGGCACAGGATTTCGGCGTCGGCATCAGCCAGGTCATGCTCTACAACTCGATCATGTCTCTGGCCGGGGCACTGTCGACGATCGCGATCGGACCGCCCTTGCTGAAGCGGATCGGCACCCGGATGACGCTGCTGTCGGCGTCCAGTGTGTTGGCCATAGCGTTGCTAGCGGTCTCCTTCGCCCCGTCACTGCTGGCCGTGTACGGGGTCAGTGTTCTCATGGGGTTGTCGTTCTCCCTGTGCACCAGCCTCATCGCAACGCTGCTGGTGAATGCGTGGTTCGAGGCTAAACGCGGGACGGTGTTGGGTGCTGTCTTCGCGATCTCGGGACTGGGCGGCGTCGTGCTCGGCATCGTGATGCCCCAGATCGTCTCCGGCGTGGGGTGGCGAGGCGGCTTCCGATTCCTGGCTGCTGCCTCGTTGCTGCTGCAGGTGTTGCCTGCCATCTTCTTGATTCGGTCGACACCGGCCGACGTCGGGTTGAGCGCCGTCGGTGCCAGGCCCGTGCCGGAACACCAGACCGTCGTCGAGGTGCCGGGCGTTCCTCGCAGCCGAGCCTTCCGCAGCGGACGGATCGCGATGATCGCCCTAGCGCTCGTCATGTATCACATGGTCCAGGCGGTCCAGCAGCAGCTCGTACCCCTCTACACCGAGCGGGGCGTCGACAAACTGGCGGCAGGCTCGTTGGTGTCGGTGCTCAGCCTCTGCCTGGTCTTCACGACGATGCTGATCGGCACGCTGAGCGACAGGCGGGGTACGACGACGGCCCTCTGGGTGACCTGCCTCGCCCAGGCAGTCTCGATGACCGTGCTGTTCTTCTCCCACGGGTACTTGCCACTCGTCGTCGGCACGTTCTTCCTCGCGCTCGGCTGCGCGGTGGCCGGCATCCTGACGCCGCTGATCGTGATGCAGGCGTACGGCCCTCGTGACTTCGCCGGAATTCTCGGCCCCGTGGTCGCATCGATCCCGGTCGGCATCGCGATCGGGTCACCCCTGTGGGGCGTGGTCAAGGATGTCACCGGGAGCTACTCCCCAGCGCTGATCGGAGGCGTGGTCTTGTCGATCGTGCCGTTGCTGCTGTTGACCTGGATCCTGCGTACGGCACCCGCCTTCCGGTCGCGTGTCGAGACCGAGTTGGCGCAGCGCTACGCCATCGAGGAGGAACCGGTCGCATAGCCGGCCGTGGATGCGGCGACGCAGCCGGGCAGCGGCGTGCCGAATCTGCCTTCACATGCGGATTTGAACGATCAAGAATCGATCGGGTCGAATCTCGGGGCAGTTTGCGTACCGACGTCGAAGGATCGCGCCCCCGCCGGCCGTGACCACGGCGAGCAGGCCGACCCGTCGGGCCAGGAGTACCGACCTCGAAATGTCGGCGGCGATCGGTGCCCGCCCGCCGCCCATCGAGGCCCGGTGTTCGACGCGGTCAGGGCCGTAGCGGTTCGTACCCCCCAGTCGGAAACCCAGGACCCCTGCGAACGCCGCTTCCACGACTCCTGCGTTGGGGCTCGGGTGCCGATGGGCGTCGCGCCGCCACGCTCGGTACCCCTGCGCTGCCTGCCCGGGGTCGGCGAGTAGCGTGAGCAGACCGGCCCACCTCGACCCTGGCAGGTTGAGCAGGTCGTCGAGCCGAGCCGAGGCCCAGCCGTACCTCTCGTATCGATCGCTGTGATGCCCGACCATCGCGTCGAGAGTGTTGGCAGCGCGATACGCCAGCAGCCCCGGCACACCCCACAGCGCGCCCGCGACTAGCGGCGCGACCACGGCGTCGGAGGTGTTCTCCGCGACCGACTCGATGGTGGCGCGAGCCACCTCCGATTCGTCGAGTGCGGTCGTGTCGCGACCGACGAGGCGGGCGACGTGAACCCGCGCGCCGACCAGATCGCCGTCGTCGAGCAAGGTCTGGACCGCCAGTGCTTCTCGCTCCAGCGTGCGGCCTCCGAGTACGGCCCACGTCGCGACGGCGGTGACGAGGGTCTTGGCGACGGGGTGGCGGGTCAGCGCCTCGGCACCGGCTCCGACAGCCAGAGCTGCACCCACCAGGAGGATCGTGTGGGCCGTACCCCGGAGCCGGGAATCGCCGTACCACCGCCGCTCGAGGCGAGCCGAGATGTGCCCGAACCCGGCGACCGGATGCCAGCGTTGCGGGTCGCCGAACAGCCGGTCGGCGACGAAGCCGAGCGCGAGGCCGGCCGCCCGAGCGCGGGCGACGTCCGGTCGCATCGTCAGAGGTCTTCGAGGAGGGCAACGTCACGCAGCAGAGCCACGGCACCGCGGACGACGGGTACGGCTGCCACCGCCCCTGAGCCTTCGCCCAGCCGCATCCCCAGATCGAGCAGCGGATCGAGGCCGAGGGCTTGTAGCGCCAGCGAATGGGCCGGCTCGGTGGACCGGTGTCCGGCTGCGAACCACGCGGTCACCCCCGGGTCGATCCGGGCAGCGGTCAGCGCACATGCGACGCTCATCAGGCCGTCGAGCAGCACCGGGACGCCGTGTCGGGCGGCTGCCAGCAGGTACCCGGTGGTCGCGGCGAGATCGGCCGAACTCAGGGCCGTCAGGGTCTCGATCGGGTCGTGGACGCGGTCCCCGGCGCGCGCCAGTCCGGCGTCGATGACCGCCGCTTTGTGGGCGAGGGCGTCGTCGTCGATCCCCGTACCCCGTCCCACGACGTCCCGCCCGGTCAAGCCCAGGGCGGCAGCCACCAGGGCCGCTGCGGGAGTCGTGTTGCCGATGCCCATGTCGCCGCTGATCAGGAGTTGCGCTCCGGCGGCGATCTCTTCCGCAGCCACGGTCGCTCCGGCCTCGAGGGCCCGTTCGGTCTCGCGCCGGGTCAGGGCGTCGGTGAGGTGCAGGGCGCCGCTGCTGCGGCGGATCTTGTACGACGTCAGCGCCGCCCGGGTGGTCTGGTCGAGATCGCCGAAGTCCTCGTCGACACCGAGGTCGAGGACGCGTACGGCGACGTCATGCGTCTGCGCCAGGGCATTGACCCCGGCCTGGCTGGCCAGGAATCCGCGCACCATCGCGCCGGTGATGGCCGGCGGGAACGCCGATACTCCGTGGTCGGCGACGCCGTGGTCGCCGGCGAAGATGACCAGCCTCACGTGGGTGAGCGGGACGGGCGGCACCTGGCCCTGGCAAGCGGCGACCCAAACCCCCAACTCGCCGAGCCGCCCCAGGGCTCCGGGCGGGGTAACCAGGGAGGCGAGGCGCCGCTGGGCGGCGTTACGTGCGTCGGTCGACGGCGGGGTGATTTGGGTCATCGTGGGTCCTGTCGGTGAGGTCGGTCGGTCGTGCTGCGGATCTGGTCGAGGGCAGTCAGGAGGTACGTGGTGGTCGGCGGAGGTCGTACGGCGATGCGTGACCACGAGGAGTCGAGCCCCGGGAAGGTGCCGCACCGTCGTACGGCGATGCCCTGGTCGCTCAAGGCCGAGGCTCCGCCGTACCCGAGCCTGGCCAACACGAACGAGGTTGCGGAGGGTACGAACGGGACGCCTCTGCGGACCAGCCCGGTTTCGAGAACCTGCCGCCATCGAGCGAGGGTCACGGCCCGGTCGTGGGCTTCGACACGGGCGACCGGGGTGGTGGCGGCGGCCATGACCGCGAGCGCTGTTGACGAGACGGACCAGGGCGTTTGTTGGGCAGCGAGGTCCGCGACAGCGTCGGAATCGCCGACGACGTACCCGGCCCTGACCCCCGGGATTGCCCAATGCTTGGTGAGGCTGCGAACGACCACGACGCCAGGCTGCCGGGTGCCTGCCAACGACTCCCGCTCGTCCACGACTGAATCCATGAATGCTTCGTCCACGACGACGAGGCGCCCGGGCCGGGCCAGTGACCGGATGGCCGACATGGGGTGGAGCACGCCTGTGGGGTTGGTGGGATTGCCGACGACGACGAGATCGGCAGCGGCGGGGATGCGGTCGGGTTCGAGGGCGAAACCGCGGGCGGGGTGCGCGACGACGGATGTGACCGTGTGTCCGGCCCGCAGGAGGGCCGCGTGGGGCTCGGTGAACTGGGGGTGTACGACGACGGGGTGCCGCCAGGCTCGGGCCCGGGCGACGAGGGTGAAGGCCTCGGTCGCTCCTGCGGTCGGAAGCAGCTCGCAGGCGGGGCGGTCGTGGAGATGGGAGAGATGGGTACGGGCCAGATCCGGATCCGGGTAGCGCCGTACCTCGTCGAGGGAATCGCGCAATGCCGCGGCCAGCCACGCTGGTCGCTCGCCGTCGAAGACGTTGACCGCGAAGTCGAGCAAGTCCGGGCGGGTTTCCTGGTCGCCGTGACGAAGTAGGTGGGCGGGTACCGGCATGTGAGGCTCCCGCTCGTCTCGCCAGGGTCGTGGTCGGGCGCGGGGCTGGTCTTCGGACTGTGCTGGTCGGTCGGACCGACGAGCTCACCGCAGCGGGCCTGTGCCGGAATCTCACCGGCTTCCCAGATTCTCCTCGTTCCGACGCGTGAATCGCGGGTCGGAACGAGGCACCTCGTGCCTGTGGTCCACCCTAGACCCCGCGCCGACGGGTCGAGACCAAGAAGAGTGCGGCGGAGGTCGACGCTCAGCCGATGTCCTCGCCGGCCAACGCTTTGGCGGCGAGACGCTCTTCCTCACTGACCTCCCAGACTTCCCGTGCCGCGAACAGCGCGAGCCCGATGATGACGCAGCCGAGGATCAGATCGGGCCAGCCGGACCTGGTCCAGACCGTCACGAACCCCATCCCGATGATGGCGATGTTGACCAGCACGTCGTTGCGGGCGGAGAGGAAGGCTGCGGCGCTGAGGGAGCCACCGGCATGCCTGACCCGCGCCAAGATCCACGCGCTGGTGCCGTTGACGACGATCGCGCCGAGGGAGGCGAGCACCAGCGGGACCACCTCCGGCGCCTGGGGTCGTGAGAAGCGTTGGAAGGCTTCGACGGCAGCGAAAGCGGCTGGCGCGAGAATGATCACTGTCATCGCCTTGCCGAGTACGGCGCGGCGCGCCAAGGGCCAACCGAGGGCGATGAAGATCAGAAGGTTGACCGACGCGTCTTCCAGAAAGTCGACGCTGTCGGCGAGCAGGGACACCGATCCCGCCGTGAGAGCGACCGTGAACTCGACGAAGAAGTACGCAAAGTTGAGCACGGCGACGATGAGTACGGCTCGACGCAACTGCCGGACGTCGATCACGAGTTTCCTCCCGCGGACGTGCATTCGGGTGAAGGCATCAATCTAGACGTACTTCAGGCCCGGGCTTCGTATTGAATCCCGGGCCTGATCTTGTAGCGGGGATTGGGTTTGAACCGATGACCTCTGGGACGATCTGGTCCGATTCCCGTTACTTCGGAATGTCTATGGCCAGCTCCGGTTGACTCGATCTACACGGAGATCGGCTGGTTGCCGACACTGCCACTTTACCGGTTGTCGCCGGTCACCTCGGCGTGGTTCGTCCTGTCTCTGATGGGTTTTCGATCGGCACGCAGGCCCGGCCGATCGAATGGTGAGACGCGGCCGAAAGAGAGTTCAGCGATGGTTGTCACCGGTTGCCTTACGTTGTCTCGTACTGTCTTCGACCAGTTCGGGTTGTCGATGCCGAGCCGAAATTTGGCCGTTGACTTCGGCTCCGACCAGGCGCACCGTCGATAGGTGGACACCCACGCCGCCATCGTCTCGCCGACGCCGGTCGGAGCTAACCGTGCCGCCGAATGAGCGGCACCGGCGGAGGTAGTGACTCCCCACCACCCTGGCGAGCTGCTCGGTGCCGCTGCCACGGCCGCACCGTCGACGGTTCCGAGGACTCCTTGGCACAGGTCCTGGGGAGTAGCCGGATCCGCGTTTGGGCGGGGGGAACACGGTCGTCCCGATTCGAGACCACCTTGCGGTCCCGGCCCGGGGGCCGGGGCGGCGTTCCCGCAGGTCGCCGGCCGGGGGAATCAGCACCACCGTTCGTAAACGTGCAGGTAGCACGGTCCCGCACCGGGAAGGGGACCGCAGCGGAGTTCTGGCAGGAGCCTCCGTTGCCGGTGACTCACCGGCAACGCACTGGCTGCGGGACCATCGTCAGGAACCTGCAGGTCACACGGCGCGGGACCGAGAAGTCCACGCAGACACCGGCTGCGCGTCGGGTGTGACCGATACCGCGGCGAACGTCCGCGTGTTCGTTACACCCGTTAGCGGTCGTGCACCCGTTGCACCACCCGGTTGAGCAACACCTGACCGGCGAACCTCAGACGAAGTTGAAGTAGCGGTCAAGGGGTGCGAGCAAACAAGTCGAACACTGGCAACCAGGTAACAAGGCGCGCCAATTTGCAGGCGGTTCTCCAGATCGTCTAGTCCCACTTACAAATTGCTACAACTTGCGCTTGCAACTTTGATTGCTAGCGTCTACGCTGTAGCCACGGCACCAGCTCGACGGCTGAGGTCGCCAGCTAGTTGAGCCAGACAGGGGTCGCCGTGAGCAACCAGATCGAAGTTGATGACGACGTGTTCGGCGTGCTTAAGGGCGCCGCTGAGCCGTTCGTGGATACGCCCAATAGCGTCCTGCGGCGCCTCCTCGGGCTCAATGCCAGCGGGCAGAGCGCCCCGGACGCGAGCCCGGCCCGCGAGGCTACTCTCCCATCGGCGACGACTGCCCGGAAGATGGCCAGTGCATCCGCGACGAAGGCAACCACGCGGCGGAAGACCGCAAACAAGCGTCCGGCGCCAAAGAAGCGCACTCGCGCTGCGCGCGGCACGTTGCTGCCGGAAGACCGCTACCAGACGCCGCTGCTCCGCGCCCTGGTGGACGCAGGTGGCCAAGCGCCTTACCGGGAGATTGTCGAGGCCGTCGGCCGGGAGTTGAAATCTGATCTACTACCAGCCGACTTCGAGACTCTGGACTCTGGGACCGTGCGTTGGCAGTCGCGGCTCCAGTTCGTGCGCCTACGACTCATTGAGCGTGGATATCTCGACCGGGAGAGTCCACGCGGTATCTGGGGAATCACCGCCGAAGGCCGTCAGGCTCTCACTGAGGCAGCGAGCTCATGAGCGGTGCCACGGGGGACCTGTGCCGCGCCCTGATGCGAGCCGACACGGAAGCGCAAGTGATCGAGGTTCTCACCGACGCCGGCTACTGGGATGACTCCAGGGCGTGGCGGCTGTTCAGTGACAGCGAGAACAACTACTCCAGTATCGGGAACCAGCAGGCCGATGCGATCGCTGCGTTCGTCGAGAAGATCATCAACTCAGTCGATGCCCGCCTCGTCGACGCAGCTCGAATGGCCGGTGTCGACCCCGAGGCTCCGGATGCGCCGAACACGATGCGCGAGGCCGTTGCGAGATTCTTCGAGGGGAAGGCTGCGCCGAAAGACAGCGACGGACGCATCGCAGAGTGGCCGGACAAGCAAGCGACCGAAGAGGGCCGGTTGCTCACAGTGGCCGCAACCGGACTAATGCCCAAGGATGGGCAGCCCAGCCTGAGCGTTGCTGACCGCGGCGAAGGTCAGACCCCCGATAACTTCCCGAACACGTTCCTCTCGTTGCAGCGCAGCAACAAGTTGCGGATCCCATTCGTGCAAGGAAAGTTCAACATGGGCGGAACCGGCGCTCTTCGGTTCAGCAAGTTGCAGCTCGTCGTGTCACGGCGAAATCCCGCACTGTTGGACCAGGACGCTTCTGAGCGAGACCACCAGTGGGGCTTCACGATCGTTCGGCGGTTCGATCCGGAAGGTAGATCGAAGAGCTCGGTCTTCAAGTACCTAGCCCCAGTGCAAATCCCAGGCGCCGAACTTCGCGGCATCCTCTCGTTCACTTCGGATCGACTGCCAATCTTCCCGGAGGCGACGAGCGCGCTCCGAGCCCCCTACGCGCGCGATTCCGAATATGGCTCCCTCGTGAAGCTCTACGAGTACACCTGGTCGGGCGTCAAGTCGAACATCGTCTCGTCCGGTGACGGCTTGCTGCGCCGCATCGACGTTGGTCTGCCTGAGCTGGCCCTGCCAGTGAGGCTCTTCGAGTGCCGACCGGACTACAAGGGTCACGCAGGCAGCTTCTCGACCAATGCCCTCGGTCTCGTCTCCCGCCTCGACCGCGACAAGGACGGCAATCTGGAGGGCGGGGAGCCGATCGGAGGCGTCATCGCCCTGGACGACGGCACACAGATTAAGTTGCGCACGTACGTGTTCGAAAGCAAGGAGAAGGCGCTCTCATACCGGAACCGAGCGAGCGGCCTTGTGTTCGGCGTCAACGGCCAGCAGCACGCTGCCAAGAGTGTCGACTTCTTCACGCGGGGCCGCGTTGGTTTGAGTTACCTCGCTGAGTCGCTGCTGGTTTACGCGGACTGTAGTCAGATCAGCGGTCGCGCTCGCGAGGACCTCTTCATGAACAGCCGCGACCGACTCGCCGCGAACGAACTCTCGAAGCAACTCGAGACCAAGCTCGAGAGCTACCTGAAGAACGAATCGACTCTGCGCGAACTTCAGAACCAGCGGAGGGCCAAGGCCATCCAGGAGAAGCTGGCGGACGACAAGCCGCTGAACGACGTGCTGCAGGGACTCTTGAAGACCAACCCGCTGCTTAGCAAGATGTTCCTCAAGGGCCTCAAACTCCCGGCGCCCTTTCCCCCTGGTGCGGGCACGACCGGCACCGGCGCGGGGTCAGGCGGCGCATTCACTGGTAAGCGATACCCGACCTACTTCAGGTTCAAGGATCGGAAGGACGGGGAGGCACTTCGTAGAAAGTCACACATCGGCTCCCGTACCCGCGTGTCGCTTGAAACGGATGCCGAGGATAGCTACTTCGTTCGGGATCAGGAGCCGGGCGAGTGGCGTGTCCTGCGCAAGGACGGCGGAAACTGGATAAACGCGGGAGGCTGGACCACGACAGGTCCAAAGTCTGGGGTCGCGCATCTGAGCTTCGATCCGCTCCCTACGTCAACTCCGATCGGCTCCACACTGGAGTACAGGATCGAGGTGGTGGACGCGGTCGCATTCGATCCGTTCGTGATGGAGCTGACGTTCGAAGTGGAGGCTGCCCAGAACGGCGGCGGAAGCGGAGGAGTCACCCGCAAGCGGACGAACACGGGGAAGGGGAGCTCCGGCGACAACACGTCGCTGAACCTCCCTGAGATCACCCCAGTAACCAGAGACCAGTGGGGGGATGAATACAACGAACTGAGCGCCCTGAAGATCAAGCATGCCCTGGCTGAGGGCGATGCACCGGTCTACGACTTCTTCGTGAACATCGACAACAAGTTCCTACTGCACAGCCAGAAGGAGGCTACGACGGACGCCGAACTGCTAAAGAAGCAGTTCATCTACGGATTCGTGCTGGTCGGGCTCGCGTTGATTCAAGATCACAAAGCCGATGAAGAAAGCGATGCCACGGAGTCCGTCGAGGCCTACGTCGAGCGCACTACGCGCGCCTTGGCACCCATCCTTGTCCCGATGATCCAGGCAATCGGCGAATTGACGGAAGACGACTGAGGCCTCCTACCTCGCAAGTCTGTGAAATAGCACGACCTCACGTGAAGTGTGCCGTACGACGTCAGCCCGATCGCCAGCGCGCGCCCACCAACGGCGGCCAGGGACGTCTCTCCAAAGGCGGCCATCTTCGTCGGTTCCGAGATCGTCCATTCGAATTTCTACGAGTCCGACTCGATCCATCACGCTGAGGTATCGAGGCAACTGATCCTTCAAATCGTTGAAGCCCACGACCTGAACGATGGTCGTATCGGGGCCGCTCATCCTTGCGATGTCGGTGAAGGCAGCCTCAAGCCTTGCGAAATAGGTGTTCTGCGTGCGATCGCTCCTCGCCGCCATCGTGTAATGCGAGAGCCCGTGACCGTCGCTCTGTCCAGCGATGAAGTAGGGCAGGGGGGTTTCGAGGCGTCCACGCAACTTCCAACGATGGTAGTTCACATACACGCCTGGATAGGGCGGCGATGTGAGCACTAGCTTCGGGTGCGGATGCCGAGTCAGCGCGGCGTGACCGGCCACGCCAGGCAATCCCTGGTGCAGCACCAGAGCGCGCGGTAGACCCGCGCTGGGGGCGAGTTGATCGGCAGCGCGGTAGGCCCTCGTGGCATCGACCGCCGCGGCCACCATCGATCGGGCATTTTCAGATATTGCTGCGCGGAGCTCGTCTGGCAATGGGACCTCGGAACGCATGTCCATCCCCCACTGAGCCGTCCTCAGAAGGACGCATCGCGCGAAGTCGCGGGCGCGACCCGCCGAAATCGCACCAAGTTGCGACAGTGCACGAAGCAGCACGCCACGCTGATCGGAGTACGCTTCATCACTAAAGTTCCTGAAGTAGGACAGCGCTTGGTCGTCGGCCGGCCATTCGACGACGTTGCTGTCCGGCGCAGAGGCCTCGCGCGCCCACTCTTTCACTTCTGAGAGTTCCGCGGCTGAATACAGTCGTGTCTTCACCTGGCTGACGAAGGTCGACAACGAGTTGATGTCACTGCCAACGCCGATACGGCCCGCTGCGCGGGCTTCGACAAGTGTTGTTCCGCCTCCGAGGAAGTAGTCGCCCACAAGATCGCCTGGCTCCGTAAACGTTTGGATCGTGGCCGCCGCGATCGCCGGCGAGAATCGCGCCGGGTATCGGTAGTACTCGTGCGGTGATGCGGTTCGTCGCGGCCCGATGGACACCGGCGTACGGCTCAGCGCCGCTTCTCGAACCGCCGAAAGCGCATCGATCTTGAGATCGGAATCCACGATCACTTTCGCGCCCCCAGGAATGCAACAAGGTCCGCGCGTCGAAATCGCCATGACCGTCCGACCTTCTGACCCGGGATCTGGCCTGCCGAGACCAAGCGATACAGCGTCTTGCGACTGAGGCGGAGGTAGCTGGCGGCCTCGTCGGCGGTGAGCACATCGGACGGGCTTGCGACCACGAGACCCCTTCCGGCACGCGTTCAGACATCGCGAACTTACGGGAAGTTGCCCGACTTGGGTGGGACCAACGACTCTGCGTGTCGCACAATGTCCTCTTGTGTCTTCTATCGTCCACTCGCGACCGAGTAGCGAGACGAGGGTAGAGCCAAGGCCGTCCATGTCCTCAAGTCATGCGGCGTCGCGGCCAGTTCGGGCGTGGTGAGTCGCAGGGAGCCGCGCTAGGCGGCGTCGACCACCAGGCCGGTGACTGCCCCGCGGCGGCGGTGCTGGAGAGCCTCCGACTGAGGGTCTGGCGTGCTGCATCGGCGTACAGGTTGGCGCGGCGCCAGGTCGAGCGCTTCTCGCCGACCGTCGCGACGACACGGCGGCCGACCTCCTCGACGAAGTAGAGCGGTACGTCGTCCGCGCGCGGGAGGCTTGCGGGTGGGTTGGACGTGGTGTCCCTCGCCCATGCCACCGGATCAGCGCCGAGGTGCTCGGACGTGCGGCGACGCCACAAGCCCGTGAGGTCGGCGAGCGAGTGAGGGTGCTTGGCGGGACGGTTCGACAGGTTGGCCTGCTGGCGAAGCTTCATGATCGTACCTCGGTGCGGGCGGCGGAAGAACCGGAAGGTCGCAGCCTGGCTGGAGGGCACCGCTGAGGCCTTCGAGGAGATCGGCGAGAACGACCTGGCCATCGATTGGGAGCAGGCGACCGACGTCGACCGCGGGCACCGGGCGCTCAAGGCGGCGGACTACTGGTGCGGACTCCTGGAGGCACATCGGCCGGCATGCGCTCGACGCGCGCCTCTCGGTGTTCCGCAAGTGGCCGTCATCGACGACGGCGGCTCGGCTGCACAAGGCTGCCGGCAAGCCGTGGCCGGACTACCGTGACGAGGTCGTGGCGACTCTCGCAGCGAGGCCGCGGGACGCGGTCCTGTTCGCGCTCCTCACCTTGAAGGAGCCGGAGTTCGCCTGGAACCTCGCGCACTCGTTGGCTCTCGACAGCGACCACACCTGGAGCGAGCTGGTGACGGCGTACGAGAAGGTCGACCCGATCGCCACGCTGCCGGTCCATCAGCGACTCGTGGAGAACGAGCTGGTCGAGGCTGGTGCGCAGCACTACCGGCTGGCTGCGCGGAGGCTGGCGAAGATGCGAAAGCTGAGTGCTGGGTCCGAGAAGTCAGCCGAAGTGAACGACCTCATTGCGGAGCTGCGCGAGGTCCATCGGCGTCGTCCGCGCTAGCAGCAGGAGTTCGATCGTGCCGGACTGCCCTGAGAAGCATCAGTCTCAGTCTGTCCCAGGCGACCTGCCGCGAGTGACCTTGACGTGGGGTGGGAGCGAGTCGTTCGGGTCGCTGGTCGCGTCCGCTTCCTCCGCAATCGCCTCGTCGTCGATGAGCCCAACGAGCTCGATCTCCTTGATCCAGGCGTTCGCCTCGGCCACCGCCTCGTCGAGCGACAGGCTTACGCCGCCGGAGGTTGCGGCTCGGGCGAAGTCGTCGGCCCAATGTGGATGAGCCACGAGGGTCGGGGGGCAAGCACGAGTTGCGAGGCCAAGCTGAGCGGCCTCATCGGTCCGAGCGGCGAACACCGCCATCGCGGCCTGTCGGACCTCGGGCAGTGCCGGGCTTCCGGTCGACCTGGCGAGGTCGCGGAGCAGGAGTAGGTCGACGACGTCACGGGCGCGATCGTTGATCGAGTCCGGCGGCTCGTGCGGGTCGGAGACGGCGTGGAGCTTCTGCGCGATCTGGAAGCGCATGGCGATGCCCACGAGGGCGTCCGGATCGGGTAGGCCGAAGCCGCCCAGCGGTGGCGGCTCGATGGTTTCGTGCTCATCGCTCACGCCGGCCTCGTCGGGTGACACCTCGAACTGGATCCTCCGCCAGGTCACACCACGCAGTTCCAAGATGATGTCGAAGCGGCGAGGCTTGATGATCTTGGCCGGGACGTTGACCACTTCCACTTCGCCGCGGCGAAGTGTGAGCGGTCCCCACGGTTCGTCGAGCGCCTCGTCCAAGGCGAGGATGAATTGATCGAGGTCGCCTCGGATCAGGCCGTCGACGTCCTTGGTGGTGCGGGCCGTGGCCGGCAGACGGTGTTGGATCAGGGTGCCGCCCTTGAGCAGGAACAGGTGCCGCCCCTCAGCATCGAGGGCTCGTTGCACGGCGGCGATCGCCACGGACGATGCGACGAGCCAGCCGAGCCGGCCGCCTCGCGCCTCGTCGCCGAGCTTGCCCTCGGCCTGGGCAATCCAGGTGTTGAGGACCTTGGCCGAGACCGGCTCCTTGGTCTTTGGCTTCAGCGTGCGCAGTAGGCGGCCAGCCTGGAGCCGAGGCGTTCATCGCTCATGGAGAGTCTCCAGCGCGGCGGCGAGCTCGTCGCGTTCGGTCGCCGTGAGGTAGCCCTGCGCGTGTCCGCGCTCGATCGCCTGGCGCAGCAGGTACGTCGGCGTGCCGAAGGCCAGGCATTGGGCGATGGCTGTCGCCGGCGTGACCGTCGGGATCTCCTGCCACCAGCCGATCTGCTTCGGGGCGAGGTCTTCGTAGTGCACGACGTAGTCGTCGCCGCCCGTCCTACGGAAGCGGCGCCGCTTGCCGACGGTGAGGTGGATGCGGTTGGGGTTCACGTCGCTGATGCCGTAAGCGTCCAAGGCCGTCTCGTGCGACAAGGCCGCCTCGGGCACCCGGGTCCACAGGACCGCGAGCATGAGGTTGTCGTGGTCCCCGACCGGATATTGCGGAAAGCGGTAGACGCCGTGCGCCGCCCGCCCGAGCGTGCCGCGGTGGACGAGCATCTGGAGCGCGTGCTTGTCGATGCCCATTTCGGTGGCCTGTCGAGCGGTCACAAAACCGCGTTGCGTGGTGGCGATCTCCCACAGCTCATGGCGTGCCAGCAACTTAGCGGTCATGACAGAAGTGTAATGGAACCGTGACACTATTGCCATGGACTCATCATGTCCCGCTTCGTCTTCCAGGGCGAACGCCTGGTCGAGGAGCTCGGCGGTCAGCGGGTTCACGACGGCAGCGCGATCACTCGGTTGGAGCGGGTGTACGACTCGTTGCCGAGCTCCTTGAGCAGGGCATCACGGCGGGCGACGCCGATCTCGCTCAGCGCGTAGCCACGGAAGGCGGGTAGCACTAACCGGCTCATGTGCCCAGATGCTCGGCGAGCTCCTCGACCCCGATGAGGGGCTGCAGCCCCAGTTCTGTGGCGATCATGCCCATCAGGTGTGCGAGCCGAACCGAGCACCCCCGAGGCAACCGGAACCGATGGCGATGACACCCGCCCGGTCGGCGCTGTGCAACGGTCAAGGTGATGGGGAAACGATGGGATCGCATCTCGCCCCCAAGCGAAAGTCCAGGTCAACCATGGGCTGACCTGGACTTTCTTCGTAGCGGGGATAGGATTTGAACCTATGACCTCTGGGTTATGAGCCCAGCGAGCTACCGAGCTGCTCCACCCCGCGTCGCTCGAACAACGTTACCTGATCGGCGAAGGCATCCCAAATCGCGCAGGCGCCACCGCCGAACGGACTGATCTGAACAGTCGAAAGTCGGTATGGGGCGGTCCCCTACACTTTCCGCGAACAGTCCTGCCGACCGGCACGGTCGTCAGAAGGAAAGGTTGACCGCGATGGTGGCTGACCGTATCTCCCGCCGCGTCCTCCTCGGAGGTGGTGCCGCATTGGCCACGTTGGCGGTCACCGGCTTGGCCGGGTGCACGAGTGCGACATCCACGCCGCCGGCTGCTCAGCGCAAGGCCCTCAGCGTCGGCGCCACCCTCGAACCACCCACCTTGGATCCGACCCTCTCCGACGCCGCTTCGATTCCCCAGTTGCTGCTCTACAACGTCTACGAGACGCTCGTGAAGATGGACGGCGACGGCAAGATCCGCCCGTTGCTCGCCCAGCGGTGGGACGTCTCGACCGACGGTCTGACCTACACATTCGCCCTCGATCGCGGAGCCAAGTTCGCCTCCGGCGCACCGGTCAACGCAGCCGCTGTGGTCGCCTCGATCGACCGTCTGCGGACCAGCACCTCGGCCACGATCAAGAGCCAGTTGTCAGCCGTGTCCCGGGCCGAAGCGACCGACGGGTCGACGGTCACCGTGACCCTGTCGCATCCGAGCAACGAGTGGCTCTATGCGATGACGTCGACGCCGGGCATCGTGGTCGACCCAGCCGTCACCGATATGGCGACCCACCCCATGGGGTCGGGCCCGTTCGCGTTCGGCTCCTGGGTCAAGGGCGACCGCATCACGCTCACGAAGAACACCAACTACTGGGGTACCCCCGGACGTTTCGACGAGGTCGCTTTCCGCTACTACGTCGAACCCAATGCGATGGTGGCCGCCATGCTGGCCGGAGATCTCGACATCATCTCGAACCTCCAGTCGCCGCAGACGCTGTCGCAGTTTTCCGACACCAACCGGTTCACGATCATCGACGGCACGACGACCGGTGAAGTCACACTCGGCTTCAACCACACCAACCCCGCGCTGAAGCAACTCGCCGTACGTCAGGCCATCTGCCATGCCATCGACCGGCAGGCCCTGCTGCAAACGGTGTGGGCCGGACACGGCATGTTGATCGGCTCGATGGCCTCGCCGACCGAACCCTACTACGAGGACCTGTCCAACACCTACCCGTACGACCCCGCCAAGGCGAAGGCGCTGCTCGCGGAGGCCCAGATCACATCGCTCAACCTGCGCTTCCGGGTGCCGGTCACCAAGTACGCCACCGATTCGGCCCGGTTCATCGCGAGCCAGTTGCAGGCCGTCGGCATCACGACGACGATCGAAGAACTCGAGTTCCCGCGCTGGTTGACCGAGGTGTTCCAGAAGGCCGACTACGACATGACGATCGTGGCCCACGTCGAGCCGCGTGACATGGTCAAGTTCGCCAACCCGGATTACTACTGGCACTACAACAACCCCGAGTTCCAGGCCTTGGTCAAGGAAGCCGATGCTGCGTCGGCAGTCCAGTACGTCACCCTCATGAAGCAGGCCGGCGAACTGCTCGCGAAGGATGCGGCCGCCGACTGGCTGTTCCTGCTGCCGAATCTGGTGGTCACCAAGAACACCGTCAGCGGCATCAGCGCCAACGCCACGTCCCTCAGCTTCGACCTGACCACGATCGCTTCCCGCTAACCTCGCACGGGTGACCGTGCTGCGATCCGTCCTGATTCGCCTGGCGGTGTTTGCTGCCAGCTTGCTGGTCGCCTCGGTCGTCATCTTCTTGCTCGTCCAGGCTCTGCCGGGGGACGTCGCTCGGTCCATGCTCGGACTCGGCGCCGACGACGCTTCCGTTGCGGCGCTGCGGCACAAGCTCGGGCTCGACCGACCCGGGTACGTCCGCTATGTCGAATGGCTCGGCGGTCTCTTGACGGGAAATCTGGGTACGTCGTACCTCACCGGCGAACCGGTGACAGCCCTGGTGGCGCCGAGAATCGCGGTCACCTCGTGGCTCTGCGGGATCGCGATCCTGCTCGCCCCGGTGATTGCCTTGCCGCAGGGCATGGTCGCGGCCATGAAACGCCGGAACTGGCAGGGCCTGCTCGCGTCGGCCGGATCGCAGGTCGGCTTGTCGATCCCGGCCTTCTATGCCGGAATCCTGCTCGTGGTCGTGTTCGCCGTCGAGCTCCGCTGGCTGCCCGCCAATGGATACGCGCCGCTCGTCGACGCCGGTCGGCTCGACGTGGTGGAGTGGGTACGGCATCTGGTGCTGCCCGTGGCATCCCTGGTCATCGTGCAGGCGTCGGTGCTCACCCGGTACGTCCGCAGCGCTTTCGTCGAAGTCCTCACCGAGGACTACTTCCGGACGGCCAGAGCCGTCGGCTGGACCCGATGGCGTGCCTTGTGGCGCCACGGCCTGCGCAACGCGGCGATCTCGGTGATCACCGTGATGGGTCTCCAACTGTCGACGATGCTGGTCGGCGCGATCGTGGTGGAGCAGGTCTTCAGGCTGCCCGGGCTCGGTACGGCACTGCTCCAGGCGGTGTCCAACCGTGACCTGCAGATCGTGCAAGGGATCGTCATGGTGCTGGTCGCGGCCGTGTTGGTGATCAACACTCTCACCGACCTCGCCTACGTCGTGATCGATCCCCGACTCCGCGCCAAGGACGCCCGATGAAACGCGCCGGCCTGGTCGCCGGGATCGCCCTCGTGGGTGTGGTGCTGGTCGGGGCCTTGCTCAGTGTGTTCTGGACGCCGTACGACCCCGTCTCCATCCAACCCACCCAGGCCCTGCTGCCGTCGACCCTGGCCCACCCGCTCGGCACCGACGGCTTCGGCATCGACGTGCTCTCCCGGCTGCTGGTCGGCGCCCGCACGACCGTCTACGTCGGCGTCATCGCGGTGTCGCTCGCTCTCGTCGGCGGGGTCCCGCTCGGCGTACTGGCCGGCATGGTCGGCGGGTGGGTCTCGGAGCTGGTGTTGCGGGTCAGCGACGTCATGTACGCCTTCCCGGCTCTGCTGCTGGCGATCCTGTTGGCGGCCACGCTCGGAGCATCGACGGGTACGGCGATGGTCGCCATCGGGCTGGCGTCGATTCCCGCGTTTGCCCGCGTTGCCCGGGCGGCCACGTTGCTCGTGATGACGCAGGACTACATCCTGGCTGCCAAGGCGTCAGGGACCTCGCGCGCGGCTGCGGCCGTACGGCACATCCTCCCGAATATCGGTGCGGTCGTGGGGGTGCAGGCCTCGGTGTCGTTCGGGATCGCGATCCTCGCCGAGGCGGCCCTGTCGTACCTCGGACTCGCCACGCCGCCACCCACCCCGACCTGGGGACGGATGCTGCGCGACGCTCAGTCGTACATCTTCACGAACCCGGAACAAGCTTTGTGGCCGGGCCTCGCGATCGGTATCGCCGTACTCGGCCTCAACCTGCTCGGCGACGGGCTGCGCGACTACCTCGACCCCAGGCTGCGGGAGACGCCATGAGTGCTCTGCTCGAGGTCGCCAACCTCCAGGTGTCGTTCGGCCGGTCGCGGCGGCAGGTGATCCGCGGGATCAGTTTCACGGTGGGGTACGGCGAACGTGTCGGCCTGATCGGGGAGTCGGGGTCGGGCAAGTCGGTGACGGCTCTGGCCGTCATGGGACTGCTCGACGAGTCGGCCCACGTCACCGGCTCGATCAAACTCGCGGGGCGAGAATTGGTCGGCCTGAGGGATCGGGACCTGGCACCGATGCGCGGCGACCTGATGACGATGGTGTTTCAGGAGCCCATGACGGCGCTCGACCCGACGATGCCGGTGGGGCGGCAGGTGGCCGAGGTGCTGTTGCTGCATCAGGAGGTGACGCCTGGCTCCGCCCGTGGTCGGGTCGTGGAGACGCTCCGGGAGGCCGGCCTGGTCGATCCCGAGCGAGTCGCCGACGCCTACCCGCACGAGTTGTCTGGCGGCCAGCGGCAGCGAGTCGTGCTCGCGATGGCGTTGGTCAACCGACCGGACCTCGTCATCTGCGACGAGCCCACCACTGCCTTGGACGTCACCGTGCAGGATCGCGTGCTGACCTTGCTCGACAGTGAACTCGACGCGGTCGAAGCATCGTGCCTGTTCATCAGCCATGACCTGGCCGTCGTGTCGCGGGTCTGCGAACGGGTGTTGGTCATGCTCGACGGCGAGATCGTGGAGGCGGGCACGGTGAGCGACGTGTTCACCACGCCGGTGCATCCGTACGCCCGTGGTCTCGTCGCGACAGCCCGGATCGACCTCGTCAAGCCGGGGGAACGGTTGCCGACGATCGAGGACTTCTACGCGCGGGAGGCGGCGCGATGAGTCTGTACGAGGTCGACCACGTCAAGCGGCGTTACGGGCGCGAGGGCGCGTCAGGCGCGGTCCTGGCGGTTGACGACGTGTCGTTGACCGTCGAGGCCGGTCAGCGGCTGGGCATCGTGGGAGAGTCAGGCTCTGGCAAGTCGACGCTGATCCGGATGATGACCGCGCTCGATCAGCCGACCGCCGGGATCGTCAGATTCCACGGTCAGATCGTCAGTCACCGTCAGGAACGCGATCTGGGCGAACTGAGATCCAAAGTGCAGTTGGTGTTTCAGGATCCACGGTCATCTCTCAACCCGAGGATGCGCGTTCGAGACATCATCACCGAGCCGCTTCGATCGGCCCTCTTGAGGCGACGTTCGGACGTACCGACAGACGTAGGAGGCCGATTGGGGGAGGTCATGACGGCCGTCGATCTGCCGTTGGACGCGGCGAGTCGGTATCCCCACGAGTTCTCGGGAGGCCAGCGGCAGCGCATCGCGATCGCCCGGGCGCTGGCTCCCAAGCCCGAGGTCCTGGTCGCCGACGAACCGGTGAGCGCCCTGGATGTTTCCGTCAGGGCTCAGGTTCTCAACCTGGTCACCGACCTGGTCGCTGCCCATGGGTTGACCTTGATCATGGTGAGTCACGATCTCGCGGTCGTACGGCACGTCTGCGACACCGTTGCGGTGATGAAGAACGGACGGATCGAGGAATACGGTCCCGCCGAGCAGGTGTATACCGACCCCTCCTCCTCCTACACCAAAAGCCTCCTGGCCGCGGTGCCGAAGCTTCGATCCTGATCGCGGCGTGTCGCATGACGTCGTCCTGCCGGTGGTGACGGCACGGAGCGCCGCTGCGGCTGGGTTCCGTGCTGTTCGGCGCGAGATGGGGCTGCGTCCGAGACTCGAATGGAACACCCTCTCCGGTACCAAAACTGCCCGCGAATTGGGGCCGGATTGAATTGGAACGTTCAAATAACCGCCTGCGGGAAGATTCGATTCGGGTGTGGCGCTGAAGGGACGGATGCAGGACTTGGCAGGATCGCCCAGTGAGGGCGAGTCTCGGGGCGAGCGTGGGGTGAGCAATCCGACGCGTACTTCGCCGCAGCGCCGGCTGACCAGCATCGATCGGCCGGAGCGGTAACGTGCCGCCCATGGCCCTCGCGAAAGACCTCACCGACGACCTCAGGCTGGCGCATGTGCTGGCCGACAATGCCGACTCGATCACGACGAGCAGGTTCCGGGCACAGGATCTGCAGGTGCGGAGCAAGCCGGATCTCACTTACGTGAGCGACGCCGACACCGAAGTCGAGGAGGCCATCCGCCGTACCCTCTCGCGCACCCGCCCGCGTGACGCCGTCCATGGCGAGGAAGGCGCCGACACCGGCTGGGGGCCCAGGCGGTGGATCATCGACCCGATCGACGGTACGGCGAACTTCGTGCGTGGCGTTCCGGTGTGGGCCACGCTGATCGCGTTGATGGTCGAGGATCGGGTCGAGGTGGGCCTCGTGAGTGCCCCGCAGTTGGGCCGCCGCTGGTGGGCGTGCACGGGGGGTGGCTCCTACACGGGCCGCAGTCTCATGCAGGCGACCCGGATGCAGGTGTCCGCCGTTGCCACGTTGTCGGACGCCTTCCTGTCGTACTCCTCCCTTCACGGCTGGGTCGAAGCCGGCCGCGGCTTACAGTTCGGCGACCTCATGCGCTCGGTCTGGCGCACGCGCGCGTTCGGAGACTTCTGGTCTCACATGCTCGTGGCCGACGGAAGCGTGGACCTGTCCGTCGAGCCCGATCTGGCCCTTCACGACATGGCCGCGCTCGACGTGATCGTGCGGGAAGCAGGCGGCACGGTCACCTCCATCGACGGGGACGACGGGCCGGTCGGGCCCGGTCTGCTGTGCTCCAACGGATTGCTGCATGACGAGGTCCTCGCTCTCCTGGCCGAGTTCGAGGAGGGTGACGAGACGCCCGCCGACGAAGACGAGGAGTCCGTCATCATCCTCGGGCGTCGGGGGATGCGCGACCGCGAGTAGGGAACCGGTCGACTCAGCCTCTCGGCGGCATCCGCCGACGTCGGCAGCGGACCCTACGACACGACGTTCGCCGGGATGGGCAACGCCCGTACCCGCAACGTCTCCGGCAAAGCGAGGAGTTCTCCGATCAACTCCTCGTGGCCGAGGGCGTCGATGTCGGTCATGACGTACCCGACGGCATCGCGCGTCCCGAGCACCTGGCCGGCGATGTTGACCGAGTGACCGGCGAACACCGCATTGAGCTTGGCCAGCACACCGGGCACGTTGCGATGGAGGTGAAGAATTCGCTGCTTGCCGTGGGGGGCGCTCTGGATCTGAGGCAGGTTGACCGACAACGACGTCGATCCGCTGAGGGCGTAGTCGGCCAGCTTCGTCGCGACGAATCGGCCGATGTCGCGCTGGGCCTCGACGGTCGAACCGCCCACGTGCGGGGTCAGGATGACGTTGGGCAGGCCCTGCAGCGGCGATTCGAAAGCGGTCGAACTCCCGGCGGGCTCGTTGCCGAACACGTCCACCGCCGCGCCGGCGATGTGTCCCGTGGTCAGCGCTTCACGTAGTGCCTCACCGTCGACCACGATTCCCCGGCAGAGATTGAGAAACAGTGACCGAGGCCTCATCTTCGCGAACTCCGGAGCCGCGAACAGCCCGTGATTGCCGGGGCGTCCGTCCACGTGGAGCGACACCACTTCGGCCGATTCCAGGAGTTCGTCGAGGGTCTCGCAGCGGCGAGCGTTGCCGAGCGCGAGTTTGTCGGCGACGTCGTAGAAGACGACGTGCATGCCCAGCGCCTCTGCCAGCACCGAGAGCTGGGAACCGATGTTGCCGTACCCGACGATGCCGAGGGTACGGCCCCTCACTTCGTGCGAACCGGCCGCGGATTTGTCCCACGTGCCGTCGTGCATCGCTGCGTTGCGGTCGGTGAGCCGGCGGGCCAGCGCGATGATCTCGGCCAAAGCCAGCTCGACGACGCTGCGGGTGTTGGAGAACGGGGCGTTGAACACCGCGACCCCGTGGGCCGTGGCCGCGTCGAGGTCGATCTGGTTCGTCCCGATGCAGAACGCACCCACCGCCTGAAGTTGCGGATGCGCCCGGAGAACCTCACTCGTGACGAAGGTGCCGGATCGGATTCCCAGCAGAGACACGTCCTCGAGGGCGTCGGCGAGCTCGTCGTCGGTCATGGCCAGGTGGTGACGCTCGACCTCGAACCCGCGCTCGGTGAGCACCCGATCGGCCTCCGGGTGGATGTTCTCCAGCAGTAGCGCCTTCACGCGGGCCATCCTCGCACGGGGACTTCGGGCCCCGAGGGCGTGGCCCGATGACCGGGACGCGCAACCGCGGAGGTCTCGGGCCACCCTCGGATCTCCGGCAGGGTGGGCGGTCAGGACCGTCCCACCGCTCCAGAGCGGAGCTCACCGGTTCTCCTCGACCTGGACCCTCCGGAAGCTGGCCAGACGGTCAGGGGTCAATCGACCGTCGAGCACGGCCTGGTCGAGCCCGCATTCCGGCTCGGTCGCCCGGTGAGTGCAGCCGCGAGGGCAGCCCTGGGCGTACCTCGCAAGGTCGCCGAACGCGGCCAACACGGTCGCTGGAGTCACATGAGACAACCCGAACGAGCGCACACCCGGAGTGTCGATGACCCAGCCGCCCGGCGGCGGGAGTTCGAGGGCGATGGCCGACGTCGACGTGTGGCGCCCCCGACCAGTCACGTCGTTGACATCGCCAGTCGCCCGATCGATGCCCGGGATCAGAGCGTTGACCAGCGTCGATTTGCCGACGCCGGAGTGGCCGATCAGCACGCTGACCCGGCCCTGGAGATGGCTGCGCAGGTCGGTCAGATCGGCGCCTGGTTGCACGACCACGATCGGGATGTCGAGCGGTGCATACGCGCCCACCAAGTCACTCGGGGACGCCAGGTCCGCCTTCGTCAGGCACAACAGCGGGTCGATGCCCGCGTCGTACCCGGCCACCAGGATCCGGTCGATCATCCCCATCCTCGGCGGCGGGTCCGCCAGCGCCGTGACGATCACGAGCTGGTCCGCGTTGGCGACGATCGGGCGCTCGTACGGGTCGTCGTCGTCTGCCGTACGCCGCAGCACCGTCGTCCGCTCGACCACGTCGACGATCCGCGCGAGCGTGCCGTCGTCTCCGGACAGGTCCCCGTCGAGCCGGACCCGATCGCCCACGATCACCGACGTGCGGCCCAGCTGCCGGGCCTTCGTGGCCGTCACGCGAACGCCGTCGGCGTCGCACCGGTACCGACCCCGATCGATCGTCATCACCCGGCCGATCGGCTTGCTCGAATAGTCGGGCCGATCCTTGGTGCGGGGCCGGGTCCGTCGGGCGGGCCGGTCGAATCCGGCGTGGTCGTCGCTGAAGACACCGGTTCGGCTCACGCGACGACCGCCTGCCAGACCCGTTCGAATCCGGGCATCGTCTTGCTCGTACAGGCCACGTCGTCCACGGAGATTCCAGGTACGGCAAGGCCCAACACCGCAGCGGCGTGGGCCATGCGGTGGTCGGCGTACGACCGGAAGAGTCCACCGTGCAGAGCCACCGGCCGGACGATCAGCCCGTCGGCGGTCTCGGTGACGTCACCGCCGAGCGCATTGAGCTCGGTGCGCAGGGCTGCCAGGCGGTCGGTCTCGTGACCCCTGACGTGCGCGACACCGCGAATCGTGGTGGGGCCCTTAGCCAAGGCAGCCAGGGCGCCGACCAGCGGCAGCAATTCCGACGTCGCCGAGAGGTCGAAATCCCCTCCCGCCAGCGATCCGTCCCCCTCGACGGTCAGCCCGTCCGGGGTCGTGGTCCAGTGACCTCCGAACCGTCCGAGCACGTCGGGTACGGCGATGCCCGGCTGGGTCGAGACGGTCGGCCAACCCCGTACGGTCACACGTCCCCCCACGACCAAAGCCGACGCCAGGAAGACCGCCGCCGTCGTCAGGTCAGGTTCCACGTGCTCCACGACGGGAGCGACGACGCCCGGCGCCACCTCCCACGTCGTCGTGTCGGGTGTGGCCACCCGTACCCCCCGTGCCCTGAGCCACTCCACCGTCATCTCGACGTGCGGCAGGGAAGGTACGGGGTCGCGGCCGACGTGTCTCAACCTCAACCCGCCGGGGAACCGACAGCCGCTCAACAACAAGCCCGACACGAACTGGCTCGATCCTGACGCGTCGATGCTCACCGTGCCCGATGTCACAGGACCCGTCACTTCGAACGGCAGTCGATCACCGACGACACTCGCGCCGCACTGGCGCAACCCGTCGAGCAGGGGCTGCACCGGTCGAGCGGACGCCTGCTCGTCTCCGCGGAACCGGGTGGTGGCCCCGGCCAGGGCGGCCAAGGGCGGAACGAACCGTGCGACCGTACCCGCCAGGCCGCAGTCGATCTCACCTCCGCCGACGAACGAGGCCGGGGGAGTGACGACCCATCGCTGCAGATCCGAATCGTCGATGCTCACCCCGAGCGTGCGCAGTGCGTCACGCATCAACCGGGTGTCGCGTGCCTCGAGCCCGCCGACGATCTCTCCGGTTCCCGTAGCCAGCGCGGCCAGCACGAGGGCTCTGGCGGTGGCCGATTTCGATCCGGGTACGACGAGCGTGGCGGTGACCGGTCCGGTGGCCGTCGGGGTGGCCCAGGGGGCTGTACTCAACGCTGTCCCGGCCCGTGGAGCAGGCGGCACTGACTCATGAGCGAGATCAACTCAGAGCGTGCTCGATGTGACGTTGCGCGCCGGAGACCTGCAGTTGCGCTTCCTTCGCGGCCAGTTTCAACTCCCGCGCGAGGGACCGCTGCGCGGACTTGGCGTCCTTCGCCGCCTGGCCGGCGACGCGACGGGCATCCTTGGCGACACCGCGACCGGTTCGCTTGGCCCCCTCGGTCAATTGGCGGCGGGTCCGTTCTGCCTCCGAGGCGAGGCGTTGCCGGCGGTCGTCGGCGAGCCAGGCGAGGCTGGGCCGGCCTTGGGTGTCCTGCGAGGCGAGGATCGCTCCTCCCAACAGGGCGACGTTGCGCAGCAGATGGCTCTTGGCGACGTCACGCTGTTCCGGGGTCGAGGCCTTCGAAGGTCGGGAGGCCAGCACGTGGGGAACCATCGACAGGCCGAGCACCGTGGCCCCCAACCGGCGGCCGATCCCGGTGGCCAGCATGAGCCCGCCCACGACCTGAGCCGCGCCGGTCAGCCGCACCAAGGTCTTCGTCTCCTCGGGGATGTACCCCGCGACGGAGGCGGGGGCCACGCGCTGAGCAAGCGGCACGAAGGCCTTCGCGATCGGCTCGGCGTCGGCGACGAGGGGGTCAGGGTTGACGACGGCCTTCGCGCCCTGGACGACGAAGAAGCTGGCCAGCATCGTGCGGCCCGCGAAGCGGAGCAGACTCATGGTCCATTCCTACCCTGTGTGAGCCGCGACACAAACCCGAACAGCGCAGAAACGCCGAGAGGTTTTGCCGCGATAGCCTCACGAACGTGTGTGGACGGTATGCGGCGTCAGCCGACGAAGATCAGCTGCGCGAGACCTTCGAGCTCGACCAGGTGCTGCAGTTGCCTCCTCCGTCGTGGAACGTGGCCCCCACCGACCTGGTCCCAGCGGTCATGCGCAGGGCCGACAGGCAGACTCGCGAGGTGAAGAACCTGCTGGTTGCGCCGAGATGGGGTTTGGTTCCCTCCTGGTCGAAAGGTCCGGGGTCAGGGCCGCCCATGATCAACGCGCGCCTCGAATCGGTGGCGGAGAAGCCCGCCTTTCGCAAGGCGTTCGCCGCCCGGCGTTGCCTGTTGCCGGCCGACGGCTACTACGAGTGGTACCTCACGACGCAGCTCACGGCCTCCGGCAAGCCGGTCAAGCAACCGTTCTACATCCGCCCCGAGGCCGGTCTCTTCGTCATGGCCGGCCTGTACGAATTCTGGCGTGATCCCACGCTGGAGGGTCCTGAGGCCTGGCTGACCAGCTGCACGATCATCACCACCGAGGCGACCGACCGGCTCGGTCACATCCACGACCGGATGCCGATGATCGTCGAACCCGGTGCCTGGGATCGCTGGCTCGATCCTGGCCTCGACGATCCCGACGAGGTGCAGGGCCTGCTCACCACCCCAGCCGACGATCTGGTGGCCTACGCCGTGTCGACGCGGGTCGGCTCGGTCAAGAACAACGGGCCGGAACTTGTCGAGCCGCTGGCGGAGTCATGACCGCCGTCGAACTCGATGACGGCGGCCGACTCACGATCGACGCGGCCGCGGACCCGCGGGCCGTTCTGCTGTTGGGTCACGGCGCCGGCGGACGCATCGACGTCGCAGACCTCCACGCCTTGGCGGGCGCGTTGCCCGACCGGGGGGTCACCGTGATCCGCCATACGCAGCCCTGGAAGGTCGCCGGCGGCAAGGTCACCGCCCGCCCACCGGTGTTGGACAGGGGATGGGCGACGGCCGTGCGACACGTGGTCGACTCCGCCACCGGACTGCCCCTGCTGACCGGCGGCCACAGCGCCGGGGCGCGGTGCGCGTGCCGTGGTACGGCAAGTCCCGACCTGCCGACCGTCGCCGCCGTGGTGGCGTTGTCGTTCCCCCTGCATCCTCCCGGCCAGCCGGCGAAGAGCCGGGTCGAGGAACTGCTCGGGGTCGATCGGCCGGTGCTCGTCGTGCAGGGCGAACGCGACCCGTTCGGCGGTCCCGACGAGATTCGGGCGGCCACCGGTTCCTGGTTCGACCAGGGGGTACGGCGTCTGGTCCCGATCCCGGGGGCCGGGCACGATCTGGTGCCTGCGGCCCGGGTCATGCCGAGGCGCGACGCCCTGGCGTTCGTCGTCGAGACCGTGCTCTCGTTCGTCGACGAGGTCGTGTGACGACAGCCCGGCTGGTGTTGCCGAGGCAGTGGATCGGAATAGCCTCGTCAACCGCCGGGTTACCGCTCGTGTGACCGTGACGACCGCTGCGCCTCCGGGGTGTGCATCTGCGCCCCGAGCGGCGCTAGGGTCGTATCTGATGACGCTCTCCCCGCCTGATCCAGCCGTCGACGACGCGCCCGAGATCGACCTTGCCCTCGAAACGGACGACGAACGCGACGCCAGGTTCGAACGCGACGCGATGCCGTACCTGAACCAGTTGTACGGCGCGGCCCTGCGCATGACGCGCAACCCAGCCGACGCCGAGGACCTGGTGCAGGACACCTACGTCAGGGCCTATTCCGCCTTCGGTCAGTTCACGCCGGGGACCAACCTGAAGGCGTGGCTGTACAGGATTCTCACAAACGCATACATCAACACCTACCGCAAGGCCCAGCGGCAACCACAGGTCAGCGACGGCGCCGACGTCGAGGATTGGCAGCTGGCGCGGGCCGAGTCCCACACCAGCTCGGGGCTGCGGTCGGCCGAGGTCGAGGCCCTCGACGCCATGCCCGACAGCGTCGTCACCGAAGCGCTGGCGTCTTTGTCCGACGATTTCCGGATGGCGGTCGTGCTCGCCGATATCGAAGGCTTCTCCTACAAGGAGATCGCCGAGATGATGGGCACCCCCATCGGCACGGTGATGTCACGACTGAATCGCGCCCGCTCGCAGTTGCGCGCCAAGCTCAGCGACTACGCCACGAGCGAAGGTCTGATCGGGCGGCGATCCGAATGACGGAACGCGACGAAGCTCACGACCACGAGGTCGAATGCGCCATGGTGTTGGCGCGAGTGCAGGAGTTTCTCGACCACGAGTTGGATTCGGCGACCGAGGACGCAGTCCGAGAGCATCTGGCGGCATGCGAGCCGTGCATGGATCAGGCCGATGTGTGGGCGGCCGTACGAGCACTCGTCAAACGTGCGTGCCCGCCACCCGAGGCACCCGCGACTTTGGTGACCCGCATCAACTTCCGGGTCTCGACCCTCCGGATCGAGCGCCGCGGCTGAGGCCGAGTGGCCAGACCATGACCCAACCCCTGTGACCGGACGCGTGACCTTCGACCGGACCACTTTGGCCCGTGCCCGGCTCCTGGCCCAAGGCCTGGTGACGCGCCCGTACGCCACCCCCGCCGACGCCGTGACGGCGTCCGGAGCCATGCAGGGCCAGGACCTGGCTGGAGTCCTGGCGTCCGCGGCGCTGCGCAGCACGGGCTCGGTCTCCGATGTGATCGCCGCGCTGAACGCCGGACGCCTGGTGCGCGGCTATCCGATGCGCGGCACGGTCTTCCTGCTGGACGCCGGCGACGTGCTCTGGACGTCCGAGTTGTGCCGTGGGCCAGCCCTGCGCGCCTCGGCCGCCCGACGCGGTCAGTTGGGCCTCTCGGACGCCGCGCTCGCCCACGCGGGCGACCTCGCGGACCTCGCCCTCGCCGAGGCACCCAGCCTCAGCCGCCCCGCTCTGCTCGCACTCTGGGACGCCGCCGGCATCCCGACCGCGAACGGTGCCGGCTACCACGTGCTCGGTCACCTGATCACCTCGGGACGCCTCTGCTGGGGGCCCTGGAACGGCACCGACCAGGATGTGGCGGCGGCGTCCTGGCTGCCGGCCGGCACGTCGCTCGAGTCTCGCTTCAACGGTGACCGAATCGCTGCCACCGCCGAGTTCCTCCGCCGTTACCTGGGCAGCCACGGCCCGGCCACCCTGCGCGACTTCGGCTGGTGGACCAAGTTGCCGCTCCGCGAGATCCGCGCCGCGTGGCCGCTCGTCGCCGCCGAGTTCGAATCCACCGCAAACGCCGAGCCGCAGGCGTGGCGCCCTGGGCTGCTCGACGAACTGCACGCTGTCGGGCGCGAGGCGTCCCGGCCGCTCCTGCTGCCGGGCTTCGACGAGTTCGTCCTCGGCTACGCTGACCGCCTCTTCGCCATGACCCCTGACCAGCACGCTCGCCTGGTCCCGGGCAACAACGGCGTCTTCGGCAAGAGCGTCGTGGTGGACGCCCAGGTCCGCGGCATCTGGAAACGCGCCGGACGCCCGGGCCGCCGGAGGCTGGACGTGGTTGCCTTCGCGCCCCTCGGCGTCAGGACCGAGCGAGCCTTGGCCCGCCTCTTCGACACCTTCCCCTTCGCCACGCCGTAGGCGCGGCCCCGCGAGCAGACAGCAAGACGCCGGCCTCCCGACGGAGACCGGCGCTGACGCGTCGACAACTCAGGCGTTCGGACGCTTGCCGTGGTTGGCGTTGCTCTTGCGGCGCGCTCGGCGCTTGCGACCACCCTTGCCCATGATGTGCTCCTGACTTCGGCCCACGCCCACCGGCTGGCGGGCACGAGGGACCATTCTGCCACGCCCCACTCTCGGTAAGGTCAACCCATGCTCACGCTGGCCCAGGTCGTCTCCGAACACACGGACTTGGACGAGTCCGACCTGGTGACGCTGGTTTCCATCGTCGCGGACTGGCACTTGCTGGCCGACCTCAGCTTCTCGGATCTGATCCTGTGGGTGCCTGGCACCGACGAGAACGAGTTCTGGGCGGCAGCGCAGGTACGGCCGGCCACGGGACCGACCGCGTTGGAGGACGACGTGGTGGGGGAGGTCGTCAGCTACGACCCTGAACACTTGGTCACCGAGGCCTTCCTGAGCGAGGTCATCTGCGAGACCAGTGAGAACAAGCTCCGTGCCGGGATCCCCGTGGACGTGTGGGCGATTCCTGTCATGCGCGACGGGCGTTGTCTCGCCGTCGTCGAGCGCCACACCAACCAGATGGGCGTCAGGGCTCCCGGCGAGTTGGAGGACAACTACCTGGAGATAGCCCAGATCCTGTCGGACATGCTCTGGAGAGGCGACTTTCCTGTGCCGGGCCGTCAAGTGGGATCCGGGATGCCGCGCGTGGGCGAGGGGGTCATCCGGGTGGGGACCGATGGCCTGATCTCCTACGCGAGTCCTAACGCCGTGTCCGCTTTCCGGCGCCTCGGGCATGTCGGCGATCTCGCCGGGGAGGACATGGCCGTGCTCGCGGAGTCTCTGGTGAACATCGCAGAGCCGACCGACTCCTCACCCACGCCCACGTTGCGTCAGGGCCTGCCCGGCACTGTCGAGTTGGAGAACACGCGGGCCACGGTCAGCGTGCGGGTGGTTCCCCTGACCGACGAAGACGGACCCATCGGCACATTGCTGGTCTGCCGCGACATCACCGAACTCCGCCGCCGCGAACGGCAGTTGGTCACCAAGGACGCCACGATCCGCGAGATCCATCACCGCGTCAAGAACAACCTGCAGACCGTCGCAGCGTTGCTGCGCCTGCAGGCCCGTCGCATTCAGTCGCCGGTGGGGGCGGCGGCGCTGCAACACGCGATGTCTCGGGTGCAGGCGATCGCCGTCGTCCACGAGATCCTGTCCCAGAGTTTCACCGGGGTCGTCGAGTTCGACGACGTGATGGACAGGCTCTTGCGGTACGTGGGCGACCTGGCCGCCTCCCGCGGCAAGGTGATCGCCAAGCGGGTCGGAACGTTCGGGGAGGTACCGGCAGCAGCAGCGACGAGCCTGTCGCTCATTCTCACTGAGTTATGTCAGAACGCCATCGAGCACGGATTCGGGTCGGGCTCGGGGCACGTATTGGTCAAACCCCACAGGGAAAACCGTCACCTGACGGTGGAGGTGATCGACGACGGCGCCGGGCTGCCACCTGATTTCGACCTCGACCAGGTCGGCGTACACAGCCTCGGCCTGTCGATCGTCCAGACCCTGGTCGACGACCTCAACGGCACCTTCAGCATGGGCCCCAAGTCCGAAGGGACAGGTGCCCGCGCGACCGTGACGATTCCGGTGTGACGGCGTTTCGGGTGGTGGAGAGGGTACGGCAGAACCTACGACGTGCGAACTCGGGCGCGTGCGGCCCGCCGCTTGAGTGCCCGCCGCTCGTCTTCGCTCATGCCGCCCCAGACACCATGGTCTTGCCCGGCGTCGAGCGCCCACTGGAGGCACTTGTCGCGCACGTCGCATCGCGCACACACCCGCTTCGCCTCCTCGATCTGGAGGAGGGCCGGGCCGGTGTTGCCGATGGGGAAGAACAGTTCGGGATCTTCCGTCAAACAGGCAGCACGATTGCGCCAATCCATCGCTGGTGGGTCTCCTCGTCGTCGGTCACAGGCGAAAGCTCCCGAGGGAGCCTACCGAGGCTACGCTACCGGCGGTAGGCGTGTCAGCCCCACGGTGCGAAATTCTCGGCGCGAAGTCTCATCCTAGATCCCGCTCACAAGGCGTCACGCGTGACGCGTGGGTGGAATCGGTAGCCTGCCAGGCGTGACCCGTTCTCGCCCCGTGACTCTCGCGATCGCTGCCGTGATGACCTGGGCTTTTGCTGCCACGATCGTGGTGATCGGCATCGGGTCGATCGTGCAGTGGCACGGGCGGTTCTCGGCCGGCGTCGGGATCATGCTGCTGGCGTACGGCGCCATCCTGGCCTGGATCGGCTGGGCCGCCTGGACGTGTCGCTTCTATGTCCGGGGAGCCTTGGTGGCGAGTTCCCTGCTGCACCTGCTGCTGGCTTTGAGTTCACTCGGGGCCGGCAACGTGCTCGTATGGTTGCTCGTCGCCGCCCTCAACCTCGTGATCCTCGTGTGCGCGTTCGCTCCGCCGACCACCGCAGCCCTCAGGAGGGCGCGGCGCACCGACGACCCCCCCGAGTCTTCAGCTGGCTAGTCGTCGAGGTCGTCGTCGGCGCGAGCGAGCCAGGTCGCCAACCGCTCGACGGGAGTCTCGAACTCGGGGTGCAGATCGACGAAGATCCGAAGTTGGTCGGCCAACCACGCCAGGGTTACTTCTTCGTCTCCGCGCCGCTGTTCGAGTTCTTCGAGACCCCGGTCGGTGAAGTACACCTAGTCCTCCTCGTCGGAGAGGGCGCTCTTCAACAACGCTTCCTGCTGCACCTCGTGAACGTGGTGCGACCCGACCGACGGCGCAGAGGCCTCGGGCCGTGTGACCGGCGTCATCCGGAGCTGGTGATCGGGCAGGAACCGCAAGAGGTCGTCGGCGAGGTAGAGCTTCATGAACCACCAGGCACCTTGGTTCGCCGGCTCGTCCTGGGCATAGCGGATGTCGCTGACGTGCCGGTAGCGCTGCAGGATGGCGGCGAGTTCCTTGGTCGGCAACGGGTACAACCGTTCCAGGGGGATGATGGCTACTTCGCCGTCGAGACCCAGCTTCGCGCGTGCGTCGACCAGTTCCCATCGGAGTTTGCCCGAACAGAGCACGAGCCGCCGTACCCGGCTGGGGTCGGAGATCGACGGATCGTCCATGGCCGGCTGCCAATGGCCAGCCGTAATGTCGATCGGCATCGACATGGCCAGCTTGTTGCGCAACATCGACTTGGGTGTCGCGATGACGACCGGTCGGTGCCAATTCACGTACGCGTGAGTGCGCAAGAGATGGAAGTAGCTCGCCGGCGTCGACGGCTGGCAGATCGCCAACGCGTCTTCGGAACACAGCTGAAGCCATCGCTCGATGCGAGCGCTGGAGTGGTCAGGACCCTGCCCTTCGTAGCCGTGGGGGAGCAGCAGCACCACGCCCGACTTCTGGGTCCACTTCGCGTTGCCGGAACTGATGAACTCGTCGGCGATCGTCTGGGCACCGTTGGCGAAGTCGCCGAACTGGGCTTCCCAACAGACCAGGGCTTCGGGCGCGGCCACGGAGTAGCCGTACTCGAAACCCATGGCCGCGTATTCGCTCAGCAACGAGTCGTAGATGTCGAACGCTGCTTGTCCGGGCGACAAGTGCTGCAAAGGCACCCACGACTCGTTCGTCCGCCGATCGACGATCGCAGCGAACCGCTGGGAGAAGGTGCCGCGCCGGGAATCCTGGCCGGTCAGCCGTACCGGCCTTCCCTCCAGCAATAGCGAGCCGAACGCCAACGCCTCCGCGGTCGCCCAGTCCATCGGGCCGGTGCGGATCATCTCAGCGCGCCGCTCCAACTGCGGTAGCACCTTCGGGTGCACCGTGAAGTCCGGCGGGAACGTCGTCTGCGCAGCGGCGATCCGCTCCATCGTCTCCGGCGAGATGGAGGTGCCCTGCTCGGTGACGGTCTTGCTGGGGTAGTACGGCACACGGCGGTACTCCTCGGTCGCACTGGCCGTCATGTTCCGGATTTCCTTGAACACGGCCTCCAGACGGCTGCGGAACTTCGTCGTGTTCTCGTCGGCGGTCTCGGTGCTGATGTCGCCGCGGCCGATCAGGGCGTCGGTGTAGATCTTGCGCGTCGACCGCTTCTGTTCGATCAGGTCGTACATGAGCGGCTGGGTGAAACTCGGGTCGTCGCCTTCGTTGTGTCCCCGACGCCGGTAGCAGACCAGGTCGATCACGACGTCCTTGTGGAATTTCTGCCGGAACTCGAACGCGAGCCGGGACACCCGCACGCAGGCATCGGGATCGTCGGCGTTGACGTGGAACACCGGCGAGTCGACGACCTTCGCGACATCGGTGGGGTACAGCGAGCTGCGGCTCTCCCGGGGTGCAGTCGTGAATCCGACCTGGTTGTTGACGACGATGTGGATCGTGCCGCCGGTCTTGTACCCGCGCAGCTGCGACATCTGCAACGTCTCGTAGACGACTCCCTGCCCCGAGAACGCCGCATCACCATGGAGCAGGATCGGCAGAACGGGGTACGGCAGTTCACTCGTCGAGCGGTCCTGCTTGGCCCGCGCGATTCCTTCGACCACGGGGTCGACAGCTTCCAGGTGTGACGGGTTGGCGGCCACCGAGGCGAGGATGACATTCCCCGCCGACGAGGTGAATTCACCTTCCGCACCGAGGTGGTATTTGACGTCACCCGTGCCCTGGTCGGCCGAGATGCTGCCTTCGAACTCACGGAAGATCTGGCCGTACGACTTGCCGACGATGTTCGCCAATACGTTGAGCCGGCCGCGATGCGGCATGCCGATCGTCACCTCGTCGAGGCCTGAGTCGGCAGCGCGCTCACAGATCTCGTCGAGCGCGACGATGGTCGATTCACCCCCCTCGAGCGAGAACCGCTTCTGACCGACGAACTTCGTCTGCAGGAAGGTCTCGAAGATCTCGGATTCGTTGAGTTTGTCGAGGATCCGCTCGTGTTCGGCGTACGACAGAGACTGCTGCGGCTGCTCCAGCCGCCGTTGGAGCCAGGTGCGCTCGTCGACGTCGGCGATGTGCATGTATTCGACGCCGATCGTGCGACAGTAGGCGTCGCGCAGCACTTCGAGAGCATCGCGCAACGTCATCCGCGAGCGTTCATGGCCGCCGAGCGTGCCGACGGGGAAGCTGCGGTCGAGGTCCCAGATCGACAAGCCGTGCGACCTCAATTCGAGGTCGGGATGGCTGCGCAGGTGGTAGGTCAGCGGGTTGATGTCGGCCATCAGGTGGCCGAGCGTGCGGTAGGAGTTGATCAGCTCCAGCACCCGGGCCTGCTTGTCGACCGCCTCTGGGCGGGTTACGTAGGAATCGGTGTCCCACGACAGCGGCGCGTACGGCACCCTCAGCGAGGTGAAGATCTCCTCGTAGAACGCGTGCTTGCCGAGGAGGAGTTCCTCCATCACCTTGAGGAACTCCCCTGACTGCGCGCCCTGGATGACGCGATGGTCGTACGTCGAGGTGAGCGTCATCACCTTCGAGACGCCCATCTCGTTCAGCCGCTCGGGCGAGGCGCCCTTGAACCCGGGGGCGTAGTCGATCGACCCGACGCCGAGGATCAGTCCCTGACCGGGCATGAGTCGAGGGATCGAATGGTTGGTCCCGAGACCGCCGGGGTTGGTCAACGAGGCAGTCGTGCCGGAGAAGTCGTCGACCGTGAGTTCCCAGGCCCTGGCCTTCTTGACGAGTGCCTCGTACGCGTTCCAGAACTGCCCGAACGTGAGTTCTTCGCAGCTGCGAATGTTCGGGACGAGCAACTGTCGCGTGCCATCAGACTTCGTGAGGTCGATCGCGAGACCCAGGTTCACCGTGCCCGGATCGACTTCGGTCGGCTTGCCTTCGACCACGGCGTACGAGTGGTTCATCGCCGGCACCAGCGTGAGCGCCTTCACCATGGCGAACCCGATGATGTGGGTGAAGGAGACCTTTCCGCCGATGGTCGTCTTGAGATGCGCGTTGATCATCGTGCGCAGGTCGATGACGAGCTTCATCGGGATCGTCCGGACACTCGTCGCTGTGGGGATTTCCAGCGACGAGTCCATGTTCTTGGCGGTGCGCATCGGTGCGCCGCGCAGCACGGTCCTCTTGGGCTCGTCACCTTTAGGTGCCGGTCGGCGGGCGAAGCTCGGGGCCTCGGCCGGCAGGTACGAGATCGTCGCGTCGGTTTCGTCGCCGGCCTCACGGCGGTCGGCTTGGCTCTGCGTGGGTTCGGCTCCGAGGGTACGGCGAAGCTTCGCCTTGCCGGGGGAGGCCGTGTTGAGATCCGACGCCGCCCGCACTGTCTCGGACTTGGCGATTTTCTCCTCGGCGGCCACCCTCTCCGGAACCGACTGCTCGACCGGAGTCGCCTGAGCGGGGGAGCCGGTCTGCTGCGTCGCCTGGGCGACCGGTGGCCCGGTCTTGACGTCGTGGTGACCGTTGCCGCGATGGGCGAAGAAGTCGACCCAGGTCTGGTCGACCGAGGACGGGTCAGCGGCGTACTGGTCGTACATCTCTTCGATCAGCCAGTCGTTGGCTCCGAAGTCTTCAGCATGAGTGGACATCTCGTCGGGCCGGCTCGCCACGATCGCCTCTTCTTCCCTGTCCGTTCGACTGCGCCGGGCTCCGTCGTCCGGCCGTCTGGCCATGCTACGTGATCTCGTCGGCGATCGTCTCTGCCTGAAGTCGAGTGTCCTCAAGTCGTGACCTGGCCGCTCGGGTGTGCAGCCAGGCAGCGCCTAGACAAGCCACGGTGAACACCACCAGGGCCGCGTTTCGCACGGCGAGGAACATCGTGCCCAGTGGAGCCCCCGAGCCGTCGACCAGGTCGCCGTACCTCAGCGGGTAGACCTGCTGTGTCGTGGCGGCGAGGAACAGGCCAACCCAGCCGTACCACGTCGGTCCTTCGGTGCGCGTGGTCGCGACGAGCACGCAGATCGGGCCCCCCAGCCACAGCACGTATTGGGGACTGAGCGTCTTGTTCGTCACGATCATGATCAGGATGATCGTGAGCATGACGAGGGCGACCGTGCGGGGGGTACGACTGCGCCTCAAGGCCGCTCGGACTCCGATGACCAGGATCAGCACGAACCCGACGACGAACGACACGTCAGCGGCTCCGAGCGCAGCCGTTACGCCGGGGCCGTTGATCTCGAACGCGTTGTACCGCGACAGGCCGACCGTCCATTCGCCGCCGGTGAAGGTGCGGGCCCACATGAGGGGCGTGGCCGCCACCGACTCGATCTGCAGCCCCCGGTCGGCCTGCCAGGTCAACGGCGAAATGAGCCGCTTCCAGCCTCCGACGACGAGGCTCGACAATGCGAGCGCCGCGCCCGTCACGGTGAACCAGACAGCGCTCGAACGACGCTCCGGGCCCCGTCCCAGCAGCGGCAGGACGAGCAAGGCGGGCCAGAGTTTGAGCGCCCCACCACACGCAATGAGGGCACCCGCCGCACCGGGCTTGCGGTTGACCAGCAGCGCTCCGGCGCCGGCGAGCACCGCCGGGGCCATGTCGAACCTGAAGTACGCAAGCGGCCCCAGGAACAGGACGAACAAGATCCAGGCCAACACGGCCCAATGGCGGTTGGGGGTACGGCTCGTCCAGAGCAAGCGCGCCATGAGGGCGTCGAGGATCACCATGAGAGTGACGAATCCCCAGACGAAGGCGCCGGGGTCGTAGTTGGTGACAACCTGGAGGGCCTTCATGGCCCAGGCGACGGGAGTCGGGTACTCGACCAGCCCGCCGGACCACGACGCGGCATTGCGCACTTGCGCGTAGTAGTAGTTGACGTCTCCGACGATGAACGAACTGGTCGTGCGCCAGGCGTAACCGAGGAAGGCACGGCTCAACGCCCACAGTGCCGCGTACGTCCAGCCGCTGGTGGCAACCGTCGTCGCCCGCAGCCGGACGAGCGTTCCTGAGTTCACGACGCTCCTCTGCGGTGGGGATCTGGAGCGGCGCCCCCGGCAGGATTCGAACCTGCGCTCCCGCCTCCGGAGGGCGGTGCTCTATCCCCTGAGCTACGGGGGCCTGACGGCCGTTGCGCCGACGAGAAGGCTAGCAAAGATGCGCCTGGGTCGCCGGACCGGTCTTGCCGGGCTCCGTCCAACGACAGGTGAGCAACGGGGTTCGACGCGCCGCGGCTAGGGTGAACGGCATGGGGATTGGTCGGCGCGGTCTGCTCGCCGCCGGATTGGTCGCCGCGGTCGGCGGGTGCGTGTCGGTGCCCACAGCCGATCCCGCCGTGATCCGCGAAACGCCGCCACCGTGGCCCGCCCCGCGCGACACGCTGTCGTACATCGACCGCGCGGGACTACCCCGACTACCCCTGGATGCCAAGGACAACCAACGCGTGTTCACGCTGTCCGTGTTCCGGGCCGGAGCCCCAGTGGAGGTGCCGGCGTACCTCGGGATCGACCGCCTGCGAGCGTTCCAAGCACCGTGCCACACCCACGACACGAGCGGCACGGTCTGGTTGGAGGGCAAGGGCGTCGACGAGGTCACCTTGGGTCAGTTGTTCGACGTGTGGGGGGTTCGGTTCGACGGCACGTGTCTGGGCGATCTGTGCGGGTCCGTACGGGTCGTCGTTGACGGCCAGGCCGTCACCGATGCTCGCGGCCTGAGGTTGGCGGGGGTCACGCAGTCGGTGGAGGTACGGGCAGACTCCGCCTGAGCTGCTGGGGCTGGCCCGAGGGCGGAAGCCGTACCCACGTCCACGGGCAAGAATTCGCGCCAGGTCCGTCGGTCGGCCCTGGCAGCATTGGCGCTCATGACGCATATGCACGTTGCGGGTTCGCTCCACGCCGACGCTCTCTCGGTCGGACCCCAGTGGCTGAAGCGTCCGCACGATGCCAACGAACTCGACTTGAGGCTGTGGTCGGCCAACGTGGAACGCGGCGACGACGGCGTGCTACGGATCGCCGGGTTGAAGGTCGACGACCTGGTCGCCGAGACCGGCAGCCCGGTCTATGCCGTCGACGAGGACGACTTCAGAGCCAGGGCACGAGCGTTCGGTGAGGCGTTCGCCGGGTGGGACATCTACTACGCGGGCAAGTCGTTCCTGACCACCCGGGTCGCTCGGTGGATCTCGGAGGAAGGCCTCTGTCTCGACGTGTGCAGTGGCAACGAGCTGCTGGTCGCCCTGCGCGGGGGGATGGATCCTCGACGCCTGGGCCTGCACGGCAACAACAAGTCGGTCGAGGAGTTACGGCTCGCCATCGAGCGAGGGGTCGGCCGGATCATCGTCGACTCTCTGGACGAGATCGACCGGATCGAACGCCTGACCGCCGAGCTGGACGGGACCGTGCGCGTGCTGGTCCGGGTGACGACCGGCGTCGAAGCCCACACACACGACTACATCGCCACCGCACACGAGGACCAGAAGTTCGGGTTCTCGATCCTCGGCGGACAAGCGCTGATGGCGCTGGTCCGGTGTCACCACAGCCCTCGCATCGAGTTGCGGGGCATTCATTCCCACATCGGTAGTCAGATCTTCGACACCGGTGGCTTCGAGGTCGCCGCGAGGCGAACGATCCGCCTGATGAAGCAGTTCCGCGACGCGACGGGCATCGACCTGCCCGAGCTCGACCTGGGGGGTGGATTCGGCATCGCCTACACCGCCGAGGACAGCCCTTCGACGCCCGACCAGCTCTCCGCCGGCATGCGCGAGATCGTGGAGCACGAGTGTCAGGGGTACGGCTTGCCCCAGCCGCACTACTCGATCGAGCCGGGGCGGGCGATCTCCGGCACCCCGACGATGGCGATCTACACCGTGGGTACGGTCAAGGTGGTCGACCTCGAAGGCGGCGCACAGCGGGTGTACGTCTCGGTCGACGGCGGCATGAGCGACAACATCCGGCCGGCGCTCTACGCGGCCGAATACTCCGCCGTGGTCGCCAACCGGGCCTCGGCTGCACCGACGGTGCTGTGCCGGGTCGTGGGCAAGCACTGCGAGGGCGGCGACATCCTCGTCAGGGACGTCTTCCTGCCCGGGGATATCCGCCCGGGTGACCTCATCGCCGTACCCGCCTCGGGTGCTTACAGCCGATCGATGGCGTCGAACTACAACCTGGCGACGAAGCCCCCGGTGGTTGCAGTGCGGGACGGCCAACTGACGACGTTGCTGCGCCGGGAGACACTCGACGACATCCTCGCGCTCGACGAGGGCTGAGCCTGGAATCCGTACGGGCGCTCGCAGCGGATAGGCCAAGATAGGCGCGTGTCGAACGAGAAACCCGTCAAAGTAGCTCTGCTCGGTTGCGGCGTGGTCGGGTCTCAGGTGGCCCGCTTGTTGCTGGAGACGACCGAGGATCTGAGGGCTCGCGCCGGAGCACCGGTCGAGTTGGTCGGGATCGGGGTACGGCACCCCGACTCGGAGCGCCCAGGGATCGATCCTCGGTTGCTGACCGGCGACGGCGAGGCGTTGGTACGGTCGGGCGTCGACGTGGTGGTGGAGGTCATGGGCGGGATCGAGCCCGCGCGATCGCTGCTGCTGGCCGCCTTCGCTTCGGGGGCGTCGGTCGTGACGGCGAACAAGGCCCTGCTCGCAGCGCACGGCACCGAGTTGTACGGCGCGGCTCACCAGGCTGGGGTCGACCTGTACTTCGAGGCGTCGGTCGCCGGCGCCATCCCGATCATCCGCCCTTTGCGCGAGTCGCTGGTCGGCGACGAGATCACCACGGTCATGGGGATCGTGAACGGCACCACGAACTACATCCTCGACCGCATGACCACCGACCATGTGTCGTTCTCCGAGGCGTTGGCGCAAGCCCAGCAACTGGGTTTCGCCGAGGCGGATCCGACCGCCGACGTCGAGGGGCACGACGCGGCTGCCAAGGCGTCGATCCTGGCCACCTTGGCGTTCCACACCGACGTGTCGGGCGCCGACGTGCACCGCGAGGGCATCACGACGATCACCGGTGACGACATCATCGCCGCCGAATCGTTGGGGTACGTGATCAAATTGCTCGCCGTGGCCACCGTCTCCGGCGACCAGGAGGATGCGGTCTCGGTCAGGGTCCATCCGGCGATGGTGCCCAAGCACCATCCGCTCGCGTCGGTGGGTGGGGCCTTCAACGCGATCTTCGTGGAGTCGCGCAACGCGGGTCGGCTCATGTTCCTCGGCCCGGGAGCCGGCGGTTCACCGACCGCGTCGGCCGTGATGGGAGACCTCGTCACCGTGGCCCGCAACCGGGTCAGAGGCACGCACGGACCGGCACTGTCGACGTACCGGGCCTGCGCCGTTGCCCCGATCGAAGACGCGTTCACGTCGTACTACATCTCGATGGTCGTCAAGGACGAGCCCGGGGTGCTCGCGAAGGTCGCTGCGGTGTTCGCCAAGCATCAGGTGTCGATCCTGGCCGTACGGCAGGAGACCGCCGACGAGGAAGGTCAGGCTCGGCTCGGGATCATGACCCACGTGGCGCGGGACGCGGAAGTCACCGACACGGCCGCCGAATTGAAGACGATGACGTCAGCCGTGATCGGACGGATCCGGCTCTTGCGGGTGGAGGGACAGTGAGCGACTCCGACCTGTCCCGCCCGGAACTGGCGTGCCTCGATCTCGAGGGCGTGCTGGTCCCCGAAGTGTGGATCAACGTGGCGGAGCGCACCGGCATCGAGGCGCTGAAGCGGACGACGCGCGACGAGCCGGACTACGACGTGTTGATGCGCTATCGGCTCGACATCCTCGACGCCAACGGCCTCACACTGACCGACATCCAGACGGTAATCGGCTCGCTCGACCCGCTGCCGGGGGCCTTCGACTTCCTGACCTGGCTCCGTGAGCGGTTCAGCGTCATCATCCTGTCGGACACGTTCGTCGAGTTCGCCCGGCCCCTCATGCGCAAGCTGGGCTGGCCCGCGATCATGTGTCACTCGCTCGTTGTAGACGCCGACGACCGAATCGTCGACTACACGCTGCGCATGCCCGACCAGAAGCGGGCTGCCGTCCTAGCGTTCCAGGGATTGAACTTCCGGGTCATCGCAGCCGGTGACTCCTACAACGACACCACGATGCTGCTCGCCGCGGACGCGGGGATTCTGTTCGATCCGCCCCAAAACGTGATCGACGACTTCCCGCAGTTGCCCGTGGCGTTCGGGTACGACCAAGCTCGCGCCGAGTTTCGGGCGGCATCGAAGCGTCAGCTGCCGTAGCCGGTCAGCCAGCCACCTTCTGGTAGGCGGTCTCGGACGAGTCCCGCAGGAACTGGGCGCACCTCGACGCCTCTTCGGTGTCACCGATCCGATCGGCGGCCACGGCCAGCGCCCAGAGGGCACGCAGGAAACCGCGGTTCGGCACGTGCTCCCACGGCACCGGGCCCGATCCGCGCCAGCCGTTGCGCCGCAGGGCGTCCAGCCCGCGGTGGTAGCCCGTACGGGCATAGGCGTACGCCGCCACGTCACCTTCGGTCGTGGTCGCTCGGAGGGCGCTCTCGGCCAATACCGCCCAGGCGAGGGACGATGCCGGGTGGGCAACCGCTGCGTGACGTGCCGCATCGTCGGTCGACAGGTCGTGATCGACTCCGTCGTCTGGTAGCAACGTGGGAGTGACCGAATCGGCGAGCAGATTCCTGCGGGTCGGGATCTGAGACATGGCGGGCAGCCTAGAACACCTGGCACCCGTGCCGTCGTTGCCCGCGAGGCCCTGCTGGAACCAATGTGCCGAGATGACGGCACTGTCAGGCCTGGCCCCGCGCACCACTATTCTAGTAATAGAATAGTACACATGTCGTCCCGAGACCTCACCACGGCAGAGCTGGTGGTGCTGAGTCTTGTGGCGGAACGACCGCGGCACGGCTACGAAATCGACCAGGTGATCGTCGAGCGCAACATGCGTGCGTGGACCGACATCGGACTGTCGTCCATCTACTACCTGCTCGGCCGCCTGGAGAAGGCCGGATTTGTTCAGGAAGTCTCGAGTCAGCCAGGACCCGGACCGTCGCGAAAGGCGTTCGAAGCGACCTCGTCAGGCTTTGCGGCCCTACGTCAAGGCACTGACCGGCACCTGCGAGTGCCTGACACGCACCAGCCTTTCCTTCTGGGGCTGGCGAATCTCGCCGTCCTGACCGACCACGAGGCCGTCGAAGCCCTGGTCGAACACCAGGGGACTCTCACCCGTATCGTCGACGACCTTCTGGCAGCCCGGCCCCGCGGTGGCCAGCAGGAGTGGTTCGTCGACGAACTGTTCGAGTGCGCTCTCACGGAGGCTCGCACTCGCCACGACTGGATTGCTGGTCTCGTCGACCGAATCACCCAAAGGAGCAACACGATGGACCCCGTCGCCACGACAACCGCACCCGCACCGCTGCGCAGGGCCAACCAGCCCCGGGTCGTGGAACTTCCCCCGCTCACGATGGCGGTCGTCACGTCCGTGGGCGACCCCGACACCACCGGCCCCGACGTGTTCCCGGCACTCTACGGGGCGGTGTACGGGCTCAAGGCGTGGCTGAAGAAGCAGGGCGTCGCGTACACGATCACAGCGCCTCGGGCCCGTTGGGGCCTCGGTCCCGAGGACTTCGATCTTCCGCGCGACCAATGGCGGGCGTCGTGGGCGATCCCGGTTCCCGACGGCACGACTGAACTCCCGGCACCCAAGCCCGGGGTGCGCGCCGCAGCCCTGGAGCATTGGCCGTACGGGCTGGTCGCCGAGGTTCTTCACATCGGGTCCTACGCCGAGGAGGGCCCGACCATCGACCTGCTGCACCGTCACATTGCCGATCAAGGGATGGAGATCTGTGGCCCTCACGAAGAGCTCTACGTCACCGTCCCCACGGCCAAGACCCAGAAGACCATCATCCGCTACCAGGTCCAGCCACGGCAGCCAACCGTTGCTTAGCGCGTCGATCACCCGGTGTCTGCGCCGGCGATCGACGCGCTAACTCCCGTCGACCCGAACGAAATGGACCGGCGATCCCAGTTCGACGGTCCTCGACACCGTGCAATCGACCTCGTGGGATCGGCGCATGGCCACGTCGATTCGTTGTCTGGCCTGGTCTCCGGCGTCCCCGGCAGGGAACTGCAGTCGGAACGTGACCGTGATGTCGGTGAGGTAGTTGCCACCGTCGGTCACCTTCGTGCCCGTGGCTTCGACGACGAAGGATTCCGGCTCGGCCCGCCTGCTCGTCATGTGGTCCACGTCGACGGCCGAACAGCCTGCGATCGCCGCCAGCAGTAGTTCGACTGGCGACAGGTGATCCTTCGACGCCGGGCCCATCTCGATCTCGGCACCGAGCGGGTTGCGCGCCACGTAGGTGCCGAGAGACGTGCGTTCCAACCGAACCGCGAAGGGTGTGTTCATGAGCACCTATCCTGGCGCGTCGCCGCGACCACGCTAGGTAATCCTGTCGCAGGGTGCTAGTCTCTGCAGACGTTACGGAGCCACGTTGCTCCGAGCGCTCCACAGACCGGGCGCGGCACCACCTGCAGAATGCAAATCGATTGCCTGTGCTCGCGGTCTGAAAGATTTCAACTCTCGCGGTGTTTCGACGCGCAGGCGCGACCGCGGGACGTCACGACGGAAGGGTGTCGGTGACCGAGACCACAACAGCCCCCAAGAACCTTGACGCCATGCTGCTGACCGAGCTCAAGCAGGTCGCGTCCGCGATGGGTCTCAAGGGCACAACCGGCATGCGCAAGGGAGACCTGGTGGGTGCCATCAAGGCGGCACGCGGCGAAGGCGGATCGGCTGAGTCGGGGTCCGTACCCGCTCAGCATCGCCGGGCTCAGCGTCCACAGGGTGAGCCGAGCCGCGAAGATCAGGCCCAACCGCAGGCCAACCACAACCACAACCACGTGCAGCAGCAGCACGGCGGAGACCACCCCGATCGCCAGGACACTGCACAGTCCCAGGATGGTGTGACGACCCACGACGGCGGCGATCGCGGCACGACGGCCGACGAAGTGAGCGCCCGACTGACGGCCTTGGGCATGGACGGCGGCGATCAGCCAGGCGACCCGCGCCGTCAGCGCAGGACCAGAACACCTCGCGCCGAAGCGGAAGGCGAACGACCGCAGGAGAACCGCAACGTCTCTGGCGCCGAGCCATCTGACGACCAACAGAATCGCGCCCCGAGAATGGACGACGACGACACCGGTACCCGCCGGGGTCGTCGGCGCCGCAACCGCGAGCGCCAGAACCGCCGCCAGCGCGGAGGCCAGACCGGCATCGAGAGGTTCGACGCAGAACCCACCGTGTCCGAAGGCGACGTGCTCGTCGCGGCCCGGGGCATTCTCGACGTGCTCGACAACTACGCCTTCGTCCGTACGAACGGATACCTCCCAGGCCCGAACGACGCCTACGTCTCGCTGTCGATGGTGCGCCGGTACGGCCTCCGCAAGGGTGACATCGTCACCGGGCAGATCCGGCAGCCGCGCGACGGGGAGCGCAAGGAGAAGTTCAACCCGCTCGTCTCGCTCGAAACCGTCAACGGCGCCGAGCCGGAGGCTGCGCGGAACCGACCGGAATTCGCGAAGCTCACCCCCTTGTACCCGCAGGAGCGGCTGCGTCTGGAGACGTCGCCGACCGGCATGATCGGCCGGATCATCGATCTCGTCTCGCCGATCGGCAAGGGCCAGCGAGGCCTGATCGTGTCGCCGCCCAAGGCTGGCAAGACGATGATCATGCAGGCGATCGCCAATGCCATCACGCAGAACAACCCTGAGGTCCACCTCATGGTGGTGCTCGTCGACGAGCGTCCCGAGGAAGTCACCGACTTCCAGCGCACGGTCACCGGCGAGGTGGTGGCCTCGACGTTCGACCGGCCTGCCGACGACCACACGACGATCTCCGAACTCGCGATCGAACGGGCCAAGCGGCTCGTCGAGCAGGGCCGCGACGTCGTCATCTTGCTCGACGGCATCACCCGGCTGGGTCGCGCCTACAACCTGGCTGCCCCTGCGTCGGGCCGGATTCTGTCTGGCGGTGTCGACTCGGCCGCGCTCTACCCGCCCAAGAAGTTCTTTGGCGCCGCGCGCAACATCGAGAACGGTGGCTCGCTGACCATCCTCGCCACGGCGCTCATCGAGACCGGGTCGAAGATGGACGAGGTGATCTTCGAGGAGTTCAAGGGCACCGGCAACATGGAACTGCGCCTACGCCGAGACCTGGCCGACAAGCGCATCTTCCCTGCGATCGACGTGGACGCCTCGGGCACCCGACGCGAAGAACTCCTGCTCGGACGCGAGGAACTCGCGATCATCTGGAAGCTGCGCCGCGTGCTGTCGGGCATGGAGGACACCGCTGCGATGGAGATGCTTCTGAAGCAGATGCGCAAGACTCAGTCGAACCACGAGTTCCTGGTGCAGATCAGCCGTACGACCCCGAACTGACCCGAACCGACTCGCGCACGACGAGCAGCGGCCTGATCAGTTCGATCGTGGGCTCGCCGCCGTCGATCAAGTGACCGATGGCCTGGGCAGCCCGGGCGCCCAGTTCTTCCATCGGCTGCCTGACCGTCGTCAGGCTCGGCATGAGATAGGCGCTGCCGAGCATGTCGTCGAAACCGACGACCGAGATGTCGTCGGGAACTCGCAACCCGGCGTCGACGATCGCCCGCATGACTCCGATCGCCATGAAGTCGTTGGCGGCGAAGATCGCGTCCGGTCGACCGTCGGCGAGAATTTCGGCGACCGCTCCGTACCCTGACGGCGGTTCGAACGTTCCCTCGACGAACGTGGTGGCGACCAGACCCAGCCGGTGGGTCTCTTCGCGCCAGGCCACGAGCCGCTGCCGGGCGTCGGCCCAGTCGAGCGGCCCGCTCACGTGGGCGACGGTCTTGTGGCCAGTCTGGGCGAGGTGACCGAGGATCTGCCGTACCCCGTCTCGTTGGTCGATGGCGACCCGGGTCAGGTCGGGATCGCTGTCCGGCGCCGATGTCATGAGAACGACCGGCAGCCGGCTGGCGAGTCGTCGGCCGATCTCGATCGGCCACGACTGAGGAGCGGCGACGATGATCCCGTCGACTCCCTGTTTGACGAGCGCGTCGAAGGCATCGCCGACACTGTCCGGATCGTCGTGCAGCACTGCGCTCAGGGTCACGCCATACCCGAGCCCGCGCGCCGTCTCGTCGAGCCAGGGCAGAGACCGATTGGGTCCCAGGATGGACTTGCCTCGCATGACGACGCCGATTTTGTACGTCCGATCCTGACGGAGCGCGCGGGCTGCGGAATTGGGGGAGTACCCGAGAAACTCGATGGCCCTCCGGACCGCCGTGCGCGTGGGCTCGGCCACGGCCGCCGGATGATTGATCACCCGAGACACGGTCTGCACCGACACGCCCGCCAGCCGGGCGACGTGACGCATGGACGGGCGACGTACGCCGTTCATGGCCCCTCCCCACGGTCGTCTGCGTCGGATGCTATCGATCCCATCGACAGCGCATCCATGCTCGGAGCAACCAATGTGAACGTTGCCATCGCTCTGGCCGCCGGAGAAACGCGCCTCGAAACCGTGGTCTCAGGGCTTACCGTGCCGCTGACAAGGGGCAATGCAGGCCCTTTGCGTGACTCGGAGGGAAGCCCTCACCATGGCGACACAGGCAGTCTCCCCATCGTCGGAACAGATCCACCCTGCACTCACGCCCAAGAACGCCAAGATGGCGGCCGGCAGCGGGTTCCTCGGCGCGACGGCGGAGTACTACGACTTCAACTTGTACGGCACAGCGGCCTCCCTGGTCTTGGCGCCGTTGTTCTTCGCCAACCTAGGCGACCAGGGCTCGCAGATGGCCGCGTTCGCGGTCTTCGGGGTGGCGTACATCTTCAGACCGATCGGCGCGGTCCTGTGGGGCTGGATGGGTGACAAGGTCGGCCGGGTCAAGACCCTGCTCACGGTGCTCACGATCATGGGGGTCGCGAGCGCCGTCGTCGGGTTCCTCCCCACGACCTGGGGATTCGCCGGCGCCGCGATCCTGGTCGCGATGCGCGCGCTCCAGGGCATCTCCGCCGCGGGCGAGCAGGCGGGATCCAACTCGCTGATCGCCGAACTGGCGCCGCCTGACAAGCGCGGCCTCTACACCTCCTGGACGATGCAGGGCGTGACCCTGGGCATGCTGCTGGGGTTGGTGGCGTTCGCGCCCGTCTCGGGGGACAAGGCCACCCTGCTGGCCGGCGCCTGGCGGTACCCGTTCTGGGCCGCGATCCCGGTCATCGTCATCGCGCTGATCGTGCGGACCCGGGTCAAGGAACCGCCCCGGATGGTCTCCAGCTCCGGCGCGTCGAAGGTCCCGCTCGTCGAACTGTTCCGCGACTACTGGCCCAACGTGCTTCGGGTCATGTTCTGCTCGTTCTTCGCTGTCGCCGGCACGCTGCTGAGCAGCATCAGCCTGTTCTGGGGCACCAAGGTGCTCGAACTCCCCGCACCGACCATGCTGCTGTTCATCACCGCCTCGCTCGGTGTGGGTCTGTTCTTCCAGCCGTTGTGGGCGATCTTGAGCGACAAGATCGGCCGCCGGCCCGTCTTCATCGCTTCGATGCTGTCGATGGCGGTGCTGTTCTTCGTGCTGTTCTTCGCGCTGGGCACGAAGAACCTGTGGTTCATCGGTGCGATGTACGTCATCATCGGCATCGTCTCGACGGGCGGCAACGTGGTGCAGTCTTCGCTGTACCCGGAGATGTTCCCCTCGGAGATCCGCTTCACCGGCGTCGCCACCAGCACCCAGATCGGCCTCATCGTGGTCGGCTTCTTCCCGACCATCGCGACCGCCATGATGAACCTCACGAACCCCTCCACCGGCTGGGTCCCCGCGCTCATCGCGGCGGCCGCCGCTTTCGTCATCGGCGCGATCTCGGCGTTCACCGCCAAGGAGACCGCTGGCACGAAGCTCGAAACCGGGGCCAAGGCCACATCATGACCGAACTGACCGTCACCATCCCCGACGGCACGGTGCGGGGAAGACGGACCGGCCCTGACGTTCGCGCCTTTCTCGGGGTGCCGTACGCCCAACCACCGGAGGGCGACCTGCGGTTCGCCGCCCCGGTCCCGGTCGAGCCCTGGACAGGCGTGCGTGACTCCACTGCGTGGAGCGCCGTCGTGCCGCAGCCGCGAGCGGTCATCGCGAACATGTCCCTGGCCGATCCCGGTGACGACCGCGATTGCCTGACCGTCAACGTGTGGACCCCTGCGGTAGGGACCGAACAGTTGCCCGTCATGGTCTGGTTCCACGGCGGTGCTTACCGGGGCGGTAGCGGCAACGCGGACATGTTCGAAGGTACGGATTTCGCCACGCAGGGTCATGTGGTGTGTGTCGTCGCGAACACGCGAACCGGGCCGGAGGGCTACACCGAGATCCCGGGCGCACCCTCCAACCGTGGACTGCTCGACGCGCTGGCCGCGTTGAGCTGGGTCAAGGAGTCGATCTCGTCGTTCGGCGGTGATCCGCAGAATGTCACGATCTTCGGTCAGTCGTCGGGGGCAGGCGTCGTCGCCTCGCTGTTGGCGATGGCGGGGGATTCGGGCCTGTTCCACAGGGCGATCGGGCAGAGCGTCCCGCGCACGTTCTTCACCCGAGAACTGGCGGTGGACGTCGCGCGGGAACTGGCCTCCGTCGCCGGTTGTGAGCCGACGATCGAAGGCTTCTCGTCGGTGAACGCACTCGACCTGGCCGATTGCGGCGAGGTGCTGGCCCGCCGGCTCCCCGAGTTCAAGTCCCGCTGGGGTCAGCTCGCCTACACCCCGACCGTCTTCTCACCCGTGGTGGAGCCGGACACTTTGCCGCGGTTGCCGTGGGAAGCCGTAGCCAGCGGGTCGACCGATGCCGTCGACCTGCTGGTCGGGCACACCTCCGACGAGTACCGGGTCTTCACCCCGTTGCTCGCCCCGAACGGCGTCTCCGACGAGGCGATGGACGAGGTCTTGCGCGTCTTCGCCCCGCACGGGGACGCCGAGCCGTACCTCGACCTCCTGCGAGCGGACGGCCACGACCTGGACAACGTCGACGTGTTCGACAGCGTCAACGCCGACTGGGAGTTTCGGATGGCGTCGGCCCTGTTGGCCGATGCGCGGCCGCCGGACGCCGAGACCTGGCTGTACGAGTTCGCCTATCCGTCGCCGGTGGTCGGGTGCGCACCGCATTCTGGCGAGCTGGCTCCCTTGTGGGGGCACGAGGATCCCAAGCCTCACAGGCGTTACTACCCCGATCCGCTCGACGCGCCGACTCTCAACCTGGGCTCCGAGGTGCGCCAAGCGTGGTGGAGCTTCGCGCGCATCGGCGATCCGGGCTGGCCGCCGTACCAGCGCACGTCGCCCATCGCGATGGTGTTCGACGAGGCCAGCAGCGCGAGGGACTATCCGCTCGCGGGCCACCTGGAGCTGGCGAGGACCGACCCGCCACGGGTGCTCGACCTGCTCGACTGAGGTGAGGGCCACCCACCTCGATTAGGCGAGCGGCGGGGGCGTTTGGAATAATCGATCCTCGGTGCCGGTTCACGCCCGGGCGAGTACGTCTTCGCCCACCATGCGAGGCGACCCGGCCACGACAAGGAGAGACCATGAAGCAGGGTATTCACCCCACGTACGCCGACACGACGGTCGTCTGCAGCTGTGGCAACACGTTCCAGACCCGTTCGACTGCCAAGAGCGGCCAGATCCACACCGAGGTGTGCGCGGCCTGCCATCCGTTCTACACGGGCAAGCAGAAGATCCTCGACACCGGTGGTCGCGTCGCACGCTTCGAGCGTCGCTACGCCAAGAAGAAGTGATCTGTTCGTCGCATGGCTGAAGGCACCGATGCCCTGGTCGCCGAGCATGCCGCCATCGAGCAACGTCTGGCCGACCCGGCCACCCACGCCGACATGGCGTTGGCTCGCAAGCTGGGGCGTCGTTACGCCGAACTGAGTCCGATCGTCGCTGCCCTGGCCGAACATGCGCGTCTCAACGACGACCTGGTCGCCGCCCGCGAACTGGCGATGGAAGACCGGTCGTTCGAGGCCGAGGTCGACAGCCTCGGTGAGCAACTGAGCGCCTCGACCGAGCACTTGACGCGCCTGCTTGCGCCTAGGGACCCCAACGACTCCTCCGACGCCCTGCTGGAAATCAAGTCCGGCGAGGGCGGCGAGGAGTCGGCCCTGTTCGCTGCCGATCTCGTCAAGATGTACGGCCGATATGCCGAACAGCGGGGGTGGAAGATCGAGGTCCTGGACAGCCAGGAGACCGACCTCGGTGGCTACAAGTCGATCACGCTGGCGGTCAAGGCCCCGGCCACGAGCGATCCCGACGCCATGCCGTACGGAGTGCTGAAGTTCGAAGGCGGGGTGCATCGGGTGCAGCGGGTGCCCGTCACCGAATCGCAGGGGCGGATTCACACCTCGGCCGCGGGGGTGCTCGTGATGCCGGACGTCGACGACGCCGCTGACGTCGAAATCGACGACAACGACCTTCGGATCGACGTGTACCGGTCCAGCGGACCCGGTGGTCAGGGTGTCAACACGACCGATTCGGCCGTACGGATCACCCACCTGCCGACGGGCCTGGTCGTGTCGTGCCAGAACGAACGGTCACAACTGCAGAACAAGGAATCGGCGATGCGGATGCTGCGGGCGCGGCTCACGGCCCTCGCCGAGGAGGAAGCCGCGAACGCGGCGTCTGCGGCCCGCAAGTCTCAGGTGCGCACGGTCGACCGCTCGGAGCGCATCCGCACCTACAACTTCCCCGAGAACCGCATCGCCGATCATCGGATCGGATTCAAGGCCCACAACCTCGACCTGGTGCTCGACGGAGAACTCCAACCGTTGCTGACCGCCCTCCACGAGGCGGATCTCGCCGAGCGGCTGGAGCGGGTCGGCGAGGCGTGACGTCGTCGGCGAGCGAGGCGGTGCGCTGGGCTCGTACGGCATTGGCCGCCGGAGCGTCGCCGGAATCCGAAGCCCGCACGCTGGTCGCCTACGTGTTGGGTGTAGATCCCGGGCGGCTGCCGTTCGCGAGTGCGCCCGACCCGGCCGAGTGGGAGGCCCTCCGAGAGGCTGTCGCCCGTCGGCAGGCGGGCGAACCGATCCAACACATCACCGGCGTGGCGCACTTCAGGCGGGTCTCGGTGGCGGTCGGGCCCGGTGTGTTCGTGCCCAGGCCTGAGACCGAAGCCATGACCCAGTGGTGTCTAGACCGGCTGGCTGAGAGGCGCACCCCCGCCGCCGTGGTCGAACTGTGCGCCGGGTCGGGAGCGATCAGCCTGGCTCTGGCCGAGGAGGCACCTGGTCATCGCCAGTGGGCAGTGGAACTGTCGGAGGAGGCAATGCCGTACCTCGCCAGGAATCTCCGCTCGACCGATGTCGTGGTCGTCGCCGGCGATATGGCCGATGCGCTCGGCGACTTGGACGGCCAGGTCGACGTCGTCGTCGCGAATCCGCCGTACGTACCGTTGGACGCCTGGGAATCCGTACCCGCAGACGTGCTCGACCACGACCCCGCCATGGCCGTCTTCTCCGGCACCGACGGTCTCGACGCCCTCAAGGTGCTCGCCGACACCGCGGCCCGGCTGCTGAGAACCGGCGGGTTGCTCGCGGTCGAGCACGCCGAGGTGCAGCACGAGGCGGTCGTCGACTGGTATGCCGGTCACGGGGGTTTCCATCGGGTTCGCGATCATCGGGACCTGACCGATCGGTGGCGGTTTCTCACCGCGACGCGCCTGTGACGCCGGCGCGGGCTGCGGCGGGCTGCGTGGGTACGGCCATGGCAGCCCGCCGCAGCCCGCGCCGGCGTCACAGGCTGCGGCGGGCTGCGTGGGTACGGCCATGGCAGGATGAGCGGGTGAGCGAGACGCCCGAGGAACCACAGCCGACCGTCGTGCAGGCCGCCGACCTCGATGCTGCCGTCGCTGCGGTCCGTACGGCGATTCGGGCGGGGGAGTGCGTGGTTCTTCCGACCGACACGGTGTACGGCATCGCTGCCGACGCGTTCGCTCCCGCGGCCGTGCAGCGGCTGCTCGACGCCAAACGCCGCGGCCGCGACATGCCGCCGCCGGTGCTGATTGCCGATGCGGCCGTGCTGGATGCCCTCGTCCGGGACGTGCCGGAATCCGTACGTGTGTTGGCCGATCGCTACTGGCCAGGCCCTGTGACCCTGATCCTGACCGCCCAGCCCAGCCTGCGGATGGACCTCGGCGAGACGCGGGGGTCGATCGGGGTGCGGGTGCCCGATCACGACGTGACCAGGGCGATCCTGCGGGCGACCGGCCCGCTCGCGGTCTCCAGCGCCAACGTCAGCGGGGACGAGCCGGGTACGGATGTCGACACCGCGATGGCCCAGCTCGGGTCGTCGGTGAGTGTCTACGTCGACGCAGGATCGACCCCTGGCTCTGTTCCGTCGACGATCGTCGACTTCGCCACCGATCCCCTGGGTCACGTCGTCCGGGTGGGTGTGGTGTCGGTCGAAGAGTTGCGTGAACTCGTCCCGTCCCTGACCTACGACGAGGCTCCCGCCCCCGACGCCGAACCGGAAGCGTCAGGCGACGACGCCGACTCCGCGGAACCGGGTTCGGTCGCGATCGAGACCGTGGCCGACGAGCCGGGTGAGGAAGCCGTACCCCACGCCAGTGACGAGCCCGACCCGCCCACGACCCCGGCACCGAGCGCCTGACGTGCGCGAGTACGTCCTGATCCTGCTCGTGGCGCTGGCCGCGACGTACCTGGCGACGCCGGCGTGCAGGAGCCTGGCGACCCGGGTCGGAGCGGTCGCCCGGGTTCGGGATCGCGACGTGCATGCTCGGCCAGTGCCGTACTTCGGCGGGCTGGCCATGTTGTTCGGGGTCGGGGTCGCGTTCACCACGGCGGCGCAACTGCCGTTCCTGGGCCGGCACACGATCGTGACCGGCGACTCGTTCGGCATCTTCGCTGCGGGCGCGGTCATCTGCGGCGTCGGCATCGTCGACGACATCATCGACCTGCCTGCCTTGGCGAAGGCCGCGGGGCAGGTGCTGGCGGCCGGCGTCGCCGTACTGTCGGGCGTCCGCATTCTGTGGATCCCGTTGCCAGGCCAATTGCTGGCTCTGGATCAGGGGACGAGCATCGCGATCACGGTCTTCTTGATCTTCCTGTGCGTCAACGCGATCAATTTCGTCGACGGGCTCGACGGGCTGGCGGCGGGGGTGGTCGCGATCGGGGCCTTGGCGTTCGCCGCCTATTCGTACGTGCTGACCGTCGACCAGGACCTGGTGCGCGCGACCACGGCGAGCCTCGTCACGGTGGTCGTCACCGGTGTGTGCCTCGGGTTCCTCGTGCACAACTTCTTCCCGGCCAAGATCTTCATGGGTGACGCCGGGGCGATGCTGCTCGGTCTGTTGCTGGCCGCGTCCACCATCAGCTTGACCGGTCAGATCGACCCGTCGGCGATCGCCGATCAGGGTGGGCTGCTCACTGCGCTGCTGCCGATCCTGTTGCCGATCGCGATCCTGGCGCTGCCGGTGCTGGACCTGGTGCTGGCCTACGTACGGCGAACGGTCGCGGGCCGCTGGTGGTTCCGCCCGGACAAGCAGCATCTTCACCATCGCCTGCTGCAGCGTGGTCATTCGCAGACGCGAGCCGTGTTGCTGATGTACCTGTGGTCGGCCCTGCTGTCGTTCGGTGCCATCGCGGTCGGTCTGGTGCAGCAGTGGTGGGTGCTGCCGCTCGTCGTGTCCCTGATCGTGATCGCGGTCGTCCTGACGCTCGTGCCCGGACGCAAGATCCCGATCACCGATCTCACCGGCGGAGGTTCCCGATGAGCCCACGCGTGTCCCGGACCCGTCAGAACGCGACGCGGCTCCTGCTCGGTGGGCTGGCCGGGTGGCACGTGGGACTGCTGCTCGGCGTCGGGCTCGGGATCATCACCCGGCAGGTGCCGGGTCTGGTCGGGGCTCTCCTCGGGGCTGCCCTTGCCCTGGCCTATTTCGCGATCGGGCAGGGGGTCCAGGTGCTGGTTGCCGACGCCGATCCACGCCAGGTCAAGAACGCGTCGGTCGGGTCGTACGTGCTTCGGGTCACCCTCCTGGGAATGCTGCTCCTCTGGTTCCTCAACCATCCTCAATCCCTGGCCCGGTTGGACACTCTGGGTCTGTTCTGCGGGATTTGCTCCGGGGTGTTGGGGTGGCTGGCCGGTTTGATCGTCACATTCCGCCGGCTCAGGATTCCCGTGTTCGACGACCCCGCCGATCGAGTCGAACAGCCGGATCGGTCGGTTCCCGACTGATAGGGTCGGGCCCAGCATGAGCGACCAGGGACGCAGCAACGGTGACGCCTACGGCGTGCTGAGCTACATCCTCGCGGGGCTCTTGCTCTACGGCGGTCTCGGGTTTCTCGCAGACCGCTGGTGGGGTACACGGTTCCTCACCCCCGTGGGCCTGATCCTCGGGTTGGCGACGAGCGTGTACGTCATCTACAAGAGGTACGGCAGGGCAACGTGAGCCCCGAGCGAGACACGAGAGGGAAACGCCTGTGACGGTCTTGACAGTGCCTTTCCTGCCGCTGGAGGGGAACGAGCCGCCCGTCTTCGGAGTGGGTGCCTTCGATTCACGCCCGTTGTTCCCCAGCGACGCCTGGTTGCACGGAGCCCCCGAATCCCAATGGGCCTGGACCGACATCTGGGTCACCAACCACGTGTTCCAGGCCGTGCTCGGCGCGGTCATCGTGCTGGCGTTCTGGCTGCTGGTGTCACGCAACCTCAAGGTCGTGCCCGGCAAGTTCCAGTTCGCCGGCGAATACCTGTACGGCATGCTCCGCAATTCGATCGCCCGCGACATCCTCGGCCACGACTTCAAGGCCTACCTGCCGTACCTGGTCGGTCTCTTCAGCTTCATCTTGGTCAACAACTTGTTCGGCGAGTTCTTCGTCTTCATGTTCCCGACGTTCAGCAAGATCGGGTTCGCGTACGGCTTGGCCCTGCTGAGTTGGCTGCTGTACAACGGCTCCGGGATCCGCAAGTACGGCTTCTTCGGTTACCTGAAGCGGTCGACGATCCCGCCAGGGGTCCCCGTCGCACTGTGGCCGCTGATCATCCCGCTGGAGTTCTTGTCCAACATCGTCACCCGCCCGATCACGCTCGCGTTGCGCCTGTTCGCCAACCTCTTCGCCGGACACCTCGTGATCATGGTGTTCGTCGTTGGGGGTGGGTACCTGCTGACTTATGCGAACAACCTGCTGTACAACGTCGCCGGCGGCGTCTCGATTCTGTTCAGCTTCGCGATCTTCGCGCTCGAACTGCTGGTCGGCGCGTTGCAGGCCTACATCTTCACCGTTCTGACCGCCCAGTACGTGGCCTCGGCGATCGCCGAGGAGCACTGAGTTCACGAGTTTGTTGTCCACCACAAGATGATCCGAAAGGACCAAGAAACATGACCCTCCTGGAAATCAGCGGTTCGCTGAACATGATCGGCTACGGCCTCGCGACCCTCGGCCCAGGCATCGGCGTGGCCTGGATCTTCTCGTCGGTCATCAACGGCACCGCCCGTCAGCCCGAAGCCCGCGGCGCGATGATGGGCACCGCCTGGATCGGCTTCGCCGTGGTCGAAGCGCTAGCCATTATCGGGATCGCACTGGCCTTCGTTCTGACCGGCGCGCTGACCAAGTAGGGCCTCATGACACCCTTGGAAGGTGGCACCGGCCCGCTCGGGCCGCTGATGCCGCATTACCTCACCGAAGTCGTGGTGGGCATCGTCTTGATGCTCGTCATCTGGTGGGTCATGGCGAAGCAGGTCGTGCCGAAGTTCGAGGCCATGTACGAGGAGCGGGCCGACGCGATCCGCGGCGGTATGGAACGGGCCGAGAAGGCTCAGGAGGACGCCGCGGCAGCGTTGGCCCAGTACAAGGCCCAGCTGTCGGAGGCGCGCGGCGAGGCAGCGAAGATCCGGGAGGACGCCAAGAACGCCGGCGCACAGATCCAGGCGGAGATGCGTGAGCACGCCAACGCGGAGGCGTCGAGGATTCTCGCGAGCGCCGAGGCCCAGATCGAGGCCGATCGCAGCCACGCCAAGGAGGCGTTGCGGCGTGAGGTGGGCGGACTCGCGACGGCCCTGGCCGGCAAGATCGTCGGCGAGTCGCTGACCGACGACGAACGGGCTCGCCGTACCGTCGATCGTTTCCTGTCCGACCTCGAGACTCAGTCCCCGAAGGTCTGAGCCATGGCGATGTCTGCGAGCGCCGAGGCCCGGCAGAACTCGGTCGACGGTGTCCTGCTCGGGGTTGCGCAGGTTCCCGACCGCGTTGCCGACGACCTGTTCGCGGTCGTGGACGCTTTGGACGGATCACCGCAGTTGCGGCGGACCCTGGTGGATCCGGCGCTGTCGGTGGCCCAGCGCCAGCAGACGGCGACCGTGCTTCTGCAGGGCAAGATCGATCCGGTCGCTCTCCAGGTCGTGACCCACGCGGTCGGACTGACCTGGCGATCGGGTCGAGGACTCGCCGATGCCGTCGAACGGCAAGCGGTGAGAGCCACGCTGTTGACTGCCCAGAAGGCGGGCCGACTCGACGAGGTCGAAGAGTCGTTGTTCAGATTCGGTCGCGTGGTGGACGCCGACCGTGAGCTGCGTTCGGCCCTGGGCAACACTCAAGCGCCGTTGGCCCTGCGACAGCAGATGGTGGCACGACTCGTGGGCGGCAAGGCGCCGGCGGAGACGCTGACCCTGGCGCAGCGAGCGGTCAAGGCGCGTCGCCGTACCTTCGATCTCACGATCGAGAACTACCTGCTCGTGAGCGCGCAACTGCGCCGCCGCGTCGTCGCGACGGTCCGGGTGGCCACTGAACTCACGGGCGAGCAGCAGGCCCGGCTGAGGGCGGCGCTCACCGCGCAGGCGCAGCGGCCCGTCGAGGTCATGGTCGTCGTGGACCCTGGTGTGGTCGGTGGCGTCCGGGTCGAGATGGGCGACGAAGTGATCGACGGATCGGTGGCGGGGCGCCTCGAGGCGGCCCGTCGCCAGATGACGTAAGTAGGAAGAACCACGGGGTGCAAGCCCGATAGGAAGGCAGCCATCATGGCGGAACTGACCATCAACAGCGACGAGATCCGGGCCGCACTGGATCAGTTCGTCCAGGACTTCTCGCCGGCCATCGCCGCGCGCGAAGAGATCGGCACCGTCGTCACCTCCGGCGACGGCATCGCTCGGGTCGAAGGTCTGCCGTCAGCCATGGCCAACGAATTGCTGGAGTTCAGCAACGGCGTGCGGGGTATCGCACTCAACCTCGACGTGCGTGACATCGGCGTGGTCGTGCTGGGCAACTCCGAGGGCATCGAAGAGGGCTCCGAGGTACGCCGTACGGGCGAGATTCTGTCGGTGCGGACCGGCGACGGTTACCTCGGGCGCGTCGTCGACGCCATGGGCAACCCGATCGACGGCCTCGGCGAGATCACGCCGTTGGGCGACCGGCGACCGCTGGAGTTGCAGGCGGCCGGCGTGATGGACCGTCAGAGCGTGAACGAGCCGCTGCAGACCGGTATCAAGGCGATCGACGCGATGACCCCGATCGGGCGCGGACAGCGCCAGCTCATCATCGGCGACCGCAAGACCGGCAAGACCGCCATCGCGATCGACACGATCATCAACCAGCGTCGCAACTGGGAATCGGGAGACCCGAAGAAGCAGGTCCGCTGCATCTACGTGGCTGTCGGCCAGAAGGGCTCGACGATCGCGGAGGTACGCGGGGCGCTGGAGAAGGCGGGGGCGCTGGCCTACACGACGATCGTGCACGCGCCGGCGTCCGATCCGGCCGGCTTCAAGTACATCGCTCCCTACACCGGATCGGCGATCGGTCAGCACTGGATGTACGAGGGCAAGCACGTCCTGATCGTGTTCGACGACCTGACCAAGCAGGCCGAGGCGTACCGGGCCATGTCGCTGCTGTTGCGTCGCCCACCAGGCCGTGAGGCGTACCCCGGCGACGTCTTCTACCTCCACTCGCGCCTGCTCGAGCGCTGCGCGAAGTTGTCCGACGCTTTGGGTGGGGGCTCGATGACCGGGCTGCCGATCATCGAGACGAAGGCCAACGACGTGTCGGCCTACATTCCCACCAACGTGATCTCGATCACCGACGGCCAGCTGTTCTTGCAGTCCGACCTGTTCAACGCCAACCAGCGCCCGGCCATCGACGTCGGCATCTCGGTCTCCCGCGTCGGCGGCGCTGCCCAGATCAAGGCCATGAAGTCCGTCGCCGGAACGCTGAAGATCAGCTTGGCGCAGTACCGGGACATGCAGGCGTTCGCCATGTTCGCCTCCGATCTCGACGCCACCAGCCGTCGGCAGTTGGAGCGCGGCTCGCGTCTGGTCGAGCTGCTGCGCCAGCCGCAGTATTCGCCGTACCCCGTCGAGGATCAGGTCGTCAGCGTCTGGGCCGGGTTGAACGGCCATCTGGACGACGTGCCGGTCGCCGACATTCTGAGGTTCGAGCGGGAATTCCTCGACTACCTGAGGACCAACACTCCGATCCTGCAGACGATCGACGAAACAGCGACCTTCGACGCGGATTCGATCGCGGCCACCAAGACGGCGATCGACGAGTTCAAACACCAGTTCCGCACGTCCGACGGCAAGATCCTCGTCGACGACAACGAGGTGCACGAGCCGCTCGCCGACACCGACATCCATCAAGAGGAGATCGTGGCCTCGGGACGAAAGGCCCACTGACCCATGCCAGCCAGTCTGCGTGAGCTGCGGCAGCGGCGACGCTCGGTCCAGGCGACCAAGAAGATCACCCGGGCGATGGAACTCATCGCCTCGTCGCGGATCTCGAGGGCGCAGCAGGCCGCCCAGGAGTCCCTGCCGTACACGCGTGAACTCAACCGTGCTGTGGCTGCGGTCGCGTCGTACTCCGGGTACGACCATCCGTTGACTCACGAAGAAGCCAACCCCAAGCGTGCCGCCGTGCTGCTGATCACCTCCGATCGAGGGCTTGCCGGGGCGTACTCGACCAATGCGATCAGGATGGCCGAGCGGCTCACACAGACGTTGCGTGACGAGGGCAAGGACGTGCTCACCTACATCTGTGGGCGCAAGGGGATCGGCTACTACCAATACCGGGATCGCCCGATCGCCGGACAGTGGTCAGGTTTCTCCGACAAGCCCAACTACCGGGATTCCGACGCGATCGCCGACGAGCTGATCGACGTCTTCCTCAAGCCGACCGAAGAAGGTGGCGTCGACGAGATCCAGGTCGTCTATACCCGGTTCGAGTCGATGCTCGTGCAGGAACCGCGGGTACGGCGCGTGTTGCCACTGCGGGTGGTCAGGAACGCACCCACGGAACCTGAGATCGGGCGGCTGCTGCCGTTGTACGCCTTCGAGCCCGACCCCGAGACCGTGCTGAATGCGCTGCTCCCGATGTACATCCGCAACCGGATCCACTTCTACGTGATGCAAGCCGCTGCGTCGGAGTTGGCCAGCAAGCAGAAGGCGATGAAGTCGGCGACCGACAACGCCGAGCAGCTGATTCAGCGGCTCACCCGTGAGGCCAATCAGGCCCGTCAGTCCCAGATCACCCAAGAGATCACCGAGATCGTCGGCGGCGCTTCGGCGCTGGCCGAAGGAAGCGACGAGGAGTAATCATGACCGCCGCCCAGACCGTCGAGTCGACCACCGGGACCGCAGGGGTCGGTCGGGTCGTTCGTGTGATCGGCCCCGTCGTGGACGTGGAGTTCGCCCCCGACGAGATGCCCGACATCCTGAACGCCCTCCTGATCGAGATCGAGGTCGACGGTTCCAAGCGGTCGATGACGCTCGAAGTGGCTCTCCACGTGGGAGACAACATCGTGCGGGCGATCGCCCTCAAGCCGACCGACGGCATGCAGCGGGGGGCGGCGGTGCGCGACACAGGCGCACCCATCTCCGTGCCGGTCGGGTTCGTCACCAAGGGCCGGGTGTGGAATGTGACCGGCGAATGTCTCAACGAGGACATCACCGCCTTGGAGATCACCGAGCGCTGGCCGATCCACCGCTCGGCTCCGAAGTTTGACGAGCTCGAATCCAAGACCGAGATGCTGCAGACCGGCATCAAGGTGCTCGACCTGCTCACGCCGTACGTGCAGGGCGGCAAGATCGGCCTGTTCGGTGGCGCGGGTGTAGGCAAGACCGTGTTGATCCAAGAGATGATCTATCGGATCGCCCACAACTTCGGTGGCACCTCGGTGTTCGCGGGCGTGGGCGAGCGCACCCGCGAGGGCAACGACCTCATCAACGAGATGATCGAAGCCGGCGTCATGAAGGACACCGCTCTGGTGTTCGGCCAGATGGACGAGCCGCCGGGCACGCGTCTGCGGGTGGCGCTCTCGGCGCTGACGATGGCGGAGTACTTCCGCGACGTCATGAACCAGGACGTGCTGCTGTTCATCGACAACATCTTCCGGTTCACGCAGGCTGGCTCGGAGGTGTCGACCCTGCTGGGCCGGATGCCGTCGGCCGTGGGGTACCAGCCGAACCTCGCTGACGAAATGGGCCAGTTGCAGGAGCGGATCACGTCGACTCGGGGCCACTCGATCACCTCGATGCAGGCGATCTACGTTCCCGCCGACGACTACACCGATCCGGCTCCCGCGACCACCTTCGCCCACCTGGATGCGACGACCGAGTTGTCGCGTGAGATCGCAGCCCGTGGCCTCTACCCAGCCGTGGACCCGCTGACGTCGACCTCGCGCATTCTCGACCCGCAGTACGTCGGGCAGGCTCACTACGACACGGCCGTACGGGTCAAGCAGATCCTCCAGCGCAACAAGGAGCTGCAGGACATCATCGCGATCCTGGGGGTCGACGAGTTGTCCGAGGAAGACAAGGTCGTCGTCAATCGGGCTCGCCGGATCCAGCAGTTCCTGAGCCAGAACACCTACATGGCCGAGAAGTTCACGCAGGTGCCGGGGTCGACCGTGCCGATCGAGCAGACCGTCGAGAGCTTCCAGATGATCTGCAACGGCGACGTCGACCACATCCCCGAGCAGGCCTTCTTCAACGTCGGCGGTATGGACGACGTGATGAAGAAGAACGAAGAGCTGCAGAAGGAAGGCGCCTGAGCCATGGCGGACACGTTCTGGGTCGAGGTCGTGGCGGCCGACCGCATCGTGTGGGAGGGGGACGCGATCTCGCTGGTCGGCCGTACGACCGAAGGCGACATCGGCATCCTCGCCCATCACGAGCCGGTCATCGCCCCGCTCGTCCCGGGCGTGCTGGAGGTGACGACGAGTGATGGCCGCCGAGAGGTGATCGCGGTCGAGGGCGGCTTCCTCTCCGTGACTCTCACCCGGGCGGCCGTGATCGCCCCGTTCGCCAAGCTGGCCCGCGAGATCACGCTGCCCGAGGCGGAGAAGGAACTTCGTGAGGCTGAGAAGCGGTTGGACGCCGGGGCGAACGACGACGAGACACATCGTCACTTCGCCAGGGCGTCCGCGCAGGTCAAGGCGGCTCAGCGCCTGAACAACAAGCCTGTGCTGTAGATATTTCCCTGTGCTCACAGAGCATTCGAGTCAGTGTAGGGTCTCGGCATGGACGTGGTGCGCACGGCGGAGCTGATCGGCGCCGTTGTCGTCCTGCTCGTCGTCGTCCCGATCGTGTGGCTGATGATCCGCCAACGATGGTTGTCGCGTCAGGGCGGAACGTTCGAGTGTTCCATGCGACTCCACACCACGACGCCAGGCACCGGTTGGGTGCTTGGCGTCGCTCGTTATTCGGGGGAATGGCTGGAGTGGTACCGGGTCTTCGGGTTGAGTCTCAAGCCGCGGGTACGGCTGGAACGAGCCCGGACGACCGTGGTCGGCCAGCGTGAGCCCACGTCGCTGGAATCCGTCGTGCTCTACGACGGTCAACGCGTGGCGATGCTCGAACAGCGCAAGACCGACCGGGCTCCCATCGAAGTTGCCATGGCTCCCGACGCGTTGACCGGTTTCCTGTCCTGGCTCGAATCAGCACCCCCCGGCGTCGGTCGGTACGGCAACGTCGCCGACTGAGCTACCTCGCGGTCGAGATGGCGCGCAGTGCTTCCACCCTGAAGGCCTGGATGTCAGCTTCGGGCGACGGTCGACCATCGATCACCTGAGCCCAGACCGAGATATTGAGAGCGTCCCGCCTTCTATACACGTGAAACTCGGAATACCAGCGGTGACTCTGATCCTTAGTCCATGTGTGTCAGTACCCGCAGGATGCCGCGGTCATGGTCGGTTCGGTTGCGACCGATCTCGGGGACTCGACCACGTGAACGTCGTGGCATCGTAGCTGGCGGGGTCATCAACGATATCCCGGATTGATCGTTGGCAGGCGTCGAGTGCGTTCGTTGCGTAGCCGGGGCCCGTCTTCCAGACGTACAGATGCACCCACACGCCGGATTGACCGTTGGTGAAGGCTGCGCCCCAAGCGTCTGGGTATTCGGTGAGCAACCTCCAGCCTGGTGGTAGCACGAAGCCGACGCCATTGTGGAGTGTGTAGGTGACTTGCGGGGGAGGCGGCGGTGGGGCTGGCGCGGTGGTGGTGGCCTTCGTGGTCGCGGGAGCGGTGGTCGTGGCCGGCGCGCTGGTGCTCACGCGGGCCACGGCGGTGGCCGAGACCGACGCCACCAGCGCCGGGGCCGCCGTCGACTGGGCGAGGAACTGGGGTACGACGACGGCCGCGACCGCGACGGCCAAGGCAACCGGCAGCGCCATGGCGACGGGTTTCACCCAGCGGCGACTCGGCCGGGGCGTGGCCGCCGAAAGCTTTGGCGCCGGGAGGGGGATCACCGGCATCTGCCGGGTCGGAGAATCGGCGATGGTCGGGCCGGGGGAGAACGGGACGCGGGCGGGTACCTGTGGTTGAGCCTGGCCGCTGGGTGTGCCGTACGTCGTGGCGTCGACAGCGGCCGGCCGGAGTTGGGGAGCGGGGGCGGGGGTGCCGTACCCCTCGTTGGGGAGCACCATCGGCGTCACGGGCAGACGCATCTCTTGCTCGATCGTCTGGAGCCCACGGGCGAACTGGCGCGCGGTGGACGGACGCGTCGCCTGGTCGACGGCCAGGCTGGCTCGAAGGAGCCGTTCGAGGCTGGGTGGTACGTCGATCCGGTTGAGGGGTGGCACGATCCCGCCGGTGACCCGCGCTGAGACGGTGTGGACCGTGTTGCGCTCTCCTGCGACGACGAAGGGAGAGTGTCCGGCCAGCAGCGTCCACAGGGTGGCGGCAAGCGAGAAGACGTCGGAGGCGGGGGTGACGCCATGACCTTGCAGGGCTTCGGGGGAGGCCCACGGGGGAGACACGCTGGTTTCGTCGTCGTCACGGAGGTCTGAGAGGTGGGAGGAGATCCCAAAGTCCGTCAGTCCGGGTGAGCCGAAGCGGCTGACCAGAATGTTCGCGGGCTTGATATCGCGGTGGAGGAGTCCGGATTGGTGGGCGGTCTCGACGGCGCTGGCGATCTGGATGCCGACCCGGAGCACCTCGGTGGTCGACAGCGGACCGCGTCTGATCCGTATGCCGAGGTTGGGTTGGGGGTAGTAGGTCATGACGATGTACGGGCGGCCGTCGGCGGTGACTCCGGCCGCGTGCACGCCGACGATGTGGGGATGTTCGAGCCGGGCCATGATGTTGGCCTCGTCCATGAACCCGCGCAGGAGTGAGGGTGGCAGGTTGAGGTGTCTGATGACTTTGACGGCAACCTCGCGGTGAGGTGACTGTTGCTCGTACAAGAAGACGTCGGCGAACCCGCCGACCCGAGCGGGCCGAGCACCCTGAGCCCAGCGATATCCGGAGCAGCGCTGCTCACGAGTCCCCCTGATGTGACCGTCCCCCTGATCGATCCCGACACACGCTACACGGGCCTAGGCCCTCGACCGTGAGGGTCCGATCTACTTCGCGTCGGCCATCCCGGCGATCACCGCCAGGCGGAACGCCTGGATGTCGGCAGAGGGAATCACACTGCTCTGAAGCACCTCGGATCTCACGTACGCGTTGAGCAAATCGGCGCTTCGGAAGACGTACAACCGCGACAGGTCACGCCGATTCCCGTCCTTGATCGAGGTCACCGCCATGCTGCAGGCAGCGGCCTCCAAACCGCTCGGTGCGCTCAGCGCGGTCGTGGCCTGCGTCACCGTCACGCTCGTGACCCCTTGATCGGCCGGTCTGAGTTGGTAGGCAGCGAGGGAACTGTCGCACGCGCTTCCTGCGCCCGTCGGAGAAAACACCGATTTGAGGGTCGTGCCGATTCTGATCCACGTCGAGCCGGGTGCTGAGTCGCTCACCCAGTCCGCCCACTGATGGTCAGGGCTCTCGGCTGCGACGCGCCAGCCGGGCGGGATCATCACAGCGACGCTGTTGGCCAGGACGTACCGAGTGCCCGAGGAATACCCCGCGATGTTCGCTTCGGCATCGCTCACACGTGGGCTGATCAGAAGGTGAGTTGCGAGCCCGGAACCCAGAACCAGAGCGAAGGCGAGACCCACCGCCCTCCAGCCTCGTGGGTTGCTCACTGTGTTCTTCAGTCTGCTGCGGGTGGAGGACCGCTGACTGGCTCGCTGTGGCCTCGGTGGAGCGACGGACTGGGGCACGCCTGGTCTTGGGGCCTCGACCAGAACACCACCGTAGTGAGTGACAGGCGGCCTTCGCGACCGGCCCGTCCCCACCGTTGCCGGTCCTGCTGGTGCCGGTTTCGACCGCGGGGTCGCGGCCTCCTCCGTCTTCAGGCGGGTGCGCTGGTCGTGCGACTCGTCCTGTTCGTCGGGAGAAACCACAGTCGAGGGGCGGGGTGGGTGGTCGGGATCGAAGGGAGGTGGAGAGCTCGGGTAGTGGGTGTGCTCCATCGGTGGTGCAGCCGCCTCGGCTCCTCGTGCAGGGACGGCGGCGGGGTGGAGTTGGGTGTGCTCGGCCGGGGGTACGGCCTCGGGCCGGAAATCGCCGTACCCGGCCGCCGGGTGGAGCTGGGTGTGCTCGTAGCCGGGGTGGATGGTCATCGTGTGGTGGTCGGTGGGCAGGACGATCCCGGTCGGGGGGAGTCGCATCTCCTGCTCGATGGACCGCAGAGTGAGGGCAAGGTCGTACGCCGTTTGCGGTCTGTGAGCCGGTTCCACGGCCATGCTGGCTCGGAGGAGCCGTTCCAGAGGTGCGGGCACGTCGATCCGGGCGAGTTCGGGCACGAGTCCGGCCAGGGCGCGGGCGGCGATGACGTGGGGTGATCTGCTTTCGTCGGGTACGACGAAGGGGGAATGGCCGGCGAGCAGCGTCCAGAGCGTGGCGGCGAGGGAGAACACGTCGCTGGCCGGCGTGAGAGGTCGACCGACGATGGCTTCGGGGGACGCCCACGGTGGGGAGATGCTGGCGTCGTCGTTGTCGGGGGTTGCCTCGGAGAGGTGGGAGGCGATGCCGAAGTCGGTGAGTCCGGGCGTACCGAACCGGCTGACCAGGATGTTGGCGGGTTTGATGTCGCGGTGCAGGAGACCGGACCGGTGGGCGGTTTCGACGGCGCTGCCGATCTGGATTCCGATCCGCAGGACTTCGGTGACGGACAGGGCTCCGGATCGGATGCGCTGGCCGAGGTTGGGCTGGGGATAGTAGGTCATGACGATGAACGGGCGGCGGTCCGCCGTGACGCCGGAGGCGTGGATCGGCACGATGTGGGGGTGCTCGAGGCGGGCCATGATGTTGGCCTCGGCGTTGAACTTGGTCAGAAGGGTGGCGGGGAGGTTGAGGGTACGGATGACCTTCACGGCGACTTCTCGCCGTGGGGCGTGTTGCTCGTACAGGTAGACGTCGGCGAACCCGCCGGATCCTAGTTCTCCCCGGTAGGTCAGACCGTCGATGTCTGGAGCCCCGCTCACCTTCGTCCCCCTCAGCCCGTTTCCCCCGCCCGCGCCGGAGCACAGGCTATCGGGGAGCACCGATCAGCCAGCGGGGGGTCTCGCTTTCCGTCAGCGTCCATGGGGGGGCATGACGGCCGACCGGTGATCCGCCGTACTGCCGGGCCGTACCTCCAGACGTTCCTTGGTCGCTGCGGCGCTACTCCCCGACGACGATCCGGTCCTTCCCCGGAACCCACAGCACGTCGCCGACCGTCCGGTTCGCGACCCGGGACAGAATGAACAGCAGGTCGGACAAGCGGTTGAGGTACGTCACAGCCAGCGAATTCACCCCTCCCGGACTTCCCTCCTGACCGATCTCAGTGCCGTACGTCTCCACGGCGGTCCAAGCTCGGCGCTCGGCGCGACGGCAGATCGTACGTGCCAGATGGAGATGCGCAGATCCGACTGTTCCGCCCGGCAAAACGAACGAGCGAAGGGATTCCAGGTCGGCGCCGTGTTCGTCGCACCAGGCCTCGAGCCGGTCGATCGACGTCTGGACGATCCGCAATGGTTCCCACCGAGGCTCGGCGACGAGGGGATTCGCGAGGTCGGAGCCCAGGTCGAAAAGCTCGTTCTGGATCAGCGTCAAGTGTTCGACCACGTCGTCGTCGAGCCCCCCGGACGCGACCGCCAGGCCGATCATCGAGTTCAACTCGTCGACATCGCCGTAGGCCTCCACCCGCGGGTCGGTCTTGCGCGCCACCGAGTTGTCGACCAGCCGCGTCGCACCTCCGTCACCAGTGCGCGTGTAGATGCGTGTCAGATGAACCATGCCGCCCACACTAGTGGCACGCTGGGCGGGTGCTTCCCCGTGTCTTTGTCCTCTGTGCCGTACTCGCGCTGACTCTGGCCGGCTGCGCGAAAGGCGCGCCCACCCCGTCGGCCGCCTCGAGCCCGTCAACCAGCCGTTCGGTGTTGGCGCCGGTCGGCACCCCCACCGCGAATCCGTCCAGGGCACGGCCCAGCGCATCGCCAGGTACGACGAACTGCACCTACACCACGACATCCAACCCCGCTCGCCCGGTCGACCCACCGCCCGCCGACAACGTCGCGGCGACCGGCACCGTGACCGCCACGTTCCAGACCAACCAGGGCCCGGTCACCATCACGATGGATCGCGCCAAGACGCCGTGCACGGTGAACTCGTTCCTTTCGCTGGTGCAGCAGAAGTTCTACGACAACACGCAGTGCCATCGGCTCAGCGACAGCCGTGGGCTGTTCATGCTGCAGTGCGGCGATCCCACCGGCACCGGCCGCGGCGGACCCGGCTACACCTACGCCGACGAGATCTACCCGACCGACACGTACCCGGCCGGCACGATCGCGATGGCCAACTCTGGCCCGGACACGAACGGATCCCAGTTTTTCTTCGTCTACCAGGATTCGAACCTGCCGCCGCGCTACACGGCGTTCGGCAAGATCGACGCGGCCGGCCTCGGCGTCCTCAACCGGATCGCGGTGGAGGGTCAGAACGGCAAGAACCCCGACGGCACGGGCACACCGAACAACGAGGCTCGGATCGTGTCGGTCACGTTGGGCTGACTCCGGGTCTGCGAACCCAGCTACGCAGGATCGAGCGGGGTCAAGGCCACAAACTGACGAATGACATCGGCGACGACTGCCGGTCGATCGGCGTGCACCCAGTGCCCGGCCTCCTTCACGGTGACCAGCCGGACACGGGGAAACAACACCCGCATCGGGTCCATGTGTTCAGGACGGATGTACGGCGACTCGGCCCCGGCGATCCAGAGGACGGGGCCTGGGTACGGCAGTGCGGGCCCCGGGTTCCAGCTGCCGATCTCGTCCAGCCCTGCCCGCAGCCCGGCGAGGTTCGGAGCCCAGCGCCAGCCGGACGCCTCCCGGTGCAGGCTTTGGAGCAGGAAACCCCTGGTACGGGAGTCGGGCGCGACGGACACCAACTGCGCGTCCGCATCGCCGCGACTGCCGAGGCGGTCGAGGTCGATGGCGTCCATCGCGTCCACGTAGGTACGGAATTCCTTGACCGCGCTGGCGGCCGGGGCGATGTCCACGACGACCAGCCGGGCCACCCGATCCCGGTGGTCGAGGGCCACTCGCATCGCGACCTTGCCCCCCATCGAGTGACCGACGAGCGTGATCGGCTCCGTACCGGACACGTCGATCAGATGCGCGACCTCGGCCGCCATCGAGCCGTACGACACCCGCTCACTCCACGACGACCGGCCGTGGTCGGGCAGGTCGACGAGCAACGACGCGGCCGGTTCGAGCGCTTTGGCGATCGTCGCCCAGTTCTTCCCTTGGCCGAGCAGACCGTGCAAGAAGACGTACGAAGGCCGGCCCCGCCCGGTCCGGGTGACGGCGAGCGTCATGGGCGTCGCTCCCAACACGCGCTGTGCCAGTGGCGCCGTTCGTCCACGGCCCGCTCGCTGAACAGCGACGGCACGCTCGGCCAGGTCACGACGTGTGGCGTACCCGGCTGGATCTCGCGGTGACAACCAGGGCAGACGTACGGCTTGACCGCCCCCGCTCCCGGCACCCGCCTGACCAGCCAACGACCGTCTGTCTTGACCGTGTCGGAAGCGTGACCGGAAGACAACGGACGGGCCGGGCGGAGGTGTTTGCTCGGACGCCTGGCCATGACCCGAGACTACCGGTGCCGATCCTCACGCTAGGTTGGCTCGGTGCGACTGCTGATTGCTCGGTGTCAGGTGGACTACGCCGGAAAGTTGACGGCCCACCTCCCGATGGCCCCACGGCTGATCGTCGTCAAGGCCGACGGGTCGGTGTCGATCCACGCCGACGACAGGGCGTACAAGCCATTGAACTGGATGAGTTCACCCTGCACTCTGACGATCCAGCCGGCTCCCGAGGACCTGGCCGCGACCACCGACGACGTCGACCACGAGCTGCAGCAGGTGTGGGAAGTCAAGAACGGCGACGGGGACACGCTGCAGATCGCGATCGTCGAGATCCTGCACGACTCGTCTCACGAACTCGGGGTGGATCCTGGGCTGCGTAAGGACGGGGTCGAGAAGCACCTGCAAGCGCTGCTCGCCGAGAATCCGCGGGCCTTGGGTCCCGGGTGGACGCTGGTGCAGCGGGAGTACTACACGCCGATCGGGCCGGTCGACCTGGTCTGTCGGGATGCAGACGGGGGATACGTCGCGGTCGAAGTCAAACGCCGAGGGGAGATCGACGGTGTCGAACAGCTCACCCGGTACCTTGACCTCATGCGCCGGGAGCCACGGTTCGCACGCCTGACCGGCGTTCTCGCAGCCCAGCAGGTCAAACAGCAGGCTCGTGTGCTCGCCGCAGACCGGGGAATCGGGGTGGTGGTCATCGACTACGACACGTTGCGCGGACTCGACGACGCGGCCGACCGACTGTTCTAGCGGGTACGGCAACACCCGCCTCCGGGCCCTATCTCGAGTCGAGAGTGGGCAGGACGATCTCGCGATAGAGCAACAGGATCGCGGCGGCGGTCGGGATCGCGATGATCGCGCCGACGATGCCGATCGTGGTGCCGCCGGCCAAGGCCGCCACGATCACGACGGCGCCCGGCACGTTGACCTGCTGAGACATCACGCGGGGCTGGATCACGTAGGCGTCGAACTGCTGGTACACCAGGAAGTAGACGATGCAGACGATCCCCAGCGTCGTGCTCTGGGAGAACGCGACCATCGACACCACGATCATCGACAGCGTCGAGCCGACCAGCGGAATGAACGCGAACAAGGCCACCACGAAGGCGAGCGCGAGGGCGTACTGGCCCAAACCGATGACCAACAGGAACACGAACGCGCAGGTCGCTGCGATCGTGACGACGATGAACATGCCGGTCAGGTACCCACCGATTCGGCTGAAGACCTGGTCGGCGATGTAGCGGGCCCGGGATCGCTTCGACGCCGGTGACAACTGGTAGATCGTGTGCTTGATCGTCTCCAGTGAGGCGAGGAAGTAGATCGTGAGGACCAGCGTCACGATGATCGAGAACAAGGCGTTGGCCAGGTACATGCCGGCTCCGAGCAGCCCACCGAAGGCGTTGTTGAGCCAGTCGGTCGTCGTGAGCGCGCCGGTGATCTTCTCGATGAAGTGGTACTTCGCGTCCAGCTCGGCCAGTTGGGGATTCTCGCGGAGGTTCTGGATGTAGGCAGGCGCGTTCCGGTAGAGCACCCGCGCCTGTTCGGTGAGCACCGGGGTCAGCGCGGTCGTTCCCAGCGCACCGAGGGCCAGACCGCCCACCACGACGATCGCGACTGACAGGGGCCGCTTGACGCCCCGATCAACGAGCCACTGCACGAGTGGGCTCAGGCCGAGCGCGAGGTACAGCGAGACGACTATCAGCAGGATGATCGCTTTCAGGGAGACGATCGAATAGGCCAGGGCGAACGCCGTGATGCCGCCGAGAGTGGCGAAGAAGCCGAAGGAAAAAGGAGTGTGACGAGCCAAGTCACGGCCGGAATCCGTGGGCAGCGGGGGTGCCTGAGGCGGTACGGCGGCGCGCGGCGTGGCGTCGGGCCGGGTCACGGTCGAGCGGAGCCACCGGGTGAACGAGGAACGCGCCGGGGTCGTGGTGCGGGCGTCAGGCTCCGATGCAGGTGGTACGGCATCGCCGTCTGACACGACCGGTGACGGGCCGGCCGTTGCCTCGGAGGGTCCGTCTCTCGGTGATCCCTGGTCGTCGCTCACGAATGCTCCGATGGGCGGATGACGGTTCGATCAGGGTCTTCCTCGTCGGCCGACGCCGGTGACGAAGCCGATGGCGGCGTGGTCGTGGATTCGGGTGACGAACCCGACTGCGGCGTTGCTGCAGAGCCTGGGGTGGTCGCCGATTCCGGTGTGGTACCAGAGGTAGCAGATCCCGGGGACTGTGCAGACCCGAGGCCTGCGTCCTCGTCGATCGGTTCGGTCTCCGATCGATCCGGTGTCCCGGGGCTGACCGTCGCCTCGGAATCCTCCGAGGCTGCGGTCGCCCCATCCGTGGTCATGCTGGCACCGCCGTCCCCGCCGTCGACGGCCGGCATGATCAAGGTGGCCTTGAGCGAATCGTCCGTGGGGAATATCGCAGTCGGCCACGCTTCGTCAGGATCGGGATGGTCGTCGAGCGCGGAGGCCCCCATCGAGGCGATGTTCTCCAGTTGCTGTCCCAAGGCTTGCTTGCGCTTCACCAATGCGTCGATATCTCGCACCAGGGCCGCCTTGCGACGTTCGGCCTCGGCCTCCAAACGTGCCCGTAGGTGCGCCGCAGCGGCGCGCGTGGCGGTCAGGTGCTGTTCAGCTTCGCGCACCGTCTGGATCCGCATCTGTTCGGCTTCTGAGCCCGCGTCGCTCCGAATCTTCGCCGCAGCCTGCGCCTCGTCCTTCAACCGTTGTGCGGATTCGGCGTGATGAGAAGTGGATTCTTCGAGGAGCGCCGAGGCCTTCGCGTTCAGCTCTTCCATCGACGACTTGGCTGCGGCGATCGTCGCTTCGCGGTCCCGCTCCGCGGCAGCCCTGATCTCGTCGGCTGCCACCTGCGCCGCGCTACGAATCCCGGCGGCCTCCTCGTGAGCTCTGGCCGTCGTGGCTGCGGCGTCCTGCTGGGCCTTGGCGCGGAGGGAAGCCGCGTCGTGCTCAGCGCTCGCCAGCAAAGAGGCAGCTTCGTGCTGCGCCTGCCGCGCGATGGCCTCACCGTGGCGGCGACCCGCGACGACCGCTTGGTTCGCCTCTTCGCGAGCGGCTGCCAAGAGCCCGTCGAGTTCCGTCTGCTGCCGATCGCGAAGGCGCCGAGTCGTCGCGATGGCCGTGGCTCGCAGGTCGTCTGCCTCTTGCTGCCCGGCCGCGCGGATCTGCTCTGCCTCACGCGTTGCGCCGTCGCGGATCGACTGTGCGGCCAGCGACGCCGACAACGTGACCTGCTCCGACTGGGACTCCGCCGACGACAGCAACTGGGCCGCGTGACCGGTGAGTTGGCCGAGGTCGGTTTGTCTCACCTTGGCCTTGGTGTCGCTGAGTTCGTTGGCCTGACGCCGCACGGTGCGCCTTAACTCGACGATCTGCACCTCGAGTTGACGCAGGTACTGGTCCACTGCCTGCTTCTCGTAGCCGAGCACGGCATTGGGGAATCCCCCGACCGCCGTCGCCCTCTCGTGGAACAGGTTGAGGCCCGTCACTTCGCCATCGTCGTCTTCCATCGAGGCTGTCCTCCCTTGCGTTGGCCCCCCGGGATTCACCGACGAAAGGTTACCGGGTCAGTGAGCCGGCTCCACGATCTCGAGCAGGACGCCGCCCGTGTCCTTCGGATGAGCGAACTGGATCCGGGAACCGCCCGTGCCGATCTTCGGCTCCGGGTAGAGAAGCCGTACCCCTCCGGCCTTCAAAGCCTCGGAGACGGCGTCGATGTCAGCGACCCGGTACGCCAGCTGCTGGATGCCCGCGCCGTTCTTGGCGAGGTACTTGCCGATCGTCGACTCGGGCGACAAAGGCGCCAGAAGCTGGATCTGGGCGTTCTCCACGCCCTGCTCACCGGTGCCGAGCATGGCCTCTTCGACACCCTGCTCCTCGTTGGTTTCGCGGTGCAGCACGCGCCAGCCCAGCACCTCGGTGTGGAACTTGATCGCATCGTCGAGATTGGGTACGGCCAGGCCAACATGATCAATGCAGACAAACAGATCCTTGTTCATGCAGTCATGTTTCCACACGACCTCGGCGCGGGAGCGGCCGGGGCGAACGTTCTTTTCAAGCCGACGACCAGGACACTTGGCGAACCGCCTCCGCGACACGCGCACCCGCTGCACCGTCACCCCGAGGATCTCCGGCAGGATAGACGTGGCACCCACAGGAGAGGAGGCGAGATGAACTACGTCAAGAAAGTGCTGTGGATCTTGGTCGTCGCCTTCGTCCTGTTCTACCTGTTCACGAGGCCCGAGCAGGCCGCTGCTGCCGTGAAGACCTTTATCGGTGCGTTCGATGCGATCATCCGTTTCTTCACCGCACTCGCCGCGCGTTGACGGGCGCGACGTTCGCCGCACCAGCTTCTTCGACCCCGACATCGATCGGCACCTGCTGCGCTCGGAAGGTGAATACGTCGTCGACGAAGTCGTGAAACATCCCGTCACGATGGTGTGGCCCGTCGCCCAGGTCTTCCTGGGGATCGTGCTGGTCCTGTCCATGGCGTGGTTCTTCGAGATCTGGCTGCTGCCACTCGTCGGCGGTCTCTTCCTGGCCGGACGGGGCACCTATCAGGCCCACGAGCGGTTCATGGATCGCTTCGTCATCACGAACATGCGGGTGTTCCGCGTCAACGGGGTCTTCCAGCGACACGTCGCGACCATGCCGCTGGCGCGAATCCTCGACGTGTCGGTCTATCAGCCGTTCATCGGCAACATCTTGAACTACGGGCACTTGACCTTCGAGTCGGCGGCCCAAGACCAAGGACTGCGCGAGATCCGTTTCGTCGGCGATCCCAATGCGCGCGATCTCACGATCCAACGGGTCATCCAGCGGGCAGGTATCCGGGCCATGGCCGGACGAGAAGAGGACGACGGCACCTGAGTTCGGGTACGGCTTCCCTGCCCTGGGCTCCGGCCGCAAGAACAGCCGTACGGCGCCACCCGGGTCCGTGGTGGCGCCGTACGGAAGAAGGCTCAGCCGAGAACCGAATCCACGACCTCGCGGGCTTCTGCTTGCACTTGCTTCAGGTGCTCGGGCCCCTTCAGCGACTCGGCGTAGATCTTGTAGACGTTCTCGGTGCCGGACGGGCGGGCGGCGAACCACGCGTGCTCCGTCGTCACCTTGAGGCCCCCGATCGGCGCTCCGTTCCCTGGTGCGTTGGTCAGCTTGGCGGTGATGGCTTCGCCGGCCAGCTCGGTCGCCGTGACGTCCTCGGGCGACAGCTTGCTCAGCTTGGCCTTCTGCTCGCGGGTCGCGGGGGCGTCCACGCGGGCATAGGCGGAGGCGCCGTACTTGTCCTCGAGCTTGCGGTAGAGAGCCGAAGGCGACTCACCGGTCACAGCCAGGATCTCGCTCGCGAGCAGGTCGAGCAGGAGGCCGTCCTTGTCGGTCGTCCACGTCTTGCCGGCCAAGGTCAGGAACGAAGCTCCTGCTGACTCCTCGCCACCGAAGCCGATGTCGCCGCTGATCAGGCCAGGCACGAACCACTTGAATCCGACTGGCACCTCGACGAGCGTGCGGCCGAGTTCGGCGGCCACCTTGTCGATCATCGAGCTGGAGACGAGCGTCTTGCCGATGCCGGCGGTGAGGGACCAACCGTCGCGGTGGGCGTACAGATACTGAATCGCGACGGCGAGGTAATGGTTCGGATTCATGAGCCCGGCGTCAGGAGTGACGATGCCGTGACGGTCGGAGTCTGCGTCGTTTCCGGTCGCGATCTGGAACTTGTCACGCTGCTGCACGAGCGAGGCCATCGCGTACGGCGACGAGCAGTCCATCCGGATCTTGCCGTCGTGGTCCAGCGTCATGAACGGCCAGGCGGGATCGATCAACGGGTTGACCACGGTCAAATCGAGACCGAGATTCTCGGAGATGTACTGCCAGTACTGCACCGACGCGCCACCCATGGGGTCGGCACCGATGCGCACCCCGGCGGAACGGATCGCGTCGAGGTTGATGACGTTGACCAGGTCTTGGCAGTAGGCAGTGCGGTAGTCCCAGCGCTCGACTTCTGCTTGCTCGTACGGAATCCGCTTGATCGAGCGCCAGTCGCTCAACAACTCGTTGGCCCTGGCGGCGATGACCTTGGTGGCGTCGGTGTCGGCCGGGCCACCGTTCGGCGGGTTGTACTTGAAGCCACCGTCACGCGGCGGGTTGTGTGACGGAGTGACGACGATGCCGTCAGCCTGCGGTGCGTTGGGATTGTCCCGGTTGTAGACGATGATCGCCCGGGACACCGCGGGCGTCGGGGTGTATTCGTCTTCGTGTTCCGCGCGGATGTGAATGCCGTTGGCCGCGAGCACCTCGATGGCCGTCTTCCACGCTGGCAGCGACAACCCATGGGTGTCCTTGCCGATGTAGAGCGGGCCGGTGGTGCCCTGCGCAGCGCGGTATTCCACGATGGCTTGGGTGGTAGCGGCGATGTGCGCTTCGTTGAAGGCAGCGTCGAGGCTCGAGCCGCGATGACCGGACGTTCCGAAGACGACCATCTGGTCAGGATTCGCGGGATCGGGCGTGAGGTCGTAGTAGGCGCCGAGTACGGCGTCGACATCGATGAGGTCTTGGGGCTGTGCGGGCTGGCCGGCGCGATCATGAACCATGCCAGCATCTAAGCCCCGCCGGATGAGATGCGAGCCGAGTTGCGGCTGGTTGCCGAACGGTTGCCATGGTCCGTTGCTGGTTGAATGAGGCTATGACTCAATCGCACGGCGCCCGCGGCGCGATCGACCTGTCCACGCTCGGCACCCAGCCGCAGAGCCCGGCGGGGCGATACGTCGTCGAGGTCGATGCAGCATCCTTCGACCAGACCATGCAGGGGTCCTTGCGATACCCGATCGTCATCGAGTTCTACTCACCGCGGGCCCCGGAGGCCGCTGCCGTGTCCGCTGATCTGGCAGCGTTGGCGACCGAGGGGGAGGGCCGCTGGCTGTTGGCCCGCGTCAACGTCGACACCGCTGCGCAGATTGCCCAGGCACTCCAGGTGCAGGCCGTGCCGACCGTCGTCGGTGTCGTGAGCGGCCAATTGGTGCCCTTGTGGCAGGGCACGTTGTCCAAGGCCGAAGCCGGGGCGTACATCAGCGAGTTGCTGCGGCTGGCCGCTCAACACGGCGTCGTCGGCCGGGCCCAGCCCGTGGCCGGCTCCGAGGCTGCTGCAGGTGCCGACGAACCCGCGGTCGACCCGAAGTACGCGGCGGCGTACGACGCAATGGAGCAGGAGCAGTACGGCACCGCCGTCGCCGAGTTCGAGAAGATCCTCGCCACCACCCCTGGCGACGCCGAGGCGACCGCCGGGCGAGCCATGGCCCGCATGTTCACGCGGGTGACCTCCGCCGACCCGCAAGCCGTCTTGACCTCGTTACAGACGTCTCCGGACGACCTCGATTCAATCCTCGCTGCAGCAGACATCGAAGCTGCCAGCGGCAGCCCCGAGCGAGCGTTCCAGCGCCTTCTCTCGGTGATCCGGGAACGATCGGGCGACGAACGGAACACCGCCAGGCTTCGGCTGCTGGAACTGTTCGATGCGTTCGGTCCTGCCGACCCAGCAGTCTTGAGAGCCCGGCGCGACCTGGCTACGGCGCTCTTCTGACCGGACGGGGGTGTTCCCACGTCCTCCAACCAGAGGCGTCACGGCCACCAGTTGGTCCGTTATCCGGCTTGATCTTGACCTCACCCATATGGGGGGATGTATCCATCGGTATCGGCCTTCGTGGCGCACTTGGGGAGCACCACGCGACTCGATGACGCAGACGGCCAGGCGCATCGCCTGGCCGTCGACGCTTCCGGCGTCAGGTAGGGCGCCCGTCTTCGAAGTAGCGTGTGTGCTCTCCGGGATGATCCAAGATCCACTCCAGTCGCCGCGCGGCGAGAGGACTGACGTGCCGGGCGATGTCGGAACGCCGTACCCAGTGGGCGGCCCGGATCTCACCGGCGCCCAGAACCATCGAGTCGATCAGGTTCGCGTGCAGCGTTCCGCCGTCGAAGATGAACTCGACCGCGTCGTCCCACCCGAGATAGGGCGGAAGCCAGTCCACGACCAAGGGCTGGCCGAGCCGTACCGTCAATCCGATCTCCTCGGTCACCTCCCGCTCCGCGCCGGTCCTGGGGGACTCATGGGGCTCCACGACGCCGCCGGGCAACTCCCACTCGTCCTTGTAGGACACGTGCAGCAGCAGGACACGTCCTTCGGCGTCAGTGAAGACGGCGTGTCCGATCACTCGGGTGCGGGGGAGCACGGTGTTCATGACCGTCGAGAAGACGGCGTCGCCGTCCTGATCGTCGGTGGCGAGCAAGCCGTACACGTAGACGTCGTCAGCGCCTCCGTTTCCGTTGGGAGCCACAGCGCGCAAGCGTCCTTCGCGTCGGAAGCCGGCTCGATGCAGTGCGGCCCGCCGCCCCGGATGGTCATCGACCCCGACCCAGACCTCGATGCGAGTCGCTCCCGCAGCCCGGGCCTTCGAGACGTCGGCTCGCAACCGGTCGTTGACAGTCTGCATCTGCGCAGAGCCGTGAAGTTCGATCCGAACGATCATGCACCCCTCCCATGGTCGCGAGCGCCTCACGATAGCCGGAGTTGTCAGTGGGCCCGCGTAGGATCGGGCCAGCCCCAGGAGGTGTGATGCCTGACCGACCGGATTTCCAGCCGCCTTCGCGGCCGGACTGGTCAACGCCGCCGCGGCCTGGGTACGGCTCACCTCAGCATTCGGGGTACGGCTCGCCTCAGCATTCGGGGTACGGCTCGCCTCAGCCACCGGGGTACGGCTCGCCTCAGCCACCGGGGCCCGGCGTGATTCCGCAACCCGTTCCCGTGCCACCCCCACACACGGTGTCTGCGCCGCATCCGCCGCGGGCGTACGGCCCGGCGTCGCCACCGACGCACGGACCGCAGATCGGCTTCGGCCCACCCCGAAGCGTCGGAGCACCACAGGTCGGCGTTGGCGCACCGTGGACCAGCTTCGGGTCACCACCTCCGAGTTGGGGTGGCAGCGGGCCGACCACGACCACGCGGCCGGTCTACCGTCCGGCGCCGCGCACGTCGCCCGGCACGGTTGTCGCGGCGGTGAGTCTGGCCGTGCTCATGCTGATCGCAGGTGCCCTGAGTGTGGGTCCGCTGGCGCGGGCGTACGGGCTGATCCCCCAGCAGGGAGCACCCTCGGTGGCCTCGTCCCCGAGCAACACTTCGGCGGCTCCGGCCTCGACTGCGGCCCGGTCGACGACCGCTGCTCCGTCGTCAGCCAAAGCGTCAACCTCGGCGACCGGCGGCGCATCGGGAGCGACGTCGAATGCCCTCTACTCCAAGCACCTTTCCGGCACGTGCCCCAGTCAGCGGCGTCCAGGTACCCGGCAGGGCGCCCAGGGCATGATGACCGCGTACTTCGACTGCCTGGCCTCCGTGTGGAAGCCGATCGTGACGTCAGCGGGCTCTCAGTGGAGGGACCCCGTCCTCACGTTCTACGACGAGACGATCGACACGCCGTGCGGCGCGTCGCCGGATCCGGCGTCGTTCCCGGCCTTCTACTGTCCGTCGAACCAGACGATCTACGTGTCGTCGACCGGACTGCGGTTGGCCACGCTCGCGGGTCTCGTCAGCCCGGAGATCATCACGCACGAGTACGGCCACCACATCCAGTTCGTGACCGGGATCATGCGGGCGGCGACTGCGGCCTCGGATTCTTCCACCACCCGCCGCCTGGAATTGCAGGCTCATTGCTTCGCCTTCGCCACGATCACTCACGTGGACGGTTTCAACCCCACCGCCGGTGAACTGGACGAAGTCCGGCAAACCTGGAACGTCCCGTCCGACCCGGAGGGACACGGGAGTCCGAAGGCGAAGAATTACTGGGGCGAAGCGGGCATCTCGGCCACCACCCTCAAGGCGTGCGACACCTTCTCGGCCAGTGCCGACCTCGTGAACTGAGTTCGACCGTCGTTCCTGGCGGGCCCACTTGCCGACCTCGCGACTGAGTTCGGCCGTCGTTCCGGCGGGCCGGAGTCGTGGCCGACCGTGTGAGCTGAAATCGACACTCGTTCCTGGCGGGCCCAATCGCCGATGCTCGCTTTCCGACGCCGACCGAGGGGAGGCCATGCCGTACCCAAACTGCCCGCAGAAGCCCACTTCGATCGTTCAAATCCGATCCTGGTCGAATTGAGGGGCAGTTTCGGTACGCACGACCTCGCATCGTCTCCAATCCAGTCCAGGTCCGTCTCGCCGATCTGGCCGGCCGCGTCTGCGAACACCGTCTCCACATGCCGAGGGCCGGACCTGATCGGTCCGGCCCTCGGCGGTGTTAACACGTGACTAGGCTCCGCCGCCCGCGCTGGTCTCGACGTCGGATTGCGGATCGTAGTGGAGCCACACCGCACCCATGGCCGGTACGGCGATCGTGGCGCTGGCATCGAAGCCGTTCCGCGGTACCTGGTACGCCGTGACCTCGCCGAGGTTGCCGTACGTGTTCGTGCCGTCGTAATTGCTCGAATCCGTGTTCAGGATCTCCTTCCACACGCCAGCCTTCGGCAGGCCGATGGTGTACGTCTCGTACGGCGAGGCCGAGAAGTTCGTGATGCAGGCGACCATGTCGTCCTTGCCGTCGGAGCGCACCCAACTGAACACGTTGCCGGCGGCATCGTCGGCGTTGATCCAGCGGAACCCGGCAGGATCGGTGTCGAGTGCCCACAGCGCTGGCCGGTCCCGGTAGATCAGGTTGAGGTCGCGGAACAGCCGCTGAAGGCCCTTGTGGCCCCACAGATCCGAAACCCACCATTCGAGGCTGACCGACTCGTTGAACTCGCGACGCTGGCCGAACTCGTTGCCCATGAAGATGAGCATCTTGCCCGGGAACGACCACATGTAGGCGTAGAACGCCCGCAACGTGGCGAACTTGCGCCAGTCGTCCTGCCCGATCTTGTTGATCATCGAGCCCTTGCCGTGCACGACTTCGTCGTGGCTGATCGGCAACACGAAGTTCTCCGAGTAGGCATAGACCATCGCGAACGTGAACAGGTTGTGGTGGTACTGGCGATACACCGGATCCAACTGCAGGTAGCGCAGCGAATCGTTCATCCAGCCCATGTTCCACTTGAACCCGAAGCCCAGGCCCCCCTGGTCGACCCGACGGGTGACTCCGGCGAACGACGTGGACTCCTCGGCGATCATGACGACGCCCGGCTCCCGCTCGTACAGGTGCTTGTTGACGTACTTGAGGAAGTCGATCGCCTCGAGATTCTCGTTGCCGCCGTAGATGTTCGGCACCCACTGGCCGGGCTCGCGCGAGTAGTCGAGGTACAGCATCGAGGCTACGGCGTCGACGCGCAGCCCGTCGACGTGGAACTCCTTGATCCAGTACAGGGCATTCGAGACCAGGAACGACTTCACCTCGTTCCGGCCGTAGTTGAAGATGTACGTGCCCCAGTCCATGTGCTCGCCCTGCCGGGGATCGGCATGCTCGTACAAGGCGGTGCCGTCGAACCGGCCCAGAGCCCACTCGTCCTTCGGGAAGTGACCCGGAACCCAGTCCATGATCACGCCGATGCCGGCCTGGTGGAGCTTGTCGATGAGGTACCGCAGTTCGTCGGGTCGGCCGAAACGCGAGGTCGGCGCGAAGTAGCCGGTGACCTGGTAGCCCCAAGAAGGCTCGAACGGATGCTCGGCCAGTGGCATGAACTCGACGTGGGTGTACCCCTGCCACTGGACGTACTCGACCAGTTCGTTGGCGAGTTCGAGGTACGTCTTCCCACGCCTCCAGCCGCCCAGGTGCACCTCGTAGATGCTCATCGGCTCCTTGTAGAGCTGAGCGGCGCGGCGCTTGGCCATCCACTCGTCGTCGCTCCACTCGTACTGCGAGGTGTAGACGATCGCAGCGGTATTGGGTGCCGCCTCGCAGAACTGGGCCATCGGGTCGGACTTCTCACGCCAGACGCCGTCTGGGCCCTGGATCCGGAACTTGTACATCGTGCCGGTGCCGCGCTGCTCGATGAAACGTGACCACACGCCCGAGCCGGGGATGCGGACCATCTCGTCGCCACTCCAGTAGTTGAAGTCGCCGATGACCTGGACAGCCTGGGCATTGGGTGCCCACACAGCGAACCGGGTGCCTGGGATCCGAGTCTGACTGTCGTGGTCGTACACGGTGGTCTCGTGCGCTCCCAACCGCTTCCAGAGCTCAGTGTCGCCCCCGGAATGGAACCCTTCGAGATCCCAACCGCTGAGCTCACCGCCCAAGTCGTAGGTGGCCATCTCCCTGCTCCTCTCAGCGGCTGGTGCCGCGTTCGTTGTCAGCCAAGAACCGGAGCGCGCCGAGCGGGATTTCCGCCCAGTCGGGCCGGTTGCGCATTTCGTACATCAACTCGTAGACGGCCTTGTCGGCTTCGTACGCTGCGAGCACGTCGTCGGGCTCGACCGTCCTTACATCGCCACAATAGGCCCCGAGGAACGCCTCGCGCTGACGAGTCAGCCAGGCTGTCGCAGCAGATCCTGTGGGGTCTGTGGATGCGCTTGTGGCATAGGAAAACGAGCGCATCATTCCGGCCACGTCACGCCATACGGAATCAGGATTGCGGCGCTCGGCCATCGATTTCAGGGGTTCACCCTCGAAGTCGATAATGCGCCATCCGACCTCCGTGCGAAGGGTCTGCCCGAGGTGGAAATCACCGTGAATGCTCTGGGCCGGAAGTTCCCTGCCGCGGAGCCTGTCGAAGATGGACTGCAAGGCCGGGGCGTACGGCTCCAAGACTCCGATCTCATGGCGAGCGGAATCCAGACGCCGGGCCATTGCAGACGAGATCTCGTCGCCGGACACCACGGTGGTGGGGGTCGAGAGGCCCTCGTGAACCGCGCGCAGGGCATCACCCAGCGCGGCGGCGTCCACCGAGAAGTCCGTACCGGCAGCGCATGAATCACAGGCCAGTTGCCAGCCGTCCTCGGGTTGCTGGAGCTGTTCGGTGAGGCTGGCGAGGTCGTACCTGCGGCCGTCGTCGAGGTGAGCCTCGACCCAGCCGAACACCTTCGGCACCACGTCGACGCCCAGTTCACGCAGGCGGGTGGTGAGCTCGACGTCGAGGTTGGGCCCGGGCTCGAGTCGACGGAAGATCTTGAGCAGGGCTACCGAACCGAGGAACACGTTGGTGTTCGACTGCTGTCCCGGGTACCAGCGAGGAGTGAGGTCTGGGCCGGTCAGTGACGAAACCTCCTGGACGACGATGCGCCCTCCGTCGATCCTGGCCGGCTGCCGGATGACGTCGCTCACCGCCGCCATGGCTTCGGGATCACGCGGCGCGTCGCCGACTCGCCAGTCCTCGACCGTGCCGATGTCGGCGGCGCCCGGCTCGGCGTCGAGCTGCCGGTACGAGACCAGCAGTTGGTACGTCTCCGCGGTGCCGTCGGGGTACGCCACCTGCGCCAGTTCAGGCCGTACGAGCACCGCTGACGGCGGGTGTACCAGCCAGGGAAGCGGGTCGATCGACACCAAGCGGCCGTCGCGACCCTTGCCTGAGAACCACCGCGCTTGGGAGATCACCGGCCACCACAGCGACAGATCAGGCGTCAGCATCGACCAACCACGCATATCCATAGGCGGGCAACTCGATGTCGCCCGAATCCACGATCTTGCTCAACCCACCGGCCGCGTCGGCGGCTTCACCGGGTGCTCGATGGAGCAGTCGGGCGGGCAGGTCGACGCCCGTCACCCGCTGGGGCAGATCGGACAAATTCGCGAGCATCCACACCGAACCGAGGTCGTGGGTACGGCGGAACGCCAGCACCGCGGGGTTGTCGCCGCCCAGATCGATGAATTCGCCTGCCCCGAGCACGTCGAGGGTTCGGCGCTCGGTCAACATGCCACGGGTCCAGTGCAGGAGGGACTGTGGGTCGGCCGACTGGTCGTGCACGTTCACCTCGCCGGGCGTGAAGCCCTCCAGGCGCACGGGAGGCAGGTACCAGTCGGTGATCGGCGCTTCGGAGAAGCCCATGTTCGGCTCGGGGTCCCACTGCATCGGGGTGCGTACGCCGTCGCGGTCGTGCATCCAGATGTCGTCGCCCATGCCGATCTCGTCGCCGTAGTAGAGCACCGGCGAACCCGGCAGAGCGAGCAAGAGGGCATTCAGCAGCTTGATCTGCCGTGGATCGTTGTCGACCAGGGTCGCCAATCGCCGGCGGATTCCGAGATTGGACTTCATCCGCTCGTCCGGGGCGTAGACCGACCACATCCAGTCCCGCTCGTCGGGGGTGACCATTTCGAGGGTGAGTTCGTCGTGGTTACGCAGGAATGTGCCCCACTGGCAGCCGTCTGGGATCGACGGCGTATCGGCGAGGATTCCGGAGATCGCCGACCGGTCATGCTTGCGGATCGCCATGTAGAGCCGCGGCATCACCGGGAAATGGAACGCCATCTGACATTCGTCGCCGTCACCGAAGTACTCGACGACGTCTTGCGACCACTGGTTCGCCTCGCAGAGCATGATGCGTCCCGGGTACTCGGCGTCGATCATCGCCCGGACCTTCTTGAGGATCGCGTGGGTGCCGGGCAGGTTCTCGCAGTTGGTCCCGTCTTCCTCGATGAGGTACGGCACGGCGTCCAGCCGGAACCCGTCGACGCCCAGATCCAGCCAGAACCGGATCGCATCCATGACCTCCGCGAGCACCCTGGGATTCCGGTAGTTGAGGTCGGGCTGGAAGGAATAGAAGCGGTGCCAGAAGTACTGACCGCGGACTTCGTCGTACGACCAATTGGAGACTTCGGTATCGAGGAAGATGATCCGCGCGTCGGCGTATTCGCTGTCGTCGTCGCGCCAGACGTAGAAATCGCCGTACGGCCCCGACGGGTCGGTGCGCGACTCGATGAACCACGGGTGTTCGTCGGAGGTGTGGTTCATGACGAAGTCGACGACCACCCGGATGCCCCGGTGGTGCGCGGCCTCGAGGAACGCCTGGAACTCCTCGAGCGTGCCGAGGTCATGCCGTACCCCCCGGAAGTCGGCGACGTCGTACCCGCCGTCACGCATGGGCGAGGTGTAGAAGGGCGGCAGCCAGACACAGTCGATGCCGAGCCACTGCAGGTAGTCGAGCTTGCCGGTGATGCCCGCCAGATCGCCGACTCCGTCCGCATTGGAGTCGGCAAAGCTGCGGACCATCACCTCGTAGAACACCGCGTGCCGGAACCAATCGTCTGAGACGAGCCGGCCGTACGGGTCACGGCCGTGATCGTGGACGAGGTCGGTCACGATTTCTTCAGGCCAGGACCAGCGACGTGATGTGAGCCGGACGCTCCGGGGTCAGCCGGACGAACGTCGTGGCACCCCAGGTCCACATCTGGCCGGTGAGCTCGTCGGTGACCCTGAGCGTCTGGTCAGGCTTCAAGCCGAGCGCGGGCAGGTCCAGGTAGACCTCGCTCTCGACCGGGGCGTTCTGGTTGAGGCTGCAGACCACCAGCACGCGGTCGTCGCCGTCCCACTTCGAGTACGCCAGGACGTCGGGGTGGCTCGTGGTGTGGAACGTGATGGTCCGCAACGACTTGAACGCAGCGTGGTGCCGGCGAATGTCGTTCAGCTTCCCGAGCAACATGTTGAGGTTGCCTGGCGCGTTGTAGTCGCGGGCGCGGTACTCGTACTTCTCGCTGTCGAGGTATTCCTCGCCGCCCAGCCGCAACGGAGCGTGCTCGCACAGTTCGTACCCGGCGTAGACGCCCCACGACGGTGACAGCGTCGCTGCCAACACCGCACGAATGACGAACGCCGCGGGCTTGCCCGACTGCAGGTAGGCCGGATTGATGTCAGGGGTGTTGACGAAGAAGTTGGGCCGGTAGAAGCCGTCCATCTCGGTGCTCAACTCGGTCAGGTACTCGGCGATCTCGGCCTTGGCCGTCCGCCACGTGAAGTAGGTGTACGACTGGTGGAATCCGATCTTGCCCAGAGCGTGCATCATCTCGGGGCGGGTGAACGCCTCGGCCAGGAAGAGCACGTGCGGATGCGATTCGCGCATCTTCTTCATGATCCATCCCCAGAACTGGAGAGGCTTCGTGTGGGGATTGTCGACGCGGAAGATCGTGACGCCCTTGTCGGCCCAGAACCGCAGGGTCCGCAACGACTCGTTGTAGATGCCGACCGGATCGTTGTCGAAGTTGATGGGATAGATGTCCTGGTACTTCTTGGGCGGGTTCTCCGCGTAGGCGATGGTGCCGTCGAGCCGGGTGGTGAACCACTCGGGATGGTCGACGACCCACGGGTGGTCCGGGGAGGCCTGGAGGGCAAAGTCGAGCGCGATCTCCAGCCCGAGTTCCTGGGCTTTGGCGATCCAACGCTCGAAAGCCTCCATGCCGCCGAGATCGGGGTGTACGGCGTCGTGGCCACCCTCGACGTTGCCGATGGCCCACGGGGACCCGGGATCCTCCGGGCCGGGGGTCAGGCTGTTGTTCTTGCCCTTGCGGAATGCCGTACCGATCGGATGGATCGGGGGGACGTAGACGACGTCGAAGCCCATGGCCTTCGCGGCCTCGAGGCGGCTCTGCGAGGTGTCGAACGTGCCCGACACCCACCTTTCGCCGTCGTGGTAGGCGCCTTCGGAGCGCGGGAAGAACTCGTACCAGGCCGAGAACAGCGCGCGTTCGCGATCGACCCACAGGGGGAAGTCGAGCGTGGGCGTCACCATGTCGCGGGGGGCATAGGTGGTCATCGCCCGCTTGATCGAGGACTGCTCGACGGCCTCCAGGAGCTCCTTCGGGTCACGCTCGGGCAGGAGTACGGACGCGGTCGCGCGAAGCAAGGCGGCGTCGACGGTCTTGCCGGCAGCTTCGGCGAGCGCGGCCCCCTTCTCGAGGACCTCGCGGCCTTCGAGGCAGACAAGGGGTACGTCCTGGGCGATCGGCAACTTGGCCTCGGCATGGTGCAGCCAGGTACCCCAAGGATCGGACCAACCTTCGACCCGGAACGTCCACGCGCCCTCGCTGGTGGGCCGTACCCACGCTTGCCAGATGTCGAGACCCTTCGGCTCGATCTGCGTCATCGGGACTGAGGTCTCGACGCCGTGGGGGTCGGTGAGCACGACGGTCGCGTTCACGTTGTCGTGGCCCTCGCGGAACACGCGGGCCGTGACCGGCATCAGCTCGTTGACGACGGCCTTGGCGGGGTAGGCGCCCCCCTCGACGACCGGGCTGACCTTGGTCACAGGGATGCGGCCCAAGCCCAAGGGGGCCGGACCCGTCATGAACGCGTCGGCCGGCACCTCGGATCGGACGGGGCCACTGCTGGCGGCGGCGCCCACGCTGTCGGCTTCGCCCCCGGCGGTGCCGGGATCCTCCGCCACGCCCGGATCGGCCACGGCCCTCGCCTCTGCGGGGTCACTGACGACGTCGGTGGGATCGATCGGGCTGTTGCTGGTCATGAGAGGATCTCCTCGAAAGAAGTCGTGCGGCGTCGAACGGATTCATCGCTGAGGTTATCGATCTTCTGCCATCCGAAGGCGAGTTTCCTTCTGGTGCCGCGCTAGCACACGGGCCTGTCGGGCGGGCCGGACTTTCCGTCCCTGGACACGGAAACGGGTCGCGGGCGACGGCTTCTATGCTCTCGCGAGTGCGTGCTATTCGTAGATTCAACGTTCAGCCGGTCCTTCCGGACTCCCTGAAAGCGCTCCGGGACCTCGCTCTCAACCTGAGGTGGTCCTGGCATCGGGAAACGCAGGAACTCTTCCGGGGCATCGACCCGCAAGGCTGGGAGGACACGGGCCACGATCCGATCCGGTTGCTCAGCACCGTGTCGTTGGAGCGGCTCAACGCTCTGGCCGGCGACAGACGGTTCCTGCGGGCCCTGGAACTCACCAAGGTCGACCTGTACGAGTACATGACGTCTGACTTGTGGTACCAGAAGTTCGCCACCGACGACGCCACCGCGCCCACCGGGATTGGCTACTTCTCGGCCGAGTTCGGGATCACGCAGGTGTTGCCTCAGTACTCCGGCGGCCTGGGGATCCTGGCCGGCGACCACCTGAAGGCCGCCTCGGATCTGGGGGTCCCGATCATCGGAGTCGGGCTGCTCTATCGCCACGGCTACTTCCGTCAGTGGATCAACGCGGAAGGCTGGCAGCAGGAGCGGTACCCGCTGCTCGACCCGAACGCGATGCCGGTCAGCCTCGTGCGCGACGGCGAGGAGCCATTGCGGATCTCCGTCCCGCTCGACGGTCAGACGCTCTATGCACAGGTCTGGCTGGCCCAGGTCGGCCGGGTGCCCCTGCTTCTCATGGACACCGACATCGAGGACAACCCCGAGCACCTGCGGCCCGTCACCGACCGGTTGTACGGCGGAGGCGCGGATCACCGGTTGGCCCAGGAGGTGCTGCTCGGTGTGGGTGGCGTCCGGGCGCTTCGGAAGTACTGTGCGCTCGTGGGTCGCCCCGACCCTGACGTCTACCACTGCAACGAGGGTCACGCCGGATTCCTCGGCCTGGAACGGATCCGCGAGTACATGGCGGCCGGGTCGGATTTCGACACGGCGGTGGAGCGGGTACGGGCGGGGAACGTGTTCACGACCCACACGCCCGTCCCGGCTGGCATCGACCGCTTCGCGATCGACCAGATCGCCAACCAGTTCAAGGATTTCGATCGGCAGCTTCCGCTCGATCGCATCCTCGCGCTCGGTCGTGAGGACTATGCCGGCGGCGATCCCAGCCGGTTCAACATGGCCGTGATGGGGTTCCGTCTGGGCCAGCGGGCCAACGGCGTGTCAGAGCTGCACGGGGTCGTTTCGCGTGAGATGTTCCAGCCGCTGTGGCCGGCATTCGACACGACCGAGGTGCCGATCACGTCGGTCACGAACGGCGTTCACCACCGCACGTGGATCCATCCGGAACTTCTCGAACTGCTCGAAGCTCCGACCGGTGACTCGGCGACCGTGATCGACGGGTACGACTGGAGTGCGCTGGACCGCGTCGACGACAACACTTTGTGGTCGTTGAAGCGGCAGATGCGCGGCTCGATGATCGCGATGGCCCGGGTGCGCCTGGCCAAGATGTGCCGCGACCGTGGCCTCAACGCCGACTGGGTGACCAACGCGCTCAGCCCGCACGTGCTGACTCTCGGTTTCGCGCGAAGGGGGGCGTCGTACAAGCGCCTCACCCTGATGCTGAGCGATCCGGGGCGTTTGAAGGCGCTGCTGAACCATCCCGAGCGGCCCGTTCAGATTGTGATCGCCGGTAAGTCTCACCCCGCCGACGAGATCGGCAAGGGCCTGATCCAGCAGATGATCCGGTTCACCGACGATCCCGAAGTGCGCGGCAAGATCGTCTTCCTGCCCGACTACGACATGTCGCTGGCGCAGCCGCTGTATCCCGGGTGTGACGTGTGGATGAACAATCCGCTGCGTCCGTACGAGGCGTGTGGCACGTCCGGGATGAAGGCCGCGCTGAACGGAGCCGCGAACCTCTCGATTCGCGACGGGTGGTGGGACGAGTGGTACGACCCCAGCTGGGGTTGGGAGATTCCTTCAGCCGAAGGAATCTCTGACCCGGCGGCTCGCGACGTCGCCGAGGCCACGATGCTCTACGAGATCATCGAGAACGAGATCGCGCCTCGTTTCTACACGGTCGACGGCCAGGGCCTGCCGACACGGTGGATCCAAATGGTCCGCGACACGATCTCGGGCCTCGGGCCGAAGGTATTGGCATCGAGGATGGTGCGCGACTACGTGACGAAGTTGTACGCCCCTGCGGCAGCCGCGAGCGTTCGGGTGAACGAGGGCGATACCGCGGCCGAGCTGGCGTTGTGGAAGGCCAAGGTTCGGGCCGGCTGGTCCGATGTCAAGGTCGAGCATGTCGAGACCCAGGCGGAGGACACTGTCTCGATCGGCTCGGAGATCCACTTTTCGTCGCTCGTTCAGTTGGGGAGGCTGCTTCCCGCCGACGTCGCGGTGGAGATCATCGCCGGCAACGTCGACAGCTCCGACATCCTGACCGAGATCGAGACCATCCCCATGCAGTTCGGTGAGGACTTGGGTTCGGGCACCTACCGGTACGAGGGAATCCTGCCGATCAGCTCCAGCGGGGAGCGGGGCTACACCATGCGTGTCGTTCCGAGCCACGTCGGGGTCACGGATGCCGAGATGGGTCTGGCTGCGGTCCCGTCCGAGGTCTATCCCGGCTGATTCGCCTGACCGCAACGGCCCCTCGTCGCCTCTGGGCGGCGGGGGGCCGAGGTGTCTGAGGGATGCGAACACTGTAGATGCACGGTCGATGACGTTTTCGCGCCGAAATCGGGGAATTCTGTCATCGAGTGTGCATCTACAGTGTTGCGCGAGCAGCCGGACGCGATCAGGGTGCAAGATCCGAACGCGATGTGGGGGAGTCGAGCAGCCGGACGCGATCAGGGTGCAAGATCCGAACGCGATGTGGGGGAGTCGAGCAGCCGGACGCGATCAGGGTGCAAGATCCGAACGCGCCGGTGGCGTCCAGCTTCTAGGAAGCAGGCTCCGGATGGCCGGTGGACTCTTCTTCCATCGCGTTGGGGTCCGGCACGCGGGGCTCGGTCTGCACCTCGGTCGCTTCGGGACGCGAGTCCGGCTGAGCGACCTTCGAGTCGTCACGCTCAACGGCCAGCGGAGTCGCGTGGGGATCGTCGTCGTACCCCTCGACGAGGTGCTCTGCCTTGGTTGGAACGGTGACCTGCAGAAGCACGAGGGATCTCGGAGGCAAGGTCAACACCGTGCCGGCGGCCATGGGCTTCTCCGGCACTTCGCCGGCCTCGCCTGAGTGAACCAGGATCCGGTAGTCGATGCCCCACGGCAGTCCCGGCAAGGTGATGTCGACCGGATAGTGGCCGGCGTGCAGCCAGGTGACGAACGCCTCGGATTCGTTGGAGACGTACATGCCGACGGTCTGTCGGCCCATGTCGTGCCAATCGCCCTGCTGCATCTCGCCGGAATAGCCGTTGAGCCATGCGAGATCGCAGCGGCCCATCGCCGTACCGTCTGGCAAGTGAATCTCTGACCGGTGGCGGAACTCCTCGGGCCGCAGGAGGGGGTGCTTCGCGCGGAGCGCAAGCAGCGACGAGGTGAAATCGTGAACGTCCGCCCAGGACTCCAGGTCGCCCCAGTCGACCCACGAGATCGGCCCGTCCTGGCAGTAGGCGTTGTTGTTGCCTGATTGGGTACGGCCGAACTCGTCACCCGCCGTGATCATGGGAGTGCCGTGGCTCAGCAGCATCGTCCCCATGAGGTTCTTGATCTGGCGCCGCCGCAGCGTCGTGATCTCTTCGTCGTCGGTGTCGCCCTCGACTCCGCAGTTCCAGGACCGGTTGTCGTCGGTCCCGTCGCGGTTGTGTTCCTTGTTGGCGTCATTGTGCTTGCGGTTGTACGACACGAGGTCGCGCAGGGTGAAACCGTCATGAGCGGTGAGGAAGTTGATCGACGCCGAGGGGGTTCTGCCGCTGTGGTCGTAGATGTCGGGCGACCCTGACAAGCGCGTCGCCAACTCCTGGACGCCGCGTGGCACTCCGCGCCAGTAGTCGCGGATGTAGCCGCGGTAGCGATCGTTCCACTCGCTCCAAGGGCAGCCCCACTGGCCGACCTGGTAGCCGTACGGGCCGATATCCCAGGGCTCGGCGATCATCTTGACGCCGTCGAAGACAGGATCGGTCTGGATCGCCAACTTGAGGGGATGGTTCTGGTCGACGTGGTGATTGTGATCCCGGATGAGGGTGGTGGCCAAGTCGAAACGGAAGCCGTCGACGCCCATCTCCTCGACCCAGTACCGCATGGAATCGAGCACCAACCGCTGCACGCCCGGCTCGCTGGTATCGACGGAATTGCCGGTGCCCGTGACGTCGTAGTCGTTGCGATTGTCGTCGATCAGTCGGTAGTAGCCGCCGTGGTCGATGCCCCGGAAACTGAGTGTCGGGCCCTCGTGACCGCCCTCACCGGTGTGGTTGTAGACCACGTCGAGCAGCACCTCGATGCCCGCCTCGTGGTAGGCCGTGACCATTTCCTTGAATTCCTCGACCTGAGCGCCCACGTTGCGGCGTGCGCCGTACGACTCGTGCGGAGCGAAGAAGCCGAGGCTGTTGTAGCCCCAGTAGTTGGTCAGACCTGCGCCGATCACGAACGGCTCGGAGACGAAGTGGTGGATCGGAAGCAACTCGATCGCGGTCACGCCGGTGGCAAGGAGGTGCTCGATGACGGAAGGGTGGGCGAGGCCGGAATACGTGCCGCGCCGGTGCTCCGGAACGTGAGGGTGGAGGCGGGTGAAGCCGCGGACGTGGAGCTCGTAGATCACGCTCTCGGCCATGGTCCTACGCAAGGCGATGGGAGTCGGCGCGGGGGTCGGGGCAACGACCACGCTGAGGGGGACAGCCCTGAACGAGTCAGTCGGGTCGGGCAGATAGTTCGACTCGGGGGTGTGGTCCATGATTGGGCCCTCGTAGTCGACACCGCCGGCGTACGCACGCGCGTACGGGTCGAGCAGCAACTTGGCCGGGTTGAACCGTTCGCCCGTCTCGGGGCGCCACGCGCCGTGCACGCGGTAGCCGTACAGCTGGCCGGGGGCGACTCCGGGGACGTACGTCGACCAGACGCCGTCGGGGCTCCCCACCATGTCGATGTTGTGCTGGCTGCGGTCCGATGCCACGAGGGCAAGTTCGACGGCCGTCGCGCGGGGTGCCCACAGCGAGAACGAGGTGCCGTCGGCGTCAGGATGCGATCCGAGACGCGCCTCGGGGGCGGGAGCCGGCAGTCCTGGGAGACTCATGCATTCCTCACGTTAGGGGCAGCGGAGACGCTGCCATGCAGTGCGCGGATCGGAGTGTATCCGCCCGGACCTGTCCGACGCAGTTCGGGCTCTGCCGTGGGCATCAGGTTTTCCATACGATGACAGGTGTTTCGCTCAGCAAGTCCACACTGGCGATCGCTTGGACCATAGACAAATCGTGCGAAGCCTGGGCTGATCCCGGGGGGAACGTGATCCGCAGCTGCAGCGGAACTTCGACCGTACTTAGCTTCACGTCGGGCACTGCCACCCTGATGCGAGCGAGCTCTTCAGGCCGGTTCAGCAAGACCCAGGTGCTTTCGGTCTCGTCGACGGTCGTGGTGTGCTGCCCGACGTACTTGAACGGGCACCCGGTCGGCGTGAACGAGTGTTGGGATACGCACGAGGCCAACGAGTCCTTCACGGCCTTCTTGACCGCATCCTGGCCTGCGGCGGTGACTTGGAGCGAGTAGTCACTCATCGACACGGAGTCGGAAAACCTTTGGACGTTCAGAGTCTGGCTTTGGCCGTACGACAGGTTGGGGCTCGACGTGGTCAAGGGGTACGTGCCGGGGAACAGCGTGATCGAACTGCTCGTGACCTCCTTGCCGGACACGAACATGGACACGCCCGGCTGCCTCAGCGCGCCAACCTGGACGCCGGTGCCCCCGTTCAGGGGGGTCAGGATGCGGAAGGTATTGCCGACCGCGACGACCGAAACCTTGTCGGTGACTGAATCGGTGCCGAGTCTGTACGAGACAGTCACGCTCGTGGAACTGGTGGCCGGCACCTGGATCTCGGTCAGGGCGGCTTGATCGTGAGCGGCCTTGAGTACGGCATCGGTCAAGAACGACGTGTCGTCGGGTTCCTTGGCCAACAAGCTGATGGCCTGCTTGGCGTTGTTCTTGCTCAGTGCTGTGTAGAACCTCAACACGGCGTCGGACGGACCCGTTCCCCCCGTCGCCGTGCTCGAGAGGAGAAGGCCCAGGCCGGTGCCCAGAACCACGGCGATCACGCCGACGAACGCCAGGATCATCCACTTCGGTCTCTGCCGCTTGGCCTCGTTCACTTCTGTCACTCGTCACCTCCCGCCGGCGAGACAGGATAACCAACGAGTCTGAGCCCACCTGAGGGGGGAACGGGGTACTTGGCAGGTGCGACCTGCAGGCTGCCAGGTGCTCCATGCTCACACACCACTTTCCTGAGCAGGGCGAGGAGGACCACGGTGGCGACAGATGCCGAGCTGGCCGCCGGCGCCTGTACCCGCGCCCGGGGGAGGACGCTTCATTGGCGCAAGACGACGCGGCTAATACGCTCCGCGCGGGCGGGGAGGACAAGTCCGCGCCGTGCAGGTTCGCGCCGTGCAGGGGCTCATCCCCGCGCGGGCGGGGAGGACTGCACGACGCGTTGAACAGATTCGTCGTCGACCGGCTCATCCCCGCGCGGGCGGGGAGGACTTCTTCCGATTCGCTCCGGCGCGTCTTCAACACGGCTCATCCCCGCGCGGGCGGGGAGGACGCCCAAGCCGTCTGGGGACGTATCGTCGACATCGGCTCATCCCCGCGCGGGCGGGGAGGACCCGGCTGATCGACGCGTCGACGCCGCTCACTGTCGGCGGACACGGAAAAATGCCCAGTGACGGTCATGTAGTTGCCCGCTGGCGGTCATGAAATCTGCCCGATGGTGGTCATGGGATCTGCCCGACACGACATCCGTTGCCTGGCCGCGTCCGCGGT
>WBZS01000079.1_pt1 | contig 190894 bp, 160 predicted proteins | sample 5204201 | NCBI WGS metagenome assembly WBZS01 (sample SAMN12344357, study PRJNA552823) | activated sludge metagenome | biome: Activated sludge suspended growth; feature: Nitrification reactor; material: Wastewater; isolation source: activated sludge from nitrification reactor of wastewater... | reverse complement strand
GACCTGCTCGTGGACACCGGGCTGGCCGAGGAGTTCCTGCCCGAACTGCCCGCCCTGCGCCGCGAGGTCGACGAGCACAAGCGTCACAAGAACATCTACCTGCACACCCTGACGGTGCTGACGAACGCCATCGAACTCGAGAAGGCCCGGGGCCACGCCCCCGACCTCGTCGTGCGCCTGGCCGCGCTGCTGCACGACATCGGCAAGCCGCGCACCAAACGCCTCGAGCCCGACGGCGTCACCTTCCATCACCACGACATCGTGGGCGCCAAGATGGCGCGCAAGCGGCTGACCGCGTTGCGATTCTCGACGGAGGAGATCAAGGCGATCTGCCTGCTGATCGAGTTGCACCTGCGGTTCCACGGCTACGCGGACGCCGACTGGACGGACTCGGCCGTCCGCCGCTACGTCCGCGACGCCGGCGACCAACTCGAACGGCTGCACATCCTCACCCGGGCCGACGTCACCACCCGCAACGTCCGCAAGGCGCACCTGCTGCGCACCGCCTACGAGCAGCTCGAGTTCCGCATCGACGAGTTGGCGGCCGCCGAAGAACTGGACGCCCTCCGGCCCGACCTCGACGGCGTCCAGATCATGGAACTGCTCGGGATCGCGCCGGGGCCCGTCGTCGGCGAGGCCTACCGCTTCCTCTTGGAGCGGCGCCTCGACGAGGGGCCGCTGGGCCCCGACCGGGCCCGCGCCGACCTGCTGGCCTGGTGGGCGGAGCGCCCCGCGGCGGGGTCGGCCCGCGGCGTCCGGGAGTAGCGGGATGCGCTCGACCCGGCCGGCGGTGCCGCCCGTCGCGCTGGTGTTGGTGGCGATCGCGTCGGTGCAGGTGGGCTCGTCGTTCGCCAAGGACCTCTTCGGCTCGGCGCCGCCGGTGGCCGTCGCGTGGCTGCGGCTGGCCGCCGCGGCGCTCATCCTGATGCTGGCCGCCCGGCCGCGCCTGCGCGGCCGCACCCGGGGCCAGTGGGGCGTGGTCCTCGGGTACGGCCTGGTCATGGCCATGATGAACATCACCTTCTACCTGGCCATCGAGCGGATCCCGATCGGGATGGCGGTCACCATCGAGTTCCTCGGCCCGCTCGGGGTGGCGGTGGCCGGCTCCCGGCGTCCGCGCGACTTCCTGTGGGTGGCGCTCGCCGCGGCGGGCGTCGCGTTGCTCGGGTTCACGCCCGGCGACCTCGACTGGCTGGGGGTCGCGTTCGCGCTGGCCGCGGGGGCGTGCTGGGCGGGGTACATCGTCCTCGCCGGCCCCACGGGGCGGGCCTGGTCGGGCGTGACCGGGGTGACGGTGGCCACCTGGGTCGGCACCGTGGCGCTGGCCGGGCCGGCGCTCGCCGTCGGCGTGGCCGGGCTGGGCGCGCCGTCGGGCAGTTGGCTGACCGACCCCCGAGTCTGGCTGCTGGGCGCGACGGTGGGGCTGCTGTCGTCCGTCATCCCCTACGCGCTGGAGATGGTGGCCCTGCGCACGGTCGACCGCGGGGTGTTCGGCATCCTGATGAGCCTCGAGCCGGCAGCGGCCGCGTTGTTCGCGTTCCTGCTGCTGGGCGAGTCGCTGCGTCCGCTGGAACTCGTGGCGATGGCCTGCGTGATCGCCGCCAGCCTCGGCGCGACCACCCGGGGCGGCGACGCGGCCTGAGGGGGCGTCGGCCCCCGGTCGCCCCGCGGGCGGAGGCGGTCAGGCCGGAGGGGGCACCGTCGCGCGCGCCCGGACCGCGACGTGGAACGCGGTGGCCGAGAGGCAGGCGGCCCCCAGCATCGCCGTCCCCATCGGCAGCGTGGCTGCCGGGCCGCCGAGGCCGGCGAGGGGGGCGGCCACCGCGCCCAGCAGTGCCTGGAGGACGCCGACCAGGGCGGTCCCGGTGCCGACCGCATGGCCGGCTTCCCCCAGGGCCAACGACATCGTGCTGCCGGCGATGGGTGCCAGGCTCGCGACGACGAACATCAGGGCGAGCACCCAGACCGGAGTGGGGGCGTCCGTGAGCGCGGCGGCGACGACGCCGCCGCAGGCCACGACGAGCAGGCGGACGCCGACGCGCGCCGTGGCCGCCGGATCGGCGGCCCCGCGCTCCGCCCGCCTGCCGAGGTGACGGTGCACGAGCGCCATCGAGACGCCGAGGGCGCCGGCCACGCCGGCGTTCACCCAGGCGTACTGCTGCGCGGTCAGCCCGAGGCGGGTCTGGAACAGGAAGGGGGCCGCCGACATGAAGACGAACATGGTGGCGAAGCCGGACGCCAGCGTGACGGCGAACCCGGTGAACCGACGGTTCGCGAGGAGGCCGCCGACGGTGTGGGCCAGGTCGGGGACGCTCCACGGTCGCCGGTCCGCCGACGGGAGCGACTCGGCGACCCGCCACCAGGCGCCCACCGCCATCGGGACGCCCACGGCGGCGAGGAAGAGGAAGACCGTGCGCCAGGATCCGGTGAGCAGCAGCCCCGAGCCGATCAGGGGCGCGAGCACCGGGGCGAGGACGCCGAGGAGCAGCAGGACCGTCAGCAGTTGCGCGAGGCGGGTGCCGCGCGCGTGGTCGGCGACGACCGAGCGGGACAGGACCGTCCCGGCACAGGCCGACCAGCCTTGCAGGGCGCGGAACAGCAGGAGCATCCCGATCGTGGACGCCGCGGCGCACAGCAGGCTCGCGACGACGTAGCAGGCGAGCCCGACGAGCAGCGGGCGGCGGCGACCGACGGCGTCCGAGAGCGGGCCCCAGGTGAGCTGGCCGACGGCGATGCCGGCGAGGTAGGCGGTGAGCGTCAGTTGGACGGACGTCGTCGGGGCCCCGAGGTCGGCCGCGACCGCGGGGAGGGCGGGCAGGTACGCGCTCGTGGACAGGGCGTTGATCGTCGAGATCAGCGCGAGGACCCCCACCGTCGACCCGGGGAGCCCGGCGTCCGCGAAGGCCGACCGGCTCATCTCAGGGCGCCACGGGGGGCAGGCCGGGCGCCACCACGGGCCCCCGGACGCCGGCGCTCAGCAGGGCCTGCTGGGAACGCTCCAGGATGTCGCGTTGGACGCCCCAGTGCTGGTTGGGCGCGCACTTGGCGAAGATCCGCAGCGACATGGTGTTGCCGACCATCCGCTCCACGCCGGCGACGTCGGGGCGCTCCAGCAGGACGGCGTCCCACTTCGGGTCGGCGTACACCTCGTCCATCGCCGTCTTGAGGACGGTCAGGACGCGGGCGACGTCCTCGTCCGCGGCCACCGGGACGTCGACCAGGGCCGTGGACCAGCCCTGCGATTGGTTGCCGATCCGGACGATCTCGCCGTTGCGCACGTACCAGACCTGACCGGAGGCGTCCCGCAGGCGGGTGACGCGCAGTCCGATGTCCTCGACGGTGCCGGTGACCTCGCCGGTGTCGACCAGGTCGCCGACGCCGAACTGGTCCTCCATGATCATGAACATGCCCGACAGGAAGTCCTTGACGAGCGTCTGGGCGCCGAAGCCGATCGCCACGCCGCCGATGCCGGCGGACGCGATGATGGCGCCGAGCGGGGCGCCGAGCGTCTCCAGCAGCGTGAGGGTGGCGACGACGCCGATGAGGGCCGACGAGGCGTTGCGCAGGATCGAGCCGATGGTGCGGGTGCGCGCCTCGTGGCGGGCGCTCGTCACGCCGGTCGCGGCGGCCAGGATCTGTTCGGCGCGCGAGCCCTGCCCGGCGTTGCGGTCCCGGGCGTGCTTCAGCGACGCGTCGACGGACGCCTTGATCGCCCGCAGGACGAGCCACCGCCCGACGACCGCCACGACGACGATCGTGGCCATCGTGAGCGGGGTCTCGGGCCAGGCCCAGGTGAGCAGCGGCAGCACAGGGCCATTGTGGCCCCGCGGGGCGCCCGCCGGGGGCACGGGCCGGACGCGGCGAGGGCCGGACGCGGCGAGGGCCGGAACCCTGCGGGTTCCGGCCCTCGTGGTCAGCGGGCGAGGACTACTTGTCCAGCTTGTTGATGTCGTCGTCGGTCACGGCGCGCGCCGGGCCGTGGGCCTCGGTCACGTGGACGGTGGACTGATCGCCCTTGCCCCACACGTTGAACACGATGTTGAGGAGGAAGGCGACGATGGCGGCCGAGCTGATGCCCGAGTCGAGCACGACGGCCACGATGTCGGGCAGCTTGTGCCAGAAGCCGGGCAGGACGACCGGCAGGAGGCCGAAGCCGATGGAGACGGCCACGATCAGCAGGTTGTTGTTGCCGTCGTAGTTCACCTTGCCGAGGCTGCGGATGCCGGACGCGGCCACCATGCCGAAGAGCACGATGCCGACGCCGCCGAGGACGGGGGTGGGCAGCGCGCGGATGATCTCGGCGAGCCAGGGCGACAGGCCGAGGATGGCCAGGATGCCGCCGCCGGTGGCGACGACCCAGCGGCTCTTGATGCCGGAGAGGGCGACGAGGCCGACGTTCTGGGCGAACGCGGTGGCCGGGAAGGTGTTGAACACCGGGGCCACGATGCACGACAGCATGTCGGCGCGCAGGCCGTTGGCGACGCGGTGGGCGTCGACGTCGGTGCCGACGACGGTGCCGACGGCGAGGATGTCAGCGGTGGTCTCGACCATGACGACGATGAGCACGATGAACATCGAGATGGCCGCGCCGATCTCGAACAGCGGCATGCCGAAGGCCAACGGCATCGGGATCGCCAGCGGGGGCTTGCCCGTGAAGGTGGGGGCCGTGAACATCTTGGCCGCGGGGTCGATCGCGTTCCAGATGATCGCCAGCACGGTGCCGATGGCCAGGCCGAGCAGGATCGCCATGCGGGCGAGCTGCTTGATCATCGAGAGCCCGAGCGTGATGGCGAGGGTGATCAGCGCGATCGCGATGTAGTTCGGGTTGCCCCACACCGGGTTGGGGGCGATCTTGCCGTCGACGACGATGTTGGCCGGCATGCTGCCGACGATCCAGCGGCCGGCGGCCGGCATCAGGGACAGGCCGATGACCGTGATGATCGAGCCGGTGACGACCGGCGGGAAGAAGCGGATGACCTGAGCGAAGAACGGCACGATCAGGAACGCGACGATGCCGGCGACGATGGTCGAGCCGAGCGCCGTGCGGAGGCCGTCGACGCCGCCGACCTTGCCGATGACCGCGGTCAGGGTCGACACCGAGGCGAACGAGATGCCCTGGACGAGCGGCAGTTGGGAGCCGAAGCCGAACGGCGTCTTCGTGAACACGCCGACGGTCTGGAGCATGGTGGCGAGACCGCTGATGAAGATGGCGGACGCCACCAGGATGGCCATTTGGTCGGCGGGGAGCTTGGCGGCTCCACCGACGATGAGGGGGACGGCGATGACGCCGCCGAACATGGAAAGGATGTGCTGCAGGCCGTAGACGATGTTCTGAGCGATCGAAAGTCGCTCATCCTCCGGGCGTACAGCGACAGCCGCCGTGGCGTTGTCGCGAGCTGACATCTGCACTCTCCTGGTGCTCTGGATGGTGTGTGGTCCGGCCGGGCTGTGCAGTGACCGCCAACCTTGGCGTGAGATCTGCCTACTACCCGGGTCGTAACGAATACTAGGGCCATCCCCGGGTAAATTCAGCCGAACCGCCGAACTGAGACGGGCAAGTCCTGCGCGGCGCGCGGGGCGTCCGGAAGGGGGCGTGTCGCCTTGACAAGGGACGCAGTGGACGCCTCGCGCGGGCCCGACGGTCGGTGTTGCCGCGAGGCGGTTCACCCCGGACGGTGGGAACGCGTCCGGGCTACTATCGGCGAAGTATTCGGTACAGCCGCCGGGGCAGAATCCTCCTTCGCCCGCCGGTGAGGTGGCGGCTCGCTATGCTGGGCGCGTCGGCGACTGCGGTCGTCGGTCACCGGGGTCGGGTGGGCGCCAAGGATGTGCGTCCCGTTCGGCCGGGAACACCCGAGGTGACCCGTCCGCGTCGGCCCAACATGGCGCTACGCGCGAGAGAGATGGGAAAATGGGAACCGCACGCCTCGTCAAGAACCCGTACGTCAACCGCCAGATCATCAAGCCGCCGCTGTTCGCCAGCGTCGGATTCCACCGCTCCATCCCCGGCTTCGTGGCGACGCCGCTGCGTGAGGCCGAGACCGCCGCCGCCCGCCTCGGCGTCCGGTCGGTGTGGGTGAAGGACGAGTCGACCCGCATGGGGATGCCGGCCTTCAAGATCCTGGGCGCCTCCTGGGCGTCCTACCGCGCGATCATGCAGCACCTGGGCCTGCCCGAGCACAAGAAGCCCACGCTCGCCAAGCTGAAGAAGGCCGTCGCCGACAGTGGCCGGCACCTGCACCTGGTGGCCGCCACGGACGGCAACCACGGCCGCGCCGTCGCCCGCATGGCGCGCATGCTCGGCATGCCCTCGACGATCTTCGTCCCCCAGGGCACGGTGAAGAGCCGCATCAAGGCCATCGCCCGCAACGGCGCCGACGTCATCGTCGCCGACGGCAACTACGACGAGGCGATCGAGCGGGCGGCCGCGCTGGCCGACGACAGCCACGTCGTGATCCAGGACACGTCCTGGGAGGGCTACACCGAGGTGCCGGAGTGGATCATCGACGGCTACCAGACCATGCTCAAGGAGGTCATCGACCTCATCGACGAGGGCCTCGTCCCGGAGCCCACCGTCGTCGTCGCCCAGATGGGGGTGGGGGCGTTCAGCGCCGCGGTGGCGGCGGCGTTCGCGCACCGCCCGGCCCGCCTGCTGATCGGCGCCGAGCCCACCGTGGCCGACTGCATCTCCGCCAGCATCGAGCACGAGGGCCACCTGACGATCATCGAGGAGACCCCGTACACCTGCATGGCCGGCCTCAACTGCGGCACGCCGTCGGTCGTCGCCTGGGAGACCAACCGGGCCGCCTTCGGCTTCGTCGGCACCGTCGAGGATCCGGACGCCGAAGAGGCGACCCGCGTGCTGCATCACGACTGGATCGAGGCCGGCGAGTCCGGCGCCGCCGGCCTGGCCTGCCTGCTCCGCTGGGGCAAGGACATCGGGCTGACGGCCGACGACGACGTGCTGGTCTTCGTCACCGAGGGCATCACCGACCCCGTCAACTTCGCCCGGATCATCGGCCCCGAGGACGACGACTGATCGGCAACCTCACCTGACCACGAGGGCGGCTCCTGCGGGGGCCGCCCTCGTCGCCGTTTCAGGCCCCGGACGCCGCCGGTTCGGCGGGCACCAGCTCGGGGAAGTGCCGGGCGAACAGGGTCGCGACGGCGGCGTCCACCTCGCCGCTGAAGCGCTCGAAGCGGTCCAGCATCGTCCGGCACTCGGGGGTGAGGGACGCCCGCCCGCCACCCACGCCGCCCTGCTGCCGGGTCACGCACGGGACCCCGAGCTCGGCTTCCAGGGTGTGCACCAGCCGCCAGCCCTTCGTGTAGGACAGCCCCATCTGCTGGCACGCCTGTTTGACCGAGCCGGTCGCGGCGATGGCTTCGAGCAGTTCGACGACCCCGGGCCCCAGGAAGCGGTCCGTTCCGAGCAGGACGGTCTTCGACTGGGCTTGCACGGGCGTCCGCCTGGCGGGGGCAGGGACGCCGAGTGGGGAGGCGCCGGGCGCCTCCCCACCGGGGATCAGGTCGGCCATGGGCTCATCGTAGGACCCAGGGCCGCGGGGTCACTTCTTGGCTTGGCGGTAGAACGTGTTCTCCAGCGGGTACTTGGTGCGGAACACACCGTCCTTCTGGAAGTACGCCTCCTGCGCGGCCGGCGCGACCATGCAGCAGGTGATCTCGCCGATGCCCTTGGCGCCGTACGCCGGGTCGTCGTCGGTGCCGCGGTTGACGAAGATCGTGGTGACATGCGGCATGTTGTTCGACTTGACCAGCCCGAGCTGCGCCAGCTTCTGATCCGGGACGCCGTTGGTGTACGTGAACGTCTCGGTCAGGCCGTAGCCGATCCCCATCGCGATGCCGCCGATGACCTGGCCCGTGGCGGCGCCGGGATTGACGATCGTGCCGGAGTCGTGAGCGGCGACGATCTCGATGATCTCGCCCGTGTCCCGCTTGATGGCGACCAGTTGGGTGCCGTAGGCGTACGCGAGGTGGCTGACCGGGTTCGGCTTGGTCGACGTGATCGGGTCGGTGATCGCGTCGAACTCGCCCTTGAACACCTGGCCCTCGAGGTCGGCCAGCGTCTTGCCGGCGTCCAACTCGGCCTTCAGTTGCTGACCGGCCACCCGGGTGGCCTGGCCGGTGAACACCGTCTGCCGGGACGCCGTGGTCGTGCCCGCGTCCGGCGCGTAGCTGGTGTCGGGCATCGTGTAGACGAACGTCTCCAGGGGCAGGCCGGTCGACTCGACGGCCATCTGAACGACGACGGACGCGATGCCCTGGCCGTTGGCGGCCGCCGACGTCCGCACCTCGACCAAGCCGCCCACGACGGCCAGGTTGCAGCGGCCCGGGTCCTTCAGGCCCACGCCGATGCCGGCGTTCTTCAGGCTGCAGGCGATGCCCACGGCCACGTCCGGATCCGCCTGGTAGCGGTCGTAGAACGGCTTCACGGCGTCCAGGGACTCCACCAGGGCCACGTCGTGGCCGACGAGTTGCCCGTTGGGCAGCACGAGGCCGGGCCGGATGGCGTTGCGGTAGCGGAAGTCGAACGGGTCGATGCCGGCCTGGCGGGCCAGGTCGTTGAGCATCGGCTCGATCACGGCCGCCGACTGGGTGACGCCGAACCCGCGGAAGGCGCCCGTCGGCGGGTTGTTCGTGTAGATGGCATCGCCGACGATGTCGATGTCCTGGTAGTTGTACGGGCCGCCGAGGTGCGTGCAGGTGCGCTGCAGCACCGGGCCCGACAACGAGCCGTAGGCGCCGCAGTCGGTCAGCACCCGGGCCTGCATGGCCTGCAGGATGCCGTCCGCGTCGCACCCCACCTTGATCTGGACCGTCATCGGGTGCCGCTTCGGGTGGTAGTTGATGCTGTCGGTGCGGCCGAACTTCACCTTCACCGGACGCTGCACCAGGAAGGCGCACAGGGCGGCCTGGTGCTGCACCGACATGTCCTCCTTGCCGCCGAAGCCGCCGCCGACCCACGCGGAGCGGATGCGGACCTTCTCTTGCGGCAGCCCGAGGTACTCGGCCACCTCGTGGTACTCGTCGTAGATGCCCTGGCCGGCGGTGATGACCATGATGCCGTCGCCGTCGGGGATGCCGATGGCCGCCTCGGTCTCCATGAAGGCGTGCTCCTGGGCGGGCAGGTCCCACGTCGCCTCGGCGAAGTAGGTGCTGCGGGCGAACCCGGCCTCCGCGTCGCCGCGCTTGACGATCTCGTGGTCGTAGACGTTGGTCGTCGGCTGGATCCACTTGCCGAAGTGCTTGTAGCCCTCGCCGTGGATGAGGGGGGCGCCCTCGGCCAGGCCGGCCTCGGCGGTGGTGACCGGTTCGAGTTCGTCGTAGTCGATCACGACCGCGGCGGCGGCGGCCTCGGCCTGCGCGAGCGTCTCGGCGACGACGATGGCGAGGGTGTCGCCCTTCATCTTCGTCTCTTCGCCGACGGCGATCATGCCCGGCCAGTCCTTGGCCAGGTGGCCGATGTAGCGGCTGCCGGGGATGTCGGCCGCCGTCAGCACCCGGAGCACGCCGGGCATGGCCTCGGCCGCGGCGGTGTCGATGCCGTTGATCTTCGCGCGGGCGCAGGGCGAGAACACGTTGCGGCCGTGGACGAGGCCCTCGATGTCGAGGTCGTCGACGTACTCGCCGTAGCCCAGCGTCTTCTCGACCGAGTCGACCCGGAAGAAGTCGGAGCCGACGCGACCATCGGCGTCCGGGGTGGGGATCTCGACGTCGTCGCGCAGCATCTGCGCGTAGTCGAGGATCGCGTCCTCGATCTGCTGGTAGCCGGTGCAGCGGCAGATGTTGGTGCGGATCGCGAACTTGACCTCGTCGCGGGTGGGTTCGGGCTTGACGTCCACCAGGGCCTTGGCCGAGATGACCATGCCGGGGATGCAGAAGCCGCACTGGACGGCGCTGTTCTTGGCGAACGTGTAGGAGAAGACGTCCTTCTCGCGCTGGCTGAAGCCCTCGATCGTCACGATCTTCTTGCCCACCAGGCGCTTCGTGCGCTGCGTGCAGGCGCGGACCGCCTTGCCCTCGACGAGCACCATGCAGGTGCCGCAGGAACCCTGGTTGCAGCCGTCCTTGGCCGACTTGATCCCGAGTTTGTCGCGCAGCACCTCGAGCAGGTCGAGGTCCCCGTCGATGGTGTGTTCGGCTCCGTTGACGTTCAGGGTGAACTGCGGTGCGGCGGCGGCCGCCGGGGCTGCTTGCGTCACGATGTCTTCCCGTCCATCCCGCTCCCGAGGGGAGCTTCGTTGATGCTCCGTTGTCATCAGCCCGGTGCTGGCCCTACGGGCGCGGTGGCCTGGTCGCGGACTCACGCACTCTGCTGAAAGACGAGCATACCTGCGCCAAGGTTTGAAGGGCAGCGCCCGGGCAAAGTCCCGTGTGCCATGTGGGCGGCATTCGGACGCCGCGGGTGCGGCCCGCGCGCGGCGAGCCGAGCCGGGCCGGTCGGACAGGGCGTCGGGCCGGTCGGATAGGACCACCCGGCCGGTCGGATCAGAGCACCGGGCCGGTCGGGATCAGAGCACCTCGAACAGCACCCGCAACCGCCCCCCGCAGATCATGCCCAGCGAGGCGCCCTCGCGGTCGGACAACTCGTAGTCGACGAGGTCGATGTCCGGGCCGACCCGCAGCATCTCCTGGGCCGCCAGGATCGCCGCGTGCTCGACGGCGCCGCCGCCCACGGAGCCCGCCAGCGGGCCGTCCAGGTCGACCAGCATGCGGCTGCCCGAGCCCCGGGGCACCGAGCCGCCGTGCCCGACGACGGTGGCCAGCACCGCCTCTCGCTCCGGACGCCGCGCCAGGCCCTCGATCACGTCCCGCACGGCCGGGTCGAAGTGGGCCCGCGCGCGGGCCGCCCGCACCTGCACGATCTGCGCCGCGATCGAGACGGCGATCTCGGCGGGCTCGCGTCCGCCGAGCGGCAGCCCGATCGGGGCGTGCAGCGCCGCGATCTTCTCGGCGGGCACGCCCGCCTCGGCGAGCGACTGGGTCACGGCCGCCACCTTGCCCCGCGAGCCGATCATGCCCACGTACTCGAACGGCTTCGCCAGGGACGCCTGCGCGCACTCGCGGTCCTGCCGGTGCCCGGGCGTCACCAGGACGTAGTACGTGTTGGCGTAGTCGGGCAGGGCGGCCAGCGTGTCGGCGTAGCCGCCGCAGAGCACCTGGACGCCCGCGGGCAGCCGGTCCCCGGTGGCGAACTCGGGCCGCTCGTCGATCACCGTGACCCGGAAGCCGAGCATGACCGCGAGGTGGGCGAAGGCGGCGCCCACGTGCCCGGCGCCCGCGATGACCAACCGCGGCTCGCCCATCAGCGTCTCGGCGAAGCCGCAGCCGTCGGCGGTCTCCCGGCAGGCGGAGCCCAGCCCGCGGGCGGGCTCCCCCGGCAGGGAGGCCTCGGTGCCGTCCCACGGGTCGGCCTGACCGGCTCGGGGGCCGCCGGCCCAGTGCAGGCGCGCGTCGGCCCCGTGCGCGTTGATGCGGTCGAAGAGGGCGAGGTAGTCGGTGCGGTTCACGGGAGGCCTCCAGGGTCGGCGGTGCGGGGGCGGTTCGAGGCGAGCAGGACGCGCTCGCCGGGCAGCAGCGCGGCGAGCGCGCGCCCGAGGCGTCCGAGCTGGGCGTCGTCGGCCTGGTTGAGGACGACGACGCGGCGTCCGGCCCAGGCGGCGAGCGCCGGATTGTCGAGGTAGCCCCGCCGCAGCAGCGCGGCCGCGGTCGCGGGGTCGAGGGTGGACGCCGCGGCGTCCGGATCGCCGAGGAGGGCCGCGGCGACCTCCAGTCGGCAGCAGACCTCGCCGAGCGGACGCCCCAGCGCGGACAGCCCGGCGACGACGACGAGCAGGTCCGTCCAGGCGGGGACGACGGGCTCATGGTCCGCGGGCACCTTGAACGGCAGCTTCTTGGCGCCGTCGCCCTCCAGGACGGTGACGTCCGCGGCGGCGTGCAGCCGGGCGAGCACGTCCGGGGCGAACGCCCCGAACTTCTCCGGCCCCCGGACGCCGCCCGCCAGCACGACCCGGCCGGGGTGGGCGAGGCCGGCGAGCACCCGCTCGGGGTCGGTGACGAGGCCGTCCTCCAGGCCCATCTTCGTGGTCGTCGTCAGCAGGACCCGCGCGCCGGCGTCCGCCGCCTCGGCCGCGAACGCGTGGGCGAGCGTCGTCTTGCCGCCCGCGCCGACCAGAGTGACGGTGCCCGACGGGGGGCGGCCGACGGCGTCCCAGAGGGCGCGCGGGGTCGGGTCGTCAGGCGCCCAGGCGAACGTACGTGTGGCCGTCAAAGCGGTACACCCCCTCTCGGCGCAGCCCGGCGAGCGGGACGAGGGCCCCGGGCGGGTGGCCGGGCGGCAGCAGCCACGCCAGCCCGCAGGACGCCGCGATGCCGGTCGGCAGCGGGATGATCCGCCCCGGGACGCCGCCGGCGCGCGCGGCGTCCTCGAAGGCGAAGGCGTCCAGCGTGCGGGCGAACGTCACCACGGTCGAATCGGCTCTCATCAGGACTCGTCGTGGATCGCCCGGACCGTCTCGATCGCCCGGTCGATCTCGGCCTCGGTGGTGTGGGGCCCCGGGCTGAAGCGCACCAGCCCGGTGTGCTCGCTGCCGTAGCGGCGGTGCACCAGCGGCGCGCAGTGGTAGCCGGCCCGGACGGCGATGCCCGCCCGCTGCCACAGCTCGTCGGCGACCTCGCCGGGGTCGATCACCTCGCCCGCCCGGTCGAGCACCGACCCGGACAGGACCGGCAACTCCCAGCCGTCGACCTCCGGTGTCACCCAGCAGCCGAGCCCCGCCAGCCCCTCGCGGAGCCGCCGGGCCCGGGCCATCGCGGCCGCGCGGTGGGCGTCCGGGGGGGCGGCCAGCGCCGCACCCAGGGCGACGTTCAGGCCGGCGAACCCGGGCACGTTCGGCGTGCCCGCCTCCAGCGCCTCGGGCAGTTCGGCGGGCATGGTCTCGGAGAACGAGTCGAAGCCCGTGCCGCCCACCACCAGGGGGCGGGGCAGGACGTCCTCGGCGAGCAGCAGCAGCCCGGTGCCGGCGGGTCCGGCCAACCCCTTGTGCCCGCCGCAGGCCAGGGCCGCGATGGGCGTCGCCGTCAGGTCGATCGGCAGGACGCCGGCGGTCTGGGCGGCGTCCACGAGCAGCGGCACCCCGCGCTCGGCGCACACCCGGGCGATGGCCTCGACGGGCTGGCGCGTGCCCAGCACGTTGGAGCCGTGATTCACCACGACCAGCCGGGTCGAGGGCCGCAGGGCCGCGCCGACGGCGTCCGGGTCGATGAGGCCGCGCTCCGAGCGCACGACGGTCAGCGTCGCGCCGTGCGCCCGGGCCGCGAACAGGGGGCGGAGGACCGCGTTGTGTTCGAGGTCGGTCGTCACCGCGTGGTCGCCGGGCCCCACGAGGCCGGCGATCGCCAGGTTGAGCCCCACGGTGGCGCTTCCGGTCAGCACCACCCGCTCGGCCGCCCCCTGGAACAGCTGGGCGGCCAGCCGCCGGGTCGTCAGCAGGATGCGTCCGGCCGCCATCGCCTGCGGGTGCGCGGAGCGTCCCGGGTTGCCGGCGTCCAGCGCGGCCGTCATGGCGGCCCCGACCCCGTCCGGCTTCGGCCAACTGGTCGCCGCGTTGTCGAGGTAGATCACCCGAGCGACCCCCGGGTGGGCCCCCAACCGTGTTGCCGCAGGCCCTGCAGGACGGCGTCCAGGGTGGCGCCGCCGACCGCGCGGGACTTGTCCGAGATGGTGTCGACGCTGGCCGCGAGCTCGACGCGCGGGTCGATGTCGGCGATCTTGAACCGGACGGGCACGTCGAAACCGTCCGGGATCATGCCGCGGATCACCCCGTCGATGCTCGCCCGCACCTCGGCCGGCCCGCTCGCCGCGTGGACGACGCAGACCACCTCGCCCGCCGCCACGACGTCGCCGATGCCGCGGCGCACCTCGACCACCCCGGCCGCGGGGGAGTGCAGCACCCGCTCGGCAGCCCGGCCCGCGATCAGGCCCGGGATGCCGGTGTTGGGCAGCGCGGGGCCGGCGTCGATGACGCGTCCCAGGTGGTGCCCGCGCATCGTCTCGACGACGAAGTGCACGTCCGCGCCCGCGGTGAAGCCCGGGCCGAGGCCGACGACCACCGGGGCCATCGCGGCGGTGGTGCCGACGTTGCGCTTGGCCAGGATGGCGTCGACGAGGGCCCACGGCGTCACCTCGGCGAGAAGGGTGGCGTCCGGGTCGACCAGTACGGGCACCGTGCCCGGGGCGCCGGTCGCCAGCAGGTCGGACGCCGCCGCCCAGTCCGCCGCCCGGACGCCGGTCAGGTCCTCGACCTGCCAGCGGCCCAGGTGGACGGCCGGGCACAGCGCGGCCCGCCACCGGATCGCCATCGGATGGGCCCGCTCGAGCGCCACGACGTCGAACCCGGCGTGCACCAGCTTCTGGATCGCGCCCGTCGCGATGTCGCCCGCCCCCCGGACCACGACGAGGCCGGGCGCCGTGGCGGGCGTGGTCACGGCTTGACGACCACGTCGGCGCCCATGAGGTGCTCGACGATCGTGTACATGTTGGTGACGCCGCCGACCTCGAGGTTCTCGGAGAGGCCGTAGTTGTTGAGGCAGGTGCCGCAGGTGAGGATCTCGACCCCGGCGTCCTCGAGGCGGTGCAGGTCCTCGAGGCTGTCCGAGCCGGTCGTCGTCAGGAACGCCCCGCCGTTGTAGAACAGGACGGTGTCCGGGTACACGTCCAGTTCGGTGAGGGCGTACAGGAACCCCTTGAGCAGGGTCGCGCCCAGCCGTTCGTCGCCGTCGCCCATGGTCCCGGACGACACGGCCACCACCTTGACCGGACGCCGCCCCGCCACCGCGGCGCCCGCCGGCTGCGCGGCCGGCTGCGCGCCGGGGGCCGCACCAGCGGCGTCCGGGGTGGTGAGGACGACGTGGAAGTCGCCGGGACGCTGGTCGCCCCGGGTGAAGCCGTAGCCACGCTGTTGGGCGAACTTGGCGAGGTTCTCGACCGCGGTCGGGTTGTCGACGATCACCTCGACGCTGGTGCCGGGGGCGGACGCCTCGAGCACCTTCTTGGTCTCGATGACGGGCAGGGGGCAGCTCTTGCCGGTGTGGTCCAGGGTTTCCATGGGGGCCTTTCTGGGTCGGCGGGGGAGGCGAGCGGGCGTCGGCGCCCTCTCGGTGGCTCGGTCGTCCCGCGGCGAGATACATCTGCATGGTAGACGTGGACGCCGCGTCCGGCGGGGCGTCGAGGGCAAGGCCGTCACCATCGAGCGCTCGGGCGAGAAGCAGGTGAACGTCACGATCCCGCAGTTCATCTTCATCGGCCACGACAAGCCCGCCTTCAAGTTGGCCGCCGAGACCAACGGGGTGCTGAGTTGGGTGACGCCCGAGATCGACACGACCGAGATGATCAACAAGATCCTCAACGCCGAGACCCAGAACCAGTACATCGAGGCGAACCGCGAGATCCTCCGGGACCAGGCCAAGTCCTTCTACACCGGCATCATCGCCGGCGTCGACCCGACGATCACGGTGACGGTCACGTACAGCTGACCGCTGTCAGGGCGCGCCGGAGCAGAAGCCACAGGACGCCTCAGGTTCCCCACACACGCCTGGCCTGCAGGGCGGGGAAACGTGGCCAAGCTGAGGCGTCCCGGGCGATGGACCTGGAACCGGCTCCAGCGACCCGCGTTTGCCGACGTTCCGCCGGTTTGCCGGCGTTGCGCCTTCGGCGAGAACGAGCACGGTCGGCGCGAACGGGCAGGGGGGCATTCTAGGAGAAATGCCGGTCGCGGACACTGATTCCCAGAAGCGCACCACATACCCCCACAACACCTCCTGCGACCGACACGATCAGGATGGCCAGGAGCGACTCCAGAGGAGCCAGGACGCGGAAGGCCGCCGGATTCGACATCCACACCAGAAGAGAACTGGCACTCACCCCAACCAGTGAGATGGCCGCCGCGCCGAGAAGGAGCGGACCGACGATCCACGCCAAGAGCGTGGCACCCCAAGATCGTGGGAGTCCCAAGCTGATGAGGGTGGCGAGATAGGGCCTCGCGTGTCGAACAACTGCGCTGACGAATCCGGCGAAGACCAGCGTAGCCATGAGTGCGAATCCCGCCAGTGCAACGATCACGCTGGTAGCCATCGTATAGCGGGTTGGTGTGCGGAAGTACTTGATGTACGAAGGGTCGATACCCAATTTTTGGGAGAGGCTTGGCGCAATACTTTCGACAAGTCCCTGATCCATCTGATAGTAGAGTGCTTGGAACTCGGTGTCTTGACCTCTCGCGAAGGTCGCGGAAGAAAGAGCGATGCCGCCGGCCTGAAGTTCTCTCGGGTAGTTCACCCTTGCGGTTTCGACAGAGACAATCGACGAAGTCAGGCTGAGTGTCGCTCGCGCGGCAGGTTCGGGAGAGATCATTCCGAGGCCCTCTTGGAGCGCCACCTTCTGGGCAGCCGACATCGGCGTTCCCGCTAGTCGCTCCAGATCATCGATGGAGCGAACCAGAATGACCCTACCCTGCACCTGCGGACTGATGTCGGTCTGCACGAGAGACCAGACAATGATGGGAGATATGAGCCCAGTTTCGCTCTCGAAAGCCTTCACTACTCGGTCCGGAACGGGATCCTTTTGGCTCAGGGACTGTAGTTTGATGTACCCGGGGGGACTCTGGGCCACTTGGGCAGCATTGGCGACCTCCACTTGCGTCACCGCGATCCCGAGACCGGAGCCCATCGCAGTCTGGATGGCGACGAGACTGGCAATCGCTACGTTCGCGAACCGCCTCTGGGCAGCGAGCAATCGCCCGCCAAGGACTCTCGCAGGGCTGCCGTTGGCATTACTGAAGCGTAACCATAGGCCAACCGCATCCGGGGCCAGGAGAGCCGTGATGCCGGTGACGAGGACCGCAATATTGGAGACATCGATGCCCCGTCGGGCGAGCGGGACCAGAACGACAAGGGCGAGCGCCGCCGCTCCTGCGGCCGGACGTCTCAGGCGGCCCAGAACGGCTGCCATCGCAAGACCTCGTTGGAGGGCAGGGGTGGCGGCCGCTCCAACGCCAGCGCCAGCCAAGCCGAGAAGGAGCGACTCGAGTGGATAGGGGAACCCAGGCCCCCACGGTGCGAGTTCGTAGGCCACATGAGCTTCAAGCAGAGGACGAATAGCCCACCCGAGGATGAGCCCAAACATGGTGCCCAGAACCCACCCCGCGACGACGCAGGATGCAGCGCTGACGTAGAGAGCGTCGCGCGCCATCGCAGAGGGGATCCCCAGCATGATGAGCTGGTGTCGAGTTCTGCGGTTCCATGCTCCGAGGAACAACCCGACGCTGAGCCCCGCGAGGGCTGGAAAGAGAAGCGCGGGGGCGACGCCGGTGATGGGCAGCAGGACGGAGGCGATGTCGCGCCGAGCCGTTGCGAGGCGGGCACGATCTTGCACGAACTGATCGACGGCCCCCGCATTCATGCCGATGGAGGAAGCCAGCCGGGCAGACGCTTCGTCGCGGGTCGTCGTGTGCCAGAACACCTCTACATTGGCGACCGCATTTGGGTAGAGAGCCGCCGCGTCCGGCAGCACCCAAGATTCCCACTGGCCACGAACTCCAAATATCGTGCGAGCAAAGCGGTTGGCCTTGTCCTCGGCAATGCCTACGACGGTAACGCGTTGCCTGCCCCCGAAAAGCGAAATGGTATCCCCGATTGTTGCACCGCTGGTGCTCGATGCCGCAACCTCGCCGTTGATGAGGGGCCATCTTCCAGCGATTGAGTGGCGATCCGGCAAGGGGGGTGCAGCCCAATTGAATTCTTGGTATTGGGTTCGCTGGCCCTGAGGTGCGCCATCCACGGGCAGGTCCGTTGCTGTCACCCCCCAGTCAGATGCTGCATCAACCTGCAGGGCTGCTGCGATCACATCCTCGTAACGTGTCGAGTCGCCCGGTGGCAGTGCGGCCGCGAGGGAAAGTGAGTAGTCGTACGCTCCCACCGTATGCGCTATGTATTGCTGCGGGGTCCGTGTCATTTCGACGATGGCGATCGCGCCCGTGGTGGCGAGTGCGATCGTCGCAGTCGCGAGGACGATGCACATTCGAGCAATGCTCGAGCGCAGGTAGAGGAGCGTCAAGCCTAGGGTCGGGTAGCCCTTCACGCTTCGCCGGGGGTCTCGAGGCGGCCATCGCGCAGGCGCATGACGCGGTCAACGAAGGGGGAGACCAGCGGGTCATGTGTCGCGACGATGACGGTTGTCCCCTGCCGAGCCAACTCCCGCAGCGTCTCAAACAAGGCGATTGAGTTGTGAGAATCGAGAGCGCCGGTTGGCTCATCGGCGAGAAGCACTCGACGAGAGCCGGCAATGGCTCTCGCTATGCCACCTCGCTGACGCTGCCCCCCTGAGACATCCCGCGGTCGCCGGTCAGCCAGGTCGCCGATTCCCAAGCGGTCGAGGGCTCTGCGTGCTTCGCGACGTGCAGCGGTTGGATCGAGGCCCAGGGCCCGTAGTGGAACAAGGATATTTTCGAGGATGCTGAACTCGGCGATCAGGTTGTTGTCTTGAAAAACCACACCGATTGATTTGAGCCGCAGACGGCCGCGGTCGGCAGTGCTCAACCTGTGCAGTTGATGACCGGCCACCTGCACCGCGCCGCTCGTTGGTTCATCCAGACCGGCGATGAGATTCAGGAGCGTGGACTTGCCCGATCCGGAGGCCCCCTCTAGGGCGAGGAACTCGCCTTCCTCGACATCCAGGCTCACTCCGTCCAGCGCTCGAATCGTCTCGGCGGGCGTGACGTACTCCTTGACCAACTCGGTGCAGGTAACCGTCACCTAGCAGCCACCAGCGCGCATCGACCAACTGGAAACGCTGTCCTGGAATGGCCAGAACAGGTTGTTCTTGCTGTTGCCGCCCCAAGCGCCGCAGGTGCCGCCGCTGGCAGTGTCCGTGTACAGGGTCATGACCCATCCGGACTTGTTGGCGTAGGAGGAGGCGGAGTCGTTGATGTCCACCGGGATGTTCCAGGGGCCGCCGCCGCCGGCCCCGGTGGCCTGGAGATTCCAGTAGTTCGCGTCACGGAAGAGGCATCCGTGGTAGCTCGGGCAGAGGCTGAGATTGTCGGCTGCGGCGACGGTGGCCCCAGCGAAGCTGATCGCCGCGAGGGTGGCGATCCCCCATGCGAGGGACTTCTTGGTGATGCGGTGCATGGCACACCAGCTTTCTGGGCGGAAGCGCCCCAGCGTGTTGGGCATCTGTCGAGGCGTTGGAGCCGATGGGTGCAACGGTTTTCATTTCACCATGGACGCGCCGACTGCGGGGCGAAACGGAGAGAAGATGTCGGCCTGCGGTTGCACGGGGGCTGCACTTTCCTGCAGAGAAACTCGACGGGCCAGCTAGCCGGCTAGCGCACCAGGATGGTCTGCTCGTCGCGCTCGGTGACCACCCCGATCACGGCGGCGGGCAGCGGCGTCCCGGCCGCGCGACGCTCGGCGGCGAGGGCGGCGACGTAGGCGTCCGCCTCGGCCCGCGGCAGCGCGACCAGCAGACCCCCGGAGGTCTGGGCGTCGAACAGCACCTCCTGGACGCCGAACGGCACCCCGGGCGCGAACACGAGGCCGCCGTCCTCGGCGAAGGTGCGGTTCCGTTGGGCGGCGGCGGTGAGGTAGAACTCTTCGGCGAGCCGCCGGACGCCCGGCACCAGCGGCAGGGTCAGCGTGTCGAGGTGGGCCGTGAAGGCCGACCCCAGCATCTCGACAAGGTGGCCCGCGAGCCCGAAGCCCGTCACGTCGGTGACGGCGTGCACCTCCCGCTCGCGCAGCAGGGCGGCCGCCCGCTGGTTGAGCTCGATCATCGACGCGACCGCCGCCTCGAACACCCCGGGACCCGCGGCGTCCAGGCGATGGGCGGCGCAGGCGATGCCGACGCCGAGGGGTTTGGTGAGCACGAGGGCGTCCCCGGGGCGGGGGGTGTCGTTGCGCCAGAGGCGGCCGGGGTGGACGGTACCGGTCACCGACAGGCCGTACTTGACGCCGTCGTCGGCGATCGAGTGGCCGCCGGCCAGGGACGCCCCCGCCGCGGTCACCCGTTCGGCGCCGCCGGCCAGGATGCGGCCGAGCAGGTTGAGGTCGCCGGCCTCGGGGAACGCGACGATGTTGAGCGCCGTGCGCGGCGTGCCGCCCATCGCCCACACGTCGCTGAGCGCGTTGGCGGCGGCGATCTGCCCGAACGTGTAGGGATCCTCGACGACGGGCGGGAAGAAGTCGAGGGTGTGCACGAGGGCCAGGTCGTCGGTGAGGCGTAGCACGGCCGCGTCGTCGGCGGAGTCGAAGCCGACGAGCAGGTCTGGGTCGGTGGGGTGGGGCAGCTTCGACAGCACGCGCGCCAGTGCCCGCGGCCCCAGTTTCGACGTGCAGCCGCCGCCGGTGCAGAACAGCTGGTCGGCGGTGGGGTCAGGCATGGTCGGCATGGGTCCTCCTGCGGCGAATCACATTCGAAGGGTAGTCGTGGGCGTCCGCCGGGGGGCGATCATCGGACGCCCTCCGGCCCGTCCGCCCGACGCCCGCGCCCGCCGTGGCCGCACGGGCAGTCGTGGGGGAGGTGGCGGGGGCAGTCGCAGCCGGACCGCCGGCACTCGCCGCGCGGCTGGTGGCCCCAGCGCTCGTGGGCGGCCTGGCGGCTCACGCCCGCGGCGTCCCCGATCTGGGCCCAGGTGGCCCCCGCCGCGCGCGCAGCCAGCACGGCGTCCTCCAGGCGCAGTTGAGCGGCGCGCACCCCGGCGCTGGACTGCTCCAGCGACTCCAGGGCGGCGTCGAGGGCGTCCTCCTCGGGCGCCGGAGCCCAGGGCGCGGTCACGGTCTGCCCTGCCGGGCGAGCATGATGTTGAGGATCTCGGTGTCGGTGCTGCGCATGCCCTTGCTGGCCATCGCCCCCACGTTCCGGATGGTCTCGTCGGCGTTGCGGCCCACGATGCCCTGACACGGGTCGAACACGATGCCTCGCTCGGCCAACTGCACCGCCGAGACGGCGTTCTCGACCGCGATCGAGATCTTCGAGGCGCAGGACGCTTTCGCTCCGTCGCACACCATGCCGCCGGTGGTGGCGACGGTGTTGACGATCGTCGCGTCGATCTGGGTCGCGCTGAGGCCCTTGAGCCGGGCGATCCCGGCACCCGCGGCGGCCGCGGCCGTGACCACGCCGCAGAACGCGGAGAGGCGTCCGATGTGCTGCTTCTGGTAGATCCCGATGAGGTTCGACACCAGCAGCGCCCGGTGTAGGTCGTCCTCGGACGCCCCCACGTCCCGGGCGTGGACGATCACCGGGATGGACACGGTCATCCCCTGGTTGCCGGAGCCCGAGTTGATCATCACCGGCATGCTCGAGCCGCCCATGCGGGCGTCGGCCCCGGCGGCGGTCAGGGCGCGGGCCCGCACCTTGGTGACCGTGTTGTCGTTGAACTCGAGCAGGGTGCGGCCGATCGAGGCCCCGTAGTGCCCGCGCAGCCCCTCCTCGGCGATGGCCATGTTCGCCGCCACCTGCGCGCGCAGCGTGGCGCGTAGGCGCGGGTGGGCGTCCAGGTCGACCTCGTCGGCGAACTGCAGGATGGCAGCGATCGTGAGGTCCGGTTCGGGCAGCCCGCCCTGCGGTCGGCCGTCCGGTTGAGGGTCCGGTTCGACGCCGGACGCCGCCGGCAGCGGTTGGCCGTTGCGGGTGATCGACCGGAACCGGCTGTGGTCGTCCCGGAGTTCGACGGTGGCCTCGTCGGTGCCGGCGCGCACCTGCGCCAGGATGTACAGCCCCTCGATGCCCTCGACGAGCCGCACGGTGATCGCCTGGGCGTCCACCAGGGCCTGGGCGTGCGGGACATCGTCGGGGGTGATCCGTTCCAGCACCTCCAAGCCGGCGTCCGGGTCGCCCCCCACGACGCCCAGCGCGGCGGCGATCTGGATCCCCGCGAGGCCCTGGGCGTTGGGCACGATCACGCTCATCGCGTTCTTGATGATGTTGCCGCTGCACAGGACCGTCGTCTGCTCGGGGGGGACGCCGAGCACCGCGCGGGCCTTGGCGGTGGCGAGCGCGATCGCGATGGGCTCGGTGCAGCCCAGCGCGGGGATCACCTCGCGCAGCAGCAGCGCCTCGAAGGCGTCCTCGGTGTCACGGTCCAACTCAGTGGCCGCAGTCGTGGTCGCCGTGGTCGTGGCCCGCGCACCCGGAGCCCGCGTCCTCCAGGCGGCCGGCGAGGTACTCCCGCACGGCGGCGTCCGCCGGGCCCTCGGCCCCCGCGATGACCTCGATGCCGTGGCCCTGGAAGCGGTTGATGGCTCCGGTTCCGATGCCACCCACGATCACGACGTCCGCGCCGAGGGCCGCGACGAAGTCCGGGGGGAAGCCGGCGTCGTGGCCGGGGTTGGCCACCTCCTCGACCGTCGCGACGACGCCGGCCGCGACGTCGTAGACGCGGTAGCTGGGGCAGTGGCCGAAATGCTGGGCCACCTGGGCGTCCTCGGTGGCGACGGCGATGCGGGTCATGGTGGTTCCTCTCGTTGGGTGGTTCACTGCGGGCTGGGGACGCCGCCGAGTTGCCGGAGGACGGCGTCGAAGACCGACCGGATCGCAGTCCCCGCCGGTCCGGGATCGCCGGCGATCGAACGGCCGGAGTTGAGTGCGGCAGGCACAGCGGGATCAAAGGGAATGTCGCCCAGATGCGGCACGCCCCACAGGGCGCACAGGTCGCGGATCGACTCGGTCAGGGTCTCGTTGACGTCGGCCCGGTTGGTGCAGACCGCTACCTCGACACCCAGGCCGACCGCCACATCGAGCAGGCGTTTGAGGTCGCTCAGCCCGGAGACGCTGGGTTCCGCCACCATCAGCACCAGGTCGACGCCGCTCATCGACGACATGACCGGGCAGCCGATGCCGGGCGAGCCGTCGATGATGGCGAGCGGCGTGCCGGGGAGCGCGTGGTCGGCCAACTGCCGCTTGACGGCCCAGACCAACTTCCCGGAGTTGCCGCTGCCCATGGTGAGTACGGCGGTCGAGAAGACCCGGTGCTCGTCGGCGGCCAGCACCACGGTGCCGGTCTGCCACGGCTGCTCGCCGATGGCCCCCGCCGGGCACAGGCGGGCGCAGAGGCCGCACCCCTCGCAGGCGAACGGGTCGACGGTGTAGGCGCCGTCCACCACGTCGATCGCGCCGAAGCGGCATTCGGTCCGGCAGAGGTCGCACCCCGTGCACACGGCGCCGTCGATGACGGCCTTGGGCAGCCCCGCCAGCACTCTCAGTGCGTGCGGGGCCTCCAGTGGCGCCACCAGGTGCAGGTTCGGGGCATCGACGTCGCAGTCGGCCCACGCGCGGGCGTCCGCCAGGGCGATGAAGGCGCCGGCCACGGTGGTCTTGCCGGTACCGCCCTTGCCGCTCAAGATGAGGACCTGTTTCATGCCCGTCCCCCCAGCACCGCGTCCAGGACGCCGTCCATGACGTCGAGGACTGCGGGCGACTCGCGCACCAACAGCCGTCCCTCCGAGGTCAGTCGCGCGATCTTCGGGTCATAGGACAGGCGTCCCAGGACGGGCAGGCCGAGTTCGGCCGCGACCTGCTCCAGTCGGGTGTCGTCGTCGAGGGCCTTGTTGATGAGCAGGCCCCCCGGACGCCCCACGGCGCGTAGCAACTCGCGCACCAAGCGCAGGTTGTGGACGCCGAACAGGGTCGGCTCGGCGACCAGCACGCAGAAGTCGGCGGCGCGGGCGGCCTCGACGGCCAGGCAGGACGCACCGGGCGGCCCGTCGATGACGGAGAGGTCGTCGTCGGGCAGGTCGGCCAGGAGTCGGTTCAGGATCGCGACCCCGGAGACGACGCCCGGCAGCATCACTCCGGTGCGGGTCTCGACGCCGTCGCTCACCCCCTGCTGGACGTGGCCGATCAGGCGGCGCTTCTCGGTGATGGCCCCCTCGGGACACAGCACGCTGCAGCCCCCGCAGGAGGCGCACACCTGCTCGAAGACGGCGACCCGGTCGCCGATCATGGCCAGGGCGTTGAAGCGGCAGAAGTCGACGCAGACCCGGCAGGCGGTGCAGCGGTCCTGGTCCACGACGGGCACCAGCACCTCGACGGGGTCGATCGCCAGTTCGGGGGCGGGGAGGAAGAGGTGCCCGTTCGGCTCCTCGACATCCGCGTCGACGTAGCGGGCCCTCGCGGCGGCCGCCAGGTTGACCGCGACCAGCGTCTTGCCGGCACCGCCCTTCCCGCTCAGGACGACGATCTTCACGCGGTGCCCCCGTGGTGGCCGGGGTGGAAGTCGGTCAGTTCGTCGAGTTCGCCGCGGGCGTGGGCGGCCAGCGTGTCCGCGACCGGGCCCGGCCGGGAGCGCCGCAGTTCGATGCCGGCCGCGCGCAGCACTTTCGCGGCGTTGTCGCCGAGGCGGGGGGCCAGGAGGGCGTCCGGGTGCAGGTCGAGGACCTGCTGAGCGGCCTTGATGCCGGCGCCGCCCGGCTCGCCTGCCGCCGCGTTGGCCACGGCCTCCCCCGGCCGGTCGTCGTCCTGCACCCAGAAGGCCGCCGCGCGGCCGAAGTTCGCAGCCACCACGGGGGCAGTGAGGTCGTCGATCGGAACGATGATCCTGGCCATGATTCCTCCTCCGGGGTACGGGATCTCAGAAACGCTACGAGCGTCAAGAATACCTGACAGACTGGGTCTGCGCGCCCCGGGCGAAGAACTGGCCAGTGGGCGACGCAACCGAAGGCCGGAATACCCCCGGGGGTATTGTGGTTGAGTGAGTACGGGCGCCCCGCTCCGGGGCATGGACCACGAAGGAGAACGTCATGTCACTGCACCTGGGCGACGTCGCCCCTGACTTCACCGCCGACACGCAACTCGGCGAGCTGGCCTTCCACGACTGGAAGGGCGATTCCTGGGTGATGCTGTTCTCGCACCCGGCCGACTTCACGCCGGTCTGCACCACGGAGATGGGCCGCTTCGCGGAACTCGAGGACGAGTTCACCAGCCGCGGGGTCAAGCTCCTGGGCCTCTCCGTCGACACCGTCGAGGAGCACCACAAGTGGATCCCCGACATCGAGAAGTTCAAGGGCGGCATCAAGCTCAACTACCCGATCATCGCCGACGCCGAGAAGAAGGTGTCGTTGTTGTACGACATGATCCACCCCGCCCAGGGCGACGCGTCCTCGGTTCGGTCGGTGTTCGTGATCGACGGCGAGCACAAGATCCGGCTCATGATGATCTACCCGAAGTCGACGGGCCGTAACTTCGACGAGTTGATCCGCGTCGTCGACGCTCTCCAGGAGGCCGATTCGGACGCCTGCGCCACCGGTGCCGACTGGCGGCCCGGCGACAAGATCATCGTGCCGCCGACGGTGCCGTCCGCCCAGGCGCGGGAGCAGTTCGCCGACGTCGACGAGATCTACCCCTACCTGCGGTTCGCCAGCGGCCGCAAGTAGCCAGGGCGTCGCCGTTCGGGCCGGCGGGCTACCGCACCGTCAGGTCGGGCAGCCCCCGCGGGATGTACTGCCCGGGCGGCAGGTCGGGCAGCGGCTCGCCGTCGGCGACGACCAGCCGGCCGCGCAGGAACACGTCGCGCACCTTGCCGGTGAGCTCCCGGCCCTCGTACTGGCTGTAGTCGGTCGCGTCGTGCATCGCGGCGTGCCGGACGGTCCACGTCCGGGTCGGGTCGAAGATCACCAGGTCGGCGTCCGAGCCCTCGGCCACGACGCCCTTGCGCGGGAACATCCCGAAGTAGCGGGCCGCGTTCTCGGCGGTGACGGCCACGAACCGCTCCGGGGTGAGCTTGCCGGCCACCACCCCGTAGCTCCACAGCAGCGGCAGTCGCAACTCGATGCCGGGCGCCCCGTTGGCGACCTGATTGAACGCCGTCGCGCGCGCCTTCTGCTCGTCCAGGGTGAACGAGCAGTGATCGGTGCCGACGAAGTGGATCTCCCCGTCGGCCAGCAGCGCCCACAGCCGGTCGTTGTTCGAGGCGTCCCGCAGCGGCGGGCTCATCATGAACTGCCGGGCGTGTTTCTCGGACGCCGCGTCGGCGACCCCGCCGACGGGCTCCGGGCCGTACTCGGAGTTGTCCGCCACCAGGTACTGCGGGCAGGTCTCCGCCGCATACCGAACGCCGCGGGTGCGGTAGTCCCGCACGACGTCGAGGGTGCCCGCGCTGGACACGTGGACCACGTACACGGGGGCGTCCGCGGTTTGGGCGATGAAGCCGAGCCGGTAGGCGGCCTCCCACTCCGATTCCTCGGGCCGGGTGTGCTGGTGGTACCAGGACGCCGTGTGTCCGGCCGCGAGTTCCTCGGCGACGCGCGCCGCGATGAGCGGGCCGTTCTCGCAGTGGAACCCGAACGTGACCCCCAGGTCGTGCGCCGTGCGCAGCGCCTGCAGCACCTGGTCGTCGGTCACCATCATCGAGCCGTAGTAGCCCAGGTACATCTTGAACGACGTCACCCCGGCCGCCACCAGGGCGGGCAGTTCGGCGGCGAACTCGGCCTTCCACTCGGTGAACGCCAGGTGGAAGGCGTAGTCGGACACGGCGCGCCCGTCGGCGAGCCGGTGCCAGTGGGCCAGCCCCTCGGTCGGCGACTCGCCGTGGAACTGGGTGGCGAAGTCGACCATCATCGTCGTGCCGCCGGCCAGCGCAGAGCGGGTGCCGGACACCCAGTCGTCCGCCGTCATCAGCCCGGGCCCGCAGTCGAGTTCCAGGTGCGTGTGGCTATCGATGCCGCCGGGCAGGATCAGGCAGCCCGCGGCGTCCACGACCTGCTCGCCGGGCAACGGCGCGAGGTCGCCGACCTCGGCGACGGTCTCGCCGTCGATCCGCACGGACGCCGCCCGCGACCCGCGCGGCGTCACGACGGTGCCGCCGGTGATGAGGATGCTCATGTCGTCTCTCTCTGGCTGGTGATCGTTCGGCTGGTGCTCGTTCGTGAGGAGCCTGTTAAAGCGCCCGTGCGCCTCTGAGTCCCAGGGTGACTCAAAGACGCACGGGCGGTGTCGGTTCGGTCGGTTTGGCTGTTGGGCTTGGCCTTTGGGGGGGTTCCCGGGGGGCGAAGCCCCCCGGGGGTGGCTACATCGACTTCCAGATCTCGGCCGCGCGCTCGGTGGAGCGGGCGTCGATCTCGGCCTCGTCGATCTTGGTGAACTGGCGGTCGCGGTAGACCCACTCACCGTTGATCATCGTGTCGACCACCATCGAGCCGTGCATGCCGAAGATGGCGTGGCCCCACAGGTTCGAGCCGTTGAACGGCGTGAACGGCCGGTAGTCGAGCGTGATCAGGTCGGCGTGGTAGCCGGGCTTGAGCTGGCCGATGGGCTTGTCGAAGAACTTGCCGCAGATCGCGGCGTTGTTCACGAACAGCATGCTGCCGGCCTCCATGAAGCCGAGCGTCGGGTCCTGGTTCTCGTGCGGGGGCACGATGGCGGCGACCTTGAGCGACTCGAGCATGTCGGGGGTGTAGGCGTCCGTGCCGAGGCCCAGGCGCATGCCGCGCTTGATCCAGTCGGCCGTGTTGGCCAGCCCGACGGCGTTGTTCATGTTCGACTCGGGGTTGTGCACCACGTTGGTGTCGGTCAGCACGAGTTGTTCGGCCTCGCGGGTGTTGATGTGCACGCAGTGCACCGCGATGGTCTCCGGGCCGAGCATGCCCAGTTGGGCGAACCGCTCGACGATCGGGACGCCGTAGCGCGCCTTGGAGTCGACCACGTCGGGCCGGCCCTCGGCGACGTGCACGTGGTAGCCGCCCTTGACGCCCTGCTTGGCCGCGACGCACTTCTCCAGGGAGTCCTGCGAGAGCGTGAACGAGGCGTGCAGCCCGAACAGGCCCTTGATCATGTCCGAGTCGTCGCTGTTGGCCCACTTCATGAACTCGACGTTCTCGGCGATCTCGCGCTCGAGGACGTCGGCGCCGTCCCGGTCGGACACCTCGTAGCACAGCGACGCGCGGATGCCGATGTTCTTGGCCGCCTCAGCCATCGTGAAGAGCGACCCGGACGCCGCGTGCGGGCTCGAGTGGTGGTCGATGACCGTGGTCACGCCGTACTGGATCGACTCCTTGAACGTCGTGTAGGCGTTCCACTTGACGTCCTCGGGCGTGAGCAGCCGGTCGAGCCGCCACCACATGTTCTCCAGCACCTCGAGGAAGTTGCGCTGCGGCATGCTCGGCGCGCAGCCGCGGGCGTAGGCGCTGTAGGCGTGGGTGTGGGCGTTGATGAAGCCCGGCATGATGACCCGGCCCTGGGCGTCGAAGAACTCGGCGTCCGGGTGGGCCGCGCGCATCTCGGCCGTCGGCCCCACGGCCACGACATCGCCCCCGTCGACGACGACGGCGCCGTCGGCGAAGAAGGGGTTCGCGGAGTCGAGGGTGAACAGGCGGCCGTTCCCGATGATCTGCATGGAGTCGCTCACTTTCCGGCGGGAGCCGACAGGAGGTAGGCGTGGTCGGCCTCGAGGGCCGTCAGGATGCGGGCCAGGTCGGCCGGCAGCTTGGGGTCGGACGCCGACGCGATGTCGGTCACCTCGCCGCCGGGCAGGCGGACGGTGTAGCCGCCGTCGGCCTTGGCCAGGAAGCCGACGTTCGTGGACTCCTCGAAGTCCTCGTGGGTCCAGAACGTGGTGACCTTGTCCTTGTACGGACGCCCCGCGTGCGGGCAGAACGTGCCGCAGTTGCCGCACTCGTTGCAGAGCCCGTCGATGTGGACGATCTGGAAGGGGTCGCTGAACCCGGCGACCTTGACCGACACGTTGGCGCGGTTCGGGCAGACCTCGGTGCAGACCTCGCAGATGTCCTGGCAGGTGAGGCAGCGGGAGCCCTCGTCCTTGCCGGCCAGCGGCTTGATCAGCAGGGCCCGCTTGGCGCGGATCGGCTCGACGGGCTGGTGCACCGTCGGGTGCGGCCGGTCGTAGTCGGCGGTGACGCCGGCGTCCTTCAGGATGGCGCGGGCCGCGACCTTGGCGTCCGCGACGGCCTGGACGACCGTGGACGGGCCGAGGCGGCCGTCGCCGATCACGTAGACCCGGGGCTTGCTCGACTGGAAGTCGGCGTCGAGGACCGCGCGGCCGCGGGCGTCCAGGGCCAGCCCGTTGCGGACGTACGGCTCGGTCTGGATCGTCGCGCCGGTGGCGCCGATGACGGTGTCCGCCTCGATGTCGACGAACTCGCCCGTGCCCTCGATGCCGCGGCGCTTGCCGGGGACGATCGGGGCCAGCTTCATCTGCTCGCAGCGCAGCACCTTGCCGTCGTAGCTCACCGGGGCGACCAGTTCGAGGATGTCGAGGCCCTCGGCGCGGACGTCGTTGACCTCCTCCTGGGTGGCCGGCATGTTCGGCTCGTTGCGGCGGTAGACGATGAACGCCTTCTCGACGCCCTCGGTGCGGGCGGCCGTCCGGACGCAGTCCATGGCGACGTCGCCGGCGCCCACGACGGCGACCGTCTTGCCGACCTTGGCGCCGCCCTCGTTCCAGGCGTCCCACAGGAAGTCGAGCGCGTCGACGATGAGTTCCTGGCCCTCCTGGACCGGGTTCATGCCGCGGCCCCACGAGCCGGTGGCCACGATGACGTGCGAGTAGGTCTTGCGCAGCTCGTCGACGTCGTACTTCGGGTCGCAGTTGAAGTGGAAGGTGACACCCAGGTCGGTGGCCAGCGCGAAGTCGCGCATGATCTGCTCTTCGCTGATCCGGAACTTCGGGATGATGTAGCGGACGATGCCGTAGGGGCCGTCGAGCTTCTCGAAGACCTCCACCTCGACGCCGTTGCGGCGCAGGAAGATCGCCGCGGCGATACCGGCCGGGCCGGCGCCGATGATGGCGACCTTGGAGTCGGTGACCAGGGCGGGGGCCACCTGGGCCTTGCTGAAGGCGTCCTGCGCGTGGTCGGAGGCGACCAGCTTGACCTGGCGGATGTGGATCGACTGCTCGTAGTCGAGCCGCGTGCAGTGCTCGCGGCAGTTCTGCGCGCACAGGACGCCGTTGATCGTCGGGGCCGTGTTGTCGAGGGCGATGACCTTGAAGGCCTCCTCGTAGCGGCCGGCCGCGGTCAGCGTCAGGTACTCCGGGATCTGCTGGTGGATCGGGCAGCCGCCGTCCTCGCAGGGCGCCTTGAAGCAGTCGGTCAGCGGCAGCGGCGAGCCCGTCTTGCGGGTCGGGAACTTCTCGCGGAAGCGCTTGTGGTAGGCCGGATCCGCGAAGATCTCCTCGACCGTCGCGCGCAGCAGGTCGACGTCGATCGGGCCGGCGTCCGACATGGACGCGACGGACTCCTCGGCCAACTGCTGGAAGCGCTGCGGGCCGCCCGGCTTCAGCACCGTGGACGCCACGGTGATCGGCTGGATGCCGGTGCGCAGCACGCGGTCGAGGTTCAGGGCGTCCACGCCGCCGGAGTAGGAGATCGGCAACTGCCCGTCGAAGGCCTCCGAGAGCTTGAGGGCCAGCGACATCGACAGGATGAGCAGCGAGCGGCCCGACATGTACATCTCGTCGGACGGCAGCTCGCCGGCCTTGACCTCGACGGGGAACGTGTTCGTGAGCTTGACGCCGAAGCGCAGCCCCCGCTCGGCCGCGGTCGCCCGGAGGCGCTGCAGCATCGGCACGGCGTCCTCGAACTGCAGGTCGGCCTTGAAGTGGTGGTCGTCGAAGGAGATGTACTCGAAGCCGAGGCGGTCGAGGGCGGACCGGGCGTACTCGTAGCCGAGCATCGTCGGGTTGCACTTGACGAACGTGTTGAGGTGCTTCTCGGTCAGCAGGTAGTGCGCGATGGACTCGATCTCGCCGGCGGGGCAGCCGTGCAGGGTCGACAGGGTGACCGAGTTGGAGATCTGCGTCGGGATGGCCGCCAGGTCGGCGGCGGTGAAGTTCTCGAACTCGCCGAGGTGCGCCTCGAGCCAGGAGTAGCACTCGGCCCACACGGCGGTGCCGGAGGCGTCCTTGAGGCCCTCGATGTAGTGGTCGATCTTGGGCAGCTTGATGCCCTCGAGGTCGTAGCCGACGCTCATGTTGAAGGCGACGTCGCCCACCCAGCCGATGCCCAGTTCCTTGCCCCAGAAGGCGCACAGGAACCAGCCGCGCACGTACTCGTCGAAGGCCTCCTCGACCGTCAGCTCGGTCGACCACTCGCAGTTGTAGCCCTCGTCCATCATGTCGATGCACGGCTTGGCGACGCAGGCCCGCAGCTCGGCGCCGTCCATCTTCTGGACGGTCTTGAGCTCCATGAACCGGGCGCCCGTGAGGTAGCAGACCAGGATGTTGTTCGACAGTTGCGTCGAGGGGCCGGCGGCGGGGCCGACCGGGTTGGCGATGCGGTCGCCGAACGAGTCGACGATCGTCCGGGTGCCGTCCGGCCGCCAGAACTTGGACGCGTGCGCGCCGAAGATGGCGCCGTCCTGGGCGAGTTCGGCGCGAGTCCACGCCATCAGGTGTTCGAAGGACAAAGGTCGCATCAGGTCGCTCATCAGGAATACCCTCTCAGTGCCACGGAGCCGATCACGAACGTGCTGGGTCGTCGCCGACCCGGGGCTTCCGTCGTTGGTCGCTCCGCATCGAGGACGAGCCACCGCGGGGGGCCTGGGGACCACGTCCCCCTCAGCGCGCTTCGCGCCTCAGTTTACGGCGCGATCGCCCCGCGCGGGCTACTTTGGCCAAAGTAGGCCCGTCGGCGGCAGTAATGGCTCGCGGTGGCGACTTCCCTGCAAAAGTGTCAGTTGAACTGTCGGGCGGGTTAGAATGAGCCGTCTCGAGGGTGACCGGGGGTGTCTCCACCGGCCGTCCGACTCACTGGTGATCGCCCGCGCCTGGTCGATCACAGGAAGTGAAGAACCCCTAACCAGGAGGGCATTTCATGCAGTTCGATCAGAAGTGGTCGACGATGGATGGCAACGAGGCCGCCGCGCGCGTGGCCCACGCGCTGAGTGAAGTCGTCGCCATCTATCCCATCACCCCCAGTTCCCCCATGGCCGAGTACTGCGACGCCTGGAGCGCCGCGGGCCGCACGAACATCTGGGGGAGCGTTCCCGAGGTCGTCGAGATGCAGTCCGAGGGCGGCGCCGCCGGCGCGCTCCACGGCGCGGTCACCAAGGGCACGCTGGGCACGACGTTCACCGCCTCGCAGGGCCTCCTGCTGATGGTGCCGAACATGTTCAAGATCGCGGGCGAGTTGACCCCCGCCGTCATCCACGTGGCGGCCCGCGCGCTGGCCACCCACGCGCTGTCGATCTTCGGCGACCACTCCGACGTGATGCTGTGCCGCGGCACCGGCTGGGCCATGCTCGGCGCCACCACGGTGCAGGAGGCGCACGACTGCGCCCTGATCGCGCACGCCGCCACCCTGCGCTCCCGCATCCCGTTCCTGCACTACTTCGACGGCTTCCGCACCAGCCACGAAGAGAACAAGATCGCGCTGCTGACCAACGACGACCTGCGCGCCCTCGTCCGCGAAGAGGACGTCATCGCGCACCGCCTGCGCGGTCTCACCTCCGACCGCCCGATGCTGCGCGGCACCGCGCAGAACCCGGACGCGTTCTTCCAGGGACGCGAGGCGTCCAATCTGTTCTACGACGCCGTCCCGGGCATCGTCCAGGAGTGCATGGACGAACTGGGCGAGCGCACCGGCCGGCGCTACTCGCTCGTCGAGTACTACGGGGCCGAGGACGCCGAGCGCGTCATCGTCATCATGGGGTCCGGCTGGGGCACCACGAAGGAGGCCATCGACGAGCTGAACGCGCGCGGCGAGAAGGTCGGCGCCCTCAACGTCCGCCTCTACCGGCCGTTCCCCACGGACGCCTTCATCGCGGCCCTGCCCAAGACGGTCAAGAGCATCGCGGTGCTCGACCGGGTCAAGGAGCCCGGCGACGCCGGCCAGCCGCTGCACGAGGACGTCGTCCTCAGCCTGTTCGAGAACGCGGACGCCCTCGGTGCGCTCCCGCGCGTGATCGCCGGCATCTACGGCCTCGGCTCGAAGGACTACACCCCGGCCATGGCGGCCGCCGTCTACGCCGAGCTCGCCAAGGACGCCCCGAAGAAGCGGTTCACCGTCGGCATCAACGACGACGTCACGCACCTGTCCCTCGACTACGACCCCACGTTCAAGCCGGACCTGGGCGTCATCACCGCCGTCCTCTACGGCCTGGGCTCCGACGGCACCGTCGGCTCGTCCAAGAACACGGTGAAGATCATCGGCTCCGACCCGGGCCGTTACGCCCAGGGCTACTTCGTCTACGACTCCCGCAAGTCGGGTTCGTCGACGGTCAGCCACCTGCGGTTCGGCGACAAGCCCATCGACTCGGCGTACCTGATCGACGAGGCCGACTTCGTGGCCGTCCACCAGTTCGGCCTGCTCGCGCAGATGCCCACGCTCGACATCGCCAAGCGCGGCGCCAAGGTGCTGCTCAACTCGCCGTTCACGCCCGAGGAGACCTGGCCGAACCTGCCGGTCGAGGTGCAGCAGATCGTCCTCGACAAGGACCTCGAGGTCTACGTCATCGACGCCCAGGCCGTCGCCAACAAGGTCGGCATGGGCAAGCGCATCAACACCGTCATGCAGCCGTGCCTGTTCTACCTGTCGGGCATCGTGGCGCAGGACGCGGCGATCGCCAAGATCAAGAAGTCGATCGAGGACACCTACGGCCGCAAGGGCCGGGTCATCGTCGAGCGCAACTGGGCGGCCATCGACAGCGCGATCGAGGCGCTGCACCGCCTGGAGATCCCGAGCGTCGCGTCCGGTGCCCTGCACCGCATGCCGGCCGTCCCGGACGCCGCCCCCGACTTCGTCAAGACCGTCACGCAGAAGATGCTGTTCGGCCTCGGCGAGGAGATCCCGGTCTCGGCCATGCCGATCGACGGCACCTGGCCGACGGCGACCGCCCAGTACGAGAAGCGCGGCATCGCAGAGGAGATCCCGGTCTGGGATCCGAGCCTCTGCATCGACTGCGGCAAGTGCGCGATGGTCTGCCCGCACGCGGCGATCCGCATCAAGGTCATGCCGGCGGACGCCCTGGCCGACGCGCCCGAGTCGTTCAAGTCGAAGGACTACCGCGACCGCACGCTGACGGGTCACAAGCTCGTCGTCCAGACCGCGCCCGACGACTGCACCGGCTGCGGCGTCTGCGTGGACACCTGCCCGGCCATGAGCAAGACGCAGGTCAAGCACAAGGCCATCGACATGGAGAACCGCCTCGTCCACCTGGACGCCGAGCGCGCCAACTGGGACTTCTTCCTCGGCATCCCCGAGGTCGGCCGCGACCTGGTGCGGCACGACCAGGTCAAGGGCGTGGCCCAGCTCCAGCCGCTGTTCGAGTTCTCGGGCGCCTGCTCCGGCTGTGGCGAGACCCCGTACGTCCGGACGCTGACCCAGCTGTTCGGCGATCGGATGCTGGTGGCGAACGCGACCGGCTGCTCCTCGATCTACTCGGGCAACCTGCCGACGACGCCGTACGCCGTCAACCCCGACGGCCGTGGGCCGGCCTGGAGCAACTCGTTGTTCGAGGACAACGCCGAGTTCGGGCTGGGCATGCGCCTGGCCTGGGAGCAGCAGCACTCCGAGGCGCGGCGCTACGTCGCCGAGTTGCGGGACCAGGTGGGCGCCGAGCTCGCCGACGCCCTGCTGGCGGCCGAGCAGTCCGCGGAGGCGGGCATCTTCGCCCAGCGGGAGCGGGTCGCTCAGCTCAAGGACGTCCTTCAGGGCGTCGAGGGCCTCAAGGCCCGCGCGCTGGAGAGCCTGGCCGACGAGCTGGTCCAGAAGTCGATCTGGATCATCGGCGGCGACGGCTGGGCGTACGACATCGGGTACGGCGGTCTCGACCACGTCCTGGCGTCCGGCGTCAACGTGAACATCCTCGTGCTGGACACCGAGGTGTACTCCAACACCGGCGGCCAGTCGTCCAAGGCGACTCCGCGCGGCGCGGTGGCCAAGTTCGCCACCGCCGGCAAGGTGACCGGCAAGAAGGACCTGGGCCTGATCGCCCAGACCTACGGCAACGTCTACGTCGCCCAGGTGGCGATGGGGGCGAACCAGCAGCAGGTGGTCCGGGCCATGCTCGAGGCCGAGGCCTGGGACGGGCCGTCGCTGATCATCGCCTACTCGACGTGCATCAGCCACGGCATCGACATGGAGACCTCCATGACGCACCAGGGCGAAGCGGTGGCGTCCGGCTACTGGCCGCTCTACCGCTACCGTCCGTCCGAGGACACGCACGCCAAGCCGCTGCAACTCGACTCGAAGGCGCCCAACGGGCGCGTGGAGGCCTACCTGGCCAGCGAGCCCAGGTTCGCCATGCTCAAGCGGTCCGATCCCGAGCGGGCCGAGGCCCTGTGGAAGCGGGCCCACGCCGACGTCGAAGAGCGCTGGCGTTACTACAGCCAGATGGCGGCCGTCGAGCGCGCCCTGACCCAGGACGCCCCCGCGGGCAACGACGCCCCTGCGCAGAACACGGAGAAGTAGAACAATGGTCAACGCACCTGATCTGTCCACCACCTACCTCGGGCTGCAGCTCTCCGGCCCGGTCATCGCCTCCGCGGGCCCGCTGACCCGCGAGGTCGAGACGATGCTCCAACTGGAGGCCGCCGGGGCGTCCGCCATCGTGCTGCCCAGCCTCTTCCAGGAAGAGGCGGAGGCCGAGGAGATGCAGGCCTTCGAGCTGGCCGAGATGGCCGACGGGTTCGCCGAGTTCGCCTCGGCGCCCCTGCCCGAGCAGGAACTCGACAACGTCGGCACGGGACTGCACCTGCGCCGGCTGCGCAAGGCGAAGGCCGCGCTCAAGGTCCCGGTCATCGCGAGCCTCAACGGCAAGGACGTCGGCGGCTGGGCGCGCTACGCCAAGGAGTTGGAGGACGCCGGCGCGGACGCGCTGGAGTTGAACCTCTACCGCGTGAACGCCAACCCGGCCGTCACCGCCAACGACATCGAGGACATCTACGTCCGGATCGTCGCCGCGGTCCGGTCCGAGATCAGCATCCCGCTGGCGGTCAAGGTGTCGAGCCACTTCACGGCCTTCAGCAACTTCGCGAACCGCCTGGTCGGGGCGGGGGCGGACGCCCTCGTGCTGTTCAGCGGCCTGTACGGCACCGACATCGACCTGGTCTCCAAGCAGATCAAGCCGTCGGTTCCGTTGACCACCTCCGACCGGGTCCGGCTGCCCATGCGGTGGATCGGCATCCTGGACGCCCAGCTGCCCGACACCGGGCTGGCCGCGACGTCCGGGCTGCACACCTGGCAGGACCTGGCCAAGCTGCTGCTGGTGGGCGCCGACGTGGCCTGCACCACCTCGGCGGTCATCAAGCACGGCCCGCAGGCGATCACGACCATGTTGGAGGGGCTCACGGCCTGGATGACGGAGAACGAGTACGAGTCGGTCTCCCAGCTGCGCGGCAGCATGAACCAGCGGTCCGCCGGCGACGCCGGCGCCTACGAGCGCGACGTCTACATTAAGACGATCACCTCGACGCCGGTCATCCTCTGATCGACCGCGAACCAGCGGCCCCGGGTGCGAACAGCACCCGGGGCCGCTGGGCGTTCGGGGGCCGGTCAGGCGGGCGCGTCGGCGTCCTCGCCGGTGCCGAGGTGGCCGCACTCGATCAGGCGGTGCGGCGTCCGGGCGAAGTAGTCGCGGGCGCCGCGGTCGCCGAGGGCGGACGCCGCGGCCGCGGCCCAGTGGTCGCGCCCCAGGAGCACCGGATGCCCGGGGCGTCCGTCATAACAGGCGCGACCGAGCACGTCGGGGGCGACGCCGAGGGCGTCCAGAACGTGGGTGAAGATCGGGCTGCGGACGTCGGGCAGGTCGACTAGCGTGATCAGAGCCACGGCCGCACCGGTGCGGCCGGCGGCCGAGAGCCCCGTTCTGAGGGAGGCGCCCATGCCCGAGTCCCAGTCGGACGCCTCGGCGAGCGTCAGCCAGGGCCGGGGGGCGACGGCGGCGCGGACGGCGTCCGCCTCGGCCCCGATGACCGCGATCACTTCGGGGCAGCCGGCCTCGTGCAGCCACGCGCAGACGCGCGCCAACGGCGTCCGGTCGGGGGTGGCCAGGGGGCCGAGGAGCGCCTTCGGGCCGCCCATGCGGCGGCCGGCGCCGGCGGCCAGGACGACGCCGACGACGCCGTCAGACCTCGACGTCGAGGCTGCCATAGGCGACGGGGTTCTGGCTGGCGTTGTCCAGGGGGTCGGCCTCGCCGATCAGCGGATGGTCGGGCAGGGGGCTGCCGATGATCGCGAGCCGGTCGCCGTGGATCGTCACCCCGTCGATCGTGCCGACCAGGCGGATGATCCCGGCGTGCGCGATCAGCAGCAACTGCGAGGCGATGACCCGGTCGGGTTGCATGCGCCACACGCCGCGGCCGCGCTGCCACAACTCGTTGGCGGAGGCGCCGTCGCGGAAGCCGACCCGTTCGCGGCCCAGGGCGTCGTTGACGACGGCGGGGTGGTCGGCGCCGAGGCGGACCCGGACGACGTTCACCTCTTCCCGTTCGGTCTCGTGGTAGTCCACGCTGCCGCCCTTGCCGAGCAGGCGGCGCTCGTTGGTGCGCTTCGACTGGGCGGACGACGTCAGGACGCCGGCGATGATCGATTGGTGCTGCCAATCGAGGGCGTCCCAGCGGGAGCCGAAGCTGCTGGCGGAGGCGCCGCCGCCCCGGAGGGCATGGCCGGCGATGTCGGCACAGATGCCCAGGAACGCCCGGTCCACGCTGCTCAGGATGTTGCGGGCGGCGAGTTCGGCGACCCGGTCCCAGTCGACGTTCTCTGCGCTCGAGTCGGTGTGGACGTAGCCGGCGATTTTCGACAGCACCGACGGAGAGCTGACGAGGATCGCTGCGGCGTCCTGCTCGGAGTGCCGCGAGTGGAGTGGCATGGGAAGCATCTTAGCTATTCCCCCGCCCGGTCGGGCTGAGGGTGTTAGACTTTGCCAAGAGTAAAGCCTGTCAGCAGGAAAGTATTCATCCATACGGCGGACCCGGAGACCCCGGCCGTCACGACGACGCGAAGGAGCGGCACACGATGGATTTCCAGAGCAACCTCGCCAAGCTGGACGGCTTGGACTTCAAGGGGCTGTACCAGGACGACTTCTTCCTGACGTGGGACAAGAGCGAGGACGAGCTCAAGGCCGTGCTGGCCGTCGCCGATGCCCTGCGTGCGCTGCGTGAGAACAACAAGTCGGCCCGGATCTTCGACTCCGGCCTCGGCATCTCGCTGTTCCGCGACAACTCGACCCGGACGCGCTTCTCGTACGCGTCGGCCTGCAACTTCCTCGGCCTCGAGGAGCAGGTCTTCGACGAGGGCAAGTCCCAGGTCGCCCACGGCGAGACCGTGATGGAGACCGCCAACATGATCTCCTTCATGGCCGACGTCATCGGCATCCGCGACGACATGTACATCGGCAAGGGCCACACCTACATGCAGGCCTTCTCCGAGTACGTCCAGATGGGCTACAAGGAGGGCGTCCTCGAGCAGCGCCCGACCGTCCTGTCCCTGCAGTGCGACATCGACCACCCGACCCAGTCGATGGCCGACCTCCTCCACCTGTCCCACGAGTTCGGCGGGCTGGAGAACCTCAAGGGCAAGAAGCTCGCCATGACGTGGGCCTACTCGCCCTCCTACGGCAAGCCGCTGTCGGTGCCGCAGGGCATGATCGGCCTCATGTCGCGCTTCGGCATGGACATCGTGCTGGCGCACCCCGAGGGCTACGACACCATGCAGGAGCCCCGCGACGTGGCCGCCAAGTACGCGGCGGAGACGGGCGGCTCGTTCCGCGTCACCAACGATATGGCGGACGCCTTCGACGGCGCCGACATCGTCTGCCCGAAGTCCTGGGCTCCGTTCGCGGCCATGGAGGAGCGCACCGAGCTCTACGGCAACGGCGACTCGGCCGGCATCAAGGACCTCGAGCAGCGCCTGCTGAAGCAGAACGCCGAGTTCAAGGACTGGACGACCACCGAAGACATGATGGCCAAGACCAAGGACGGCAAGGCGCTCTACATGCACCCGCTGCCCGCGGACATCAGCGGCCTGTCCTGCAAGGAGGGCGAGGTCGAGGAGTCGGTGTTCAGCCGCTACCGCGTCCCCATGTACAAGGAAGCCAGCAACAAGCCGTACGCGATCGCGGCCATGATCTTCCTGATGAAGGTCGCCGATCCCGCCTCCAAGCTGCAGCAGCTGTGGGGCGGCAAGGACCGTTGGTCCAAGTAAGACGTCCCCCACACAACCGCCATCCACTAGGAGACACATCTACATGGCTGACATCGACTACGCCAAGATCAACGAGGTAGCGGAGACCTACCGGGCCGACATGACGGCCTTCCTCCGCGCCCTCATCAAGAACAAGGGCATGTCCTGCCAGGAAGAGGCCAAGTCGCGCCTCATCGTGGCCGAGATGGACAAGCTGGGCTACGACCGCACCCGCATCGACGGCCTCGGCTCCGCCATCGGCTACATCGGCAACGGCCCGAAGCTGATCTGCTTCGACGGCCACATCGACTGCGTCGGCGTGGGCAACATCGACAACTGGAAGTTCGACCCGTTCGAGGGCTTCGAAGATGACGTGCTCATCGGCGGCCGCGGCGGCTCCGACCAGCTCGGTGGCGTCGTGTCCGCGGTCTACGGCGGCAAGATCGCCATGGACCTCGGCCTCCTCGACGACCGGTTCACCTACATGGTGGCCGGCACCGTCCAGGAAGAGGACTGCGACGGCATGTGCTGGCTCTACCTCATCGAGGAAGAGAACGAGAAGCCCGACTTCGTCATCTCCACCGAGCCCACCGACCACGGCATCTACCGTGGCCACCGCGGCCGCATGGAGATCCGGGTCGAGGTCGACGGCGTGTCCTGCCACGGCTCCGCCCCCGAGCGCGGCGACAACGCGATCTACAAGATGGCGGAGATCCTGCTCGAGATCCGCGACCTGAACGATCGCCTGCACGTCGATCCGTTCCTGGGCAAGGGCACCGTCACGACGTCCGAGATCTTCTTCACCTCGCCGTCGCGCTGCGCCGTGGCCGACTCCTGCGCCATCTCCCTCGACCGTCGCCTGACGGACGGCGAGACCTGGCAGGGGGCGATCGAGGAGGTCAAGAACCTCCCCGCCGCCCAGAAGTACAACGCGCGCGTCTTCTGCTACGACTACAAGTCGGTCGCATGGACGGGCAAGGAGTACGGCCAGCAGTGCTACTTCCCGACGTGGGTCATCCCGGAGGAGAGCCCCGAGGTTCAGGCTGCCGCCGAGGTGCACCGTGGCCTCTTCGGGGAGCCCCGCATCGACAAGTGGACCTTCTCGACCAACGGTGTCGCCACCGCCGGCCGCCACAAGATCCCCATGATCGGCTTCGGCCCCGGCAAGGAGGCTCAGGCCCACGCCCCGAACGAGCTGCAGTGGAAGGACGACCTCGTCCGCTGCGCCGCCCTGTACGCCGCCCTCGGCAAGGTCTACTGCGACACGGTCGGCGACACCAAGACCGTGGTGACGCAGCTCTGAGCTGAGTCGGCACCCTCACACAACCCGGGGCGGGCGGACATCCGCCCGCCCCGGTCTCTTCGACAGGAAGGAACGAGCACAGTGGCTCGCATTCTCGTCTCGCTCGGCGGCAACGCGCTGGGCGTCGACTTCGACGAACTCGTCCACACGGTCGGCGTGATCGCCGCCCCGGTCGTGGGCCTGCTCAAGGACGGCCACGAGGTGGTCGTCTGCCACGGGAACGGCCCCCAGGTCGGCATGATCAAGACCGACATCGACCTCGGCAAGGCCGGCCTGCAGGAGGGCCGCGTCATGCCGCTGTCGGAGTGCGTGGCGATGAGCCAGTCGTACATCGGCTACCACCTGCAGAACGCCATCGAGAACCAGATGAACCGGCAGGGCGTCGAGGGCAAGGTCGTCACGACCGTCGTGTCGCGCTGCCTGGTGGACGCCGACGACCCCAACTTCTCGAACCCGACGAAACCGATCGGCGCCTTCTTCAGCAAGGACCAGGCCGACGCGATGGCGTCCGAGGGCAAGACCATGATCGAGGACTCCGGCCGCGGGTACCGCGAGGTCGTCGCCTCCCCGATCCCGAAGATGATCCTCGAGAAGGACGCCGTCAAGGAACTCGTCGCGGCCGGGCACGTCGTGATCGCCGGCGGCGGCGGCGGCATCCCGGTCGTCACCAAGGACGGCTGGACGAAGGCCATCGACGCGGTCATCGACAAGGACCGCACGTCGATCCTGCTCGCGGCGGACACCGACTGCGACGCGCTCGCGATCCTGACCGGGGTCGAGAAGGTCGCGGTGAACTTCAACAAGCCCGATCAGCGCGACCTCGACTCGATCACCCTGGCCGAGTGCGAGCAGTACATCGCGGAAGGCCAGTTCCCGGCCGGGTCGATGCTGCCCAAGATGGAGGCCGCGATGGACTTCGTGAAGTCCGGCCCCAACCGTCGCACCCTCATCACGTCGCTCGACAAGCTCGTCGAGGGCCTGAAGGGCGAGACGGGCACCTGGGTCGTCGCCTGACCGGACGCCGATTCGCTGGTCCGCTCCCGTGCGGGGGCGGGCGAGCGGGTAGAGTCCGGACCACTGTCGAACACAGCCACAGCCGCCTATCTGACAGGAGAGACACATGGCATACGTGATCACGCTCCCTTGCGTGGACACCAAGGACAAGGCCTGCGTGGAGGAGTGCCCGGTCGACTGCATCTACGAGGGTGACCGGAACCTCTACATCCACCCCGAGGAGTGCGTGGACTGTGGGGCCTGCGAGCCCGCATGCCCCGTGCAGGCGATCTTCTACGAGGACGACCTCCCCGAGAGCGACATCGACTGGAAGGACGTCAACGCGGCCTTCTTCGCCGAACTCGGCTCCCCGGGCGGCGCCGCCCGCGTGGGCGCGACCGGCTCCGACGAGCCCCGCGTCGCCGCGCTGCCGCCGAAGGAGTGACCTCACTCCCGGTCTGAACACGCAGGGCCCCCGCCGTTTCGGCGGGGGCCCTGTTGTGTGTGTGGGGGGGCGGTGGGGTGGCCGTTGAGGGCGGGCCGGGGCCTTCGGGGGCGGGCCGAGGCCTTCGGGGGCTGGGCCGGGGCCGTCGGGCGCTGGGCCGGCGGTGTCGTGGGGACGGGGCCGGCGGTGTCGTGGGGACGGGCCGGCGAGGACGGGGCCGAGGGACTCCGGCGGCGGGGGCGGCGAGGTAGGTGGCGAGGGGCTCTGGTGTCGGTGTCGGTGGGGACGGGGCCGAGGTTCCTCCGGTTTGCCGAGGGTGCGCCTTCGGCGAGAACGAGCAAGGTCGGCGAGAGCAAGGTCGGCCCTGTGGGCGTCGCGGCGTCGGGGTGTGGGTTGGGTCCCGTTGTCGGGGTCAGGCTCGCACTTGTGGTTGGTTGGGGCGTTCGCCTTGGCATCGGGGTGTGGGTTGGGTCCCGTTGTCGGGGTCAGGCTCGCACTTGTGGTTGGTTGGGGCGTTCGCCTTGGCGTCGGGCTGCGAGGTGGGCCCCGTGCCCGTGGCCACCCGCGTACGCGCGTTGACACGGGAACCGGAGCGGCTGCCCGGAAGTGGAGCGGATGGTTCAGAGGCGAACCGGAGCGGCTGGCGGGAAGTGGAGCGGATGGTTCAGAGGCGAACCGGAGCTGCTGCCGGGAAGTGGAGCGGCTGCCGGGAAGTGGAGCGGCTGTCGGGAAGTGGAGCGGATGGTTCAGAGGCGAACCGGAGCGGCTGGCGGGAAGGGGAGCGGATGGTTCAGAGGCGGAGCATGAGTCGCCGGTAGAGCCGGACGGCGGCGTCCAGGTCGGCGAGCGCCACCGACTCGTTCTCGCGGTGGGCGGCGGCGAGGTCGCCGGGTCCGCAGATGATGACGTCGCGGACGCCGTGGCCGCGCCCGGCCCGCCGCAGGACCGTCCCGTCGGTGGTGCCGGCGAAGACGGCGGGGGATGGGCTGAGACCCTCGGCGTCCAGGGCCCGCTGCGCCTGCGCGACCAGGGCGGACGCCGTGGGCGTCCGCCAGCCCTCACGACGGTCGACCACCCGCACCTCCACGGAGAGGGACGGCTGACGGGACCGGAGGCGTCCGACGATGCGGTCGAGGCGCGCCCAGACGTCGTGGGGGTCATGGTCGGGGGAGAGTCGGGCGTCGACGGTGAGGGTGCACACATCGGGGACGACACAGGGCTCGACGCCGGCGTTGATCGCGAGCGGCCGCCAGAAGCTGGCGGGGGAGTCGGGGGCGGCGGTGGCGGTGAAGTCCTCGGCATCGAGGTCGGCGATGAGGTCGGCGGCACACTGGATCGGGTTGCGGCCGGACGGTTGCGAGCCGTGGCCCGTGGCACCGCGCAGGGTGAGGTGGGCCCAGGTGCGGCCGCGTCCGGTGGTGCACAGGGCCAGGCCGGTGGGTTCTCCGACGACGACGTCGGCCTCGCGGGCCAGGAGCGGGTGGGCGGCGACGGCCCGGGAGCCGCCCATGAGGTCCTCCTCGTCGGTGGTCAGGACGAGGAGGACGTCGCCGGGGGGCGTCCGACCCTCACCGCGGAGTTGGACGGCGGCGGTGACCATCGCGGCGACCCCGCCCTTCATGTCGGCGGACCCGCGGCCGATGAGGCGTCCGTCGCGGAGTCTGCCGGCGAAGGGGTCGTCGGTCCAGCGGGCGCGTTCGGCCGGGCTGACGCCGACGACGTCGAGGTGGCCGGTGAAGATCCGGGCCGGCGCCTCATCCCGCCCGGGCAGGAGGGCGACGAGGTCGTCGCCGTGGCCGGGCACCGGGACGCGGTGCACCTCGAACCCGTGGCCGGTCAGGTGGGTGTCGAGGTGGGCGACCGCCGCGTGCTCGTCGCCCGGCGGGTTCACGCTCGGCAGGCGGACCAGAGCGGCGGCGAGTTCTGCGACAGTCGGCACGGGCCCATTGTGACGCCGAGGCGGTGCGGCCGGGTGCGCTCCTTGTTGGGACGTTCCGGGCTCGCACGCCCAGGCGGGCTCAGGCTGCGCGAAGGCCCCGTTCGAGCGAGCCTCGGACCAGCGTGGCCAGCCGGAAGCCGTCGCACGCCTCGGCCCAGCCCCATCGGACCACCCACCAACCGGCCTGCCGGATCTGCTCCTCGCGGCGCTTCTCGCGCATGATGACGTCCTCGGGTGTCTCGCCCTCCGCGAGGCGCTTGCCGTACTTGCCCTTTCCGTCGCACTCGCCGACCAGACGCTGGGCGGGCCAGGCGAAATCGCTGCGGGCGACGAACAACCCGTGATCGCGGATCTCGTACTGCACCTCGGGTGGCGGGATGCCCATCCGGTCGAACTGGACGCGGCTCAACGACTCGGCCGGCGACTCGCTGCGGCCGTCCGCGAACTGCGCGCAGAAACGGGCGCGGTGGATCCCGGTGCGGCGGCGATCGCGAGCCACGGCGTCCAGGAGGTCGGCGCGGGCCAGCCCGGCGGCCAGGGCGGCGTCGCAGGTGATGACGCCCCACTCCAGCGGAAGTTCACGGGCCCAGGTCGGCGGCGGTCCGGGCCAGTGAGGTCAGTCGGACGCCGTCGCGGACGACGACCTCGTCGTCCGTCAGCGGAGCGCTGATGAGGCGGACGGGGCCGCGGCGGCGTCCATGCCCGCCGGCGGTCCTGGTCACGTGGACGCGGTCGAGCCAGCCCGCTTGCAGGGGCAACCCGTGGAAGGCCGCGGCGGACGCGTGGCTGACCACGGCGTCCGGGTGCAGGCGGGGCAACGTGGCCCGCACGAGGCGGAGGTGCTGGGCGCGCTCGCCCAGGCCGGGCGGCGGCGGGGCGTACACCCCGCGTCGGACCTGGACGAGCGTGCCCGCCCCTCGGGCGCGGCGGAGGGCCTGATCGGTCCAGCCGCGCTCGAGGAGGTGTTGACGCGTCCAGGTGGGGGTGGGTTCTGGCGGCATGCGGCCAGTAGACCAGCGCCGGCGGTCGGGGGGAATGGGGAGAACTCCCCATGCTCTGCGCCCGGACGCCCGCGTGCCGGCCCGAGTGCCTCGGCCCTGGCGCAGGGCTGGGGTGGGGGATGCGCTCCGCCTTCTGGTGTTGGCTCCGGTTGCAGGGGGAGCGGACGGTGGGAAGCGGAGCGGATGTGTCTCCGGGGGGAGCGGCTGGTGGGAAGCGGAGCGGATGCGTGTCCGGGGGGGAACGCGGCTGCCGGGAAGTGGGGCGGACGTGTGTCGTGTGGGCTGGGGTGGGGGATGCGCTCCGCTTTCTGGTGTTCGCTTCGGTTGCGGGGGGAGCGGATGGTGGGAAGGGGAGCGGATGCGTGTCCGGGGGGAGCGGATGGTGGGAAGCGGAGCGGATGCGTGTCCGGGGGGAGCGGCTGCCGGGAAGGGGAGCGTCGGCCAGGAAGCGGAGCGGACGCGCGCGTCGCCCGGGAACACGACAGTGCCCCCGGGCGAACCGGGGGCACTGGTGTGTCGGGGGCGGTGGCGGCCACGGGGCCGGGCTCGGGGCCCGGTCAGTGGGTCGCGCCCAGGGGGTCGATCAGGCGTCCAGGTCCTGCTCGATGAGGGCGGCGATCTTGTCCACGGCCTCGGCGTTGTCGGACTCGACGGTGACCGAGGCGCCCTTCTCGGCGCCGAGGGTCATGATCATGAGGGACGAGCCGGCGTCCACCGGCTCCTCGCCGGGAACGGACAGGAGGATCTCGTCGTCGAACTCACCGGCGGCTTCGGCGATGATCGACGCGGGACGCGCGTGGAGGCCGACGGACGAGCCGACGATGACGGTCTTGCTGGCCATGGGTGTTTCTCCTTCGTTGGGTTTCGTGACGGTGCTTCCGCCGGACCCTGCCCGCACCAGTCTGGCGGGCAGGGCCGACGAAAACCAGGGTTCAGGCGGCGACGGGCTTCTTCATGCTCTTGAGGCCGATGACCGCCGCGGCCGACACCAGGACGCCCGCGATGATCGACACCAGGAAGAGCAGGAAGTTGGTGATCGCGAAGAACACGAACACCCCGCCGTGGGGGGCGTAGCTGCCCACGTTGAAGGCCATGATCAGGGCACCGGTCACGGCGCCACCGGCCATCATCGAGGGGATGACGCGGGCCGGGTCGGCGGCCGCGAACGGGATCGCGCCCTCCGAGATGAACGACAGGCCCAGCAGCCACGCCGACTGCCCGTTCTCCCGCTCGACCTCGGTGAACACGTTCTTGCGCACGAAGGTGGCGACCGACATGGCGATCGGCGGCACCATGCCGGCGGCCATCACGGCGGCCATGATGAGCAGCGTCGCGGGCTTGTCGGGGGCGAGGCCGGCGGTGGCGAACAGGTACGCCGCCTTGTTGACGGGGCCACCCAGGTCGAGGCACATCATGAGGCCGAGGATGACCCCGAGCACGATGGCGTTCGCGCCGCTCATGCCGGACAGGCCGTCCTGCATGGCCTTGGTGAGGGCCGCCAGCGGATTGCCGAGCACGAGGTACATCAGACCGCCCACGATCAGCGTGGTGACGAGCGGGATCACGACGACGGGCATCAGGCCGGCGAGCCAGCGGGGCACCTTGCGGGAAGCGAGCCACCCGGCGATGTAGCCGGCCAGGATGCCGGTGAGCAGGCCGCCGAGGAAGCCGGCGCCCAGCGTCGCGGAGATCGCGCCGCCGACGAAGCCGGGAGCGATGCCGGGACGACCGGCGATCGCGTAGGCGATGTAGCCGGACAGGGCCGGCACCAGGAAGCCGAACGCGGCCCCGCCGATCTTGAACAGGACGGCGCCCAGGTAGTCGGCGCCGGCAGCCCAGCCGGCGGCCAGGGCCAGGTCGCCGATCGACTTGCCGCCCGCGATGCCCTTGGCGCAGGCGTCCGCCGACAGCCAGCTCAGCTGGGTGCAGGCGCGGGTGGCGCCACCGACGGCCTCGGCCGGCTTCAGCGCGATGTCGAAGCCACCGAACAGGAAGCCGAGGGCGATCAGCAGACCGCCGGCGGCCACGAACGGCAGCATGTACGAGACACCGGTCATCAGCGCCTGCATGATGCGCTTGCCGAAGCTGAGCTGCTCGCCGGCCCCGGACGCCGCTGCTGCGGCCGCGTCCCCGCTCACCCGGCGGGCGTTCGGGTTCTTGGACGCCGCGACGGCCTCTTGCAGCATCTTGACGGGCTCGCTGATGGCCCGCTTCACGCCCGACTCGATGACGGGCAGGCCGGCGAAGCGCTCGCGCTCCTTGACGCCGACGTCGGTCGCGAAGATCGCGGCGGCGGCGCCCTTGATGACGTCCGCGGGCAGCGGCTCGACCGCGCCCGAGCCCTGCGTCTCGATGCGCACGTCGAGGCCCAGCTCCTTGCCGGCGTTCACCAGCGAGTCGGCGGCCATGTAGGTGTGCGCGATGCCGGTCGGGCAGGCGGTGACGCCCACGATGATCGGCTTCGCCCCGCCGGCGGCGGCCACCGCGGCGGCAGGGGCGGCCACGGCGGCCGCCGCAGCCGGAACCGCGGCCGCAACCGCAGCCGGGGCGGGCTTGGGGGCGAGGACGGCGTTGACCAGGTCGACGATCTCGTCCGGGGTGGCGGCCGCGCGCAACGAGGCGAGGAAGTCCTTGCGGACGAGCGCCCGGGCCAGTTGGGTGAGCAGCTTGAGGTGGTCGGCGTCCCCGTCGGCCGCGGCGGCGATCAGGAAGACGATGTCGGCGGGGCCGTCCTTCGCCCCGAAATCGACCTTGTGGGAGAGGCGGGCGAAGGCGAGCGACGCCTGGGACACGGCCGTGGAGCGGCAGTGGGGGATGGCGATGCCGCCGGGCAGGCCGGTGGCGGCCTGACCTTCGCGCTTGAGCGCGTCGGCCTTGAGCCCGTCGGCATCGGCGCGGCCCGCGTTCGCCACGAGTCGGGCGAGGGAGCCGATCACGTCCGCCTTGGTGGAGCCGAGATCGGCATCCAGGGCGACGAGATCGGAGGTCATCAACTGCATGGTGATCAACCTTCCTTTTGGGTGGCCGGTCAGGCCAGCTTGGTCACCCGGGCTTGTTCCGGGTGGGTGTCTTCGGGGCGGGGGAGGGTGGTGCCGGGCAGGCCCGCGGCGCCGGAGCCGTAGGCGACGGCGGAGGCGAGGCAGGCGCCCGGCTCCTTGCCGGCGACTTCGGCGATGATGAAGCCGGCCACCGAGGAGTCCCCGGCGCCGACCGTGCTCTTCACCTCGACGTCGGGGGCGGTGCTGAACCAGGCGCCGTCGGCGTTCACGAGGACGGCCCCCGCGCCGCCGAGCGTCACCAGCACGTTGGCGATGCCGCGGGACCTCAGCGTGCGGGCGGCCGCCACGATCGCGTCGAGGTCGCCGGCCTCCGCGGACGCCTCGAACGCCGCGGCGTCCCCGCCCGTGAGCTGCGCCAACTCGTCGCTGTTGGGCTTGATGAGGTCGAACGGCACCCCGGGGAGCGCGGCCAGGACGGCGTCCAGGGCGGCGTCCGAGGTGTCGATGGCGACCTTGCAGCCCTCGGCCTTGACCGCCCTGGTCAGGGCGACGTACCAGTCGTCGGGGGCGCCCGGCGGCAGCGAGCCGGACAGCACCACCCAGCCGGCGCCGGCGCTGTCGGCGAGCAGGCGCGCGCCGGCGGCGTCCAGGTCGGTGGCGCTCAACGTGGGCCCGGGTTCGTTGATCTTGGTGGTCGTGCCGTCCGGTTCGGTGATCGTCGTGTTGGTTCGGGGCCGCAGGACGTGTCCGGGATGGGTGACGGCGATGGTGCGGCGGTCGCTCATCGCCTCCTGCAGCATCGTCAGGTACCGCTCGTCGGCGAACGGCAGCACGATGTGCGACGCGACGTCCGCCGCGGAGGTGACCTTGGCGACGTTGACGCCCTTGCCGGCGGCCTGTTCGATGACGGACGCCGCGCGCTGCACCTCGCCGCGTTCGAGCGGGCCTTCGAGGGCGACCGTGCGGTCGATGGACGGGTTGGCGGTGAATGTGACGACGGTGCCGGTCATGCGAGAACGACCTCGATTCCTTGCTCGGTGAGGGACTGCTGGGCGAACGGGGACAGGGCTGCGTCGGTGACGAGGACGTCCACTTCGGACGCCTCGGCGAAGCTGACGAGGTATTCGGCGCCGAACTTGGACGAGTCGGCCAACGCGACGACGCGCCGGGCCGAGCCCACCATGGCGCGCTTGACCGCGCCTTCGGCCGGGTCGGGGGTGGAGAAGCCGTGGATGCTGGTGAAGCCGTTGACGCCGACGAAGGCCACGTCGACGCGGAGCCCGCGGAGGGCGTCCACCGTGGTCGAACCGACGGTCGCCTGGGTGATGCCGCGGACGCGCCCGCCGAGCACCTGCACCTCGGCGACCTCGCGGGCGGACAGCGAGGCCGCGAGGCCCAGCGCGTTGGTGACCACGGTGCCGAGGCGGCCGGCGGGGACGAGTTCGGCGAACCGGCCGACGGTGGTGCCCGCGTCCAGCAGGATGGTGGCGTTCGGGCCGGCGGGCAGGAAGGCGAGGGCCGCCACGGCGATGCGCTGCTTCTCGGCGGCCCGTTCGACGTCACGCACCGGGACGGCCGACTCGACGAGCCGGACGCTCTCGGCCGGCACGGCCCCGCCGTGCACCCGGCTGAGGACGCCTCGGGTCGCCAGCGCCTCGAGGTCGCGGCGGATCGTCTCGGACGTGACGTGGAAGCGGGCGGCGAGTTCGGCGACCGCCACCCGGCCGCGGGCACGGGCGAGCACGGTGATCGCCTGCTGGCGCTCCTCCGCGTACAAGCCGCTCACGTCCGCTCCTCAAACCAACAAACTCGGAAGTTGATATGGATTGTTTTACCGCAACTACTTGACCGAACGCAAGGGGGCTGGCAGATTGTTCTTCGTGCTTCCGCGAAGAATCGCAAGCAAACCAACATCCTCCCGAAAGGTTCCGATGGTCGCCTCCGAGAACACAGTCCTGGGCACGGGCGTCGTGTCCGGGTTCGCCTACGCGCCCGCCGCCTGGACGCGCGATCGGCCCGTCCCGCCCGCCTCCACCAAGACCGTCGCCGACGAGGACCGTCCGGCCGAGGTGGAGCGGTTCAAGGCGGCCTCGGCGGCCGTCGGCCAGCGGCTCGCCGACCGGGCGTCCGCCGCGACCGGGGTGGCGGCCGAGGTGCTCGCGGCCACCTCCACCCTCGCCACCGACCGCGGTTGGGTGCGGGCCGCCGCCAAACTCATCAACGCCGGGAACGGCGCCGAAGCCGCCGCGACGGCCGCCACCGAGCAGTTCGTCGTGATGTTCACCAAGGTCGGTGGGCTCATGGCCGAGCGCGTCACCGACCTGCGCGACGTGCGCGACCGGGTGATCGCCGAGTTGATGGGGCTGCCCGAGCCGGGCGTCCCGACCCCGGACCACCCCGTCATCCTGCTGGCCGACGACCTGGCGCCCGCCGACACGGCCGGCCTCGACCCGGCCCTGATCCAGGGCATCGTCACCCGCCTCGGCGGGCCGACCAGCCACACCTCGATCATCGCCCGCCAGCTGGGCATCCCCTGCATCGTGGCCGCCGCCGACCTGCGCGCGGTCCCCGACGGGTCGCCGATCCTGGTCGACGGCTCCGCGGGGACGGTGACCCTCGGCGTCCCGGTCGAGGAGGCCGAGGCCAAGGTGCGCGCCGACCAGGTGCGCCGCGACGCGATCCGCACGTGGACGGGTCCCGCCCAGACGCAGGACGGCGTCCTCGTCGACGTGCTCGCCAACGTGCAGGACGGCGCGGGGGCCCGCAAGGCCGCGGAGACCTCCGAGGCGCGTGGGGTCGGGCTCTTCCGCACCGAACTGTGCTTCCTGTCGGCGCAGACCGAGCCCTCGGTCACCGAGCAGGCCCGGATCTACGGCGAGGTGTTCGCGGCGTTCCCCGGCCAGAAGGTGGTCGTGCGCACCCTCGACGCCGGCTCCGACAAGCCGGTGCCGTTCGCCAACCATGAGCACGAGGAGAACCCGGCGCTCGGCGTCCGCGGCATTCGGCTCAAGCTCAACAATCCGGGCCTCATCGACCGGCAGTTGGACGCCATCGCGCAGGCGGCCGAGGACCAGGGCATCGAGCGGCCCTGGGTCATGGCGCCGATGATCGCCACCGTCGACGAGGCCCGGTCGTTCGCCGCCCTGTGCCACGACCGCAACCTCAAGCCCGGCATCATGGTCGAGGTGCCCGCCGTGGCGCTGCTCGCCGACGAGTTCCTCTCCGAGGTCGAGTTCTTCTCGATCGGCACCAACGACCTCACCCAGTACGCGATGGCCGCCGACCGCATGTCGTCGCCGCTCGCGAACCTCACCGACCCGTGGCAGCCGGCCGTGCTCCGGCTCATCAAGATGGCCGCGGACGCCGGCAAGCGCGCCGGCAAGCCGGTCGGGGTCTGCGGCGAGGCGGCGGCGGCGCCGCTGCTGGCGTGCGTGCTCGTCGGCCTCGGCGTCACGTCGCTGTCGATGGCCTCCTCGGCGATCGCGGCCGTCGGCGTCCAGTTGGCGTCGGTCACGCTCGCGCAGTGTCAGGACGCCGCCGCCGCGGTGCTGGCCTGCGCCACGGTGGAGGAGACCAAGGCCGTGGCCCGGGACCTGCTGGAGTGACGCCCGGGCGCTGACCGCCCGCGGCGCCCTCCACCCTCGCACCCACGACCGCCCCGCGACCGCCGGCCACCCCGGCGGTCGCGGGGCGTCCGGCTTCAGGCTCTTCTTCGGGAACTCTTCGCCCCGTCCCATGCGCGGCGTGTTATCACAGAGGTGACGCCGCCGGGGGAAGACGTCCGCCCGACACGCAGTGGAAGGGACGACGATGTCCAGTGGGTTGAAGCGCGTGGGGGCGCTGTGGTGCGCTCTCGTTCTTGCCGTCGGGCTGGCGATCGCCGGTCCCGCCTCGGCCGCCACGGCCGCCACGAAGACGTGCTCCTCGGCGACGCCCGTCAGCAGCCGGCCCACCTTGCGCCTGGGCGACACCGGATCCTGCGTGACGGTCCTGCAGCAGGCGCTCGACGCCCAGGGCTGGGTCGTCGACCTGAGCGGCACGTTCACCGACACCACGGACAAGGCCGTCCGCCGCCTGCAGTCGTCCTTTCAGTACGTCAGCATCGACGGCGTCGTCGGCCCGACCACCTGGGACAAGATCGTCAACGGGGGCGGCACCCTGTACTCGGTCAGCCGCGGCCCCAACCGCACGTCGAAGGTCATGCTCACCTTCGACGACTGCCCCAAGAGCTACAGCTCGTTCCAGGCGACGGTGCTCGCCGCCGAGAAGCTGGGCATCCGGCTGGCGCTGTTCCCGTACGGCGACTGCCGGGACTGGGGCCTGATCAGTTACTCCTACGCGCGGGCCCACGGCCACTACGTCTTCAACCACTCGACCACCCACGCGGACCTCACGACGCTCAGCTACAGCCAGGTCGCCGCCGAGTTGTACGGCGGGCCGTCCGGCAGCTACGGACGCCCCCCGTACGGGGCCTACAACCTGACCGTGAAGAACGCCTACGCCGCGATCGGGCGGCGGATCTGGACGTGGAACGTCGACACCAGCGACTGGACCGGCCTGTCCCGGACGACCGTGGTCAACTACGTGGTCGACCACGCCTACGCGGGCAGCAGCGTGCTGATGCACATGCAGTACGCGGCGTTCAACGAGACGGCGCTGTCGCAGATCAAGAGCGGGCTCGCCAACCGCGGCCTGTCCGTCTGCCGCAACAACGGTCCCGTCGGCATCTACCCGCAGACGCTCGACTGCTGAACCGGACGCCGGGATCGACGGCTACGCCTGCGCGAAGCCGTCGATCTCGGCGTGCAGGGCGGAGGTGCGGGCGGCGTCCGCGAACGAGGCGGTGACCGAGTGGTGGGCGAGCCGGACGGCCTGGGCGTCCGTCATGCCGGCGACCCGCAGGGCCAGGAAGTTGTCGGCGACGTAGCCGCCGAAGTAGGCGGGGTCGTCACTGTTGACGGTGACGACGACGTCCTGTTCGAGCAGGCCGAGCAGCGGGTGGTGGCCGAGGTCGGGCACGGTCTTGAGGGCGACGTTGGACAGGGGGCACACGGTCAGCGGCGTGCCCCGTTCGGCGAGCGCGGCGACGAGGGCCGGGTCGTCGACGGCGCGGATGCCGTGGTCGACGCGGTCGACGCCGAGGGCGTCCAGGGCCGTCCAGATGTAGGGGGCTGGGCCCTCCTCGCCGGCGTGGGCGACGACGCGGAAGCCGTCGGCCTTGGCCTGCCGCCACAGGTCGGCGAACAGCTCCGGCGGGTAGGGGAGTTCGGCGGAGTCGAGCCCGAGGCCGAGGAAGCGGTCGCGGTCGGCGAGCACCTGCGCGTAGGTCGCGTGGGCCTCCGCGACCGGCCGGTCGCGCAGGATGCACGCGATGATGCCGCCGGTGATGCCGTGGTCGCGTTCGGCGTCCGCGACGGCGGCGGTGACGCCGTCCATCATGACCTCCCAGCGGACGCCGCGGCTCAGGTGGGCCTGCGGGTCGAGGAAGATCTCGGCGTGCCGGACGCCCTGGGCGGCGGCCCGCTCGTAGTAGCGCGACGCCATCGTGTGGAAATCGTCGGCGGTGATGACCGTCGCCATGGCGGCGTAGTACAGGTTGAGGAATTCCTGCAGGTTCGCGAAGTCGTAGGCCGCGCGGAGGGCGTCCTCGTCGGCGAACGGCAGTCGGACGCCGTTGGTCTCGGCCAACTCCAGGACCGTCTCGGGCTCCAGCGTGCCCTCGATGTGCAGGTGCAATTCGGCCTTCGGCAGCCGGATCAGATCCAGGGGCATGGCGGTCCTTCCTCGCGTCGCGGTGCTCCAGGATAGGCGGCCGGCACCGGACAAGAAGCCGTCAGTGGGGCGAGACGCGTCCGGGCGTGTCGGCGGGGAACGCTACATTGTCGCGGGCGCATGGCCAGGCAGTCGGGTCGGCGTCGTCCGGGGGGAACACGATGATGAAGGTGCTGCGCCGTCAACGGCGCGGGCTGGCCGCGCTGACGGCCTTGGCGCTGGTGCTGGGCGTGCTGGCCGCGCTGCATCCCGGCGTCCCGGCGGCCCGCCTCGATCTGAACGACGGCGGCGTCTGGGTCACCAACCAGTCGCTGAAGCTGGTCGCGCACCTCAACTACCCCTCCCGCACCCTCGACGGCGGCGTCCGGGCGGGCTCCGGCGAGTTCGACGTGAGCCAGCACGCCAACACGGTGGTGCTGCACGACGCCGGCTCTCGCAAGGCGCAGAACGTCGACACGGCCGTGCTCAGCCTGGGCGATGCCGCCGCGCTGGCGTCCGGGGTGACGCTGAGCCAGGGCGGGGCGGTGGCCGCGGCGTCCGAGGCCGGGACGGGCCGCGTGTGGGTGCTGGACGCCGAGCGCGTGGGCGGCTTCTCGGCCGACGCCGAGCCGACCCTCGATCACCTGACCGGCGTCCGCTCGATCGTGGGCGCCGACGGCGTCGTCCACCTGGTGCTTCCGGACGGGTCGGTCAAGAAGGTCGTGGACGGCAAGCCGGTCGCGGACGGCCGCATCGAGGGGCTGTCCGACCTGGCGACGGCCACCTTGACCGTGGTCGGCGACGTGCTGGTCGTGCTCGACAAGGCGGGCGGGGCGGTCCGCACGCCGAAGGGCAGCGTGCAACTGGCCGCCGCCGAGACCTGGGTGCTGCAGCAGCCCGGCCCGGCGCACGATCGGGTGCTGCTGGCGGGCCCGGACGCCCACGTGTGGGTGCCGCTCACGGGCGGCACCGCGACCCCGGTGCCCAACGGCTCCGGCGCCGGAACCCCGGCGGCGCCCGTCCGGCTGGGCGACTGCGGGTATCTGGCCTGGGCCGGCAGCGGCGCGTACGTGCGCGACTGCGCCGTCGACGGCGACGACCGCGCGCAGACGGTCGACAAGCTCCAAGCCTCGTCGCAGGTGGCGTTCCGGGTGAACCGCGACGTCATCGTGCTCAACGACATCACCCGCGGCACGGTGCTGCTCGTCAACGACGCCATGCGGCAGGTCGACAACTGGCAGGTCATCGAGACCGCGGTGACCCAGACGGACCAGCAGGACGGCCCCACCACCGAGACCACCGACGAGCCGGAGGCCGCGAAGCGGCAGGAGAAGACGACCCCGGAAGCCCGCGACGACGAGTACGGCGTCCGGCCCGGCCGTTCGGTCACGCTGCCGGTGCTGGAGAACGACACGGACGCCGACGGCGACCTGCTGACGGCGTCGGTGAAGACGCAGCCCACCGGCGCCACCGTCGCCCAGGTCCGCGGCGGCGAGGCGCTGAGCCTCACCGTGCCGTCGACGGCCTCGGGGGCGTTCACCTTCAGCTACACCGCCGACGACGGGCGCGGGGGCAAGGCGGACGCCGACGTCAAGGTCACCGTCGTGCCCGACTCGGTGAACGAGGCGCCGGCCCAGCGGCGTCCGTCGTCGATGGTGCTGGGCGCCCGCGGCGAGGCGACGTACTCGCTGCTGGGCGACTTCCGGGATCCGGAGAGCGACGCGGTGTTCCTGGAGGGGGTGGACGGGGCCGCGGGGCTTTCGGTCAAGACGCGCCCGGACGGCGTCGTCACCGTCAAGGACCTCGGTACCGGCGGGACGGCCCCCAAGCGGCTCGCCGTGCGCGTCAGTGACGGCACCAAGACGGGCGCCGGCTTCCTGACCGTCACGGTGCGGCCGGACAAGGCCCCGCCGGTCGCCAACGCCGACCACGTGACCGCCCTCAAGGGCCAGACCGTCGTCGTCGAACCGCTCGCCAACGACGTCGACCCCAACGGGGCCCCGCTGCGGCTCACCACCGTGGACCAGGCCACCGCCGGCCTGACGGTCGTGCCCGACTACGGCGGCGGCACGTTCCGGTTCTCGTCGACGACGGCCGGCACGTTCTACGTCGGCTACCAGGTGGCCAACGACTCGGCCGCGCAGGCGTCCGGCCTGGTGCGCGTGGACGTCGCCGAGCCCGCCGCGGGCAACCCGGTGCCCGCCGACGACCTGGCCATCCTGCCGCTGGGCGGTTCCGTCGCGGTGGAGCCGCTCGCCAACGACACCGACCCGGCCGGCGGCGTCCTGGTGCTCAAGTCGGTGGCCGTGCCGCCCGACGCCGGCATGGCGGTCGAGATCGTCGACCACGACCTGCTGCGCGTCAGCGCCCCGGCCGGGCTGACCGTGCCGGTCGACGTGGCCTACGTGGTGTCCAACGGCACCGGCGAGGCCACGGGGCGGGTGACGGTGCTGCCGCTGCCGCCGTCCGCGAGCGTCTCCGCGCCGGCCGCCGTCAACGACCGGGCGATCGTCCGGGTCGGCGACATCGTCACGGTGCCCGTGCTGGCCAACGACCGGTCGCCGGTCGGGTTGGCGCTGGCCCTCGACCCCACCGTCACGATCGAGGGGGACGCCGCGGCCGGCGACGCGTTCGCCTCCCGCGACGTCGTGCGGTTCCGGGCGAAGAAGGCCGGCACCGTGCGGGTCAACTACACGGTGCGCGACACCGCGGGCAACTTCGCGACGGCCCAGGTCGTGCTGTCGATCAACCCGGTGGGCGCGAACACCCCGCCGCTGCCGCAGCCCGTCGAGGGCCGGGTGCTGGCCGGCGGGACGGTCACGGTCCCGGTGCCCACCGACGGTCTCGACCCCGACGGCGACTCGGTGGTGCTCGTCGGGCTGGCGTCCGCGCCGACCAAGGGGGCCGCCACGGCCACCACGACCGGCATCGAGTACACCGCGCCCGCCGGCGCCGCCGGCACCGACACCTTCGCCTACGAGGTCGCGGACCGGTTCGGGGCGAAGGCGACCGCCACCGTGCGGGTGGGCATCGCACCGCCGAACACGACCAACCAGTCGCCCGTCGCCGTGCCCGACGACGTGGCGACGCGGCCCGGGCGGGCGTTGAGCCTGAACCCGGTCAAGAACGACACGGACGCCGATGGCGACGCCCTGGGCCTCATCGCCGACTCCGTGGCCCCCACCGACGAGAAGACGACGACGGCCGCGGCGGCGTCCGGCGGGGCCGTGACCCTGAAGACGCCCGAGGCGGAGGGCGTCCTGCGCTACTTCTACGGGGTGACCGACGGTCGCGGCGGCTCCGGCAAGGGCGTCATCACCGTCAAGGTGAGCAAGGACGCCGTCCTGAAGCCGCCGATCGCCGTCGACGACGTGGTGACCCCGGCGATGGCGAAGGATCAGTCGGCGGTCGAGGTCGACGTCCTCGCGAACGACGCCGACCCGGACGGCGCGGTGGCCGACCTCACGGTGGCGACGCAGGACGCGGGGGCGTCCGTCGCCGGCGGCAAGGTCACGGTGTCGATCACCGACCAGCGCCAGATCGTGCTGTACAGCGTGACCGATCCCGACGGCAACGTCGGGCGCGCCGCGATCGTGGTGCCGCCCGCGGACTCGGTGGCGCCCTACCTGGACACCGCTCAACTGCCGCTGCGGGTCAAGGCGGGCGAACTGCTGACGGTGTCGTTGCGCGACGTCGTCGTGGTGCGGGCGGGCCGGACGCCGATCCTCACCTACGCCGCCGACGTGCGCGCCGGGGCCGGCGCCGACACCACCGAGCCGGTCAAGGACGCGGGCACCCTCCAGTTCCGGTCGACGCCCGAGTTCGCCGGGCGGTCGTCGCTGACGTTTGGGGTGACCGACGGCGTCCGCCCCGACGACCCGGAGGGTCGGGTGGCCACCCTGTCGCTGCCCATCGAGGTGGAGGCCGCCCCCGCGGCGAAGCACCAACCCGTCTTCAGGCCGTCCGACGTGACCGTGGCCGCCGGTGCGCCCGCCAAGTCCGTCGACCTGCGGGCGATGGTGACGGACGCCGACCCGGGCGACGCCGACCGGCTGACGTTCGCGCTGGGGGCGTCCACGCCGGGGTTCACGGTGGCGCTCAAGGGATCGACGCTGGAGGTCGCGGCCCCGGTGGACGCCCAGCCGGGCACGACCGGCACCGCGGCGGTCACCGTCAGTGACGGTTCGACGGCGCCCGTGCCCGGGACGCTCGCCCTCAAGGTGACGGCCTCGCCCTGGCCGCTCATGTCGATCTCGACCGCGGTCGTCAACGACGCGAAGGCGGGATCGCCGACCACCGTCGACCTCGCCGACCACATCGCGGTCGCCGACCAGGTCAAGCCGATCGCCCTCGTCGGGCAGCCGACGGCCTCCCCGGCCGGCGCGACGGTCGAGGTGGACGGCCTCAAGGTGACCATCGCCCCGCCCGCCGGCTATCACGGCCAACTGGTCGTCTCGTACACCGCCCAGGACGCCACGAAGACGACGTCGCGGCAGGTCCGCGGCACGATCCAGTTGACCGTGCTCGACAGGCCGGACGCCCCCACCGCGGTCAGCGCCGAGACGCACCTGTCGAAGACCGCCACGGTCAACTGGACCGCGGGCGCCAACAACGGCGCGCCCATCACCTCGTTCACGGTGAAGTGGACCGGTGACAAGGGGAGCCGCGGCTCCAAGCCGTGCGGAGCGGTGACGACCTGCCTCATCGACACGCTCAGCAACGACGAGACCTACACGTTCAAGGTCAGCGCCACCAACGTGGTGAGCGAGGGGCCCGACTCGGAGCCCAGCGCGCCGATCCGGCCCGACGTCAAGCCGAACCCCCCGGGGACGCCGGTGGGCACGTTCGGCGACAAGAAGATCGACCTCACCTGGGCGGCGGCGACGGGCGAGGGCTCGGCGGTGACGAAGTACACGGTGGCGATCTCGCCGGGCGGGACGACCCAGGAGACGGCCGGCACCTCGCTGACGTGGCCCGGGCTGACCAACGGCACGAGCTACACCTTCCGGGTTCAGGCGCACAACGGCGACCCGAAGCCGTCGGACTGGTCGGGTGCCTCGGTGTCGGTCGTCCCCGCAGGCCCGCCGCTGCAGCCCGCCGCGCCCGGCGTGAGCAAGGATCCGGTGAGCGCCCTGGCCCCGTCGGCGACCGTCTCGTGGACCGCCCCGGGCGGCAACGGCGACGCGCCCAACACGTACGAGTTGCGCAAGACCGCCTCGACCACCGTCCTGTACACCGGCACCGGCCTGTCCGCCCACGTGGCGCTGGACGTCTCGACCACGGATCAGAGGTTCGAGGTGCGGGCCAAGAACAAGGCGGGCTGGAGCCAGTGGTCGCCGGCGTCCAACGGCGTCCGGGGCACCCAGATCCCCGGCGCGGTGACCACCCTGCAGGCGGCGGCCACCGGCGTGAACAACCAGGTGACCGTGAGCTTCGGCGCCGCGGACGGCAACGGCGCGACGGCGTCCGAGTTGACCTACCACTGGAAGGCCAACGGGCAGTCCGGCACGTTCAGTGGCAGCAGCGGCGGCACGATCACGAGCGGCGCCGCGTTCCCCAACGGGCAGAACGTGGCGGTCGCGGTGTACGCCGTGAGCGCCGTCAACGGCGAGTCCGCCCAGGGCACGTCCACCAGCGCCACCGTGAACGCGTACGGGCCGCCGGTCAGCCCGTCGATGAGTTGCGGGGCGGGCGGGACGGCGATCAGTTGCTCCTGGAGCGGGGGGAACGCCAACGGGCGGCCGACCGTCTTCGTGGTGAGCGGCGACTGGTCGAGCGCCGACGGCGGGCCGTCCGGCAGCTACCCCTTCGGCGACGTCGGCTACTCGGCGACGCGCACGCTGTGCATCAAGGCGGTCCAGCAGGGCGGGGCCGAAGGTGCGAACAACTGCCAGTCGGCGACCACGCTGCCGGCCCCGCCACCCCCGCCGCCCTCGCCGAGCGTCGGCGTGAGCAAGGGGGCGTCGATGAAGAGCTATACGAATCCCCCGGGCATCTGCACGACCGCAAGCTGCGCCTACATCACCGTGACCACGGCGAACTTCGGCGGGAACGTCGACTGCACCGTCTACGGCAACGGCGGCTACTTGACCCGGGTGACCATGGGCCCCAACGAGACCCGGCAAACAGACGCTTTCTGGGGCTTTCCCGGCAAGACCGTGTCTGCCACCTGCGGCACGGCCTCCGGCTCCCTGATCTGGTGACCATCCACTCGCGAAAGGCATCATTCATGACCCTCACCCCCGAGAACGCGGCCTGGTTCGCGGACACGTTCGGCAAGCTGACGGCGAACGTGGGCCAGGCGCTGCTGGGCAAGGCGCCGGTGATCCGGTTGGCGCTCACGTGCATGCTGGCCGAGGGCCACCTGCTGCTCGAGGACGCCCCCGGCACCGGCAAGACCGCGCTGGCCAGGGCCATCGCGGCGACCGTGCAGGGCACCCACAGCCGCATCCAGTTCACGCCCGACCTGCTGCCGTCCGACATCACCGGCATCACCATGTACGACCAGAACCGGTCCCAGTGGGAGTTCCACAAGGGCCCGATCTTCGCCCACATCGTGCTGGCCGACGAGATCAACCGGGCCTCGCCCAAGACCCAGTCGGCGCTGCTGGAGGTGATGGAGGAGTCCCACGTCACCGTCGACGGCACCCGCTACGACCAGGAACGGCCGTTCATGGTCATCGCCACCCAGAACCCGATCGAGCAGGCCGGAACCTACCGGTTGCCCGAGGCGCAACTCGACCGGTTCCTGATGAAGACGTCGGTCGGCTACCCGGATCGGGCGGCGTCCCTGCAGGTGCTGGCCGGCTCCGCCAACCCCGACCGCGCCAAGAACCTGCGGCCGATCATCGTGACCCGCGCGGTCGCCGAGATGGCCGACATGGTGAAGGAGAACCACGCGGACGACGGCGTGCTCGATTTCGTCCAGCGGCTCGCCGAGGCCACCCGCGAGGACGGCGACACCACACTGGGCGTGTCGACCCGCGGCGCGATCGCGATGGTGCGGGCCGCCCGGGTCTGGGCCGCCGCCCACGGCCGCAACTACGTGCTGCCCGACGACGTGAAGGAACTGGCGGCGTCCGTCTGGACGCACCGGCTCGTGATGTCGCCGGAGGCCGAGTTCGCCGGCGCCACCGCCACGGCGGTCGTCGCCCGGGCGCTCGACAACGTCCAGCCGCCGAAGGGACCCGTGGCCCCGTGAGCCTCCTGTCCGGTTTCGAGCGCGTCAGGGGGGCGATCCCGGACGCCGTGGCCGCCGCCCGCCGGATGGCCGGGCCCGCCCTGGCCGCCGTGTCGCCGCTGGGCTGGATCGTGGTCGGCGGGGCGCTGGTCCTCGGCGCCGTGGGGTGGCGGTGGGGTTGGCTGGAGTTCCGCACCCTGGCCGTCATGCTCGCCGTGATCGCCGCCGCGGCCCTCGCGTTCACCCTCGGCCGCTGGGAGTACGAGGCGTCCGTGGCGCTCGGCACCCGGCGCGTCCGCATCGGCGACCTGGCGCTCGGCCGGGTCGAGGTGCGCAACGCGTCGGGCCGCGCGGCGGCGTCCACGCAGATCGAACTGCCCGTCGGACGCAACGTGGCCCCCTTCCGGGTGCCGAGGCTGGCCCCCGGGGACGCCCACGAGGAGGTCTTCCAGGTGGCCGCCCGCCGGCGCGGCGTCATCACGGTGGGGCCGGTGCGGTCGGTGCGCGCGGACCCGCTGGGGCTGTTCCAGCGCCAGCGCACGTGGACCGAGCCGGTCGAACTGTTCGTCCACCCCGACACGGTGCTGCTCGACACGCGGGCCGTCGGGTTCCTCAAGGACGTCGAGGGCGTCGCCACCCAGAACCTCTCGTCGTCCGACGTGGCGTTCCACGCCCTGCGCGAGTACGTGCCCGGGGACGACCGGCGCTCGATCCACTGGCGGACCACCGCGCGCATCGGCAAGCTCATGGTGCGCCAGTTCGAGGAGACGATGCGGTCCCACCTGCTCGTCGTCCTGTCGCTCAACCCCGCCGACTATGCCGACGAGGCCGACTTCGAGTTGGCCGTCTCATCGGTCGGGTCGCTGGGGCTGGCGGCGCTCCGCGAAGAGCGGCAACTGAGCGTGCTCACGTCCGCCGGCCCGCTCGACCACCCCGGCGCGGCCGGGCTGCTCGACGCGCTGTGCCGACTCGAACTGCGGCCGGACGCCCGCCCGCTCCGCGAGGTGGCCGCGGAGGCGGCGAGGCGGGTGCCGGGGGCGTCCGTCGTGGCCCTCGTCGTCGGCGGCGTCGTCGAGCCGGCGACGCTGCGCGCCGCCCAACTGGCCCTGCCGGCGGAGGCCACGGTGTTCGCGCTGCGCTGCGGCCGCGGCCTGGCGGCGGCCCGGCGCAAGGCGTCCAGCCTGCTCGTCCTCGACGTGCCCACCCTGAGCGACCTGCCCCGCGGCCTGAGGACCCTGTCGTGACCGCCCTGTCCCCGGACGCCCCGCGCACCGCGGGCCGCACCAGCGGCGTCCGATCGGGGCCGGCGACGGCCCTCGACCTGGCGGCGGTGGCCCTGCTGCTGCTGCCCGGCGTCCTCGCGTTCGGTCCGGTGTTCGGCGGGGCCGCCGGCTACCTGGCGGCCGGCGGCGGCGCGCTGCTCGGGTTGGTCCTCGGCTACGCGGCCCGGCGGTGGCGCTGGACGCCGGCGTCCACCGTGGCCGCGACGGTCGGCACCTACCTGCTCTTCGGCGGGGCTCTGGCCCTGCGCACGACGACCCTCGGCGGCGTCGTCCCCACTCCCGACACGCTGCTGCGGTTGGTGCCGCTCAGCGTCCAGGCGTGGCGGGATCTGCTGACCGTCAACCCGCCCGCCGACTCGTTCGTCGGGCCGGCGGTCGTGCCCTACCTGAGCGGCCTGGTGCTGGCCCAGGTCGCCGTGCGCCTGGCCCTGGACGCCCGCCGGTTCCTGGGGGCGCTCGTCCCGACGCTCGGGTTCCTGACCCTCGGCATCCTGTGGGGGTTGGACGAGGCCCCGCTCGCGGCCGTCCTCGGCGCGGGCTACGGCGCCGTCGCGCTGCTGTGGGCGCTGGCGCGCCGCCTCGAGGCCCGGCGGGCCGCCGGCGAGGAGATCATCGCCGGCCCGGCGGCCGGTCACGGCGGGCGGCGCGTCGGGGCCGCGATCGGCATGGTCGCGCTCGGCGCGGCGGCGTCCCTGCTCGTGGCGCCCGTGCAGGGTGCCGGAGTCGACCGGCACGTCCTGCGACAGGTCGTGCAGCCGCCGCTCAACGTCGAGGACTACGCCAGCCCGCTGACCAGCTTCCGCTCCCTCGAACTGGACGCCAAGGACCTCACCCTGTTCACCGTGTCCGGGTTGCCCGCCGGGGCGCGCGTCCGGCTGGCCACGATGGACGCCTACGACGGCCGCGTCTACAGCGTCGCGGACGCCTCCGCCGGCTTCCTGCGGGTGGGCGGCCGCACCGGCGGCCGGGGCGCCGGGACCCCGGCCACTCTCGACGTCGCGATCGGGGAGTACGACGGCGTGTGGCTGCCCGGCGGCGGCGACGTCCGCGGGGTACGGTTCGCCGGCGGCCGGGCGGCCCAGCAGGCCGACAGCCTGTACTTCAACGCCTACGGCGGCACGCTGCTCACGACCGCCGCCGTGGGGGAGGGCGACGCCTACCAGGTCGACCTCGTGCTGCCCGCGCTGCCCGACGAGGTGCCGGCGGACGCCCGGGTCGCCACGGCGTCCGCGCCGGCCCTCGACCGGGTGCCGGACGTGATCGCGGACACGGCCAGCGACCTGACCGGGGACGCCGCGGGTGCGGTCGCCCAGTTGCGGGCCCTGGAAAGCAAGCTGCGGGAGGGGTACTACTCGAACGGCGCCGACGGCCGGTCGCGGGCGGGGCACAGCGCCGAACGGATCGCGTCCCTGCTCGCCGCCCCCCAGTGGATCGGCGACGACGAGCAGTACGCGGTCGCGATGGCGCTGATGGCGCGCCAGCTCGGCCTACCCGCGCGGGTGGCCCTGGGCTTCTACCCGGACGCCGCGGCGGCCCCGGCGTCCGGGCCCCTCGCCGTGACCGGCGCGATGGCGCACGCCTGGGTCGAAGTGCCCTTCGACGGGATCGGCTGGGTCATGTTCGACCCGACGCCCGATCGCGACCGGACGCCCCAGACGCAGGTGCCGAAGCCCAAGCCGACCCCGAAGCCGCAGGTGCTGCCGCCGCCGGATCCGCCGGTGAACACGGTCGACGACCCGCTCGACGACCCGGGCAAGAAGCTCGACCAGCAGGTCGAGAAGGGCGACGACCTGCTGCTCCGCATCGCCGGCTGGGTGGCGACCGGCCTGGGCGTGGCGGCCCTGGTGGGCGGCCCCTTCGTGGCGATCGGGGCGCTCAAGCACCGGCGACGCGAGCGCCGCCGCCACGCCGAGGTGGTGGCCGCGCGCTTCAGCGGCGGCTGGGCCGAGATCGTCGACACCGCCACGGACCTCGGCACCCGGGTCTCCCCGGTGGCCACGCGGCGGGAGGCCGCCGCCCTGCTGGCGGAGCGCTTCCCGGACGCCGACCTGCCGCGCCTCGCGGCGATCGTGGACGCCGGCGTGTTCGGCGCCGCCGCCCCCACCTCGGGCGCCGCCACCGCCGTCTGGGCCGACGTGGACCGCGCGCGGGCGTCCCTGACCGGCCACGTGGGGCGTTGGCGCCGTGCGCTCGCCTTCTGTTCGCTACGGTCGTTCGGACGCCCACGGGTACCCCGGTCCGGCCGGGCGGTCGACGCAGCGCACCGACTCCTGCGAAAGGCACGCGCATGACCTACTACCCGGCCGCCCCGGGCGACTACCCGGCCGCCCCGCTGCAGCAGGCGGCGGCGCCGGCCGACGCGACCGGCACCTACCCGGCGCTGGCGGGCTACACCCCGATGGAGACCGGCCGTCGCATCGTGGTCGCGCTCGGCGACGGGCTCATCGGCCTCGTCGCCTGTCTGCTGATCGTGGCCGTCCCGTTCGCCGCCGGCCGGAACGCGGGGCTGGCGTCGGCGCTCAGCCTGGTCGTGGCGCTCGTCTACGCCGGGGCGAGCTTCTGGGCGCTGCTGGCGCGCTCGTCCCGCCTCGCCGGGCTGCCGCTCGGCGCCCAGTACGTCGACGTGACCACCGGCCTGCCGGCGGGCGGCAAGCTGTTCGGCAAGTTCCTGCTGACGGCGGTGATCGGCGGCCTGACGTTCGGCATCGCCCCGCTGATCATGTACTTCGCCACCCTGCAGGAGCCCCTCAAGCGCAACTGGTTCGACCGGACCCTCGGGCTGATGCTGGTCGACCTGCGCACCGGACGCCGCCCCGGCACCCCGCTCCCGCCCGCGCCGGTCCCGCCGAGGCCCGCGACGGTGGCTCCCGTCCGGTTCCCCGGGAGCGACGGCGACCCGGCCGGTTTCCCCACCTTCCTCGCGGGCACCCCGGCGCCTCCACCCCCGGCGCCCACCTGGTCGCCCCCCGGCCCCCCTCTGCCGCCCCCCGGGCCCACGCCGGCCTCCACCCCGGCGCCTCCCGGGCCGATGTACCCGCCGCCGGCCATCCAACCGATCTCCGAAGTGGACGGCGTCATCACCCGCACGCCGCGCAGCAGCCTGGCCGAGCCCGCCCCCGTCGTCGACCCACCGGTGCCCAGCCCGACCCCCGTCGTCGTGCGCGAGTTGCGCAGCGTGGACGCCGCGGACGCCGCGGACGCCGAGAAGACGCTGCTGGCCGAGGACGCGTCGCTCACCGCGGGGGATCCGCGGGTGGCCCTGTATCTCGACGACACGACGCCGCTTCGGCTCGACCCGCCGACGGTGATCGGACGCAACCCGGTCGCCCCCGGCAGCCACCCCGACGCGGCGCCGGTCAGCGTCGACGACCGGTTGGCGTCCAAGACCCACCTGCTGGTGGGGCTCGACGACCAGGGCCCGTGGGTCCTGGACCTCCACTCGACGAACGGGGTGCTGGTGGCCCGGACGCCCGGGGCCGACCCGCAGCGCGTCCCCGGGGGCCGCAAGGTGCACCTCGCGCCCGGCGCCGTGGTCCGGTTCGGCGCCCACCGCATCACGGTCCGATGAGCGCGGATACCCCCGAGCCGGTCTTCCGCGTGCGGTCGGGCGCCGCGACGGACACCGGCCGCGTCCGGCCGCACAACGAGGACGCCCACCTGGCCGCCCACCCGGTGTTCCTGGTGGCCGACGGCATGGGCGGGCACACCCGCGGCGACGCGGCGGCCGAGGCGGCCGTGCGCCAGTTCGAGGCGTTCGCGGGGCGCCCCTGGCTCGAGGCGTCCGACGTGCACGACGCGCTGGCCGCGGCGGCGTCCGCGATCGAGGCGCTGACGTCGGTCGGACGCCCTCCGGGCACCACGGTGGCCGGCGCGGCGATCACGCGGCAGGTGGGGCGTCCGTACTGGTTGGTGTTCAACGTGGGTGACTCGCGCGTCTATCTGCTGCGCGACGGGGCCCTCGGCCAGGTCAGCGTCGACCATTCGCGGCGGCAGGAACTGATCGACGCCGGGATGGACCCGGACGCCGTGCGGATCGGCCGCAACATCATCACGCGGGCGCTGGGCGCGGGGCGTCCCGGGGTGCCGGTGCTGGACCAGTGGCTGCTGCCGGCGCAGGCCGGCGACCGGGTGCTGGTGTGCAGCGACGGGCTCACCACAGAGGTGGGCGACGCGGCGATCCTGGAGATCCTGGAACGTCACCCCGACCCGCAGGACGCCGCGGACGCCCTGGTGGCGGCGGCCCTCGCCACCGAGGCCCGTGACAACGTGACGGCCGTGGTGGTGGACGCCGTCGAGGTGGCGTCCGCCGACGGCGAGCCGGACGACGACACGGCGCCGCAGGCCATCGCGCCGGACGACGACACCGTCAACCTGTCGGAGTTGGGGCTACCGCTGAGGGAGGAGTGGTGATGGACGTCACCTGGTGGGAGGGGCCGGACCACGGCCTCGTGTGGGAGCACGGGCTGGCCGTGGTGAGCGCCGCGGTGCCGATCGAGGCCGCGTGCCGGCTCTGGGCGGACTTCTCCGCGGGCGGCGAGTTGGCCGTGTTCCTCAAGCGGCTGAGCGCCGCCACCGGCGCGGACCTGCTGTCGCTGCCGTCCTTCGCCGTCGCGCTGCGCGGCGCGGCGGGCGGGTGGCAGGTGGCCGCCCGGGGCGGGCTGGCCGTGGTCGTGGACGATGTGGTCGTGCAGGGTGCCGAGGTGTCGACCTGGACCGAGCGGCACGTCGGCGGCGGATCCTCCGTGCTGGTCGGGTCCCGGGGCGCGGCGGCGGCGCGGCCGATCGTGGCCGGCGTCGTGCCCGCCGGGGGGCTGATGCTGGTGACGGACGACGCGGTGGCGGTGCCGCCCGCGGCAGTGGCGCTGCCCGAACCGCGGCCCGTCCCGGCGGCCGAGCCGGAACCCGAGCGGGAGCCCGAGTTGGAGTTCCGACCCGAGTCGTTGCCCTTGCCCGAGCCGTTGCCCTTGCCCGAGCCGGACTGGCCGCCGATGCCCTTGCCGGAGCCGATCGTCGTCCCGGAACCCCTCGACCTCCGGGAGCCGGAGCAAGAGCCCCAGCCGGAACCCGAGCCGCAGTCGGAACCCGAGCCCGAGCCGCAGGCGGAACCCGAGCCGCAGCCCGAGCCCGAGCCGCAGGCGGAACCCGAGCCGCAGCCGGAGCCCGAGCCGGAACCCGAGCCCCAGCAGGCGTCCGCCCCGGACCCCGACCCCGCGCCGCCGGCCCGCCCGGGGCGCTTCGCGCGCCAGTACGGGGACACGTTGCTGTTCTCCGTGCAGGACGCCGCCGTCCGGGAGGGCGAGGAGCCGGTGCTCATCGCCGGCGTGCCGGGCGCGGGCCGCGCCGACGGCGTCCAGGAGGCGCCCTTGGACGTGGGGGAGGACGAGGGCGACCACGACGGCTACACCCTCGTGATGGACGCCGTGGGTGCGGTCCCGCTCGACGTCGGGGCGGACGCCGCGGGCTCGGGGCCGGGCGTGCTGGCCCTGGTGTGTGTCCACGGGCACGCGAACGCGCCGCACCGCCCGGCGTGCACGCTGTGCGGCGGCGACCTCGTGGGGGAGCCCCGGCGGCTGCCGCGGCCGTCCCTGGGGCGGCTGCTGCTGCCCAACGGCGACCGGCTGGAACTGGACGCCCCCGTGGTCGTGGGCCGCAACCCGCGCGCGGACCGGGTGCAGGGCCCGGTGCTGCCGCAGTTGGTGCCACTGGCCCAGGGGCACGTGTCGGGGAACCACCTGGAGATCCGCCTGGAGGAGTGGAGCGTGCTGGCCGTCGACCTGCACTCCACGAACGGCACCCTGCTGCGGCGCCACGGCGAGCCGTCGGTGCGGCTCGGGGAGCGCCCCGAACCGTTGATCCAGGGCGACGTGCTCGACCTGGGGCACGGCGTGCAACTCGTCGTGGAGTTGCTCAGGTGACGACCCGGACGCCGTCGCCGCCCCCGGTCCTGGCGGGGTACGAGTACTTGGGCCTGCTGGGCACGGGCGGCTTCGCCGACGTCTTCAAGTACCGCGAGCTGCACCCGCTGCGGGAGGTCGCCGTCAAGGTGCAGCTGCGGGGGACGGGCCTGGACGCCCGGCACCAGTTCGGGGCCGAGGCGAACCTGATGGCGATGCTGAGCAGCCATCCGTCCATCGTCAGCATCTTCGCGGCGGGGGTGGCGCCGGACGGGCGTCCGTACCTGGTGATGGAGCCCTGCCGGCCCAAGAACCTGGGGGTCCTGCTGCGGCAGAAGCCGCTGCCGGTCGGCAAGGCGCTGGAGATCGGCGTCCAGGTCGCGGGGGCCGTCGAGACGGCGCACCGCCTCGGCGTGCTGCACCGGGACATCAAGCCGGCGAACATCCTGTTCACCGATTACGGACGCCCCGCGCTCACGGACTTCGGCATCTCGGTCGCGGACGGGGCGCAGGGGGCGGCGGCGTTCTCGGTGGCGTGGGCGCCGCCGGAGCAGATCGAGAACCGGCCGATGGGGCCCGCCGGCGACGTCTACTCGCTGGCCGCCACCGTGTGGGCGATGCTCGCGGGCCGGAACCCGTTCTCGGTGCCCGGCGCCAGCAACACGTCGTTCGAGATCATCGGGCGCAAGCAGCAGCCGGTGCCGCCGACGGGACGCCCCGGCGTCCCGGAGTCGCTGGAGCTCATCCTGCGCACCGCGCTGTCGCGGCAGCCGGAGCAGCGGTACGCGTCGGCGTTGCAGTTCGCGCGGGCCCTGCAGGGCGTCCAGGCGGAACTGCACCAGTCGGTCACCACGATCGACGTACGCGAGGACCGGGTGGTCGACGACGCCGTCGACGAGACCGAGACGGGCACCGTCTTCACGAACTTCACCGTCATCGACCCCGAGGAGCCCCGGGAACGGACCGACTCCGGCTGGCTGGACGCCGGTGACTCGGACGGGACGCGGCCGACCGGCACCGCCACCGAGGGATCGCTCGGGGCGCTCGGGGCGTCGGGAACGAACGGGTCGGGCCGCGCCTCCGGGTCGTTCCCGGGCCTGGTGACCCACGGCCGCGGCTCACGGCCGGCGCACGCGCCGCTGGACCTCACCAGCCCCGCCATCCCGCAGGTGCCCGCCGAGGACACGTACCTCGTGGACGCGCCGGTCGTCCCCGTGGACGCCGCGCCCGCGGCCCCCGCCCGCAGGCGCCTGCTGCCCGTGGCGCTCGGCGCGGGGACGCTCGTCGTCGTCGGTGGCCTTGCCGCCGCGTGGGTCGTGAACGGAGCCCGGGCGGCGACGGTCGGGACACCGCCGCCGACCACCACGGCCCGCCCGGCCGACCCGGTGGGGGCCACCGTGCCCCGGCCCGCGAACCTGGCCGGGGTCGCCCAGGGCGCGGCCGTCGTCTTCACCTGGACCAACCCCGATCCCAAACCCGGGGACTCCTTCAACTACCGGCCGGTCCTCGCCGACCGCGCCACCGCCCTGCAGTCCACGGACGGCCTCACCGCCAGCATCCCCGTCCAGCCGGGGACGACGTGCCTCGAGGTCGAACTGGTCCGGGCGAACGGCCGGTACTCGGACCTGACCAAGGAGTGCTTCCCGTGACCGCGCGGGGCTCGAGCGGGAGGACCTTCGCATGAAGCTCAGGGTGACCTACCGGCCCACCGATGGCCCGGCTCCCCTCAACGTTCAGATCACCGCGGACGCCACGGCCACCGCGGGCGCCGTCGCCCGCGCGTTGAGCGTGGGGCCGGCGGCGGACCGGGCCCTGCCCGACGACGAAGCGCTCACGCTCAGGGTCAGCGCCGGGCGCGGCTCGCACGTCTTGTCCCCAGCCCAGCCGGTGATCAACTCCGGCTTGGTGTCCGGGTCGTTGATCGAGGTGATCCGGGCGTCCGCCCAAGCCACCGACCGCGGGCCGGCCGTGGCCCTACTCCGGGTCGTTGCCGGACCCGATGCCGGCGTCGAGGTGGCACTGCCAGCGGGCGCATCGGCGATCGGCCGGGCACCCCAGTGCGACGTACGGCTCACCGATCCGCTGGTGTCCAAGTGGCATGCCCGCCTGGAGATCCGCGACGGCGTCGAGATCGTCGACACCAACTCGGCCAACGGCGTCCTGGTGGGCGGCGTCCGGGTGTCGCGGGTTGCGATCGGTCCAGGCGACGTCGTCCGCCTGGGCGACTCGGCGATCACCGTCGCCCACGAGCGACGCCCAGCGGACTCGACCGTGCCCACCTCCACCGACATCGCCTACGTGCGCTCGCCGCGAGTGCTGTCACGGCGCGTGGAACAGAAGGTCGAACTGCCCCAGCCACCGAGCGACATCGAGAACAGCAGGTTCCCTTGGCTGGCGATGCTGGCACCGCTGATCATGGGTGGCGTCATGTTCGCCGTGACGCGTTCGCCCCTCAGCCTCGCCTTCGTCGCGCTCAGCCCGCTGCTGATGCTCGGCAACTGGTTCGGGCAACGGTCCGACAACAAGCGCAAACGGAAACTGGCGGCGTCCGAGTTCACCAGGCGCCTCCGCGAGGGTGAGCAGCGCCTCGCTGACGCCCACGACCTGGAGCGCCGCCAACTCGAGGCGCTGCATCCGTCGGTCGTGGACTGCGTCGACCACATCGTCCGCCTGGGCGACGCGCTGTGGTCGCGGCGCCCGGAGCACCCGGAGTTCCTGCAGGTGCGGCTGGGCATCGGGGCCATCGCCCCGATGGTCGCGGTGGAGAATGCGTCTGCCCCCGGCCAGGCCGAGTTCACGGAGTCGCGGGACGCTCTGGTCAGCAAGTTCGCCAAACTCGCTGACGCGGCGGTGGTCGCTGACCTGAGGAGTGTCGGCGGCCTGGGCATCTGCGGGCTCGGTGGGCTGGCCGAGGGTGTGGCACGGGCGGTGGTCGCTCAGGTCGTCGCCCTGCATTCGCCCACCGAAGTCGTGCTCGCTTGCCTGACGTCGACGGTGGGCCGCGGTCGATGGCTGTGGGCCGAGTGGCTGCCGCATGCGGCGTCCCCGCGCTCACCGATCGGGTCTCTGCAGTTGGCCTCGGACGCCGCCACCGGCCGGCTCCTGCTCGACCGGCTGGAGGAACTGGTCGCCGCACGTCTGGGAGGTGACAAGCAGGCGACGCTCCGGGGGCCCCTCAATCGCGAGCAGGACGCCCCGGCCCCCGTCCTGCCGGCGGTGCTGCTGGTCGTCGACGAACCCCTGGTGGATGTCGGCCGCCTCACTCGGCTGTCCGAGCGGGGACCGGACGTCGGCGTCCACGTGCTGTGGGTGACCGAGGACCGGCGCTCGCTGCCCGCAGCCTGCCGGTCGTTCCTCGACCTCGGCGACGGCACGATGGCGAAGGTGGGCCACGTGCGTACGGGGGAACTGATCGCCCCGGTGCTCTGCGAAACGCTGGACGCCAGGACCGCCATGCTGGTGGCCCGGCGCCTCGCCCCGGTCGTCGACATCGGCATGCCGACGCAAGACGAGTCGGACGTGCCTCGGACAGTGTCGGTGGTCACGTTGCTGGGGCACGAAGCGGTCGACGACCCAACGCAGATCCTGAGCCGGTGGCGCGAGAACGGCTCGTGGGTCGATCGTTCGGCGCCGCCTCAGCAAAGAGAGCGGCCCAGCGACCTTCGGGCGGTGGTGGGGCACACGGGCGCCGATCTGTTCACCCTCGACCTCCGCGGGCAAGGCCCGCACGCGCTGGTCGGCGGAACCACCGGCTCCGGAAAGTCGGAATTCCTGCAGGCCTGGGTGCTGGGGCTGGCGCATGCCTACAGCCCCGACCGGCTCACGTTCCTGTTCGTCGACTACAAGGGCGGCGCGGCCTTCGCCAAGTGCGTCGACCTGCCGCACTACGTCGGCATGGTCACGGACCTGTCGCCGCACCTCGTCCGTCGGGCCCTGCGTAGCCTGCGGGCGGAGATCCACCATCGTGAGAACCTGCTCAACGACAAGGGAGTGAAGGACCTGATCGACTTCGAGTCGACCGGTGACCATGACTGCCCCCCGAGCCTCGTCATCGTCGTGGATGAGTTCGCCGCGCTCAAGGGTGAGGTTCCCGAGTTCGTCGACGGGCTCATCGACGTGGCCCAGCGCGGCCGATCGCTCGGCCTGCATCTGATCATGGCGACCCAGCGGCCGGCCGGGGTCATCACCGACAGCCTCCGGGCCAACACCAACCTCCGGGTCGCGCTCCGGATGAACGACGACCACGACTCGGCCGACGTGCTCGGCGACAGGATGGCGGCCCGCTTCGATCCGTCGATCCCGGGCCGGGGCGCCGCGCGGACCGGCCCGGGCCGGATCGCCCAGTTCCAGTCGGGCTTTCCCGGGGCACGGACGCCGGCGGAACCGCCCGCGCCGCCGATCGAAATCGTCGAGTTGGACTTTGGCCTCGGGAAGCCGTGGAAGATCGCCAAGCCCTCCGCGGCGGGAGCCAAGCCCTCCAAGGACATCGAGCGCGTCGTCAACTCCGTCAAGAGGGCCGCGGAATTGGGAAAGGTTCCGGCGCCTCGGCGTCCCTGGCTCGACACGCTCGCCGACGCGTACAACCTCGAGACGCTCAACTTGCGCCGGCCTCGGGAGCAGCGCACGGACGCGCAGATCGTCCTCGGCCTCCTGGATGATCCTGATCACCAGAGTCAGGAGACGGTGTACTTCGAGCCGGACAAGGACGGCAACATCCTGTTCGCGGGCTGCGGCGGATCCGGCAAGACGACGGCCCTGCGGACGCTCGCTATCGCCACGGCGCTGGTGGACCCGGCCAGGGGGCCGGTGCACGTGTACGGCATCGACTTCTCAGGAGGCGGGCTGTCGCTCCTGGAGCCGCTGCCGAACGTCGGCTCGGTCGTTCAGGGCGACGACGAGGAGCGCATCGGGCGGCTGATCCGGCTGCTCAGTTCCATGATCGAGGAGCGCCAGATGCGCTATCAGCAGGGGGCGCGGGCTTCCTCGCTGAACGCCTACCGCCAACTCAGCGGACGTTTCGACGAGCCGCGTGTGCTGCTCCTGGTCGACGGGTTCCAGATCTTCCGGGCGGAGTACGACGCCAGCGTCCAGCGCTCGGCCGTCTACAACGCGTTCCAGAAGATCCTGAGCCAGGGCGGCCCCGTCGGAATCCATGTCGCGATGACCGTGGACCGGTTGGCCTCCGTCCCCAACGCCCTCGCCGCGACGGTGCAGCGCAAGGTCATCCTGCGGCAGACCGACGAGGACGCCTACGTCTCTGCGGGCGTCCCGAAGGATGTGCTCAACCCGGCGAGTCCGCCTGGCCGGGCGCTGCTGGCCGGGAACACCCAGGAGTTGCAGTTGGCCATCGTCGGCAACGACGGGACGCCGGGGGCCCAGGCCACGCTGGTCGAGGAACTGGCGGCCGAACTGGGGGCCACCTTCAAGCCCAAACCGGAACGGATTCGGTCGCTGCCGCTCAACGTCCCCGGCTCGTCTCTGCCGGCCGCGTCGGGCGGTCAACCGGTGCTGGGCCTGGAGGACGTGTCGCTGGCGCCGTTCGGGTTCGATCCGCGTGGCCCGGCGATCGTGGCGGGCCCGCCGCAGTCGGGCCGGTCGACGGCGATGCGCTGGCTCGCCGAATCGCTGAGGCTGTGGTCGCCGGACACTGCGCTCGTCCACCTCAGCGCCCGAGCGTCCGCACTGGCCGGGCTGCCGATCTGGACGGCGAGCACGACCGGAGCGCAACCGGTGCAGGCCTACGTGACGGAGAAGCTGAAGCCGTACCTGGAGCAGGCACCCGGCGAGCGACCGACCGTGGCCGTCTTCATCGAGTACTACCCCGAGTTCGGGGGGACGGCCGCCGAGATGGCGCTCAACGAGATGGCCGTGCTCGCGCGCCGCAACGGGCACCCTCTCTTCGTTGAGGGCGAGGCGGGCGGCTTCGGCGGCTTCCAGAGCTTCCTGACCGAGGTCAAGCAGGCCCGGTGCGGCCTGATCCTGCAGCCCGACCAGAACGACGGCGACAACTTGTTCCGGACGCCGCTGCCGCGGATCCGCAGGGGAGATTTCCCGCCGGGCCGCGGATTCTGGGTCAAGGCGGGCAAGGTGTTCAAGGTGCAGATCCCGATGGCGGGATGAGCGTGACCCGGTCGAAGGCTGACGTCGCGAAACAGCAGGCAGAAGTGGTTCGAAGCCGCGAGGCGAGTGGGGGAGACGTTGATGGGTGAAGGTCTACGGATCAAGGACGACGTCCTGCGCCGGGGGCACGCATCGCTGGTCGCGGCGAAGAGCGACTTCGATCTCGTGCAGGACCGGGCCAACGACGCCGCGGACGCGTGCGGCCATGGGCCCTTGGCACAGGTGCTGAGGGAGTCGTCCAGTGACTGGGCGCTGCGGCGCGGGAAGCTGTCGGCGGCGCTGGAGAACCTGGCGGGACACATGAAGGCCGCGATCGACGGCTTCGAGAAGTGGGAGACCGAGGCCACCGGCGCGCTGCAGGGCGACGGAAGCACCCAGGCCGCGCAGCCAGCCCCCGCCCCGAACGCGGTGACCCAGCAGGGCGGCTCGGGGCCGATGGCGGGGGCCCCCGCGCAGCCCGCAGCGCCCCCGGCGATGCCGCCGTCGGCCACCGGGCCGGCCGCTTCCGGTGCGGCACCCACCCCTCAGCCCGGTGCTCCCGCTGAACCCGGGAGGACGCCTACGGTCGAGCCGGTGGTCCGACCCGGCCCGGCCCTTGCTGACCTGGTCGCGGGTCTGCCCGATGTGTCGCCGCCAGGGTTGGTCGGCGTGCCGGTGTCGGTCGGCGCGGGCGTTTCGGGCTACACCGACTCGGTCCCGCACAGGAACCTCCGGCTGGATGACGCCCAGCTCGACGACCTGCTGGGCGAACTGGTTCAGCGTTGGCAGAGCCTGGGCGGCCAGGAGAAGGCGGTCATCGCAGCCCTGGCCGGCGCCGGCCTGCTGGGGCTGGCCAGCACGGTGTCCCACTCCGGCGCTAAAGCGGGCGGACACCGGGCCGCCGCTGACCGCATGGCGGGCCCCGAAGGGCCCGGAGGCTCTCCGCAATCAGGAGTGGGCGCCTCGCCCACCGCTGCTCCCCAGTCCCCGGAGCAGGCTCCGTCGACGACGACTGCCGGGGAGCCATCAGGAGCGGAACCGCAGGCCGATGCGCAGGTCCTCGACGGCCCCGACGAGGGCGCCGAACTTCGGTCGCCGGGCGCCGCAGGCGCCGCCACTGTGCCGCCCCCGCCGCCGGCGTTGGCGGATCCGGGGGACGGCGGTGGTCTTCCCCGGCTCCCTGGGTTCGGCGAGGAGCCGGCGGGAGCGGTGGCCGACGGCGCAGGTTCCGCGCCCGCCTCTCAGGCGCCGAGCCCACTGCCCGGCTTGAGTCCTCTCGGTTCTACTGGTGGGACACCGCCCCCGCCGCCCGCGGGCTTGCCGCCGCTCGGTGTGGACCCGGTGCTCGCCGCCGCCCACGGTGCGGCGGCGTCGGCCGCGCCGTCTGCCCCGCTGCCCTCTCTCGCCGGCTCCGTGGCGCCGGCGGGCACGGCGGTCGCCGCGGCGGCGATGCCGTTGAGCGCGTCGCTGCTGCACTCGGCAGGGCAGCCGGTCGCTGCTGCGGCCTCCGGCCCGATCGGGGGCGCTGCGGGCCTGCCGTCGCTCGGGGCTGCCGGAGGCGCAGGCTCCGGGTCGGGTGAGGTGCGCCGCGGCGGCGCTGACGAGGCGCTGGCGGATGCGCGCAAGATCCTGGCGGATCTGGCTCAAGCCGTGGCTGACGAGGAGACCCACTGATGTACGAACGGAACGGCTACGACTGGGGCAGCCTGGGCACGTCCTGGGGCTCGGATCCCATCCCTGGCAGCCCAGAGGTCCTGGAAGGCGTGGCGGCGACCTACGGTTCCTCCGCGGAGAACCTCGGGCGGGCGGCGGAGAACCTCAAGCGGTTGCGCAGCGGCGATCAGACCAGATCGGAAGCGGTCGAGAAGATCATGGAGAAGGCACTCGCCACCTCAGGCACCCTGCTGCAGGTCCAGTCCAGGTACCACACGATCAGCCGGGCGCTGAACGCGTACGCCCCAGAACTGAGGGAGGCGCAGCGGCTCTCTATCGAGGCGGCGGAAGCGGCCGGCCCGGCGGCGCGCCGTCGAGCCACTGCGCGCACGGACAACGAGCAGGCCCGCTGGCGCACGGTGACGTTCGATCAGGGCGCGCGGGATCAGGCGCTGGAGGACTACCACCGCACCAAGAGCGAGTACCTTGCGGCCGACGCTGAGGTCAACGCCGCGCGGGCCAAGCTGGACGCCGCCATCAAGAAGCGCAACGCGGCCGGCGACAAGGCCAAGAACGACATCGGGGACGCCCTCAAGGACAGCCCCCTCAACGACTCCATCGGCGACTACCTCTCCGCAGCCTGGGAAACGATCAAGAAGGTCACCGGGGCCGTCCTCGAATGGCTGTGGGACCACATCGACGAGATCTGCCTGGTGATCGACATCCTGTCGGTCATCCTGGCCCTCACCGGGGTCGGGGGGCCGGTCGCGGCGGCCCTGCAAGTCCTGTCCAAGGCCGCAAAGGTCGCGCATGTGTTGGCCAACATCAAACAGGGCATCCAGTTGGTCGACTATGGACTCCAAGGACTGCGCACCGGCAACTGGGGGCCCTTGGTATCCGCCGTTGTGGCCATCGGCATCGGTAAGGTGTTGGGCAAGGGTATCGGCGGCAAGGTCAAGGGCCTGGCGAAGAGCGGTGCCGCTCGTCACAGCCTCAAGGTCTCTCAGAAGACGGTGGCTGCGTCGAACAAGGTGCTCAAAGAGACGATCCGCACCGGCAACCCGGCCAGCACGATCATCGCGAACCGAACAGCGACACTGCCCATTTATCACCCCGGCGCGCCGACCGTCGCCAAGATGGTGGGCGGGACGAATGAGTACGCCCAGATGGTCGCGCCCAAGGTGAACGGAGCGCTCTCGCTGATGAAGGGGACCGATTATCAGCGCGTCGGACCGTATGTCGATCAACTCAATCGGCTGTCAGGGGGGCTCAACTCGACGATCCCCTCCCGAATGGAGAACGCCATCGCCACGATCGGCGGGGATGCGGCCGCCTCCGGGACGGAGACCGTCGTGGGCATGGGCAAAGACGTCGTCGCACCCCAGGAGAAGGATGGCTTGAGTGACACCCTGCGACGGATCGGAGTTCCGCTGTGACGAGTTTCGCCATGCTGTTGCCCCCCGAGTGGGTGCTGGTCGACCTCAAGGAGGGCCGGCGCGCCGGCGTCCGGGCCGTGCTGCGAGGCTGGCTGTCGGGTCTCTCGGACGAGCAGGCGGCGTCCGCCCGGCCGGTCCTGCTCGCGCGACTTGAGAAGCTCACCAGCGAGATGGCCGACCAGGGCATCCTCGCCCTCGTCGCCCAGGCGGCGAGCCTGAACGAGGTCGGCGTCCAGCCGATGCTGGTCGTGCGCCCGCTCGACGTGCCTCCCGACACCGAACCGCTCGACCTGCTGATCGGCCTCGCCGGCAGCGAGGCCAGCGCCGAACTAGTCGACGTCGCCGGCATGGTCGGCCTGCGCACGACCACCGTCGACGCCTTGAAGGCCGATGTGGACGCCGCGGTGGCGACGCTGCCCGCGGATCTCCAGGCCAAAGCCTCAGCGCCCGACGCGCAGGCCGCCCTGGGCGGCGTCGGACGCCGGATGGCGCACCGGCGGCGCTACCTCCTCGGTGTCCCGGAGGACCGGACCCGGTGGGTGGAGTTGTTCGGCACGGTCGAGGTGGGGCACGACGCTGAGGGCGAGGCGCTGGCGTCCGCCTACCTCGACCTGTTCGACGCGGTCGTGAAGACCTTTGAATGGAGAGGCTGACATGGCCGCTGACCTGACCAACGAGCAGATCGAGGCCGCCCTGACGGCCCTGCAGGAGGAGACACCGGAAGTCGTGGTGTTGCCGCTGCCGGACAGCGACTCGCTGCCGGACCTGCTGGGTTGGGGCCGTGTCGAGGCGGCCAACCTGGCAGAGGCCGGGGCGATCCGCAACGACGAGCAGACGGTGGAGGCCGTGGCCCTGCTGTTGTCGGTCTTCACTGCCGAACCCATCCCGCCCGACTTCGCCTGGCGCTTCGCGATCATCCCGGCGTTCGACCAGCCGTTGCTAACGGTCACGGTGGGCTTCGCCCAGGCGGCCGGCGACGAGGACGCCGCGCTCGACGCGATGGTGGGAGCCGGCGAGCCGTCCCCGGCCGGCGTCCACGAGGCCGACTTCGAACTCGACGGCCGCAGCGGACGCCACCGGTTGGCCTTCGCGCTGCGCGATCCACGGACGGGAGAGGTGGCCGAAGACGGCGAACTCTGGGTCACAGCCGGAGTGGCGTGCCGGAGGGACCTGCCAGCGGCCGGAGTGACCGACGTGCTGGCCGTCGCGACCACGCCGTATGCCGCCCAGTGTGTGGCGGCGCTCCCCACGATCTACGAGTTGGTGACCGGTGACTACCTTGCCGACACCGTAGCCGAGGCGCTGGCCCGGCGCTGACATCTTCGGTCGCGACCGCATCGACAGTGAGGGGTGCATCGCGGCCGACCCCGCCAGGGGGGAACTCAACCAGACCTCACCACACCGAAGGGACGTACGACATGCCGAACATCAACGTCAGCTATGACGCGATGCAGACCGAGGCCGGGAAGCTCCGCACCGGCCAGCAGACCATCACCGACGAGCTGAACCGGCTCCGGAACAACATCGCCAACCTGGTCACGAACGGGTTCGTCACCGACTCGGCGTCCGGCGCCTTCCAGCAGATGTACGACAGCTTCAACAACGGCGCGACCCAGACCATCAACGCGCTCGACCAGATCGCGGGAACCCTGGAGAGCATGGCGCGCACCCTGCAGGAGACGGACCAGTCGATGGCTCGCTCGATCGGCAACTGACGCCGCTCGTTGGGCTGAGGTGGGGCGCTCCGTCGGGGCGTCCCACCTCTTGTCCGCTCAGGTGCGCAGATCGTTGGCGACCAGCAATCCGAACAGGGCCAGGCACACCCCGGCCAGGATCCGGGTCAGGACCAGCCCGGTCTCGGTCACGAACGTCGAGGTCGCGAAGAACACCGGGGACGCCGACGCGCAGGAGACGGTGTGCTCGACTGCAGACCGGTAGCCGTTGACTTCGCCCACCGGATGAAGGGTGGTGCCGTCGACCACCCGCGGCTGGAGGAAGAACGGCGCGGTGAGCCCGCCGGACCCGCCCTTGGCGGAGTCGACACAGGTAGCGCCCCGGTCGGATGAATACACGACGGTCTGCTGCATCGTGGCGAGGACGACCGTGAACTGAGCCCGGCCGTCGAGAGCGACGTCCTCCGCCCTGAGCAACTCAGCCCGTGGTATCAGGAAGCTGCCGACCATGACCAGCACGCTGACCACCAGCCCACCCAAGAAGAACCTGTCGATCGATCGCCCCCGCACGCGTGTCACCCTACCCAGCCGCCAGCACCACAAACTCAGTACGCCCGGGCGATGACTTTGTCGTAGAGCACCTGGAACCGGTCGGCGCGGTGTTGGTAGTAGGCGTACCGGCCGGCGACGGGCTCCAGGGTGTCGCCGCGGGTGGGTTCGGCGCGCGGCACGTCGGGGGCCAGCACCTCCAGGGCGTGCAGGCCGGTGCCGCGTAGCGTCGACCGTTTGATGGTGATCGGCGTCACCGGGACGCCGGTGAAGTCCGCGACCAACTGCATCAGCCCCGGCTGGTCGTTCGACACCCGGCCCGTGCCCAGGATCTCGGTGGGGCGTCCCATCGTCATGATCATCTGCTGCATCAAGCGGGCGTACGTCCAGGCGACGCCCTCGAGGGTGCCGCGGAAGATGTCCAGCGGGCGCGTCGCCGCGTTGATGCGGTGGATCACCGCGCGGCTCTCGCCCACCCAGCCCGTCGAGCGCTCCCCGGAGAAGAACGGCAGCACCAGCGGCGTCCCCGGGTCGGGGTCGGCGAGCAGCGCCGCGTGCAGCGCGTCGGCGTCCGGCAGCACGAACGTCGACTCGAGCCAGGTGACGGCCCGGCCCACGTCGTTGAGGGCGCCGCCCAGGATCGAGCGGGTCTCGTCGATCCGGTTGCACCACAGGCCGCGCGGCAGGTTGGGCAGGTCGCCCTCGATGACCATGCGCACCGCGCCGGACGTCGCCGCCGCCAGCACCACCTGGGACGAGCCGGTCGTGCCGGCTCCGATCGAACTCGAGAAGCCGTCCGTGATCGGGGCGAACCACACGGCGTCCGCCAGCGCCGGCCAGTCGCCCCGCACCGAGCGCTTCGGCGTCAGCGGCGCGCTGGGCGGCGCGATCGGTGACAACTTGTCGATGCCGACCCCGACCAGGTCGAACAGTTCGGCGTCCCAGACGCCGGCGTGCCGGTCGAGCATGCCCGTCCAGGCGGCCGTCGACGTGCCCGCCGCGGTGGTGCCGATGAGCCGCAGCCAGGCGTACTCCCCGAGCGACAGCCAGCGCTCGACCCGGGCCACCACCTCGGGCTCGGTGGCGTTCAGCCACAGGAACCGCGGCGGCAGGTAGCCGGTGTGCTGGCGGGTGCCGGTGCGCTGCTGGGTTTCGTCCTCGTCGAGGATGCTCTTCAGGTATTGCACCTGCGGGGCGCAGCGGCTGTCGGCGTACGTGTAGCACGGGGTGATGGCCCGCTCGTCGGCGTCCACCCCGACGAGCGACGACGCGAACGTGTCGATCGCCACCCCCGCGATCGGACGGCGACCCAACCCTGCGACATGGGCGATGCACTGCCGGATCTCGTCGGTGACCTGGTCGGCGTCGACGATCGAGGTGCCGTCGGCGACGGTGGTGAAGGCGTGCTCGATCTTCGTCTTGCCCCCCTTGACCGGCAGGCCGCGCGCGTCGTAGAGCCCGCCCCGGGTGCCGGTCGAGCCGACGTCCAGCGCCAGGATCAGCGGCTCCTGCGCCCGCTCGTAGCTCACCGAGAAACCCGTCGCTGCTGCCATGTCTCCGCCTTCGCTCGTTCCCGCTCACGCTAGTCGCAGCCCCCGACGTTCCGCATGGGAGTTGACCGCGATAGCGTCACCTCATGACCGACGCCGGAGACCGCCGTGACGACGCCCTACGCCGCGCCGAGATGTCGGCGGGCGCCCGCCGGGCCGAGGCGGCCGAGGCGCAGACCCTGATCGACGGGTTCGTCGCCGAAGCCGGACGCCGCGGGCTCGCCCCCGTGCCCCTGGTGGCCAAAACCTACGCGGGCGGCACGGTGAAGACCGACAAGCGCGGCTGGTACCTCAACCGCTCGCACAGCCTCGCCATCGGCCAGGACGGGGGCTACTACCGGCTCACCGTGCCCGACCCGGGCCGGCTCGCCCGGTTCATCGGCGTTAAACTGACCGCTGAGCCCCCGGCACTGTTGGTCGGGGCCGGTGGACGCGACGGCGAGGGCGGCGACCTGGCGTGGTTCCTGCAGCGCGTGCTCGACGGGGAGTAGGCCGCATCCGGGGGAGCCGGGGGAGCCGGGGCATCCGGCATGCAAGGGGCGTTGGGCTCTCCGGGTCATCCCGGGGGCATCCCCGTTAACGGCACCGAGGGACTGCGTTAGATAACGGGCAGTCCCCCAGGCGATTTCTAGATTAAGTCAGTCGCACCACTCGCGCTAGTGGGGTTCGCCGCTCACCTGAGCGCCCCGCGAGCACCCCGCGCGAAAAAGTTCGGCGTTCAACGGCCGGCGCACGCTGTTATCTCGTTTGAACGTGCCAACCCACGGGACGATTCTGAACAAAATGTGCGTTCGGTAACGATTTGATAACGATGGATGGTTGCCGCCCGTTGCCGGGCCTGCGGGTCAGCGGCCAGGCGGCGGGTCGGCGTCCGTGGTTCAGCGCCGGAATCTCAGCGCCGGTGGTTCAGGGACCGCACGACGGCGTCCCCCGCACTCTGGATCACCTGCACCAGGACGATCAGGACGACCACCGCCATCAGCAGCACCGGCGTGTTGAACCGCTGGTAGCCGTACCGGATGGCGAAGTCCCCGACGCCGCCGCCGCCGATGGCGCCGGCCATCGTCGAGTACCCGATCAGCGTCACCAGGGTGAGCGTCGCGCCCGCGATCAGGCCGGGCAGCGACTCGGGCAGCAGCACCTTGGTGACGATCTGGCCCGAGGACGCCCCCATGACCTGGGCGGCCTCCAGTTTGCCGGGAGCGACCTCGCGCAGCGCGGACTCGACGACGCGGGCGAAGAACGGGATCGTGCCCACCGTCAGCGGCACGATCGCGGCCGTGGGGCCGTACGCCGTGCCGACGACGAGTCGGGTGAACCCGAGCAGCGCGATCATCAGGATCAGGAACGGCAACGATCGGGCCAGGTTCACGATCGCGCCGAAGCCCGCGTAGAACCACCGGCTCGGGGTGAGTCCGTCGGGGGCGGTCAGCCGCAGCGCCACGCCCGCCAGGGTGCCGAGCAGCACGGTGATGACGAACGACCAGCCGACCATCCAGGCCGTCTCGCCGAGCGCCAGACCCAGGTCGGGCAGGGCCTCGATCCACGTGGTCTTCATGCCCAGCTCACCGCCACCCCGCGCTCGGCCAGGTAACGCTCCACGTCGTGCTCCTCGAACGAGTCGGGATGGGTCAGGGCGACCTGGAGGCGTCCGACCTTGTGGCCGGCGACGATCTCGACGCTGCCGCCCAGGATGTTGAGGTCGATGCCCAGGTCGCGGATCAGGTGCGACAGCACCGGGTCGTCCGCGTCGTCGTGGGCGAAGCTCAGCGTCAGTACCCGGCCGGTCTCGGTCGGGGCGGCGTTGATGGGGAGCAGCAACTCGGCGAGCCGCGACCCGGGCGTCCGCATCAGGTCGATGAGGTGCCCGCGTTCGACGACGTGGCCGTCCTCCATGAGCACGGCCGAGTCGCAGATGCGGCGCACCACCTCGGACTCGTGGGTGATCAGCACGACCGTCAGGCCCATTGTGAGGTTGATGTCCTTGATCAGGTCGAGGATCTGCTCGGTCGTCGACGGGTCGAGCGCGGACGTCGCCTCGTCGCACAGCAGCACCGTCGGGTGGGACGCCAGCGCGCGGGCGATGCCGACCCGCTGCTTCTGGCCCCCCGAGAGCTGCGACGGGTAGGCGTGTGCCCGATCGGCCAGCCCCACCAGGTCGAGCATCTCGGCGACCCGGGCCGCCCGCTGCGCCTTGGGCACCCCCGCGACCTCCAACGGGAACGCGACGTTGTCGGCCACGGTGCGGGCGTTGAGCAGGTTGAAGTGCTGGAAGATCATGCCGATCTTCTGCCGCTCGCGGCGCAGGTCGGACGCCGAGAGTGCGGTGAAGTCCGTGCCCGCCACCGTGATGGTGCCGCTGGTGGGCCGTTCGAGGAGGTTGAGGCAGCGGAGCAGGGTGGTCTTGCCTGCCCCGCTGCGGCCGAGGATCCCGAAGATCTCCCCGGCTTCGACGGTGAGCGAGACGTCGTCGACCGCGCGGACCTCGCCGGCCTTGGAGGCGTACGTCTTGGTGAGGTGGTCGACGACGATCATCGTCCGCGTCCCGTCAGCCCTGGGCGGCCGGCAGGACCGAGCCCTTGTAGGTGGCCTCGATGTACGCCTTGATCTGGGCCGACGTGAGGGCCTGCGCCAGCTTCTGGACGCGGGCGTCGTTCTTCAACTTGTCGGTGGTGACCAGCACGTTGACGTACGGGTTCTTCTCGGCCTTCTCCAGGAACTTGGCGTCCTTGCTGGGGGTCAGCCCCGCCTCGATGGCGTAGTTGCCGTTGATGATCGACAGTTGGATGGCCGGGTCGTCGAGGGTGGCCGCGAGTTGCGGGCGGTCGATCTTCTTGAAGGTGAGGTTCTTCGGGTTCTCCGTGATGCTCTTCTCGGTCACCTGGGAGATGTCGGCGGAGTCCTTGGTGACGTTGAGCTTGAGCAGCCCGGCGTCGGCCAGCAGGAACAGGGCGCGGCCCTGGTTGGTGGCGTCCAGCGGGATCGCGATGACGGCCTTGTCGGGGGTCTCGGCGACCGTGGCGACCTTCCTGGAGTACAGGCCCAGCGGCTCGATGTGGACGCCGCCGACGCTGACCAGGGTGCCGGAGTGCTGCTTGTTCCAGTCGGTCAGGTACGGGACGTGCTGGAAGAAGTTGGCGTCGATGTCGCCGGCCTGGGTGAGCTGGTTGACGTCGATGTCGCCGGTGATCTCGCGGAGTTCGATCTTGACGTCGCCGAGCAGCCCCTGCCGCTGGGCCTCCTTGATGAGTTCGGCGTGCGGCTTGACGTCGGCGAGCACCTTGAGCGGGGCGGTGTTGGCGGCCGGGGTGGTGGTGCCGGCGGCCGACGCGGACCCGGCGGGCGTCGTGGGGGCGGCGCCGCCGCAGGCGGTCAGCGTGAGGCCGAGGGTGAGGGCCGCGGCGGCGGCGAGGGCGCGGGTGAGACGAGACATGGTGCGATTCTCCTGGGTCGGTGCTTCGGGTTGCGGAAGGCTCACTGACAGCACGTCCCAGGACGACCGGCCTGGCGGGTTTCCCACGGTTCGATCGTCCTGGCGCGGACGATCAGGGAGGCGCTGTCAGCTCGACATTCGGCGACAGCACAGGCACAGCCCGGCGACCGGGGTCGCGGCGCTCGGGACGGTGTGCATGCGCTCAGGCTAGCGGACGCCCCCCGAGCCCCCCGAATCTGTCTCGAAATCGTGAGACCCGCCTCAGAGCGCCAGCACCACCTTGCCGAGGGCGCGGGTGTTCATGACGTAGTCCTGAGCCTGGGCGGCCTCGGCGAGCGGGAACACCCGCCCGACCAGCGGCACCAGCGAACCGTCGGCGAGCCCGGCGCTGAGGTCGGCGAGGGCGGCGCGGCGCAGGGCGGGCGGGAAGTTCCAGTTGGCGAGGCCCCGCACGTCGGCGTCCTTGCCCATCAGCAGCCGCGGATTGAAGTCGAGGGAGCCCCGGTTGCCGACCACCATGATGCGGCCGTACATGGCGAGCACCTGGAAGTCGTCGACGAGGTTCTGGTTGGCGAGCAGTTCGACGATCAGGTCGACGCCCGCGCCACCGGTGAGCCGCAGGATCTCGGCGTAGTGGCCCGGGTCGGTGTGGTCGAGGGCCTCGACGGCCAGCGCCCGGACGGCCTCGAGCCCGGCGGGGCTGCCGGCGGTGCCGATCACGGACGCCCCCGCGGCCTTCGCCAATTGCACCGCCAGCTGGCCCACCGCCCCGCTGGCCCCGTGGACCAGCACCCGCTCGCCGGCCTGCAGTTGCCCGCGGGTGAACAGGGCGCGGTGCGCGGCCAGCCCGGGGGTGCCCACGGACGCCCCCTGCTCGAAGGTCACCCCGTCGGCGAGGGGCTGGACGACCTCCGCCGCGACCACCGCGTACTCGGCGTACGTCCCGGCGTCGCGCGCCGCCACGAACACCCGGTCGCCGGGGGCGAACCCCGCAACGTCCGCACCGACGGCGTCCACGACCCCGGCGGCGTCGAAGCCGGGGACGTAGGGCAGGTCGGGGGTGTAGGCGGCGTACCCCCCGTTGCGGACGTACACCTCGACGGGGTTCACGCCGGCCGCGGCGACCTTGACGCGCACCTGGCCGGCGGCCGGGGTGGGCACATCGATCTCCACGAGGTGCAGAACGCTGGAATCGCCGAACTCGTTCGCCTGGATCGCCTTCACCGCTGTCTCCTTCGCTGGGTTCGTCCCCGACCCTAGAGGGTTGGGCGCCGGTCTTGGCCGGCAGGTGCGCACCGCGTGACTCCAGTGGGCGGTCCAGGCCCCTGGAACGCCTCGGAGCGCCCACCCGCGGCACATTCTGCGCAGGTCGGGCGGACGAGCCGGGGTGCGTCGGGGCGGCGCAGGCGTGCGGAACCCTCGGAACGGCTCGGTAGGCTGCCGGTCGTGAGAACCCTGGGCCTGATCGTGCTCGTGGCCGCGACGGGGGCGGCCACGCTCGCCGCCGAGGTGCTCCGCGCCCGCCGGGCTCGCCGCAACGACGGCTGGGCGTCCCTGACCGATCCCCTCTGACGGGCGCGGTCACGGTCGAGGACGCCGCGCGCCGCGGACTACCCTGCACCGGGACATCGAGGAGGACACATGGGCGAGACGGCCGACCTGATCCTGGGCGGCGAGCGGTACGAACTGCCGGTCGTCGTGGGAACCGAGGGGGAGCGGGCGATCGACATCGGCGCGCTGCGGGCCACCACCGGGCACATCACGCTCGACGACGGCTACGGCAACACCGGCTCCTGCACGTCGGCGATCACGTTCATCGACGGCGAGCGGGGCATCCTGCGTTACCGCGGCGTCCCGATCGAGGATCTGGCGGCCCGGTCGAGCTTCATCGAGACCGCCGAACTCCTCATCTTCGGAGAACTGCCCGATCCCGAGCAGCGCGACCGGTTCCGCGCCCTGCTCACCGAGAACGCCGGCCTGCACCGCAACATGATCAAGCAGATCGAGGGCTTCCCGACCCACGCGCACCCGATGGCGATCCTGTCCGCCATGATCAACGCCCTCCAGGCCTACGACCTGCCCGAGATCGCCATCACGGACGGCGCCGGGCTGGAGCGCGCGGCGGCGTCCCTGATCTCCAAGACCCGCACGATCGCGGCCGCGGCGTACAAGGCGCACCTGGGCGAACCGACGGTCCACCCGCGGTTCGACCTGCCCTACGCCGAGAACTTCCTGCACATGATGTTCAGCAAGCCCTACCGCGACTACGAGGCGTCCCCGGAGGTCGCCCACGCGCTCAACATGTTCTGGGTGTTGCACGCCGACCACGAGCAGAACTGCTCGACGTCGACGGTGCGCATGGTGGCGTCCTCGCGCGCCAACCTGTTCAGTTCGCTGGCCGCCGGGGTGACCGCGCTGTGGGGTCCGCTGCACGGCGGCGCCAACATGGCCGTGATCGAGATGCTCGAGCGGATGCGGGCCGAGGGCGTCCGCCCGGCCGACTACCTCGCCGGTGTCAAGGACAAGGCCTCGGGGCGCAAGCTGATGGGCTTCGGCCACCGCGTCTACCGCAACTTCGACCCGCGCGCGACGATCCTCAAGGCGGCGGCGCGGGACATGCTCGACACGATGCACGTCACCGACCCGCTGCTCGACATCGCCCGCGAACTCGAGGCGGCGGCGCTGGCCGACGACTACTTCGTCGAACGCAAGCTGTACCCGAACGTCGACTTCTACTCGGGCATCATCCTGCGCGCGATCGGGATCCCGCTCGACATGTTCACCGTCCTGTTCGCCATCGGCCGCACCCCCGGCTGGATCGCCCACTGGAAAGAGGTCCATGACAACGCCGCGCAGCGCATCTACCGTCCGCGGCAGTTGTATGTCGGACCCCCCGAGACGCCCTGGGTGCCCTACGCGCAGCGCTGAGCGTCACGCGCAGCGCTGACCCTCAGGAGTCCGGGGCGACCACCCACACGCCACGGCGGAGCACGGCCCGCACGGTGAGGTCGGCGTCCAGGGCGACGGCGTCCGCCCAGCAGCCCGGGGCCAGCCGGCCCACCGCCTCCAGCCCGAGGTAGCGGGCCGGGTTCACGGTGAGGGCGGCGACGGCGTCCGGCCAGGGCACGCCGGCGCCGACGGCGACCCGCAGCGCGGCGTCCAGGGTGAGGGTGCTGCCGGCGATCGTGTCGGTGCCGGCGATCCGGGCGATCCCCCCGGACACCTCGACCGGCAGGTCGCCGAGCCGGTACGCCCCGTCGGGGCTGCCGGCGGCGGCCACGGCGTCCGTCACCAGGACCACGCGTCCGGGGTGCCGGGCCATCAGGTAGGCGACCAGCGCGGGATCCAGGTGGACGCCGTCGCAGATCAACTCCAGCCACACGCGGTCGTCGGCGAGCAGCGCCAGCACGGGGCCCGGGTGGCGGTGGTGCAGCGGCGGCATCGCGTTGAACAGGTGGGTCGCCCCGGTCGCTCCGGCCTCGATCGCGGCGCGCACCACGGCGGCGTCGGCGTCCGTGTGGCCGACGGCGGCGACGATCCCGCGGCCGGCGATGAGCGCGATCGCGGCCGGCCCGCCCGCCAGTTCGGGGGCCAGGGTGACCATCCGCACGGTGCCGGCGCCCGCATCCAGCAGCCGGGTCACGTCGGACGCCGCGGGCGCGCGCAGCTGGTCGGCCGGGTGCGCCCCCTTGCGGCCTTCGGCCAGCCACGGGCCCTCCAGGTGGATTCCGGCCAACTCGCCCGCCGTCACCAGGGGAGCCAGCCCGCGCACCTGGGCCTCCAGGGTGTCCAGCGACTGGCTGACCAGCGACGCCACGATCGACGTGGTGCCGTGGAGCCGGTGCACCGCCACCGCGGCCGCCGGGTCGTCGGGGTAGGACGCCCCCCCGCCGCCGTGCCCGTGGGCGTCCACGAACCCGGGCACGAGCGTCCAGTCGCCGAGGTCGACGTCGGCGGGGGCGTCCACCGGTTCGAGGGCGGCGATGCGCTGGCCGTCCACGACGAGGACGCCTCCGGACCGGACGGTCGTCCCGTCGTGGACGCCCCCGGCCCGGACGCGGAGGGCGCGGGGCTGCGGGGTGCGGGGCTGCGGGCCGGGGTGCGGCACGGCCATGGGTTCCTCCGGGCGAGACGGTGGGGACGGGCGGGACGGGCGAGACGGGCGGGGACGATTCAGGAGGCCTGCGCGGCGGCGGCGCGGGCCTGGTCGAGCACGCGCAGCAGGGGCGCGTAGTGGGCCTGGATGCCGGCGCGGTAGCCGGCCAGGTCGCCGGCGAGGGCCGCGGCGAGCAGGTCGGCGTGCGCCTGCGCGGTGTCGGTGAGGTCGCGCCGGCTGGCCACCCCGAGGCGCGGGGACATCGCCCGGTGGATGTCCCAGAAGGCGCCCACCAGTTCGCCGTACAGCCGGTTGCCGAGCCGGTCGGCGAACTGCAGGTGGAACGCCCGGTCGGCGTCCGGGGCCGGCTCGTCGCGGGCGGCGGCGGCCAGCAGCGCGTCGACGGACGCCTGCAGTTCGGGCGCCTCGCGATGCCCGAGTCGCTCGACGATCCGGGGGGCCAGGGCGAAGTCGAGGCCCATCCGCACCTCGACGACGTCGCGCAGCGACTCGAAGCCGGCGCCGGGGTCGAGGACGCCGCGGAACACGACCGCCTCGACCAGGGGCCGCAGCGACATGGGGCCGACGAACGTGCCCGTGCCGTGGCGCACCTGCAGGATGTCGAGCGCGACGAGGGTGCGCACCGCCTCCCGCACCGACGACCGGGAGACCGCGAGTTCCTCCATCAGGTCGGCCTCGGTGGGCATGGGGTCGCCCGGGCGCAACCCGCGGTTCAGGATCAGGTCCTTGATCGCGGCCGCCGTCGTGCGGGCGGGGTCTCCTTTGGCCATGGCGTCCCTCAGTGTTTTCTCGGGTTCAGGTCTTGCCGACGCCGATCAGTATGCCCCTATACTGAGGCGAACATCAGACATCGGACGTCTGATCTTTGAGGAGATTCAACGATGAACGATTCCCTGCCTCCCACGTCCCGGCGTGGCTTCCTCAAGCTCGTGGGCGTCATGGGCGCGGCCTCCGCCTTCGCGGGCACGCTCTCGGCCTGCGGCACGACCCCCGCCCAGCGCACGACGGGCGGCGCGAGCGCCGGGGCGTCCGGCGCCACGATCACCGCCGCGATCTCCTACGAGCTCGGCACCAACGGCTTCGACCCCATGACCACCACGTCGGCGCTCACCGTCGCCGCGAACTGGCACACCATGGAGGGCCTCACCGAGATCCTGCCGTCGGGCAACCGCGACGTGTACGCCGCCCTCGGCAAGGAACTGCCGAAGAAGATCGACGACACCACCTACGAGGTGACCCTGCGCGACGGCGCCGTCTTCCACAACGGCTCGCCCGTCACCACCGACGACGTCGTCTACAGCTTCCAGCGCGTGCTGGATCCGGCGAACAAGTCGATGTACGTGCAGTTCATCAGCTTCCTCGACTCGGTCGCCAAGAAGGACGACAAGACCGTCACGATCAAGCTGAAGTACCCCTTCTCCCTGGTCGCGGAGCGGATCGCGGTCGTCAAGATCGTCCCGAAGGCCGTCGCCTCCGCCGACGCCAAGGCGTTCGACGCGAACCCCGTCGGCACCGGCCCCTGGAAGATGACCGACAACTCGGCCACCTCGAAGCAGGTCGTGTTCGAGAAGTTCGCCGGCTACACCGGGCCGCGCCCGGCGAAGGCGTCCAAGATGGTCTGGAAGGTCATGCCGGACGACGCCACCCGCATGAACGCCCTGACCTCGAAGGCCGTCCAGGCCATCGACCTCGTGCCCGACCTGTCGATCGAGACCCTGAAGGCGTCCAACGCCGTCGAGTCGGTCCAGGGCTTCGCGCTGCTGTTCGCGATGTTCAACTGCGGCTCCGCGCCGTTCAACAACGTCAAGAACCGGCAGGCGTTCCTGTACGCGCTCGACATGGAGAAGGTCGTCAAGACCGCGTACCTCGGCAACGCCACCCCGGCGACGAGCTTCGTGCAGGACACGCACCCCGCCTACAAGAAGGCCAAGGTCGTGTACACCCTCGACCAGGCCAAGGCGAAGGCGCTGTTCGCCGAGACGGGCCTGAAGTCGATCCGGCTGCTGTGCACCGACCACGGCTGGGTCAAGAAGGCGACCCCGATCATCAAGGAGTCGCTCGAGGCCGCGGGGCTCACCGTCGACTTCACCGAGAAGAAGTCCTCCGACGTGTACAACACGATCGACGGCAAGCCCGAGGCCTACGACGCGGTCATCGCCCCCGGCGACCCGTCCGTGTTCGGCGCCGACGTCGACCTGCTGATGCGCTGGTGGTACGCCGGCGAGACGTGGACCGACAAGCGCATGCACTGGAAGGGCCAGGAGTCCCACACGCAGGTGCAGACCAAGCTCGACGAGGGCGCGAAGCTCACCGGGGACGCCCAGAAGGCGAAGTGGGGCGAGTTGTTCGACCTGATCTCCGAGGTCGTGCCGCTGTACCCGCTGTTCCACCGCAAGGCCACCACTGGCTATGACAAGACCACGCTCAGCGACTTCAAGCCGATCTCGCTGACGGGCCTCACCTTCCTCGACACCGGCTCGACCAAGTAGCACCCGAGCGCGCACGCCGGCCGGGCGGACCCCCTGGGCCGCCCGGCCGGTGCGCGCACGGACACCTTCAGGAGGTATGTGCGTGACCACGCTGTTGCGGCTCATCGGACGCCGCCTCGTCGCTTTCCCGATCATGGTGCTCGGGGTGACGTTCCTCGTCTTCTTCGTCATGTCGTTCTCGCCGGCCGACCCGGCCCGGCTCGCCCTCGGCGAATCGGCGTCCCAGGAGGCCCTCGACCAGTACCGCGCCGACAACGGCCTCGACCAGCCGCTGCTGATCCGCTACGGGCTGTTCCTCGCCGGGCTCGTCCGCGGCGACCTGGGCATCAGCGCCGGCAACGTGCCGGTCACCGAGTTCGTCGCCAAGGCCTTCCCGATCACGCTGCAGTTGACGTTCGTCGGCCTGATCATCGCCGTGGTGCTGGCCCTCGTGCTCGGTGTGGCCGCCGCCCTGTTCCGCGACCGGTGGCCCGACCAGGTCATCCGGGTGCTGTCGATCGCCGCGCTGGCGACCCCGTCGTTCTGGCTGGCCATCCTGCTCATCCAGTGGCTGTCGACCGTGCCCGGCGGGCAGGGCCTCTACCCGGCGGTGATCGCCCAGTGGGTGCCGTTCAGCGAGGATCCCGGCATCTGGCTCAACAACATCACCCTGCCGGCCGTCGCCCTCGCCGTGCCGGTCGCGGGCTCGCTCACCCGGGTCGTGCGCACGTCGATGGTCGAGGAACTCGACCGCGACTACGTCCGGACGGCCATCGGCGCCGGCATCCCGAAGTCGGTCGTCATCGCCCGCAACGTGCTGCGCAACGCGCTCATCACCCCCATCACCGTGCTCGGCCTGCGGGTCGGCTACCTGATGGGCGGCGCGGTGATCATCGAGATCATCTTCAACATCCAGGCGATGGGCCAGCTGATCCTGGACGGCGTCACCCGCAACGACGTGTACCTCGTCCAGGGCGTGACGCTGACGGTGGCCATCGCGTTCATCCTCATCAACATCGTGGTCGACCTGCTCTACGTGCTGGTCAACCCGCGGATCAGGACGGTCTGACATGCGTCGCTCGCTCACCGAACGGCTCTCGGAGCCCGGCCTGCGCCTGAAGGCGCTGCCCCTGTCGTCCAAGATCGCGCTCACCGTCGTCGGCCTCGTCGTGCTGCTCGCGGTCTTCGCGCCCGTCATCGCCGCGTTCGATCCGCTCGCGTCGGGGAACCCGGCGACGGCGCCCGACGGCGTCCACTGGTTCGGCACCGACGTCATCGGACGCGACATCTTCGCCCGCGTCGCCTTCGGCGCCCGCTCGTCGCTGATCATCGGCCTGTGCGCCACGCTGGTGGCGCTGGCGGCCGCCGCCGTCCTCGGCTCGATCGCCGCGACGGCCGGTAAGTGGGTCTCCGAGGTGCTCATGCGGATCCTCGACATCGTCATGAGCTTCCCCGGCATCGCGCTCGCCGCCGTGTTCGTCGCGGTGGCCGGCTCGTCCCTGCCGGTGCTGATCTTCGCCATCGCGTTCCTCTACACGCCGCAGCTCACCCGCGTCGTCCGGGCGAACGTGCTGGCCCAGTTCGGCGAGGACTACGTGTCCGCCACCCGCGTCATGGGGTCGGGCACCGCGCGCATCCTCGTCAAGCACGTGGCCCGCAACTGCCTCGCCCCGATCCTGGTGTTCGCCACCGTCCTCGTCGCGGACGCCATCGTGTTCGAGGCGTCCCTGTCGTTCATCAACGCCGGCGTCAAGCCGCCGAACCCGTCCTGGGGCAACGTGCTCGCCGACGGCAAGCAACTGCTGCTCATCGGCGGCTGGTGGGCGACGTTCTTCCCCGGCCTGGCGATCCTGATCACGGTGCTGGCCCTCAACATCCTGTCCGAGGGCATGACGGACGCCCTCGTGTCGCCCAAGATGCGTCGCAGCGTCAAGCTCGACGACCCGGTCGAGAAGTCGGACGCCGCCGTGGCGCCCGCGCTCGCCGCGGCCGCCGCCGGGACGGCCGTCCCGCTGGAGGACCGCCTCGCCGCCCTCGAGAAGGCCGAGACCGCCCGCGGCGGCCGGCTCGTCTACACCGGCGACGCCGCCCCCCTGCTGGAGGTCAAGGAGCTGAGCATCCGGTTCCCCGAGCAGCACGGCGACATCGACGTCGTCGACCACGTGTCGTTCTCGGTGCGGCCCGGCGAGACGATGGGCCTGGTCGGCGAGTCCGGCTGCGGCAAGTCGATCACCTCGATGGCGGTCATGGGCCTGCTGCCCAAGACGGCCCACCTCACGGGGCAGGTGCTCTTCGAGGGCACCGACCTGCTCGCCCTCACCCCGGCGCAGCACAACGCGTTGCGCGGCCACGAGATCGCGATGATCTACCAGGACGCCCTGTCCTCGCTCAACCCGTCGATGCTGATCCGCGCGCAGCTCAAGCAGCTGACGTCGCGGGGCGGCCAGCGGTCCGCGGAGGAGTTGCTCGAACTGGTGGGCCTCGACCCGGTGCGCACGCTGGCGTCCTACCCGCACGAACTGTCCGGCGGGCAGCGGCAGCGGGTGCTCATCGCCATGGCGCTCACCCGCAACCCCAAGCTGGTCATCGCCGACGAACCCACCACGGCCCTCGACGTCACCGTGCAGGCGCAGGTCATCGACCTGCTCAACGAGCTGCGCGAGAAGCTGGGCTTCGCGATGGTGTTCGTCTCCCACGACCTGGCGCTCGTCGCCAAGGTCGCCCACCGGATCACCGTCATGTACGCCGGCCAGGTCGTCGAATCCGGGCCGACCGCCGACCTGCTCACCGACCCGCGGCACGAGTACACCCGCGGCCTGCTCGGGGCGGTGCTCTCGATCGAGGCGGCCTCCGGGCGGCTGCACCAGGTGCCGGGCGTCGTCCCGTCGCCGCGGGAGTTCGTGTCCGGCGACCGGTTCGCGCCCCGCTCGTCCCATCCCACCGTCGGGCTCGACGTCCGGCCCGAACTGGTCACCGTCCCGGGCACGCAGCACGCCTACGCCCGGCATCCCGAACTCGTCCAGGAGGGCTGAGCGATGACGTCCCACCCACCGACCGCACCCGCGGCGTCCGGCCCGGTCATCGAACTGCGCGACGTGAAGGTCATCCACACCACGCGCACCGGCGGGCTGTTCCGGCCCGGCCAGGTGCGCGCCGTGGACGGCGTCGACTTCAGCATCTCCCGCGGCGAGACCGTCGGGATCGTGGGGGAGTCGGGCTGCGGCAAGACCACCCTCGCCCGGGTGCTCGTCGGCCTGCAGAGGCCGACGTCGGGGGAGGTGCTGTTCCGGGGGCGTCCGCTGCGCTACGACGCCGCGACCCGCCGCGAGCTGGGCCGGGCCGTCTCGGTCGTGTTCCAGGATCCGGCGACCGCCCTCAACCCGCGCATGATCGTCCGCGAGCAACTGCTCGACCCGCTGGTCGTGCACCGCATCGGGACGCCCGACGAACGCGAGGCCCGCGTCCGCGAGCTCATCGGACTGGTCGGGCTGCCGGCGTCCGCCCTGGAGGTGCTGCCGCGGCAGATCTCCGGGGGGCAGCGGCAGCGGGTCGCCATCGCGCGGGCGCTCGCCCTCGCGCCCGACGTCATCGTCGCCGACGAGCCCACCTCGGCCCTCGACGTGTCGGTGCGCGCCCAGGTGCTGAACCTGCTCACCGACCTCAAGGAGACCCTCGGGCTGGGGATGATCTTCATCAGCCACGACATCTCCACGGTGCGCTACGTCTCCGACCGGATGGCCGTCATGAACGCCGGCCGCATCGTCGAGACGGGCCCGGCGGACGCCGTGTTCGCCGACCCGCAGCACCCCTACACCCGGACGCTGCTCGCCGCCGTGCCCACCCTCCTCTGATCCGCACCCTGCGCTGATCCGCACCCTGTGCTGATCCACGCACTCTTCCGATCCACGCTTTGACAAGGAGTCTTCTCATGACCGAGTTCCGCGGGATCATCCCGCCCGTCCTCACCCCCTTCGACGACGCCGGACGCCTCGACCTGCCCAGCCTCGACCGGCTCGTCGACCATCTGCTGGACGCCGGCGTCGACGGCCTGTTCGCCCTCGGCTCGTCGGGCCAGGTGGCCTACCTGACCGACGCCGACCGGGACGCCGTCGTCGCCCGCATCGTCGAGCGCGCCGCCGGCCGGCTGCCGGTGGTCGTCGGCACGGCCGACCTCACCGCCCCCCGGGTCATCGAGCAGGCGCGCCGTGCCGAGGCGGCCGGGGCCGCCGGGGTGGTCGTGACGGCCCCGCTCTACGCCCTCAACGACGCCGCCGAGGTCGGCCGGCACTTCCGGATGATCGCCGGCGCCGTCGGCGTCCCCGTGCTGGCCTACGACGTGCCCGTCCGCGTGCACGCCAAGCTGGGCCTCGACCTGCTGCTCGACCTGGGCCGCGACGGCGTGATCGCCGGCGTCAAGGACTCCTCCGGCGACGACGTCGGCTTCCGTCGCCTGGTGGCCGCCAACGCGGCCGCGGGGCGTCCGCTCACCGTGTTGTCGGGCCACGAGGTGATGCTCGACGGCATCTTCCTGTTGGGCGCCGACGGCGGTGTCCCGGGGCTGGCCAACGTCGACCCGGCCGCGTACGTGCGCCTGTGGCGCCACGCGCAGGCCGGCGACTGGGCGGCGGCGCGCGCCGAGCAGGACCGCATCGCCCGCCTCTTCGAGATCGCGTTCGTGCCGCAGGGGCGCTCCGGGGACGCCGGCGGCATCGGCGCCTTCAAGGCCGCCCTCGCGCTGCTCGGGGTCATCGACTCCGCGGCGATGCCCGCGCCGCTGGCCGGCCTGACGGACGCCGACACCGCGCGCATCCGCGGGATCCTGGCCGAGGTCGGGCTGCTGCCGTGAGCCACGCGGTCGGCGTGGACGTCGGCGGCACCAAGATCGCCGCCGCCCTCGTGGACGCCGCCGGTGCGGTCGGGCCCGTGGCCACCGTGCCGACGCCCGCGGCGTCCGGGCCGGCGGCGGTGCTGGACGCCGTCGCCGGACTCGTCGTGCAGGTGGCCGCCGGGACGCCGATCGTCGGCGTCGGCGTCGGCACCGCGGGGGTGGTCGACGCCGGTCGCGGCGTCATCGTGTCGGCGACCGACACCTTCGCCGACTGGGTCGGTACGGACGTCGCGGCCGGGCTGCGCGCCCGGCTCGCCGGCGCGGGGGTCGGCGTCGGCCGGGTCGAGGTGCGCAACGACGTGGACGCCCACGCCCTCGGGGAGGCCTGGCTCGGTGCCGGGGCCGGGGCGGCGTCCCTGCTGATGGTGGCCGTGGGCACCGGGGTCGGTGGGGCGCTGGTCCTCGACGGCCGGCTGCGCACGGGCGCGCACCACGTGGCCGGCGAACTCGGGCACATCCCGGCCGTGGGCGCCGAGGGGCTGCGCTGCCCGTGCGGACGCCCCGGGCACCTCGAGGCCCTCGCCGCCGGCCCGGGGCTGGCCCGGCGCTACGGCGTCCTGACCGGGGTCGACGTGGACGCCCGCGAGGTCGCCCGGCGCGCGTCGGCGGGCGACGACGCGGCCGTGCGCGCCATCGCGGACGCCGCCGCGTGCCTCGGGCGGGCGCTGGCCGGGATCATGACGGTGGTCGATCCGGCTGTCGTCGTGGTGGGCGGCGGGGTGGCGGAGATCGGGCCGTTGTGGTGGACGCCGATGCTCGCGACCTGCCGCGCCGAGACCATCGACGCGCTGGCCGCGGTGCCGATCGTGCCCGCGGCGCTGGGCGCCGAGGCCCCGCTGCTGGGCGCGGCCTCGACCGTTCTTTCTCAAGATGACAAGGAGTGACGTGAGCGTTCTGGAGCAGTTACGGGGCGGGCTGATCGTGTCCTGCCAGGCGTACCCCGGCGAGCCGATGCTCGACCCGCGGACCATGGCCCAGGTGGCCGAGTCGGTGGTGCGGGGCGGCGCCGTCGGCGTCCGGGGCAAGGGGCTGGACGACCTGCGCGCCATGCGCGAACGGGTGAGCGTGCCGATCATCGGGCTGGTGAAGGTGGGCCACGAGGGCGTGTACATCACGCCGACGCTGGCCGACTGCCTGGCCGTCGCGGCCACGGGGTGCGAGATCGTGGCGCTGGACGGCACGCGCCAGCCGCGTCCGGACGGGCTGACGTTCGCGCAGACGGTCGCGGGCCTGCGGGACGCCCATCCGGACGTGCTCGTCATGGCCGACTGCGGCTCGGCCGCGGACGCCGAGGCCGCCCAGGAGGCGGGCGCCGACATCCTGGGCACCACGCTGGCCGGGTACACCGGCGAGCGGCCGAAGACCGAGGGCCCCGACTGGGAGTGCGTCGACCAGGTGGTGGCGCTGGCGCGGCGTCCCGTGTTCGTGGAGGGGCGGATCCACACGCCCGCGCAGGCCGCCGAGGCCCTGCGCCGCGGGGCGGCGGCGGTCGTCGTCGGGACGGCCATCACGCACCCGGCGTCCATCACCCGTTGGTTCGCCGACGCGGTGGCCACGGCGCGATGAACGGGGCGCGATGAACGGGGTGCGATGACCGGGTTCGTCCTGGCGCACGACGGCGACCCGACGCCGGGGTCGCCGTTCGCGGCGCCCTGCTACCGGATCCCGGCGCTGGCCGTGACGGCGTCCGGGCGGGTGCTGGCGGTCTGGGACGTCCGCGCCGACTGGCGGGACCTGCCCGGCCCGTTCGACCTGGTGGTGCGGCACTCCGACGACCACGGCCGCACCTGGACGCCCCCGCGGTTCCTCCGCGCCCACGACGGCGGGCACGGGTTCGGGGACGCCAGCCTGCTGGTCACGGCGTCCGGTCGGGTGCTCTGTTGGTACGTGGGCAGCACGGGGGAGAGCTTCTTCTCCGCGCGGGCGGACGCGCCCGGGCTCGAGTTGTGGCTGGCGGCGTCCGACGACGACGGCCTCACCTGGACCCACCGGGACCTCTCCGGCCTGCGGCCCGCGGGCATCGCGGGCATGTTCGCGTCGTCCGGCAACGGTGTCCGGCTGACCGCCGGGGCGCCGGGTGGAGCGCCGGGTGGATCGCCGATTGGGGCGCTGGCCGGAGCGCCGGGTGGGTCGCTGGCCGAAGCGCCGGGTGGATCGCCGGGTGGGGCGCACCCCGGCCGGTTGCTGCAGCCGTTCGTGCTGCGGCGGCCCACCGGCGACGGCGGCGGGCTGACCCACGCCACCGACGCGGCCGAGCACTGGGCGGCGGTCGCACGCTCCGACGACGGCGGCGACACCTGGGCCCTGGGGGAGTGGATCGGCCCCGACTGCGACGAGGGCAAGGTCGTCGAGGCGGCGTCCGGGGCGGTCGTGCTGCACGCCCGCGCCCGGCCGCGGCGGCGGTGGGCCGTCTCGACGGACGGCGGCGCGACGTTCACGACGCCCGTGCCGCACCCGGCGCTCGTCGACCCGGCCTGCAACGGCGGACTGTGCCGCTGGGGCGACGTGCTGGTGTCCTCCGCGCTGGACGATGAGCGGGAGCGCCGGCGGCTCGTCCTGCGGACGTCGGCCGACGAGGGCGCCACCTGGTCGCCGCCGGTGCTGGTGGACGCCGGCGCCGCGGCCTACTCGGTGGTCGCTCCGCTGGCCGACGGGGCGCTCGGGCTGCTCTACGAGGCCGGGGACTACGAGGCGCTGATCTTCCGCCGGATCACGCGGGCCGAGGTCGGGCTCGACGGCGCAGTCCCCACCTTGGTCGCCCGGCGCGGTGCGGGGCGGGCCCGGCCGCCCGAGGTCGCGCCCTGAGAGACCACGCGGGTGCGTCGGGGGTGTACGTCTTTGATTACTGGGAGTAATCAGAGACGCATCGTGGGGGGCGCGCCCCCGCTCCGTCTTTGATTACTGGGAGTAATCAAAGACGCATCGCCCAGGGCGCGGTCAGCCGGTCACGCTCACGATTCCGTGGGCGCCGCGTTCGGCGTCCGTCATGACATGCGAGACGACGGGGTAGTGGCCTGCTTCGCGGAACACCAGTTCGACGAACCCCCCTTGTGCCGGCTGGAGTGGGAGCACCTGGGCGCCGCCGGTGGTTTGGCCGAAGGCGTCGCGGCCCCGTTTGAGATGGTAGGCGCCCTCGCTGTACACGGTGTCGAACTGTCCGCCGACGATGTGGAAGCTGCTCGGCCGGCTGGGGCCGGCGTCCAGCACCCAGAACCGGACACGTTCGCCGACTCTGGCGACGAGCGGTTGCTGGTCGTACTGGTTGGCGATGCCGTTGAAGACCACAAAGGTGGGGGCCTCGGCGTTGACGGCGTCCGCGTCGACCTCGGCGGCCGCGTTCCCCGCCCCCGCCGCACTCTCCGCCCCCGCCGCACTCTCTGTCCCTGAGGATGCGTCCACGAACACCTCCGACTGCACGAGCACGTACTCCCGGTCGACGGGCGGCAGCCCCTCGGGCGGGTCGATGATGACCGCGCCGTGCATCCCGGCGGCGATGTGGGCGCTCATCGGCATGGTCGAGCAGTGGTACATCCAGATGCCGGAGTGGGTGGCGGTGAACCGGTAGTCCAGCGACTGGCCGGGGGCGATGGTGCGCATCGGCTGGTCGGGGGCCAGTTCGCCGGCGTGGAAGTCGATCGAGTGGCCGATCGTGCCGTCGTTGACCAGCGTCACCTCGAACACGTCCCCGACCCGCCCGCGGAGGGTGGGGCCGACGCTCGCGCCGTTGTAGGTCCACCGCTGTTGCCAGACGCCCGGGGCCACCTCGAGCGGCACCTCGGTGACCCGGAGGGTGACCCGATGGACGCGGTCGGTCGACGGCCCGGTCGTCGGATCGACGATGCCGGTCAGGGGTGCGGGCGTCCCCGCCCCCGCGGGAACCATCCCGTGGCCGGGTCCGCCTGCCGGGGCGGCGTGACCCACCATCGGGCCCCCGGACGCCGCGGGTGCGGACGCCGCGGGTGCGGCCGCCGTGGTCGTCGTGGTCGCTCCGGCGATCACCAGGTCGAGGACCATCCCCAGTTGCCGGTGCCCGACCACCGTGCACCACCCCTGGGTGGACGCTGCCACGACCCCGAGGTCCAGGGTCGCCGACTGCCCGGGCGCGAGGCGCGCGCTGCGCACCCCCGCGATGTCCAGGTCGTGGGGATTCGCGGTGTCCGTGTTGACCAGGTCGATCACGACGCGGTCGCCGGCTCCGGCCTCGATGCGGTCGGGCAGGAACCGCATGTCGTGCGCCTCGACCCGCACCCGCACGGTCGTCCCAGTCGGGACCACCCCGCCGGCCGCGGTGGCCCCCGACGCCGCGGCCCCGGACGCCCCCTCCCCCGACGCCCTCCCCCCGGCCCCCGGCCGGCCGAGCGCGGGCAGCCCGGACGCCCCCGGGTCGGCCAGGACGCCCCACGCGACGGCCACCGCCAAGGCGACCACGCCGGACAGCAGGCCCCGCGCGGTGAGCCCGGCCCGCACGGGCCCCGGCGGTGGGAGGGGCTCGCCCGCCTCCCGGGCGGCCCGCACGCGCGTCAGTTGCCGAGCGGACGCCCGGACGCCCAGCACCATGAGCACGACGAACGCGGCCAGCACCGCGAGCACCAGCATCGACACCGTCACCCGCACCCAACCGGGCAGGGGGAGCAACCACAGCAGCAAGCCGCCGTTGAGCACCGTGAGCCGGAAGCCCGAGGCCCGCTCGAGGTGGGCCCAGCCGGCGTCGAACACCGATGAGCCGCCGTGCAGCACGGTGGGCTGCAGGTAGGTGAGAGCGCCGGTCAGCATCTGCAGTGCGAACCCGACGACCCAGACGGGCACGAGCGTCTGGTAGGCGTCCTCGAACGGACGCCCCGGCTCGCTCCCCAGCACGACGCCCGCGGTGGCGAGCACGGCCCCCGCGAACCAGAGCCACGCGAGGCCCAGGGCGCCGCCCGCGTAGCCGGCGCGGGCGGGCCGCTCCCGGATCGTCCCGGGGCCGTGCAGCCGCCGGAATTCCCGCCAGACCCAGAGCAGCGCTCGGCCCGTCCACACCAGGCCGGCCGCGTACAGCGCCAGGCCGCCGGCGGCGACCGGCGGCGTCCCGAGAAGAGACCCGGCGACGGACAGGACCCAGCCGCCCAGCAGCACGGGCAGAGCCTGCCGGGCGAGGCGTTCGGCGTGGGCGTCCGCCCTGGTCCGCAGGACGGTCGGCCAGAGCGTCAGCATGGTGGCCGCGACGGTGAGTCCCAGCCAGCCGAGCAGGTTGGTGAGGGTGTGGGCCAGCAGGAGGCGGGCGTGCCAGGGGGCGTCCTGGCCGCGCGCCAGCAGGATCCCGAACGTGGCCCCGACCGGCAGGCACAGGGCGGCGGCGACGTAGTAGCGCACGACGACCCGGAAGCGCCCGGGCAGCGCCCGGCGCAACGCGCGCAGCAGGCGCCCGGCGTGAAGGAGGGCCACGATCCCCACCCCGGACGCCCCCGCGACCGTCAGCCACCCCAGGCCCGTGGGGACGCCGACGAGCACCAGCGTGGTGGCCGCCGCGAGGGGCGGGGTCATCCGGGCGGTGGACGGGACGAGGGTGGTCTTGAGCAGGGCCTCGGCGAAGTGCCCGGACCAGTGCACCACCGCCTGGGTCAGCGCCCCCAGCGCGACCAGGTGGATCATCAGCCACGTCGACTCAGGCACCCACCGGTGCACGACCGCGACCACCGCGGCGGCGGTCAGCCAGAACGGCACGACCCAGTGCGTCAGAAGCGGACGCCGCTGCTGCGGCCCCGACGGTGGTCCCGGCTGCGTCCCCGACGGTGGTCCCGGCTGCGGCCCCGGCGTCAGTGGGAGGCGCGGCGGTGGGAGGGTCATCCGGCCGAGCTCGCGTCCCGGGGCTGAGAGGTCATGAGCGGATAATAACGACAGGCTGGTGTGTTGAAAATCCCTGGAGCGTGCCCGGGCCCTCGTCCCGTCCGGCCCGTCGCGGGGCCCAGCGGATCAGATGGGCGCCAGGAGGGCGTCGAAGGACGCCGCCATCAGAGCCCCGTGCTCGGCCTGGTCTCCGTGCTCGACCTCGATGCGGCCCAGCCTGGCGGAGTTCTCGACGACGAGGCGGCAGCGGTCCCAGCGCCGGGCTTCGTGGGCGCGCAGCGCGTCCCCGACGGTGTCGGCCGCGTCGAGTTCCTCGGCCAGCACGAGGGCGTCCTCGATGCCGATGCAGGCGCCGGCCGCGAGGTGCGGCGTGGTGGCGTGGACGGCGTCCCCGATCAACACGACGCGTCCGGCGTGCCAGGGCAAGGGCAGCAGCAGGTTCGCCAGCGGCCGGAACATCACGAGCGAGTCGGGTCCGAGGGCCGCGGCGGCGCTGCGCACCTCAGGGGCCGGGAAGGCGCCCAGCAGGTCGATCAGGCGGGGCAGGAACTCGTCGGCCGGGATGCGCTCGTTGGTGGGGCGGTTCTCGTTGACGAACAGGTACATCTCGTCCCGCGACACCGGGTTGAGCCCGACCTTGGCGTCGCGGCCGAGCCACAGCATCGTCCGCTCGACACCCGGGTCGCGCGGGAGGACGGCGCGCCAGCAGCCCTGTCCGGAGTAGGCCGGCTCGGCGGCGTCCGGGAACAGGGAGTGGCGCATCGCGGAATTGAGGCCGTCCGCGCCGATGACGAGGTCGAAGCGTCCGACCTCGCCGTCGGTCAGGGTGACGGTCACCCCCGTGTCGTCCTGGTCGAGGGTCTGGATGGCGGTGCCCGTCCGGACCGTCGTGCCGGCGGCGAGGGCGGCGTCGGCGAGGATGCGTCCGAGGACGGGCCGCAGGACGGCCCCGTTGCCCGGGACGTCGGCGCCGGCGACCCGCGGGGTCGGGATCGTGGCGAGGGGGCGTCCGTCGGCCGTGAGCAGGTCGGTGCCGTCGCAGGCGTACCCCTCCGCCAGGAACCGGTCAAGAACGCCGAGTTGGCCCAGGGCCCGGAGGGTGGGGCCGCCGATGCTGATGCCGGCGCCGTAGGTGTCCCACTGCGGATTCAGCTCGACGAGGAGGACCTCGACGCCCCGCTTCCTGAGTTCGATGGCCGCGGCCATGCCCGAGAAGCCGCCGCCGGCGACCAGAACCCTCTTCACTGACGCCATCGTGGCTCCTTCGCTGTGTGCCTGGCGCAACGCTAGATGCGGCCGTGGCACCACCACAAACAATCATTGACGAAGCAGATGATTGACCGGATCGATACTCCGGCGTCGGGGTGGACGCCGAAGTCGCGGACGTGCCGTTCTCCGACGGCGGCGAGAAGTTCCTGGACGCCCTGGCCGCGGTGCGCGGAGTTGCTGGACGCCCTGCCGTCGCGCGAGGAGTTCTGGACCCCCTGTCGTGGCGCGACCAACCCCGAGATGCGCGCGTGGGCCCGATCGGATGGCCGGGCGACCGCGTTACCACTCCTGATCCGATTCCGACGGGTCAGCTGCACCGACCGGGGCCCAGGTGTCGGGCCGCTCGCAGCCGCAGGGGCAATGGTCGGGACAAGGACCGTCGTGCTCCTCGCACTCGATGGGGCAGGTGCACCAGCCGACCTCCGCCAGGGCATCGGTCGAGTCCTCGGCGGGACCGTGGCCGGGTCGGTCAGGGTGGCCGGGTCGGTCGGCGGGGAAGGGTGGGTCGGCGGGGCCGGGTCGGTCGGCGGGGAAGGGTGGGTCGGTGGGGTCCGTGGTGGGTCGTGGGGGCAGGAGTCGGCGCAGTCGGGCTCGTCGTTCTTCGCGCCAGCGGGCCAGCGTGGCGACGACATCGTCGGGGGTGAGGTGGTCGGGTGGCGTGACGCCGGTCCGGGCGCGGTGGGCGTCGCGGCCTGATCGGCGGGGGCAGTGGAGGTTGAGTTCCGGTCGGTCCCAGCGCGGACGCCAAACCTGGTAGAGGGGGGTGGTGTCGAGGTGGGCGGGATAGTGGCGGTCGGCGTTGTCGCGGACGGCGTCGTGGCGCATCGGCAGGATGCCCCCGCGGGCGTCCACAGGAGCGGCAGACTCGGGCGAAGCGTCGGCATCCAGGGCATCCAGGGCATCCACGGCAGGCTCGGGTTGAGCCGCGCCCTCGGCATCCAGGGCGGGCTCCGGTTGAGCCGCACCTTGGGTGACGACGACCAGCAACTGGAGTCCCGCCAGCCGGAGGAGGTCCTCGAGGTCGACCAGGCCGGGGAGCCGCCTGCCGGTTTCCCAGTGGGCCACGGTTGCCTGGCAGACGCCCAGCAGCAAGGCCAGGTCACGTTGACTGAGGTCCGCGACCCGTCGGGCCCGCCGCACCAACCCCGGGACGTCCAGGCCCGCGCCGCCCCACTGCCCCTCCGGGAACTCCGTCGCCACTGCTGCCGCGTTGCACCGCCCGCTCATCATGCTCACGATCCTGACCGGCACCTCCGACACTTTCTGTCTCCTGCCCGGCCTGCTGTTCCTGCCGTGCCGTTGTGCCGTTGTGCCGTTGTGCCGTTGCGCCGTTGCGCCGTTGCGCCGTTGCGCCGTTGTGCCGTTGTTCTTGCTGCTGCCTGTCGGGATAGGCCGGGTGGCACCTTCGGGCGGCCGGTCCGGTCGGCGGAACGGTCTTCCGTGGGGCGGTCGGGCGCGGCACACGGTGGGCGCCGAAGTGATGCGCCTTTGATTACTCCGGGTAATCAAAGGCGCATCGTCCCCGCAGCCAGCGCCTCTCCTGGCCCGGGACGTCCGAGTTCGCGTCGGAGTCCTGAGTTCGCGTCCGGGCCGTCCGTGTTTCCGCGCCGTGCGCCCAAGGCAACGGGCATGCGGCCCGCGTGTCAGGCTGGTGGTCCAGCTACCACGCAACGGAGGCCGGCATGAAGATCGTGTGCGCACCCGATTCGTTCAAGGAGTCCCTGACGGCAGCCGAGGCGGCGGCGGCGATGGCGCGGGGCTTCCGCGGGGTTGTGCCCCACGCCGACGTCGTGGAGGTGCCGCTCTCCGACGGCGGCGAGGGGTTCCTGGACGCCCTGGCCGCGGCCCTCGCCGCACGACTGGTCCAGGTCGAGGTGCCCGACGCTCTCGGGCGCCCGGTGACCGCCGCCTTCGCCCTCACCGACAGCGGGGTGGCCGTCATCGAGATGGCCCGCGCCGCAGGGCTGGAGCAGATCGCCCCCGCTGAGCGCGACGTCTGGCACTCGTCGACGGCGGGCGTCGGCCGCCTCATCACCGCAGCCCTCGACGCCGGTGCGCACCGCCTCGTGATCGGCATCGGCGGGTCCGCGACCAACGATGGCGGGGCCGGGCTGCTGGACGCCCTCGGCGTCCGGTTCCTCGACGCGCAGGGCGTCCGTCTCGAGCCGACTCCCGCGGGGCTGGCGGCGCTGGCGTCCGTGGATGCCACGGGGCTGGATCCCCGCTTGGCGACCGTCGAGATCGAGTGCGCCAGCGACGTGACGAACCCGCTGTGCGGACCGCGGGGGGCGTCCGCGGTGTTCGGGCCGCAGAAGGGCGCCACCCCCGACGACGTGCCCCGACTGGACGCGCTGCTCGGACGACTCGCCACCGTGGACGGCGGCACCGAAGTGGCCCAGCGGCCGGGGGCCGGTGCCGCGGGCGGCCTGGGCTATGCGCTGATGCGCCACCTGGGCGCGCGGTTGCGTCCCGGCATCGACCTGGTCATGGACACGGTCGGCCTGGCAGACGCGGTGCGCGGCGCGGACCTGGTGCTCACCGGCGAAGGGTCCGTGGATGCCCAGACGCTGTCCGGGAAGACCCCGGCCGGGGTCGCCGCGCTCGCCCGGGCGGCCGGCGTGGATGTCGTCATCCTCGCGGGCCGCGTCGCTCCGGACGCCGACGTGCTGCTCGACCACGGGGTGTTGGCCCTCGTGCCGATCCTGCCGCGGGCGATGGGCCTGACCGAAGCGCTCGCGTCCGGCGCGGACAACCTGGAGCGGGCGGCCGCCACGGTGGCGCGACTGGCGCTGCGGGCCCGGCGCTGAACGTCCGCGTCGTCCACCCAGGGCGGCCCGCACGACCGATCCCGGCGGGGCACTAGGGTCGCCTCGTGGACCTGCCGACCTTCGACCCCCCGCCCGACATCCGACTGATCGCCGCCGACATGGACGGCACCCTGCTGGATGACGAGAAGGAACTCCACGACCACTTCTGGCCCCTGGTCGCGGCGCTCCTGGAGCGGGGCATCGTGTTCGCCCCGGCCAGCGGGCGGCAGTACCACACGCTCCACCGCCGGTTCGGCGACGTCGCCGACGACCTCGTCTACATCGCCGAGAACGGCGCCTACCTGGTGCGCGGCCGTGAGGAGGTCGCCTCGGACGTTCTCGACGACGACCTCGTGCGGCGGCTCGTGCTCGCCGTGCGCGACCTCACGGCGGCGGGCGCCGACGTCGGCGCGGTCGTCTGCGGCAAACGGTCGGCCTACATCGAGCGGGCCGACCCCGCGTTCCGCGCCGAGACCGACGAGTACTACGCCTCCCTCGCCGTCGTGCCCGACCTGCTCGACCGGCCCCAGGACGGCGTCCTCAAGGTCGCCGTCTTCGACTTCGGGTCCGCCGAACGCGGCACCTTGCCGGCCCTGGCCCCCTTCGGCGGCGAGGCCCAGGTCGTGCTGTCGGGTGAGCATTGGGTGGACGTCCAGAATCGGGGCACCAACAAGGGCACGGCCCTGCGGCGTGTCCAGCAGGCGCTCGGGGTCACCCCCGCGCAGACGATGGTGTTCGGCGACTTCCTCAACGACCTCGAACTCATGGACGCCGCCGAGTTCTCCTTCGCCATGGACAACGCCCACCCACTGCTCCGCGCGCGGGCCCGCTACGTGGCGCCGCCGAACAACGAGAACGGCGTCGTCCGGGCGATCTCGGCGGTGCTGGGGTTCCCCTGGACCGGCTCTACAGTTTCTTCGTGACCCGCTCCCCGGACGATGACCGCCGCCGTCGCCATCGGCAACAACAGCGGGGGCCGCAGCGTCGGCGTCCACCGAGCGACGGGCTGGCGGCACTGACCCACCCCATCGCGGTCGCGCTGGCGGCCGGGCACCCGCTGGACCTGCTGGCCGAGGCGTCCGGCCTGCTGGAGGTGCTCGAGGAGCGGCAGACCCTCGAGCGGGTGTTGCAGTCGGGGGCGGGGGCGTCGCGGGCGCCGTCGCACGCGGTGCCGTCGCGGACCGAGTTTCTGGCGTCCCTGATCGAGGTCGACCTTCCGGAGACGACCGCGCTGTTGACCGTCTTTCAGCACCTCAGCCCCCACGAGCTGGAGCGCCGCACGATCGCCCGGGCGGTGGCCGCGCGGAACCATCCGCTGCCCGCGTGGCTGGGGCAACTGGGCGAGGTGCGGGTGGGCGGGGTGCTTGAGGCCCGCGACGTCTTCGGCGACGCGGTCCAGTACATGCTGGAGGTCGACTGGCCCGACGGCACCCCGATCACCGTGATCGCCCTGATCAACGCCAACCAGGGCCATGCCCTCGCCGACGCGCTCGTGCTGCCCGGGCCGTTGTCCGATCTGGCCGACCTGGCCGGGGCGGTGGACGGGCTCACGATCGCGGACGCCGACCCTGCCGACGCGCGGGCGCGGGTCGAGGCGGCCATCGCCCGCGTCGAACAGGGGGACCCCCTCGAGACCGACGCCTGGCCGATGGCGCGGCCCCTGGTGGAGTGGGCATTCCGGCTGTTGCCGACGGGCGGCGCGGAGTTCCCGGCGTTCGAGCCGGACGCCGCGGGTGCCGCCGCGTTGGTGGCCGACTTCGCGGCGTCCCCGCAGGCCCGGGGGCTCGACTGGCCCGTGGCGCGCCGCATCGCCGGGCACCTGTGCCGGTTCGCGGCCGACAACTGCGGCGACCCGCTGCGGTGGAGCCCGGCCAAGGTCGCCCAGTTGCTGACCGGGTGGTGGGTGCACGAGACCGACCCGGGCGCGGATGCCGACGCCGCCCTGCCCGACGTGGTGAAGGCGTTCGTCCGGTTCTGCGGGACGCGGACGGGACTGCCGCCCCGCGCGATCCGGGAGACCGTCGAAGCCGTGGACGCCCTCACGCCCGACTACCGCCGGTTGTTCCTTCCGGCGGAGCCGCCGCCGGCCGCGTCGAGCGTGTCGCTCACCATGCGGCAGATCCTCGCCGACGAGGTCGGGGGAGTGAACATCCTGGACGCCCTCGACGACCGCCCGCTGCCGGATGAGCCGTTCGACTGGGGCGGCCTCCCCCAGGACATCCACGCCAAGGTCGGCGCCGTGCTCGCCCTGTTCGACGCGGCGGCTGACGAGGTGTTCGACGTCGAGTTCCGCACGGCCGGCCGGCGGCTGCTCGCCCACCTGGCGCGGGTGCGGCCGGAAATCTTCCGGCGGCGGTCCTCCGACGCCACCGCGGCCTGCGCGATCGCCCAGTTGATCGCGACGGTCAACTCGCTCGAGGTCACCCAGAAGTCGATCGCCGAGTGGTTCGGGCTGTCGTCGGCCCCGTCCTCCCGGGTGGCGACGTTCGCCGCGGCTGCGCAGGCGGGGGGCTGGGCGTCCGTCTACAGCCCCGTCGCCCACGTCGGGCTGCTCGGCGGCGCGGCCCGGCGGCGGATCATCCGGCTCCGCGACGACCGGTACTGGGAGTAGTTCGGCCCGCGCGTGCGTTGAGCCGGTGGGCCCTCCCGGGCCGTCCGATCGAAGGAGCACCATGTCGACGCTGTCCGACTTCACGGCCCAGACCCTCGCGGGCGAGGATCGGTCCCTCGCGGAGTACGCGGGCAAGGTGGTGCTCGTCGTGAACACCGCCTCCAAGTGCGGGTTCACCCCGCAGTTCGCCGGTCTGCAGACGCTGTACGCCGACCACGCCGACGCCGGGTTCGTCGTGCTGGGGTTTCCGTGCGCGCAGTTCGCTCACCAGGAGTTCGACCAGGCGGACCAGATCGCCGACTTCTGCCAACTGAACTACGGGGTGACGTTCCCCATGTTCGCGAGGATCGACGTCAACGGCCCGGACGCCCACCCGCTGTTCGTCTGGTTGCGCTCCGCCCAGGGTGGGCTGCTGGGGGATGCGATCAAGTGGAACTTCACCAAGTTCCTCGTCGATCGTTCGGGGAACGTCGTCCGCCGCTACGCGCCCACGGTCGAGCCGGCCAAGATCGAGGCGGATCTCCGCGCCCTGCTCTGACGCGGGCTGGTGGCGGCCCGAGTGCTACTGCATTCCCTGGTCGCGGGCCGCACGAAGGGCGTCCAGGGCGTCCTGATCCCCGGACGCCGCGGGCTCCGGCCCGCGGCCCCAGAGCCAGCGGTCGAGTGCCTCGGCGGTCCCGGTGAGGGTGCCGACGGGGACGCCCTCGGTCACCAGCACCGCGCCCGGCTCGTCGTACTGCTTGCCGGAGGCGCCGACGCCGCGCCAGCGGCCGCCCTGGACGAGCCACGACCCGCCGTCGGTCGACACGAGCGCCACCGGCCCGGCGGCGGGGTGGAAGACGAACCCCGGGTTGGTGCCCCACCAGCCCCACATGACCTGGACGCCGTGGGCGATGCCGTCCGCGGCGACCTCGTGGGGTATGGGAGCCGACGGCAGGCCGGCGGCCAGTTCGGCGTCCACGCGGTGCAGGGTGGCCTCGTGCACCTGCATGCGCCGGGTGAAGCCGACCGTCTGGTCGGAGGGGAACCACGACCAGGCGGGCTCGGCGTCCGCCCGGGCGGCCAGCGAGGCGATCAGGGCGGCCGTCTCGTCCTGCAGGAGGCGGACGACGTCCTCGCGCCCCTCGGGGCGGTCGGGTTTGGCGGCCTCGATGGCTTCGGCATCGGCGTCCGTCAGGGCCCTGTCGGCGATGATGCGCGCCCAGAACGCGTGGACCTCGGTGAGGTGCCACAGCAGGTCGTCGGCGGTCCAGGCGGGGCACGTCGGCACGGGGGCGTCCGCGGGCGCCCGGCGGACGGCGGCGATGAACCGGTCGGTTTCGGCGTTGATCAGGTCGAGATGCTGCACGCGACGAATCTAGACGGCGGCGGCCGACCCCTCTACCGCACCCCGCGCAAGCGATGCGTCTTTGATTACTCAGGGTAATCAAAGACGCATCGCGCTGACGGGCAGGGATCCGGGGGCCGAACCGCCGCGGGCGACCGGGGGCGACCGGGCCCCAGGTCCCCGGCCGGCCAGCGAACTACGCCTGCGGCGGGGTCCCTTCGGCGTTCCCCACGACGGCGTCGACCTGGATCAGGGCGTTCCCAGGCAGGGCCGAGACCCCGATCACCCGGCGGGCCGGAACTCCGCCCGGGAAGAACGTGGCGTAGGTGGCGTCGACGGCCTCGAGGTCGGCGATGTCCTTGAGGGCGATGTTGACCTTGACCACGTCCTCCAAAGTGTGGTCGACGCTTTCCAGGATCGCCTTGATGTGGGTCAGGCACTGCGCGGTCTGCGCGTCCACGCCGCCGGCCACCAGGTCGCCGGTGTGGGGATCCACGGGCAGTTGGGCAGAAATGTGGTTGTAGTGCGAGAAGGCCACGGTCTGCGAGGACGGGCCACCGGGGGCGGCCGCCGTGTTGTTCGCTTCGATGACGAGCTTGCGCGTGTCTTCGGGGGGTTGCGGGGGAGTGCCATCCCCGTGGGACACGACCGCCTCGACCTGCACGAGTGCGCCCATCGGCAAGCCGGCCGCCACCACGGTCGTCAGCGCGGGCACGTAGGCCGGGAAGTAGGTCTGGTAGACGGCCTTGGCGGCCTCCACGTCGCCGAGGCTCTGGGCGAAGATCGTGATCCGGACGATGTCGTCCATCACGTGGTCGATGCTCTCCAGGATCGTCTTGATGTTCTCGAAGCACTGCCGGGACTGCTCCGCCGCACCGCCAGGGACAAGCGCGCCGGTCGCCGGATCGATGGGCAACTGCGCGGTGAGATTGTTGTAGTGGGAGAAAGCCACCGTCTGCGTGGACAGGGCGCTTCTCGGCGCATTCTCCGTGTTCCGGGCCACCTTGATGAGGTCGCCCGCCTGCGGCGCGTCCGGAATCGTGCCCTCGCCATTCGACACCAACGCCTCGATCTGCACCGAAACGCCCAGGGGAAGGGCCGCCACGGCGACGGTCGTCCGCGTCGGAACATAATCCGAGAAGTACTTGGCGACGACGTCATCGACGGCGTCCGTGTCGGAGATATCGGTGAGGAAGACGGTGAGGCGAACGATGTCGTCCATCACGTGGTCGATGCCCTCAAGAACGGCCTTGATGTTCTTGAAGCACTGCTCGGCTTGCTCTTTCGCGCCACCGGAGACCAGTTCGCCGGATTTCGGGTCGACCGGCAATTGAGCCGCGAGATTGTTGTAGTGGGAAAAAGCCACGGTTTGAGAATACGGACCCGCGACGCGGGCGGCGCTCGCGGGATTGCGTGACAGGACGGCGTTGTCGCCACTCATGGATCTCTCCTTGGGATTGGATTCGAGCACCTCAGCTGAGGGTGCGAACAGCGTCTGGGGGTGGATCGTGGGCCGGGCTCGGCACTTCCACTTTCGATGAATAAAATGATTTCCGGCCGGGTTGCGATGGGGGATGAAACCGCCTCGACTAATGCAAGGATGACATCAATCGCGCCGGAGAGTGCCCGATTCATGGAATCTCCGACGGGCCGGGCGCCGGTACCCTAGCCAGGCGGGTGATCCCGCCCGTCCGAGGCGGCCCCGACACCATTGACGCCACGGCCAGGCCGGAGGGGCGCGCTCTGTCGAACGCCTCATCCTCGCGGGTTGGAGTCCGAGCGCTGGCCGGTCGGAGTCCGCAGCGCTGGCCGGTCGGAGTCCGCGGCGGTGGTTGAGGAGATTGATGGGAGACAACGTCGACCCGTGCCAGGGACGCCGGGACCGCACCCACGGCGTCCATCACGAACGCGTGTCGGGCAGGTGCGCACCGCGTGACTCCAGTGGGCGGCCAACGCCCCCGAAACGTCTGTGAGCGCCGACTGGAGGCACTCGCTGCGCAGGTTGGGCTCCGCGCCCATCTCGGCACGAACCGACTCGCACTGCCGGATCCGATCACGGCGCAAGCCGTCACGGGGTACGAGCGGGGCACGATCACACCCCTGGGCTCCAGCCATGCCTGGCCCGTCGTCGCGGATGCGTCCATGCTCGGACGAACGGTCGCCCTTGGCTCGGGGGCTCCGCACACCCACGTCCTGGTCGATGCGGACGCCCTTGTTGCGGCCCTGTGCGCGACAGTGGTCGACGTCACGAAAATCCGAGGTGCGGCAGCGTAGCCGCCCAGCCGGTCCAGTACAGCGTCGGCTCGCCCCTGCCCGGAGGGGCTACTCGTAGTGGGTCCACATCCTGAGGATGTGGACGATCTGGCGCTCAGGGAGCACCTCATAGACGAGTCGGTGCTGGATGTTGATGCGCCGTGAGTAGCAGCCCGCGAGGTCGCCGACCAACTGCTCGTACTTGGGTGGCGTGGTGAAAGGGTCCTGGGCCAGAACCTCCAGCAGGTGCTGCGCCTTCGTCTTCAACCCTGAGGAGGCCAGCTTCCTGGCGTCCTTCTGGGCTTGGCGTGAGTACACCGGAGTCCAGGGACTCACCAGTCAAGCTCGGTCGAGCCCGCGTCGACGCCCTCCGCGCGGGCGCGACGGATCGACGCGGCCAATCCCGGCACCGCCTCCAGGAAGAGGGTCTCCTGGATGGCCAGCCAGTCTCCCTCGCCGATAAGCACGGCGTTGCCACGCTGGCCGGTGATGGTCAGCGGCTCGGACTCCTCGTTGACCTGGTCGATCAACCGGTACAGGTTCGCGCGGGCAGACGTTGCGCTCACAGCAGTCATGGGTACCACCTCCACCGAGCAGCGTACGTTATGACGTACGCTACCGCAAGGATGGCTGGAAGACCCGAGTTCTCGGTGCACCTGGCACCGATGCGACTCAATCGGGCCATGCACTTGGCCAGACCGTACTTGCACGTCCCAGAAGCTCCAAGAGGAGCCCAACGCTGCGCGTCATCGCCGGAGGCCGTTTCCGTCGTCGTTATGTGGGCAAGCCGACCCGTCGCCGCGGTCGCCTCCTTGGGGCGCACTGCGAACCCTCCCGCATGGGTGATTCCCGAGGAACAGGGGTCCGTCGGTGTCCAGCGATGGGCACGCCGGACCACGACTCACGCTCGGCGTGTTGCACGCATATTGCACGCAAATTTCACGACAGTGACCAGTTTAGGTTGCCTCGGGATGGAATGCCTAGTCAAAGCCAGGTTTTTTCGGTGGAGCTAAGGGGACTCGAACCCCTAACCCCCTGCTTGCAAAGCAGGTGCGCTGCCAATTGCGCCATAGCCCCGAGTGCCCGCCCAGTGTAGTGGACGCCGCCGGTGCGGCGGACGCCGCGGGTCACCGCAACGGCGCCCGGTTCACCGCAACAGCGCCCGGGGTCAGACGCGGCAGCCGGAACCGCTCGCCCGCTGGACGGCGAAGACGGCCAGCAACCCGAGCGCCACCAGGGAGTTCATCCCGCCGCCGCCGAACACCCACGGCACGAACCCGACCGCCCACAGCAGCGGCATCAGCGCGCAGGGAGAGAGGTCGGCGCGGGCTCCGCGGGCGGGCACGTAGGACGCCACGATGGACGCCCCCAGCGCCACCGCACCCCCGGTCACCAGCAGGTCGGACGCCGCGCCGCCGGTCGCAGCGGGGCCGCCGTAGAGGAAGAACAGCCCCACGGCGGCCGCGGCGAACGCGAGCCGGCGGCGCCGGTCCCAGCCGGCCGGCCGGAGCGCCGACCCCCGCGGGGGGCGCCGGACGGCGTCCACCTTGGGGATCTGCGCGAACATGCGCCGCAGGTCCGGGTCGGTTCCGGGGCGGGTCGTCATCGTCGGGTCAGGCCTGCGGCTGGCCGGCGCCGGCCTCGGCGGCCGCCTTGACCTGGGCGTGCACGTCCTCCATGTCGAGGCTGCGGATCTGCTCGATCAGCTGCTCGAGCGCGGGCCCGGGCAGGGCGCCGGCCTCGCGGTACACCAGGACGCCCTCGCGGAACGCCATGAGCGTCGGGATCGCCTGGATGCCGGCGGCGCCGGCCAGGTCGCGCTCGTCCTCGGTGTCGATCTTGCCGTGCACGATGTCGGGGTGCGTCTCGGAGGACTTCTCGAAGACCGGCGCGAACATGCGGCACGGGCCGCACCAGGAGGCCCAGAAGTCGACGAGGACGATGTCGTTCTCGCTGATCGTCTGCTCGAAGTTCTCGGCGCCGAGCGTGATGGTGGCCATGGGTGATCCTTCTGTCGTTCGTCCAATGACTGTCGCCTACCCTAACAGATACCCCCCTGGGTATATTCCGGCCCGGGGGTTGATTGCCACCCCTTGCCCCGCGCGCGCCGACCGTCTGGGGACTGTCGGACGCCCCCCTTACACTGGGCCGGGAGACAGCACGCGGCGCACGCCGCGCCCCGGAAAGACGGTCGAGGACATCGATGGCTGAAGCACGCCGCGCCAAGAACCCGGACGCCCCGCCCGAGGGCCGGGCTCGCCGGATCGTCAAGTGGGCGCTCACCGCCCTGGTCGGTCTCGTCGTGGTCACGGTGGCGGCCCTGGGCATCCTGTGGGTCGCGACCCCGGTGCCCAACCCCAACGCGGACTTCGCGGCCACCAACTCCCACCTGATGTACGCGGACGGCAAGACCGAGATCGGCACCCTGTCGGTGCAGAACCGGGAGGCGATCAGCCTCGACCAGATGCCGCAGTACGTGAAGGACGCCATCGTCGCCGGCGAGAACCCCACGTTCTGGACCGACCCCGGCATCTCGGTGGCCGGCATCGCCCGGGCCATCACCACGCTGGCGTCCGGCGTCGACACCGCCCAGGGTGGCTCGACGATCACCCAGCAGTACGTGAAGCTGATGTATCTGTCTCAGGAGCGGTCGCTGATCCGCAAGCTGCGGGAGATGATCATCGCGCTCAAGATCGGCCAGGACGTGCCCAAGGAGCAGATCCTCGAGGGCTACCTCAACACCGTCTACTACGGGCGCGGCGCCTACGGCCTCCAGGCCGCCGCCCGGGCCTACTTCGACAAGGACGCCTCCGCGCTCACCCTGCAGGAGAGCCTCGTGCTCGCCGCCATCGTCAACAGCCCCGGCACCATGGATCCCGCCCTCGGCGAGAAGCAGCGCCAGAACCTGCTGGAGCGCTACCAGTACCTGATCAACCAGATGGTGCAGTACGGCAAGCTCACCGAGGCCGAGAAGGCCGCGATCTACTTCACGCTGCCCGCCTTCCCCGCGGTCAAGAAGGACCCGCGGTTCGGCGGCACGGACGGCTACCTCATGAAGGTCGTCATCGACGAACTCAAGCGGCTCGGCCTCGACGAGGCCACCATCAACGGCGGCGGGCTCACGGTCACGACCACGTTCGACAAGGCCCGTCAGGACGCCGCCGTGCAGGTCGCCCAGGCCAAGACCAAGCAGGCGGCCGCCGAGAACGGCAAGGATCCGGCGACCCTGCACGCCTCGCTGGTGTCGATCGACAACGCGACCGGCGGCGTCCTCGCGATGTACGGCGGCAACCCCGACTACGTGAAGGCGACCCGCAACTGGGCGACGACCACGTCCCCGACCGGGTCGACGTTCAAGGTGTGGGCGCTGGTCGCCGCGTTGCGCCAAGGGGTGTCCCTCGACAAGGAACTCAAGGGCTACACGTTCACCGCGGCGGACGGCCTGTCGGTGTCGGGGCATTCGGGGCTCGGCATGGTGTCCCTGCAGCAGGCCACCACCGACTCGATCAACTCGGCCTACGTCGACCTCGCCACGCAACTGCGCGACGGCCCCAACGAGATCATCCGGGCTGCGACGGACGCCGGCATCCCGAAGGCCGAGGGCTGGGACGCCTCCATCCGCATCCCGATGGGCATCGCGGAGGTCTCCCCGGTCGACAACGCCGCCGGGTTCGCCACCCTCGCCAACAACGGCCAACGCCTCGGCTGGCACGTCGTCACCGAGGTCAAGGACCGCAACGGCGCCGTGGTGTACCGGCACGCCGCGAATCCGGTCCAGGGCATCGAGCGCGACGTCGCCACCGCCGCCACCGGCGCCCTGCAGGAGGTCACGACCTCGGGCACCGGCGACGTGGTCGCCAGCCTCGGCTACCCGAGCGCCGGCAAGACCGGCACCCGCTACGACGGGGTCAAGACGACGGCGTCCTGGTTCGTCGGGTACACCAAGCAGATCACCACCGCCGTGAACTTCGTCGCCGGCGACTCGGGGCAAGAGAACCTGGACGCCTACAGCAGCGGCTTCTACGGCTCGGGCTACCCCGCCGAGACGTGGCTGGCCTTCATGCAGACGGCGATGAAGGGGCTGCCCAAGGTCGCCTTCGACGGCACCAACTACCAGCCCCGCACGACCGCCGTGCAGACGCCGGCGGCGTCCGGGCCCGTCGGACGCCCCACGACGGCCGCGCCCACGACGACCCAGCCCACAGCCGCCCCGACGACCCGCACCACCACGACCACGACGACCACCACGACCACCACGACGGCCGCCCCGACCCGGCCGGGCTCGCCCGCGCCGACCCGCACGACCAGTGCGGTGCCGACGGGTCAGGGCACCACGACCCCGCCGGGCGGCAACCCCTAGCCCGCGCCCGTGCCGACGACGCTCCGCTCACCCGAGACGCGCGCCCGCCGAACGGCGGACGCGCGTCTCGTCGTGCAGGTCTGGCTGGGCACCCGCCTGCTGCTGATCGGCACGGCGATCGTCGTCGCGCTCGTCACCGGGCGGGGTCTGGTCGAGGTCCTCGCCAACTGGGACGTCCAGCACTTCGTGTTCATCGCCCAGTACGGGTACGCGAAGCCCACCGAGGTCGCCTTCTTCCCGGGCCTGCCGCTGCTGCTGCGCGGTGGCATGCTGCTCGGCCTCGACCCGGTGGTCGCCGGGACGATCCTGTCGCTGGTCACCTCCGCGCTCGCCACCTGGGCGCTCTACCGGTTGGGCGGCCGCTGGGCCGCCGTCGCCTGGCTGCTCGCCCCCACCTCGGTGTTCACCCTGGTGCCCTACTCGGAGTCCCCGTTCTGCGCCGCCGCCTTCTGGGCCTGGGAGCGGGCCACCCGCCGGCAGTGGGGCGCGGCGTCCCTGCTGGCGGCCGCCGCCTGCACCCTGCGGGTGTCCGGGCTGTTCCTCGTCGGGGCCCTGGCCGTGCTCGCCGTCTGGCAGTGGGCCGGCAGCCGCCGCACCCCGGACGCCGCCGCGCGCGACCGCCTCGCCCGCAGCCTGCCCTGGCTGGTGCCGCCCCTGCTGGTGCTGGCCGCCTACGCCGTCTACCTGCACGCGCTCACCGGCAGCTGGACCGCCTGGTTCTCGGCGCAGGCCACCGGCTGGATGCGTCAATTCACCTGGCCCTGGGACGCCGTGGCGAACTCCTGGCGGTCGATCCAGCCCGGCATGTACGCCGACCATCCGGGCTGGGTGTGGATCTTCCGGGCCGAATTCGTGTCGATGATCGTCGGCGTCGTCGTGGTGGCGGTGCTGCTGCGGCGGCGGCGCGTGCCCGAGGCGTCCTGGGTGGGCGTCCAACTGCTGGCGTTCTCGCTGTCGTACTGGTTCCAGTCCGTGTGCCGCGCCGTGCTGCTGTGGTTCCCGCTGTGGACGCTGGTCGGCGAGTCGGTGGAGCGCCGCCGCACGGGCGGCTGGCCCTGGTTCTGGGCGCTGGCAGCCGTCGGCAGCCTGGCCGTGCAGGTCACCTGGGCGGTGCTGTTCTACCTCGGCATGTGGTCCGGCTGACCGTCAGGCCGGCACCATCATGCTGCGCAGGACGCCGGCGAGCAGCTGGGCGCGCGCGGGGGCGTCCGCCGGCTCGGCGGTGAGCAGGCTGGTGAGGGCGCTCTGCTCGTACACGCCGTGCAGCACCCGGACGAGGTCGATGCCGGGCACGGTGAGCCGGTAGCCGGCCGCACCCGCGGCGTCCTCGAGCAGGGCGGCGAACACGCCGCTGACCCGGTCGACGAGGCGGCGGTAGTCGTCGCGGAAGCTGTCCGCGCGGGCCGCGTACAGCCGCAACTCGGCGCTGGCCAGGATGGACAGCCGGTCCGAGCGCTGGGCGCGCAGGAAGAGGGCCACGGCGGCGTCCGTCAGGCCGTCGAGGTCGCGGCCGACCAGGTCGGGCAGCGAGGCGATGGCCTCGCGGGTGGCGGCGATGCTGCGGTCGACCTCGTGCTCGACGGCGGCGAAGCAGAGCTCGTCCTTGGTGGCGAAGTTCGAGTAGAAGGCGCCGCGCGTGAAGCCGGCCAGGTCGCAGATCTCCTCGACGGACGCCGCGAGCACGCCCTTCTCGGCGAACACCGAGATGGCGGCGGCGACCAGGCGCTCGCGCGTCTGGGTGCGGCGCGCGCTCAGCACCTCGACCACGGCGACTCCTTCCGGCGTTCTGGACGGCCAGGCGTTTCGGATACGACCCTGTATCGCATACACTACCGTATCGGATCCAGCGGATCATCGAACCCGGGGGTGGCTCGTGTCGTCAACGCTCTACCGCATCGCGCGGGCCTGCTTCCGGGGGAGGCGGCGCGTGCTGGCCGCCTGGCTGGCCTTCACCGCGATCCTGGGCCTGCTCACCGTGGTGGCGCGCGGCTCGTTCGACGACCAGTTCAGCATCCCCGGCGCCAGCTCGCAGGTGGCCCTCGACCAGCTCAAGATGACGTTCCCCGAGGCCGCCGACTCGTCCGCCACGCTGCTGGTGATCGCGCCCCCCGGCGTCGGCGCCGACGACCCGGCCCTCAAGACGGCCATCGAGGCCGAACTGGTCCGCATCGACGCGATCGGGTGGGTGCGCGGCACGCAGTCGCCCTACAACGAGTACGTCCGGGGCATGGTCAGCGACGACAACCGGGCCGCCTACGCCCGCATCCGCGTCGAGGGCTCGGTCTCGACCTTCACCGACGCCCAGCGCGAGCAACTGACCGAGCACGCCGAGCGGCTCGAGGCCGCCATCCCCGGCAGCGAGGTCCACATGGGCGGCGAGGTGTTCGCCGTGAACATGCCGCACCTGTCGCCGGTCGAGGGGATCGGCCTCGTGGTGGCGCTCATCGTGCTCGTCGTCACGCTGGGCTCGGTGCTCGCGTCCACCATCCCGCTCATCGCCGCGCTGGCGGGGGCGGGCCAGGCGATCATGATCATCATGGTCGGGGCGGGCCTCATGCCCATCAACTCGACGTCGATGATGCTCGCCCTGATGCTGGCCCTCGCGGTCGGCATCGACTACTCGCTGTTCATCGTGTCGCGGCACCGCGACCAGTTGGCGCACGGCCTCGACGTCGAAGAGTCGGCGGCGCGGGCCACCGCCACCGCCGGGTCGGCCGTCGTGTTCGCCGGGCTCACCGTGATCATCGCCCTGGTCGGCCTCTCGGTCGCCGGCATCCCGTTCCTGTCCGTCATGGGCAACTTCGCCGCCGCCGCGGTCGCCATCGAGGTCGCCCTCGCCCTGACCCTGCTGCCCGCCCTGCTGGGCTTCTTCGGCGAGCGGCTGCGGCCGAAGGCGTCCACGAAGCCCGCCAAGGAGCGCACCCGGCCCGCGTTCGACGCCTCCCGCTGGTGGGTGGGCGTCGTGACCGCGAAGCCCTTGGTCACGATCCTGATCGTGGTGGCCGCCCTCGGCGCCCTGGCCTACCCGGCCAAAGACCTGCAGATGGCGCTGCCGAACTCGGGCCGCTCCGTGCCCGGCGCGCAGGATCGCGTCACCTTCGACCTCATCAGCGAGCACTACGGCGTCGGCGCCAACGGCCCCCTCGTCATCACGGCCCCCATCGTCGAGTCCAACGACCCGCTGACGATCACCCGGGGCCTCCAGGCGGACATCGAGGCGATGCCCGGCGTGAAGCTGGTCGCCATCTCGACGCCGAACCAGAACGCCGACACCGCGATGGTGCAGATCATCCCCAACACCGGCCCGGACGACCCCCAGACCGCCGACCTGGTGCAGCGCCTGCGCGACCGGGCCCCCGAGTGGCGGGAGAGGTACGGTGTCGAGACCGCCGTCACGGGCTTCACCGCCGTCGCCATCGACGTGTCCGACCGGCTCGCCGGGGCGCTGCTGCCGTTCGGCATCTTCGTCGTCGGGCTGTCGCTCATCCTGCTCACGATGGTGTTCCGGTCGATCTGGGTGCCGGTGAAGGCGGCCCTCGGCTACCTGCTGAGCGTGAGCGCCGCGTTCGGGGCCGTCACCCTGGTGTTCAACCAGGGCTGGTTCAAGCAGGTCATCAACCTGCCCGAGCCGTTGCCCGTCATCAGCTTCCTGCCGATCATCCTGATGGGCATCCTGTTCGGCCTCGCCATGGACTACGAGGTCTTCCTCACCTCCCGCATGCGCGAGGAGTTCGTCCACGGCAACACCACGACCGCCACCGAGGAGGGTTTCGTCCACTCGGCCAAGGTCGTCGTGGCCGCCGCCCTCATCATGTTCGCGGTCTTCGCGTTCTTCGTGCCGGCCGGTGAGGGCGTCATCAAGCCGATCGCGTTCGGCCTGGCCATCGGCGTCGCCATCGACGCGTTCGTCGTCCGGATGACCCTCGGCCCCGCCGTCATGAAACTGCTGGGCGTGCACGCCTGGTGGCTGCCCGCCTGGCTGGAGAAGCGGCTGCCCGTCATGGACGTCGAGGGGGAGGCGCTGGCCCACCAGCTCTCGCTCGCCGACTGGCCCCGCCCGGACGCTCCCGGCACCCTGTACGCCGAGGGGCTCACCGCCGCGTACGGCGACCGCGTCCTCTTCGCCGACGTGGGCGCCGAGGCCGAGCCCGGGCAGATCCTGCTGGTCGTCGGCCCGGAGCAGTCCCGGCAGGCCCTCCTGCTCGCCCTGTCCGGACGCCTCGCACCCACCTCGGGCCGCCTCAAGGTGCTGGGGTACGTCCTGCCGGAGGAGGCGCCCACCCTGCGCCACCACGCCACCTACGTCGACGGCGCCGACCCCGCCACCCACGGTCACCTCGGACGCCTCCGCGGCGACCTCGTCGTCGTCGACCACGCCGACCGCCTCGAGGGGACGCCGCGGGCGCGGCTCGGCGCGCTGGCGTCCGACCCGGGCGGCCGCACCCTCGTGCTGGCCGCCCCCCGGCCGGACGCCGTGGCCGACCTCATCCCGCCGGGCGGGGACGTCCGGCTGCTCGACCTCGCCGGCTTCCTTCAGCCGCCGGCCGCCCCGGAACCGCCGCCCGCGGCGTCCGACCTGCACGATGCCGAACCCGTTGTCCTCGTAGGGGGAGTCAGATGAACCTCGCCACCTTCAGCGGCCGCCGCCTCGATTGGCGGGGCCTGCTGGCCCTCGTGCTCGTGCCGCTGCTCGTCACCGGCGCCTTCCTGACCGGCACGTGGCGGTTCGACGAGAACCTGCACCGCGTCCAGGCCGCCGTCGTCAACCACGACGAGATGGTGACGTTGAACGGCCAGCAGGTGCCGCTCGGACGCCAGCTGTCCGCGGCGCTGGTCGACTCCGAGCGCGAGCAGAACTTCACCTGGGTGCTCGCCGACGAGGCCCGCGCCCGGGCCGGGCTCGCCTCCGGGCGCTACGCGGCGGTCGTGACGATCCCGTCGAACTTCTCCGCCGCCGCCACCTCGTTCGGCGGGTCGGCCGACGCGGCGCGGCAGGCCACGATCACCATCGAGACGTCGCCGGTGGCCGGCATCGCCGAGACCGCCCTGGGCCAGTCGGTGGCCGATGCCGCCGCCCAATCGCTGAACAACTTCATCACCGAGCTCTACCTGGACAACGTCTACCTCGGCTTCGGCGAGCAGAAGAAGGGCCTCATCACAGTCGCCGACGGGGCGCGGCAGCTGGCCGACGGCAACGCCGAGCTGAGCACCGGCATCGGCACCGCCGCGGACGGCGCCGGGCAGCTCGCCGACGGGCTCGGCCAGGCCGCGGACGGCTCGCGCCTGCTCGCCGACAACGGCCCGGCCATCCAGTCCGGCGCCCGCCAACTGGCCGACGGACTGGGCACGATGGCCGACCAGACCCGTCCCCTGCCGGGGCAGATCGCCCAGCTGGCCGACGGCGCCGATCAGTTGGCCGGCGGCCTGCAGCAGTACTCGGCCGGCGTCGGCCAGTACGTGGACGGCATCAACAGCATCGTCGACCCGCTGCTGGGCGTCGTGCGGCAACTGCCCGACCTGTCGGCGGCGGTCACCGCCATCGACGGACTGATGGTCGACCTGCCGGCCACGGCCACCGACCTCAACACCCGGATGCAGGCCATCGCCACCACCATCCGCGCCCAGCTGAAGGCCGCCAACGAACTGGACGCCAGCACCGGCCGACTCACCGATTCCTACGGCCGAGCCCTGGACGCCGTCGGTGCGGTCGCCTCCGGGAAGACGACCGTGCCCTGCCCGGAGCGGCTGCAGGCCGTCGAGGGCGCGTGCGCCGCGTTCGCCGAGGGCGTCCGGTCGGGTGGGGCGACCGCGGCGGACACGCTCGGTCTCGTCGACCTGACCGACCTGGAGGCCGCCCGGGCGGAGCTGTCCGGCCGCACCGCCGAGGTCGAACAGGCGCTCGACAAGCTGCTCGCGGCGACGTCGTGGTTCGCCGAGAACGCCGCGACGATCCAGCAGCAATGGACGGCGCTACGGGCCCAACTGCCCGCCGACATCGCGCCCAACGCGTACCTGGAGTCGCAGCTCACGGCCCTCCGCGACGGCGGCACCCAGCTCAAGGAGGGCGGGTCCGCGCTGGCGTCCGGCGCGACCCAGCTGGCCGGAGGCGTCCGGCAACTGAGCGACGGCCTGCCCGCCCTGGTGGACGGCATCGCCCAGGCGTCGTCCGGGGCCGACCAGTTGGCCGACGGCCTCGACCAGTACATCCCGGGGGTCGTCCAGCTGGCCGACGGCATCGGACAGGCCCACGACGGGTCGGTCGCGCTGGCGTCCGGGCTGGTGACCGCCCACGACGGGTCGGTGAAGCTGGCCGACGGCATGGACCAGCTGGCCACCGGGCTGGCCGACGGCGCTGACCAGATCCCGACCTACACCGACCTGCAGCGGCAGAACCTGGCCAAGGTGGTCGCGTCGCCGATCTCGACGTCGGGGCTCGACGCGCTGGTGACGCCCGCGGCGGCCGCGGTGTCGCTGTTGCTGGTCGTGGCGCTCTGGCTGGGGTCGCTGGCCACCTACGCGCTCATCAAGCCCGTGGATCCGCGCAACGCGTCGTCCAGTTCGACGACGCGGCACCTGGTGCTGCGGGCGCTCGCGCCCGGCTTCGGGGTGGCGGCGGTGCAGGCGGCGATCCTGGCGGCGGCGGGGGCCGCGTTCCTGGGAGTGTCGCCCGCGCTCGGGGCGGCGCTGTTCGGCGCCCTGCTGCTCGCCGGGCTGGCGTTCGCCGCGGTGAACCACGCCCTGGCCGCCTGGGCGGGGGTGTGGGGACGCCTCGTGTCCGGCGTGTTCCTGCTGGTCACCGCGGTCACCGCCCTCACGTTCACCGCCCCGGGGGCGTTCGACACCCTGCGCAGCCTGTCGCCGCTGTCACCGGCCCTGGACGCCGTCCGCGCGATCCTCACCGGACGCCCGCCGGCGCTGATGCTCGTCGCGCTCGCCGGGTGGCTGGTGATGGGCGCGGTCGCCGGGGCCGTGCGGATCCTCAAGTCGCGCACCGTGTCGGTCAAGCAGTTGGTGCTGGCCCACTGACGGGTGGGCGGTCGGCCGCCCGTTCCGGTGGCCCACCGGGGCGGTGGCCCGCCCGTTCCGGTGGCCCGCCGGGGCGCGGTCAGTCCGTCTCGGCGTCCGGCGCGTCCTTGGTGTCCTTGGCCCCCTTGGCGGCCTTGCGGAGGGCGACCGCGCGGGCGAAGTCGGTCTGGGTGGGCATGCCGTAGGCGCGCGCGGTGGTGTCGTGCAGCTCGACGACGTAGCGGTGCAGACGCTCGGAGTAGTCCGACATCGTCTCGCCCGCCTGCACCGTCTGGGGCCGCCCGAAGACGACGTGAACGTCGGGGCGTCCGGGGACGGGCAGCTTCGCCCCGTAGGGCATCGCCGCGTAGGCGCCGATCAGCGCGACGGGCAGGATGGGCACGCCGTGCTTGATCGACAGCCCCGCCGGGCCGGTCTTGAACCGGGCCATGGCGCCGGTGCGGCTGCGGGTGCCCTCGGGGAAGATCAGCAGCGGCACGCCGTCGTCCAACAGGTGCCCGGAGATGCCGCGGTGGGCGCGCATGCCGCCGCGGTCGACGGGGTAGGCGTTGAAGAACAGCCGCGTGCCCATGCTCTTCAACTTGTGGGTGAAGAAGTAGTCGGCGGCCGCCCCGGCGGACAGGTTGCGCGACAGCCGCCGCGGCAGGGAACCGAAGATCAGGATGGCGTCCAGGTGCGAGGAGTGGTTCGCGATGACCACGAACGGCTCGTTGACGTCGTCGAGGTGGCGCAGCCCGTGGATGTGCACGTTCAGCGCCGACCACACGTAGGGCTTCATGATCAGGTGCTGCGCGACGAACCGGGACGCCGCGGGGAGCGCCGAGGAGTACTTGGCCAGGTCTTCGCTCACCGGGTGCTCCTCGTTGTCATCGGGCGACGGTCTCATTGTCGTCCCCCCGGACGCCGCGCGGAACCCTCCGCGCAACAGGCCGAGTCTAGTGCGCCCCGGCCCCGCCGCGGTCGGTGACCGCACCCAGTCGGCCCTTCCCGTCGGGCCCTCCCGTCGGGCCCTCCCGTCGGGCCCTCCCGTCGGCCCCTCCCGTGGCGGCCCTCCTCAGTGGACCGCGTGGCCCGTACGCCTCTGCTGCCACAGCGGCAGCAAAGGCGCATCGTTCGGGCACCCAAGGGGTCGGCCCCCCGAAATTCGCCCTCGGCCGGACTGGGCCGCGCCGTACCCCCGTGATCGGGGCCGCGCCCTCCCCCCCCGCGATCGGGGCCGCGCTCTACCCCCGCGATAGGGTCAGTTGCCGGGAGATCCAGCGCACCAGCGGCCGCGGCGCGACGTCGAGGGCCAGGGCGGCGGCCTTCCAGCGCCTGGTCGGGATCGAGACGACCGCGCCGCGGTCGACGTCGGCGAGGCACTCGCGGACGCAGCGGCGGGCGTCCACCCAGATGGGCGCGGGGATCCCGCCGGTGCCGATCTCGGCGCGGGCGTGGAACTCGGTCCGCACCCACCCCGGGCACAGGGCGGTCACCGTGACGCCCGTGCCGTGCAGTTCGCCGGCGAGCCCCTGCGAGTAGCTCAACACGTACGCCTTGATCGCCGAGTAGTCGCCCTGCGTCGTCCAGGCCGACAGCGACGCCACGTTGACGATGCGGCCGTTGCCGCGCCGCTTCATCGCCCGACCGGCGGCGCCCCCCAGGATCAGCACCGCCAATCCCATGACGTCCAGCGCCCGCTCGTGCTCGGCGACGTCGACGCTGAGCAGCGGGACGCCGATGCCGAAGCCCGCGTTGTTCACCAGGACATCGACCGGGGCGGCGTCCGCCTCGAGTCGCGCGGCCACCCGGTCGACGTCGCCGCGGACCGCCAGGTCGGCGGGAAGCAGCTCCACGTCGACCCCGTGCCGGGCGCGGAGGTCGGACGCCAGCGCGCCGAGTCGCGCCTCGTCGCGGGCCACCAGCACCAGGTCGTCGCCCCGCGCCGCCAACTGGCGGGCGAACTCCGCGCCCAGCCCCGCCGTCGCCCCCGTCACCAGTGCCCGCGCCATGCCGGGCACCCTACTCGCCGGCGCACCGGCGAGTAGGCGCACCGGCGAGTAGGCGCACCGGCGCACCGGTCAGGCGTCGAGCGGGGCCCCGCCCATGGCCTCGCGGACCTCGCGGGCCATCTGCAGTTCCTCGTTGGTGGGGACGACGCAGATGGTGACCGGGGAGTCGTCCGTGGAGACGATGTGGGCCCGGCTGGTGCGCAAGGCGTTGCGTTCCGGGTCGAGCTGGAACCCGAGACCCGCCAGCCGCGCGCAGACCGCCGCCCGGACGCCCTGGTCGTTCTCGCCGACGCCCGCCGTGAAGGCGATGGCGTCCACGCCGCCCAGCAGCGCCATGTAGCCGCCGATGTAGAAGGCCAACCGGTGGATGTAGACGTCGAACGCCAGGGTGGCCGCTTCGTCGCCGGCGGCGACGGCGTTGCCGATGTCCCGGAAGTCGTTCAGCCCGCACATGCCGAACATGCCCGACTTCTTGTTGAGCAGGTTGTCGATGTCGGCGACCTCCATGCCGGTGCGGTGCAGGTAGGCGACGATGCCGGGGTCGATGTCGCCGGACCGGGTGCCCATGACCAGGCCCTGCAGCGGCGTGAGCCCCATCGACGTCTCGATCGGGACGCCGTCCTTGATCGCCGACACCGAGGCGCCGTTGCCCAGGTGGCACACGATCATCTTGAGGTCGGCCCGGCGCAGGCCGAGCAGGTGCGCCATCCGCTTGCTGACGAAGTTGTGCGACGTGCCGTGGAAGCCGTAGCGGCGGATCTTCAGCCGTTCGGCGGTGGCCTTGTCGATGGCGTAGGTGTAGGCCTCGGCGGGCAGGTGCGCGAAGAACGCCGTGTCGAAGATCGCGAAGTGCGGCACGTCCGGCAGCGCTTCCTGAGCGGCCTTGATGCCGGCGATGCCGGGCGGGTTGTGCAGCGGGGCCAGGGGCGACAGGTCGACCAGCGCCTGGATGACGTCCTCGTCGATGCGCACGGTGCGGTCGAACCGCGAACCGCCGTGCACGGTGCGGTGGCCGACCGCCTGGACGTTGGCGAGGCGGGGGCCGTGCGCGTCGAACATCGCCACCAGGGCCTTGAGGGCGGCGGTGTGGTCCGGGTACGGCTCGTCGGCGGTGTACGTCTCGCCCTGCGTCTTGTGCTTGATGGCGCTGACGGCCTCGCCGATGCGCTCGATCAAGCCGGTCGCCAGGACCGTCTCGTCCTCGGCGTCGATGACCTGGTACTTGATCGACGACGAGCCGGCGTTCAGCAGCAGGATGGGCATGCTCATGGTGGATTGCTCCTCTACGGATCGGTGGGGTGGACGCCGCGGGCGACTGACCGCCGCCCGCGGCGTCCGGGGTGTCAGCTGTGCTGGGCCTGGATCGCGGTGATCGCGATGGTGTTGACGATGTCGTCGACGAGGGCGCCGCGCGACAGGTCGTTGACGGGCTTGTTGAGTCCCTGGAGGACCGGCCCGACTGCGACCGCGCCCGAGCTGCGCTGGACGGCCTTGTAGGTGTTGTTGCCCGTGTTCAGATCGGGGAACACGAACACGGTGGCCTGACCGGCGACCTCCGACCCCGGCATCTTCTTCTTGCCGACCGTCGGGTCGATGGCGGCGTCGAACTGGATGGGCCCGTCCACCTTCAACTCGGGGGCCCGGCCGCGGACGATCTCGGTCGCCTCGCGCACCTTGTCGACGTCGGCGCCCGACCCGGACGTGCCGGTCGAGTACGACAGCATGGCGACCCGCGGCTCGATGCCGAAGATCTCGGCGGTCTCGGCGCAGCCGATGGCGATGTCGGCCAGTTGTTCGGCCGTCGGGTCGGGGTTGACGGCGCAGTCGCCGTACACGTCGACCCGGTCGGACATGCACATGAGGAACGAACTGCTCACGACCTTCACGCCCGGCTTCGTCTTCACGAATTCCAGGCTCGGGCGGATGGTGTTGGCCGTGGTGTTCACGGCGCCCGACACCATGCCGTCGGCCTCGCCGAGGTAGACCATCATCGTGCCGAAGTACGACGGATCCTTCATCTTCGCTTTGGCCTGCTCCAGGGTGACACCCTTGTGGGCCCGCAGTTCGGCGTACTTGGCGGCGTAACGCTCGAGCCGCTCCGGTTCGGCCATGTCGACGATCTCGACGCCGTCCAGGGAGACGCCGATGGCGCTGGCCTGGGCCTTCACGGCGATCGGGTTGCCGAGCAGGACGATGCCGGCCGTCCGGCGACGGATCACGATGGCCGCCGACTGCAGGATGCGGTCGTCGCCCGACTCCGGCAGCACGATGCGCATCTTCTTCGCGCGGGCCATCTCGTTCAGTTGGTACTCGAACATCAGCGGCGTGCGCACGTCGGACGGCGCGATCCGCATGCGCTCCAGCAGGTCCTTGACGTCCACGCGGTCGTCGAACACCCGGCGCATGATCTCGATCTTGCGCGGCGACGACGTGTGCCGGCCCTGCAGGGCCCCCACCCGGGACGCCGTCGTGAACGTCCCCAGTTCGGTCGTCGCCATCGGCAACTCGTGGGGGACGCTCTCGATGAGGCGCACGATCGACTCCGGCAACTCGTAGCCGCCGGTCAGGATGAGGCCGGCCAGTTGCGGGAACGCCCCCGAACTGTGCGCCAGCACCAGGCCCGGGATCAGTTCGGTCCGGTCGGACGCCACGATGACGGTGGCCTCCTCGAACAGCCGGTCCAGGACGTGCGGCAGCGTCATGGCCGCCACCAGGCCGCCCTGGCTCTCGCGCGAGAGCTGCTCGGGGCGTCCGGAGATGATCGTCGCCTCGGCGGTCTCGAAGTACTCGCCCAGGCTGGGGGAGCGGACGATCGGGTCCTCCTCCAGGGCGGCCACCATCACGTTCGGGATCGTGCCCAACTCGGCCAGCAACGGCTCACGGACGGCGTCGTCGACCCGGGTCGCCATCACCGCGATGACCGTGGCGTGCTTGCGTTCGAACTCGCCCATCGCGTTCTCGACGATGTGACGGACCGCGTCCGGCGTGCGGTCGCGGGTGGAGACCGCCAGGCACACGGGCGCCCCGAGGTTGGCGGCGATGTCGGCGTTGAGCGCCAGTTCCGAGGCGAACGTCGCCTCGTGGTAGTTGGTGCCGACGATAACGACCGCGTCGTAGCGGTCCTTCATGCCGTTGTAGCGCGCCACGATGGTGGCCAGCGCCTCGTCGCGGTCATGCAGCGCGTGGTCGTACGTGGTGCCGATGGCCTCGTCGTAGGTGGTGGTGACGGCGGGATGGACGAGCAGGGCATCGAGGAAGATGTCGTGCTCGGTGCTCGACGGCACGAGAGGGCGGAAGACGCCGACCTTGCCCACCTCGCGGGTGAGGGCGTTGATGATGCCGATGGCGATGACAGACCAACCGGTCCGTACCTCGGGAGCAGCGACGTAGATGCTTCGGGTCATTCTCCCAGCTAACCACGTCGGAACCGGACCGGGGTGGCCTTGCCTCCAGGTGCGAACGCCAACCGCCCACCGGGGGTGCACGGCGAACCTACGCCGCAGTAACCTTCGGGCACCGTCCCGCGAAGGAGCGAACATGGACCAGGGTCACCTCGCCGTACGGCTCGCCGGGGCCGTCGACCGTTACTCCGGCCGACCGGCGACCAGGATGCGGGTGGGCGAGGCGTGGCAGACCCGCACCTACGGGCAACTCGGCGCCGACGTCCGGGCCCTCGCGGCCCGGCTCGTCGCCCACGGCGTCCAACCCGGGGACCGGGTGGCGATTTTCTCCGGCAACCGGCCCGAGTGGACGGTGGCCGACTTCGCCAGCCTGACGGTGCGGGCCGTGGTGGTGCCGATCTACCCCACGTCCACCCCCGACCAGATCCGGCACATCCTGGCCGACTCCGGCACCGTCGCCGCGTTCGTCGAGCACCCGGAGGCGTTCGGCCGGCTGGCGTCCGTGCGCGCGGACCTGCCCGCGCTGCGCGACGTCGTCCTCTTCGAGGGGGACGCCGACGGTGCGGTCCGCCTCGACGCGCTGCTCGCGGAGCCGGTCACGGCCGAGACGACGGCCGAGGTGGCGGCGCGCCTGGACGCGGCGGAGGCCGGGGACACGGCGTCCATCATCTACACGTCGGGCACCACCGGCGAGCCGCGCGGGGCGGTACTGACCCATCGCGGCTTCACGTTCCAGTGCGAGGCCCTGGACGCCTTCTTCACGGTGACGCCCGAGGACCAGTCGCTGTGCTTCCTGCCGCTGTCGCACGCGCTGGAGCGGGCCTGGACGTTCTACATCGTCGGCCACGGCTGCCTGAACACCTACACGGACGCCCGCAAGGTCGCCGAGATGCTCGTGCTCGCCCAGCCGACCCTGCTGGTGTCGGTGCCGCGGCTGTTCGAGAAGGTCGTGTCGACGGCCCGGGCGAAGGTCGCCGGCAACCCCACCAAGAAGCGGATCTTCGAGTGGGCCCTGCGGGTCGGCGGCCAGTGCCAGCACGCCTACCGCAAGGGCAAGGAGCCGGCGCTGTACTGGAAGGCCCAGTTGCCGCTGGCCGACAAGCTGGTGCTGAGCAGCGTCCGCGAGGCGATGGGGGGGCCGAAGGCCGTCATGGCCTGCGGCGGCGCCCCGCTGCGCGCCGAGGTCGAGGAGTTCTTCTCCGCTTGCGGCATGCAGATCAGCCCCGGCTACGGGCTCACCGAGGCGTCCCCCCTGGTCAGCTTCAACTGCCCGACCGCCTACAAGGTGGGCACGGCCGGCCGCGTGGTGAAGGGCGGAGAGTTCCGGATCGGGCCCGACTCCGAGATCTGGTACCGCGGCCCCAACGTGATGACGGGCTACTGGAACAGCCCGGACGCCACCGCGGCCGCGGTCGACGACGAGGGCTGGCTGCACACCGGGGACGTGGGCTACGTCGACACCGACGAGTTCCTGGTCATCACCGACCGGATCAAGGACATCATCGTCACCTCGGGCGGCAAGAACATCGCGCCCGCCCCGATCGAGGGGCTGCTGCTGGCCGACCCGCTGTTCGAGCAGGCGGTGCTGCTGGGCGACAACCGGCCCTACCTGACCCTGCTGGTGTCGCCGTCGGTGCCGCACCTGGAGGAACTGGCCGAGAAGTTGCAGGTCTCGTTCGCCGACCGGCGCGAACTGCTCAGCCACCCGAAGATCATGGAGGAGGTCCGGCGCCGGGTGAGCGAGACCACCTCGAAACTCGCCCACCACGAGCAGATCCGGGACCTGCGCATCCTGATGGAGGAGTTCACCCAGGACAACGGGCTGCTGACGCCCACCCTGAAGGTGCGGCGGCGCGAGGTGGAGAAGCGGTTCGCCCAGGCCATCGAGGACATGTACGCCAAGGTCGCCGAGTTCCGCAACCGCGACAGCGACGAGCGCACCCCGTAGAATCCCCGTCCTCGGGCGAGCCGGAGGAGGCGCGGGATGCACTGGAGCGAGGCCGTCACGCACCTGCGGCGCACCGGGCTGCCGGGCGTCCTGGTGTCGGTGCTGCAGGTGCGCGGGCATGCGCCCCGCAACGCCGGCGCCAAAATGGTCGTGGCCGCCGACGGCTGCTGGGGCAGCATCGGCGGCGGCAATCTCGAGCGCGTGGCGACCGAGCAGGCGTGGGCGATGCTCGCCGACCCGGCGCGGCTCGCGCAGCCCGAGCAGTTCGTCGACCGGCTCAACCAACGGGAGAGCGGCAAACAGGCCCAGCAGTGCTGCGGAGGGGAGGTCACGGTGGTGCTCGAACCGCTGCCCGCGCTGCCGACGGTGGCGATCCTGGGGGTGGGGCACGTCGGCCTGGAGATCGCCCGCATCCTCGCCCGGCTGGAGGTGCGCCTGGTCCTGGTCGACTCCCGGCCCGAGATGGTGGCCGACGGCCGGCTCGCCGAGGTCGCGGCGGAGGCGGCGTCCCTGACCGCCCGGCACCTGATGACGCCGGAGGCGATCCTCGCCACGTTGCCGCCCGGGGCCGAACTGCTCGTCATGACCCACGACCACGCCGAGGACTTCGCCATCCTGGACGCCGCCCTGCGCCTGCCCACCCTCGGGTGGATCGGCCTCATCGGCTCCAGCGTCAAGTGGGGGAACTTCCGCCGCCGGTTGGCGGAGGCCGGGTTCGCGGACGACGACATCGCCCGCATCACCTGTCCCGTCGGCCTGCCCGACATCGCCGGCAAGGAACCCGCCGTCATCGCGGTGTCGGTGGCGGCCGACTTCCTTCGGCGGCGCTCCCGCTGAGGGCCCTCGCGCCCGGGGGGTCGGGGCGGCAGGATGGCGTCCACGATCGTCGCCCCGGCCGGGGCGGGCGCAACGGACGGCGCCCGCGTCGCGTCTGTGGGGTATGACCTGCACAGAAGCGAGTTGGCGGATGGCCGAGGAGGCGTACGAATCATTCGACGACTACGTGCGACGCCGCTCGGCGGGGCTGCAGCGGTTCGCCTTCCTGATCACCCACGACCGGGAGGACGCCCTCGACTGCGTCCAGGATGCGTTGATCGGCCTGCTGCCCCGGTGGGACGCCGTGGCCGCCGGCAACGTGGACGCCTACGTGCGCCGTTCGATCGTCAACGCCTCGGTGTCGCGGTGGCGGCGGACGGGCCGGGTGACGCCGATGGCGGACCCGGTTCCCGAGTGGGGGGCTGGCACGCCCGATCCGACGCTGGCCTGGGACGACGCCGACGAAGCCTGGCGCCTCTGCCGCGACCTGCCGCCGCTGCAGCGCGCCGCCGTCGTGCTGCGCTTCTACCACGACCTGCCCTACGCCGAGATCGCCCAGGCGCTCGACTGCACCGAGAACACCGCCCGCTCGCACGTCTTCCGCGCGCTCGCCGCGCTGCGCACCCGCCTGGGCGGTGAGCGGTCGTGACCGGGGGTCGTGCGGACGCCGCAGGCGCCCCGGGCCCCGGGGGAACCGGGGGAACCGAACGGGCGGAGCGGGCCCTGCGGGCGGCGCTCAGCCGGGCCGACACCGAGGAGTTCGCCCCCCTCGACCCGGCCGACCTCGCCCTCCGGGCGCACGTCCGGGGCGCGGCGCCCCAGGTGCCCTCGGTCGACACGAGGCACGCGGCGTTCGGCGCGCGTCCGGCGCGCCGCCGGGCGGCGCAGGCGGTGCTCGCCGCGGCCGTCGTCGTGGCGATCGCCGTGCCGGCCGGGTGGTTGGCGCTCAACCGGGCCGCCCCTGAAGGCGGCATCGCGGCCACGGCCGGCGCCGAGCGCGGCGCGGGGGCGAACATGGACGCCCAGGCCGGGGCCGGCCCGGCCGGAGCCGCGGAACCGGCCGTACCCGGGCGGCCGGGGGCAGCGGCGTCCGACTCGGGGCTGGGGCCGGCGAGCCCTGGTCAGCGGTGGGAGTCGTTCCTGGACGTGGTCGTCCAGGTGCCCGAGGCGTGGGGCTACGCCCAGGCGCCCGGCAGCGACTGGTGCGCCGCCGGCGGTCCGACCCCCGCGCCCCTGCCGGCGCCCTACGTGGCGCTCAACCCGAACCGTCCGGTGCTGGCGATCGGGTGCCTGGACGCCCTCCCCGAGAACCGCCAGCAGACCCACCTCGAGTGGCGCCGCGCGGCGTCCGGGGACCGCGACGGCGACGTCACCCGCAACGGCTGGGTGTCGTCGAGTCGCCGCGTCGGATCCGCGCTCGTGACCGTCGTGCACCGCCCCGGCGACGGTGTCGAGGCGATCCTGGGGACCGCCCGGCAGGTGACCGTGGACCACCACGGCTGCGCGATCACCGGCCCCGCCCTGGCCGCCCGCCCGGCGCCCGCGGCGTCCGATCTACCCATCCGGACGTCTGCGGCGTCCGATCTGCCGACCGATTCGCCGACGGCCGCGGTCACGGAGGCCGTGCTCTGCCAGTACGACGACGCCACGGCCACGCCCAACCTGGTGACGTCGACCCGACTGACCGGCGCGGCGGCGTCCGGGCTGGCGGCGGCGATCGACGCGTCGCCGCCGGCGGCTCCGGCCCTGGAGTCCGGGTGCCTGCCCGACGACCGCGATGTGACCTCCGTGGCCGTGCGCCTGCTCGGCCCGGGAGGGGCCCGGGAGGTCCGGCTCACGGTCGGAGGCTGCCGGGTGCCGTCCCTCGACGACGGCCGCACCACCCGGACGCCCACCCGCGCCGCCTGCACCGCGGTCTTCACGCCGCCCCTGGCGCGCTGGGTGTGGGGGGCCTCCTCGGGCGGTTTGTGCGGCCCGGAGGGCTGAGCCGGCCGGGCGGCGCGGGGGTGGACGGGGATGTGCGCGGACGCTACGCCTCTGCTGCCACAGCGGCAGCAAAGGCGTACGGCGCGGGCAAGCCTCTGGCAACCGGGCGCGACCATACCCCAGGGGGTATACGATGAGGCCCGTGAAGACATTGATCGTGGGTGGGGTCGCGGGCGGCATGTCCGCCGCGACGAGGTTGCGCCGGCTCGACGAGCAGGCCGAGATCGTGGTGTTCGAGCGGTCGGGGTACGTCTCGTTCGCCAACTGCGGGCTGCCGTACTACGTGGGCGGCGTCATCGAGAAGCGCAGCGCGCTGCTGCTGCAGACCCCGGCGAGCCTCGCCGCCCGGTTCAACATCGACGTGCGGGTGGGCCACGAGGTCACCGGCATCGATCGGGCGGCCCAGACGGTGACCGTCCGGAACCTGGCCACCGGCGCGGCGACGACCGAGTCCTACGACCACCTGGTGCTCTCGCCCGGCGCGGCGCCGTTCGTGCCCGACATCCCGGGCAAGGAGCGCGCCTACGCCCTGCGCAACATCGAGGACGTCGACAAGATGGATTCCGCGATCGGCCTCGTCGAGGGCGAGGAGGACCCGCACCGCACCGCCGTCGTCATCGGCGCCGGCTTCATCGGCCTCGAGGTCGCCGAGAACCTGGCCCACCGCGGCTGGGAGACCACCGTCGTCGAACTGGCCGACCAGGTGATGGCGCCGCTCGATCCCGAGATGGCGGCGTTGGTCCAGAAGCGGCTGGAGGCCAACGGCGTCCGGGTGGTGCTGGGAGCGTCCGTCGCCGAGATCCTGCCGCGCGAGGCGGTGCTCTCCACCGGGGACCGGATCGACGCGTCCCTGGTGGTCGCCGCCGTCGGCGTCCGGCCCGAGTCGAAGCTGGCCCGGGACGCCGGCCTCGCGGTCAGCGACCGCGGCGGCATCATCGTGGACGCCCAGCAGCGCACCTCCGACCCGCACATCTACGCAGTAGGGGACGCGGTGCTCAAGGCGGACGCCGTCAGCGGAGCCGCCACCCCGAACTGGCTCGCGAACCCGGCCAACCGGCAGGGCCGCCTCGTCGCCGACGTGATCGTCGGGCGGGACGTCGCGTTCAAGCCCGTGCTCAACACCGCCATCGTCGGGCTGTTCGGGCTGCAGGCGGCCGCGACCGGCTGGAACGAGCGGCGCGCCCTGGCCGAGGGCCGCTCCATCCGGGTCATCCACACCCACCCGGCCGACCACGCCGGCTACTACCCGGGCGCGAAGGGCATGTCCCTCAAACTCGTGGTGGACGCCGACACCGACGCCATCCTGGGCGCCCAGGGCGTGGGCGAGGCGGGCGTCGACAAGCGCATCGACGTGATCGCCACGGCGATGCGGGGCGGGCTCGCGGCGTCCGACCTGGCCGACCTGGAACTGTCCTACGCCCCCCAGTTCGGCTCGGCCAAGGACCCGGTCAACATGCTCGGCATGATCGCCGAGAACCTCGCCGCCGGCATCACCGAGACGGTGCAGTGGCACGAGGTCGAGGACGCCGCGGCCGCCGGCGTCCAGATCGTCGACGTGCGGACGCCCGGCGAGTTCCGCCGCGGATCGCTGCCCGGGGCGGTCAACATCCCGGTGGACGACCTGCGGGCGCGGATCGACGAGGTGGCCGACGGGGCCATCGTGCACTGCCAGGTGGGCCTGCGCGGCTACATCGCGGCGCGGATCCTCGCGCAGCACGGACGGCGCGTCCGCAACCTGGACGGCGGTTATCGGACATGGGCCAGGATCTGAGCGCGGTCCCGGCCCTCACGGAGGAGGGCGTCATGAGCGCAGGCAACGAGGCGGAGCAGAAGGCCGTGCTGAACCGGCTGCGCCGCGCGCAGGGGCAGCTGGCCGCCGTGATCGCCATGGTGGAGGACGATCGCGACTGCCGGCAGATCGTCACCCAACTGTCGGCGGTGTCGAAGGCCATCGACCGGGCCGCGGTCAAGATCGTGGCGCTGAACATGCGGGCGTGCGTGGCCGGTCAGAACCCGGGCGGTCCGGACGAGGGCGAACTCGAGAAGCTGTTCATGAGCCTGGTCTGACGGGTTCGGGCGGGTTCGTCGGTTCGGACGGTTCGGTCGGGTGCGTGCGATCTGCGGTTCGGCTACGGCAGCAGCCGGCCGGGGCCGGTCGCGCGCACCAGTACGGACGCGCCCACCGCCGGCGCGGCCGCGGCCCGGCGCACGAGCACCGGCGCGCCGGCCACCCGCACCGTGATCAGCGCATCGTGCCCGCGGTAGTCGACGCGCTCGACGACGCCCAGGGCGCCGCCGCCCCGGTCGTCGGGGCCGGCGCCCCCGCCCCGGTCGTCGGGGCCGGCGCCCCCGCCCCGGTCGTCGGGGCGCACGTCGGCGTCCAGGGCGACCCGCTCGGGGCGCAGCAGCACGGTGTCGCCCCGCCCGACAGCGGCGAGGGGGCCCAGCGGCGTCCGGTAGGTCCCGTCGCCGACGGGCTCGGCGGGCCACAGGTTCGCCTCGCCGACGAAGCCGGCGACCCAGGCGTCGGCGGGGGTCTCGTAGACCTCGGCGGGGGTGCCGAGTTGCCGCAGGACGCCCGCGTGCAGCACCGCGACCCGGTCCGCCATCGACAGGGCCTCCCCCTGGTCGTGGGTGACCAGCAAGGCGGTGGCCCCGGCCGCCCGCAGGGCCCCGCGCACTTCGTCGCGCAGGTCGGCGCGCAGGGCGGCGTCCAGGGCGCTGAACGGTTCGTCCAGCAGGATCAGTTGCGGGCTCGGCGCCAGGGCCCGCGCCACCGACACGCGCTGCTGCTGCCCGCCCGACAACTCGTGGGGCATCCGGCCGCCGAGCCCCGCCAGGCCGACGAGGTCGAGCACCTCGGCGACGCGGTCGGCGTCCGGGCGGCGGCCGAGGCCGAAACCGACGTTGCCGGCCACGTCGAGGTGCGGGAACAGGGCGGCGTCCTGCGGAACGAGCGCCGCCCCGCGCCGGTGCGCGGCCACGTGGGTGCCGGGGCCGGCGACGAGGCGTCCGGCGATCGCGATGGTGCCGGCGTCGAGCCGCTCGAGCCCGGCCACCGACCGTAGCAGCGTGGTCTTGCCGCAGCCCGACGGCCCGAGGACGGCGAGCAGTTCGCCGCGCTCGACCGTGAGGCTCACCCCGTTCAGGGCTGCGACCGGGCCGTACGCCTTCGCGACGCCGGTCAGGGCGACCTGGGTGCTCATGGGTGGCTCCTCTCGATGAGGCCGCTGCCGCGCACGAGCGCCCACGTGGGCAGGGCGGCCAGCAGCACGATCAGCGCGGCGTAGGGGGCGGCGGCCGCGTAGGCCTCGACGGCGGTGTGCGACCACACCCGGGTGGCGAGGGTGTCGAGTCCGGTGGGCCGCAGCAGCAGGGTGGCCGGCAGTTCCTTGAGGCAGGCGAGCAGCACCAGGGCGGCGCCGGCGCCGACCCCGGGCAGGGTGAGCGGCAGCGTGATCCGGCGGAACACCGCCCCCGGCGCGGCGCCGAGCGAGCGGGCGGCGTCCTCCACCCCCGCGGGGGCCTGCGCGGCCGCGGCGGCGATCGACCCGACCGCGAGCGGCAGGAACAGGGCCGCGTAGGCGAGCCCGAGCAGCCACACGGTCTGGTAGAGGCTGGGCGCCACCCGGATACCGAAGAACACCAACGCCAGCCCGATCACCACCCCGGGCAGCGAGTGCGCCAGGTAGGCCGAGCGCTCCAACAGCAGGACCGCCGCCGTCGGCGTCCGGGCCACGAGCAGGCCCAGCGGCAGCGCCAGCACCGTGGCGATCAGGGCGCCCAGCAGGGCGACGCCGAGCGAGGCGCCCGTCGCTTCCGCGAGCTCGGCGAGGGCCCCCGGCCGGGACGCCCCCGCGCCCGCCCACCGGACGAGGGCCGCCGCCGGCACCCCCAGGGCCGGGGCGAGGACGCCGAGGGCGGCGGCCAGCGCCGGGCCGGTCGCGCGGCCCAGGCCCACCCGGCCCGGCGGGCGGGCCGCCGACGAGCGGGCGTAGCGGAGGCGGGCCCGGTCGCGGTCGGCGCCGGCCAGGATCAGGCCGAGGCTCAGCAGCACCAGGACGTTCGACAACCCCAGGGCCCCCACCCGGTCGAAACCGGACGAGAACGCGGTGAAGATCGCCCGGGTGAACGTGTCGACGCGCAGGATCGAGACGGCCCCGAAGTCCGAGAGCACGTAGAGGGCCGCCAGCAGGAAGCCCGCCGCCAGCGCGGGCCGCAGTTGCGGCAGGGTGACCTCGCGGAACACCTGGCCGGGCGTCCGCCCCAGCGACCGGGCCACCTCCTCCGGGGCGGGGTCGGCGCCCGCGAGGGCCGCCGCCACCGGCAGGAACACGTACGGATAGGTGTAGAGGGTCAGCACCACCACGGCGGCCCCGAACCCGTCGAACCGGGCGCCGCCCCAGCCCTCCCCGACGGCCACCCAGGCGTAGGCCGCGACGTAGCTCGGCACCGCCAGGGGCAGGGCGGCCAGCACCGCCAGCGTGCGCCGCAGCGGCACCCGGGTGCGGGTGACGAGCAGCGCCAGGCCGAGGCCGATCCCCACGCACAGGACGCCGACCAGCCCGGCGAGCGCGAGGCTGCGCCCGGCGAGGGCCGCGACCCGCGGCGTGAGGGCCTCGGCCGCCAGTCGGGCGCCGCCGACCTCCGCCGACCGGACGACCAGGTAGGCGAGGGGCAGCAGCGCCACGGCGACGGCGCCGAGCGCGCCCGCGGTGGCCCACGGATGGGTCCGGACGGGCAGTCCGGCGGGGGCGGTGCGCATCGTCAGGCCAGCCCGGCTTCCTTGATCAACTCGATGGAGCGCTGCAGGGCGTCCAGGTCGTTGAGGTCGACGTCGGGTCCCTTGAGGTCGGCGAGGGCCGGGACGCCGACCGGCCCGGGCACGCCGGCGACCAGGGGGTACTCGAAGGTCTTCTCGGCGAAGTAGGTCTGGCCCGCGGGGGAGAGCAGGTGGTCGACGAGGGCCTGCGCGTCGGCGTCCGGCTGGTTCGTGGTGAGCGCCACCCCGGAGATGTTGACGAGAGCGCCGACGTCGCCGGCCCCGAAGAAGGACAGTTTGGTGTGCAGGGTGCTGGGGTCCTGGCCGAGTTCGGCGGCCTTCTCGAACAGGTAGTAGTGGTTGACGAGGCCCAGCGGGTACCGGCCGGCCTCGATGTCGCTCACGATGACGCCGTTGCGCTCGCGGATCTGCGGCTCGTTCGCCTTGAGCCCGGCCAGGAAGTCGCTCGTCCGGGCGTCGCCGTACAGCACGCGCATGGCGGTCACGAACGACTGGAACGACGCGTTGGTCGGGGCGATCCCGACCTTGCCCTTCCATTCGGGCTTCGTCAGGTCGAAGACGGACGCCGGCAGTTGCGCCGCGGTCAGGGCACGGCTGTCGTAGGCCAGCACCCGGGAGCGGCCGGTCACGCCGACCCACTCGCCGCCGGCGTCGCGGTAGCGAGCGGGCACCAGGTTCGTGGTGGCCGCCGGCAGCGCCGTGGCCAGGTCCGCCTTGGTGAGGACGCCGAGGGCGCCGGCGTCCTGCGCGAGGAACAGGTGGGCCGGGGTCCGCGCGCCCTCCTCGACGAGTTGGGCGGCCAACTCGGCGGTCGAGGCGTAGCGCACCTCGACCGCGATGCCGGTGCGGGCCGAGAAGTCGTCGAGCAGCGGCTGGACGAGGCTTTCGGCGCGGCCGCTGTACAGCACCACCTTGTGGTCGGACGCCCCTGGTGTGGGCGTGGCGGCCTGCCCGGACGCTCCGGGCCGGTCGGACGCCCCCGGCGCGGCGCCGGTCGCGCCGGTCGCGCCGGGGGCGGGCGCGCAGCCCGCGACGAGCAGCGCGGCGGCCGCGAGCAGGGCGGCGGGGGTGATGGTGCGGACGATCACGGGCGTCTCTCCTCGTCGAAGGCTGGTTAGGTCACCCTAAGTAAGGTAACCCTAACCTGACCGGGGCGCGGCGGGCCAGCCGCCGTCCCGCTGGGTGGATTCGGCGCCTGCGGCGTCCGGAGGGTACAGTGAGCCCTCGGTGCGCCCCCGAAGGGCTGCGCCAGGCATCACGCCCTCCTGCCACGGGAGAGACCCGTGGCCGCTCACAGACCAGAGGAGGTGGAGTACGCGCATGCGCAAGTACGAAATCTGCGTCATCATCAACCCCGACGTCGACGACCGTCAGGTCAACGCCCTGTTGGACAAGGCGCTGGACGGCTTCAAGAAGGACGGCGGCGTCGTCGAGTCCGTCGAGGTGGCCGGTCGCCGGCGCCTCGCCTACGAGATCGCGAAGAAGCCGGAAGGCGTCTACGTCTTCCTGAAGCTCACCGCGGAGCCGGCCGTCGTCAAGGAACTGAACCGCCTGTTCACGCTCAACGAGTCGATCCTGCGGACCAAGGTCTTCCGTGACGAGTCCAAGCCCTCGGCCGTCAAGGCAGCGGCCAAGGCCGCGGCAAAGGCCGAAGCCAAGTAAATGGCCGGCGAAACCATCATCACCCTGGTCGGCAACCTGACGGCCGATCCCGAACTGCGCTTCACCCCCGCGGGGGCGCCGGTCGCGAACTTCACGGTCGCGTCCACGCCGCGCACCTTCGACCGCCAGGCCAACGAGTGGCGCGACGGCGACGCGATGTTCCTCAACTGCTCCGTGTGGCGGCAGGCGGCCGAGAACGTCGCCGAGTCGCTCACCAAGGGCATGCGGGTCGTCGTCCAGGGCCGCCTCAAGAGCCGGTCCTTCGAAACGCGGGAGGGCGAACGCCGCACCGTGTTCGAGGTGGACGTCGATGAGGTCGGACCCTCGCTGAAGTACGCCTCGGCGAAGGTCCAGAAGAACTCCGGCGGGTCGAGCGGCAACTGGTCCGGCGGCGGCGGCGGCCAGCAGCAGCAGCCGGCGCAGGGCGGCTGGAGCGGTGGCTCCGGTGGCTCCGGTGGCCAGTCGTACTCCGGCGGCGGCCAGCAGGGCGGTCGCTCCGGCGGCGGCCAGGCACCGGCCGGCGGCTACGACAACCGGGCGGCCGGCAACGACCCGTGGGCCACGGCCCAGAGCGACGAGCCGCCGTTCTGATCGGCGACGGCCCGTCCCCCCACCCTGTCAACCACGTCATTCCGGCGCGAGCCGGGCTCTGAAGGGAGCACCACAATGGCCCCACAGCGTAAGCCTGTGAACAAGAAGAAGATCGCCCCGGCGAAGTCGATCAAGATCGGCCACGTCGACTACAAGGACACCGCGACCCTGCGGAAGTTCATCTCCGAGCGCGGCAAGATCCGCGCCCGCCGCGTCACCGGCCTCTCCGTCCAGGAGCAGCGCATGGTCGCGACGGCCATCAAGAACGCGCGTGAGGTGGCCCTGCTGCCCTACGCCTCGACCGCTCGCTAGACAGGGGAACCAGCATGAAGCTCATCCTGACCGCTCCCGTCGAGCACCTCGGCGAGCCTGGCGAGGTCGTCCAGGTCCGCGACGGCTACGGCCGCAACTACCTGCTGCCCCGCGGCTACGCCATCGCGTGGACGCGCGGCGCCGAGAAGCAGATCGACGGCATCAAGCGGGCGCGTGCCGCCCGCGAGATCCGGGGCGCCGACCACGCCAAGGAGGTCCGCGAGCAACTCGAGGCCCTCGAGGTGGCGCTCCCGGCCCGGGCCGCCGAGAACGGCAAGTTGTTCGGTGGGGTCACCCCGACCGACGTCGTCGCCGCCGTGCGGGCCCTCAACGGTCCCGCCCTCGACAAGCGCTCGGTCTCCATCGAGAAGCCGATCCGCACCGTGGGCGTCCACACCGTCGCGATCAAGCTGCACGACGCCGTCACCGCCCACATCAAGGTGAACGTCGTCGCCGCCTGACATCCGCACCCGCCGACGGCCGGTCCCGCACCCGCGGGGCCGGCCGTCGCCGTTTCCGGACGCCCGCGGTGCGGACGCCCCCGCTGCGGCGCTTCCGGACGCCCCCGGTGCGGGACGACTGCACCTCCCTGGCCACTAGGGTGGCGGGGTGAGCAGCCCCGTGCCCCCACCGCCGCCCCGGCCCCCGGGCCGCATCGGTCTCAGCCCGGCCGCCGTCCCCGACCAGCAGCGACGCACCGGATTGGTCGCCCTGTCCGCCGCCTTCCTTGTGCTGGCGCTGGTGACCGGCGGCGCCCGGGCGGTGCTCACGCCCGCGGCGTCCGAACCCAAGGCGACGCCCGTCCCGACGGGCTACACGCCCGACCCGCCGGTCCCCACGGAGGCGCGCACCAGCCTCTACCGCTCGCAGCAGGCGGCGTCCGGCGCCTTCGCCCCCGCGACGCTGAAGCTGCGGGCGGCGTCGCGCGCCACCACAGTGAACCCCTTCACCGTCCAGGTCGAGACGTCGCTGCGGACCGACCCGGACGCCGTCGCCCGGACCATCCACGCGTTGCTCGACGACGAGCGCGGGTGGGCGTCCTACGGCAAGAACAGCTTCGACCTGGTGCCCACGGACGCCCCCGGCCAACTCACGTTCCTCCTGGCCTCCCCGCCCACGGTGGACGCCCTGTGTGGCGCCGACGTGACCAAGGGCTCCTGGGACTGCCGGAAGGACCGCACGATCGTGCTGAACTCCGACCGCTGGTTCTTCGGAGCCCCCACGTATCCCGAGGTCGCCGACTACCGGGCGTTCATGGTCAACCGGCAGGTCGGCTTCCTGCTCGGCCAGGGCAACGCCACCTGCAAGAAGAAGGGCGCCAAGGCGCCCGTCATGATGGACCAGGGCAAGACCCTCGACGGCTGCCTGCCCAACCCCTGGCCGACCACGGCCGGCTGAGCGTCCGCGGTGCGGGGGCGCGGGCCGCGGTGCAACGGAAGCGGCGCCCGCGGCGTCCGACTGGCATGAAGACCGCCGCACGCACCACCACCGCCACCACCGCCGCTCGCACCGTGGCCGCCGCCGTGGTCGCCCTGACCCTGGCGCTCGCCGGGTGCTCCGGGTCGGCCAACTCGGCCACCGAACCCGGCTCGCCCCAGACCGTCGCCGGGGGCGCCGCGGGCGCACCGGCCAATGCCGACAGCGATCGGGCGGGCGAGGCCAAGGAGGGCGAGGTGGCGTCCACCGAGCGGCAGGTCGCCCGCACGGCCCAGGTGTCGGTGAAGATCGCCGATCCGGCGGTGGCGGCGCAGCGGCTCCGGGTCCTCGCCGAGGGGCTCGGCGGCTTCGTCACGTCCGAGCGCGTCGTGACCGAGCAGCGCGACGGCTACTACCTGCGGGCGTCGACGGTCGTGATCCAGGTGCCGAGCGAGCGGCTCGACGAGGCGTTGGACGCCCTCGCGCAGGTCGGCACGGTGACCGACCGGGTGGTGAACTCGGCGGACGTCACCGCCCAGGTCGTCGACGTCGATGCCCGCATCAAGACGCTGCGCGAGTCGATCGCCCGCATCGAGCAACTCATGACCAAGGCGGGGAGCGTCGCCGAGATCGCCCAGGTCGAGGCGGAGCTCACCTCCCGGCAGACCCGGCTCGAGTCGCTGCTCGCCCAACAGAAGACGCTCGCCGCCAGGGTCGCGATGGCGCCGATCACGATCACCCTCAACCCTGACGTGACCGTCGCCGAGCCGAACCCGCTGCTGCAGGGCCTGGCCGCCGGCTGGGAGGCTCTGCTGGTGTCGCTGCGGGCGCTCATCACCTTCCTGGGAGCGGTCCTGCCGTTCGCGGCCCTCGCCCTGGTGGTGTGGCTGCCGGTCCGCGTCTGGCTCCGCCGCCGGACGCCGCGGGCGCGCGGTGCAGCGCAGGCGTCCACCGGGGGGACGGTCGCCGGGACGGATCACGCCCGGACCGATGGGGCCCGGACCGATGGCGCCGGGGCGGACCGCGCCGGGGCGGACGGCACCGGGAGTGACACGGACGGGACCGTACCGACGGACGGCGCGCGGTCCGCGGGGTGATGTCGGCGGGGTGAGGTGTCGGCGCGCCGACCCGGGGAGGGGCGACGCGCCGACGGTGCCACAGCAGAGGGGCTACTCCCCGAGGAGCGTGTCGCTGACGCTCCGGCTCGGCTCCTTGAAACCGGCCGGGGCGGGCGGGCCGGCCGGCTTCTCGGCCAGTTTCGCCTCCACCTTGCGGCGGGTCTCGGCGTCGATCTGGCCGATGTACCACAGCGCCCGCGCCTGGACGTCGCCCTTCACCTGCGCCATCTGGCCGGCCAGCGTGTCGACGAAGCGGGCCCGCTGCTCGTCGTTCCACACGTCGCGGACCAGCGTGCCCGCCTGCCCGAAGTCGTCGTCCTCGGGATGCAGCACGTACGCCGACCGCACCATCTCGCCGTCGGCGGCGAAGCTGTCCTCCACTTGGCCCTCGAAGTCGGAGAAGGGGCGTCCGAACGAGTTCGGGGCGTACACGGGGGCGTCCGACACCTCGAACTGCATCTGGCCGTCGTGGACGTACCGGTTGAAGCCGCCCTCGGGCTCGTTGATCGCCCGGTTGACCGGCAGTTGGTGGAAGTTGGTGCCGATGCGGGCGCGGTGGGCGTCCGCGTAGGCGAAGACGCGGCCGAGCAGCATCTTGTCGGGCGACCAGCCGATCCCGGGCACCGTGTTGGACGGCGCGAACGCCGCCTGCTCGATCTCGGCGAAGTGGTTGACCGGGTTCTGGTTGAGTTCCAGGACGCCGACCTCGTGCAGCGGGTAGTCGGCGTGCGGCCAGATCTTCGTCAGGTCGAAGGGGTTGAACCGGTAGGCGCGGGCGTCCTCGTAGGGCATGACCTGCACCGACAGCGTCCAGCGCGGGAACTCGCCGCGGGCGATCGCGTCGAACAGGTCGCGGCGGTGGGCGTCGCCGTCGGCGCCCGCCAGCATGTCGGCCTCGTCCGCGGTCAGGCACTCGACGCCCTGCTGGGTGTGGAAGTGGTACTTGACCCAGAAGCGCTCGCCGGCGGCGTTGATCCACATGTAGGTGTGCGAGCCGTAGCCGTTCATGTGCCGCCAGGTGCGCGGCAGGCCGCGGTCGCCCATCAGGTAGGTCACCTGGTGGGCGGACTCGGGGGTCAGCGACCAGAAGTCCCACTGCATGGTGGCGTCGCGCAGACCCGAGTCGGGCAGTCGCTTCTGCGACGCGATGAAGTGATGGAACTTCATCGGGTCGCGCAGGAAGAACACCGGGGTGTTGTTGCCGACCAGGTCGTAGTTGCCCTCGGTCGTGTAGAAGCGCAGGGCGAAGCCGCGGACGTCCCGCCACGTGTCGGGTGAGCCCAGCTCGCCGGCCACCGTCGAGAAGCGCAGCAGCGTGCGCGTCGTGGCACCCGGGGCGAAGACGGCCGCGTGCGTCCAGTGGCTGACGTCGGCCGTGACCGTGAAGGTGCCGTACGCCCCGGAGCCCTTGGCGTGGGGACGCCGCTCCGGCACGTTCATCCGGTTGAAGTGGGCCAACGTCTCCACCAGGTGCACGTCGTGGAGCATCAGCGGCCCCACCGGGCCGAGGCTCAAGGAGTTGCGGTCGCTCTCCGCGATGCGGCCGCCGGCCGTGTAGGAGCCGGAGTAGTCGAGGGTGGCCTTGGGCTCCGCGTTCTCGGGGCCGGAGGGGCTGACGGTCTTCTCTGCCATGGAAGGGAACCTCGCTTCAACGGGGGCGTCGCCGATGACACCCGGGTCCGTCCAGTAAAACCGAGGAACCCGCCGGGGCCAAGAGTTCCGGGTCGAGCAAATCGGGCGCGTCAGTCCGCCGCGTCGTCGTCGTTCTGGCGGTCGCGGGCCGCCGACTTCGGCGCGGGCGCAGCCACGAAGGTGACCGTGCCCAGCGAGGACAGGGGGCCGACGGAGGGCTTCGGAGCCACCGGGCTCGGGGTCACGGGGCTCGGGGCCGGCGTGCCGGGTTGGCGGGGGCGGATCGGCTCGCCCATCGCGGCCCGGATCGCCGCCGCGATCGGGTCCGGCACGGACGGATCGAACGTGCGGGTGTCTGCCATGCGCGCATGCTACCCCGGGCGACCGCGGCCGCGACCGCGACCGGGGTGCGGGGGTGCGCGGGTGCCGAGGTGCGCGGGTGCGGGGCCGTCGCGCCCCCCGGGGGGAGTGCTGGGGCGATACGCCTTTGCTGCCACTGTGGCAGCAGAGGCGCATCGTCCGCGCGGGGGGGGGAGGGGGGCACGGTCGGCGCGACCCGGCTGGGACCGGCGCGCGGGTGCGCGCTGGGCGTCCGTCCGCGGTGGGGTGGGTGTCGCGTCCGCGGTGGGGTGGGTGTCGCGTCCGCGGGCGGCCTCAGGGTCGGCGCGACCGGGGGTGCGGCAGGGGCTCAGCAGTGCTCGTCGCGGACCGTGAACCGTTCCTTGCGGTGCTGCGGATCGTGGATCTCGTCGAGCACCGCCACCGCGAAGGTGCCGGTGCTGACCCGCGACGCCCCGTCGGGCCCGCGCAGGAGGGCGTCCCCGCCGAGGACGGGCCGGTCGGCGGGGCCCACCACGAACTCGGCCGACGGTGAGACGCCCACCCACTCGACGTCATCGACCCCGCGGAGGAAGGCCAATTCGCGGGCCTGTTGCTCCGGGATCGCGATCCAGGACGCCGTGCCCGGCAGGTCGTACAGGTCGTCGAGGTGCCGGCGGCCGTCCCCGACGTCCAGGCTGCCCGCCCCCAGCACGAACACCAGCCGAGGGGCGGTCCGCATCGTGCGGGCCAGGGCGATGAGGTGTTTGGCGAGTTCGACGTGCCGGACGGCGTCCGCGGGGGTGGTGCCGAGCGAGTCGACGACGATGTCGAAGGACGCCAGATCGGCCGCCGTGAGCCGCAGGGCGTCCTTGGCGAGGTAGTTGCCGTAGTCGCCGAAGACCCCCTCGGCCTTCTGGGCGTCTCGGACGATGGCGGTCGGCACATCGCCGCGCTTCACGGCCTCGCGGAAGAGGTCCCGTCCGGCCTTGCCGGACCCACCGATGATGCCGATCTTCATGGGGGAGAACCTAGTACACGCGCTCAGCCGGCGTCGCGCTTGGGTTTGCGCACATAGTGGGCGTACCCGGCGTCGAGGGCGGCCCGTTCGCCGACGAACCAGATGTCGGGACGGGCGCGGTCGTAGTCGGGGTCGCCGGGGGCGAGGTAGAGCTGCGCCTTCCGGTCCCCCTTGATCGTGTAGCCCTCGGGCGTCGCACCGTCGGCCGGCGGGTCGGTCCAAGCGGGCAGGCCCGACGAGTGGACCGCAGCGGGGGCGTCCGACCCGTGGGTTTCGCGTTCGTCGGGCCGTTCGGACTCCGGCGGGGTGCGTCCGGCGGCGGCGCCGACGAGGCGGTCCTTGGCTTCGTCGAGGCGGCCGAGCCAGTCGCGGGCCTGGCGTGCCAGTCCGGACGCCGCGGCCGCGGCCGCCGACAGGGGGGAGTCCGCGGCCGCCGACAAGGGGGAGTCCGCGGCCACCGACAGGGGGGCGGGGTCCGCGGGCGCCGCCGGCGACGCCCCGGAGGGCACCTGCTCGGGGCTCGGAGGACGCATGTCCCAACCGGTGTCCGCCCCGGGGGCCCAAGCAGAGGGGGCGGCGGAACGGGCGGCGTCCACCGCGGGACCGGCGGCGGCCGCACCCGCGGCGCCGGGGACGATCGAAGCCGCACCCGCGGCGTCCGGGAGGGTGTCGGCGGGGACGCCGCGGGTGACCTTCTTCACCACGACGAACTGCCACGAGTACAGGAAGCCCAACGCCAGGGCCAGCAGCACCAGGAACGGGTTGACGTTCATCGGACGCCTCCGGTCAGGGAGGGGCTGTCGAGTTCGGCGAGCGCCTCCTCCTCGGAGGTGGCCGGGTGCAGGCGGCTGGCCGCCGCGAACGCGAGGAACGAGCCGCCCGCGAACGCCAACGCGTAGACGAGGAACGGGACGATGAAGTCGAGCATGGTCGCCTCCTTACTGGACCGTGATGTCGACGCGGCGGTTGGTGGCCCGGCCGGCGGCCGTGTCGTTGCTGGCCAGCGGGCGGCTCGACCCGTTGCCGACGGTCGTGATGGCGGCGTCGGCCACGCCCAGCTTCACCAGCGCCTGCTTGACGACCACGGCCCGCTGCTCCGACAGCTTCTGGTTGGTCGCGTCGGTGCCGGTGTTGTCGGTGTTGCCGGACACCAGCAGCGTGACGCCGGTGCACGTCTTGACCCCGTCGGCGATGCGTTTGAGGGCGGCCTGGGAATCCGCGGTCAGGGCCGAGCCGCCGGTGACGAAGTTGATCCGGGTGGCGGCGGTCACGACCGCGACGAAGTTGGGGGCCGCCTCACAGGACGCCGGCGCCTTCGTCGGATCGCCGATCACCACGCCGCCGCTGTCGACCGCCGCGCCCGGGTACGACGCCGCGATGGCGGCCAGCGCGGCCGCCTTGGCGGCGTCGTTCAGGGCCGCTCCGCTGACCTTCACGGCGCCGCCCTGGGCGTCGAACGTCACGCCGGCGATGCCCTTCAGTGCGGACGCCAGAGCGCCGAAGGTGGTCGCGTCGACGGCCGGGGCGACGGGGTCGACGGTCAGCCGGTCCTGCACGGTCGCCGCGGTGCCGTACGCCTTCTTGACGGCGTCGACGACCGCGGTCTTCGTCGCGGCGTCCGGCACCGACCCCGACACCGTGACCGTCTTGCCGTCCTGGTTGACCGAGAGGATCGGCACCTTGACGCCGGGCGAGGCGCTACCGGACGGCGCCGCCGACGGGTCCGCGGACGCCGCCACGATCGGCGTCGGGCTGGGACCCGGGGACGCCGTGGCCGCCGGTTTGCCCATCAGCCCGATCGCCGCGAGCAGGGCGGGGACGGCGATCAGGCCCACGATCCACGGCGTCCCCAGCAGGGGACGGTGATAGTGGGCCACCTGCGTGGCGACCTGGGCCGGCTCGGCCGGGTCGTCGCCTCGCTGCTGGGAATCCATGGACCCTCCTCGGAGCGCGGGTTCGGACGGGGTGGGCGACCGGTGCAGCCCACGATGCCAACGTACGGGAGGCGGCCCCCACGCCCCGGGATGCCACTCCGGGCGGGCGGCACTGCCTAGAGTGGTCCGCATGTCCGAGCAACTGAGCGTGGTCGCCGAGCACGTCACGACCACCGTCCTGCCCACCCGCCACGGCGACTTCGCCCTGCACGGGTACCTCGTGGACGACACCGAATTGGTCGCGTTGACGGTCGGCCTGGACGCCCCGCCCGCCGGCGCGTTGCCGTGGGTGCGGGTGCACTCGGAGTGCCTGACCGGGGACGCCTTCGGCTCGCTGCGCTGCGACTGCGGCGAGCAGTTGCAGGCGGCGCTCGCGGCGATCATGGAGCACGGCTACGGCGCCGTGGTGTACGCGCTCGGCCACGAGGGCCGCGGCATCGGCCTGCTCGAGAAGCTCAAGGCGTACGCCCTGCAGGACCAGGGCCTCGACACCGTGGACGCCAACCTGGCACTCGGTCACCCGGCCGACGCCCGCCGCTACGACGGCGCGGCCGCCCTGCTGCGCGACCTCGGCCTCGACCGGATCGTCCTGATCTCGGCGAACCCCGCCAAGGAGGAGGCCCTCGCCGAACTCGGCGTCGAGGTCGTCGGCCGGCTGCGCCTCGGCGTGCCCGACCGGCCCCAGAACGTGGGCTACCTCAACACCAAGCGCGAACGGATGCGCCACGACTCGGAGCCCACCGAAGTGATCCCGGCCACCGGACTGCTGGGCGCGCCCCCGGAGGTGTACGACGACCTGGTGGCCGCCGGGCCGCAGCTCGTCCTCGCCCAGCTGGGGCAGAGCGCCGACGGGTTCATCGCCACGCGCACCGGCGACTCGGCGGGGCTGACCGGCCACGAGGACCACCGCCACCTGCACCGGCTGCGGTCGCTGGTGGACGCCGTCGTGGTCGGCGCGGCCACCGTGGTCGCCGACGACTGCCGGCTCACCGTGCGCGAGGTGCCCGGCGCCAACCCGGTCCGGGTGGTGGCCGACCCGGCGGCCCGGGTCGCGCCCACGGCGTCCGTGTTGGCGAACCCGGAGGCCCCGACGCTGTGGCTCGTGGGGGCGTCCGCGCCCGCGGAACTCGCAGCGGGGCCGCACGTCGAGATCGTCCGGCTGTCGACGGACGGCCCGTTCGATCCCGCGGAGGTCGTGGCCGTGCTGGCCCGGCGGGGGCTGGGCCGGGTGCTGATCGAGGGCGGTGGACGCCTCGTCTCCGCCTTCCTCGCCGCCGGGCAACTCGACCGGCTGTTCCTCACGATCGCGCCGATTCTGCTGGGCGACGGGGTGCCGGGGGTGCGGCTGAGTGCCCCGGACGCCCTCGCGGACGCCCTGCGGCCCCGGCCGCGCAGCTTCCGCCTCGGGCAGGACCTCTGCTTCGCGTTCGACCTGCGCGCCCCGGCCGACGTGAACTGAGGGCGCGGCCGAGGCTCAGGCGGTCGGCGCCTCGACGGCGGTGCCCTTGAGGTTCCGCAGGTACCAGGTGCGGAAGGTGAGGGTCGGGCGGTCGGAGCGCACCGACTTCTCCAGCTTCTCGGAGGGCACTTCGGGCGGGTCGGAGGACTCGACGATCCGGCGGTCCTGGTGGAGGACCTTCAGGTTGAACCGGTCGAACGGCACCGAGGCGGCCGGGTTCTGGGCGAAATTGCGGGCCGTCACCAGCAGCATGCGGGTCCGGTTGTGTTCGGTGGGGATGCAGAAGATCTGGACGCGCATGATCCGCGGCTCGGGGATCGTGTCGAGGATCATCGAGTTGGGGCGGTACCAGGACAGGTAGGCGCTCGGCGGATGGTCGTCGATGCGCGCCCCGAACCGGTAGCCGTAGTCTGTGGTGTCGAGGTCGAAGTCGAGGACCGAGGTCGGCTGCTGCTTCCGCTTGACGAACCGCCCGATGGTGTTGTGGTGCACGTAGGGCAGGTGCGGGTAGTCGAGCATGTTCTCCATCGCCCGCGTCCAGTGGCAGGACCAGTCCTCGAAGTAGTCGTACCGGGTGAGCGACGAGTCGGTCAGGTGCGGGGCCAGCGTGGGCTCGCTGTCCGGGTCGAACCCGGTGAACACCCACACCAGGCCGCCCAGTTCGCGGGTCGGCAGCGCCAGCGCGCCGCGCGGGCCGAGGGGGGTGGTCGGGTTGAACGGGATGTGCGCGTTCGTGCCGTCCGTCTCGAACTCCCAGCCGTGGAAGCCGCACCGGAGGCGTCCGTCACCGGTGCAGGTGCCCAGCGCCAACGAGACTCCCCGGTGGGGGCACCGATCGACCAGGACGCCGACGCGGCCGCCGCGACCGCGCCACAGGACGATCGGGGTGCCGGCGAGCACGGCGCGCTGCGGCTCCTTCTTCAGCGCCGCCGAGGGCAGGATGGGCGTCCATTGGCGGGCGAAATCCTCGAACATGGCTCCATCCCATCGTTCAGTCTGTGAAATGTCCAGCGTCGGGCGGGTCGCCGACGGCGTCCGTCCCGGTGAAGACCCACAGCGTCCCGGCGGCCTCGCGGCAAGGGAACACCGTGGCGCCGTGCAGCGTCCGGTCGACGGGCTTGTGGGTACGCAGGCAGCGGCCGTCGGCGTCGAATTCCCAGTCGTGGGCCTCGCAGACGAGGTGGCCGGTGAGCGTGCGGCGTCCCGCGGACAGGGGGTAGTCGCGGTGCGGGCAGCGGTCGAGGAACACCACCGGGCGGCCGAACCGGGTCCGCCAGACGGCGAGCGGCACGTCGGCGATGAGCAGGCGGCGGGGCTGTCGGCCCACGTCCCTGGACGCCGCCAGCGCCACCCAGCGTTCCGCCTGCTCGCCGAACATGCGGGGAGTCTAGGGGGTGGCCTCGATGTCGGAGGTTTCGGTGTCGGAGGTGGCGGTGTCGTCTCTGTAGGAGGTGTCGACGTCGGAGGTGTCGACGTCGGAGGTGTCGACGTCGGAGGTGTCGACGTCGGAGGTGTCGGCCGTGGGGAGCCGCCGCGCCATCAGCCGCCGGATCTTCGCCAGGCGTTCCGTGCGCCAGTCGGCGAGGGTGGTGTGCACGTCGTCGAGGGTCAGGTGGTCGGTGGGTCGGGTGCGGGTGTCGCGGCGGTGGCGGCGCGGGCAGTGGAGGTGGAGTTCGGGGCGGTCCCAGCGGGGTCGCCACACCTGGTACCAGGGGGCGGGGTCGAGGTGGGCGGGGTAGCGGCGTCCGGCGCTGTCGCGGACCCCGTCCTCGCGCATGGGCAGGACCGCATCGTGGGCGTCCACCGGGACGTCGGCGTGGGTGTCGGCCGGGACGCCGGCGGGAGCGTCTGCGAGGACGACCTGCAGTCGGAGCCCAGCGACCCGGAGCACCGCCTCGAACTGGCGCAGGTGGGGCATGCGTTCGCGCGTCTCCCAGCGCGCCACGGTCGCACGGTCGACCCCCAGCAACCGGGACAGGTCCCGCTGGCTGAGGTCGGCGATCCGGCGAGCGCGCCGGATCAGCCCCGCCACGTCGAGATCGGGCTCCTCGAAGTCCGGCGCGTCGAGATCCTGTTCCCCGAAGTGCGGCGCGTCGAACTCCGGCTTCTTCGCGCCGACTGCCGTGACTCGTCCCGTTGACTGCTGCCCGTTCTCCATGGCGAAGATCCTGCCGGGCGCCTCCGACAGTTTCTGCGGGTGCGGGTGCGGGTGCGGGCGGGCGTCCGCGGGGGGTTCGTCAGGCGCGGTCGGGCCGCCCGCTCGGTGGTGCGGTCGGTGCCGTACGCCTTTGCTGACTCTCTGGCAGCAAAGGCGCATCGTTGGAGCACCCGTGCCGGTCCCTGGCCGGAAGAGCCCGCGGGTGAACGCCGGCCCGCCTGGCTGGCAGGTCAGCCGGTGATTGTCAGCCCGTGCGGCATGCCCGGCCCCTGCGGCTCGCCCGGCCCGCTCAGGACGCCGCGGGCTCGCGGTGTTGGGTCGGGTCGCCGAGGGCGGTGCTGTCCGGGTGTCCGGTGGTGTGCTCGTCGCCGGCGCCGACCTCGGGGGCGGCGCCGACCTCGGGGGCGAGAGCGTCGTCCTCGCGGTGGCGCCCCCGCTTCTTGAGGGGCTTGCCGTTGAGGGTCTGGTCCATCTCGAGCGCCGGGAACGACACGGCGGGCAGGGAAACGGCCTTGGCCGGAACGCCGGCCACCGTCGTGTGCGGCGGGACGTCGTGGAGCACGACCGAGCCCGCGCCGATCTTGGCGCCCTCGCCGACGCGGATGTTGCCGAGCACCTTGGCGCCCGCCCCGATCATGACCCCGCGGCCGATCTTCGGGTGGCGGTCGCCGCCCGCCTTGCCGGTGCCGCCGAGGGTCACCTCGTGGAGCATCGAGAAGTCGTCCTCGACGACGGCGGTCTCGCCGATGACCACCGACGTGGCGTGGTCGAACATGATGCCCTTGCCGATCCGGGCGCCGGGGTGGATGTCGACCGCGAACACCTCCGAGATCCGCGATTGGAGGTAGAGGGCCAGCGGGATGCGGCCGGCCACCCAGTAGTGGTGCGCGACGCGGTAGCTCTGGATGGAGTGGAACCCCTTGAAGTAGAGCAGCGGCTGGCTGTAGCCGCGCGTGGCCGGGTCGCGTTCGATGACCGCCTGCAGGTCGGCGCGGATGGCGTCCCGGACCGGTCCCTCGGTGCAGAACACCGGCTCGATCAGGTCGCGCAAGGTGAGGGCCGACAGGACGGGGCTCTCGAGTTTCGCGGCGAGGAGGTAGGAGAGCGAGTCCTCCAGGGAGGCATGCCCGAGGATCACCGTGTTCAGGTAGCCGGCCAGCGCCGGCTCGGCGGTGGCGTCCGCGGCGGCCTCGCTGCGGATGCGATCCCAGATCTGGTCGTCGGGGACGGTGCGCATGGTTCCTCCCAGGTCGGGGGTCGGTGAGGGGGCGCGGTGGGTGCGCAGGAACTCGGCCGGGCTCACGATCACGTACGACAACAACCGCGCGAGGAGCCACGATGTTCCTCAAGCGCGCACATTGCCGGCGGACTCATGGCCAGACCCTAGGCCACGGAGCCCGCAGGCCCGGCCGGCCCCAGCGTGCGAGCGGCCGGTCAGGCGCCCGAGGTGGGCCCCAACCAGGCGGCCCGCACGTCCGGCGGGACCAGTCCGCCGCCGGTCAGCCAGCAGAGGTGCGCCCCCGCGGCCGCCCCCGGGTCGTGGGTGAGCAGGCTCGTGACCCCCGCGAAGGCCGCCACCGCGGACGGTTCGGCCAGGACCCCCTCGGTGGCGTGCAGCAGCCGCACCCAGGGCAGGAGCCGTCCGTCGTCCACGGTGACGATCCCGTCGATGAGCGGCCCCATCAGGTCCACCACGAGCCCGGACGGCCGCCCGACCGCGAGCCCGTCGGCGATCGTGCGGCCATCGATGCCGAAGTCGCCGACCGTCACGAAGTCGCCCAGACCGGACGCCATGCCCACGAGCAGGCAGGGGGCGTGGGTGGGCTCGACGAACCAGCACCGCACGGCGTCCCCGTAGACGGTCTTCAACCCGAAGGTGATGCCGCCCGGCGCCCCGCCCACCCCGCACGGCAGGTGGACGGTCAGCGGCTCGTCCGGCGTCGGGCGGACGCCGGCGGCGTCCAGTTGGGCGGCGACGCGGCGTCCGGCGACGGCGTAGCCCAGGAAGAGGTCCACGGAGTTCTCGTCGTCGACGAAGTGGCTGGTCGGATCGCGGTCGGACGCCGCGCGCCCGGCCGCGACGGCGGCGGAGTAGTCGCCGGAGTGCTCCCGGACGGTCACCCCGTGGGCGCGGAGCACTTTCTTCTTCCACGGCTGGGCGCCCGCGGACACGTGGACCACGGCCCGGAATCCCAGCGCGGCCGCCGCCAGTCCGATGGAAAGGCCCAGGTTGCCCGTGGAGCCGACCTGCACCGTGTGCCGCGCGAAGAGCGCCCGGGCCTCGGCCCCGGCGAGGAGGCGCCCCGCATCGGGGCCGGCGAGGAGGCGTCCGTCGTCGTCGGGACCCGCCAACCCGGCGGCGCGGGCCACCGACTCGGCGTGCTTGAGCACCGCGTACACGCCGCCGCGGGCCTTGACGGAGCCGGCCACCGGCAGGTGGGAGTCCAGCTTGAGCAAGAGCCGCCCCGGCACCCCGAGTTCGGCCGCGAGCCGGGGCGCGTCGACCGACGGCGACTCGATCAGTCCGCCGGCGGGGGCGGTCTCGGGGAACACGGCGGCGACGAGTCCGGCGAGTCGGTCGAGCCGGTCGGCGGCGTCGTCGATGTCGGCCACCGTGAGGTCGAGGCGCGGCGCGGCGACCGCCCACGGCAGCCGGCCGTGGTTGATCCAGACCGTCTCGCGGAGGGCTGCGGCGTCCGCGAGCGCGGGGACGCGGCGGCTGAGGCCGGCGTGGTCGACCATGCACGTTCCTTACCTCGGGGACGGTGACCTCTCTAGCCTGGCACGAGGGACACCGGCGTCCCGGGATCGAGGGGGTCATGAGCGGCAGCGAGACCGGCAGCCCGAGGGGAGCGGGGGGCGGGACGAGCCGCCGGCGGGCCGGGCTGGCGGCCGCGGCCGCGCTGACGCTGCTGCTCGTCGGGGTGCTCTGGGTCGCCACGCAGGGGCAGCGCCCCGCCGGCCCGTCGGCGACCCTGCCGACCGGGTCCGCCGGGCCCACGGCGTCCCCCTCGGTCGCCTCCCCGTCGACGGGGACGCCCACGACCCCCACGACCCCCACGACCCCCACGGCGTCCGGGGGCACGTCGGCGTCCACCGCCCGCCCGTCGGCCCGGCCGACGGACGTCGGCAGCCCGGGGTCGCGGACGGTGACGACCGCCGGCATCGGCGAGCTCAGGGTGGGGATGTCGATGGCCGAGGGCATCGTGCTCGGGATCGCGACCGACCGTGACCAGGGGTGCGTGCCGTGGGCGTTGTCGCCGCTGGGCCAGGAACGCTACCCCGGGGTGGTGGCCTCCTTCAGGGAACAGGGGCTGCGTGCCCTCGCGACGAAGGACCGGCGGTACGCCTCGTACTCCGGGGTGCGGCCGGGTGACACCCTGGCTCGGGTGCGCGCGGTCTACGGCGACCGGCTCACCGCGGTCCCGCTGGACGACGCGCACTGGCTGTCGGCGGCCGAGGCGGCCCTGCCCTCACCGGACGCGCCGACGTGGGGACGCACCGCGCTGGCGGTCGACGAGGGCGGCGCCGCGCTGGTGTTCCTGCCGGACGACGACGCCCCCGATCGGGTCGGCCACCTCCTCGTCACCCGCGTCGACGGCGGCCGGTACCGGCCGATCTACGCCTGCTGAGCCCGCGGCGTCCGGGGTGCCGCGCGGTTTTTGTCGGAGGCGGCTGGGATCGTGAAGACATGCGCATCCTGCACACCGCCGACTGGCATCTGGGCCGCACGCTGCACGGGGTCGACCTGGGGCCGGCCCACGCCGCGTTCCTCGACCACCTCGTCGAGGTGGTGCGCTCCGAGCGGGTCGACGCCGTGGTCGTGGCCGGCGACGTCTACGACCGCGCCTTCCCCCCGCTGGAGTCGGTGAGCCTGCTGCAGGACGCCCTAGTCCGGCTCTGCGAGACCGCCCACGTGGTCGTCACGCCCGGCAACCACGACTCGGCGATCCGGCTCGGCTTCGGCTCCGACCTCTTCCGGGAGCGGCTCACCGTGCGGGCCCGCCCGCTGGACGCCGCGACGCCGGTGACGATCCCGGACGCCGACGGTGCGGCCGGCCTGCTGGTGTACGCGGTGCCCTACCTCGACCCGGACGCCGCGCGCGTCGCGTTGACCCCCTGGTCCGAGGCGCCGCTGCACCGTTCCCACGAGGCGGCGCTGACGGCGGTGGTGGGTCGGGTGCGCGCCGATCTGGCCGCGCGCCGCGAGGCCGCCCGCGTCCCCGCCGTTCTGGTCGCGCACGCGTTCGTCCAGGGCGGCCTGCTGTGCGACTCCGAGCGCGACCTCCGGGTCGGCGGGGTGGACGCCGTGCCCGCCGCCGTGTTCGACGGGTCGGGGCTCGACTACGCGGCCCTCGGCCACCTGCACGGCCCGCAGCGGGTCGGGGCGGCCGACGGGCCGGGCCCGCGCCTGCGCTACGCCGGCGCGCCCGTCGCCCTGTCGTTCTCGGAACGCGACCAGACGAAGTCGAGCGTCCTGGTCGACGTGGACGCCGCGGGCGTCGGCTCCGTCACCCTGGTCGAGGCGCCGGTGCCGCGCCGCCTCGCGGAGGTGCGCGGCACCTTGGACGAGGTGCTGGGGCGGCGGTTCGACGACCGCCGCGACCACTGGGTGCGGGTGCTGGTGACGGGCAGAGTGCGCCCCCACGACCTGGTCACCACGGTCAAGAAGGCCTTCCCGCACGCGCTGGAGGTGCACTTCGTGCCCGAGGGCGCCGACCGGCCGCTGCTGCCCGGGTTGGCGCGCGAGGCGGCCGATCCGCTCGGGGTGTTGGAGGAGTTCGTGACGACGGTGCGCCGCCAGGCGCCGGACGACCGGGAGCGGTTGGTGCTCCAGCAGGCGTACGAGGCGGTCCGCCGGGCCGAGGCAGGGGTGTGACATGCAGGTGCTGAAGCTGGAATTCGAGGGGGTCGGGCCGTTCACGGGGCGGCACACGATCGACTTCGCCGCGCTGGGCGCGGGCGGGCTGTTCCTGCTGGAGGGCCCCACTGGGGCGGGCAAGACGACCATCATCGACGCGATCGTCTTCGCCCTCTACGGCGACGTCGCCGGCGCCGACAGCCACAAGGCCCGGCTGGTGTCGACGCAGCTGCCGCCCGGTGTCGAGCCGTTCGTCGACCTGGTCGTCGACACCGGGCGCGGCCTGCTGCGGGTGCGCCGGGTGCCGCAGCACGAGCGGCGCAAGACCCGCGGCACCGGCACGACGGTCGGGCGGGCGTCCATCCAGCTGTGGCGCCTGCCGGGCCTCGACGAGCCGGGCACCCTGCTCAGCACGTCGATGCAGGACGCGAACGAAGAGCTGCAGGGGGCGATCGGCCTGACCAAGGAGCAGTTCACCCAGACGGTGGTGCTGCCCCAGGGGCAGTTCGCGACGTTCCTGCGGGCGAAGCCGGAGGAGCGCCGCGGCGTCCTGCAGGACATCTTCGGCACCGAGTTCTACGAGCGGTGCGCCCGGCAGTTGGCCGACCTGGCGGCCGAGCATCGGGCGCGGGACGAGCGGGCCCGCTCCGCGTTGGGGCGCGCCACCGGTGGTTTCGCCGGGGTCGCCTGGGCGGACGCCGACGCGCGGGCCGCCTTCGAGGCCGCTGAGCCGGGCGACCGGGTGGTAGCCGCGCGGGCCCGCCTGGCCGACCTGGCGGCCGCGGCCGCCGACGCCGCGTCCCGCGCCGACGTGGCCGCCTCGGCGGCGGGGGCGGCGTCCGATCGGCTGCGCGCCGTGGAGCAGCACAACGCCCTGGTCGCCGAGCGGGCCCGGTTGGCCGCCCGGCGGGCCGCGCTGCAGAAGGCCTCTGCCGACATGGACGCCGAGGCGGAGCGGCTCGCGGCGGCCCAGCGGGCCGAACGCGCCCGCCACCCGCTGGCCGCCCTGGCCAAGGCGCGGCGCGACCTGGAGGCCGCGCGCGCGGCGTCCGCTCGGGGGCGCGGCGCGCTCGTCGACGGTCCGGACGCCGACCTGGCCGACCTGCGCGAGGCGGCCTCGTTGGCGGCGGCGTCCCTGGCCGCGCGGGAGGCACGCTCGGCGCTCGGCACGCTGGTCGAACTGGAGGAGGGGCTCGCGGGCCGGGCGGCGTCGCTGCGGCTCGACGGCCAGCGCCTGGCCGAGCAGGAGGAGTCCGGCGCGCGGGGCCGGGAGCGGATCGCGGCGGACCGCGAGCGGGCCGCAGCCGCGGCGTCCGAGGTGACCGAGTGGGCGACGCTCGCCGACACCCGGGCCGAGCGGCTGGTCGCCGAGACCCACGCGCAGGCCCGCTGCGAGGCGGTGCGGCGGCTGGAGCGGCTCGCCGACGAGTTCGTGCAGGCGCGGCGGGCCGAGCAGGCGGCGCGGGAGGCGTCCCTGAGGGCGACCCGGGCGCACGAGCAGGCCCGCGCTGCCTGGCTGGGCGGACTCGCCGGCACGCTGGCCGGCGAACTGGTGGACGGCCGGGAGTGTCCGGTGTGCGGGTCGACCCGCCATCCGGCGCCGGCCGCGCCGCCCCCCGGGGCCGTGGATCGCGCGACCGTGGACCGGCTGGACGCCGCGGCCCGCCGGGCGGAGCAGGCCTGGACCACGGCCCGGGTGACGTCGGACAGTGTGGCGACCGCGATGTCCGACCAGGAGCAGGCGGTGGGTGGGCTGACCCGGGTGGAGGCCGAGGCCGCCCTCGCGGAGGCGCGCCAGGCCCGGGAGGCGGCCGAGCAGGCCGGGCGCCGGGCCGCGGAGGCGCGGCGGACCGTCCAGACCTTGACGACCGACGCGGACGCCCGGGAGCGGGCCCTGCACGACCGCGAGCAGCAGGCGGCCGTCGACCGGGGCGCCCTGGCCGGCCGCGCCGAGCGGCTCGACCAGGACCGGCGGCGGGTGGCCGATGCCCTCGCCGGCCACCCCACGGTCGCGGCGCGGGTCGCGGTGCTCGCCCGGCGGGCGGAACTCGCCCAGCGGCAGTCGGCCCTGGTGGGGGCGGTCGCCGACGCGGAGGCCGGGCTGGCGGTCCGGGCCGACGAGTTGGCCGAGGTGCTCGCAGAGGAGGGCTTCCCGGACGCCGCCGCCGCGGAGGGCGCGCTGCTGCCGGAGGGGGAGCGCCGGGGGATCGCGGCCAGGGTGGCCGAGCATCGGCTCCAGTGGGCCACGGTGGTCGAGGCCCTCGCCCAGCCCGCGCTCGTCGCGGTGGAGGGGGCGGCGGCGCTGGACGCCGAACCGGCGCGAGCGGACGCCGCGGCCGCCGGGGCGGCCCTCCAGGCGGCCCTGCACGACCGAGGGGCCGTGACGGAGTCGCTCCGGATCGCCACCGAGGCGGGCGCCGAACTGACCCTGCGGGTCCGGGCCGTCGAGTCGGTCGCGGCCGCGGCCGAGCCCTACCTGCGCATGGCCGACCTCGCCGCCGGCGTCGGCGCCAACCAGGCGGCCGTCACGCTGCCCACGTTCGTGCTGCTCCGCCGGTTCGAGGAGGTCGTCGACCACGCCAACGGGCGGCTGGGGGCCATGACCGGCGGCCGGTTCTCGCTGCGGCGCACCGACGCCCGGGAGGGTCGCTCGCAGAAGCTCGGCCTCGGGCTCGAGGTGGTCGACCACGCCTCCGGCGACGCCGCCCGCGACCCCAAGACGCTGTCCGGCGGCGAGACCTTCCAGGCCGCGCTCGCCATGGCCCTCGGGCTCGCGGACGCCGTGAGTTGCGAGGCCGGCGGGGTCGAACTCAACACCCTGTTCGTGGACGAGGGCTTCGGCTCCCTCGATCCCGAGGCGCTCGAAGAGGTGATGCGCCAACTGACCGCCCTGCGCGACGGCGGCCGCTGCGTCGGCGTCGTCAGCCACGTCGCCGAGATGAAGCAGCGGATCGCCGACCGGGTGACCGTGGTGCCGCGCCGCGACGGCACCTCCACCCTGCACTGCTCGACCGATGACGCCCCCGCGCTCGCCGGCTGAGCCGGGCCGGGCCGGGGCATCCCGGTGACCGCGCTCGGGCCGGCCGAGTGGGCCCTGCTCGGGCTGTCGGCGCTGTTCATCGGGGCGGCCAAGACGTCGGTGCAGAACCTCGTGTTCGTCGGCATCGCGGCCTTCGCCCTGGTGCTGCCGGCCCGCGAGTCGACGGCCGCGGTGGTGCTGCTGCTCGTGTCGGCCGACGTCATCGCGGTGGTGCGGTACCACCGGCTCTGCGACTGGGTGCTGCTGAGGCGGCTGCTGCCGTTCGTGATCCCGGGGCAACTGCTGGGCGCGGTGTTCCTGGCGTGGGTGAGCGACGAGGTGCTGCGGGTGCTGATCGGCGTCCTGCTGTTGGCGTTGCTGGCGCCGCAACTGGTCGAGCTGATCCGGGGGCATCGGGCCCGCACCGGCGAGGGGGACCAGCCGGCGCCCGCGGCGTCCGAACCCCACCGGGTGGTCGCGGCCCTCGTGGGCACGGCGGCGGGGTTCACGACCATGGCCGCCAACGTCGGCGGTCCGATCTTCACGTGGTACCTGCTGCTGCTGCGCGTGGACAAGGCGCGGTTCCTCGGCACGGGCGCCCTCTTCTTCGCGGTGGTCAACGCCCTGAAGTTGCCCGCGGGTTTCGCGCTGGGCCTGTTCACCCCGCAGACCCTGGCGCTGCTGCCGCCGCTGTTGCCCGTCCTGGCGGTGGGGGCGGTGATCGGCGCCTGGGCCGTGCGTCACCTCAGCCAGCGGGCGTTCGACCTCATCGCCGTGGCGATGTCCGCGGTCGCGGCCGGTGCGCTGCTGCTGACGCCACCCGGGTAGCGATGCCGCGGCCCGGCGCCGGGGGCGTCCCGCTCAGCGCCGGTAGGGCTGCAGGGCGAGCTGGTTGCGGCACGTCGGGCTGGCGCCGCCGGTGGTGTACGCGATCTGGCCGGCCGCGCCGTCGACGGTGCCCGTGATGAGCCCCTTGCGGTCGCGCGGCAGCCAGAAGCCCACGAACCCGTTGGGGCCGGTGGTGACGTCGGCGTCCACGAGGGGGGTGTTGTTGGCGTCGGCGATCACCACGTGGAAGGGCGTGTGGGGCCGGTCGCCCTGGTCGGTCGCCAGGTTGTGGAACGTGCACGCCGGATTGGTGTTCTTCACCAGGGCCAGCGCCAGGTAGAACCGGTCGTCGGGCAGCGGGAGGGCCCCCCGGCCCTCGCCGTCGGACACCTCCAGCACCCAGGGCTTGACGACGGCCTGCAGTGGCAACGGCCGGGCGTCCACCGAGGCCTCCAGGTGGGCGACGACCTCCTCCACCGTCTTCCCGCGCAGCCCGTGCCGCGCCAGCACCGCCTCAGCGGCCGCGGTCTCCGCGGCGGACGGCCGGGTGGGCGCCGCCGACGCCGTGGGCGTCCCCGCCTTGGCGGACGGGGTCCCGATCACGATCGGTACGGACGCCGCGGGTTTGCCCGACGCCCCGCCGGACGCCGAAGGGGCCGGCGCGGGGGCCGGGGAGCCGGGCGAGCAGGCGGCGAGCAGCACCAGGGTGGCGGCGGAGACAGCGAGGCGAAGGCCCTTCATGACGAGCACGGTAGTCGCCCGGTCAGGGTTCCCGGATGACGGCGGCCGGGTCGGCGTCCGGACGCCACCCCCGCCACACGGGATGGCGCAGCGTGCCCGAGGACGTCCACTCGCCGTAGCTGACCTCGCCGACGAGCAGCGGCTCCACCCAGTGGACGCCGCGGGCCTCGGCCCGCGGCACCCCCTCCAGGGGCGGGGTGGCGCGGGCCAGCGGCGCCAGCCGGCGCTCGGCGTCCGCGAGGGTGCGGGCGCTGAAACCGCTGCCCGCCCGGCCGATGTAGACGAGCCGGCCGCCCTCGTTGACCGCCAGCAACACCGACCCGAGGGTGCCCGCCCGGCCGCCCGCGCCGCCCGTCCAGCCGACGACGACGGCGTCCTGGTGGCGCACGTTCTTGACCTTCAGCCAGGTGCGGCTGCGGCGTCCGGCCGTGTAGCGGCCGCCGGGACGCTTCGCGATCAGCCCCTCCAGCTCGAACTGCCGGGACGCCTCGAAGGCCAGTTCGCGGTCGGCGCCGAACGTGGTCGGCACGTGCACGTGGACGCCGTTGGTGGGCAGCAGCGCCTCCAGGGCCCGGCGGCGGTCGAGGTAGGGCCGGTCCAGCAACGAGTCGCCGTCGAGCCACAGCAGGTCGAACGCCATGTAGTGCGCGGGGGTCTCCCCGCGGCCGTGGTTCTGCAGCAACTCGAAGTTCGAGCGGCCGTCCGGGCCCAGGGCGACGATCTCGCCGTCGAGCACGGCCGCGTGGTCGCCGACGAGGGCGACGAGCTCGCGCAGCTCGGGATAGGACAGCGCGAGGTCGAGCTTCTTCGAGCGGCTGCCGATGCGGACCTCCCCGCCCGCCACGGCCGCGATGCCGCGGTAGCCGTCCCACTTGACCTCGAAGTGCCAGTCGTCGCCGCTCACCTCCGCCTCGGTGGCGAGCGTCGCCAGCATCGGCTCGGGGTCGGGCAGGTCGGCGAGGGCGAACCGGGCAGCGCGCGCTGCGGCCCCCGAGCGGAGGGGCGCGTCCGCCGGGGCGACCGGCGCGTTCGCCGGGGCGGCGGCCGGAGTGACCGAAGGACCGGCCGCCGGGGCGGCGTCCGCCCGCAGATGGATCAGCCAGTTCTTGTCGTCGTCGCCGTGCGCGGTGTGGATCAGCACGTAGCTCCGCGGGACGCCGCCGAGGCCGCCGTCGGGGCGTCCGTACAGGGTGACGATCACCTCGCGCCCGGGGCGCCACTTCTCGGTCTCGTAGGTGCCGGCGTCCCAGAGGGTGACGTCGCCGGCGCCGTACTCGCCGCGCGGGATCGTGCCGGCGAACCCGCCGTACTCGAGCGGGTGGTCCTCGGTCTGCACGGCCAGGTGGTTCGCCTTCGGCTGCAGCGGGGTCAGCTTCGGCACCGCCCACGACACCAGGACGCCGTCGCGCTCCAGCCGGAAGTCGTGGTGCAGTCGCCGCGCGTGGTGCTCCTGGATGACGAACGAGTTCCCCGTCCCCTGGGTCGGGGCGGCCTCCGGCACCGGCTCCGGCGTCCGGGCGGCGTCCCGCTTGGCCCGGTAGGGGGCGAGCCGATCGGGCGCTGCCGGCCCGGCGGGGACGGCGGGGATGCCGGGGACGCCGGGGTCAGCGGGGACGCCGGCGACGCGCGAGCCGGCTGGAAGCAGAGCCGCCAGCGGGTCGCCGAGGGTGGCGAGGCGGTCGAGCACCTCGGGGAAGGTGAGGTGGGTGAGCCCGGGGACGATCTCGTCCCAGGTGCGCGGCGCCGCCACCCACGGCCGCTCGCGGCCGCGCAGCGAGTAGGGGGCGACGGTGGTCTTGGCGCCGTTGTTCTGGCTCCAGTCGAGCAGCACCTTGCCGGGCCGCAGCGCCTTCTTCATGTCCGAGACCACCAGGTCGGGATGCGCTCCCTCCAGGGCCACCGCCAACTGTTTGGCGAAGTCGGACGCCTCCGGTGCGGTCAGGTGCCCGTCGAGCGCGGCGTACAGGTGGAGGCCCTTGGAGCCCGACGTCACCGGCACCGACGCCAGCCCCACGCCGTCGAGGATCTCCTTCACGATGAGCGCCAGGTCGACGCACTCGTCCAGGCCGGCGCCTTCGCCGGGGTCGAGGTCGAGCACGAGGCGGTCCGGATGCTGCGGGACGCCGTCGGCGTCGAACCGCCACTGCGGCACGTGGATCTCGAGCGCCGCCAACTGCGCGAGGAACACCAGCGTCGCCGCGTCGTCCACGATCGGGTAGTGAGCCCGGTCCCGGCTGTGCTGGATCGCCACCGTCCGCACCCAGTCGGGCGTGCCCGAGTCGGCGTTCTTGCTGAAGAACGCGGGCCCCTGCACCCCGTGCACCCACCGTTTGCGGGTGGCGGGTCGACCGGCGGCGTGCGCCACGAACACCGGGGCGACCGCCCGGTAGTACGCGATGACGTCGCCCTTCGTGGTGCCCGTCGCCGGATACATGACCTTGTCGAGGTTGGTCAGGCGCAGCCGGTGCCCGTCGACGATCGCCTCGGACGCCGCCGCGCTGTCTGCCATGCGCCCCAGTCTGGGGCCAACCGGACGCCGCCGCTACGGGCTGGGGCTGGGGCCGGCGCCCCCCGAGGGCGCCGCGGCGGCGGCCGGGGGCGGGGTGGGGGTCGAGGTGACCGGCGGCCGGGACGCCCCGGGCGGGGCCGACGGGCTGGGCGACGCCGGCCCCGCGGCGGGGTCGGCGGGCAGGGTCGTGACGATCTCGGCGGCGGCGGCCGCCAGGGCGGCGGCGTACTGCTGCTGGGTGTCGGCGCCGGTGAGGAACGCGACGTCGTCGGGGTTGCGGCTGTTGCCCGACTCGATCAGCAGGGCGGGGGCCCCGCGGACGCCGTCCAGGATGGCCAGGTCCGAGCGGACGTAGACCGGGTTGCCCTGGGTGCCCACATAGTTGGAGCCGGGCAGGCTGGTGCCCGTCAGGACGTGCCGGGCCAGGATCTGCGCGGCCCGCGCGGACGCCGCTTGCACCGGTTCGCCGCCCGCCATCCGGTCGGAGTGGGCGACGAAGAAGCCGCGCAGGGTCTTGTTCTCGTTGCCGTCGACGTGCACGGACAGGAACAGGTGGGCCCCCTCGCGGTTGGCGATCTCGGGGCGTTCGTTGTTGCAGGGCCCGTAGCCGTCGTCGTTCGCGCGGGTGACGACGACGGTCGCGCCCTGGGCGAGCAGCAGCGGCGCGACCCGGTTGGCGACCTGCCAGGCGATCTCGTGCTCGGTGACGTCGGTGTAGGTGACGGTGCCGAACTGCGCGCACGGCCGCCACCCGGCCCCGTAGGTGAAGTAGCTGCGCTCATTGATGGACCGCGAGTAGCGGCCGTTGTGCCCGGGGTCGAGCACGATGACCTTGCCGGTGAGGGGTCCGGGGGTGCTCGGCACGAGGCGCATCCCGCCGGTCTGGGGGGTGGCGAACGCGCCGGCCGCGTAGAAAGTGGTGACGGTGCCCGGCTGCTCGGGGGCCGTGGGCGTCCCGGCCGGTGGGCGGGTGGGGATCGCCAGGGGCGGCACGACCAGGCCGCCCGGGGGGAGGTTCGGCAGCGCCACCGCGGCGAGCGTGGCCACGCCGACCACCACGACCGCCGCGACCGGGCGGTGGTGCCGGTGCAGCAGACGGAACGGGCTCGGTTCGGACGCCGCACGCGCCGCCCGCGTCGGCGTCGACGCCACCCGGGCGGGAGCCGAGTGGGTCGGGGTCGAATGGGTCTTGTTCGACGCCACCCGGGCGGGACTCGCGTGCGTCGGGGTCTGGGGAGTCGAGGGCGTGGGCCGCGGGGTGTCCGCGGAGTGGGCGCGTCGGGGCGGTGGCGTCACAGGCCCTCCTCACACGCGGTCCCCGAACGCGGGACGTCAACCGGACCAGTGTGCCAGCCGGTCCGCGGTTCGGCCCAGTCGGCCCAGTCGGCCCAGTCGGTTCGGCCCAGTCGGCCCAGTCGGCCCGGCTCGACCGGGGGGCTCGGCGGGCCCTGCGGGGTGTGCGTCGGGACGATACGCCTTTGCTGCCGCTGTGGCAGCAGAGGCGCATCGTTCGCAGGGGGTGGGTGACGCCTCCCGAAATCCGGGCCGGAGACACGGCGTCCTAGGTTGCGGGAATATACCCCCGGGGGTATATGTTGAGGACGAGCAGAGACCGCCGAGCCCCCGCGCAGACCGACCAAGGAGCCCACCGTGAAGTTCACCCAGTACTACCTCGACTGCCTCTCCCAGGCGTCCTACCTCGTCGGCGACGAGACCACCGGTGACGCCGTCGTCGTCGACCCGCGCCGCGACGTCGAGGTCTACCTCGCGGACGCCGCCGAGGCCGGCCTCACGATCAAGGGCGTGATCCTGACCCACTTCCACGCGGACTTCGTCTCCGGCCACCTGGAACTCGCCAAGGCCACCGGCGCCTGGATCGGTTACGGCGAGGCGGCCCGCCCCGAGTTCGACTTCCGGCCGCTGGCCGACGGCGAGCGCATCAGCCTCGGCGACGTCACCCTGCAGATCATGAGCACCCCGGGGCACACGCCCGAGTCCATCAGCGTCCAGGTGTTCGAGCACGCGGCCGACGACGAGCCCTACGGCGTCCTCACCGGCGACGCCCTGTTCATCGGGGACGTGGGGCGTCCGGACCTGCTGACCTCGGTCGGCGTGAGCCAGACCGAACTGGCGTCCCAGTTGTACGACTCGATCCAGCGCAAGCTGATGGGCCTCCCCGACGGCGTCCGCGTGTTCCCGGCCCACGGCGCGGGCTCGGCGTGCGGCAAGAACCTGTCCACCGAGAAGCAGTCGACCATCGGGCAGCAGCGCGCCGACAACTACGCCTGTCAGCCCATGGACGAGGCGCGGTTCATCGACATCGTCACCGAGGGCCAGCCGGCCGCCCCGGCCTACTTCGGTTTCGACGCCGGCATCAACAAGGCCGAGCGGCCCGTGCGCGCGCTCGGCGCCACGGTCCCCGCCCTGGACGCCGCCGGCCTCGCCGCGGCCCTCCACGCGGGCGCCGTGATCCTGGACTCGCGCGACCCGATGGACTTCGCCTCCGGCCACATCGCGGGCTCGGTCAACGTCGGCTTCGACGGCCGGATGGCCGAGACGGCCGGCATGGTGCTCCGTCCCGGGGACGCCTTCGTGATCGTGGCCGAGCCGGGCCGCGAGCAGGAGTCGGCGCTGCGGATGGCCCGCATCGGCTTCGACAATGCGGTCGGCTACGTCGAGAACGTCGAGGGCTACCTCTACACCCACCAGGACCTGGCCGAGCGGGCCAGCCGCCTCACCCCGAAGCAGATGTTCACCGTGATCGAGGATCCCGACGTGCAATTGGTCGACATCCGCAACGTCGGCGAACTGGTGAACGGCGTCGTCGAGGGGGCGAAGCACATCCCGCTCGCCGAACTGCCGACCCGGGCCGACGAGCTCGACCCCACCCGTCCGGTGGTGCTGCACTGCGCGGGCGGCTACCGCTCGAGCGTCGCCGCCAGCTGGCTGCGCCGCCACGGCTACCCGGACGTCTCCGATGTCCTGGGCGGCTACAACGCGATCGCCGTCGTCGGCGCCTGAAAGGATTCGAGCATGCGACTCATCGAGATGGACGACTTCACCCCGCTCTGGGAGGCCGGCGGCGTGACCGTCGTGGACGTGCGTGAGCCGTCCGAGTACGTCGAGGGCCACGTGCCGGGCGCCCTGCTGATCCCGCTGGGGCAGCTGCCGCACCGGGTCGGCGAGGTGCCCCCGGGCGACCCGGTCTACGTCATCTGCCGCAGCGGCAGCCGCAGCCAGCGCGGCATGCAGACGCTGGACCGGGCCGGTCGGGACGCCATCAGCATCAACGAGGGCACGATGGGCTGGGTGCGGCGCGGCCGCGCCGTCGTCACCGGGATGGACGCGCGTTGACGCAGCTGCTCTGGGTGATCCCGCTGGGGCTCGTCATCGGGCTCGCGGTGGGATCGCTCGGGGCGGGCGGCTCGATCCTGACGGTGCCGGCCCTCGTCTACCTGCTGGGCCAGTCGCCGCAGGCCGCCACCACCGGGTCGCTCATCATCGTCGGCCTCAGTTCGCTGGTCGGCGCCTGGCCCCACCACCGGGACGGCAACGTCGGGTGGGGCAAGGGGGCCGTGTTCGGCGCGATCGGGATCGGCGGCTCGTTGCTGGGGTCGCGGCTGTCGGCCGGCATCCCCCCGCACGTGCTGCTGTCGGCCTTCGCCGGGCTGATGTTCGTCGTCGCGTTCCTGATGTGGCGCCGGCAGCGGCGCGGCCGGGGGGCCGGGGGCAGCGGCACGCCGGTCCACTGGCTTCCGCTGGTGCTCACGGCGACCGGCGTCGGCTTCCTGACGGGCTTCTTCGGGGTCGGCGGCGGCTTCGCCGTCGTCCCGGCCCTGGTGCTCGCGCTCGGGCTCTCGATGCGGGAGGCCGTGGGGACCTCGCTCTTCGTGATCGCGTTGAACTCGGCCACCGCCCTGGCCGCGCGGGCCGGCGGCGGCCTGGCCGTGGACTGGCCGCTCATCGGCTCGTTCGCCGTGGTCGCCACCATCGGCTCGCTGCTGGGCCAGAAGGTCACCACGCGGGTGTCGCCGAAGGCGCTGGCGTACGCCTTCGTCGTCCTGACCGCCACCGTGGGGGCCTACATGGCGGCGATGAACGTCCCGCTCCTGTTCCGCTAGGTCGGACGCCGCGGGTGCGGCCCGCCCGGGGCGTCCGCCTACACTGCCCCCATGGCACGCACCGGCATCACGTCCCAGCAACTGCAGGACCACGTGAAGCGACTGGCCGAGGAGCACCCGCCCATCCCGTTCGACGCGGTCGACTTCACGGTCAACGACCCGGACGCCGTGCGCACCCGCTTCGGCGTCCTGTTCGACTACCTCGCCCGCGTGGAACTGGAGGTCGAGCGCAACGTCGCCGAACTGGACGCCATCCTGCCGCACCCCACCCCGGAGGATCTGGCCTTCTACCGCGGGGTCTGGTTCGAGCAGGAGATGCAGCACGGCCGCATCCTCGACCGGCTCAAGGCCGAACTGGGGTTGCCCCCGGCCCAGCCGCTCACGGTCGTCAGCGGGCCGGTGCGGGCGCTCGGGGCGGTGGCCCACCTGGGGCCGATCCGCGACGTGGTGCGGTGCGTCTACTACTTCACCGGCGCCTCGACCGAACGGCAGGCCGTCCTGGCGTACAGCGCCCTCATCGAGCGGCTCGACGAGATGGACGAGCGGGCGCTCGTCGACACCGTCATCCACCCGATCAAGCGCCAGGAGCCCGGCCACTTCGCGTTCTATTCGATGTCGGCCACGAAGCTCGTCCCCGAGCTGAAGCCCTGGCAGTTGCGGCTGGCCCAACTGCTGCGGTCCCGGTCCTACGAGCTCGTCGGCACCCACCGCGACCCCGTCTACCAGGCGCAGATGGGCCGGGTGTCGGAGGTGCTCGGCTTCGGTCAGGACCCGCACGAGTACGCCCGCGAGATCGGACGCCTCGAGGCCCGCCTGCTGTGGGACAACGCCCACGGCATGGAGTACCCGCCCTACGTGCTGAAGGCCATCGAGGAGTCCCGCCGGCTCGCCGAAGCGGACCGCGCCGCCTGAGCGGGCCCGCCTGAGCGGGCCCCCCACCTACCCGTGCGCGGCGGCCGCGGCCTCGCGTTCGGCCCAGGCCGCGAGGTCGCCGTGGGCGAGGGCGAGCGCGATCAGGTCGGGGAAGGCGTCCGGGGTGCACGCGAACGCGGGGATCCCGAGCCCCGCCAACCGCTGCGCAGTCTCCGCGTGGAAGGCGGGCACGCCGTCGTCGCTCAGCGCCAGCAGCACCACGACCGTGGTGCCGGCGGCCTGCAGGGCGGCGAGGCGGGCCAGCATCTGCTCGGGGGCGGTGTCGAACAGGTCGGTGATCAGGATCAGCACGGCGTCCCGGGGCCGCGTGATGAGGGTCGCGCAGTGGGCCAGCGCCGGGCCCGTGTCCGTGCCGCCCCCCAACTGGGTGCCGAAGATGACCTCGACGGGGTCGGCGAGCTCCGCGGTCAGGTCGACCACCGCGGTGTCGTAGACCACCAGCGACGTCCGCAGCGCCCGGATCGACGCCAGCACACCGGCCAGGATCGACGCGTACACCACCGACGCCGCCATCGACCCGGACTGGTCCACGCACAGCACGATCTCCCGCTGGACGCCGGTCTGGCGGCGTCCGAAGCCCACCAGCCGCTCCGGCACGACCGTGCGGTAGTCGGACTGGTAATGCTTCAGGTTGACGTGGATGGTGCGGTTCCAGTCGATGTCGCTGTGCCGCGGCCGGTGGGTGCGTTCGGCGCGGTTCAGGGCGCCGCGGACCGCCTGCCGCAGCCGTTCGGCGAGCCGCTCCTCCACCTGCGCGACGACCGCCGCGACGACGGCGCGGGCCGTCTGCTTCGAGCGTTCGGGGATCACCCCCCGCAGGGACGCCAGCGTCGCCACCAGGTGCACGTCCGGTTCGAGGCCGGCCAGCATCTCCGGCTCGACCAGCAGGCGCCGCAGCCCCAGCCGGTCGATGGCGTCCGCCTGCAGGACCCGCACCACCCGGCTCGGGAAGTACGTGCGGATGTCGCCCAGCCACCGGGCCACGCGCGGCGCCGAGCCGCCCAGCCCCGCCGACCGCGGCCCGCCGGCCGTCGCCTGCTGGCCCGAGCCGCCGTCGTAGAGGGCCGCGAGCGCGGCGTCCATCTGCATCTCGTCGGGGGTGAGCCGCACGGGCGGGCCGTCGGATTCGGCGCCGAGCGCGAGCCGCCAGCGGCGCGCGCGGTCTTCGGGCGTCCGGTCGGGAGTCGGGTCGTCAGCGGGCATGGGCGTCCTCCCGTCCGCGCAGGATGAGCCGCGCGGTGTCCAGCAGCGGTGCGGCGGCCGCCCAGTCCTCCTCGGACGCCGCGGGTGCGGCTTCGGCGGCGGTCGGGGCGGCGGCGAGCCGGTTCGCGAGCTGGCGGCGCGCCGCGGCGTCCCAGGCCCCGAAGGTGCGGCGCAGAATCGGCAGCACGTCGGTGAACGCCTCGGCGCCGATGCCGGCGATCCAGGCGTCGAGGAGGCCGAGCAGCCGGGCGTCGTGGATCACCAGGAGCGGGCTGCCGGCGAGGAAGCCCTCGACCCAGCCTGCCTGCCGGTCGGGCGCCGTCCCGGGCGACAGCACCCGGGACAGCCGGCGGGCCGCGTCGTCGGGGGGCAGGTCCCCGGCGTCGAGCAGCAGGCGCACGAGGCGTCCGGCCAGCGGACCCGGCACGTCGCGGCGGCCCGCCGTCGCGCGGAGCGTGTCGACCCAGAGCCGCGCCGTCTCGTCGTCGAGCAGCCCGGCCACGGCCTGCACGCCGTCGACGGCCGCCCGCAGGGCCACGGCGGCGTCGTCGGCGAGCCCGGACGCCGCGGCCGGCAGTCCCGCGCAGGCGCGGGCCAGGAGGGCGCGCGCCAAGGCGGCGAGCCGTTCGGTGTCGGTGCCGCGCACGTCGCCGTAGCGCTGCACCCGGGCCAGCGGCGGCACGGCGCCGAGCAGGGCGACGAGGTCGGCCTCGTGGGCGGCCCGCTCGTCGAGGGCGGCGAGCAGGGGCGGCACGGCGTCGTCGAGGCCGGCCAGCAGCGCCGCCTCCACGGCCGCGGTGATGTCGGCCAGGGTCCGGGTGCGCCCGGTCAGGACGCCGGTCGCCGCGTCCGGCACCGTGTTGCCGTGGCGGGCGGCCTCGACGATCCGGACGGCGAACTCGGGCTGCCAGGCCAGCCGCCACCCCTCCTTGAAGGTGCCGGTCGTGGTGACGTCGTCGGGCAGCCCCCAGGGGACGTCCAGGATCGCCAGCTGCCGCAGCAACCGGCTCTTGGCCAGGTCGGACGGCTTGCGCAGGTCGAGGGTGAGCGCCCGCACGGCGGCCTCCGGCCGCAGCCGCAGCGACCGGGCCCGGGCCCGCAGGTCGGCGTCCAGCGGCACCATGGGGACGCCGTCGGGCACCTCGCCCAGCGTCTCGCCGACGACGGCCTCGCGGGTGACCAACTCCAGCGTGACGGGGTTGCCGCCGCACAGCACCGACCAGGTCGCCTCGGTGACCTCGGCCAGGCCGGGCAGGGGGCGTCCGCGGAGGGTGCCCAGCGCCTCGGCCAGCCGCACCGCCTCGATGACGTGCGCCGTCGACACGGGCAGGTCGTGGTCGCGCAGCACCCCGGCGACGTGCGTGAGCCAGCGGGCCACCGGCGCGTCGGGGGCGGTGAACAGGTGGTGGTACCAGCCCGGCGAGGCCACCCCGGCCCCGTAGCCGGAGGCCTGGGCGAGCCGGCCGTGCGTCCACGGCACCCAGGTCGACTCGGTCTTCGTCCGGGGCAGCCCGCGGACGGCCGCGGCGTCCGCGGACGCCGACGGCAGCCGGCCGGTGAGCGCCGGGGCGTGCCAGGCGCCGCAGACCACGGCGATGCGGGCGTGGCCGGCCCGCTGGGCGGCGCGCACCTGCTGGCGCATGAAGGCCTCGCGGGCCAGGGTGCGCCCGTCCTCCTCCCCGACGGTGGCCCGCAGTGCGGCCATGGCCTCGGCGATCAGGTCGAACGGGTCGCCGGGCCCGGCCGGGTCATCCGATCCGACGGGGTCGCCCTCGGGGCCGCCGGTCTCGGGGCCGCGGCCGCGCAACTCGACGACGTCCTCCCACCAGGCCTCGGGGTCGTCGTAGCCGGCGGCGTCCGCGAGGCGGGCGAGGGGGTCGATCCGGACCGTCGGCGGGGGCGGCGCGGCGGCGTCCGGCTCGCCGAGCACGACCGAGCTGGGCAGGTCGATGAACCGGACGGGCACCCCCGCGGCGGCCGCCCAGGCGAGGGCCTGCCACTCCGGGGAGAACACGGCGAACGGCCAGAACACCGAGCGGGCCGGCTGGGCGGCGTCCCAGGCCAGCAGCGCCACCGGCGGGACCAGGCCGGGGTCGGCCGACCAGGCGGCCAGCGGATCGGCGTCCGCCGGGCCCTCGATGAGCACCGCCGTCGGCCGATAGGACGCCAGCGCGCGGCCCACCGCCCGGGCCGAGCCGGGCCCGTGGTGCCGGACGCCGAGCACCCGCACGCGGGGCGGGTCGGTCACCCCAGCACCTCGCGCGCGGCCCGGTAGAAGTCGGCCCAGTCGCGGCGGTCGCGGACGACGGTCTCCAGGTACTCGGCCCAGACCACGCCGTCGGAGACCGGATCCTTCACCACGGCGCCGACGATGCCGCCAGCCACGTCCGGGGCGCGCAGCAGCCCGTCGCCGAAATGGGCGGCCAGCGAGAGTCCTTGGGTGACGACCGAGATGGCCTCGGCGGTCGACAGGGTGCCCGAGGGGGATTTGACGGCGGTCCGCCCGTCGAGGGTCTGGCCCGCGCGCAACTCCCGGAACACGGTCACCACGCGCCGGATCTCGTCCGCGGCGTGCCCCGGGTCGGGCAACTGCAGGCCGCGGCCCAGTTCGGCGACGCGCCGGGTCACGATCGCGATCTCGTCGTCGATCGAGGACGGCAACGGCAGCACCACGGTGTTGAACCGCCGCCGCAGCGCCGACGACAGCTCGTTGACGCCGCGGTCGCGGTCGTTGGCCGTGGCGATCAGGTTGAACCCGGCGCGCGCCTGCACCTCGCCGCCCAACTCGGGCAGCGGCAGCGACTTCTCCGAGAGGACGGTGATGAGGGCGTCCTGCACGTCGGACGGCATGCGGGTCAACTCTTCCACCCGGACGATCGCGCCCCGCTGCATGCCGACCATGACGGGGGAGGGCACCAGGGCGTCCGGGGTGGGCCCGTGGGCGAGCAGCGACGCGTAGTTCCAGCCGTAGCGGACGGACTCCTCGGGGGTGCCCGCGGTGCCCTGGACGACCAGCGTCGAGTCGCCGGAGACGGCGGCGGCCAGGTGCTCCGACACCCACGACTTGGCCGTCCCCGGCACGCCGAGCAGCAGCAGCGCCCGGTCGGTGGCCAGCGTGGCCACCGCGATCTCCATCAGCCGCCGCGAGCCCACGTATTTGGGGATCACCACGGAGCCGTCGGGCAGCGTGCCGCCCAGCAGGTAGGTGACGACGGCCCACGGCGACAGCCGCCAGTGTGCGGGGCGGGGCCGGTCGTCGGCGCGGGCGATGGCCGCCAACTCGTCGGCGTGGGCCTGCTCGGCGTGGGGCCGCAGGAGGGCGTCCGCGGCGGGGTCGCCGGGGGAGCGGGGGGCGGTGTCGGTCATCTCAACCTTCCTCGTCGGGGAGGGGGGACAGCTCGGGGTGGGCGGCGAGTTCCTCGGCGAGGGCGGCCCGCAGCTGGAGCGCGGCGGCGGCGTCCGCGAGGCTGCGGCGCAGGGCCCGTTCGTCGCCGGGCAGCCGCTCGGCCAGGGCCTGCAGGCGGGCCGCCGCGCCCCGGGCGGCGCCCAGGGATCCCTGGGTGGCCAGCCGGGTCAGCAGGCGGGGCAGCACCCAGCGGCCAGGGCCGCCCCGGGTGAGCCAGGCCTCGGTCACCTCGAGGGCGGCGGCGGTCAGGGCGTCGTCGAACGGGTCGGTCAGCAGGCCGTCCAGGGCGGGGTACCGGTCGGGGGCGGCGCGCACCAGCCGGACCAGGTGCGCGGCGCGCTCGGCGGACGGCAGCAGCGGCAGCAGCCGCGCCGCCGTGTCCGGGGCCACTGCGACGAGGGCGCGGGCCAACGCGGTGTCCTGCCGGCGCAGGGCCGCGGCCGCCCAGGCGGGTGCCAGGTCGAGGGTGCCGCCGTCGGCCTCGACGGGCTGCGCCGCCAACTCGGACGCCGTCGCGCCCAGCAGCGCCGGCCAGCGATCCGGCGGCACGAGCGACACCACGTGCCCCAGCCGCCGGCGGGCCAGCGCCGGCGAGTCCGGCCCGTCGTCGGGGTACCCGTCGCGCTGCGTCGCCTCCGACCGGGGGACGCCGCGGGCGCGCGTCACCGGCCCGCGCAGTGCCCGCCGCTCCCGGGTGAGGTGGGCGACGGCGAGGGCCTCGGCCCGGCCCAGCAGGGCGGAACCGGGCAGCCCGGCCAGCAGCCCGGCCGCCACCTCCCGGACGCCGCGCGCCCGGTCGTCCAGCGCCCGCTCCAGCAGGGGCTCGTCGGCCAGGCTGAGCCCGGCGGCCAGGACGCCGAGGACCTGCGCGCGGGCGTCCGCGGTCTCCTTCCGCCAGGCGAGGCCCTCGACCAGGGCCCGTCCGGCCGCCGGGTCGGCCGCCCGGACGGCGGCGAGGTGGGCCGTCCGCTCGGACAGCGTCCCCTCCGTCCAGGACCGGGGGTCGAGGGCCCGTTCGGGGGTGCCGGCCAGGCGTTGCGGCCACCGGCTGTCGAGGCGCAGCAGCGCCCACCCGCGGTCGTCGAGCAGAGCCGCCACCTCACGCCGTGGAGCGTTCGGGCGGTCGATCTCGGCGAGCAGGTCGAGCACCAGGTCGGGCGGCAGGGTCAGCCCCCGCTCGCCGGCCGACCGCAGCGCCTCCCGGGTGAGCGCGTCGCGCTCGGGGCCGCCGGCCCGGATGCGCCGGACCAGGGCCACGAACCCCGCGGGCGCCTCGGGTCGGCTCGCCGCGGGCAGGGCGAGAGGCGGGGCGTCCGGGCCCGCCGCCACCGTGGCGGCCCGGGCCAGGGCGTAGACGGCCGCGGCGTCCAACAGCAGGGCCGCGGGCTCGGCGTCCGCGGGCACGGCGGCGGCGACGGCGTCCGGAAGCGCGGACCGGTCGACGGGCCGCCTGGTCGTGCCGAGCGCGGCGACCGTGGCGAGGGCGTCGAACCTCACAGGATCACCAACTCCCCGTCCACCACGACCGCGCTGGGCAGGACGCCCGCGCCGGACAACTCGCCGAGCACCAGGCACTCCCGCCCGCCGGTCAGGGCCGCCGCGCGCCAGCACGCCGGGCCGCGGAGGGCGAGGGTCGCACCCGCGGCGTCCTGCAGGCCGAAGCCGGTGTCGACGGCGGCGGTGAGCCGTCCGGCGATGATGACCGGCCACTGCTCCAGCCAGGGGTCCGCGGCCAGGGCGTCCCGCCAGGCCTGCCGGGCGCCGGTCACCGTCAGCGCCGCCGGCCGCCACGCGCCGATCGGCCGCGCCTGGTCGGCCCGGTCGCCGAGCACGGCCCGCAGCGCCGGACGCCCCGGGTGGAAGTGGGCGGTCCCGTCCACGCCGGTGCCCGGGTAGAGGGGCGACGTGAGCGCCGCCCCGCCGGCGGCGAAGAACATCACGAGCGCCGGCCGCCCCGTCCGCAGCCCCCACAGCCAGACCCGGCGCACGGACACCCGCTCCTCCTGGGTGTCGCGCAGGCCGACGACGACCCAGGTGTCGGTCACGCCCGGGAGCGCCAGCACCTCGTCGGTCTTCGTCGTGAAGCCGACGTGGGTCCGCACGGTGGCCGCCAGGTCGTCGGGCAGGTCGGCGCGGTGCTGCCACGCCCGGATCAGCAGGTGCACCCGCCCGAGCCCCTCGGTCAGGACCTCGGGCCAGTGGGGGGTGGCATCGGTGACCAGGGCCAGGTCGCGCAGCCGGGACGCCAGCCCGGGCGCCTGGGCGTCCACCAGCCGGGCCGCCTGGGCGGTCAGCAGCCGCCCGCGTGCCGCGGACTCGCTCGCCAATCCCCGGCCGACCAGGTCGGTCAGGAAGCGTTCGAGGTCGGCCAGCCCGGCGTCCACGCGGGCCTCGCGCTCGGCGGCCCGTCGACGGGCCGCCTCGGCCTGCTCGGGGGTCTGCTCGCCGGCGGGGGCGGCGGCACGCTCGTGGGGCCGCACCGGCTGTTCGTGGTGCCGGGCGCCCCAGTCGGCGGCGAAGGTGGCGGCGACCCCGGTCTCGTCGATGCGGCCCTGGGCCCAGAGGTGCAACAGGCCGACGGCGTGTTTGCACGGGAATTTCCGCGACGGGCACGTGCAGCGGTAGCGGGGTCCAGCCAGGTCGATCGAGACCTGGTAGGGCTCCCGGCCCGAGCCGCGACAGCGGCCGAACAGCAGGGTGCCGGTCACCCCGACGTCGCTCCACGGCGTCGGAACGGCCAGCCGCCGACCCGCCTGCCGCACCTGCGCGTCGGGCGCGGCGGCCTCCACCGCCTGGACCGTCCATCGCTGCGCCACGGCGTCACCCTAACCGCACCCTCCGACAGCGGGTCCGTGCGAGGATCGCCCCGATGACCGCCGACCCCGCCCTCCCCGCGAGCTTCCTGGACACCCCGGGGTACACGGTGCTCCAGGCGGCCGTGCCCGCCTTCGAGGGCTTCGCGCGCGCCCGCCTGCAGCGCTGGGCCCCGGACTTCCTGCGCCGCGACGGCGGGGTCCACGCCCACGTCACGATCCTCGCGCCGTTCCTGCCCGAGTCCGCCCTGGACGCCGCCGCGCTCGCCGCGCTCGCCGCGATCGGAGCCGCGGCCCCCGCCTTCGCCGTCACGTTCAGCCGGGTCGCCCGCTTCCCCACGGGGCTCGTCTACGCGGTGCCCGAGCCCGCGGAGCCGTTCGCGGCCCTCACCGCCGCCGTGGTCGCGCGCTGGCCGGGGCTGCGGCCCTACGCCGGCGAATGGGACGCCGTCCCGCACCTCTCGCTGGACCACGACGACCCGGACGCCCTGCGCGCCGAGGTGGCCTGGCCGCTGACCGGGCGCATCGACGCCCTGGAGGTGGTCCGCTACACCCCGGGCGACACCCGGCGGCTCGCCCACGTGCCGCTGGCCCCCGGGCCTTGAACGGCGAGACGGTCTTCGGCCGCCGGGTACCATCGGGACACCGCTGAAGGGAGGACGTCGAAATGGTGCGCTATCTCCCGATCGTGCTCGAAGTCGCGCTCCTGGTGTACGCCCTGGTCGACTGCCTGCAGGCCGACCAGCGCCGGATCCGGAACCTGCCGAAGTTGGCCTGGACGCTGCTCATCCTCATCGTGCCCTTCCTCGGCCCGGCCGCCTGGTTCCTCGCCGGCCGGCCGAAGGGCGAGATCGCCGGGCGTGGCGAGTACCGCGTCTACGAGCCGCCCCGTCCGCGCACGGTGGCCCCCGACGACGACCCCGCCTTCCTCGAGACACTCAAGCGCAAGCAGGAGGACGAGGACCTGCTCCGCAAGTGGGAGGAGGACCTCCGCCGCCGCGAGCAGGAGTTCAAGTCCAAGGACGCCGACGGCGGCGAGCAGGAGCCCCCGAAGCCCTAGCCCGGCCTCAGGCGCCCGGGGTGGGCAGGGGGCGCAGCGGATCCACGACGGCTTTCGCGTCGAAGAACAGCGGCAGCACGTCCTGCCGGCCCTCGAGGGCCCGCGACAGGGTGATGCCGTCGATGTTGATGCGGCCCATGCGCACCGAGTCGGGCCGCAATTGCACCCAGTGGGGGACGCTGGCGTCCACGTTGAAGAAGTAGTCGAAACCTTGGTCGCTGAGGTAGGCGAACTTGGCGTTCGACCGCGCGTAGCCCCGGTTGCCCGTCTCGATGTCGGCGCCGTAGGCGTAGACGATCATGTCGGTCGCCCCGACGATCGGTCCGGCGTCGGCGTGCCACCGTTCGTCGTCGCGCTTGAGGGCCGCCAGCGACAGCGAGCCGTAGTCGCGGTGGCCGAACGAGTGGCTGGCGAACTTCCAGCCCGTCGCCTTGAGCGCGTCCGCGACGGCCTTCGCCTGCGCGGCCTGCGCCCGGGTCTCGGCGGTGTCGCCGTGCACCGAGGGCGACGACTTGTAGCCCAGCACCCCCTCGTAGGCGGTGAGGGCGATGGTGCCCTTGTCGCCCCCGAGCGAGAAGTCGGGGTGGGCCGCCACGAAGTCGTCGAGCACGGTCGACACGTCGTAGGAGCCGGTCGTGGTCGCGCCCGCGGCGTCCGTGTAGGTGTTCGTGACCTTGCCCGCGGCGTCCAGGGTCAGGTTCGAGGCGAAGCCGTTGCCGACCGTGTTCTTGTTGTAGCTCACGTCGTCGATCGACAGCACGAGCGGCTTCTTGCCCGCCGGCAGGAACAGCGGCGTCCAGCGCATGACGCCGGCGGCGTCCCGGGCGGCGAGCCGCTGCGGGTGCACCAGGACGTACCCGCGGTCGTGCAATTGCACCAACTGGGCCTTGAACTCGTCGATCGTCACCATGTACTGCAGGAACCCCGTCCGGTCGGGGTTGTCGGCGGCGAACGCCCGCTTCGGGTCGACGACGAGCGGGTGGTAGAAGATGTGCGACACCGTGGCGTTGTCCGGCCAGCGCACCAGGTCGCCCGCGGGGACGGCCGGGGCCACGCTTGCCCCACCCGGTGCCCCGGTCGGGGCGGGGTCGGACGCCGCGGGTGCGGCGGGTGCCCCGCAGCCCGCGAGCGCCACCAGGAGGGCCAGGGAGCCGACGGCCGAGCGTTTCATGCGGTCAGCCTAATGGCCGGCCCTGGGGGCGACCGGCGGGCCGCCCCCAGGTGGACGCCCCCGTCAGGACGCCGCAGCCACCCGGATCCAGGCGGCGGCGTCCGTCGGGAGCCACCCGTCGGCGACGTCCACCGACGCCACCAGCACCTCGCCGGCCGGCAGCCGGACCGGGTCGGCGCCGAAGTTCACGAGCACCAGGACGCCCCCGCGCGTGAACGCCAGCACGTCGCCGGCGTCCAGGTCGTGCCACTGCAGCCCCGCCTCGGTGAACTCGGGCTGGCTGCGGCGCTGCCGCAGCGCCGTCCGGTACAGAGTGAGGGTGGACGCCGGGTCCCCGTCCTGGTCGGCGGCGGTGAGGCCCCGCCACGAGGCCGGTTGGGGCAGCCAGGGGGCGGCGGCGTCCGTGCCGAAGCCGAACGGGGCGGCGTCGCCGGACCACGGCAGCGGCACCCGGCAGCCGTCGCGGCCGCGCTGGCGGTGGCCGGAGCGCTCCCAGGTCGGGTCCTGCAGGAGTTCCTCGGGCAGGTCCTCGACCTCGGGCAGGCCGAGTTCGTCGCCCTGGTAGACGTACGCGCCGCCGGGCAGGCCCAGTTCGAGCAGGGCGGCGGCGCGGGCGCGGCGGCGTCCGAGGTCGACGTCGGTGGGCAGGGCGTGCGGGCGGGCGGTCAGGTCGAGGGGCTCCTCGGGGGCCTCGTCGGCGGCGAAGTCGAGGCCGGTGACGGGCTTGCCGTAGCGGGTGACCACGCGGGTGTTGTCGTGGTTGCCCAGCACCCAGGTGGTGGGGGCTCCGACCGCCTGGTGGGCCGCGAGGGTGCGGTCGATGACGACGCGCTGGGATGCGGCCGTCCACTCCGAGAGCAGCGCGTCGAAGTTGAAGGTGGTGTGCAGGCGGCCGGGGGCGACGTACTGGACGAGCCGCTCGACGGGGTTGAGGTAGGCCTCGGCCACGAACACGCGGCCGGCCAGCGGCGTGGGGATGTACTCGTCGGCCACGCGGCGCCAGCGGCGCTGGATGTCCTCGACGCCGGGCTGGTCCCAGAGGGGGGCGCCGACGTACTTGTCGTTGGTGCCCCAGCCGGTGGCGGGGTTCACCTCGACGTCGTGGAAGTCCTGGTCCTTGGCCATCGAGTCGGCGACGTCGACGCGGAACCCGTCGATACCCCGGTCGAACCAGAAGCGCAGGATGTCGTCGAACTCGTCGACCACCTCGGGGTTCTCCCAGTTCCAGTCGGGCTGCGAGATGTCGAACATGTGCAGGTACCACTGGCCCGGCGCGCCGTGGGCGTCCGTGGTGCGGGTCCAGGCGGAGCCGCCGAAGACGCTGCCCCAGTTGGTGGGCGGCTCGTCGCCGTGGGGGCCGCGCCCGTCGCGGAAGACGTAGCGGTCGCGCTCGGGCGAGCCGGGGGCGGCGGCGAGGGCGGCCTGGAACCACGGGTGCTCCCAGGACGAGTGGTTGGGCACCAGGTCGATGAAGACCCGCAGGCCCAGCGCGTGGGCGCGGGCGATGAACTCGTCGGCGTCGGCGAGGGTGCCGAAGTCGGGGGAGATGTCCCGGTAGTCGGCCACGTCGTAGCCGCCGTCGAGCAGCGGGGACGGGTACCACGGGCTCACCCACACCGCGTCCACGCCGAGTTCGGCGAGGTAGGGCAGCTTCGCGATCATGCCGCGGACGTCGCCGGTGCCGTCGCCGTTCGCGTCGGCGAAGGACCGCGGATAGATCTGGTAGACGACGGCGTGCCGCCACCAGTTTGGATCGTTCAAGTTGGTGGGGACGCCGATCGGGTCAGGGGTCATCGTGTGGTTCCTCGGAGGCTCGCGCGTGGGCTCTGTGGGGTGCCCCCCACGGTACCCGGCGGGGGGCGCCGACGCGAGGGGCCGGACGCCGCGGGCGCCGCCCCCGGCGCGCGGCCGAGTGTGAAAACTGACCGGACGGCCCCGGGTCCCGGCTGCTGCCGGCGTGCGCGGACGGGGTTACGCTCGAAGGGTGACCCACCGCGAGGGTGCGTTGGTGAACGCGACGGGCCCGGCCCGTCGCGTCCTGGCCCTCGACCCGGGCGCCGGATCGACCCGGATCGCGCTCGTCGAGGGCGGCGTCCCCCTGGCCGCCGGCACCCTGGCGCACACCCCGGGCCCGCCCGGCCGCAGCCTGGACGACGAATTCGCCGAACGGCTCGCGGCCGTCACCGGGTGGCTGGCCGCGCACGGCGTCGACCCCGCCACCTGCGACGCGGTCGCCGGGCGGGGCGGCCTCGTCCGGCCCGTCCCCGCCGGCACGTACCGGGTCACCGACGCCATGGTCGCGGACCTGCGCGCCGGCGTCCGCGGTCGGCACGCCGCCAACCTCGGCGGCCTGCTCGCCCGGGCGATCGCGGACGCCGCCGGCGTGCCCGCCTACGTGGTCGACCCGGTCGGCGTCGACGAGTTCGCCCCGGTGGCCCGGGTGGCCGGGATCGCCGACCTCGAGCGGGTGTCGCTGGTGCACGCGCTCAACGTGCGGGCCGTGGCCCGGCTCGACTGCGCGGAGCAGGGCGTCCGGCCCGCCGACGTCAACCTCGTCGTCGCCCACCTGGGCACCGGGTTCTCGATCGTCGCCCTCGACCACGGCCGCCTGGTCGACGCCAACAACGCCCACGAGGAGGGCCCGTTCACGCCCCAGCGCTGCGGCGGCCTGCCCGCGGGCCAGGTGGCCGAACTCGTCCACTCCGGACGCCTCCCCGACTGGCCGGCGGCCCGCGACTTCCTGCACGTGCACGGCGGCGTCCTGGCGTACCTGGGCACCGCCGACCTCGACGAGGCCGAGCGCCGCATCGACGCCGGCGACCGGCTCGCCGCGGACGTCGTCGACGCCATGGCCTACCAGATCGGCAAGGCGATCGGCGCGTACGCCGCGGTGCTCGCGGGCCGGGTCGACGCGATCCTGCTGACCGGCGGGGTGGCGCACAGCCTGCGGGTGGTCTCGGGGGTGCTGCCGATGGTCCAGTGGATCGCCCCGGTCCGGCTGTACCCCGGCGAGCACGAACTCGCCGCCCTGGCCGAGGGCGCCACCCGGGCGCTCGACGGCGTCGAGCCGGCGCGCGGCTACCCCCCGGCGGACGGGGGCGTCCCGTGATCCGGCACCTGAGCGAGGTCGTCGAGCGGGCCATCGCCCTGCCCGACCGGCGGATCGCGGTCGCCTGGCCCGGGCACGCCTCGGTGCTGCGGGCCGTCGAGGACGCCCGCCGCCTCGACATCGCCTCCTCGATCCTGGTCGGCGACGCGGCGGCGATCCGGCGCGACCTGCTCGCCCTCGGTCTCGACCCGGCCCACTACGCGATCGTGCACGAGCCGACCCCCCAGCAGGCCGCGGCCACGGCCGTCCGGCTCGTGGCCGAGGGGCAGGCCGACACGCTCATGAAGGGCCTGCTCGACACGAACGTCCTGCTGCACGCCGTGCTCGATCACGATCACGGGCTCCGCGCGGGGCGGATCCTCAGCCACGTGGCGCTCGTCGAGACCCCCGGCTACCCCAAGCTGCTGGCCCTCACCGACGGCGGCCTCGTGATCGCCCCCGACCTCGCCGCCAAGGAGCAGATCCTGCGCAACGCGCTCCTCGTCACCCGGGCGCTCGGCATCGCGACGGCGAAGGTCGCCGTCATCGCCGCGAAGGAGAAGGTCCACCCCCTGATGCCCGCCACCGTGGACGCCGCCGCGCTCGCCGCGCGCGGCGTCGAGGGCGCGGTCGTGGCGGGGCCGCTCGCCCTCGACCTCGCCGTCGACCCCGCCTCGGCCGCCCTGAAGGGGGTCGCCTCGCCGGTCGCCGGGGACGCCGACGTGCTGCTCATGCCCTCGGTCGAGGCGGGCAACGTCTGCTACAAGGCGCTGGTGTTCCTCGGGCGGGCGCTGGGCGCGGGGATCGTGGTGGGCGGACGGCGTCCGATGATCGTCACCTCCCGCGCCGACGACGAACGCACCAAGCTGCACTCGATCGCGCTGGCGGTGCTCGTGGCCGCCGCGCAGGCCGAGGAGGCCGCGGCGTCCGGGCCGCCGCAGGCGGTGGCCCGATGACCCGCGTCCTGTGCCTGAACCCCGGCAGCACCTCGACGAAGATCGGGCTGTTCGACGACCTCGCCTGCCGCTACGCCGGCGTCGTCCACCACACCACCGACGAACTCGCCCCCTTCGCGCGGGTCGTCGACCAGGCCGACCTGCGGTACCGCGCCGTGCTGGCGCTGCTCGACGCGGCCGACGTGCCGGTCGACCCCCTGGACGCCGTCGTCGGCCGCGGCGGGCTGACCCGGCCCATCCCGGGCGGCACCTACGCGGTCTCCCCGCTGCTGCTCGCCGACGTCACCAACAGCCCGATGGGCGAGCACGCCTCCAACCTGGGGGCGCTCCTGGCCGACCGGCTGGGCCGCGCCCACGGCGTCCCGGCGTACATCGTCGACCCGGTCATGGTCGACGAACTCGACCCGCTGGCCCGCCTGTCCGGGCACCCCGAGATCGAGCGGCGCAGCATCTTCCACGCCCTCAACTCGAAGGCCGTGGCCCGCCGGTACGCCCGGGAACACCACTGCCGCTACGAGGACCTCAACCTGATCGTCGCCCACCTCGGCGGCGGCATCTCCGTCGGCGCCCACCACCAGGGCTGGGTGGTCGACGTCAACAACGCCCTCAACGGCGACGGGCCGTTCGCGCCCGAGCGCGCCGGGGGCCTGCCGACCGCGGCCTGGGCGCAGCTGTGCCTGTCGGGCCGCTACTCGCCCGCCGAGTGCCGCAAGCTGCTCGCCGGCCGCGGCGGGCTCGTGTCGCTGCTGGGCACCAACGACGCCCGCGAGGCCCGCGCCCGCGCCGAGGCCGGGGACGCCCGCGCGGCCCTCGTGTTGGACGCCCTCGCCTACCAGGTCGCCAAGGAGATCGGCGCCTGCGCCGCCGTGCTGCGGGGCGCCGTGGACGCCGTGATCCTGACCGGGGGGCTCGCGCACGACGAGGCCCTCGTGGCGGCGATCACCGAGCGGGTGCGGTTCGTCGCGCGGGTCGTCGTCCACCCCGGCGAGGACGAACTGCTGGCCCTCGCCGAAGGCGCCCTGCGGGTGCTGCGCGGCGAGGAGAAGGCCAAACGCTATGGCCCACCCCACTGATCCCCGGCCCCCGGGCGCCGGCACGGCGGCCCCCACGCCCGCGCTGGTGATCGCGGGCCACTACGGCAGCGGCAAGAGCGAGTTCGCGGTCAGCCTGGCGCTGCGGGACGCCGCGCGCGGCCGCCGCGTGGCCCTGGTCGACCTCGACGTCGTGAACCCGTACTTCCGCTCGCGCGAGCAGGCCGCCGCGCTCGAGGGCGCCGGCGTCCGGGTGATCAGTTCGAGCCTGGGCCACACCGCGGCCATCGAGATCCCGGCGATCTCGGCCGAGGCGCGCGCCCCGCTCGCGGACCCGTCCTGCGACGTGATCCTCGACCTCGGCGGGGACGCCGCGGGCGCGAGGGTCGTCGTCCAGTTCCGCGACGCGGTGCGGCGGCGCGGGTACCGGCTGCTCGTCGTCGTCAACGCCCACCGCCCCGAGACCCGGGACGCCGAGGGCGTCCGCCGGCACGTGGCGCGGATCGAGGCGGCGACGGGACTCGCGGCGTCCGGCCTGGTGTCGAACACGCACCTGCTGCGCGAGACGACGACCGCGGACGTGCTGGCGGGGCTGGCCCTGTGCCGGCAGGTGGCCGCCGGCGCGGGGCTCCCGATCACCCACGTCGCGGCGATCCCGGAGGCGCTCGCGGGGCTGCCGGCCGACGCGTTGCTGCACGGGGGGCGTCCGATCGAGGCGGTGCCCATCGGGCTGCACCTGCGGGCCGAGTGGATGTGAGCGGCGGGAACGAGGGAGGGAGCGGGCATGGCGAAAGGGACGGTCGCGTTCGACCGGGATCGGTGCAAGGGCTGCGGGCTGTGCGTTGCGGCGTGCCCCGAGCACATGCTGACGCTCGACGGCTCGGTCATCAATCGCTTGGGCTACCACCCGGCGCACGTCGCCGACGGCCGGGAGGACGACTGCATCGCTTGCGCCCTGTGCGCGGTCATGTGCCCCGACCAGGTCATCACGGTCGAGAAGTTCTGAGGAGGGGTCATGGTGCGAGTCCTGATGAAGGGCAACGAGGCGGTCGGCGCCGCGGCCATCGCCGCGGGCTGCCGGCACTACTTCGGCTACCCGATCACGCCGCAGAGCGAGCTGCTCGAGTACATGAGCGCACACCTGCCGGAGGTCGGCGGGGTCTTCCTGCAGTCGGAGAGCGAGGTCGCCGCGATCAACCTGTGCTACGGCGCCGCGGGGGCCGGCGCCCGGGTCATGACGGGGTCGTCGTCGCCCGGCATCGCGCTGATGCAGGAGGGCATCTCGTACCTGGCCGGCGCCGAGCTGCCGTGCGTGATCGTCAACATCGTGCGCGGCGGCCCGGGCCTGGGCGGCATCCAGCCCGCCCAGAGCGACTACTTCCAGTCGACGCGCGGCGGCGGGGACGGCGACTACCGCCTGCTCGTCTACGCCCCCTCGACGGTGCAGGAGATGGCCGACCTGGTGCAGGTGGCCTTCGACAAGGCCGACCGGTACCGCAACCCCGTCATGATCGTCGGCGACGGCATGCTCGGCCAGATCATGGAGCCCGTCGAGATCACCGAGCGGCCCGCCGACCCGACGCTGCCGGCGAAGGCGTGGGCCACCACCGGCACCCGCGATCACCCCGGACGCCGCAACGTCGTCAACTCGCTGTTCCTGGCCCCCGACAAGCTGGAACACCACATCTGGGAGTTGTTCGACAAGTACGAGCGGATGAAGCGCGACGAGGTGCTCGTCGAGGAGTCGGGGCTCGACGGCGCCGAGGTGTGCATCGTCGCCTACGGCACGACCGCCCGCATCGTGAAGAGCGCGCTCCGGGAACTGGCCGCCGAGGGCGTCCGGGTCGGCCTCGTGCGGCCCATCACGCTGTGGCCCTTCCCGGAGGAGAGCCTGGCCCGGCTGCCCGAGTCGGTCCGCGACATCCTCGTCGTCGAGATGAGCATGGGGCAGATGATCGACGACGTGCGCATCGCGAACGCCGGACGCCGCACCGTCCACTTCCTGGGGCGCACCGGCGGCATGATCCCCGTGCCGACGGTGATCGCGAGCCAGGTGCGGGCGATCGTCGCCGAGCGCCGCGCCGGCGGCGCCGTTCCCGCCCACATCGTGCACGGCACCGAGGGGGAGGCCCGCTGATGGCCGTCGTCTTTCGCCCCACGGCCGGTCTCACGACCGCCCAGACCCACTACTGCCCGGGCTGCACCCACGGCATCATCCACCGGCTGATCGGCGAGGTGTTGGAGGAACTGGGCGTCCTCGACAACACCGTGGCGGTCATTCCGGTGGGCTGCGCCACCCTGGCCTACGACTACTTCAACTGCGACGTGCAGCAGGCCGCCCACGGGCGGGCGCCGGCGGTCGCCACGGGGGTCAGGCGGGTACTGCCCGACCGGGTCGTGTTCGCCTACCAGGGCGATGGCGACCTCGCCTCGATCGGCACCGCCGAGATCGTGCACGCCGCCCACCGCGGCGAGAACATCACGGTGATCTTCGTCAACAACGCCATCTACGGCATGACCGGCGGTCAGATGGCGCCCACCACGCTCGTGGGGCAGAAGACCACGACGTCGCCGCTCGGCCGCGACCCGCGGCTGGCGGGGCAGCCGATCCGCATCGCCGAGATGCTCGCCCAGATCCCAGGGGCGTCGTTCGTCGAGCGGGTGGCGACCGACTCGCCGCCGCACGTCAAGGCCGCCAAGCGGGCGATCCGGCGGGCGTTCGACACCCAGCTGGCGGGGGAGGGGTTCGCGCTGGTCGAGGTGCTGTCGACGTGCCCGACCAACTGGGGGCTCGACCCTGTGGAATCGCTCGCCTGGCTGCGCGACCACATGATTCCCTACTACCCGCTGGGCAACCTGCGGGATCCGCGAAAGGCGTAGCCGTGCACAACGAGCGGATCATCATCGCCGGCTTCGGCGGCCAGGGCATCCTGACGATGGGGCAGCTGATCGCGCAGGCCGCGCTCGACGAGGGCCGGCAGGTGTCGTGGCTGCCGTCCTACGGCCCGGCGATGCGGGGCGGCACCGCGAACTGCAACGTGATCGTCGACGACGACGAGATCGCCAGCCCCATCGTCCACGGGGATGCCACGAGCGTCATCATCATGAACGTGCCGTCGATGGCGTTCGTGGCCGACCTGGTGCCCGGCGGGCTGGCGCTCGTCAACACCTCGATGATCGACGCCCGGGTCGACCGGGCCGACGTCCGCGCCTTCTACGTCCCGGCCACCGAACGGGCGATCGCCGCGGGCGACCTCAAGACCACCAACCTGGTCATGCTGGGGGCGTTCGCCGAGATGACGCACTGCGTGGGGACGGAGAGCGTGCTGCGCGCGCTGGAGGCGAAGCTGGGCGGGGCCAAGGCGGCGCTCATGGACGTCAACCGGCGCGCGTTCGCTCTGGGGGGCGCGGCGATCTGCTGAAACCCGTCCGGCTGGAGGGCTCGCCCCGCGTGGACAAGGATACCCCCGGGGGTATACGCTCGGTCTTGTAAACGACGCCGCGAGGCGACCGACCAGAGCTCAGGAGAACCCAGTATGTGCCGTCCCGTTCAGTGCAAGGTGTGTGGCAAGACGACGTGGGCCGGCTGCGGCCAGCACATCGCGTCGGTCAAGTCCAGCGTGCCGAAGGGCCAGTGGTGCGATCAGAAGCACACCCCCGAAGAGATCGCCGCGGCCAAGCCGCAGGGCGTCTTCTCCCGCCTCTTCGGCTGATGTCGGACGCCGCCGCCGCGGCCCGCACGACGAACCGCCCGTCCCGGCTTGACCGGGGCGGGCGGTTGTCTGTGTCAGGAGTGCTGCGTGCCGGGCCGCGCGGCGGCGTCCGGCTCAGGACTCAGGCTCGGTGGCCGTACCGGTCGATGAAGGCCTCGACGAGTTCGCGGGCGTGCCGGTCCTCGATCTGCTTCGGCGGGTGCTTGCTGAAGTAGGCGGCGGGCTCGATGATCGCGCCGGACAGGCCGGCGTCCAGGGCGAGCTTGCAGCACCGAATCGAGTCGATGGCGACGCCGGCGGAGTTGGGGGAGTCCTCGACCGACAGCCTCAGTTCGAGGTTCATCGGCACGTCGCCGAAGTGGGTCGACTCGATGCGGAGGAAGCAGACCTTGTTGTCCTTCTGCCACGGCACGTAGTCGGACGGCCCGACGTGGATGTCGTCCGGGTCGATGGTCTGGCCGCGGGCCTCGATCATCGACGTGACGGCCTCGGTCTTGGAGGTCTTCTTGTCGGCGAGGCGCTCGCGCTCGAGCATGTTGAGGAAGTCGGTGTTGCCGCCCGTGTTCAGCTGGTAGGTGTGCTTGATCTCCATGCCCCGGTCGAGGAACAGGTTCGTCAGCGTCCGGTGCACGATCGTCGCGCCCACCTGGGCCTTGATGTCGTCGCCGACGACGGGCAGGCCGGCGTCCGCAAATTTCTGCGCCCACGCCTCGTTCGACGCGATGAACACCGGGATGCAGTTGACGAAGCCGCAGCCCGCCTCGATCGCCGCGTTCGCGTAGAACTCGGTGGCCTCCTGCGAGCCGACCGGCAGGTAGTTGACGACGATCTCGGCGCCGGACGCCTTGAGTGCGGCCACGACGTCGACGGGCTCCTGGGCGTCGTCGACCGGGACGAGGCTCTCGGTGTACTTGTTCACGCCGTCGAGCCGGGGGCCCTTCTGAACGACGACGCCGGTGGCCGGCACCTGCGCGAACACCGTGGTGTTGTTGGGGGCGGTGTAGATGGCCTCAGCGACGTCCTTGCCGACCTTGGCGGCGTTGACGTCGAACGCGGCCACGATCTCGATGTCCCGGATGTGGTAGCCGCCGAAGTTGGCGTGCATCAAGCCCGGGATGAAGGCGTCGTCGCGGGCGTCCTTGTAGTACTCGATGCCCTGGATGAGGGACGAGGCGCAGTTCCCCACCCCCACGACGGCCAGCTTGATCGTGCGCTCCACGGTGTTCCTCGGTTCCCGGGCCACGACGGCCCGACGGTAGAAATTTCAACGACGCAAGCCTAGGCGACGCCGCCAACCGTGCGAGACTCGACCTGTGCTGACGGAACGGGTATCCGCCCTGATCGTGACGGTGACCGACCGCGTCGTGCTGCCCCGCTACCGGCGGCTGGCCCCCGGTGAGGTCGCCGAGAAGTCGCCCGGCGACCTGGTCACCATCGCGGACGCCGAGGCCGAGGCCGAGCTGTCGGCGGCCCTGCGGGCGGAGGACCCGGGTGCGCTCGTCATCGGCGAGGAGGCGGTGGCCGCCGATCCCGGGCTGCAGGACGCGATCGACGGGGCCGACCACGTCTGGCTCGTCGACCCCGTGGACGGCACCGGCAACTTCGTCGCCGGCAACCCCGACTTCGGCTGCCTGGTGGTCGAGTTGCGCCGCGGCGTCCCGGTGCGGAGCTGGATCTGGCAGAGCGTCCGCCGGCGCATGTTCCAGGCCACCCGGGCGGAGGGCGTCCGGGTCGACGGCCGCCCGTGGGCCGCGCCGCACCCGCGGCGTCCGAAACTCGTCGGCGGCGTGACCCCCGAGTACGCGGCGCTGTCCGGGCCCGGGCTGGCGGCGCCCTGGCCGATGACCGGCAGCTGCTCCGCCGACTACCCGCTCATGGCGCTGGGGGAGCGCGACTACCTGATCCACAACGGGAAATACCCCTGGGATCACTGGCCGGGCATCCTGCTGCTCGGCGAACTCGGCGGCCGGGTCGCGTTCGCCGACGGGGAGCCGTTCACCTCGACCAGCCCCAACCCGGCGAAGGTCATCGCGGCGCGGTCGCTCGAGATCTGGGACGCCGTCGCCGCGGCCGCCGCGCGGCTCGACGCGCACCTCCGCTGAGCGCCTCGCACAGGCTCCTGACAGCCGAGCATCAACGAAGCTTCACCGTGGTTCCGGTCGAAGCGACACGGAGCCCGGGGACAGTGGTGTCAACGTCAACCGACACCACCGAAGGAGTGGACACCATGACCATCACCAAGAAGCTCGGCCTCGGACTCGCGGGCGCCGCCCTCGTCCTGACCGGCGGCCTCGGCGCCGCGGCGGTCGCGAACGCCGACACCACGACCCCGGCCCAGAGCCAGGTCCAGGCCCGGGACGGGTCCGGCTACGGCGCCCAGAACGGGGCCAGGCAGAACGGCGCCCAGTACCAGTACGGCGTCCAGAACCAGAAGGGCACCCAGAACCGGGCCCAGGACGGAACCGAGTGCGGCGTCCAGAACCGTGCCCAGGACGGAACCGGCAACGGCGCCCAGAACGGCTCCGGCTACGGCGCCCAGGCGCTGGCTGACGACCTCGCCGAGAAGCTCGGCGTGAGCGCCGACGCGGTCCGACAGGCCCTGGTCGACCACCACGCCGCCAACCCGGGCGACCGCGGACGCGACCTGAGCGATGCCGAGCAGGCCGCCCGGCACGCGGAGCACGCCGCCGCGCTGGCCGAGGCACTGGGCGTCGACGCCGCCGACGTCCAGGCGGCGCTCGACGGCTACCAGGCCGAGCGCCGCTGATCAGCGCCGTCCCTCAGCCCAGAGGTGCGAGTTCCGTCCCCTACTCGGGGCGGAACTCGCACCTGGCGCGGTCAGAAAGCGCGGACGCTGGCAAGGATCGCCCCGACCCCGATCCACCGGGGGTCGACGCCGAGGGCGTCCGTCATGGCCGAAGCGGCGTCCCAGATGAAGCCGAAGAACCCGAAGATCATCAGCGCCAGGACGACCCACAGCCCGAACGGCCGGACGGCGTCCATCGTGCGCCGGATCTCCCGCGGCAGGCGCGGCTCCAGGGCGGCGTACCCGTCGAGCCCCGGGATCGGCAGCAGGTTCAGGATCGCCACGCCGAACATGATCAGCGCCAGGTAGGCCAGCGACCCGGCCAGCACGGGGTGCCCGGCCAGGACGCCGCTGCCCACGACGAGCGCCGCGACGATCCCGACGAGCAGGTTCATGGTCGACCCGGCCAGCGACATGCCGGTGCGCCACCCGTTCGAGCGCAGCGCGCCGTGGTTGATCCAGACGGCGCCGCCCGGCAGCGGGAGGGCGCCGAGCAGCAGGAACAGCACCGGCATGCCGATCGACAGCAGCGGGTCGGAGTACCGCCGGAAGTCCAGCGTCAGGTACCCCTTGCCGGCCACCGATGTGTCGCCGCCGCGGTAGGCGACGAACGCGTGCGCCCACTCGTGCAGGGTCACGGCCAGTAGCGTCCCCAGGATCACGATCGCCAGCGCCACCGCCTTCGCGGCGATCGGCGGCTGCCGCAGGTCCGCGGACGCCAGCGGCATCAGGTACCCGGCCACGCAGGCCGCCGCGAAGGCGGCGACGAGCGCGTAGAAGAACCAGCCCGGACGCCGCTGGGCACCCCC